>Ga0116227_10000006_pt1 | contig 408805 bp, 371 predicted proteins | sample S1TSphgellanicum_FD_89693 | JGI IMG/M metagenome (GOLD analysis project Ga0116227, IMG submission 89693) | Host-associated microbial communities from peat moss isolated from Minnesota, USA - S1T2_Fb - Sphagnum magellanicum MG | ecosystem: Host-associated > Plants > Peat moss > Unclassified... | reverse complement strand
CAAGGCATTACGCGTGAGGAAGCCGAGCAGCAGTTCCTGAAAACGAATCGCCCGACCACGCTCCTCAATCGCTTCGCGACAACCGAAGAAGTCGCAAACCTGGTCGTCTATGTCTGCTCGGAGCAGGCGTCGGCGACAACAGGCACTTCCTTGCGTGTCGACGGCGGTGTCGTTCGGACAATTGCATAGGGCGCCCGCTTTTTCACTCGCTCAACGCGGCCCAGGGAAGGGCCAAACCATCGGTTCCTTCCCGGAGTAGACGACAGTCCAAGTTGAATGTGCCCGCATTCGTACGAGTATTTCCACTCAAAAATAGCCGCCCAGAGTTGCCTTAATCGCGCCGACCGGTTGGTCCATGGTGACACGATTGGCGACGATCCTCGCCTTAGGGTCGATGGTCCGCTCATGGCCGAACCCGGTCCGACACAGACCTCAATCGATCGCTAATCGCAGCAGATATACGAAAGGCGTGCGCCGACCCGGTACGGCCGTTTCCATCCGCATTGCTGCCGCTCATGGGGTGGACTGATTGACCGTAAGCGATCAATGAACGACGCTGGTCGGAAGCGTGACTGATCTTTACGTAAGATGCCGTTGGGACACTTGAGACTATGGATGCCAAATGAGCTTCGTGCTCTTGGGTAGTTCTGCGACGAATTGGAAACCGAGCTGATCATACAGACGACGTGCCGGGTTGCCATGCAGCACGCTCAGAGTGACTGGTACACCTACGCGCTTCGCTTCGTTCAACACGGCAGTCAAAACGGTTTTGCCGACACCTCTTCCCTGGTGGGACGGTGTCACCTGGATTTGATGTACGTGCCATTCGTCGGTCATGCGGCTCAACTTGATTAGCCCTATGCTTCGATTTCCCTCGCAAATAATCTGCGCGTCTTCGAAGTTTGATCTGATGCGCTGGTAGTGCGCTTCATCGTCGACGGGTATAGCGACTCGTTCCAGATGTTCCGTCATCGTTAGCTTGCGGAGTTGCAGGAGAAATGGCTCGTCGTCCTGAGATGCAGCGCGTAAGTTGATCTGTTGATTCATGGTCTGTGCTGTCCAGCCGTGGCGAGATGAACGGTCAAGGGGAGTTTGACTGTAGCTTCCATGGTAATAGCGCAGTGTCCCCTGATGCATTGTGCCGTTCGATTGTCAGCAGTCTTCGACAACCTGTCGAGTGTCCGAAACTGGCCGCACCCGGTCCGACGTCCGCAGAGCCGCCGTCACAGTCAGCGCATGAAGTTTATCGGGCCCGTAGGTGGCGTCCATCTACGGAAGAGATGGATTGCATCTCAATATGTCGTCTTCTCAGGAGGCCGGTGCGCTCCTACCATTCGTGTTCGGCCAGCGGGCCGATCTGCAAGCTCTCGCGCTTGTAGCGAGGAGCTTGGGTCGTCGTCCCGTTGCTGGACTTCGGCTCCGCCAGTCGCGGAACCCCGCTTTTCAATTACGAAAGGATGAAAGATCATGAGAAACCTGGAAGGCAAGATTGCAGTCGTCACGGGCGGAAGCAGTGGGATTGGCTTGGCCACAGCCAAGCGCTTCGTGGATGAAGGTGCGCATGTCGTAATCACTGGGCGCCGAGAGAAAGAGCTGAAAGAGGCCGCCACGCTCATTAAGAAAAACGTTACGACGGTCGTGGGCGATGTGTCGCGCCTGGAAGATCTGGATCGCCTCTTTGCTGTCGTGAAAGAGAAACATGGTCACATCGACATTCTCTTCGCGAACGCGGGCGCAGGGACAATCGCACCGCTCGCGGTAGCTAGTGAGGCCCATTTTGACCAGACCTTCGACGTGAACGTGAAGGGAATGTTCTTTACGGTGCAGAAGGCCCTTCCCCTCTTCAAAGACGGCGGCTCGATTATCCTGAACTCTTCGGTCTCGAACGTGCTCGGGCTTCCAGGATTTACTGCTTACGCCGCGAGTAAGGCCGCTGTGCGCAACTTCGCGCGCGGCTGGGCCTTGGAATTGAAAGACCGCAAGATCCGCGTGAATTGTATGAGCCCCGGAGCAATCGACACCCCAGCCTTGGCGACTACGACGGGCCTTACCGCTGAACAGGCCGAGCAAGCAGTCGCACAGTTCACCGCGCAGATCCCAATGGGCCGCAGGGGCATGCCCGAGGAAATCGCTGCAGCAGTCACGTTCCTCGCCTCTGATGAAAGTTCTTACATCACCGGTATCGATCTTCCCGTCGATGGGGGCATGGCGCAGGGCTGACCCGGAGTACATTGACACGCAGGCGCTGGCCTTAGCGGCATTCTTCGCGGTCTATGGCGAATGAGCCGTGGGCCGATGCCTTGCACGTCATACGCTCGTCGAATTCTCTACCGTGAAGGACATCCCATGTACGACCAATCCAAGCTGGCGGAGTTGATCCGTTTCTCACGCGTCGATGCGGGCGCCACCGTCATCGACGTTTACCCGGGCGACAGCGACTGGACCCGTCTCTTTTCAGACGTCGTGGGACCCGAAGGACGGGTCTACAGCTTCGTGCCGGCCGAAGTTGCCCACTTCAAGAACGATCCGGTCGGCCTCATGCGGACGCTTGCGAAGGAGCCGGGCCGAGAGAACGTCGAGGTCGTTTCCGCGGACCTCGTAGCGATGCCGCAGGCCACTCGACCAGCTGATGTCCTGTGGCTGCACCTGTTCTACCACGACCTCCACACTGCGCTTATGCAGGCCAAAGGCGCGACGGCGGCGGAGTTCAATCGAGCCGTCTACGAGCGACTGAAGTCCGGTGGGTACTATGTCATCGTCGATCACGCCACCGCCGCCGGGGTGGGCATGAGCAACGCCCAGTCGCTGCATCGGATTGACCCTGCGTCCGTGCGCGAGGAAGTGGAAGCGGCAGGCTTCGTACTGGACGCGGAAAGCACCGTTCTCGCCAACAAGGACGATCCGCACTCGGGCAAGGTGTTTGACCCCTCGATCAAGGGTAAGACCGATCGCTTCGCCTATCGGTTTGTGAAGCCCTAACGAGTCCAGCCGCCCACTTAATGTCGAGCTCGCCACTGGGTGCAAACAACTTGATGCGATCCGCGGGTTCCACGCGCCGAATTCGTGAGTAGGACAGGTCGTACGGAAGTCACTTGCATCGTCGGGGCGTTGAATGGCCAAGACGGGCTTTGTGGTCTACCTTCTGGCTCGCGAGGTCGAATGACTTTCGGTTAAGGCCACTGCCTGGCGCTAGAGTTTTGCGGGTGCAGGCGACTCTCTTGCGCTCGACCAGTCTTTCAGATGCTCAACGAGCCAGCGGCCAGCTGGACCAGGAGGCGCTGCGGCTGGGTAGACGGCAGAAATGGTCAGCATGGCTCCGGCGCGCGGGACACCATCGACGTCAAGGGCGACCAGGTCACCGGAGGCAATGTCTTTCTCCACCATGTGAAGAGGCATCCCTCCCCAGCCGACACAGTCCTTGAGCAACGCATATTTCGTGGACAGATCGGCCAAGCGCCAGGTCGTAGACGATAGGACCCCGTAGTCGCGGCCAGCGAGCAGCTGTGAACGATCGGTCAAGACCAGTTGCACGTGCTTAGAGAGTTCCTTCTTGGGGATATGGCCCTCGAAGTTTGCGAGCGGGTGGCCACGCGCAGCAACCATCACCAACGGGACGGTGCCGAGGCGGTCGACAGCCAGCGACGGGAAGTCGATTGGGAGTGAGGCGAGGATTCCCAACGTGCAGCGCCCCTCCAGTACCGGCTGATACCCAGCACCCAAACCCTCCACGAAGATCCGTAACGGCGTCAACGGGAAGCGCTTGGTGAACGCTCTGGCTGCCTCGCTGATGGCGGCAGTGGGAAAGAAGACATCGAACACCACGGAGAGCTCGGCCTCGACCCCCGAGGCCATGAGCTTTGCCCGAGCTTTGAGAGTGTCAACACCCGACACGATGGCCCGCGCATCCGCAAGAAGGAGCACGCCTTCAGGCGTTAGTTTTGGGAAACGCCCTGACCTGTCGAATAGTGTGATGCCGATCTGCTCCTCCAAAGCACTCACCCAGCCGCTGACTGCGGACTGCACGCGGTTCAAGCGTCGAGCCGCCGCGGAGAAGCTTCCTTCGTCCACCGCGGCGATGAATGTTCTAAGCTGGTCGAGGGATACGCCGTCGAGCATACAAACCTTTATCTATCTCTGAGAGGGATGTCTCGCATCGCAATATACCGGCTTCTCAGAGTGGGTGGCGGCACTGCGCGGGGCCAGAAAGAGTTTCGCGAGGCCTTGCTGGACGCCTACGCCGGTCGTTGCGCCATCACCCAATGCGACGCAACGGCCGTGCTCGAGGCCGCCCACATTACCCCCTACGCTGGGGAGCACACGCACCGGCGCGTCAACGCGCTGCGTGTCCCGCTTCGCGCACCGCCGATTCATTTCGAAAATTGAGTGTCGCTGGCTACGGCACATGCCGACCCTCAACGGCCAGTCCGAGCAATGTCGCTCAATGTCCGAACCTGGAGGGTTAGCCGCCGTGTGAAGAGATGAACTCAGCGTGATCAACGCAATTGTTCGTCAATTGTCCTCGTCAGCGGCGATTCCACGTCGCCCGTGTGTTTCGTCTGCATGGGCTCGATCAGCACGATCCAGCATTCCTCATCGGCGACCGGGTTGTGCCGCGTACCGCGCGGCACAACATGCATCGAACCTGCAGGCAAATCGACAACGCGGCCGCCTTCGTATTCGATCTTCAGATGCCCGCGCACGACAAAGAACAATTCGTCCTCATGCGCGTGGTCGTGCCACACGAGTTGGCCGCGCACTTTTGCGATCTTCACGTATTGATCGTTGACCTGCGCGACGACTTTGGGCGACCAATAGTCGGACACGTCGCCGAACGCGGATTCGAGGTCGAATGATTCGGCGAAGGGGTAAACAGCCATGATTATCTCCAGGTCGGAATGACGGATGCGGCGAGCAGCATGCTACGAAGTCCCGGAGCGGCCGCGAACAGAACAAGCGGCAGAATCGGGGGCATCGTTGCGCATCCGGGTGAACGAGACTAGCACTGTACGGATCGCCGACGCATCGTCAAAGGCAACAATGTTGATGCAATCCATTACGAGACATAATGTGTCGATGACACGAAACCTCGATCTCGATCTGATCCGCACCTTCGTCGCCGTAGTCGATAGCGGCAGCATGACTGTCGCCGCAAATCTTCTGCACATGACGCAGGGCGCCGTCAGCCAGCAGGTGAAACGCCTCGAAGACGTGCTGGACTGTCTTCTATTCGTGCGCAAGACGCGCAAGCTGGAACTGTCGCATCAAGGCGAGCAGTTTCTCGTCAAGGCGCGCCAACTGCTGCGGCTGAACGACGAAATCTGGGCCGATATGACCGGCCAGCCGCTGCGCGGCCGCTTGCGCGTCGGCGTGCCCTACGATCTCGTAACGCCGCTTGCGCCCGCGATGAAGGCATTCGCCGAAGCCTATCCACACGTGGAGATTTCATTGGTGTGCGCAGCGTCGCCTGAATTGAACGAGGCGGTAAATAGCGGTCGCGTGGACGTGTCGCTGGTCGAATACGTCGGGAGCGAAGCCGAAGGCGAAGTTATTCGCGTCGAACCGCTGGTGTGGGTGAAGGGACGCGGCAGCGATGCGTGGCAGAAGCGGCCGCTGCCGCTGTCGATGGTAGACGAACGTTGCGCGTTCCGTCCGGTGGTGCTCGGCGCGCTCGCGAACGAGGGAATTGCGTGGCGCACGGTGTTCGAGAGCGGCAACATTGAGGCGACCGCCACAGCGGTGCGCGCGGGCCTCGCGATTACGACTTGGCTCGTCTCCACAGTACCGGCCGATCTGGAGACGCTTGCGCCACACGCGGCCGGCTTGCCGGCGCTGCCATCGTTCGCTATTTGCCTGCGATTGCCCCCGACGGTTCAGGCGCCGGCACAGGAATTCGCGCGCTATGTCCGCGAATCGATGTCGAACGAGGCGGTCACGGCACACGAGCGGCTCGCGAAAATTGCCTGATGCCGTGCGTTTGATGGGCATCGCCATGTCAGGAATCGCCCGGATCAAACGCTTACAAGCTACCCCCAAGGCTGGTTGAACCCGAATAGTAACAAGAGCACTGTCACGCACCAAAAAGTACAGGCGGGATCGACATAAACGAGTCCGGCTGTCCGTTGTAGAGCGAACTGTGATCATTCAGACTGCTTTCGCGAACGGCTCCTCGTGGCCGAACCCGCTCCGACGCAGACCTCGATTGACCGGTGCTCACAGCAGAAGTGCGAAAGGCAAAAGCCGACCCATAGGGGGTACTCAGGATTCTCCGGAACGGTCACACGCACCAGCCGAATTTGGCCAGGACGAGCAACGTGGGTACCCCCTCGCGGTCAGTGACTTGCGCCGACGGACGACGGTGCGCCCGATTGCGACCCCGTGCTGTCGCTGCCGCCGTAAGCCGTGTTCGCATTGCGGTCGGCGCCTTGACGTTCAGCCCGTTCAGCCCAGACTTTTTGTACCTGCTGACCTTGTGGCGTAGCGCCCCAGTCATACCCGACCGGTCCAGCGGGGCCGGTTCCGCCGCCACCGCTCCCGCCCGCTGCGAAAGCAGGGGCCGCGATGGCGGTCGAAGCCGCGATCAGGACTGCGGCGATGAATTTGGTATTCATGACGTACCTCCAATAGAGAGTTTCGGCTTTGCCAAGAGGCTGCAGAAGGAACCACAACTTCGCGCTACAGCAACATGGCAGTAAGTGTATACCCTTACTATTGGATTTTTATGTTGATAATTTGAATATACAATTATTCGAACAACAACAATCTTGGGAAACCCCTCCGGACGGGGGATTCACTGGGGCGCAATCGGCTCCTAAGGCGCACGATGGGTGGACCATGTCCGTTCCAGCCCCACGTCTTGTTTCACGCCATTCTGCAAGACCGACTTCTTACGGGAACCCGTCGCGGCACCAGCCGCCCCATGACTAAGCCAATCGAGCGCAGCAGTGACATCATCATCCGCACTACCGCGCAACCTGGCGATAGCCTCAGCCACATCCTCGCCGGGCACAGCGCGCCGAATAGCCACGCCAACGGCAAGAATATCAATCATGACCAGATGCAGGATCCGCGAAATCATGGAAAGCTGGGACTCACGAATCTCAATATGATCCTTCCCCAGCGCCACCGTAGCGCGTTTAGCCAACGGAGTATTGCTAGACGTAATAGCAATCACCTGCGCTCCAGCCTGCATGGCCACGTCCAGCACACGCAGCAACTCCGGCGCACACCCTGACCTCGACACGGCAACAATCACATCGCCCACCCCAAGCAGCGCGGCCGATGCAGCCTGCATGTAGGGGTCGCCATAAGCAATCGTAGGGATCCCAAAGCGGAAGAACTTGTAGTGCGCATCCTGCACGATGACATTCGAATTGCCGAGCCCGTAGAACTCAATCCGGCGAGCGCCGTTCAACAGTTCGATCGCCCGCTCGACATGCTCGAAGTTCAAATGCTCACGCAATTGCAGAATCGCCGAGATCGTGTTGTCGAGCACCTTCGCGCCAAAGTCCGTCGCCATGTCGCCCGGGTGCACCTGGCTGTGACTCACCGGAATCGTCCCGGTCAACCCGGTCGCCAGCTTCAGCTTGAAATCGGACAATCTCGGCCAGCCCAGCGAGCGGCAAAAACGGATCACCGTCGACGTGCCTACTTCGGCCTTGCGTGCAATGTCGATGATCGGATCGTTGATGATCGATCGCGGATGATTCAACGCCAGATCCGCCACCCGCCGCTCTGCCGACGTCAACGCGTCACGCATCTGACGGATGCGTTCGAACACCGCCGTCGAATTCCCGCCCGCGCGATTCGACAACTGCTCCGCCAGAATCGCCGAGACGCCAAGCAACGCCGAATACTCGGCGGTGATCACGTAGGTCGGCACGTTCTTCAGATACGACTCGAAGCGGCCTTTCGCTTCGAAGCGCTCGCGGAACGACGAACGCTCAAGGAACTCGCCCAGCCGCGGCACCACGCCGCCGCCAATGTAGATGCCGCCCAGCGACCCCAGCGTCACCGCAATGTTGCCGGCGAAGGTGCCGAGGATGCTGCAGAACACCTCAACCGATTCCGCCGCCAGCGGCTCGCCATCGAGCGCGCGCTTGACCACGTCGGACGTGTCGAAGGTTACGCATTTCTTGTCGCGTGCTGCCAGCGCCCGATAAATGACTTCGATGCCTGAGCCTGCTGACACGCGCTCAAACGATACATGCGACCACTTGTTGCGCGCATATTGCAGCACCAGATCTTCGCGCTCGTCGGCCGGTGCGAAGGTGGTGTGGCCGCCTTCACTGTCCAGGGCAATCCAGCGGTCGGCGGCGGGGATCAGGCCGCCGACGCCGAGACCCGTGCCAGGGTTCAGCAGCCCGATCACGCTGTTAGGCCGCCGTGCGCCGCCGCCCACCTGCACGCGTTGCGAATCCGTCAGGCCCGGCAATGCCATCGCCAGCGCCGTGAAGTCGTTGACGACCAGCAACGTGCCGAAGCCCAGCGCGCGGCGCGTCGCCTCGATCGAAAAGGTCCAGTCGGGGTTGGTCATGCTGATCCGGTCGTCGTCGAGCGGGTTTGCAATTGCAATCGCCCCGTGATTCACGCGGCCAATCTGCATGTCTTTCAGGTACTTCCTGATGACTTCGGCGATCCCCGGATAGTCGGCGCAGGGATATTCCTGCACCTGAAAAATCTCCCCCGGTCCTGTCTCCAGCGCAAAGCGCGCGTTGGTGTCGCCGATCTCGCCTAGCAGCCTCGGTCCGTCGACGTGCTGGCCTGCACTCGGCACAGCGTTACTTTTCACACCAGTAGACATCGAGTCTCACTCCGTTGTCATTTGCCAGCGTTGAGATGGCATTTTTTCCACCCGGGCGCGAGCCGGACATTGCTGGGGTGGTCAAACGAGACGAAGTCGATAGCGTCGAGTGCGAGGGCGTAACCACGTCGGAACGCGATCGACTCAAGAAGCCGATCTGCAAGGTATTGAAGATTTCCCCAACAGGGTTTGCGCGGCGTGATTCACGGCAACCGAGTAAGCACAACCATCCCCGAAGTTTCGGCCCCACGTCCGCTGGACCGAGTCAACCGTCAGTTCACGGCTGACGGGCCGAACCAGTTGTGAGTTGCGGATTTCACGTACCTTTAGACGTGGGAGGGCAGCCTCTGTGTGGCGTTCGTGATCAACGTGTTCCCGACCCATCGTCGGCTGGCGTGCCGGCCCTTCGATGACCAGGGGCTTCGTTGTGTTGTGGACGCTACTGAACAGGCCCGTTCCGCTCGCCGGCCGATGCAACCGCCCGGCTTTATGCCGCCCGCGGAAACTGGAGCAAACACTAATACCAGCAACGCAGCAATATCTCTGCTGCACGGGTATTGTCTTACACCAATCAGCCTCCAGGATTACCGGGTTGCGGTTTAACTGAAATTCTCAATTTCAATTTTCGCATGTAATGTCGCTTTCGGCCTGGTCGTTAACCAACCGCGCACAATCATGAAACGCAACTCGAAATGTGCATCGCGACGCATCAACGCGCATGCTACAGCAAATCGACCACCACTTATATTACCGGTCTGTTGCACGGTTTTACTTGTTCGCATGCAATCGTCCCTGGTCGCGCGAACTCTTGCATAAAACATATAAAGACGCGTGATTTTTTAATCGATTTTTGCCAACAACAATAACAATCTTTGGCGGCGCGCCTGGCGAACCGTGCCCCTTTTCCCAGGAAACCCTAACCCCTTTGTACATAGGCTTCCACGCCGCTTGCCGCCGGACGGTAGACGCTGAGTTGCATCGAACTGCGGCCCGAAATGTAGTTAACGGTAAAGCGACGCCTAAATATGAGCATCAGAAAATTAAAACATTATTTATATTTCCAGTTTATTACTGAAATTTACATGACCATGCACTATCGCCGTCATCCGCATAAATACCTTCACTGACAATCCATCAGCCGCATAAATCTCCTGGTAAATGTCTATCGCGCCACGCGCTACTCTCATCGATTTTGAGTGTCAATAGTGACAATCCTTGGCTCTACACCCAGGTAACTTTAATTCCCTTGTTATACGAGGCTCTAGAACTTCACGACGATCCACTTACACGGATCAATATTGCAATTTCGCCACACCAGTCCATCTGATATCGATTTTTTTGTCCGACTCTCGGGTATTCTCTCAACCAGTCAGTAGGCAAAGTACGAAAAGAAAGTAATTTGAAAGTAGTTTGACTACGCAAACAGGGGCGATGGCGGCCGACGAGCGATCCACGTGACGCAAAGATAGCCTCAGGCCACATGGTCACGACAACACATCCCGGTCGGTCTAGCTGCCTCCCTGATATGAGATGTCTGTTCAGGCGCCCGTGGTGCCCGAACACCATTAGTAGTACTTCTGGTTTTTCTTTTTAACAGGATATGGAGGAGACGATGAAAAAAGCTTTACTCGCCGCTGCGCTGATGTCAGCTGGCGTCATTGCGCACGCTCAAAGCAGCGTGACGCTGTTCGGCCGCCTAGATGCGGGTGTTGAATACATGAGCGGAATACCTAGCACGACTGGGTCGGGCTCCACGTCTCGCGTAAAACTGGAAAGCGGTGACTGGGGTACCAGCCTCTGGGGTATGAAGGGCGTGGAAGACCTGGGCGGTGGCTTGTCCACCGTGTTCCACCTGGAAGGTTCTTTCAGCACAGCGACGGGTGCCCTACCCGGCGGCGGCGAACTCTTCAATCGTTATGCATTGGTTGGGCTCTCGGACACCACGTACGGTACCCTGACCTTGGGTCGCGAGCTGACCCTTGATGGCGAGGACCTTTGGGCATATGACCCGTTCGCCCAGTCCTCGTGGTCGTCAGCATCGCTGGTACGTGGCCGCAACTGGCAGGCCTCGAGCAACAACATCAATTACGACTCGCAAACCTTCGGCGGCTTCGCAGCGCGCGTCCAGTACTCACTGGGTAACACCACGAACTTTAACAATGGCGCTACGGGCAACGGCGGTCAATTTAACAATGAAGGCCGTTCAGACGCTGTGGAACTCAAGTACAACAACAGTCTTGTCCAGCTTCGCGCTGTCTATGACGAAGTCCGCAATGTGAACGGCGGCCTTGGCGACGCAACGGACGGTGTATGGGCTTCCTCACGCGAATATATGGCTGGCGGCAACCTGATCCTGGGGCCATTCACGCTGAACGCGATGTATGACGGCTTGCGTAGCTCGGGGGTGAACGGCGCCGCGACTGGCGTTGCGACGACAGCAAACCAGGAATACGGCGGTGTGACCTGGCATGCTACGCCGGCCGCGCAGTTGATTGCCGCCGTGTACCACGTCAATGCGAACAATGGCGCAGGGAACGCAACCATGTACACGATTGGCGGTTCGTACAACCTCTCCAAGCGCACTTTGCTTGACATCCAGGTCGCTAGCGTGCGTAACAGCAGCAATGCTACCTTCAGCCTCGAGGCCAACCTGCCGAGCACTCCGGGAAACCCGCAAGCGGACAACCCGCTTCCGGGCCACAGCCAGACTGGCGTGTACGCAGGTATCGAACACTCGTTCTAATCGAACAGTGTCAATATAAGACCCGAGAGGAACCACGACGAACCATGATAATAGGAGAGACATAAATGAAAGCATCCCAGGCAATCAAGGCCATCAGTGGCGCGCTCATCGTAATGGCTTCGCTCAACGCGTATGCGCAAAGCAGCGATGCGACGGCTGCACCCGCCACGACAGCTGCCCCGAGCGCCAAGGCAACCAGGGCGGCCAACCGCGCTCTGCAACGCAAGGTGCTTAAGGCACTGGCCAGGGCGAAGGGCTTGACCGCTGACAACATCACAGTCCGTGCACGCGACGGTGCAGTGACGTTGGAAGGTCGGGTGAGTGAGCAAGCGCAAAGCGACATAGCTACGCAAACCGCTCAAGGAGTAGCGGGCGTGACGTCGGTGAAGAATGCACTGGAGATCCGTGCACAGTAGTGCTTACCAGACCGGGCACAACCCTGCATGGCAGAGGGTTGTGCCCGCTTCAGTTCCAGACGGGTTTGCTTCGACCGCCCCGCCCTCACGTCGATCCGCGAAACTGCGCCGCCCCGGGAATCGAAGTAGTGGCCGCCACACTAGCGCAACAATCACTAGCAGCGGCATCGCAGCTATTTTTTCACGCCACGGAGATATAAGATACGTTCGCCAAATACGCTACAGTGAGAACCAATGAGAGATCAGGATTGAAAGACACCTTCGAAGAACGCCTGACGCGAGCGATGAACCTTCGTGCATCTGGTGAATATAAGGCGGTCCTCACCCTCATGATTGAATTGGCCGGCGAAAGACCCGAGAGCGCCTTTGTGCAGTATCAAGCGGCCGCCATTCACGATCGATTAGGGCTCGAAAAGGCAGCAGTGCCTTACTACGAAAAATCCCTGGCACTCGGCTTGAGCGACCCGGAGGACGAAGCCAACGCCTATCTGGGACTCGGTAGCACGTATCGCACACTTGGGGACTACGAAAATGCGAGACGGGTGCTGATGTGCGGTCGTGGCAAATTTCCGTCCCATCGATCCTTCGACGTCTTCCTCGCAATGACGCTGCACAATGTGGGTGAGCACACGGAGGCAATGAGACTTCTCCTGCTGCTTATCGCGGATACCAGCGGCGACGCAGAAGTGGTCGCTTACAAGAGAGCGATCGCATTTTATGCGGAAAACATCGATCGAATCTGGCCGGGCGACGACGATAGCGATTAGACCCCTCCTCCAAGATCTCATCGAAGGACTCTTCATGGCCGAACACCGTCTCATGCAATTCCAGATCCAGTTCCAACGGCTTCACGGTCGCAGTCGAATGATAGGAGCTGCGAGGTCTGAGTTGTCTACGACAACCGTCGCCGCGCTTTCGGCCGACACTCATCCAGATAGAGCTTCTGTCCTTCAACGATCTCCGTTTCAGTCTCGCTTACGTTTTATCGCTTCCGAACCGAGACATCAGGTAACCACCGAGGATCAGGGCGGATCCTATCGCGATTGCCGTGCCGCAGACTCTTTCGAGTCCATCGCCGTGGATCGCCACGATCGCGGCGGATATCACCATGAGACCCGCTGCGACCGGCATTAAGCTAGCAGCCTGCGATACATCAGCTTTTCCAGTCATATACCTTCCCTTGTAGAGGCTGCTACCGCGCGGGACGGACGAGTCACTTGAGACCAGTGCGTCATCTAATCAGCTTGGGAAAGTTGAAAGACGTTTCCCTCGGGGTCTTCTCCGTCGCACATCAATTGCGCGAAGCCATCGTAGCGTTTCAAGTCACGCATCCGGACACCCCTACTCAACAGTTTCTCGCGCAACTCCGATAGCCCTGACTCCACCGAAAAGACAATTTTTGCGTTCGAAGTGTTGGGGTGATGTGGTCGTTCGCGATAGGGCTCACCAACTCTGTGGAAAGCAATCTCAATCTCACCGGCTTTCAGCACAGCCCATTCGCTTTCGATTTCTTCGGTGACCGGAAACCCGAAATGGGTCTGATAGAACGACTTCAGCAACTCGACATCACGGACGTAAAGTATCAACCTGGACATGGAAACCGGCATTGGACTCTCCCCGAATATGCTGAGATTGACGACTCTTCCGGATTGTCGTTGATTTTGATGGAGCAGTCGACGGGCCGCGCGTGGTCGAACTGAGCCCGATGACGACCGTCTCAGTTCGACCCTAAGCGGTCAGCCGATACGTGCAATAGCGGACATTCAGAATGTTGACTACTTCAACGCCCAATGCCAGTTGCCCGCGTAGTCTCGCTCCACAGTTTCCTGTGACTGGAAAGTGAATGCAAGCCGTTGGACGATTTCGTCAGGGCACTCGCGCGCCTGAAACACCGCCTTAAATTCCTTCAGGAGCGCCTCGTTTCCCGTAAGCAGGTCGCGCTCCGCATCTGTTTTTGTTTTGACCAGGAACCATGGCCGGGTTGGCTCAAGGGCGAGCGCCGCTACAACGCAATCTGCGACGTATCGCCGAGCAAGCGAGCGCATTTCGGCTTCGGCATATATCGCTATGAGGCGAAAACTGGTTGTCATTGATATCTAGCTTTGTCGTGGTTGGAAGCTGGTCTGGATTAAACGTACCAGAGGCGCAACGACCTGCGCTGCGTTTCGCGTTTGTCGAACGGTTTGCCGCCGCTCATACCAAAGCCGCGAAACATCGACATCAGCGACGTTGAATGGGTGCGTTGAAACTGCCATGACCGATGCTCTCGCTCGCATTCGAAATCGAGACATCGACTGCTGGCTCATCAACAGACGCAACGTCAACAATATGATTCAGGCATAACGCGGCCCAGTGCTTATATGGACCGGGAAAGTCCGCACAGGCCCATGATGCTCTCTTGAGATAGTCAAGGTAGGTGGACGACGTATATTCGACGAATAGACGACCGACGCGAGTTGACGTTTCCGGCTCCGGCAAAGCGAAACTTTCATTGAGCACGGAGTAGCCAACGTAGCTGTGCCAAGTTAACTCAAAGATACGGCATCCCTCTCGATGTTCAATGGCCGTTGCCTGGGCGAGAACATCCTTCACAGGTTTGAACGGTTCAGAGTCCAGAAGCGCGCTCGGTATCTGACCTCCGCTAGTTGCCTCAAGGATTCGTACCGATAGTTGGTTTTCTGCGGGCTCAAACAACCGGTCGAGATAGAGGTATTCGCAGTTTGCAAAAATATCAGTCAGGTGGGACATCGTACATTGTTCTATTTGGCCCGCGTAGTGCCATTGTCGACGATTTTCCAGCAGACGTCGAACGGCCGTTCATGGCCGAACCCGGTCCGACGCTGAACATCCGTACTCGACCCACGAGGGACCTTCGGCTTTCCCCATAGCGCTCACTCGCCAAAGATATTTGGCAATCGCTAGAATATCCCGCAACTCCACAGAGAGAGAAAACACAATACTATGGCTTGCGAATTGCATATCCTGGACGCTCAAGGTCGACTCCCTGCGTTGCATGACCAGCTTGGCGAACTGTTTCGGCTCGCTGTAGCCGAAGTCGAATCTTATCTGCCTATCGATAGGGTGGATTGCTCCGTTTACTATGACCCGGAGGCCACCATTCCAGAGGTCGGGATCGGCGCATACACGGAAAGCCCATTTCGTATCTCGCTTGCGCTTGACCCTGAGAACCCAGCATTTCACCGCAATTTGGCGATTGAATTTGTCTCAGCGTTTGCTCACGAGTGTCATCATGCGGTTCGCATGCAAGGTGTGGGATATGGCAGCGCGGTTGGTGAAGCCTTGGTCTCTGAAGGATTGGCGTGTCATTTCGAGTCCCATTTCCGGGGCGGAGCGGCGCCGTTTTACGCTCGGGCGTTGGCAGCAACTGAACTAGCGCGAGTGGCTCGCCTCGCAGCGGATCGTTGGGGCGAAACGCCCCATGATCAAGGGCTTTGGTTTTTTGGCAAGGACGCAAATCTGCTTCCGCTTTTCGCCGGCTATAGCATCGGTTACAGCATTGTCGGGCGAGGAATCGACCAACTGGGGCAGTCGGCTGCGCAGCTTGTGAATGAGTCTGCCGAATCGTTTCGTCCACTGCTTGCCGAGTTGGCTTGACGACCGCTTACACACACGTCTCGACCTTTTACAGGAACGAGCGAAAGAACTCGTGAATTGACAGTTGCCAAAGCAGCGGTTGTCGATGATCTAGCGGTCCAATATGACCGACAGAAAGTGGCCGAACTGGGTCCGACAGTCTTTTCAGTCGTCTAGCACAATGCGATAGCGAAGAGTTTCAGCGAATCCATAGGCGGCCGTTTTTTTGAACCGTTCGACCAGGACACCACTGCATGCTGCGATTACCCGCTGTGAGGCTATATTTTCAGGATCAACCGTTAGCTCGACGTAGGACAAGCCTTGTAGCCTCGCTTCGCCCAGCATCAAATTGAGCGCCTGCTTGGCGTAGCCGTTGCCTCTCTTCCACGGCACGACTGAGAAGCCAATATGCCCGAGTACATACGGAGGTAATTCGGCAGTTCCAGCCTGCCAACGAAATCCGATTGCGCCGCTAACATCGCCGTCCCAAATCCATCGAACAATGCTCGGCAGACGGGCGACGGTCGATCCGTCTGGCAAAGGAATCGGGCCGCCCGATGCGGTCGGATCATCCAGGCTGTTGACAAATGCCTCCGCGTTTAATTCGATAGCGTGCAACTGTTCGCGCGCAGCGACCTTCTTCCGAACATTGTCAGGGGACCATCCTGCCTCAAGGGCAGAAACGTAGCTTGGCAGCAATGCAGTCGTAGGCCTCAAGAGTTCAATTTCGGTCATCATTTTGTTCGTGTCATGAGCAATGATTGTCAACAGTCTAAGCGATGGCCTCGAGCGCCTCAAACTGGCCGGCTACTGACTCCTGCCATGAGATCGAAGAACTATGGAAAGCCCTTGGACGCGAGAACGCAGCGCCTCTACAAGCGTCGCGACAACGGCATGATTGATTGGTGCGGTGGTTTTGAAATCAATGACAGTACCGGTTTTTCCCGTCGAGCCGATCATCACCGCAGGGCCGGAAGGTGCTCCATAGCTATAACTCTGCGACCAAACCTCGCCATCTCTCATGCTGGTGAACTTCAATGATCGGCACGCAAAGTTGGCGACTGACGGGCCTAGGGAACCGTGTTCGCCCCAAACTAACTCGCGAAGAATCGCGTCAAATGCCGGACTTGAAGGAAGACATGGATAGAAGCCGGTAAGTGCCCGTTCGGCATGTGCGAGCGTGTCGCCCTTATCCGGCGTCAATCTCATTCCCCGGCCCGTGTCGGTGAGCTTTCCTTCAGCGTCATTGAGTTCGAGAGCAATGCTTAAATTCGGCGTATAGCTATATTCGACAACGCATAGGGCGAGCAGCTGTGCACATACATCCGCTGGTGAAAGCTGCCGAGAAAGCTGAAGGAGTTCTTTGTGGTCCATTGTTCTCTCTCAATTGCGGGACGCCATTGATTTTCGGCGATCTGGGCTACCATGTCGACGGTCCGCTGTTAGCCGACGTTGTGTGAAAACGCGCGCTGAATGCAGCGCGCTAAAAATTCGACCCTTCAGATCGCGCTGCATTGGCCTGGGCAGCAACTTGGGAAGGGTAAAGCGACACCCGAAAGCGGTGCACCGAGTCCTACAACGGACAGCTCAGATCGCCCCGTTTGCCGTTCGACCTGGCGCAAAGCTGGACCTTCGGACCGCCGTTCAGGACGTTGCACGCAGAGCTTAAGAACCGCGTCGAGGGTACGTCCTATTGATGCCTGTCATCGAGCCTTTTATGCAGGTAGTGCCGCTCATGTTTGCCGCTGAACTCATCAAGTCGGCCAAACTCGCTATAGCCGAGCTTTTGATAAAAACCAAGCGCCTGAAAACTGAACGTATCGAGAAAGGCGTGCTTGCAGCCACGCTGACGGGCCTCGCTCTCTGCGGAATTCAGTAGTCGCGATGCATGTCCCGCGTTACGATGCGCCTCGCTGACCCATACGACGTGGACTTCGAGATATTGCCAGTAGGTATCAGCTAGCAAGCCGCCGATGATAGTACCGTCCGCGTCGCGTGCAAACACGCGCAACAACTTGAAGTCTTTTACGGCAAACGCGGCATTGTAGGCGCGGAGTTGCGATACGACGAAAGCATCATCGTCTTCATTCTGCACGTCGGTAACTTCGATTTTCATGATTGATTGGTGCGATACCCGGAGAGCGAAGAGTAGCAAAATGACCTTGCACCGCGCAAACCGGTCTCTGGATTGTCGACGAGCCACGCAAGATCGTCGAAAGGCGGCTCCTCGCCGAAGCTCGCCGCCGCGCTAATCGGCAGCACTCGCCTGATCCGGGCGCAACGCCGCGTTGCAATACCGCGTGCGCAGCGGCGTCCCTATTGGATATTCCCGCTCCAGTTCGGCCCCATCACCAACATAGCTTTCTCGACCTCTTGCGGCGTCAACTGTGCCTTCGGCAGGTTCTGTCCCAGCGCCTTTCGCGCATCGAACGGTGGCGGATAACCCGTACCTTGACGTTCCCGTACTTCGGCGACGTTAATCTTAGGCATGTGAGGCTCCGTATAGGCGGTCGGGACCCAGCAGGCGGGACCCGACATAAGCCTTCGCGGATCAAGGCTGAACCGGCGTCGGCGTTCCCCCTGCCGTCAAAAGAAACGCTGCGCATGAAGGGTCACGCCAGTACGTGTCGCTCACTTTCATCTGCTTGTCGAATCGCACCTGATACTGGCAAGCAACGATCTTCCCATCCCGGCGAAAATCGAACAGGTAGTTCCAGACGTGCCCGCCCACGAACCATTCGTGAAAATGAGGCGGTCCGAGCAGATCGAACATCTGGTCCTTCGTGAGTCCTGGCCCCACGTTGCGCAGGTTATTCAGGTTGACGAAGGTACCACCCGCCTGCGTCGCGGATTGAGGATCCGGAAACTTCGGCGGACCATCGGCAACGCAGCCCGCGATCAGTGAAAGTAACGTGATAGACAGCGCAAGATTCCATTGCATTTTCATGTTTGCATCTCTCATCGAACAGGCAGCCACGCGCGAGACGGGCCGCAGCAAGAAACGGAATGGCGTCACCCATGGTTATCGGAATGACGCCCATCGGGAGTTTCGTTCCACCGGCTACCACTGGTAGCCTGCACCCACGACCGCGCCATAGTAGCCTTGCGTATTGGTCGAGACCGCAGCCTTATAGATCCAGTGATTGTTATCCGAGATTGTAGAAATTCCGACCGCCTGCCCTGATTGGCCTCGATAGACGCTGCCGGCGACCGATACCATGCTTCTTCCCGGCCCCGAGGGTTGCGGCAACCCTGCGACCGCCATCGCAGTCGCGATTCCCCCGTCCGCGTCACGCTTCAACTGTTGAATCTGATTATCCGTATATGCGTTTGCCTGCGCGACGGCGCTCCCTAACTGCTGCACGTTGACGGCATCGGTGGGCGCAGTACCGGCGGCGACATTGGTGACCTGCCGCGGCGAATCGGCTGACCCTACCGACACCACGTTACTGCGACCCTCGTCGTTACTACCGGCGCCGATGGCCACGGAACTGGATCCTGTCGACGTCGCGCCCTGACCGAGGGCCGTCGAGCCGTTGGCGGTTGCCTGCGAGTTGTTGCCTACCGCCGTGCTACTGGTTCCCGAAGCAACGGCCCCCTGTCCGCCCGCCGCCGAATTGGATCCCGTTGACGCAGGCGGCGTCGTTGTCCCCGAGGTGGACGGAAAACCACCACCGCCGCCGTTCTCGTTGTTGATCAGTGTGGTCAACTGCTGCTGGACTGCCTGGAGCTGGCTCACGTTGACTGCGTCGGTCCCGACACTCCCCGCCGCAACCCCTGTGATCTGCCGGTTGCCGATATTGACCTCCCCTGCTGAGGACTGCGGGCTGCTCAGACCATAAGCAATGTAGTTCGACAATGCCCCGACCGTCGTCACCGACCCGGCTCCCAGCGCGACACTGTTCGCATAGGTCGCGGAAGCGCCGGCGCCTAGCGCTACTGCGCCGGTGGCACTGCTTTGCGCACCAGAACCCAGCGCCACGCCGCCCACCGCCGTGACGCTGGCATTCGCGCCCTGCGCGACAGACTGGGCGCCACTTGCGTTAGCACCGCTGCCCAGCGCGATCGCATCGGCCTGATTCGAACTCGCCGCCTCGCCGATCGCGACACCACCTGGCGCGTTCGAATTGACAATGGCGCCATTGCCAATACCCACGCCACTGTCGCCATTGACCACCGTGGTCGGTCCAACGGCAATCGACTGGCTGCCTACGGCCAGCGAGTCTGCTGCGGTTGAGTTGGCGTGAAAGTACTCGGTGGACGTGACTGCGAACGAGGACAACGCGCCGGCAAGTTGCCGGACAGTGACCGCGTCCTGCTGCTGCGTGCCGTCCGCGACATTGGTCAACTGGCGATACGCGTTTGTGGTTCCAAACGACACCGCGCCCAGCAGCGTCTCATCGGTGGTGTTATAGGGGATCACGTAACTACTACCCGTCGCAAGCGAACCTGACGCGGGAACAATCGCACGGCTAGACACGGACCCTGAACCTATGGCAATCGCGCCCGCGACGGAAGCCGTAGCCTGCGCTCCCAGTGCCATCGCATTGTCAGCCGTCGCCTGCGCACCGTTGCCTGCCGCAAAGCTGGCCGTGCCACTGGCCACCGCCTCAGGCCCAACCGCGATGCTGTTAGTACCCGTTGCCTGACTATCCGCTTCTGTGGAGTCAGCATGGAAGTACTCGATGCCCGCACCGTTGCTAATGTTAGTGAGGGAGTTCTCGACGTTAGTAAGACCAGTGTTCAACCCGCCAAGCGCAGCACCGACGTTGTTGTAGGTGTTGCCTTGCACGGTGTAGCTCGGTGCCGAGACGCCGCTACCCGGCGTGTATGTCGAACCTCCGCCCAATGCCGAAGCGACCGTGGTCCCGGTCGCGTTGCCCGCGCTTGCCACAGAAAACAGTTGCGAGCCGTTGACGGCGTCGGTCGACGTCGCTGACAAGACACCCGCTGCGACGTTCTGGAGCTGCCGTTCCGATCCGGCCGCGCCGATCGACACGACAGAAGTGGGCGCGGTTGCCTCGGCCGTACCGCCCGTCATGTCGAACGTCCCGGTATGCGGTGTCGCAGTTGTGGACCCGGCGCCCAGAGCAACATCGTTCGCATTGCTGGCTTGCGCCCCATTGCCGATTGCCACTGAAGACGCTCCGGTAGAGACCGCAACCGGACCGACTGCGACACTATTGGTACCGGTCGCCGTCGAATCCGCAAGCGTCGAGTTCGCATGGAAGTACTCGATCCCACCGCCAGTCAGTGAGTTATTGATGCTTTCCAGCGCACTGCCCACGTTGGTGTAGGTATTGCCGTCGACCGTATAGCTTGGCGCACTGATCGCTCCGGTCGAACTGTTGTAGGTCGCTCCGCCGCCCAGTGCGCTTGCCGTCGCGCTGCCCAGGTTGTTGACTCCGGTTGCAACGGAGAACAGTTGCGATCCGTTGATCGCGTCGGTGCTGCTCGACGAGATCACGCCTGCCGCCACGTTCTGAATCTGGCGCTCGTTGCCCGCGCTACCTACCGAGACGACTCCGGAGGCGGTCTTCGCCACGCCCGCCGCGGTACCGCCATACAGTGCAGTGGTACCTGTGTCGGCTGCCGCCGTGCTCGAGCCTGCTCCCAGCGCCACGTCGTTTGCATTGGTCGCCACAGCGTTTGAGCCTAACGCCACGCCGTCGCCGGCCAGCGCGCGAGCCGTGTCGCCCAGTGCAACACCGCCGGCGGCCGCGGCGGTGGAACTGTTGCCCAGTGCCACCGAGCCCTGGCCCGTCGCGGCATTGAGATTACCCAACGCAATCGCACCCTGCCCGTTGGCCGTGTTGTCGGCACCCATCGCGACCGCGCCGTTGCCCGTGGCCGTGTTCGGATCGCCAATGGCCACTGCACCGTTGCCGCTTGCTGTCTGGCCTTCGCCGAGCGCCACCGCTCCTGTGCCGCTCGTGACCTGCGAGTTGTAGCCGCCCGCAATCGAGCCCGTGCCCGCTGCCGCGGCCACCGTGTTGCTGTAGCCCAGAGCGACGGTCGAGGCGGCAAGTGCCTGCGAATCTGCACCTATCGCCGTCGCCTCCGCCGCCGAGGCGATTGCCTGACCGCCGACGGCGGTTGTACCGGTGCTGCTGGCCGTCGCCGATCCTCCCAGTGCCGCGCTTTGTGCGCCGGACGCGGTCGCGTTGATGCCCAAAGCCGTGGAGTTATTGGCAGTTGCGTGGGTCCCAGGACCCAGTGCGACCGCGGACGTGCCGCTTGCCGTCGCCAGATCGCCCAGGGCGATGCCAAACAGGCTGGACGATACGGCGGACACGCCCATGGCAATAGAACTGGTTCCGCTGGCCGTCGACGTAGTCCCGAATGCCTGTGCGGATGTCCCGCTGGCGAGACTGTTAAAGCCAATGGCGGTCGCCTCTTCGCCAGTTGCCTGCGTACCCGAACCAGGGACACCGGCGGTGCCGCCCACCCCGATGGCTACCGCACCGGTACCGGACGCGCCGCTGTTGACGCCTATCGAAACGGCGGATGCGCCACTGGCTGAGGCGCCTGAACCCAGCGCTACCCCGGCAGCAGCGGTAGTGGTCGTAATCGCCGCATAGCCAATAGCGACTGAATACTCGCCTGCTGCGGTCGACTGCGTGCTCAACGCAGTCGAATGATCCCCCGAGGCAACAGCGCCGGCACCGAGCGCCGTGGCGTTAGTACTGCTGGCGGCAGCTGTAGATCCCAGCGCAACGCTGGATGATCCGCTCGATGCTGCATTAAAGCCAAGGGCCACCGCTTCATTTCCCGATGCAACAGCGCCCGCGGCCAGTGCTATCGCTCCCGCGTTGGTCGCCTGTGCGAGATTGCCAATTGCCACGCCGTACAAGACGGAGGCCGTTGAATCTGGACCAATCGCAATGGTGCTCGTCCCAGAGGCTGTCGAGCTAATTCCGAAGGCGGTCGCATACTGTCCGCTCGCAGTACTGGTAGTGCCGATGGAAATTGAATTACCGCCTGTCGCCGTGCCACCGCCTGCGTCGTACTGGGCGTGGGCGTTCTGGCCTGACAGGCCAAGACACAACGGTATTGCAAGGCCGAGGAGAATCCTGGATGTTCGATGCCGCGCGGTGATCGCGTCTTGCTCCTCATGGCGACTGTCACATACGACACCAGATGCGCCCGATTTCCCTTTACCCCGCGATTTTCCGAGCTCCGATACAGCCACAAACGCGCCGAGCGCGTTATTCCAGATCGACCGATATATCTTGTTCACATTTTCCCTCTTTAATATTATTGACACTATCCTATAATCTTTCATAAGGATAACTACGCAATCAACATGAAAGTAAAATGTTGGCGTTTCATTGGATTATTGTGGAACTTTATTTTTATAGACCCGGCATCAATACTTAGATTTCCTAAGTACAAACGTGCGCCATCCTCCTTCCCGGATAATCCACGTGAGGAGGGTATAGATAAGACGCAGTTAAAATACTTCTATTTTTCTTGCACCTCGGCGGTGCGGACCGTTGGCTTATGAAGGTCCGAAGGGCAACGGCATATCGATGTCAGCTGTGTGACGAGGAGCTAATTGCATGTCTAAACGCAATCGTTGGCTTGCCAAACGTTTGCCTTGCATTGTCTTGTCCGGAATACTCATAATTTCCGCCCCCCTAAATGAGGTACTGCATCGTGTTCTCGGCGCGACAGGGCAAACGCTCATTCCGCGCTGCAAGCGTCACATTTCTATTTCGGAAAAATTTTGCGCACTACGCAATCTGACGACCGGAAAACATTCGCGTCGAAGTCGACTTTTTGTGTCGCAGCTCAAGGCAAGTAAGTTCTTGTAAGCGCTCAATGAAACTTTCGCATAGGATTTTTCATTTGTCTACTAAAACCAATTGAAGTCGAAACATTGAGATATTTAACAATTGGGCAATAGCAAAACGCATATTTGGTTGGTAGGCAATGAAACACAAAAACCGAGTTCGAGTGCCCTTCCTGGCGCGCGGCCGAACGGCTGGAGTTGGCCGAACCCGGAACTACTCGGTCGGCCCAGGCAATACGAGCCCCGACCGAGAATAGAAAACAGGTCGGTCCATTCCAGACATGAGTGAGACCTATAGTCGAGGCTTTCCCTTCAGGCAAGCTGGAGGGACGCGTGGCGCATCAGGCGTAACCCCCAACCTCGCCCGTCAGTAGCATCACATCTCTTGACGTCGGGTCGAGCGCCAGCATGAGATGCAAGCCAACTTGCCCAACAAGGCAAGTATCGGCAGCACTCGCCTGATCCGGGTGCAACGCCGCGTTGCGATACCGCGCGCGTAGCGGCGTCCCTATTGGATATTCCCGATCCAGTTCGGCCCCCAATCACCAACATCGCCTTCTTGACCTCTTAGGGCGCCAACTGTGCCTTCGGCAAGTTCTGTCCCAGCGCCTTTCGCGCATCGAACATGACACAGAACCTCAAGAGCCGTGATCAATATCGTCCCGGACGAAACCGCGCCCGTGCGCCGAACAGCGGCAGCAGAGTAAAGCCCAGTCCCATCGGCAGCAACCACAATGATTCGCCCCAGTTTGCCCAGAAGGTTGCCGCTTGCGCCGTCATGGCGGGATTGTGCGGGTCGTAAGCTACCGGCACCGCCGCGCCACGCGGGCGCGAAATGAAACCGTTTTGTACGAATTCAACCGGCACACCATCGGCAGTACTGAACCGTATCCTGGGGTGTCCTGCCGGATCGACGACCACCCCCGTGACGCGGGTCGCATGGTGCAGGAACGCAGCGGTCTGAAAGGTATGCCATGCGATGTAGGTAAGGACAACGCAACCCATGAGCATCATCAGGATCGTGGCCGCATTCCACGGCTCCGTCAGGTTGCGTTCAGTGTCGACAGGCATGGTTGGATGGAAATAATTGGTGCATAACGGTCCGCGTTCCACTACTTCACGGACGCGGCGTCCCCATAAGAATGTGGCTTCAGGTCGTCATCCAGGATATTGCATGGTCGTCAAGTATCGGAATACGGGGTACCGTCTTTATGCAAGAACCGGCCGTCGACACTCGGGCTCATCATGTCGACGTCGGAGCAGGTAATGACATCCACAGGCGACCGCGAACCGACTTCGAGGTAAACGGCCATCACGTTCGACCTGTTAATCATGTGATGTCCGTTTCCGGTGTCTTTTGGAAAGGCAGCACAGTCGCCGGCCTGGAGCACCGTTTCGCCGCCGTCCTCGATCAAGGTAAGCTCGCCTTCAAGCACGTAGACAAATTCGTCTTCGGCAGAGTGCCAATGGCGTTGGCTTGACCAATTGCCCGGCGGCAAGCGCATAAGATTGACCCCGAAGTCACTGAGTCCGCCGGCGTTGCCCAGTCGCTGGCGTATACGGTCGGCGCAGGGGGCATCGAACGGTCGCGGATAACCTGTACCTTGACGTTCCGGTACGTCGGCGATGTTAATCTTGGGCATGTGAGGCTCCGTAATTCCACGCTGACAAATCGATTCCGCACAGTTTGGCGGAAATGCTTCAGGGCAGGAAGAGCCTTCAACTGTCCGAGCTATGCGAAGCTGATGGAAAAGCCAGACGGGTGTTCCGCGAAGGCAATTGTCATTATCGCCGCGAACCGATCGTCGACGATCCAGGGTTAAAGCGAATGGTTGCGACGCTACGCATTCGCACCTGGCGAAGCAACCGGCTCAGAGCCGCTTCGAGCAACGCATTCACCTGAGCCAGGACGCCGCACGTCACCCGGATTACTCAGCGACCGAATCGGCGCCGCCAAGGTGTGTCGAAACGGCCGGGCAAGCCCGCGTCAGGAAGCTGAAGATCATCACGGCGGAGAGCAGCGTGATGGCGGCAAGCACATAGACGAGGTCGCTGAACGCACGCCCGTAGCTCGCCAGCAGCGCGGCATGATCGAGGCCCGGCAGCAGCCGCGAGACTTCTCCGACGCTCCCGAGCGACAGCCAATGCGCAGCTTCCGACAGCGCTTGCGACGCCGGCGGCAAACTCGCGCCGGCCGTCGCGTCGCGCAAGCCGGTTTCGGCGAACGCCGCGAGCACTGCGGCGACGACCGCCAGCGCAATGCTTTCGCCGGCGACCCGGGTGGTGTTGAACACGCCGGTCGCCATACCAGCACGCTCCTTCGGCACCACGCTGACCGCGAGGCCGTCCATCAAACCCCACGGCAACGACACACCCACGCCGATGATGAACATGGCCGGCACGATCGCCACCGCCGAGTGAGCCGGCGGACATTGCGCGAGCCACAGCAAACCAGCCGCGGCCACCACCAGGCCGACGCCGCAGATCGAACCCGCACTGAACCAGCGCGTCAGGAGCCCGGCCACCATCGGCAGCACGAGCAGCGGCGCGGAAATCGCGAACATGATCTGACCGGCTTCGAGCGAACCGTAGCCTTCGATACTGATCAGCCGCACCGGCAGCAACACCAGTAGTACAACGTACGAATAGGCCGGCGCGGCCGCAAGAAACTGCACGCCGATGAAGCGGCGGTAGCGGAACAGCGACAGATCCAGCAGCGGGCGATGCACCGTGTTCTCGATCGCCACGAACGCTCCGAACAACACAACGGCGCACGCCAGCAGGCCGAGTACCGACGGGCTGTTCCAACCGCTATCGGGAGCGCGCAGCACGGCGTAGGTCAGCAGTGCGAGCGCGGCCGTAAAGCTCGCCGAGCCGGGCCAGTCGAGACCTGTTGCGGCGCGGTCGCGGGAATCGCGCATGCAGAGCGTCGCCAGCACGAGCGCAACAATGCCGATCGCCGTGGTGCCCGCAAACACACTGCGCCACCCGCTGTGCTGGATCAGGAAACCGGCAAGGATCGGGCCGAATGCCAGGCCGACCCCAAACGAGCTGCCGAGGCAACTGAAGGCCCGCGTCGTGGCCGCGCCTTCGAAGTCCTGCGCAAGTGCGGCGCCGCCACCCGACAGCGCGGCCGCGGCCGCCAGACCCTGCAACGCGCGCAGCAGGTCGAGCGCAACAATGCTCGATGCGTGCGACAGGCTGAACGAGGCGGCGATGAACACCACCACGCCGGCGAGGAACACTTTCTTGCGGCCGACGCGGTCCGCCAACGCGCCGGCCACCAGCAGGAAGCCGCCGAAGCAGAGCATGAAGGCATTGGTGATCCAGCTCAGCGCGAGCGGGCTGCCACCGAGCTCGCGGGCGATATCCGGCAGCGCGACCGCCGGCCCGGTGAAACTAAGCGGCATGCACAGCGCGGCCAGACACACCGCGCACAACCCCAGCAGCTTCTGGGCGCCGGAGCGTCGTCCCGCCTGGGTGTCGATCTGATCAGTCTTCATGATGTTGTTTGCATAGAAATTGAATCGCCTCAATTAAAAACCACGCGCCATCGACGCAACGACTAATGGCATGACCCGTGGTAGCTGCTCTCGATCATATGTTCGGCAACGTAATCAAATTGAGGTGATAAACTCCGCGCTGATCGGACAAATAGGCCAAAGTGGGAGGCGCGTGGATAATCTGAACAGCCTCACCGTATTCGTCCAGGCCGCTCAACACGAAAGCTTTACGATTGCCGGCCGCAACCTCGGCATTTCGTCGTCGGCAGTCGGTAAAAGCATTACGCGCCTCGAAGAACGACTCGGCGTCCGTCTGTTCCATCGCAACACCCGCCAGATCAGCCTGACTCAGGAAGGGGCGCAATTCTTCGCCCGCTGCCGCGACATCGTGCGCGACCTTGAGAACGCCGAGGCCGAACTGAGCCTGAACGTCGGCGAGCCGCGCGGCCGCGTGCGGGTCAGCTTTCCGGCGGTCGGCTACCGCCTGATCGCCCCTGTCCTGCCCGCCTTCCGGCGCCTCTATCCGCACATCGAACTTGAACTCGATTTCAGCGACCGGATGGTCGATCTGGTCGAAGAAGGCTTCGACGCCGTGGTCCGCAGCGGCGATCTGCCCGATTCCAGCCTGATGTCGAAACCGCTCGGCCAATACCGCGTTAATCTGTATGCTTCGCCCGATTTTCTGAATCGCTATGGCGAACCCGATTCGCTTGATGCGCTATCCGCTTTCGACGGCATTTATTTCAAATTCCCGTCAAACGGTAAATTGCAAAGCTGGACATTAAAGTCGGGGAATCGCGTCGTTCAGGCCAGAATCTCCCCGGCCGCCGTGATGAACAACATCGAAGCCGTGTTGTCGGCCTGCGTCAGCGGCACGGGCATCGCTTACCTGCCCGATTTCGTCGCTCGCGAAGCGTTCGCCAGCGGCGCGCTGCGCGCAATCCTCACCGACTACAGCGTGACCGGTACCTTCTGGGTCCTGTGGCCGTCGAGCCGCCATCTGCTGCCGAAAAACCGCGTGCTGATCGACTTCATGGCGCAATCGCTGTTTCCCAAAGCCGCGCAGGATGCCCTCGCCGCCACCGCTCCTGCCTCGAGGTAAGACGCCAGGCGGTACCCCATCGGGCGAGCGATATGCCAGAATCGCATCCATGAACCGGATCGCCGCCCTCCCCATGTACAACGTCACGCCCGCCCTCGCCGCCGAGTGGCGCGCCTTGCTCGGTGACGTCCTGCAAGCCGTCGACCCGCACGCCCGCATCGTGGACCCCGGCGACGATCTGCACGCCCTGTGGCGCCGCCCCGACCTGCTGGTTTCGCAGACCTGCGGCTATCCGCTGATGAGCGGCCTGCATGAGCACGTCCAGTTGATCGCGACGCCGCTATTCGATGCACCGGGTTGCACGGATGCGGATTATTCAAGTGTCCTTATCACACGCTCCGACGCACCGTTCGACACGCTTGAGGCATGCCGTGGTGCACGCGCCGCGTACAACCAGGACGATTCGAATAGCGGCATGAATGTGTTGCGGCACGCGGTCGCGCCGCTGGCACGAGGCGGGAAATTTTTTAGCGAGGTGAACCGCACCGGGTCTCACCTCGGCTCGCTGCGAGCGGTGGCGGAAGACCGCGCGGATATCGCCGCCATCGACTGCGTGACCTTTGCGTTCGTGCGCGACGACATGCCGGAACTCGCACGACAGGTGCGGGAAATCGGCTGGACCGCTGCATCGCCGGGTTTGCCGTTGATTGCCGCCAACACGATGCCGTTGGCTGTGATCGAGGCGTTGCGTGCGGCGCTGAACGAAGCCGTGGCGGCGCAGCCCGAACGTGCTGCACGGCTGCGACTGAAGGGATTTGCGAGCTTGCCGCTGAGCGACTATGCCCGCATTACGCAACTGGAAAACGAGGCGCAAGCTTTGGGCTACGCGCGCCTCGCCTGAACGGGCGGTGTGACTTCAACTACGACGGCCACTGCGACGGCCATTGCCACTGCCGCTGCGGTAACTACGGCAGCACGAATGGCGCTTGCGGCACGTCACATCACGCCGCGCCGGATAAACCCACCTCAAGCACCAGCAACTGCGCCCCATCGGCCACCTGATCGCCCACCGCATACAGCACTTCCGACACCGTGCCGGCCGCCGGCGCCCCGATCGTATGCTCCATCTTCATGGCTTCCATCACGATCAGCGGTGTGCCTTTCTCGACCACCGTACCCGGTTCAACTAACACCGCGATCACCTTGCCTGGCATCGGCGCGGTAAGACGCCCTTCGCCGTGTTCGGCATCCGCGGCATGCGCAAGCAGGTTCTGCCATTCGAAGGCCTGCGCCTCGCCGAGGCAGAACACATGAAACACGTCGCCGTCGACAAACACGCGCCCCGTGACATGCGAGTCGCCGAGCGTCGCGCCGAACTCGTGCGCACCCGTGCCGCTCCACCATGTAAAGCTGTCGCGCTGCCCCGCGTATTCCAGCGTCTGCCCGCCGCTGTCGTGGCTATCCCGGCTATCGCGCGCGAAAGTCGCGGCAAAGGCGGTTTCGCTTTCGATATCGCGCCACGCGAAGGTCTGCGTATAGCCGCCGTTCAGGCGCCAGTGCGACAAGGCATCCCAGGGCGACGCGCCATGCGCGGTACCACCCTCACGTGTGAGCAACGCCGCACAAGCCAGCGCCAGCGCTTCCCGGAAGGGCTTTTTCACCGGCGCGAACAGGGCCTCGTGATGCCGCTCGATCAGGCCGGTATCGAGATCGCCGCCAGAGAACGGCTCGCTCGCAACGATACGCTGCAGGAACTCGACATTGGTATGCGGGCCCACCACCTCGCAAGCCCGCAATGCGCGGCTCATCCGCGCGAGCGCTTCGGCGCGCGTGGCGCCGTGCACGATCAGCTTGGCGATCATCGGATCGTAGAACGGCGTGATCGTATCGCCTTCGCGCACGCCGCTGTCGATCCGCACGGCCGCGCGTGAGCCGGGCGCACCCGCCGGACTGATCGTGAACTCCACGCCTTCCGGCATGCGCAGATGCTTGAGCGTGCCCGTCGACGGCAGGAAGCCGCGCGCCGGATGCTCGGCATAGATGCGCGCCTCGATGGCATGACCGTCGAGTTTCAGTTGCGCCTGCGTGAGCGGCAACGGCTCGCCGGACGCGACACGCAATTGCCATTCGACCAGATCGAGGCCCGTCACCATCTCGGTCACCGGATGCTCGACCTGCAGGCGCGTGTTCATTTCCATGAAGTAGAAATCGCTCGCGCCGGTCATGATGAACTCGACCGTGCCCGCGCCGACGTAGTTCACCGCGCGTGCCGCCGCCACCGCCGCCTCGCCCATCTCGCGGCGCAGTTCGGCGGACAGACCCGGCGCCGGCGCTTCTTCCAGTACCTTCTGATGGCGGCGCTGCACCGAGCAATCGCGATCGAACAGATACACGGCGCCGCCATGCTGATCGGCAAACACTTGCACTTCGACGTGACGCGGCCGCGTCAGATACTTCTCGATCAACACCCGGTCGTTGCCGAAGCTGCTGGCCGCCTCGCGTTTGCACGAAGCAAGCGCCGCCGCGAAGTCTTCGCTGCGCTCGACCACCCGCATGCCTTTACCACCACCACCCGCGCTCGCCTTAAGCAGCACCGGATAGCCCATCGCATCCGCTTCACGCTGCAGCAATTGCGCGTCCTGATCGTCGCCGTGATAGCCGGGCACCAGCGGCACGGCCGCTGCATGCATCAACGCCTTGGCGGCCGCTTTCGAACCCATTGCCGCGATCGCCTCGACCGGTGGCCCGATAAAAACAATGCCCGCCGCTTCGCAAGCCTGCGCAAAAGCTTCGTTCTCCGACAGAAATCCGTAGCCCGGATGCACCGCCTGCGCGCCGGTGGCGAGCGCCGCCGCGATGATGCGCTCGTAGCGCAGATAACTCTCAGCCGCCGTCGAACCGCCGATATGCACCGCTTCGTCGCACGCCGCGACGTGCTTCGCGTTGGCATCCGCATCGGAATACACCGCCACGCTCGCGATGCCGAGACGCTTGCAGGTCGCGGCAACCCGGCAGGCAATCTCGCCGCGGTTGGCGATCAGAATCTTGTTGAACATGAGATGTCTCGCTCAGGTGTCCCGTTCAGGACTGGAGTTCTGCGGTTTGTCGTGGCATGCGCAGGCGTCAGTTGCGCCATGCCGGCGCGCGCTTTTCGAGGAATGACGCCACCCCTTCGCGGCCTTCCGCGCCGGCGCGCACACGGGCGATGCGCGAGGCCGTGTCTTCGATCAGCGCTTCGTTCAGCTCACGTCCCGCGATGTCCTGCACGAGCTGCTTGCAGGCACGCACCGCGTGCGGGCCGTTGGCGCAGAGCGTGTCGGCCAGTTGCTGCACGGTCGCGTCGAGCCGGTCTTCGCTCACGGCTTCGCTGACGAGGCCCAGACGCAGCGCCGTCGCGCAGTCGAACAGCTCGGCGGTCGTAAAGTAACGCCGCGAAGCCTGCTCGCCGAGCGCGCGAATCACGTATGGCGCGATCGTCGCAGGGATCAGGCCGAGGCGCGCTTCGGAGAGACAGAAGCGCGCCGTGTCCAGCGCCACCACGATGTCGCAGGCGCAGATCAAACCCATGCCGCCCGCGTAGGCGTCGCCATTGACGCGCGCGATCACCGGCTTGTTGCAGCGGTAGATTGCCGAGAGCATCGCCGCGAGACGCAGGGCGTCGGCGCGGTTCTCCTCGTCGGAGTAACCGGCCATTTTCTTCATCCAGTTCAGATCCGCGCCCGCGCAAAAGGCCTTGCCGTTGGCGGCCAGCACGACTGCCCTGATGTCGTCGCGCGCGTTCAATGCGACAAACGCCGCGGTCAGTTCCGCGATCATCGTTTCGTTGAACGCGTTGCGCACGTCCGGGCGGTTAAGCGTGACCGTCGCCACCTGGCCGGCGACAGTCAGGCTTAAAGTTTCGTATTGCATATCGATCGACTCCTTCGCTCGAGGCCCGGCCTTACATTCTGAACACGCCGAAGCGCGTGTCTTCGATCGGTGCGTTCATCGATGCGGACAGTCCGAGGCCGAGCACATCGCGGGTTTGCGCCGGGTCGATCACGCCGTCGTCCCACAGGCGGGCGCTGGCGTAATACGGATGCCCCTGGTGTTCATATTGCTCGCGAATCGGCTGCTTGAACGCCTCTTCCTGCTCGGCCGTCCACGTGCCGCCCTTGCCTTCGATGCCGTCGCGTTTGACGGTCGCCAGCACTGAAGCGGCCTGCTCGCCGCCCATCACCGAGATGCGCGCGTTCGGCCACATCCACAGGAAGCGCGGCGAATAGGCGCGACCGCACATGCCGTAGTTGCCCGCGCCGAACGAGCCGCCGATGATCACCGTGAACTTCGGCACCTTGGCCGTGGCCACTGCCGTCACCATCTTGGCGCCGTTGCGCGCAATACCTTCGTTTTCATACTTGCGGCCTACCATGAAGCCCGTGATGTTCTGCAGGAACACGAGCGGAATCTTGCGCTGGCAGCACAGTTCGATAAAGTGCGCGCCCTTTAACGCCGACTCCGAAAACAGGATGCCGTTGTTGGCGATGATGCCGACCGGATGCCCCCAGATATGCGCGAAGCCGGTGACGAGCGTGGTGCCGTAGCGGGCCTTGAATTCATCGAAGGCGGAATCGTCGACGATGCGCGCGATCACCTCGCGAATATCGAACGGCTTGCGCGTATCGACGGGAATCACGCCGTACAGGCTCTTCGGGTCGTAGCGCGGCGGCTTCGGCTCCTGCAGCGCCACCGGCACCTGCTTCGTGCGATTCAGATTGCCGACGATGCTGCGCGCAATCCCCAACGCATGCGCGTCGTTCTGCGCGAGATGATCGACCACGCCGGACAGACGCGTATGCACGTCGCCGCCGCCGAGATCTTCGGCGCTGACCACTTCGCCGGTGGCGGCCTTCACCAGAGGCGGGCCGCCCAGAAAAATCGTCCCTTGATTCTTGACGATGATCGACTCGTCGCTCATCGCCGGCACATACGCGCCGCCTGCCGTGCACGAGCCCATCACCACCGCGATCTGCGGAATGCCGGCTGCGGACAGGTTGGCCTGATTGAAGAAGATGCGCCCGAAGTGATCGCGATCCGGAAACACGTCGTCCTGATTCGGCAGGTTCGCGCCACCGGAATCCACCAGATACACGCACGGCAAGTGGTTCTCCGCTGCGATCTCCTGGGCACGCACGTGCTTCTTCACCGTCACCGGGTAGTACGTGCCGCCCTTCACGGTGGCGTCGTTGCAAACGATCACGCATTCCTGCCCGGCAATGCGGCCAATGCCGGTGATCACGCCGGCACCCGGCGCGTCGTCGTGATACATGCCGAACGCGGCCAGTTGCGACAGTTCGAGGAATGGCGTGCCCGGATCGAGCAGTTGCGCGATCCGGTCGCGCGGCAGCAGCTTGCCGCGTCCCACGTGCTTGTCGCGCGCCGCCTGGCCGCCGCCCAGCGCGAGCTTGTCGACCTTGGCGCGCAGATCGGCAACCAGTGCCTCGAGCGCGGCCGCGTTGTTGCGGAAATCGTCCGAGCGCGGATTCAGCTTTGTTTCGATGATCGGCATTGCGTGGCTCTCCTGTGCGCCGTGGTTCTCTTCGCCGCTCCGTTAAACCGGGGCGGCCGGGTGGCCCTGCTCAGGGATCAAGCCGTTTCCGCAAACAGTTCGCGGCCAATCAGCATGCGGCGGATCTCGCTGGTGCCCGCGCCGATCTCATAGAGCTTCGCATCGCGCCACAGACGTCCCACCGGATACTCGTTGATGTAACCGTTACCGCCGAGAATCTGGATCGCTTCGCCGGCCATCCACGTGGCTTTTTCAGCGGTATAGAGAATCACGCCCGCGCAGTCCTTGCGCATCTGACGCACGTGCTCGGCGCCCATGGTGTCGAGCTGACGGCCCACCGCGTACAGATACGCGCGGCATGCCTGCAGCGTGGTGTACAGATCGGCCACCTTGCCTTGAATGAGCTGGAATTCGCCGATCGACTGACCGAACTGCTTGCGGTCGTGAATGTACGGGACCACCGCGTCCATCACCGCGACCATGATGCCGGTGGGGCCGCCCGCGAGCACCGCGCGCTCGTAATCGAGCCCGCTCATGAGTACCTTCACGCCGCCGTTCAACTGGCCGAGGATGTTTTCTTCCGGCACTTCGACGTTCTCGAACACCAGCTCGCCCGTATGCGAGCCGCGCATGCCGAGCTTGTCGAGTTTCTGCGCAACCGAAAAACCCTTCATGCCCTTTTCGACAATAAACGCCGTGATGCCGCGCGGGCCGGCTTCGAGATCCGTCTTTGCGTAGACCACCAGCGTGTCGCAATCAGGGCCATTGGTGATCCACATCTTGGTGCCGTTCAGCACGTAGTGGTCGCCCTTCTTGTCCGCGCGCAGCTTCATGCTGACCACGTCCGAGCCGGCGTTCGGCTCGCTCATGGCGAGCGCGCCGACGTGTTCGCCCGACACCAGCTTCGGCAAGTACTTCTGCTTTTGCGCCTCGGTGCCGTTGCGGTGGATCTGGTTCACGCACAGGTTCGAATGCGCGCCATACGACAGGCCGACCGAAGCCGACGCCCGCGAGATCTCCTCCATGGCGATCATGTGCGCCGTGTAGCCCATGTTGGCGCCGCCATATTCCTCCGACACGGTCATGCCCAGCACGCCCAGATCGCCGAACTTCTTCCACAGGTCCATCGGGAACCGGTCGGTGCGATCGATCTCCGCGGCGCGCGGCGCGATTTCTTTCGCCGCAAAGCCGGCGAGGCTGTCGCGCAGCATTTCGATCTCTTCACCAAGCGGGAATTGCAAACCGGGCAGGTTACTCATTGCAGTGTCTCCAGGAATTCATCGGCATTCGTGCGCGCTCAGCCGCGCTTGCGGACGCGGCGGCCACACGCGCTCGCCCAAGCCGAATTTCACGCTAGATTTACGTATACGTCAATAGGTATTTTTGAGTGATACTCAGATATGTCGGAAGCACGTTTTAGCCATGTTCCAGCGTGCTAAACTCGGCGGCACCGGGATTGTCCGGAATCGAAACTTGAACTGGACTCATATGATGGCCGCACCGAAGGCCGTAACCAGGGCCGAAGCGCCGGCATCGCGCCGCCAGCCGGCCGGCCGCAAATCGCAGCAGCGCGTGAAGGAAATTCTTCAGGCCGGGCGCGACGTGTTCTCCGAGAAGGGCTACGAGCGCGCCACCACGGCGGAGATCGCGCAGCGCCTGGGTATCTCCGAGGCAACGGTATTCAGCTACTTTCGCGGCAAGCGCGAGTTGTGCGCGCGGGTGATCGGCGACTGGTATGACGAAATCATCGAGGCAATCGAAACCGGCCTGCCGCGCGACGGCAGCGTGCGGCAACAATTCGCCTTCATTGTGCGGATGCATCTGCGATTGATGCTGGTGAACGGCACGGACCTGTGCGCGCTGGTGCTGTCGGAGGGGCGTGCGCGGCATCACGAACTCAGCGAAACGCTGACCGATATGCAGCGGCGCTATACGGCCCCGCTGATGCGCGTGCTGGCGCACGGCCAGGAAACCGGCCAGGTGCGCGCGGATGTGCCGTTGCGGCTCTTGCGTTCCATGGTGTTCGGGCCGATGGAGCACGTCTTGTGGGACGCGACGCTCGCCAATCGTCGCACGGATATCGAAGGCACCGCGGACAGTCTGATTGAGGTGTTATGGGCGGCCCTGCAGCCGCCCGATGCGGCGCTGGCCGCGTTGGTGCAGTTCAGGCATGAGGTGGGCGAAGCAAGCCGGCGCCTGGAAGCGGCCGAGACGGCCGAAGCGGCGCAGCGGGCGGCAAGCGCAGCCGCGCCGGCTGGGCGGCGCGGCCGGAAGGTCGGTGGTGCGGATGGTGCGTAACGCCTCGCTTCGCGCATCCGATCTTCCGGCCAGCGCGTTGGGCTATACCGGCGCCACACCCACGTAGTTCTCCGCCATCGCGGTGGCCGCGGCACGCGAGGTCGTGACATGCTCCAGTTCCGCGACCTGAAGCTGCTGCTCGAACGGCGAAGCATCGTCGAGCCGGTGCATCATGCGCGTCATCCAGTACGAGAAATGCTCGGCACGCCAGATGCGTTTGAGCGCGGTAGCGCTGTAGCCATCGAGCAGATCCGTGCGGTTCTCTTCATAGAACGCCCGCAAGGCAGCGGTTAGCACGCGCACGTCCGCCACTGCAAGGTTCAGGCCTTTCGCCCCGGTAGGCGGCACGATATGCGCTGCATCGCCGGCCAGAAAGAGCCGGCCATGCTGCATGGTGGTCGAAACAAAACTGCGCATGCCGACAATATTCTTCTGGAATATCTTGCCGTCCACCACCTTCTGACCGTCCGCGGAATCGACCCGTGCATGCAGTTCGGCCCAGATGCGATCGTCGGACCAGTTGTTCACCGACTCCTTCGGGTCGCACTGGAAATACATCCGCTGCACGTTCGCCGAACGGGTGCTGACGAGCGCAAAACCGCGTTCATGGCGCGCATAGATCAGTTCGTCGGACGACGGCGGTCCTTCGCAGAGAATCCCGAACCAGCCGAACGGATAGACCCGTTCATAGTCCTTGCGCAACGCCGCGGGAATCGACGCACGCGACACCCCTTGCGAGCCGTCGCAGCCGATCACGAAGTCGCACTGGAGTTCGCACGGCTCGCCTTGATGCGTGAAGCGGATCGACGGGGCGGCGGTATCGATGCCGTGTATCGACGTCTCGGAAACACCGAACAGCAAGGCGCCGCCCGCCTCCACGCGCGCGGCGACCAGGTCCTTGATAACCTCGTGCTGCGCATAGACGGTGATGGCATGGCCCGTCAGTCCGGTCAGATCGATACGCCGGCGCTTGCCCTCGTAGGCCAGTTCGAAACCGTGATGCAGCGCCCCCTCCGCCTTCATGCGCGCGCCGACGCCGGATTCGCTCAGCAGGTCCATGGTGCCCTGTTCGAGCACGCCTGCACGAATGGTGGATTCGATCTGCTCACGCGTACGCGATTCGAGCACGACCGACTCGATGCCACGCAGATGAAGCAAATGGGAAAGAAGCAGGCCTGCCGGCCCGGCGCCGATGATGCCGACTTGAGTGCGCATGATTGTCTCCTTGCTGCGGCGATTGATTTGTGGCCCCAGTGTGCCGACTACCCGGCATATCGCGCAACGCGATATAACAGATAACAACTATCCCGTTTTGAGATAGCCCATGAGGGCCTGCAGGCAGCAGGAGAAGGTGTTTGCGGCAGATCTGAGACAACGGCACGGCGGCTGCGTTAAGCTGGGCGCTCGCCGAAGGCAAACCGGAACAACGAGGAAAACCGCATATGGCAACGCGCACGAAACCGCACATTCGGGTCGGCATTGGAGGCTGGACCTATGCTCCATGGCGCGGCGTGTTTTATCCCGATGACCTCACGCAAAAGCGCGAGCTCGAGTACGCGAGCCGCCAGTTGACCACCATCGAAATCAACGGCACGTTCTACGGCTTGCAAAAGCCCGAGAGCTATATGAAGTGGCACGACGAAACGCCCGACGACTTCGCGTTCGCCTTAAAGGCGCCGCGCTACGCGACGAACCGGCGCGTGCTGGCCGAAGCCGGCGACAGTATCGAGCGCTTCTTCGGCAGCGGCCTCGAGCATCTGAAACAGAAACTCGGCCCGATCAACTGGCAGTTCGCCACCACCAAGCAATTCGATGCAGAGGATTTCGAAGCATTTCTGGCCTTGCTGCCGAAGAAACTGGACGGCCTTACGCTAAGGCATGCTGTCGAAGTGCGGCACGAGAGTTTCCGCACGGAAGCCTTCGTCGCGTTGGCGCGCAAATACGACGTGGCGATCGTACTCGCCGGCGACAGCGACTATCCGCAGATCGCCAACATCACCGCGCCGTTCGTGTATGCGCGCATCATGGGGACGTCCGACGCGCAGGCGCAAGGCTATTCGAAGAAGGCGCTCGACGCATGGGCCGAGCGGGCCCATCAGTTGGCCGCCGGCACGGTCCCTGACGATCTGCAGCCGGTGGAGGCGAAGGCCGCCGCCAAGGGCGGCCGCGATGTTTATCTCTACGTGATCAGCGGTTTCAAGGAGCGCAATCCGGCCGCGGCGAAGGCGATCATTGAACGGCTTTGAAGACTAACCACGTTCTATCGCACATCGCCCTCGAAGCAGAACCACCGCATCAGGTCCTCAACTCGGCCAGAATCTGCTCAGCGAGAAAATCGCAGGGCGGTCGCGCGGACCGGGCACTGCGCGCAAGAATGACTTCGAGCTCGTCCAGGGGCGGCAAGCCTTCGTTCTGCGACAACTGAACCAGATGGTCCGGCACGCTGCATCTTGCGAGCGGCGCGATCGCGAGCCCGGCTTCGACCATGCTGATCAGGCCCAGCAAACTCGGGCTTTCGTAGGACATCCGGTACTTGATATTTGCACGCTGAAGCGCGCTGACGGCATAGGCACGCGCAGTGCTGCCGTCGGCGAAAACGGCAAGCGGAAGCGGACGCTCTTTCCACACCTTTCTTGCGGACGACCCGGCCCACACCATCGGCTCGAAACGGATGAACTCGCCTGCGACGCCCTTTGTTTTCGTCATACACGCGAGATCTAGCGTGTTGTCTTTGAGCAAGGGCGCGAGCGCGCTGCTAGGCAGACCGATGACCCGAATCTCGACACGTGGATGAGCCATGGCAAACTTTCCCAGAACCTGGGGCAGCACCGAAGAAACGTAGTCGTCAGGCACGCCAATCGTGACGCGGCCCTTCATCTCCGGGCGAACGACCGACGCCCACGCTTCCTCGCGCATCGCCAGCATTCGCCGGCCATAGTCCAGCAGCGTCTTGCCCTCTGCGGTAATCGCCACGTTACGCGTGCTGCGCACGAAGAGCGGCTTTCCCAGCGCTTCTTCAAGCGCCTTGACCTGCATGCTCACCGCCGATGGCGAACGATGCACGGACTCCGCACCTCTAGCAAACGATCCCGTATCGGCAACCGCGACCAGCATTTCAAGCACGTCCAGATCGAGTTTTTTCATGTTCGTCAGAAAATCTGATCAATTCATTCAATTTAATTCGTTTTACCAGATTAAGCGTCAAACCGATACTACGACCCATGCGCACTTGGGAGAGCCCGCGAAATGCACGGTACAGGGTCGATTTACGGATTTCTGATGGTGGGTGGCATGCTGGCTGTGACGCCCGGCCCGAACATGGTCTACGTGATGTCACGCTCCATTGCGCAAGGACGCACGGCCGGATTGATATCGCTGGCGGGCGTCATGCTCGGATACCTCTTCTATATGTTCGCGGCAGCGTTCGGCATCACGGCGTTGTTCCTGAGCGTGCCTTATGCAGCCAGCGCGTTGGGTGCCGTGGGTGCCGCGTATCTGTTCTATCTGGCGTGGCAGGCGGTGAAGCCGGGTGGCCGCTCTCCCCTCGAAGTTCGCGAACTGCCTCGTGAGCAGCCCCGCCGGCTCCTCGCGATGGGCGCCACGACCAGTCTGCTGAATCCCAAGCTGGCGATGATCTTCCTGTCGCTCCTGCCGCAATTCATCGACTATCAGGACGGCAGCGTACTCAGGCAATCGCTCGTGCTCGGCTCGTCGTTAATTGTTGCGTTCGCTTCGGTCAATGGCTTCGTAGCCGTTTGCTCCGGCAGCATGGCGACGTTCCTCGCGAGACGGCCGGGACTTCTGCTGGCGCAACGCTGGGCGATGGGAGCCGTTCTGGTCACGCTCGGCGCACACATGACGCTCGATGCCTTGAAGCTGGGCGGCATCGCCTGATGGTTGAGCGCCCTCTAACATCCCGGCTGTGTCATGGCGGGTCGTTGAAGGCGAACCCAGGTCAGATACTCGTCGTCGAATACAGTCCGCCCATCAACTCGTCCGCTCTGGAAAGAAACAGCTTCAACACGGCAGACGTATTCGACTTGCTATAACCGATCACCAGATCGATGGTCGGCGCCTCGCCTTCGAGCGGACGGCTTACCACCGACCACGGGAGCAGATTGTTGGCGTATTCCGGCAATAGCGCGAGCCCACGCGTCGACGCCACCAGCGACATAGCCATCGCGAGATTGTCGACCCCGTGTTCGGGCGCGACATCGATCGCGTTCTCGCGCAGATACCCCAGGATCACCTGATTCAGCACCGTCGCCTTGTTCGTCGCCATGATGAAGGGCTCGCCCCTGAAATCCTCGGGGCGGATGCTGGTGCGCTCGGTCAGCGGATGGTCACTCGGCATCAGCACAATGAGTTTCTCGCGGCTCACCACGCGATAGTCGAGATCGAAACCCGGTTCGGCGCGTAGAAACGCGAGATCGAGCTTGCCGCGCGCCAGCCCGTCGGCCAGATCCGGTGAATAGTGACTCGACACGGTAACGTCGATCTTCGGCAATTCGTCGCGCAGCACCTGCATCGCGCGCGGCAGCCACGTCATCTCCTCGCCCGTCAGAAAGCCCAGCGCGAAGACCTGCCTGGTGGGCTGCGAGGCGCGCCGCGCGGCTTCGGTGGCGGCATCGACTTGCGACAGCGCGAGCCGCGCATGATCGAGAAACGCCTTGCCCGACGCGGTCAGCTCGACGCCACGCGCGCTGCGATTGAACAGTTCGGCACCGACCTCCTCTTCCAGATCGCGAATCTGGCGGCTCAGCGACGGCTGCGAGGTGAACAGCCGGCGTTCGGCTGCAACCGTCAAGCTGCCGGTCTCGGCGACGGCGATGAAATACCGCAAATGGCGAAGCTCCATAGGCCCTCGGTGGCGGTCCATGCCTGACAGGCATGCCGGCCAGCCTACAAAGTCTTTTCACTTTGCGCAAGCCCCGGCTAGATTGAGCAGCAGAGGCGGAAGCGACGGCAACACGATCAGCACGATCGGGTTCGGTAGCGGCTGCGCCTCATGCCTTCCATCTATGCCGTTGAAGAACCGACATGAGCACACCGGTTGTGGTGATCAGCGGTGAGCATTGAAACGCGACAAGTCCGACTATGAGCCCTCTCAGCGGCAAGACCGCGCTCGTCACGGGCGCCTCGCGCGGCATTGGCCGCGCCAGCGCGCTGGCCCTTGCACACGCAGGCGCCCAGGTGCTCGTGCATTATTGTCACGAAGACCAGGCGGCGAACGAAGTGGTCGCGCAGATCCGCTCAGCCGGTGGCATGCCGGTGCTCGCGGCAACCGGGGGTGGTCGCGAGGCCGCGCTCGCGATGCAGACGTTCAAGCGGATCGCGCGGCCCGAGGACATCGGCGGCACCGTGGTTTTTCTGGCCTCGGATGACGCGCGCTGGATCATCGGCGAGACGTTATGCGTCGACGGTAGATCGACGTTTTAGTCAATCAATTTAATTAGCAATCTTAATTAGCAACCCTACCGCACTACTCGACTTACGGCGAAGTCATCACCGCGCCTGACTACGCGGTCGTGAAGCATCCGAGCGGCGACCATACCCGCCGCGAAGCGGCAATGGAATTTGTCCTCAAAGGCCTGGAGAGCGGCGCACTCAAACCGGTGATCGATCGTACCTTCAAGTTCGACGATATCCTGGACGTCCACTGCCATCTGGAGGAAAACGGCCAGTTCGGCAAGATCGTCGTGACCGTGTGACCGCCATAGGGCGCCCGCGCGACCCATGGCCGATTGTTAGCCGAACGCAAACGGAGTTTTCAGGGAACGCGTATTTATCCGCTGCAACGCAGTCGATATGATGCGTCGAGGGTGTCGTAAAGGGCATCCACACTTCATATCCCGTTGTGCCGCATGCCGCCACGACGGGCATTGGCGTCTTCTCGCCGCGCTGCGGCAGGGGTGCCGAAGTGCATCGAGGCAGCACATCGTTACAGTCCGTTCTGTCCGCGAGGATAGAGCCAAACAAAGGATTCGACGTGAACGGAACAGGAACCGGGTCAGACTTCGCGGCCACGCATCAACGGACCGCGCCGCGCAATCGACGCCTGAAGGCCGACTCTGCCGACCATCACGACGCCACCGAACGTGCCTTCCCGTCAGGCGGCGAGGCCTTGGCGCCGCCCGCCGGACCGGCGATGGTGTCCACCTTGACGCCTGCCCGCCTTGCGGACCCATGGGCTTTCGTCATTGCCGGACTGAAGGACGCCAAGCACGTGGGGGACGACGCCGAGCCGGTGTCGAACGAAGCGATCGAAAGCGAATCGAAAGTCAATGCAACCGCGCGGAAAGCCACCGAAGACCTTCGCCAGTCCGCGCAACGCGCCGGGCGCGAATGCACCGGGCGCGTGCGCCGCGGCGCCGCGGCCGATCGTGCACGCGCGCCATCGGCGCTTGCGAAGAGCGCCGTCGTGACTTTTGTCGAGCGTTTCACCGCGAAGTCCGTATCGATTACCTGGCGCGACTCCACTGCGGCCAACTATTGCGAGCAGTTGTGGATTCGCCGCATCGCGCGTTCGCAAGGCGTCTGCGCGCTCACGGGCAACAGCATCGTGCGCGGCGACGCCGTGTATGGACCGGCCGGCCGCACGGCGGCACGTCCGGCCAATGCCGCGCAAATGGTGCTGGCCGAAGCGATCGAGTATCTGGAAGGGGCGGCCTGAAAGAGCGTATAGCTGCGATTCGGTGCGAGCGGTGGACGGTGGGCGGTGGCCCGCTAGCCGCCGCGCGCAGGCCCTCTACGGCGCTTATCCTGACCCGCCGCTGCACTTTAACGGACACCTCCGCCGCGTCCTTGTAGATGGTCCATTAGTCTCCTCCGCTGCCGTCGCGCGGCACCACACCCCCAGCCATGCATGCGCCCGCATGCTTTCATTCTTCCGACATCCCGCCGTATCACGCCCGATTGGGCTGCGCAGCGCGAACAATTGCGCGCGACACCACTGAGGCATGCCCCCGAAGCATGGCCACCAGCCCACAAAGTCTTTTTCCTTTGCCGCGCGCGCCACTAAATTAGCTTCCAAGGCAGCGACGCAAACGGACATGACGCCACGCACCGCTGCTCCGATTCGCAGGTCACGCGGCGTGCATCCCCACTCCGCAGGCACACCAGCTTTCAACCTCACAGGAGCTTGATCATGACTAATCTGAACGGCAAGACCGCCCTCGTCACCGGCGCTTCCCGCGGCATTGGCCGCGCCAGCGCCCTCGCCCTCGCCAAACAGGGCGCCGAAGTACTGGTGCACTACAGCAGTGGAGAAAAGGAAGCGGATGCGGTGGTCGCCGAAATCCGCGCGGCAGGCGGCAAGGCCCAGAAAGTCGGCGCCGATCTGCGCGCGGCTGACGGTCCGCAGACGCTTGCCAGGCAAGTGCGCGAGATCGTCGGCGCGCGTCTGGATGTGCTTGTCGCCAACGCCGGCATCGCGAAGGCCGCGAGCATCGAAGACACCACCGTCGAAGACTTCGACAACCTGTTCGCCGTGAATGTGCGGGCGCCCTACTTCCTCGTACAGCAGTTGCTGCCGGTGCTGGGCGAAGGCAGCAGCGTCGTGCTGCTGTCCTCGCTGGCGGCGCATGCCGCAGTCGGCGCGCTGTCGGCTTACGCAGCAACCAAAGGCGCCGTCGATACGCTGGTCAAGCACTTTGCCGCTGCACTCGGCGAACGCGGCATTCGCGTCAACGCCGTCGCACCCGGCGTAGTCGCCACCGACATGTCGAGCTTCACCAAGACCGATGCTGGCCGCGATATGACGTTGGGCATGCAGGCGCTCAAGCGTATCGCACAACCCGACGACATCGCCGGCGCCGTCGCTTTCCTCGCCTCCGACGACGCACGCTGGGTGACGGGCGACACGCTGCACGTCGACGGCGGTTCGAAGCTTTGATTGCCGCGGTGAAGAGCTGACAGAGGCTGGCTTTTAGAACTGAGCCAGCTTCCATCAATCAGGATGTCGAAATGAACCTGAACGGCCTGGGCCGGGGTCAGTCGCCGGTCGCATCATCGTTTCTGCGCAAATTCTTCAAAGGGCCCATCATGGCAGCAGGTGGATTCGACCGCGAAGGCGCCGAGGACATCCTGCAACGCGGCGACGAACGTTCATATTTCGACTTCCTGCCGCCTGCCGCCTAAACGGCAGCGGCCCGCAGCACCGGTCTCGCCTGGCTCTTGCGCACGGCGATCAACTCAAGGAGTGTTTCCATGTCAAGCAACCTCAACCCGTCAGGCAAGACCGTCAAGGTACCGGGCCCCGATCATCCGATCACCATCGAGCCGAACCCGGCGCGCGTCGTGGTCACGCTTGCCGGCAAGGTGATCGCCGATACGCGCGAGGCGCTGACGCTGCGCGAGGCCGCCTACCCCGCTGTGCTGTACATCCCGCGAAAGGACGTGGACATGACCTTGCTGGAACGCACCGAGCATGCCACGTATTGCCCCTACAAGGGCGACTGCTCGTACTACTCGATTCCAGCGGGCGGCGCGCGTTCGGTGAATGCGGTTTGGACGTATGAGAATCCGTATGCGGCGGTCGAAGAGATCAAGGCTCACGTCGCTTTCTACCCCGACCGCGTCGACGCCATCGACGTGCAGGACTGAGCTCGGCAGCGAGCCGCCGCAAGGACGGCTCGCGCCACCCGATCAAGGACTATCCATGACCACCCAACCCGTTGTACTCATCACCGGCGCGCTCACAGGCATCGGTCGCGCCACCGCTTTTGCTTTTGCGCGTGACAAGGCCCGTGTCGTCGTCTCAGGCCGGCGTGTGGAAGAAGGCCGGCAACTCGCCGAGGAACTGCGTTCCACCGGCTCACAAGCCGAGTTCGTGCAATCGGACGTGCGCTTCGAAGACGACGTGAGCAAGCTGGTGGACGCCGTCGTCGCACGCTTCGGCCGGTTGGACATCGCCGTGAACGCGGCAGGTACCGAGGGCGAAACCATCCCGGTGCTGGATCAGACACCCGAGCGCTACACGGCTGTGTTCGACACCAACGTGCTCGGCACGCTGCTCGCGATGAAACACGAACTGCGCGTCATGTCGGCGCAAGGCAGCGGCAGCATCGTCAATATCTCGTCGACCATGGGCCTGCGAGGCGCGGCCGGCCTCTCGCTGTATGTCGCCAGCAAGCATGCCGTAGAGGGACTCACCAAATCGGCGGCGCTCGAAGCCGCGGCATTCGGCGTGCGGGTCAACGCCGTCGCGCCCGGTCCTGTTGAAACCGCGATGCTGAACCGGCTCACCGCCGGCGCGGAACGTAAGGCCGGCATGCTCGCGACGGTCCCGCTCAAGCGTGCGGGAACGCCGGAGGAAATCGCTGAGGCGATCGTGTTCGTGGCGTCGGAAAAGGCCAGCTTCATGACCGGCGAAATTCTCAGGGTCAATGGCGGAAGAACCGCTGCGTAACGATCGGCAGTGTCTGTCATGCAGGTTTCGTTCGGCCTGGATAAATCGGTATTTGTTTAGTTATCCGGTTTATTTTTATTGAGCCTTCTGTGTCATTGCTGATGCGTTCTACGGCAGCGATCACCGGCAGCACCGACTCAAGGCGTGCCGTGGCTTCAGGAGAGAATAATGCGTCCCACGGAGTTCTCGCCGCTGAAGTAGCGGCCCCGACGATCGATCAAAACCGGTAAACTCAACCACATGACACGCAACGTCATGCGCTCAACGCTCAAGGTGATTACGATGTCCACGCCCGCTTTCCACGAGCTCCCCGCACCGCTCCAGAGTGTGCAAACACGACCGCTGTTCGTGATGCGCCTCGACGTCAAACCGATCGTGATGGTCGGCGCGACGCCGGGACAGTTTCGACGCATCGGTATCGTGCCGTCCGGCACCTTCGCCGGCGAGCGTCTATCCGGCAAGGTGCTGGACGGCGGCAGCGACTGGCAGACCGTGCGCAGCGACGGCAGCACCACGCTCGACGTGCGCCTGATCCTTGAAACCGACGACGGTGCTCACATCACGATGGCCTATCGCGGCATCCGCCACGGCGCGGCCGACGTGATCCAGCGGCTGGAAAAAGGCGAGGAAGTCGATCCGGCCAGCTACTACTTCCGCATCAATCCGCTCTTTGAAGCACCTGCCGGCAAGTATGAATGGCTGAACCGGGTGGTTGCGATCGGAACGGGCCACCGGTTTGCGGATGGCCCGGTCTATAGCGTGTTTGAGGTTAAGTAGCCCGAGCACGCATGGCGCTTCATAAAGACCCCGCCTCACCCCGAGAACACTTCAACCATCTGCGCGTTAAAGCCGTTCACAAGATCATGCTCGCCCGGCCCGGGGTTACCGCGGAACAACCTGGCGTTCTCGACCAGCACCTCATTGGCGTCGGTGCCGAGAGCGGCAATCGTTTCGTCGATAAACGCATCCAGCGGCATGGCCTGTTCGGCCTCGCGGCTGTTCATCGGATCGGTGCGCACCCACGGCGGCGCGATTTCGAGCACACGTACCGTGGTATCGCGCAGCATGAAGCGTTGCGACATGACATACGAATGCAGTGCCGCCTTGGTCGACGAATACACCGCCGTCACCGCTAGCGGCACGAACGCCAGCACCGAACTGGTATAGGCGACCACGGCATCACTCTTCGTCTTGAGATGGTCGATCAGCGCGGAGGTCATGCGGATCGGCCCCATCAGGTTGGTCGTGATGGTGGAGACCATCAGCGCATCGTCGATGCGGCCGGCCGCCGCATCCGTTTGCATCACACCCGCGTTGTTGATCAGCACGTTGAGGGCGGGATACGCCTTGATCAGTTGCGCCGCCACCCGCTCGATGTTCGCTGCATCGGTGATGTCCAGCTCGACTGCCGCCATGCCGGGGTTCGCGGCCACCACCTCGTCGAGATGGCTGCGCCGCCGTCCGCCGATAATCACCTTGTTGCCGCGCCGATGCAGCGCCTCGGCCAGCCCACGGCCAATGCCTGAACCGCCGCCCGTAATGAAGATCGTGTTGCCGCTGAGTTTCATGATGGACTCCTTAAGGATATCGCAGATAAGTTGAGACTGCCGCAATAGTGACTTCAGCGCTCAACCGGGGAATCGGTCGCCGAACATCGGCAGGCCGCTGACCGATTGCGCCGCAGTGACTTCGTCTTGCAGCACGTCCCAGTGTTCGGCGAGCTTGCCGTCCTCAAAGCGGACGACGTCCGCAGCAATCCACGCGGCCGGTCTGCCGCTGCCGGAGAAACGGCCGTGCGCGATCACGTAGTCGCCTTCGGCCACGATCAACTGATTCTCGTAGCGCAGCGTGTCGGGCAGCGTGCGGATCAGCGCAAACAGACCCTCGCGTCCCGGCGCGATATGCGCACTGTGCTGAATGTAGCGGTCCGACCAGAAGCGTTCAGCCGCCTCATAGTCGCGCTGGTTGAACAGCGTATCGAATGCCTCCAGGACGAGGGCCTTGTTTTGCTCCGGTGTCGTTTTGCTCATGTCAGTCTCGATGAACGTGAATGAATCGAATCGCCGCCGCCCCATGTGAGTCAGGTATTGGCTAAGCGGATGATGGAGAAGATAAGCGCGCGCCGCCGCCGGCGGTAGCCATCGGTTTCTGCTATGTCTTATGTATGGGATGCATAGATGGCGACGCGGCGGGTGGCCCATACGTCATACGCCAGGCGACCGGAGGCCGCCGCGACAAGCCGGCACTAAGGCGCAGGAATCGTGAGGTTCACAAAACAGCGGCGCGCTGTTCGCGCCTGAAATCGGCCATGAGATGTTCGACGACTGCGCGCCCGGCGGCGCGGGTTGCGCGGCCCATCGGAAAGTACGCATGCACCGGGATGTCGGCCGTCTTCCAGTCGACCAGCAGCCGGACCAGCGAGCCATCGGCCAGTTCGCGGCGGCAAGCCCATTCGCTGGTCGAAGCAATGCCGATGCCGGCAGCCGCGGCAGCGACGGCGCCCTCGTTCTCGTTGGTCGAGAAATGCGCGTCGAGGTCGAGCGCCACCTCCTCGCCTGCGCGTGCGAACTTCCAGCCCGTCGGGACCACGGACGCGGGCCCACCCACGATGCGGTGCTGCGTCAGTTGATCGGGCGTCGCCGGCACACCATGGCGTTCGAGGTAATCGGGCGAGGCGACGATCACCCGCGCAATCTGCGTGATCAGCGTGGCCGTCGCGCTCGAATCCACCAGACGCCCGAGCCTGATGGCGACATCCACCGCGTCCTTGACGAGATCCTGCGGGCGGTCGCCGAGCAACATCTGCAGACGCAGCGCCGGATGACGTTGGAGAAACGGCGCGAGCCGTGGGATGACTTCGCGGATTGCGACACTGCCGGGCATGCTCATGCGCAACATGCCGCGCAACTCGCTGCCTTCGCGCACGCTCTGCTCGGCGTCCTCGAGCGCCATGAGGATCGGGTCCAGACGCGACAGGAACTCCGCGCCCGCGTCGGTCAACACGACCGCGCGCGTGGTACGCGTGAGCAGACGCGCGCCCAGGTCGCCTTCCAGTTCGGCGACGATGCGCGACACCTGCGATTGCGACAGCCCGAACTCACGCGCCGCAGCCGAGAAACTGCCGAGACGCGCAACGCGGGTGTAGAGCTTGAGGGCGAGGATGTCCTTCACGGTGCAGGATAGTTGGGTTGGATCAAGGCTGGCGAACCTGACCAAGGCTATACGATTGATGCACCCGGCGCAAATATGCGAACCACCCGCCCCGCTAGGACAGAAAACCGCAACCGCAAAAAAACGCTTGCCGGATTATTTGCGAACGGCTACCGTTACGCCGTTCTACACGCTGTCGCGGGAGAGACTGTCACGCAGAAATGCGGTGACGGCGCCGACGGAGCAACCGCCCCGGAAACTCTCAGGCACAAGGACCGCCCAGCGGGAACATCTGGAGAGCGGCGCTTAACGCGCCCACCGAAGGGGATTTCCGCCCGCCCGGCAACGGGATGCGCGCGGAAAGAAACTCTCAGGTACATGGACAGATGGGGCATGGAAGCCGGCAACGGCCCTGCTCACTCACTCTGGACCATGACATGTCACGCATCGCCATCATTGGCGCCGGCATTACCGGCGTCACAACCGCTTACGCCCTCGCGCAACGCGGCTTCAACGTTACCGTGTTCGAACGCCACCGCTACGCCGCGATGGAAACCTCATTCGCCAACGGCGGCCAGCTATCGGTCAGCAACGCCGAGGTGTGGAACAGCACCGCCACGGTCGTCAAAGGCCTGCGCTGGATGCTGACGCGCGACGCCCCGCTGTTGCTCAATCCGCTGCCGAGCTGGCACAAGTACTCGTGGATGGGCGAATTCCTGCGGCAGATTCCGCATTACCGTGCCAACACCATCGAAACCGTGCGGCTGGCGATCGCCGCGCGCGAGCATCTGTTTTCGATTGCGGCGCGCGAGCAGATCGATTTCGACCTCGAAAAGCGCGGCATTCTGCACGTCTACAAGACCCGCAAGGAGTTCGATGCAGCAGCGAAGGTGAATGCGCTGCTCAACGAAGGCGGCCTCGAGCGCAACGCGGTGAGCGTGGCCGACATTCGCCGCATTGAACCGACGCTCGACGGCGCCTTCCACGGCGGCTTCTTCACGCCCTCAGATTCGACCGGCGACATCCACAAGTTCACCCGCGGCCTCGCGCAAGCGTGCGAGCGTCATGGCGTCGAATTCCGCTACGACACGGAGATTGCGTCGATCACGCGCGATTCCGCCGGCGCCTTCCGCGTCGCCGCGAAGCAGGCGGGCGAGCCGTTTCAGCAGACGTTTGCGCAGATCGTCGTGTGTGCCGGCGTGAAGAGCCGCGCATTCGCGTCGATGCTCGGCGACCGGGTCAACATCTACCCGGTCAAAGGCTATTCGATCACCGTGTGCCTCGACGACGCCGCGAGCCAGCAAGGCGCGCCCTGGGTCAGCCTGCTCGACGACAGCGCGAAGATCGTCACGAGCCGTCTCGGCGCCGACCGCTTCCGCGTGGCCGGCACAGCGGAAATCAACGGCTTCAATCGCGATATCCGCGCCGAACGCATTGCTCCGCTCACCGAATGGACCCGTCGCTACTTCCCGCAGGTGAATACGTCGCGCGTCATTCCATGGGCCGGTTTGCGTCCGATGCTGCCCAGCATGTTGCCAAAGGTCGGCAAAGGCCGCCTGCCCGGCGTGTTCTATAACACCGGACACGGGCATCTTGGCTGGACGCTGTCCGCCGCGACCGCTACGGGCGTGGCCGATGTAATCGCCTCAACGAGAACGCAGCAGGCCTAAGCGGCGAATTCAGGCTGACTCGCCACCGCAAAAGTAAACTTGCGCTCCTCCCTCAATGTGTGCATCATGCATATATGCAGACCGCACACATTGAGGTATTGCCATGACGCAGCGCACAGAAAATCTGCTTGGGGTGCTCGCCCTGCTGGTGACGGACGAGATGAATGCGCAGACCACCGTGGCCGCGCTCGCCGGTCCCACGGCGCGCGCCATCCTCAATGCGGTGGGCCAGTATCCGGATTCCTCCATTGAAGTGCTGCGCGATGCGGTCGATCTGTCGCATCCGGCGGCCGTCCGCGCGGTGGCGGGTCTGGTCGAGGCCGGCCTGATCGAAAAGAAACCAGGCGCCGACAAACGCGCGGTGGCGCTCGCGCTGACCACTGCTGGCCGGCGCGAAGCGAAGCGCATGCAGACGGCGCGCGAACGCATGCTGCAGCGCGTGGTAAGCCGGCTCGATGACGACGAACGGGTCGTGTTCGAAGACCTGTTGATCAAGATTCTCTGGCATGAAACGCGCGACCCTGCGCATGCCATGCAGTTGTGTCGTCTATGCGACGACGGTCCGTGCCTCGCAGCAGGTTGCCCGGTCGAATGCCGCGAACAGGGCTTGCCGATGCCCGAACGGAGCGGCTCATGAATCCCGCGACGCCGGTGCGCTGGCGTGCGATCGGCGCGCTGACCACCGTGTCGGCGCTGGCGCAGATCGGCCAGTTCGGGATCGGCTTTATGGTGTTGCCGGTCTGGCTGGCGCATCACGGCCTCGACGCACCGCGCGCGGGGCTGTTTTCCGCTGCCCAGTGGGCCGGCATGGTCGCGGGGCTGCTGGCGGCGCCGCATCTGGCGGAGCGAATCGGTGCAAAGGCAACCGTTACGCTGGGGCTTGCGGCGAGCATCGTTGCATTCGCAACGATAGGCTGGCTGGCGTGGCCGTGGTGGCTGATTCCCGGCATGCTGACCGGACTCGGCATCGGCCTGCGCTGGATCGCCAATGAAACCTGGCTGTACAGACTAGTGCCCGAGCGGGCCAGTGGCCGGGTGGTCGGCATTCATGAAGCGCTGATCGCAGCGGCCGGTGTAATCGGGCCGGCTCTTGCAACGTGGTGCGCCGTCGATGGCCGCATCACCTTTGGTGCGGGGGCCTTGTTCACGTTTGCCGCGGCGATTCCGCTATGGTTGACCGCTGACGAGTCGCGCCGCCCCAACGCTGCGCGCTCAAGCGGACGTCCAGCGAATCCGCTCGCTGCGCCAACGACGCCGCAGACCCGCGAGCTAGCCCCGCAACCTCACTTACCCGCACATGTCGCAACCGAACCTGCCAAGGCCAGGTCCCAAACAACGGCAATCGGCCCGCTCGTCTGTCTCGGCATGGTGGTCGTGGCATTTGGTGGTCTCGGCGACGGCGCGCTCTACGGCCTCTTTCCGCTCTTCGCCGACGGACGCGGACTCAGCGCGACACAAACCGCTACCCTGCTCACCTGCTTCGGTATCGGCGGGATGGCGTTGCAGTTTCCGGTTGGCTGGTTCGCCCAGCGCGTCAGTCTCGCCGCAGCGGTCGTCGTCTGTGCAGCAGCAAGCGCGCTCGCAGTCGTGTCGTTCGCCCTGGCCGCGCCTGCGTCGGGGCTGCTGGCGGCGAGCGCAGTCTTGCTGGGTGGAATGAATAGCGCCTTTATCACGCTAGGCATGTTCGCCGCCGCAAGCGGCGATAAAGCCGCCTTGACCCGCAACATGCGGCTGGTTTCGCTGACCTTCACGGTCAGCTCGATTGCCGGTCCGTTGCTCGCCGGCTTCGCCATGAAGGCGCTAGGCAGCGACATGCTGATGTGGCAACTCGCGCTCGCCAGCGGCGCGCTTGCCATATACACACTCGGTCTACTGGAAGGCCGGCGCCAACCCCGCGAAGCGTCCTCCGCGAGCTGACGCCGGCCGCGCTGCTTACAACAACGTCAACGCCCCGCTACCTTGCGTTGCCGCCACAGGCACAGCACGTCGCAGGCAATGTGCGCGGCGGCAATGGCGGTGATCTCGCTCTGGTCGTAGGCGGGCGCCACTTCGACGACGTCCGCGCCAATCAGGTTCACGCCGCCCAGGCCCCGCACGATGGCGAGCCCCTGTGCCGACGACAAGCCGCCGGCTACCGGCGTGCCCGTGCCCGGTGCAAAAGCCGGATCGAGACAGTCGATATCGAAGGTCAGATACGCGGGACGCTCGCCGACAATCGACATGATCCGCTCCACCGCAGCGCGCGTGCCATGCTCGTGCACCCACGCCGCATCGAGGATGTTGATGCCCATGAAGTCGTCGTTCCACGTGCGGATGCCGATCTGCACCGACGTCTTCGGATCGATCAGGCCGTCCTTCACCGCCTTGTAGAACATCGAGCCGTGATTCAGGCTGTCCGGACTATCGTCGGCCCAGGTATCGCAGTGGGCGTCGAAATGGATCAGCGACAAGGGCTTGCCGTACTTCTCCGCATGCGCAATCAGCAGCGGATAGGTGATGTAGTGATCGCCGCCCAACGTCAGCATCTTCGCATCCGAACGCAGAATCGTGCGGGCATGCTCGACGATGGCCGGCTTGATGGTCATCGGGTTGTGCGCGTCGAACCAGCAGTCGCCGTAATCGGTCACGGCGAGATCGTCGAACGGATTGAAGCCCCACGGATAGGGATGCAACTCGGACAACTGCACGCTCGCCGCCCGCACCGCAGCGGGACCGAGGCGCGCGCCGGAGCGGAAGGTGGTAGCCAGATCGAGCGGCACGCCGGAAACGACCACATCGGCCCCGGCCAGTTCGCGCGTGTACTTGCGCCGCATGAACGACAGCACGCCCGCGTAGGTATTTTCGATCGAGGACCCGTAGAGGGACGGACGGCGGATTGCACCGTCGCCATAGAGGAGTTCAGTCATGGGATGACCTGATAAAACATGCCGGCAACACACGCGGTTTTCCTGAGGTTGTGCGCGTATCGCCCGGCTTCGGATTCATTGGGAACGCGACGGCGCCGGAACGACGCACCGCCGCGCTGGCTTGCGAATCCTTTAGCGCAGCCGCACCAGCGTAGACTTCAGCTCGGTGTACTTCTCCAGTGCGTGCAACGACTTGTCACGGCCGTTGCCCGATTGTTTGTAGCCGCCGAACGGGAAGTTCATATCGCCCCCTTCGTCGTAGCAGTTGACCCACACCGTTCCGGCCCGCAGGCTGCGCGCCATTTCATGCGCGGTGGTGAGGTTGGAGGTCCAGACCGCAGCGGCAAGACCGTATTCGCTATTGTTGGCAATCCTGATGGCTTCTTCAGCCGTATCGAACGTGATCACCGACAGCACCGGTCCGAAGATTTCTTCACGGGCGATTTTAGCATCCGCCTTGGTGTCGAAGATGGTCGGCTCGATATAGTAGCCACCGCTTTCCTGCTTCACGCGGCCGCCGCCGAGCAGCAGCTTCGATTCCGCCCGTCCCGCCTCGATATAGCTCAACACGCGGTCCAGTTGCACCTGGTCGACGATCGCCCCCATCGACGTCTTCGGATCCAGCGGATTGCCCGGCGTATAACTGCGCGCCGCTGCGATCAGCTTGTCGAGGAACACGTCCTTGATGTCGCGATGCACGAGCAGGCGCGAACCCGCCGTGCACATCTCGCCCATGTTGTAGAAGATCGCGCCCGCTGCCGCATTGGCGGCGCGGTCGAGATCGGCACAGTCGGGCATCACGATGTTCGGCGACTTGCCGCCGAGTTCGAGCCACACGCGCTTCAGATTCGATTGGCCGGCGTACTGCATGATCAGCTTGCCGACGTTGGTCGAGCCGGTGAAGGCCAGGCAATCGATGTCGGGATGCAAGGCGAGCAGTTTGCCCGGCTCGCCCGCACCCGGCACGACGTTGAACACGCCCGCCGGAATGCCGGCCTCATGCGCGAGCTGCGCGATACGAATCGCCGTCAGCGGCGATTTTTCGGAGGGCTTCAGCACGACGCTGTTGCCCGCGGCGAGAGCCGGGCCGAACTTCCACGACGCCATCAGGATCGGGAAATTCCACGGCACCACCGCGGCCACCACACCGATCGGCTCACGCGTGACGAGCCCGACCAGATGATGGTCGGCCGGGGCCACTTCGCCGCCGATCTTGTCGATCGCTTCGGCAAACCACTCGACGCAATACGCCGCGCCCGGCACATCCACCGAGGTCGTATCGCCGATCGGCTTGCCCGCATCGAGCGTCTCGAGCAGCGACAGCTCGTCGAGATGCTCGCGCAATAGACCGGCCCAACGCAGCAGGATTGCTTTGCGTTTGCGCGGATTCAGGCCGGACCAGGCACCCGAATCGAAGGCGCGGCGCGCCGCGGCCACGGCTGCGTTCACGTCTTCGCTGGCGCTATCGGCCACCTTGACGAGCAGCTTGCCGTCGATCGGGCTCAGGCAATCGAAGGTGCGCCCGCTGGCTGCATGGCGATATTCGCCGTCGATAAACGCGCGGCCTTCGATTGAAAGCGTTGCGGCCTTGTCTTGCCAGTAAGCGAGAGTCTTTTCCATCAGGATGCCTCAATGTTATGCGTTCGACGTTCAACGTGAGGGTTGCCCTTGCAGCCATCACGCGCGTCGCAACGACGTTGACGCGGAATGTCTAGAAGCTCGGCGGTGAATTCGCCGAGACGATTTCGCAGACGTGTTCCGCGCTGGGATTGCGAAAACGATGCGGCCGGCGGCTTTCGAAGTAGTAGCTGTCGCCGGGGTCGAGCAGCCATGTGGCGCCGTCCACGGTCAATTCGAACTGGCCGCTGACGATCACGCCGCCCTCGTGTCCTGTATGCACCAGCATTTCCGGCCCCGTGTCCGCGAGCGGCTGATAGACCTCGCGCAGGATGCCCATGTTGCGGTCTTTTACGCCCGCACCGGCGAGATAGAACTCAATCGACTCGTTGCCGAGATTCGGCATGTCGACGCGGCGCGACACCACGGAGCAGTCCGCTTCGACTTCGAACGTAAAGAACTCGGCGAGGCTCATCGGAATGGATTCGAGCAGCTTCTTCAACGAACCGACCGAGGGGCTCACGCGATTTTGTTCGATCAACGAAATGGTGCCGTTGGTGACCCCCGCCCGCTTGGCCAGCTCGCGCTGAGACAGGCCATTCTTCTTACGGATGTACTGCAAGCGGGTCGCTACTTCGATGGACATCGCTGCACTCTCAGAGTGGATGAACCGGTTTAGGAAACAGGCAGAAATCGGACACAGGTCGCGCATTGGGCACACATGGGTCATGCACGACCGGCGCGAGTGTTGAATATTCTAATCACTTTATTGCCGCCGCTGCTGGGGAAAACCCTGCAAGCATTTCGAAATACTGACTGACGCAACGAGCATACCCAACCCCCGGGTTTAGGCCTATTGCCTCGGGTAAGCCCTGATAAATCTTTTATAAAAATGATTTGACGGCAATATTGGCTCGTATATGCTGGTTCACAGGTGATCGTCATGCCTACGTCACAGACGCTGAACACAGTGTTTTGCGGCGCAGCGAAGCGGGTAATCCCGATTCGCGAGGCTACCCGGCGATCATCCCGCGTCACGTTTCTTTAAACGCACGGTGCGTTTCTGGAGCGAGGCGTTCAATACTTTCAACGTCGCTAGTCGAGTGTAATCGTGAGAGTCCGAGGCCCTTTGGTTAGGTGGGAACGCAGTCAGGCGAGATGTCTTCGTCCTGAAGGCACCATCGCCGACGGCAGCAACGGCAGCCTTGCGTTTCGCCGCTTTCTGTCCGTCTTCACGATCCTGTCCCGCCGTTCTGTCCGACGCCACAATTCCGTCTCTGCGCGCGCTTTCATCGCCGTACGCACGGACGAAGTCGCTTCGCTGCTGCCGTAGCGCCTCTCTCCCGCTTACCGTTCGGTTCACCTGTTTGCCTGAGCGCGCCTTTGATGGCGTCCGCGCTTGTGCGTGCCTTGTTTCGCCTGCCGTGTGCGCATGTTCTGCGGATCGCGCCGGATAACGGGCTGAATCGAACGGTCTTCCTGATAGCAACGCGCGGCGCGGTCCGCTAACGACCCCCGCCTGGACTTCTGGTGGCTTTGCGCCCTGCGCACGGCTGCGGAATCGTGCCGCGCCTGTTTTAACGTTGTTCGTGCCGCATCCCGCGGGGAACCAACACGTCCATTCAATTAGTCATGCGAACCAGACCTCTGGTCGGCATTAGCGCCGATAGAACGATGATGGGAGTGCACCCGTCGCACACGGTGGGCGAGAAGTACATCGCTGCCGTGGTCGACGGCTCACAGGCGCTGGCGATGCTGCTGCCCGCGCTCGGCAACCGTCAGGCCGCCGCCGAGATTCTCGAGGCGGTCGACGGGCTGCTGTTTACCGGCAGCTATTCGAATGTGGAACCGCAGCATTACGGCGGCCACGCCAGTGCGCCGGGCACGCTGCACGACGCCGCACGCGATGCGACGACGCTGCCGCTGCTTGCCGCGGCCATCGACGCCGGTGTGCCGGTCCTTGCTGTCTGTCGCGGCTTTCAGGAAATGAACGTGGTGTTTGGCGGGACGCTGCATCAAAGCGTTCACGCAGTGACCGGCTTGAACGATCACCGCGAGAACAAGGAAGACGAACTGGACGTGCAATACGCACCGTCGCATTCCATCGCCCTGACGCGAGGCGGCTTGTTGCAGCGCCTCGCGGCAGGGGCGAACGAAGCGCGGGTGAATTCCCTGCACGGCCAGGGCGTCGAGCGGCTGGGCAACGGCCTTGTGGCCGAAGCCACTGCGCCGGACGGATTGATCGAAGCGGTGAGCGTCAAGGATGCGCGCGCCTTCGCTCTGGGTGTGCAGTGGCACCCCGAGTGGAAGCATGCGAGCGACGCGCTGTCCACCGCGATCTTCCGGGCGTTCGGCGACGCATGCCGCGATCGAATGCGCACCAGGGCCGGCCACGGCGCGGTATCCACCGCCGCCACGCACGCCTAGGCCGGTCCGCGCAAAAACTGAGAGAACAATCATGCAAGACATCGACGAATTTCTGAAGCAACACCGCATCACCGAGATCGAAGCAATCATTCCCGACATGGCCGGGATCGCGCGCGGCAAGATCATTCCGCGCAGCAAGTTCGAATCCGGCGAATCCATGCGCCTGCCGCAAGCGGTGATGATCCAGACCGTCACGGGGGACTATCCGGAAGACGGATCCCTGACCGGCGTCACCGACCCGGACATGGTCTGCGTTCCCGATGCATCGACCATTCGCCTGATCCCGTGGGCTGTCGACCCCACCGCGCAGGTGATTCACGACTGCGTGCACTTCGACGGCACGCCCGTGGCGATCTCGCCGCGCCGGGTGCTGCGTCAGGTGCTCGAACTGTACAAGGCAAAGGGCTGGAAGCCGGTGATCGCGCCGGAACTCGAGTTCTACCTCGTCGACATGAACAAGGACCCGGATCTGCCGCTGCAACCGCCGATCGGCCGGACCGGGCGTCCGGAGACGGGACGTCAGGCGTACTCGATCGAAGCGGTCAACGAATTCGATCCGCTCTTCGAAGACATCTATGAGTACTGCGACATTCAGGAACTGGAAGTCGACACGCTGATTCACGAAGTCGGCGCGGCGCAGATGGAAATCAACTTCATGCACGGCGATCCGCTCAAGCTCGCGGACAGCGTGTTCCTGTTCAAGCGCACGGTGCGCGAGGCCGCGCTGCGTCACAAGATGTATGCGACGTTCATGGCCAAGCCGATGGAAAACGAACCGGGCTCGGCGATGCACATGCATCAGAGTCTCGTCGACGAGGAAAGCGGTCACAACCTGTTCACCGGCGCCGACGGCAAGCCCACCCAGCTATTCGACGGCTATATCGCCGGCCTGCAGAAGTACACCCCGGCGTTGATGCCGATTTTTGCACCGTACATCAACTCGTACCGCCGGCTCTCGCGCTTCATGGCAGCGCCGATCAACGTGGCGTGGGGCTACGACAACCGCACGGTGGGCTTCCGGATTCCGCATTCGGGCCCGGCTGCGCGCCGCATCGAAAACCGCATTCCGGGTGTCGACTGCAATCCGTACCTCGCGATTGCCGCCACACTCGCGGCCGGCTATCTCGGCATGACGCAAAATCTGCGCCCCACCGAACCGCTGATCAGCGACGGCTACGAACTGCCCTACCAACTGCCGCGCAATCTCGAAGAGGGTTTGACGCTGATGGGCGCGTGCGAACCGATCGCCGAAGTGCTCGGCGAGAAATTCGTCAAGGCCTACCTGGCATTGAAGGAAACCGAATACGAAGCGTTCTTCCGCGTGATCAGTTCGTGGGAACGCCGGCATTTGCTGCTGCACGTCTAGGACGCGCCTGAGCAAACAGAACAACTGGAGGCAACATGAGCTACAGAACAGAAGAAGTCGCGTACGTGCAACCGGCCCAGCCGGCTGCAGCCGCGCAGGTTTCGCAACAACGCAGCACGGCCGAATATCGCGCGCTCGATGCCGCGCACCACATCCATCCGTTTTCGGACATGGGTTCGCTCAACAAGGCCGGCAGCCGCGTGATCGTGAAGGCCAAGGGCGTGTACCTGTGGGACTCCGAAGGCAATCAGATCATCGACGGCATGGCGGGCCTGTGGTGCGTGAACGTCGGCTACGGCCGCAAGGAACTCGCGGACGCGGCATACCGGCAGATGCAGGAACTGCCCTTCTACAACACCTTCTTCAAGACCACGCATCCGCCGGTGATCGAACTCTCCGCGCTGCTCGCGGAACTGGCGCCGGCGCCCTTCAACCACTTCTTCTATTGCAACAGCGGTTCGGAAGGCAACGACACCGTGCTGCGCATCGTCCATCAATACTGGGCGACGCAAGGCAAGGCAGCGAAGAAAGTGGTGATCTCGCGCAAGAACGGTTACCACGGTTCGACGATTGCCGGCGGTACGCTCGGCGGCATGGGCTATATGCATGAGCAGATGCCCTCGAAGGTCGAGAACATCGTCCACATCGACCAGCCGTATTTCTTCGGCGAAGCCGAGGGCAACCTGACGCCGGAAGAATTCGGCCTCGCCCGTGCGCAGCAACTCGAAGCGAAGATCCTCGAGGTCGGTGCAGAGAACGTCGCCGCGTTTATCGGTGAGCCTTTCCAGGGAGCCGGCGGAGTGATTTTCCCGCCGTCCACTTACTGGCCTGAAATCCAGCGCATCTGCCGCAAGTACGACATCCTGCTGGTGGCCGATGAAGTGATCGGCGGTTTCGGCCGCACCGGCGAATGGTTCGCGCATCAGCACTTCGGCTTCGAACCCGACCTCATCACGCTCGCCAAGGGTCTGACGAGCGGCTACGTGCCGATGGGCGCAGTGGGTCTGCACGACCGCGTCGCCCGCGCGATTATCGAGAACGGCGACTTCAATCACGGCCTCACCTACTCCGGCCATCCGGTCGCGGCAGCCGTGGCGGTCGCCAACCTGAAGCTGCTGCGCGACGAAAAAATCATCGAGCGCGTCAAGACCGATACGGGCCCGTACTTCCAGAAGAAGCTGCGCGACACCTTTGCGAACCATCCGATCGTCGGCGATATCGCCGGTGTGGGGCTGGTGGCCGGCCTGCAACTCGCGCAGGAACCGAAAACGCGCAAGCGTTTTGCCAATGGAGGCGAGGTCGGCACGATCTGCCGCGACTTCTGCTTCAACGGCAACCTGATCATGCGCGCCACCGGCGACCGGATGCTGCTGTCGCCGCCGCTCGTGATCACGAAGCAGGAGATCGACGAGATCGTGTCGAAGGCGAAAAAGGCCATTGACGCGACCGCACAACAACTCGGAATTTCGTAACGGCAGTTCTTTTCCGGCGTGGGCGCATCACGACACGCGCTCATGCCGGGACTTCAACTTCAAGGGAAAAAAAGTCATGAGCGCTAGTCATACTGGACGTCATCTTCGTCATGCGGTCGCGGGGGCCGCGCTTCTCGCCGTCACGAGCTTTGCGGCGCTGTCGGTCACACCGGCGCTTGCGGCCGACACCGATCTGAACGTGTACAACTGGTCGGATTACATCGCCAAGGACACGATTCCGAACTTCGAGAAGCAGGATGGCATCCACGTCAAGTACGACAACTACGATAGCGACGACACGCTGCAGGCCAAGCTGCTCGCCGGCAGTTCGGGCTACGACATTGTGGTGCCGACCTCGAACTACATGGCCAAGCAGATTCAGGCCGGCGTGTACCAGAAGCTCGACAAGTCGAAGCTGCCGAACCTGGCGAATCTCGACCCGGTTCTGATGAAGATGATCACCGACGCCGATCCGGGTAACCAGTACGGCGTGCCCTGGGCCTACGGGACGGACGGTATCGGCTATAACGTGGAAGCGGTGCAGAAAGCGCTCGGCGCCAATGCACCGGTGGATAGCTGGGCCCTCGTGTTCGATCCGGCCAACCTCTCCAAGCTGAAGGGTTGCGGCGTGTCGTTCCTCGACCAGGCCGTCGACGTATTCGCCTCCGTGCTGCAATACATGCACAAGGACCCGAACAGCACGAACCCAGCCGACTACCAGGCCGCCTTCGAAGTGCTGAAGAAAGTCCGTCCGTATATCACCCAGTTCAACTCGTCCGGTTACATCAACGACCTCGCCAACAACGACGTGTGCGTCGCCGTGGCATGGTCGGGCGACGTCGGCATCGCCAGCCGCCGTGCCGCTGAAGCGAAGCGCTCGTACACGGTCAAGTTCTCCAACGTCAAGGAAGGCGGCCTGCTGTGGTTCGACGTGATGGTGATCCCGAAGGATGCGCCGCACCCTGAAGCCGCGCTCAAGTGGATCAACTACATCGAAGATCCGAAGGTCAACGCCGCCATCACCAACGAAGTGTTCTACCCGACCGCCAACAAGGCAGCCCGTCAGTTCGTGACGCCGGGTGTCGCTCAGGACACCACCGTCTATCCGGGTGACGAAGTGCTGAGCAAGATGACGCTGATGAAGCCGATGCCGAGCGACATCCTGCGCCTTGAAAACCGTCTTTGGGCTCAGCTCAAAACCGGCCACTGATTTTTTACTCATAGCCGATAAGCATATTTAATCGCGGAGCAGGGATCGCTCGATCCCTCTCCGCCTGAATCAGGCAATAAGGCAGTCAGCCTGCGCCTTGCAAGCGCAGTCCCATGTTTCCCGATCGCAGCAGACCTTTGTGAGCCGCCTCGCGCGCCCCACACGGGGATGCTTACGCCCGCGATCCGCAAGGAATGGTTACACCATGAACTCGACGACCTCAAATAACGCCGCCCAGGCAACACCTCAAGCGGCCAAACTCGCGGTGACGACCAAAAGCAAACCGGATGAATTCGTCCGGATTGAAAACGTCGTGAAGAAATTCGGCGACAGCGTCGCTGTCGACAATGTCAACCTGACCATCGCGAAGAACGAACTGTTCGCACTGCTCGGCAGTTCGGGCTGCGGCAAGTCCACGCTTCTGCGCATGCTCGCCGGCCTGGAGACGGCCACCTCGGGCCGCATCTTCGTCGACGGCGAGGACCTCGCCGCCATGCCGCCGTACAAGCGCCCGGTCAACATGATGTTCCAGTCGTACGCGCTGTTTCCGCACATGAGCGTCGAGGGGAACATCGCCTTCGGTCTCAAGCAGGAAGGCACGCCGAAGAACGAAATCAAGGAACGCGTCGCGGATGCGCTCCACCTCGTGCAGATGAGCAAGTTCGCGGGCCGCAAGCCACATCAGCTCTCCGGCGGCCAGCAGCAGCGCGTGGCGCTCGCCCGCTCGCTCGTCAAGCGCCCCAAGCTGCTGCTGCTCGACGAGCCGATGTCCGCGCTCGACAAGAAGATTCGCCAGAAGACGCAGCTCGAACTGGTCAACATCATCGAGAAGGTCGACGTGACCTGCGTGATGGTGACGCACGATCAGGAAGAGGCCATGACCATGGCCGGACGGCTCGCCGTGATGAGCGAAGGCCGCATCGTGCAGATCGGTACGCCCTCGCAGGTCTACGAGTTTCCGAACAGCCGCTTCTCGGCCGAATTCATCGGCTCGACCAACATGTTCGAAGGCGTGGTGGTGGAGGACGAACCGGATCACATCTTCGTCGAAAGCGAAGACCTCGAAGCACGCATGTATGTGAGCCACGGCATTACCGGGCCGCTCGGCATGCCGGTGGGCATCTCGGTGCGTCCGGAACGCGTGAAGGTCTCGCGCGACAAGCCGGGCACGCCGCATAACTGGGCCCGTGGCGTGGTCTCGGACGTCGCCTACATGGGCAGCTATTCGCTGTATCACGTGCGCCTGCCGAGCGGCAAGACGGTCGTTTCGAACCTGTCCAGCTCGCATCTGATGAGCGAAGGCGCACCCGCCTATAACGACGACGTGTTCGTCTACTGGTCGCCCGCTAGCGGCGTAGTGGTGACGCAATGAGAACGCCCGCCCCCACCTCCCCGGCGCTGAACGCGCCGCACGCGAGCGGTGCGCTCGCCGCGCTGAAAAAACGGCTCGGCGCCCTGCTGCCGTCGGGCCGCACGACGGTGATCGGCGTGCCGTTCCTGTGGCTCACGCTGTTCTTCGCGTTGCCGTTCGTGCTGGTGCTGAAGATCAGCTTCGCCGATCTGCGGCTCGGCATTCCGCCGTACACGGACCTCCTCAGCATGAAGGACGGGGTCGTGCACTTCGCGATCCAGCTCGGTCACTACGCGTTTCTGCTGCAGGACGACCTGTATATCGCGACCTACATCAGCTCGCTGAAGATGGCGGCCATTTCGACCTTCTTCTGCCTGTTGATCGGCTATCCGGTGGCGTACTACATCGCCCGCTCGGAACCGGCCAAGCGCAACCTGCTGATGATGGGCGTGATGCTGCCGTTCTGGACGTCGTTCCTGATCCGCGTGTACGCATGGATCGGCATCCTGAAGGACGACGGCCTGCTCAATCACACGCTGATGGCAATCGGCATGATCCATTCGCCGTTGCGGCTATACCACACCGATATCGGCGTCTATATCGGCATGGTTTATTCGTACCTGCCGTTCATGGTGATGCCGCTGTACGCCCACCTGGTGAAGATGGACCTGACGCTGCTCGAAGCCGCCTACGACCTCGGCGCCAAACCGTGGACCGCCTTCACGCGCATCACCTTGCCGTTGTCGAAGAACGGCATCATCGCCGGCAGCCTGCTGGTGTTCATCCCGGCGGTGGGCGAGTACGTGATTCCCGAACTGCTCGGCGGCGCCGACACGCTGATGATCGGCCGCGTCATGTGGGACGAGTTCTTCAACGATATGGACTGGCCGATGGCATCCGCCGTGACGGTCGCGATGGTTCTGCTGCTGCTCGTGCCGATGGCCGTGTTTCAGTACTACCAGGTCAAGGAACTGGAGGGCGCGAAATGATCAAGCCAAACAGAAAGCTGTCCAACACCGTCCTGACGCTCGGGTTTCTGTTCCTCTATATCCCGATCATCAGCCTCGTGGTGTATTCGTTCAACGAATCGAAGCTCGTCACCGTATGGTCCGGCTTCTCGCTGAAATGGTATGGCGCGCTGCTGCAGGACGACGAATTGCTGAGCGCCGCCTGGCTCTCGCTCAAGATCGGTCTGCTGACCGCCTGTGCGTCCGTCGTGATCGGCACGTGGGCCGGTTTCGTGCTCGCGCGCTTCGGCCGCTTTCGCGGTTTCACGCTGTTCGCCGGCATGATCAACGCGCCGCTGGTGATTCCTGAAGTGATTCAGGGCATCTCGCTGCTGCTCCTGTTCGTGGCGCTCGAACAGATGCTCGGCTGGCCGAAGGGCCGCGGCCTGCTGACGATCTGGATCGGTCACGTGATGCTGTGCGTGTCCTATGTGGCGATCATCGTGCAGTCGCGCGTCAAGGAGCTGAACAAGTCGCTTGAAGAAGCCGCACTCGATCTCGGTGCAACGCCGTTCAAGGTGTTCTTCCTGATCACCCTGCCGCTGATCTCGCAGGCGTTGATGTCCGGCTGGCTGCTGTCGTTCACGCTCTCGTTCGACGACCTCGTGCTGTCCGCGTTCCTCTCCGGTCCCGGCTCCACCACGCTGCCGCTCGTCGTGTTTTCGCGCGTGCGTCTCGGACTGAATCCGGAAATGAATGCGCTCGCAACGATCTTTATCAGCGTGGTGACGGTCGGGGTGATTGCCGTCAACCGCTGGATGCAGGTCCGCGAACGCAAGCGTACCCGCGACATGCAGATGGCCTTCGCCGTGGCGGAGGCCGCCGACGCCGCACCCGTTACCCCGCAACCCGCTACCGTGCGCAAATCGCTCGGTACCGCCTGAGCCCAAGCAGTTTCTAGCAATACGACCAACAAGGAGAATGTGCATGAGAAAGAAACTCATCTGCCTGCTAGTGGCGGGGAGTCTGCCTGGTGTGGCCATGGCAGACGCCACCAGCGATGAGATCAAGGCGTTGCAGGCGCAACTGAACTCGTTGCAAAAAGAAGTGAAGCAGTTGCGGGCGGAAGTGGCGGCCAAGCCCAAAGCGGTCGCGGCGGCACCGGCGGCAGCACCGGCTGCGGCTCCTGCCGTGGCCGCGGCGCCGGTGGATATCTCGTCGCCGGACTACGGCAAGGCACAGGCCACGCTGACCAACGACCAGGTCGACTCGATGAAGCAGCAGATCGCCAATCAGCAACTGAAGGTCGATTCGCTGGTGGATGCGCAAAACACCGGGCCGATCGCGGGTCTGTCGGTGACGGGTTATATCGACCCCACCTACATGTATAACCGCGATCTGAGCAGCTCGTCGTTCCTGTTCGCGAACCACGAAAGCAGCTACAACTACTTCAACAGCACCTTCGGCGATCTCTACCTCGACATCAAGAAGACCTTCGGTGTCGGCCCGATGGCGCCGTCGGCTGAAATCACCTTGATGCCGAACCGCGGCAACGGCATCACGCTGCTGCAGAACGAACATGGCACGATCAGCGACAACATCCTGAACACCGCGGTGGTGACCGTGCCGGTGACGGCGACGACCACCTTCGTGGCGGGCTTGATGCCCAGCTTCGGCGGCTACGAGGTGCAGCAGTCGAACCAGATGGTGACGCTCACGCACAACCTGCTGTACGACTTCTCGGATCCGGGCAGCTACGTGGGTGTCGGCGTGAACTACACGGGCGACGGCAGCAACTGGGCGTGGAAGTTCATGCTGGGCAACGAACAGTACCGCACCTATGGCTCGGTGGTGCAGACGGGCACCAACGCGTTGGGCGATCCGATCACCAGCAGCAACAAGATCCCAACGTTCACGGGTCGCGTCGACTATACGTGGTCTAGCGCGCTGGATATCGGCGGTTCGTTCAATATTGGCCGCCAGACGCTCGCCTCCGGAATCAATTCCGATGGCACGCCGGTGTATGGCGTAGGCGGTGCAGCGCCGAGCGCCTTCGGCACGTTCTTCTTCACCGAAGCGGATGCGGCTTACACGCTCGCCGACGTGCAGTACAACGCCGAGCTCGACTATGGCCAGCAGCAGAACGCCGCGTACAACGGCGGCCAGGCACAGTGGTACGGCCTGTCGCTGCTCGCGCACCGCAAGTTCACCTTGCCGACGGTGGGCCGCATGGGCGCGACCCTGCGCTACGACCTGCTGGTCGACCAGAAGAACGGCGGCGGCGGTGGTGGCATTGCGCTGAACTCGAACGGCATGGATACGGCCGACGGCTTCGGCATTGGCGCGAACTGTCTCGCCAACTCGTCGAACCACGGCTTCGAGTGCAAGGGCGCCACCCACCAGGACGTCGCGCTCGACGTGCTGTTCTACGCAACCCAGCAGATTACTGTGAAGGTGGAATACCGGCACGACTGGGCCAGCCAGAATGTGTTCCTGCGCAACGACGGCTCGTACAGCAAGTCCAACGACATCCTTGCGACGCAGTTCATCTACTCGTTCTAATCAGTCCAGCCGAAGCGCGGCGCCTCGCTGTGCGGCAACGCGTTTCGGCTTTTCATGTGTTCTGCCTATGCTCCGTTTCGCGAACCAGCCTCACGCCGCGTCGTACTACGCCGCGACGCTCAACGATACAACCCGTCACGCTCCGCTCGACGGCCCTTTGAAAGTGGATGTGTGCGTGATCGGCGCCGGCCTCACCGGCATCTCGACTGCGCTCAACCTCGCTGAACGCGGCTATTCGGTCGCGGTGCTGGAAGCGTCCAAAGTCGGCTGGGCGGCGAGCGGCCGCAACGGCGGCCAGTTGATCGGCGGCTTTGCGTGCGATATGGATACGTTCGCGAAGCACATGCCTGCAGAAGACGTCAAACGCATGTGGGCGATGGGACTCGAGACGCTGGATATCGTCAGGGAGCGCGTGGCGAAGCACCAGATCGACTGCGATCTCCAGTTCGGCTATCTGCATGCGGCAAATAAACCGCGTGATGTCGCGGCATTGCGCGAGTGGCGTGACGAGGCACAACAACGCTTCGGTTACGACCGTTTCCGTTATATCGAGCGCGATTCGCTCGACCACTATGTGCAGTCCACCCGCTACCTGGGCGGCCTGTTCGATCCGGACAGCGGCCACCTGCATCCATTGAATTACACGCTGGGCCTCGCGCGCGCCGCGCGTGCCGCCGGCGTACAGATTTTCGAAGACAGTTGCGTGACCCGCATGCGTAGCGAAGGCAGCGGGCATGTGATCGAAACCGCGCGCGGCCAGGTTCAGGCGCAGTTCGTTGCGCTCGCATGCAATACCTGGCTCGGCGCGCTCGCGCCGGACGTGGCGCGCAAGATCATGCCGGTGGGCACCTATGTGATCGCCACCGAACCGCTCGACGCCGCCCGTGCCCAGGCATTGATGCCCGCGCAGGCGGCGATCTGCGACAGCCGCTTCGTGCTCGACTATTTCCGGCCCGCCCCCGACAATCGCGTATTGTGGGGCGGCAAGGTCAGCTACTCGACGTTTGCGCCGCGCAATCTGGGCGAAGCGATGCGCCGCGATATGCTGAAGACGTTCCCGCAACTGGCCGACGTCAAGGTCGATTATGCGTGGGGCGGCTTTGTGGATATCACGATGAATCGCGCGCCGCATTTCGGCCGTCTCTCGCCAACCGTGTATTTCGCGCAAGGCTTCTCCGGCCATGGCGTCAACACCACGGGCCTCGCCGGCAAGCTGATTGCCGAAGCGATCCACGGCCAGGCCGCGCGTTTCGACCTGTTCGGCAAGATTCGCCACCGCGATTTCCCGGGCGGCGCTACACTGCGCACCCCTGCCCTCGTGCTCGCGATGGCCTGGTATCGAATGAAGGACCTGCTTTGATGACCGACAGTCTCGACCGCCGCGCGGATGCGCTGATCCGCAACTCCTATTACGAAGCGAGCGTTACGCGCCCGCTCGCCGACGATCCGATGCTCGAGGGCACGCTCGAGGCCGACGTCTGCGTGATCGGCGCGGGCTTCGCCGGCTTGTCCGTCGCGCTCGAATGCCGGGCGCGTGGTTTGTCTGTGATCGTGCTCGACGCGCATCGTCCTGGCTGGGGCGCATCCGGTCGCAATGGCGGCCAGACGCTGGTGGGTTTCGCGAAAGACGAGGTCATCGAAAAGCAACTCGGACTCGAGGGTGCGCGTGCGGCCTGGGCGATGTCGGTGGAAGGTGTCAGGCTGGTACGCGAGCGCATCGAACGGTATGGCATCCAGTGCGATTTCACGTCGGGCTATCTGACCGTCGCCACCAAACCGAAACGCGTGCCCGACCTGCGTTCGTGGATGGAGGATGCATCATCGCGCTGGGGCTATCCGAAACTCGCATGGCTCGATACGGATGAAGTCCGTGCGCGCGTCGCCTCGGAACGCTATCTGGCCGGCGTCTACGATCCGTTTTCCGGGCATCTGCATCCGCTCAAATATTGTCTCGGCTTGGCCGAGGCGGCGCGACAGGAAGGCGCGCGGCTGTTCGCGCACTCTCCGGTGCTTGAAGTCGTGCGCGGTGCGCAGCCGGTCGTGCGGACTGCTACGGGTGAAGTGCGCTGCCGCTTTGTCGCTGCCTGCGGTAACGCGACCATCGGCAACGTGCTGCCTTCCGGCGTTGCTGCGCGTATCGCGCCGATCGCTTCGTATATCGTCGCTACCGAGCCGCTTGGCGAAGCGCGTGCCTCTGCGTTGATACCGGGACGCGCTGCGGTCTGCGATAACAATTTCTTTCTCGACTACTTCCGCGTGTCCGCCGATCACCGGGTGCTGTTCGGTGGACGCGCCAGTTCGACGGGTGCGTCGCCCGCGCAGTTGTCGGAGCAGATTCGCAAGCGGATGGTTGGCGTGTTTCCGCAAGTCGCCGATGCGCGGGTCGAATTCGCGTGGGGCGGTTTTGTGGACGTCACGCGTAATCGTGCGCCGGATTTTGGCTCCATCGATCCGAATTACTTCTACGTGCAGGGGTTTTCGGGGCACGGCGTGGCGCTGACCGGGATCGCGGGGCGCGTCGTGGCGCAAGCGATTGCGGGAGAGACGGCGGCATTCGATCTGTTCGCGAAGCTGCGGCATGCGCGCTTTCCGGGTGGGCCGGCGTTGCGTGGGCCGGCGCTCGAGCTCGGGATGTTGTACCACCGGATTCGGGAGTTGTTGTAGCGCTCGATCTCGCTAACGTTGCAGACGGGATCGGCCAGGCACGGACTTCGTCCTGGCCGACCGCAATTGAGCCGTCGCATCCGCAAGTATGCAAGCGGCGCGACACCATGAATCTGCGTCAAGCCTGCAACCCTGCGAGCACTTCGGCTCTCGAGATGGTCTGCCGGAAATGATGCGTCCAGAGCTTGATCCCTAGCTGGCCCGATCTGTCGAGTGACGAGCCAACCGTAAGATCGGTAATGAGCGTGGGATACAGGCCTGCGTCGAAGAGTGCGAAACCGGCCGCAAGCACGCATCGTCGGGTTTCCCGCCACGGCCGCTGCCTGCCGCTTCAGGTCGGGCGCGGCGGTCGTAAAGTCGGCGAACGAGGCGCCGCGCCGCATGTACCCGAAGCACTGCGTCGCGACCTCAAGCGATTGGGTCCCCACTACGCAGGACAGCACCCAGTCGGCCTCTTTCAGCCACGGTCCCGACCGTTATCGCGAAGCAGTTTTTCTCGGGCGTCAATCCGACCGCATCGTTCATATTCGCCTTGCTGGCATTCGCCGCCGGTTTCATCGTTCGGCCCTTCGGTTCCCTGGTCTTCGGGCGGCTCGGCGACATGAGCGGACGGAAGCACACGTTCCTTATCACCATTGTCCTGATGGGATTGCCGACGTTCATAGTGGGTCTGCTGCCGTCGTATGCGACGATCGGCATGGCCGCGCCAATTGCACTGATTGCGCTGCGACTGCTGCAAGGACTGGCGGTCGGCGGAGAGTATGGCGGCGCCGTCACGTATGTCGCCGAGTATTCCACGCCGTCGAATCGCGGTTTCAATACGTCGTGGATTCAGACCACCGGCACAGGCGGGCTTCTTCTTTCGCTTTTCGTCATTCTCGGCGTCCGCACCCTGACCGGCGAAGAGCAGTTCGCATCGTGGGGCTGGCGGATACCGTTCCTGTTCTCCATTGCGCTTCTGGGCGTGTCGATGTGGATTCGCCTCAAGCTCAAAGAGAGTCCGGAGTTCGAGAAGATGAAGGTCCAGGGAACCCGCTCAAAGTCGCCGTTGCGCGACACCTTCGGCAATCGTCGCAACGCCATGACGGTTCTCCTGTCGCTACTCGGTTGTACCGCGGGTTTGGGCGTGGTGGCTTACACGAGTCAGTTTTACGTCCAGTTCTTCCTGTTGCAAACCCTCAAGGTCGACGGGCGGATTGCAAACGAAGTGCTTGCGATAGCGCTTGTCCTTGGTCTGCCGTTCTACGTTTTCTTTGGATGGCTTTCGGACCGGATTGGACGCAAGCCCGTTATCCTGACGGGCTGTCTGCTGGCCGCGGTGACGTATTTTCCAATCTACAAGTCAATCGCACACTACGCGAATCCGCAACTCGAACACGCGCACACCATGGCCCCGGTTACGGTATATGCGCCGCCTGGAGAGTGCTCACTGCAGTTCAACCCCGTTGGAACCGCATCGTTCACCCGTTCCTGCGACTCGGCCAAAGCCGCGCTTGCGCGCAACGCCGTTCCATACAGTACGGTCGCACAACCGCCAGGCACCGTGGCCTCCATCCACATAGGCGAGCAGGTGATTTCAGCAGTCGACGGCAAGGGATTGTCGCGCTCGCAGTTCGCGGCTCAGACAGCGGCATTCAATGCGCAAGTGGCGCACGCGCTGGCGTCGAGCGGATACCCAGCGACCGCCGCGCCGGCTGACGTCAATCGGCCGATGCTGGTACTGCTCATCACCATCCTTATCGTCTATCTGACAATGGTGTACAGCCCGGCCGCAGCATGGCTGGTTGAACTCTTCCCACCGCAGATTCGCTACACCGCTACGTCACTGCCGTACAACATCGGCAATGGATGGTTCGGTGGTTTCCTGCCGGCGACCGCCTTCGCGATGGTCGCCGCGACAGGCGATATTTACTACGGACTGTGGTACCCGGTCGTGGTCGCGTCCTGTACGTTTGTGATTGGCCTGGTCTTTCTTCCTGAAACGCGGTTCGCGGCTGCTGCGAAAATCTCGAGCGCTCGGGCAAGCACGAACTAATCAGGTCTACTGAACCTCCTCGCCAGATCAGCGCGTCACGAGGCTGAACTCATTACCCCGGCCCGGGTTGATCGGAATCGACTGCGAGAGGTAGCCGTTCGCCGGATCGCGGACGTAGTCCAGATAGTCGTTCTCATGATCGAACGCATTCTCCGCAAGGATCAGCGCGCCGCTCTTTAAATGCGGCTCGAGCAGCTTCAACACCGGCAGATACAAGCTGAACGCACCGTCGAGCAGGACCAGATCGATTGCGCCATGCACATCGGAGAGCGTTTCGCGCGCATCGCCGACGCGGATGTCGACCAGATCGGCAAGACCCGCGGCTTCGAGGTTGGCACGCGCGCGCGCCGCTTTGCCGGGTTCCAGCTCACTGCCGATCAGATGGCCGCCGCCCATGTCGCGCAGTGCCGCCGCCAGATAGACCGTGGACACCCCCATCGACGTCCCGAACTCGACAATCCGCGTTGCCTTGCTTGCGCGTGCGCATTGGTAGAGGAATTGCCCGTATGCCGGCGTCACGTTCAGGAAGTTGTCTGCGTAGCCGTGATAGAAGCCGCGCAGGTCTCGGCGTTCTTCGGCGAAATGTTCGGCGATGGTGTCGGCAATCAGTTGCTCGGGGTGGTCGGTCTCGCTGAACTGTGCCATCAACGCGCGATCGGCTTGTTCCGCTTCTGCAAACATCTGCTGCAAGGTATGGGCGACGCGCCCGGTGCTCAATGAATCCATGGTCTCGTGTGCCCTGAAGGGTTTCGGAAATTGTCGATGGAGGAGGCCGGGACAGTCCCGTTCAACCAATCCGTTAGTGCCACTGGCATGCTAAACAAGCTTGCGCTTGGCAACATGAGGGAACATAGCCAAAATATGTGGAATTCCTGCCAATCGACACGTCGCAGGCCTGCGCGCCCACCCGGTTCCCCGCCATGCCCGTTCTCAGTCAACTGTCCGATCCCGCCGAGTGGCTGAATCCCGACGACGTGCCTCGTCCGGTGGTGACGGTTGGCGCGACCGGCATCGACATGAAAGCGCTCGATGAAAAAGCGGCTGCCTTGTATCGGGACCGGAAGGAAATGGATTTTCATCATCATCGCAAGGGCGAACTGCTGCTTGCGCTGCGCGGTGTGCTGACCTGCGAGGTGGAGGGCGGCTTATGGATCGTTCCGCCACAGAGCGCGATCTGGGTGCCGGGCGGCGTCGTGCACAAGTTCACCGCCACCGGCACGCTCGAGTGCTATGTCGCCTTCATTGACCCGAGTGTCGAGTCGAACCTGCCGTCGACGTGCTGCGCCCTTTCGACGACGCCGCTGCTGCGCGAACTGCTGATCCGCTCTGCCAGCCTGCCGATGCTGTATGCGGATGGTGGCATCGAATCGCATCTGGTCACGCTGCTGCTGGATGAAATTGCGGCGGCGCCGATCGGCAACCTTCATCTGCCGATGCCCACGGATGCGCGGCTGCGCAAGATCGTCGAAATGATTGCGGCCAGTCCCGCCGATCGCGGCACGATGGAGACGTGGGCGCGCAGAGTGGGCATGAGCGAGCGTACGCTGGCGCGTGTGCTCGCCAGTCAAACGGGCATGAGCTTCGGCCGCTGGCGCCAGCAGCTTCATCTCATGCTGGCGGTGAGATGGCTAGGCGCCGGTGCATCCGTGCAACAGGTTGCCGACGACCTTGGCTATGAGAGCGCAAGCAGCTTCGTGTCGATGTTCCGCAAAAACCTCGGCTCGCCGCCCGCACGCTACATGTCGGAGCGGGCATGATGGAGGGGCGTTTCGATCAGGCGCGGGTAAAGGGCGCAAGAGGGCCTATGAACCATGATCTTATTATTTAAATAACGGAGAGCGATCGTGCCATATCTTTATCATATTTCGAAAGTGGAAAATCTCGAATTGATCAAGGAAAACGGTCTGGTCCCGCAAATACTGCGCAAGACAACCGGGGCGGATGGCGTGACGAAGGAAACCAGGCGGAACAAGGAGTCGAAAGACACCTGGACCGCCTTTAAGGCACACTTGAAGTATTTCGTAAACGAGGGCTATCCATTTCAAGACCTTCTTGAATTCCAGACAGACTCTCATTTTATCGATTCGTTACACTGGAGACAGAATCATGGGGTGGTGCTGGAGATCGAATTTCAATTTGGTATAGATCAGATGCGTTTTGGCTCGACAAGTTTAGCCAGTACCGATGCATCTGTATTCAGGACAGAATGTTTGGCGCATTTTGGCAATGCGCTGAAGGGAAATCCTATCGAGCAAACTAAAGTCGACAAGATCAAGGCCCATAGTGTCGTGAGCCAGGAGTTAAAGAAAATTGAAAAATTAAATCAGAGCGACACCTCGAAATACCAGAATCATTTTTTATTTAAATTGGCAATAAAAATCAGACAGACTATCGAAGATTCCGAAGAACAAATAACGAACGAACGCGTTTATTTTCTTACTGAAAAAGGCGTTAAAGAGCATTTCGAGAAATATGTCAAACTCCTGCGCACAACAATAGATAGAGTATTTCTCCTTCGCGTCAAGTTTGAGGATGTCCCGAAACCTAAGCTTGATCACGCGCAAGAGGATGCGGCAACGACCAAGACCCCGATTCAAGCCGACAAATTATATTTTAGATACCCCGTTTTATCGTACCAACAGGTCAAAGAACCGGACATATACAAGGATGACGCTGCCGGATGGGTACCACTCACAGAGGCTGCGATATCCGTTGCGTCATCGAGCGCCTCCAGTGGGATATCCATTGCCTCATCAAGCGCCCCCAGTGAGATAGCCGCTGCGTCATCAAGCGCCCCCAGCCACACACACGTTGCGTCATCCAGTACCCCTTACAACGAGGGACACCTCTGAGGGTGAGCGGCGTCGGCCAGGCACGCGACGGGAAACGACCCATCCACGTCACCCTGCCGACCGCACCGCCCCAACCCCTTGCCCCAATGAAGCCGAATGCCGCAGCATGCCGATGCACACATCCACCAGATACTCGGCATCGCGCGGCAAGACGATCGAATCCTGCTCCAGCAGCCAGTCTCGCAACACGCCGTCAAGAAACGCATGCACGACACCGGATGCGCGAACCGTATCCAGGTCGGACGGCAACTGCCCTCGTCCAATCGCATTTCGCAGCGCAAGCTCAAGCTGCTTTCTGCCGTTGCGGGCAGCGTTGCGCTGTCGATCGAACACAAGGTCCGTATCGCGCGTGTGCTCGCACTTCGTGAACAGCACTTCGAACACGCGGCGGCTGTGCGGTTCCACCACGGCCTTACTTAGGCAGAACACCAGGAGCTGGCGGATCTTGCCGAGCGGATCCGACTCTCCGGCATCGACCGACGCCCCCACCAGCATCTCCATCGGCAATGTGACGCGGTTCGTCATGGCAACGAACAGTTCCCCCTTGTTGCGGAAGTGTCCATAAATCGCGCCGCGCGTGAACCCGGCCCGCACCGCGACATCCTCCAGCGAGGCACGGGCGACGCCTCGCTCGGCGAACACCCACTCGGCCGCGTCGAGAATCTGGTTGCGCGTGTCCAGCGCCTGTTGCCGTGTCCGTTTCATCGCTCGTTGCGCCGATGGCTGGCTGACTGAAGCGCGCCGTGCCGGGCGCGCATCGATTCGCTAGGCTGGCGTGCCCTCCCCTGCAGGATTCGCACCGCCCGCGCCACCGCCGTCGTGGCCGCCCCCGCCACCAGGTGTGCCGCCATGACCGCCCTCACCGTCGCCGTCCTCATCGTGATGCGGCATCTTGTGCGATACCTCGTCGAGCTTGTCGCCAAGCAGCCGGCGTACGACCACATAGAACACCGGTATCAGCAGCAAGCCGAGGAAGGTCGCGAACAGCATGCCGCCGATCACGCCGGTGCCGATTTCGTGACGCGAAGCCGCGCCTGCACCCGACGAGATCACGAGCGGGAACACGCCGAGAATAAAAGCCATCGAGGTCATCAGAATCGGCCGCAGTCTCAGCCGTGCCGCGGTCATGACCGCGTCGCGCAGCGTCATGCCACGTTGCTGTCCTTCCACCGCGAACTCGACGATCAGGATGGCGTTTTTCGCCGCGAGGCCAATCACCGTCACGAGACCAATCTTGAAGTAGATGTCGTTCGGTACACCGAACGACAGACAGAACGCCAGCATGCCGAGCATGCCGAGCGGCACGACAAGCAGCACCGCGGCCGGAATCGACCAGCTTTCATACAACGCGGCGAGACACAGGAACACCACCACGATCGACAGCAACAGCAGCGTCACCGCCGACGAACCCGACAGCAGTTCCTGGAACGACTGTCCGGTCCAGTCGGCCGCAAAACCGGTCGGCAACTGGCGATCGACGATGTTCTGCAGCACGTCGATCGCCTGCCCGGTCGAATAACCCGGCGCGGAATTACCGACAATCTCGATTGCCGAGTAGCCGTTGTAGCGCGGCAGCACCGTCGGCCCGAAGCTCCATTTGGTATTCACCACGCTGGAGAGCGGCACCATGTTGTAGGGGCTGATCGAGGTATTCGCGGGCGACGGGTCGACGGGCGTCGTGAAGCCGTTCGACGCGCTCGCACTGCTCGACGACTGGCTGGAGCTGGAACTCGCGCTGGTGCCGCTGCTGGTAAACAGGCTCGGCGTATACAGATGCTGAAGCGCGTCGATCCCCATCCGGTACGGTGCATCCGCCTGGATATAGACGCGCTTCACGCGCCCGCCGTAGGTGAACTGGTCGATGTAAAACGGCGCGAGCTCCATCTGGAGCGTGTCGTAGACATCGGTCAGCGACAGGCCCATTGCTTCGGCCTGCGTACGATCCACCGCGATGTCCAGTTGCGGTGCGCTCGGCAGCGAGTTGGGGCGGATCCCGAACAGCACCGGGCTCTTCGTCGCCCCCGCGAGCAACGTGCCCGTGGCCTGCGCAAGCTCACCGCGCGACTGGCCCTCACGCGCCTGCAAGTACATGTCGATACCGCCGAACTGGCTGAGACCGCGAATGGTCGGCAGGTTCACCGCAAAGATCTGCGCATCGGGAATGCTATGGAGGATCTGGTTGATCTTCGGAATCATCGTCATCGCGGTGTCGTGACGCTTGTCCCAGTCCGCCAGCTTGATAAACGACATGCCGACGTTTTCGCTCGTGCCGACAAAGCTGAAACCCTCCGGCTGGAAAATCCCCACGATTTCTTTGCCGACCGGACTGTTCGCGAGCTTGTCGCGCACCTCGGCCATCACATGATCGGTGCTCTGCAGCGTCGAGCCAGGCGGCAGATTGATCAGCGCAAGCACGAAGCCCTGATCCTCGTCCGGCACGAAACTGGTCGGCAGCTTCGTATACAGGAAACCCGTCAGCACCACCACCAGCACGAATACGATCATCCAGCGCGGCGCATGAGTCACGGCCCGGCCGGCGTGGCCGAGATACTTGCTCGATGTCCACTCGAAACTACGATCGAACCAGCGGTAGAACGCGTTCTTTTTCTTCGCGTGCTCCGGCCTCAGGATCGCCGCACACAGCGACGGGGTGAACGACATCGCGAGAAACGCGGAGAATCCCATCGACACCGCGATCGTCAGCGCGAACTGCGCATAGATGATGCCGGTCGCGCCGGGCTGCAGCGCGGACGGGATGAAGACGGCGGACAGCACCACCGTAATCGCGATGATGGCGCCGGTGATCTGGCCCATCGCCTTGCGGGTCGCCGCCCTTGGCTCGAGATGCTCCTCGGTCATGATGCGTTCGACGTTTTCGATCACGACGATCGCATCGTCCACCACGATGCCGATTGCCAGCACCATGCCGAACAGCGTCAACTGATTCAGCGTGTAATGCAGCGCCGACAGGCCGATGAAGGTTCCGAGCAGCGCAACCGGAATCACCAGCGTCGGGATGATCGTGGCCCGCAGATTCTGCAGAAAGATCAGCATTACGAAGAACACCAGCACGATCGCCTCGACAAGCGTGCGGATCACGTCGACGATCGACGCGGTAATGAACGGCGTGGTGTCGTAAGGCACGCTCCATGTGACGCCCTCCGGCAGATCCTTCGCCAGCGTCGCCATCTCGGCTTTGACCGCCTTCGCGACCGCGAGCGCATTGGCGCCCGGCAGCAGGAACACGGCCATCCCCCCCGCCGCCTTGCCGTTATAGACCGGCGCGAAGCCATACGTCTGCGAGCCGAACGAAATACGCGCGACGTCCGAGAGCTTGACCGTGGTGCCGTTGTTGTTGGCGACGATAATGATGTCCTGGAACTGCTTGAGCGACGAAAAGAGGCTGTCGCCCGTCACGTTCGCTGTAAACACCTGGCCTTTCACGGCCGGATCCGCACCGAGCGAGCCGGCCGCGAACTGCGCATTCTGCGAGGTCACGGCATTCAGCACCTGGGTCGTCGACAACCCGTAGCTCTGCAGCTTGTTGGGGTCGAGCCAGATGCGCACCGCGTACTCCGAGCCCAGCAGCGTGGTATTGCCGACGCCGTTCACACGGCCGATGTTAGGCTGGATCTGCGAGGCGAGAATATCGGAGAGACGGCCGGCGTCGATCGCCGCGTTGTCCGACTGCAGCGCGACGAACATCAGGATGTCCGGGCTCGCCTTCGCCACCACCACCCCTTGCTGCGTGACCTGCGAAGGCAGCAGCGGCTGGGCGAGCGTGACCTTGTTCTGCACCTGCACCTGGGCGATGTCCGGGTTGGTGCCGGTCGCGAACGTGAGGGTGATCTGCGTCTGGCCATTCGAGCTCGACGTCGAGCTGAAATACAGCAGATTGTCGATGCCGGTGAGCTGCTGCTCGATCACCTGGGTCACCGTCGATTCCATCGTCTGGGCGCTCGCGCCCGGATACTGCGCGGTGACGGTCACTTCCGGCGGCGCGATGTCCGGGTACGAATCGATCCCCATGCTGTGCACCGAGATGATGCCGAACAGGCAGATCAGGATCGCGATAACCCAGGCGAAGACGGGACGGTTGATGAAAAAACTCGGCATGTGCGGTCTCCTACTGCGCCGAGGCGGCCGAAGCCGCTGACGCTGTGGAAACCGGCGCGGACGCCGGGCTCGACGCGGCCGGCGCCGTGGACGCTGCCGACCCGGCCGCTGCTGCGGACGCTCCCGACGCTGCCGCAGGCGGCTGCCACGCGACGGTCTTCACCGCGGCCCCTTCCCGCGCCATCTGCACACCCGTCACGATGATCTGGTCGCCATCCGCCAGCCCCTGCGTCACGACCCAGTTGCTGCCGAGGCTGTCGTTCGCCACCACGTCCTTGCGCGCCACCTTGTTGTCCGCGCCGACCACGAACACATACGCGCCGACCGTGTCGCGCTGCACGCCCTGCTGCGGAATCAGAAATACATTGTTTCGTTGACCGAAATTGACGGTCAGCGTCACAAACATGCCCGGCAGAAGACGCCGCTGCGGATTCGCAACCAGCGCACGCAGATTGACCGAGCCGGTTGCCGCGTTCACCGTCACGTCGGAGAAATCGAGCGTGCCCGCCGTGCCGTACTCCGCCCGGTTCGGCAGCGCGATCTGCACCGTGGTGCGGTTCTGCTGCGACAGATCGACCGAGCCGGCGCTCTGCGAATCCTGCAGCGTGGCCAGATCGGCGGAGCTGATCGTGAAGTTCACGTACATCGGGTCGATCTGCTGGACCGTCGTCAACAGCGTGCCGCTTCCGCCCGTGTCGGACGTGCTGCTGCCGACCACCGCACCCGCCGTCACCTGCTGTTGTCCGGCGATACCGTTGATCGGCGCGGTCACGCGCGTGTAATCGAGCGAGACCCGTGCGCTCTCGACGGTCGCCTCGTCGGCCTTGACCTTGGCCGCGGCGCTGCGTTCGGCGGCATCGGAATTGTCGACGGTCTGCTGCGAGACCGAACCGACCGGCAACAGCTTGCGGTTACGCACGGCCGTGATGTGGTCGTTGACGTAAGTGGCCTGATCCTCGGCCAGCAGCGCGAGATCGCTATCGAGCTGCGCGCGGTACACGACCGGGTCGATCTCGAACAACAGTTGCCCCGCGCGAACCGGCGAGCCTTCCGTGTAATTGCGCCGCAGCAGCACGCCCGACACGCGGGCCGTGACATTCGCGCTGTAGTAAGGCGAAAGCCGGCCGGCGAATTGCCGCTCGAGCGGCACCGACTGCATATGCGCCGTCACCACCGCGACCTGCGGTGGCGGAGGCGGCGCCGCGGGTTTCGAGCAGGCGGCGAGTACGATCAGACACAGATACGACAGCGACGCGCGCTGAGGACGTGACTTCATGAGAACTCCGTTCTTGCTTGAGGCCGGCATGCGCGGTTGGGCGGTATGCCGGATCCTGTGGAACAGCGTGTGAGTCAGTCGGCTGACCGCGCCGGGACAGGTTGTGTTGCCGTTTTCGAAGCGGGCGATGAAGCGGCGGCCGGCGCCGACGCCATCTCGGCGTCATTGCCCTGCCACCCACCGCCAAGATTCTTGACGAGCGTGACGTTGCTTTCGGCGAGCAGCGCCTGCGTATCCCGCACGCTCTCTTGCGCCTGAATCAGCGTCAGCCGTTGCGTCAGCACGTTCTGCTGGCTGGACGCACCGGCATTGAACTGCGCCTGCTGGCTCGCGAACAGCCGGCTGCTGCTGTCGAGCACCCTCGCGAACGCCTCTTCCTGCGCCCGCAGATGGTTCATCGACGACAGGCTGTCCTCCACGCTCTGGAACGCCGTCAGCACGGTATTGCGGTAGGTCGCGACGTCTTCGTCGTAGGTCGCGCGCGCCTTGTGCACCGCGGCCGTGCGCTCGCCGCCGTCGAAAATCGTCCCGGCGAGCGCAGGGCCGAGCGTCCAGAAGCGGCTTGGCACCGTGAACAGTTGCGCGAACGTGTTGTGCGCAAAGCCGCCCTCGGCCGAGAGCGTGAGTGTTGGAAAGTACGCGGCTTCGGCCACGCCGATGCTCGCATTGGCCCCCGCCGCCGTGCGCTCGGCGCTGACCACGTCATAGCGACGCTCGAGCAGTTGCGAAGGCAGCGCGGGCGGCACGTCGGGCGAAGGGAAGCGATAGTCGGGATCGGGTGCGATGCTGAACGACTCCGGCGGCGTGCCGGTCAGCACGGCGATGGCGTGCTCATCCTGCTCGCGTGTGGTTTCGGTGGTCTGCAGGTCGGCGATCACGGTCTGCAGGTTTTCCTGCGCGTTGAGCACGTCGTCGTTCGACGCGAAGCCTTCCTTGAGCCCGGTCTGCGTCATCACGAGGATGCGGCCGTAGATGTCCTGCTGTTCCTGCAGCGCGCGGATGTCGTAGTCGGCCTGTCTCAACTGGAAGTAGTCGGTCGCCACGCTGGCCGCGATCGAAATGCGCTCGCCGGCAAGCTGCGCATCCGACGCCTCGGCATTCGCTTTCGCTTCCTCGACCTCGCGCCGTACCTCGCCCCACAGGTCCAGCTCCCAGCTCACGGTTCCACTGGCAATCACACTGTTGGAGGCCGGCACCGAGGTCGAGCTGGTGCCGCTCCCCTCGAGCCCGGCGAGGTTGCCGCCGGAACGCGCACCGGAGAGGCCGGCCGTGACGACGGGGAACAGACTCGCCCGGCTGCTTTCCACGGTCGCGAGCGCGACCCGGTAGGCGGCTTCCGCCGAGGCGATTGACTGGTTGGCCCGCAACGCCTGTTCGACGAGACCGTTGAGCTGGTCGTCGCCGTACATGCGCCACCATGTACTCGAGATCGCAGCCTGCGGATTCACCTCGGCGCGCTGCCAGTCGACGCCCTCCTTGAATCCCTCCGGTACCTGGAGCGCGGGCTTGCGATAGTCCGGTCCGACCATGCACGCCGCAAGGGACGTGGCGACGACGAGCGCGAGCGCACCCTTCGCCGCGCGCCGCGACCGGGAATGCGTAATCTCTTCGTAAGCAGAATCCAAGGTCCGTAAATCACTTTTCAAGTGCGTTCCCCTGATTACTGGATAAACAGCCCGACAACGAGACAAGACGTACTGTAGCGAAGTAACGCAAACTTTGCTTATCTAGCGCCAGGAAAAGAAATTCCATTGCCATCGCCGCCTGGTTTGCCATCCTCGCTGCGCCAGGTTCCGGCAGACCGGTTACTGCAGTTGCTGGCTCGACATTCATTTCGCCATCCTTATCGATGTAGAAGGAAAAATTCGCCTTCGCAGAACGCGCCCCGCTCAAGAGAGAAGAGGCGCCAGTCCATTGCAACAGCAAGACCGTGTGACGAGGTCGTATTTATATGGATGCCGGCGCGCGACATGCCGAACCGCCCTACCTCCCCCTCGTTTACCCTGAAACCGCACTTTATTGACTATTTATCGATAATTTATCGTGTTAGATTGCCTCGCCGCGTTTCATGCGATTCACATAGCCGGCGGCTTCGCACAATGCGCGTCCCGCCGGCGCGCGTCACCGCCACACAGCGACACGGGAGGAAACATGCTGGTTCTGATAGGGATACCGATCGTCGTGATCGGCTTCGCGCTGCGCTTTAACGCGCTACTGGTCGTAACCATCGCGGGCCTTGCAACCGGGCTGGCCGGCGGCCTCCACACGGTCGAGATCATTAGCGCGTTCGGCAAGGCCTTCGCCGAGAACCGCTATATGGGCCTCATCTGGCTGACGTTGCCGGTGATCGCCCTGCTCGAACGCAATGGTTTAAAGGAACAGGCGCGGCACCTGATCTCCCGCTTGCAGGCGGCCACCACTGGCCGCGTGCTGATGCTGTACTTCGTGATCCGCCAGATCACCGCGGCGCTCGGACTGACCTCGCTGGGCGGTCACGCGCAGATGGTGCGTCCGTTGATTGCGCCGATGGCGGAAGCCGCCGCCGCGAACCGCTACGGCGAGCTGCCCGATGAAGTGCGCCAGCAGATTCGCGCCAACGCCTCGGCCGTCGACAACATCGCGGTGTTCTTCGGCGAAGACATCTTCATCGCCATCCAGTCCATTTTGCTGATCAAAGGCTTTCTCGAACAGAACGGCGTGATGGTCGAACCGCTGCATATTTCCGTGTGGGCCATTCCGACCGCGGTGGCGGCACTTCTCATCCACTGCGCCCGCCTGATGCTGCTCGACCGCAACCTGTCCTACCGGATGAAGTCCCATGGACGGAGCCTCGCACCATGATCAAGCTCGAGACCCTGTACATCCTCGCCGGCCTGATGTTCGCCGCCTTTGCGCTGTTCAGTCTGCAAGACCACTCGAATCCGCGCCGCGTCGTCAACTTTCTGTTCTGGGGCATCTACGCCATCACGTTCATGTTCGGCGCCGAGTTGCCGCACTTCGTGACCGGCTGCCTCGCCATCGCACTCGCGCTGATTGCCGGTTCGGGCAAGCTCGGCAAAGGCAATCCGGATAGCGCCAGCGCCGCGGCGGCCACCCGTCGCGAGGCGAACGCACAACGCTTCGGCAACAAGCTGTTCGTCCCGGCGCTGCTGATTCCGCTCGTCACCTTGCTCGGCACCTTCACGCTTAAACATGTGCCGTTCGTCGATCCGAAGAGCGTAACGCTGATTGCACTCGTGCTCGGCACGCTGGTCGCCTTCGGCACGGCGCTCGCGATGCTGCGCGATTCGCCGATCCATGCGCTCAAGGATGCACGGCATACGATGGACACCGTCGGCTGGGCCGCGATTCTGCCGCAGATGCTCGCGGCGCTCGGCGCACTGTTCGCGGTAGCGGGCGTCGGCCACGTCGTGTCCGAACTCGTCAAAGCGTGGATTCCGCTCGATTCGGCTTTCGCCGTAGTGGCCGCCTACACCTTCGGCATGGCCATCTTCACCATGATCATGGGCAACGCGTTCGCCGCGTTTCCGGTGATGACCGCGGGCATCGGCCTGCCGCTGATCGTTCATCAGTTCCACGGCAATCCGGCGATCCTCGGCGCAATCGGCATGTTGTGCGGCTTCTGCGGTACGCTGATGACGCCGATGGCGGCCAACTTCAACATCGTGCCCGCCGCCCTGCTCGAACTGAAAGACCAGAATGGCGTGATCAAGGCGCAATGGCCGACCGCGTTGCTGCTGTTGATCGTCAACACCGTCCTGATGTATCTCTTCGTATTCCGCTTTTGACCTACTCCCGACGAGGCCGCCGATGACCGCTCAACTCACTTCCGCTATCGCATCGAAATTCGCCAGTCTGGCATTGGATCACCTCACACGCGAGTATCCGAACAAGCTGACTCACTCGCTGGACGGTCCGCAAGACGTGCTGGGACCGCGTGCGCTGCATCCGATTTTTTACGGCAGCTACGACTGGCATTCGTGCGTGCATGGCTACTGGCTGATCCTCCATCTGCTCGAACGCTTTCCCGATCTGCCCGAGGCCGCGCGCATCGTCGCCGTGGTCGACCAGCACTTCACCGAGGCCAACGTGGCCGGCGAGCGCGCCTATCTCGACCTGCCGCACAATCGCGGCTTCGAGCGGCCGTATGGCTGGGCCTGGCTGCTGGCGCTCTCGGCGCAAATCGACGCGCTGACACTGCCGCAGGCGGCTCGCTGGAGCAAAACCTTCGCACCGCTAACAGATGCGTTCGTCGAGCGCTTCGAGGAGTTCCTGCCGAAGGCCACCTATCCGCTGCGCGTGGGCACGCATTTCAACATGGCGTTCGCGCTCGCCCTGACGCTCGATTTCGCGCGGCAGACAGCGCGCGAATCGCTGGCGGCGCTGGTCTTAGAGACATCGCAGCGCTGGTTTCTGAATGACGTGGCCTGTCAGGCGTGGGAGCCGGCGGGCGATGAATTCCTTTCGCCCTCGCTCATGGAAGCCGAACTGATGCGCCGCGTGTTGCCGGCCGGGCAGTTCGTCGACTGGTTCGGCGCGTTCCTGCCGCAGCTCGCCGCGCGCCAGCCGGCCACGCTGTTCGTCCCGGTGACGGTGGCCGATCGCAGCGACGGCAAGATCGCCCACCTCGACGGCCTGAATCTGAGCCGCGCGTGGTGTCAACGTTCGCTCGCCCGCGTGCTGCCGGCCGACGACGCGCGCCGCGCACTGCTCAACGAAGCCGCCGAAGTCCATCTCGACAGCGCGCTTGCGCATGTGGCCGGGGACTACATGGGCGAACATTGGCTCGCCACGTTCGCGACGCTCGCGCTCGAAGCGTGAGTGCTGAATGCATTTGATGCGATGAAACGAAAACGCCGCTGCGAGCGTGCGGAGGCGTTTCAGCGGCAACGCGTCTGAAGCGCCGCCATGCATGACGACGCGCGGCTCACGTCAGAAGTATGGATCAATCACTGTTTCGGTAAACGGAGGACACAATTACGCTGGAACTTGATGCGGCCAGTTCTTTCTTAAGCATATCGAGGGAGAACATCATGCTTCGCCTGATTGCGGCGCTCGGGGTGGCGGCGGCTCTGGCCGGTTGTGCGGTCGCGCCGGGTTATGGCTATCCATACTACGATCAACCGTACTATCCGGACTACGGTTATGGATATGGCTACGGCTATGCGCCGGCCTATGGCTCGGTCACCGTCTGGGGCGGCGGTGGCGGCGGTTGCTGCTACTACCCGCACGGCGGCGGCTATTGGCACGGCGGCCATGGATGGCATGGCAACGGCGGCTGGCACGGCGGTGGCGGACACGGCGGTCATAGCGGCGGTGGCGGTGGCGGCGGCACGTTCCAGGGCGGCGGCAGCAGTGGCGGCGGACACGGGCACTAGCAGGCAAGCTGAGCAGTTCGCTACGCTGCGTCGCTAACCACACACGTTTTGCATTTCCTTGACAGTGTTGTCACGGCACTCGGGCTAAGATAGCGGACCGTTCATCAACCAGGTCAGTCCGACCGAGGAAGCCCCCATGAAGAAAATTTTGCTTGCGCTCACGCTCGCCGCTGTCACCGTTGGCATCATCACCCCGGCCTACGCCGACGATCATCACCATCCGGTTTGCCACAAGGTGAAGGTCCATCATCATTGGGAAAAGCGCTGCCATTAAGGCACACGCTCAGGCACACGCGTCCCGCGGTGTGCCGGCGGGCTCGGCTGCAGCATAGCCTGCGGCGAGCCGATACCTCGCTCACACCCCGTCAGCGAATAAAAAAATGGCCGCAGATTGCTCTGCGGCCATTTCCATCTGCGCGGCTTCACTCCACCACGTTCTCATCAGTGCGCCCAGTCTGGCGCGGCCCCGTTTGAACATCCCCGTACTTATGATTAGCAACACTTAGTTACGTTTGGTTACAGTCTAGCCCTTCCGCAGCAGCTTGCCATCATGGTTTTCCTTAATAACGGCGCGCTGCGTTGCTGCCGGCCACCGCGCGCCTGCAACGGTCCATCAGGGTCTATACCCCCGCAATTCAGACAGCTTGTCATCCGACGAATTTGACCTAGAGTATTAATTAGACAAAACAAAAGATGGCGCAAATCCACGTATAACTACCACGGGGGGCGGACATGCTTACGCTGATCGATCAGGACATCGCGCACATCACGCGCGTGATGAAGCCGTCGTTGTGCGGGGATTTCGGCGGTCCCATCCTGCCTGCGGAGTACTGGCGCAAACGCCTGTACGACCTGCTCGAAACCCATCACGTCACCAAAACCCAGCTCTGCTCAATCGACGATTTGCTGCTGCAACTCGACGAACTGGACACCGCTATTCTCCACGGCAAGACGGTCGCCGAAACCTGAGACGCTTCACCCACGCACCGCTCGTCGCGGCAGCGTTCAAGCCGGCCGGGCGCCGCTTTTCAATGCGGCGTCATGGGTCGCGGCGGATCGGCGTCCAGACCTTTTCTGCGTGGTTGCGATGCGGCATCCTCGTCGATGCGCAGCAGCCGTCCCGCGTTCGCGATCACGATGAACGTGCCGACGTTGTGCAGGATCGCCACCCACACGGCCCCCAGCAAACCGAGCGCGGCCAGCGCGATGATCTCGACGGTCCACAACAGGCCGATCGCCGCGTTGATGGTCGCGGTACGGCGGCAGCGTCGGCCGAGGCGAATGCAGGTCGGGATGCGCCGCAGGTCGTCGCCGAGCAGCACGATATCCGCGGACGCCACCGCAATGTCGATGCCCCGTTCACCCATCGCGATACTGGTCGCGCCCGCCTTGATGGCCAGCACATCGTTCAGGCCGTCGCCGACCACCAGCGGATGATGTCCGGCTTCGAGTTCGTGCATCACGTAGTCGAGCTTGTCGTGCGGCAGCGCCTGGGAGACGACCGTGTCGATGCCGACTTCGGCGGCCACTTTTTGCGCTACCGCGTCGCGATCGCCTGTCAGCAGGGTCTGCCGCACGAGACCGAGCTCGCGCAGTTCGGCAAGCGCACCGGCTGCTTCGGCACGCAAGGCGTCCGCAAAACCGAACCACGCCAGCAGTTGACCGTTGAGCGCGAGGCCCACGCAAGGACCGTCGATCGAGGCCGGCGCGGCTTGCAACGCGGCGACGTGCTCGCGCAACAACTCGGCGCGCCCGAGTACCGCGGTGCCTTCCTGCGTTTCCGCGACGACCCCAAGACCGCGCAGTTCGCGCGTGCGTTCGAACGGGGCTGCCTCCTCTCCCGCGGCTGCCGCGGCGTGGCGCGTCAGCGCCCGGCTCACCGGATGCACACTGCCCGCCCCTAGCCGCGCCGCCAATGCGACGGCTTCGGCTTGCGCTACGCCCGGTTGCGTGAACACGTCGGCGACGCGCAGTTCGCCGTGCGTGAGCGTGCCGGTCTTGTCGATCACAAGCGAGTCGATCTCGGCAATCCGGTCGAGGAACGCCGCGTTTCTGAACAGCACACCGTGGCGCGCGCCGACCGCAATCCCGGCAATCGCCGTGGAAGGCGCGGCGAGCACCAGCGCGCACGGACACGCGGCGACGATCACGGCCAGCATCGCCGATGAGTTCGCCGACGCGAACCACACAATCGCCGCAATCAGCAGCACCAGCGCCAGATAAGCGCCCATGTAGCGCTCGAGCACCTGGGTGATCGGCGGCTTGACCTGCTCGGCGCGCTGCAGCAACTCGATGATCTTGCCGAGCGTCGACTGCTCGCCCGCATGCGTGACCTCGATGCGCAGCGGGCCGTCGAGATTCATCGCACCGCCGAACACGGCGATGCCCTCGTCGACGTCGAGCGGCAACGACTCGCCGGTGATCGGTCCGTTGTCGACGCTGGAGCGGCCGCGGCGCACCACGCCATCCGCGGGAATGCGCGAACCGGCCGCCACCTCGACCGTGTCGCCGGCGCGAATGGACTCATACAGCACGTCCTCGAGCGTGCCGTCGGCCTTCACGCGCCGCACGTTGCCCGAGGTCAGCCGGCCGAGCGCGCGAATCGCCTCCTGCGAGCCGAGCACGCTGCGCTCTTCGAGCGCGTGTCCGAAGGTCATCACGATGGGCAGCAAGGCTGCCGTCGTCATGTCGCCGATCGCCCACGCCGCCAGCATCGCGAGCGCGATCAGGCGGTCGGTCACGCCATGCAGGCTGGGCGACTTCAGGCTGTGCCACGCGCCGGCGAAGACCGGCCCCGCCACCAGCAGCGACGCGAGTCCGGCGAGCACTTCGGCAAGTTGCGCGCCGCCCGGCGCGAAATAGCGCCATGCGAGCGACAACGCCAGCAGGCCGCCCGCCAGCAAGGCGAGCGCAATCTGTCGCGTGACGATGCGCCGTTCCGTGGCGGACAGCGCGATGGTCGGTCCGTCGTCGTGTGAATGGTGGGTGTCCGATCCGGCGCCGTGGTCGTGCTCATGTTCATGTCCGGCGTCATGCGCATCATGAGCGCCATGCGCCCCATGCGCCGCGGCATGGGCCGGATCGACCGCCCCACCGGGCTCTGCCCGCTCAACCGGTTCGATGTGCGCGCTCATTGGATTTTCCCAGGCAGCACCAGGCTCGATGCGTCGTGTGGATCGATCGTCGTCACGCGCCCCGCCTTCGAGAGGATCTGCTGGATCCGGTCGCGATAGGCACGCGCGAGCAGACCGGGATCGCTATTCGCGTCGAGCGGCGTTTCGAGTTGCAAGATCGTGGTGGTTTCGGCCTGCGCGGTCGCGACGCGCTCGGTGGCGCTTGCCTGGGCGCTTTGCAGGATCTGGTCGGCGGACTGCTGCGCGCCCTGGCGGATGTTCTCGGCCTCGGTCCGCGCGTCGGCGATATTGCGGTCGGCGGTTTGCAGAGACGTCAGCACCGAGTTGAACGCATCGACGGCCGCCGCCGGGAACTGCGCCTGCACGTCCATGCGCGCGACTTCGATCCCGAGGCCCGCGTGCGCTGCCGCCAGCGCATTCAGATGACGTTGCACCGCCTGCGCCATCTCGCCGCGCAACTGCTCGCGCTTGACGGCCATCTGCTGATCGGTCGACAGCAGTTCGGGACGCGCCACCAGAATCGAATCGAGATCGCGCGACGCGGTCACCTCGACCACCGCCGCTGCCACCACACGCTGCAGCGCCGAGTCGAGACGCTCCTTCTGCAGTACATACGAATACGGATCGACCACACGGTAGTACAGCGTCGCGCTCAACTGCACGACGCCGTTGTCGCCGGTCAGCGTGTAGCCTGAACCGGCCAGTGCGTCGGACAGCGTCGGGCCGGCGTTCCCGGGCGTCGAGCCGTCGGACTGGAAACCCCATGAACTCACATCGCCTAACGGCAACTGCTGGGTCTGGCTGGATTCGGTGGTGGCGGCCGGATCGGCGGCACGCGCGCGCGGATCGCGGTCGAGCGAGCTGATGCGCTCCTCCAGCACGCGTGCGCTGCCGGGAATCAGCAGCACCGTTTCGAACGGCTGCGGCCACGCCACCAGCAAGCCAGCATCCTGGGTGCGCACGAACGCGCCGAAGCGCATCACCACGGCCCGGCTGTCCGCCGGGATGCGGCGGATGTTCGAGGTAGCCCACACGCCCGCCGCCAGCAGCGCGATCGCTACCACGAACCAGAACGCGAGGCGCACAGCCTGCGCGCCGGGTCCGAGCGAGGGCATTGGCGTTTCCACGGCCGTGCTCATGGGATGTGCCTGGCCTTTTTCGCCGCCGCCGGCTGCGTTGCGCCCGCGGCCTGAGTCTGGGTCTGACTCTGCGCCGGCGCCTGCGTCACGCCGAGTCCCGCAGGCCCTTGCACCAGCACGTTGAACGGCGCCGCATCCGTGCGCAGGATCAGGTTGGTATTGGTGTTGACCACCGTGTTCAGCGTGTCGAGCGAACGCAGCATCGTGTAAAGATGCGGATTGCCCGCGTAGCTCTTGCCGTAGATCGCCGCGGCATCCTGGCGCGATTGCGCTTCGATCTGCGCAGCCTTGACGTTGGCATCGGCCACCGCGATGCGCGCGTCGCGATCCGCGTCCGAGCGGATCTGCGCGGCTTGCCGCTTGCCGTCCGCGGTGCGTTGCGCGGCCACCGTCTCGCGCTCGGCGCGCATCCGTTCGACCGTGGCCGAGAGCGTCACCGCCGGCAGCGTCAGATGTTCGATGCCCACCTGCACGACATGCACGCCATACGCCTGATAAAGCTGCGAGTCCACCTGGCGGCGCAGTTCGTCCTCGAACGCGCCGATGCGCACCTGGCTCGGGTCCGTGTTCACCAGCGAGGCCAGATCGAAGTCGGCGGAAGTGGTCTGCAACGCCGAGCCGAGCAGCGAGCGAATCTGCCGCGCCGCTTCGTCCGGCTCGTTGCGCACCGCGCGCACGAAACGTCCGACGTCGTTGGCATTGGCCGGCACGCGCCAGGCCACGTAGGCCTGCACGATGATGCGCAGGCCGTCGCGCGTGCCGACGTCCTGCAGACCGCTGGACGTCGTATGCAGACGCAGGTCCACCGGCACGGCCGCCTCGATCGGCGCCGGCAGCCGCCACGCGAGACCCGGCTCGAGCAGTACCCGTACCGGTTCGCCGAAGCGCGTCACCACCGTCGCCTGGCCGGCCTGCACCTGGATAAAGCTCGCCACTGCGAACGCGATCGCGACGCACAGCGCCGCCAGCGCTACCCGCCAGTAGAAACCAGGGCCGCCTGCTGCCGCGCCACCGTGGTGGTGGTGGTGCGCGTGACCCTGTCCATGAGCGTGTGCGTGCGAATGATTCAAACTCACCCTATCCCCCGAAGCCGTCTGTCCAATGCCGTACCGCGTGTGCAGCGATGCCGTCTCATCAATAAATCCGCCGCGCGCCCGCTGCATCGCCCGCGCCGTACGAGCGCAGATCGATGGTGGCGCGGTTGCCTTCCACGAGCCGGTCGTCGATCACCGTCACGTGCGCATTCTGCAAACCCTTCTGCAGGTTGTGCAGGTAGTACTCGAGCACAAACGCCGGACCGCCCGCCTGGGCCGCGATCATGTCGGCGCTGAAACTGGTTTGCTGGACCTGGGCGGCCGACGTGATGTCGGCCGCTTGCGCGTCGGCTTGCGCGACCGCGGTCTCGGCCTGCTGCTGCGCGTCGCCCAGCGACTGCGCGGCGAGTCCGCGGGCCTCCGCCACACTCGCCTCGGCGCGAATCTGCGCGGCCTGCACGCTATGCCATGCCCCCGACGCCCCCGCCGGCGGATGCACGCTTTCGATCACCACGGCCACCACGTCGATGCCGCTCGACAGGCGGTCGAGCTGCGCCTGCACCGCGTGCCGGAGGGTGTCGGCCATCACGGTCTGGCGCGTTTCGAGCAGCGAGTCCAGCGTGTGCGACGCGAGGTAGCGCACCACTTCGCGATTGGCAATCGCGCGCACGGTTGCCGGCACGTCGTCGGTGCGATACAGCGAGGCCCGCGCGGCGGCATCCGATAGACCGATGCGGTAATCGAGCCGCACGTCCGCGCTGACAATCTGGAAGTTCTGCCGGTCGCCGCTGCCGCCCGCAATCACCTGGCTCGTCTCGCCCTGATGCACGACGTCCCACAGGCGGTTCAACTGCTCGGGTGTCTGGGCGTCGGCGGGCACCAGCGGCGACGCGGCCACGCTCTCTTCGGGCGAGCCGGACACGACCAGTTGATGGACCGCGCCATTGTCGATTGCACGCGCCTTGCCGAACGGCCAGGGCAGCGCCACATGCAGACCCGGCTGCCACACTGCGACCGGCGCGCCGAACCGTTCGTAAACGGCGCGCTGCTCGGGTCCCAGCATCACGACGCCCGTCAGCAGCCAGGCACAGACGACCACCGTGCCGAGCGCAGCCGGCAGCAGACGCACCACGCTTTGCAAGACCCAGTTCTGGCGCAGATCGATGCCGTACCGATGACGCAGTTGCGCGCCAAAGCGGGCGAGCGGCGAGGGACGCAAACGCAGCAGGTTCGCGACGAGGCTATCGGGCACGCTGGCGTCGCCGCTGCGCATGTGCGGCGGCGCGAACCACGACAACACGGCGCGCAAGGCGAATTCGAGCGCGATCGCAGCGCCGAAGGCACTCAATGCATGCACCGGCCACACGGGCGAGACATCGGCATAGGCGAGCAACACGGCGCAGACCGCCGCGACCAGCGCGCTCAGCAGCGCCGCGCGCAGCACGTTGGCGAGCGACGCCCACGCGCGGCCGCGCTCGGCATGCATCGAAAAGGACAGCTCGGCGACCAGCGTGCCGAATGCCAGTGCGAAGGCCGCCACGCCCGCGATCAGCGCGGCGCCGGGCGGCCGCAGCACGGCAGCGAGCGCAAACTGGACCGGCGCCCGCCAGGCGAGCGAGGCCACCGCCACCGACAACGCCGCGCACACCAGCACGGCCCAGGGCTGCCAGCGGATGTCGCGCAGCGCAGCAAGCGATGCTGCGCCGCCCGCGCGCCACCATGCGCTCTGCCAGACACGCAGGCCTAACGATTGAGGCGGTTCATGCCGTTCATGCGTTTGATGGGATGTCGTGGACACGCGCCGCCCACCGGTATGGGCGAGCCCGGCCGCCAGCGCGACGGTAAACACGTTGAGCCATGCGCTCGACAGGGCGGCACACCAGCGGATATCGAACCAGCCACCCTTGATCAACGGCAGTGCGCCGAGTACCAGAGCCAGCACCAGACTGACTGAGGCGATCCGCGTGGCGGAAACCGGATAGCGGTGCGTTGCTTCTTCGTCGCTTTGCATCTGAGGCAACATCGCGATCCTTAAATGACCGGCGCCGGATCCCTGAACCCGGTCGACGGCATGCAACTGTATGTATTTCGTCAGGATGTGTTTGGCAGCGCCGGCGGCGTGCGAGGCGAATTTAACGCGTCAGGATTCGAAACTCAAGCGAATCGTGCGCGCCGGGCGTTTTTAACAATGAACGCGTTATTGGCGTAGTGCCGGGCTTTTATTGTGCGGAAGACGGGCTAGCCCCGCTGGCGCGGGCGCTTTGCGCGCCCAGCGCCGGGTTCGCCGACGGCGGCAATACCCAATGCCGTCAAAAGCGAATTAAACCGGAGGATTTTACTGAATAGACGGGCGCAATCTATCGTTTTTGCATAATGGCCTTTTAGACATCCGGCCAATCATGAATAACGGCTTTCAAATGCGCTTGAAATGGTTTCGACGTTGCATGATTTTAATTGCCGGCTCAATCCGGTCGGCCGGCGGGCCGTGCAATGCGCTCCATGGCGGGTTGTCCGCCCCGTATGCCGACGGTATGATTCGTCCCGACTGCCTACGGCGACGCACCCAGGGCAAATGAAACGCCGTCCCCTTTCTCTTTGCAACCATGGACATCAACAAACAACTCGCCGCGCTCACCACCTCCGAACTGCAGACGGCCGGCGCCAGCCAGGCCACCGCGATCGCCGTGAGCGTGCTGCTTCGACACCTGCAATCTCCCGAGTTGTCGAAGCTGCTATCCAGCGCGTTCGAAAACCATCAGGCCGTGATGCTGCAAACGCCATGGCCCGATCAGATGCTGCAGTCGTTCGAAGCCACGCGGCGTTTCCTCGAAGGCGCGGCCAGACCCGCCAGCGCCTCCGCAGCGGACGCGCCGCCCAGCGCCGACTAAGACTGGCGCACCGCCACCACCGCCGCACGCGACGAGCGCACCCGCAGCTTGCCGACCATACGGTGGTGCTGCAACGCGCCGCGCTGTGCAGCGTGTGCCACCAGCTTGTCGATCGTGACGCGCGCCACTGCGCGCCGCGTCCTTCTGACCAGATGGGTCAAGCGCTTTTCGGTCGCCGGACGGCGCGCCCACATAAATGCCGCAATCCAGCCGATCACCGTCCAGCCAAGCAGGACGTTGACGACCGTGATGGCAAACGCGTCATCGCGATTGCGCGCATCCGCTTCGATCGACGGAATCATGTAGAGGGTAAAAGCGCCTAGAACGGCTACGCCCTCAAGTATCTGCACCATGACATCACCTCATTTTTCGACGGCTTTTTGCAAAAGCCTTTGCGACGACTCTCGCAACAGTTAACGGGCGCGGCGGGCAACTCGCTATGCCCCAATCCGTGAGCACGCCGAACGCCCGCCGCGCGGGAGCGCTGCGCAATAACGGGTGCAGCGCCTCATTGAGCTCAAGTGTAGGGGATCCCTATTGAAAGTCTATGTCGATAGGGTGAAATCACAGTTTTCAGATATCGAACAATCGCGCTCAATCGCGATCCGGCGCACCGAGCGGGAAAAACGAACGATAGGGCCGCGCCTCGTCGACCGCGCGGGCAAACGATGGCCGCGCCAGCAGCCGCTGCCGATACGCCCACACCTGCGCGAACGACGGGTCGATGCGATGGGTCCAGTCCGCGTAGAACAGGAACGGCGCGGCCGCGCAATCGGCGAGGCTGAAACGATCGCCTGCTGCCCACTCGCGGCCCGCCATGGTCTTGTCGAGCCAGGCGTACGCGGTATCGAGCATCGCGCGGGCGTCGGCGACGCCGCGCGGGTCGCGCTCGGCTGCGCCGCGTAGACTATCGCCGACGATCTTTTGCTGCGGGGTCGAGATGTAGTTGTCGAAAAAGCGGTCCATGCTGCGGACCTCGAGCGCGGCGCGCGGCTCGGCCGGCAGCAACGACACTGGCCCCGGGTAATAGAGGCCCAGGTATTCGATGATGACCGTCGCCTCGGGGACCGGACGGCCGGCGTCGACGAGGACCGGAAACTTCCGGAACGGCCACAGCGCCGCGAGTTCCGTCATGGCCTGCGGATTGTCGTGGGACAACTGGCAGTACTCGAATGCGGTCCGGTTCTCGTAGAGCGCGGTCAGCACCTTCTGGCAATACGAGGAAAAGGGATGGGCGTAAAGCTTCAATGTCATCGCGGTCACCTTGGGTCGGGAAGGAAAGCGAGCCGGACAGCGCGTGCCCGGAAGTCTGCTTTACCCTACGACGAATCACAAGCGCGCAAAACGACATGCGCCGCCCGACCCAGGTCACGAATTTTTCAGCGCGCCGGCAACACGATACGCACCCACAGTCCGCCATCGGGATGATTGCCCAGCTTCAGGCTCGCACCGCAACTGCGCGCCAGCCTCGCGACCACCGAAAGGCCGAGCCCCCAATGCTGGGTCGTGCGTTGCGTGGCGTTCAGACGCACGAATGGCCTGGTTGCGCTCGCCATGTCGTTCGCCTCGATGCCCGTCCCATGATCGCGCACGCTGAGGAGCCAGCCGTCCTGATCGCGCGAGGTGCGGATCTCGATCGGCGGTTCGCCATGTTCGAGCGCGTTGTCGACCAGGTTGGACATCAGGCGTTCGAGCAGCGGGCGCGACATCACGAACTGCGGCCCCGCCTTCAGGTCGCAGGCGAACAATGCGCCGTCCATCGTGCCGATCATCGAGAAACGGTCGCGCAGAAAGCCATCCACCGAGACGACCTGCTCCGCACTGTTGCCGCGTCCCGCGACTTCGAGCAATTGCTGCGCGATGTCGGAAAACGAATCGATGTCTTCGACAAACGCGACCCGTTTGTGCCACTCGTTGACCTCGAGCGCGCGCGTGCGCAGTCGCGCCGCCTGGTATTCCATATGCTCGGCGAGACCCGCGAGTGCGGCGGCCTGCGCCTCGAGCGCCTCATTGCGGCGCCGCGACATCTCGTTGAAGGCCCGCACCACCCGGCGTAATTCGCTCGGCCCTTCTTCGCGGACGGACGCGGCAACGCGACGGCCGCAGGCGGTTTCGCGGGCCGCGTGCGTGACGTTGCGCAGCGGACGCTGCACGCGCCAGAGGCTGAAGAATGCGAGCATGAGGATCACCAGCGATACCGCCCACTCCGCGACAGCAAAGCGCGAATCGAGCGGCCATGCCTGAACCTCGTCGGACCATGGCGAATCGTCGCGCAGGCTGCCGGGCGAACGCGGCATGGCAGGGGCCGCGACGTCGCTCAGGGAGACGCCTGTGGCCGGCACTTCGTAGACGGCCGGATGCAGGTCCACGATCTTCGGCCGCGCGGCGAGGTCGAGCTTCATGGCCGCGGGCACCAGCGAGACCTGCCCCACCGGCGCCGTCGAAGGCGACTCCACCTCGGTCTCCAGCGGGTCGCCGGCAAACGGGCGCTCGGTGACGACCGCGGTCTGCAGCGCGCTTTCGTCGCTGCCCGCCGTCGACCCGGAAACCAGCAGCATGACGCCGGCATGTACCGAGAACAGCACGAGCAACGACAGCAAAATGGTTCTTACAAACAAGGTATTCAACGATTCCTCTTCGTTGTCAGTCGGAAGCGGCGTACTCCGGATCGGGTGACGCGCGCCTCGGTTCAACCATCGTTCCACTACGCGGCGGACTTCGGACATCCCACCAGCGAAACTTTTGGCGACCGGGGTAAAGAATCTTTGACTTCGTCCGTTAACCTTAAGAGAGACGGTGGTGGGCGCCAAGCCCCACGCAAGACGAACCCGCACGCCAATAGTCCCTCACGCCGGCGACATTAGAACCTACGAATAAGCCCCCTGGGGCGCGAAGTCCTTACACAATCTTTCCAGAGCTTTCAAAGGGTAGCGGCGCAGCGAGCCCCAACGAACCCCGCTATGATGGCAGACGGCAATGTGCCGCTCAACCATCGTCGGAGAATGCCCGAATGATCCATGTGTTTGCCACCGTCACCGCACAACCCGGTCAACGGGAAGCTGTGCTCGCGCTCTTTAACAAAAACCGTCCCGCGGTGCTGGCGGAGACCGGCTGCATCAGCTACGAAGCGGTGGTCGACGTACCCGGGTTCGGTGGCTTTCAGACGCCGCTCGGCGACGATACGTTCGCCGTCGTCGAACGCTGGGAAAGCGCCGAAGCGTTGCACGCGCACGCAGCCGCCGCGCATATGGCCGAATACGCCCGCAATACCGCCCCGCTGCTCGCGAAGCGCGTCATCAACGTGCTCCACGCCGTCTGAGCCTGCGGCTCGCGTTCGCACCGCGTAACGCCGTAGGTCTCACGACACTCCCGGCTGATCGACATGGCATGAACCCCTTTACGCACAATTGTTTTGCGTAAAGGGGGACTTTCGCAAGGGTTCGTCAGCCGCTACTCTGCCTCGTTTGGCGCAGTGCGTGCTCGCAGTGCATGCCGGGTCGTTCCGGGCAGTGCATGGTCGAACACCCTCCTCCCGTATCGAAGAGGTTCGTTAGTTTGAGATTTTTTCGAGCTCGAGACCCTTGGTGCGCGGACCCATCAAGCCAATCGCCAGCATTACGACCAGCATCGCGCCGGCGATAAAGACGAACACCCCAAGGGTGCCGAACTCCTTCAACACGGAAGCAATCAGGAACGCCGTGAAGATCGCGGAGAACCGGCTCCAGGAATAGACAAAGCCCACGGCCCGCGCGCGGATGCTGGTGGGAAACAGCTCCGACTGGTAAGCGTGAAAGCTGTACGAAATGATGTTGCTGGCAAGCGTCAGACATACGCCGAGACTCACCAGCAACACGGCGCCCGCCGCCTGGCTGAACCACAGCCCGCAGACGATATTCGCCGCCGCCATCACAACGATCACCGTCTTGCGCTCGAAGCGATCGCCGATAAAGAGGCCGATGATCGGCCCGAGCGGCGCAGCCAGCGCGATCACGCTCGAATACATCAGGCTCGTCGTAATCGTGATGCCCTGTTTGATCAGCAGCGTGGGCACCCAGTTCGCGAAGCCATAGAAGCCGACCGTCTGGAACACGTTGAAGATCGTCATCATCAGCGTGCGGCTGCGGTACGGCGGCACCCACATATCGCGGAAGCTGCCGCGCGGCGCGACCGGCATCGGCGGCGCGGGCGGCGGCAAGTCGCGGCCGTATTCGCTGCGTACCTTCGCTTCGAGCTCGCTCATCACGCGGTCGGCTTCGGCGAGCCGCCCCTGCTGCGCGAGCCAGCGCGGACTCTCCGGCAGCGCGCGGCGAATCCACCACACGAACAGCGCACCATGCGCGCCGATCAGCACCACCCAGCGCCAGCCGTCGAGACCGAACGGCGCACGAGGCACCAGCAGGTAAGAGAGAAACGCCACCACCGGCACCGCCGTAAAGCCCACTGCCTGCTCGCACGCAAACGCCCGGCCGCGAATCTGCTTGGGCACCAGCTCCGAGATGTACGTGCCGATCGTCACCAGTTCGACGCCGATCCCCACGCCCGCGAGGAAGCGCCAGAAGTTCAGGCCCGTGGCGCTCTCCTGGAACGCCATCACGACGTTGGCCGCGGTGTACCACAGCAGCGAATACGTGAAGACCGCACGCCGCCCGAAGCGGTCGGCGAGGAAACCGCAGGCGATGGTGCCGATGAACAGCCCCGCGAACAGCGCCGCAATGAAGCTCGCGACGCCCGTGCTGCCGAACAGGCCGTGCGTGGTCGCCGTCAGCAGGCCGCTTTTGACGAGACCCGGCGCGACGTAGCCCGTATAGAGCAGATCGTAGAGTTCGAAGAAAAAGCCAAGGCTCAGCAGAACCACGAGCTTCCAGATGGAGCGTGTCGCCGGCAGCCGGTCGAGGCGCGCGGAAATCGTGCCCGCGTCGAGCGGCGCGGCGGCGTAAGGGCCTGGCGCGGCGGTCGCGCCGGCTGCAGACGTGCTGGACCCGGCTTGTTCGGGGGTTGCCATGATGTCTCCTTCCTGTGTGAGGCCGGTCTTGAGCCGGCTCTCCGTGGCGTACGTGTGGCCCAAGGTGCCGCAGTTCGCTGACGGCGGCCGTATCCAACGATCAGGACCGCCGAGGCGCTGGACCGCGGAATGCCGGGCACAAGGCCCGGCCAGCATTCTAGCCGCGTGCGCCCTTCAATTGTTCGAAGGTCGTAATTTTTCCGGCCAGCGCGCTCGCTGCGACGGTGTAGGGACTCGCCAGCCAGACGTTGCCCGGTCCCGATCGTCCGGGGAAATTGCGGTTGATCGCGCTGATGGTCACCTCCTCCGCATGTCCCGACTGACCCGGCCCGCAGTTCGCACACGAGCCGCAGCCCGGCATCACGAGCGTCGCGCCGGCCTGCTCGAACACCGGCAAATAGCCGCGTTCCTCGCAATAGCGCCGTACCGCCATGGTGCCGAACTGCAGATAAAGACGCGTACCCGGCGCCACCGCCATGCCGCGCTCGACACCCCAGCGCAGCACCTCGTGATAGAAATCGAAGTCCTCGCGCTTGCCCGCGGTACACGAGCCGCCATAGGCGATATCGATCACCACCTCGCCTTCGAGCTGCGGCGCCGGCACACCGTTGCCCGGGTCGCCGGGGCGGGCGAGCATCGGCTGCAAGGCGGTGGCGTCGATGCGGACGGTATCGCGATAGCTGGCGCCGGCGTCGCTCTTCATCCAGCCTTCGAGCACGAAGTCCACGCCGCGCCGTTCCTTCAGAAACGCTACCGTGCGTTCGTCCGGTTCGACGATGCCGGTAAAGCCGCCGAGCTCCGCGACCATGTTGGTCAGCGTCGCGCGCTCGTCGATCGACATCGCGCGGACCGCCTCGCCACCGTATTCGAACACCAGACCGATCGCGCCGCCCGAGCGGATAGCCTCCATCTGCAACAGATGCAGCACGACGTCTTTCGCCGTCACGCCGTCGCGCAACGTGCCGTTGATTTCGATGCGCAACGTCTCCGGCACCTTGCAGCGCACGTAGCCCGTCACCCAGCTATTGGCGATTTCCGTTGCGCCCGCACCGAATGCGAGGCAGCCCAGTGCGCCGGAATGCGGCGTGTGCGAGTCCGTGCCGCTCACAACCTGGCCCGGCAGCGCGTACTGCTCGGCCATCAGCGCGTGACAGATGCCTTCGGAGCCCGGCAGGCCGTCCAGCGCGCCGTGCGAGCGTACCGGATAGTCGCGCGAGAACGCAGTGTGCCCCTGTGCCAGGTTGGCCACGCCGGGCAGCAAACCGTCGCGCACGTGCGGGATGCTTTGCGCGGCCAGCACCAGATGATCCTGGAACGCGATGATGTGATCCGGCGCGTGCAACGGCGCGGGTTTGCCGAACGCCCGATGCATCAGATGGGCGCACATGCCGGTGAAATAGTCGTGGCTAAAGCGCCAGTCCGCGGCGATAAACACGCCGTCGCCGCGCTGCGCACCGGCGACGCCCGGATGCAGATGCCGCTCGATGATCTTCTCGACGAGGGTTTTGGGCTGCGGCGCAGACGCGTGGGTCGTATCGCGCACGCGTGGTGCCGGCCAGTCCGCGAACTTGCTGTACGCAAGCAAGCCGCCGCTGCGAATGATCTGCTGGGTGAGCGCGTCGCGGCCTTTGAGGAATTCGTCGATCGGCACGGTTTCGCCGGCGACCAGACGGTCGAGCACCGAGAAATCGGTTGTGGTCAGAATGCCGATGTTGTCGCAATTCTGCTGATAGATGCGCTCGAAACTTTCCGCGACGATCAGTCTGATACCCGCCGACAGTTCCGCCAACGGACTCGACTCCCGTGACGAACCCTTGCCGTAGCGCTTGCCGGCCACGGTCACGCGAAAGCCGCCGTTCTTCACCGCATCGCGGCCGATGGGCAGCACCTCGCCCGCCTTGAAGCCCACGTAGGGAAATTGTCCGAGGCGCTCGTCGTAGGTAAGCATCACGGTGACGGGCGTGATCTCGTCGGTCGAGACGTTGTCGCGCAACGGGCCGGCCGTGGCGCAGGTGAAGTCTTCGCCCGCGAGCTGGGCGGCGATGACGGCGGGGTTCTGCGACAAATACAGCACGCGGCCGTCGAGGCGGATGGCATCGTCCATAAGTTCTCCTTTCGGGAACTATACGGCGGCTCACGCCGTGGCACGAAGTGCTGATGCGGCAGGGCTGAAGTCTCGATTGGAGAGGGTTGAGCTTAGGCCAACGCCTACGCCTCCCGCCCAAGAAACCCAACCAGCGCAGCCGCACTTGCACTCAACTGCTCGCGCGCCCTGAATACCAGCACCAGCCTGCGCACCGCCCAGTCGTCGCGCAACGGCAGCAAGCGCACGTCGAGCGCGTTCAGATACAGGCGCCCCACCTGCTCCGGCACCACCGCGACGCCAAGTCCCGCATGCACCATCCGGCACAAAGCGTCGAGACTGCTCACGCGGATTTTCACGTCCGAGGGTGTGTGGAAACTCCATTTTTTCCTCCGCGGGCGAGGTTGCCGGTCGGGTTGATCAAGTTAGATGCGTCGAACTTGCGCTAATCGAACATCGGGAGCGCGAGAAGCCCCTCAGGGCTTCAGCTTCCAGCCATCCTCATCCCGGCAACCCCAAGTATATTCATGACGCGCTTCAGGTTGTACGCCAATACCTGGAGACTCATTTCGGTGCTCACCCGTCCGAGCGTCCGGGTCAGGAAGTGTGTGGCACCCATCCAGTGTTTTAGCGTGCCGAATACATGCTCGACAGTACTTCGGCGGATCGTCATCGCATCGGGTTTGCGGTCAAGCCGCCGCTGCATGGCCTCAAGTATATGTTCGTGCTCCCAGCGTCGGATGCGGCGATAGTCGCTGGGCGAACATCGTTCCTTGAGGTGGCAACGCGGGCATGCGCTGGGCCAGTACACCTGCAGATTCATGTCATGCTCAACGCTCATGAATCGAAGAATTGCGCGCTCGCCGGCGGGGCATCGATACTCATCGTTTCTTGCAACGTAGACGAAGTCGCGCTTGGTAAAGAGCCCTTTCTTCCTTGATGCCGAGGTGAGTGGTTTCGGAACATACGCCTTGATCCCTGCCAGTTCGCACGCGCGGATATCCGGACCGCTAAAGTAGCCCCGGTCAGCCAGTACCTTCAGCTTCGGCTTGCCCATCGCCATCTTCGCCGACACAGCCATCCTGCAGAGTTGCCCGTGATCGCTTCCGACATTTGTCACGTCGTGTTCGACGATCAGATGATGTTTCGTATCCACCGCGGCCTGAACGATGTGCCCGACCGTGCCGGTTCTTTTGCCACCACTGGTCATGGAGCGGGAATCCGGGTCGGTCAGCGACAGTTGTTTGTCCGGCTCGCTCTTCAACTGCTTCTTGATCTGTTCGAGCTCACGCATCCGCTGACGCAAGAGCGCGATCTTCTCGTACAGGCGCACTGTCTTCACATCGAAACCTGTCGGACTGATCCGGTCTGCGGTTTCGATCATGTCGAGATATCGCTGGACGCTTTCCTCAATCTGCTGCTGGCGCTTGTCGATCTTGCCAGCAGTGTAGTTTCTGTCACGGCTGTTCACAGCCTTGAACTTGCTGCCGTCGATTGCCACCATGTCGCCCGATAGCAGCTTCAGTCCGCGACACAGTTCGACAAAACGACGGCATACGTTGCGAATGGCCGGGCCGTTGTCGCGGCGAAAGTCGGCGATCGTCTTGAAGTCTGGCGCCAGACGTCCTGTCAGCCACATCAGCTCGACATTGCGCTGGCATTCGCGTTCAAGACGCCGGCTGGAGGGTACGCGGTTCAGATACCCGTAAATATAGATCTTGAGCATCACGCCTGGGTGGTAGGACGGGCGGCCCGTGCGCGCCGGTGTGGTACCGTTGAAACCAAGGTCCGTCAGGTCCAGTTCGTCGACGAAGGCATCGATGACCCTGACTGGGTTGTCCTGGCCGATGTAGTCATCGACGCATTCCGGTAGTAGTGCGACCTGCTTGCGGTCATCGCCTTCAACGAATCGCTTCATGAGTCACCCGGTCTCCATGCGTTAATTCAGTTTAGGCGATGAGTGCGTTTTCACACACCCTCGGCCGAACCCGGCCGTATGCCGGTCGAGCCCACGCGAGCTCGTGTCAAACTCTATTGTTTTGTGTCAAAGTCTATTGTCTTGTGTCGAACTCTATTGTTCGTTCACATCGATAGCGCGAGCGACAAAATCAGTTTCTTCATGGGCGTAATTTTCCGGTGTGTTAGCGAGAGCCATTGAAGTGGTCACGCAACTCTGCGAGCTTCGAATCGAATGCCGGGTCGTGCGTCGCTTGACGGAACTCATCAACTACCAGGAGCATCGGTGCCTCCGAAGTGGCGGTTTCGATGCCATCGTTCTTCGTGTGAATTTCGGAGACAGCTTCACGCATCTGCTGGACACCATCGCGATATGCCTGCGCCGATGCTCCCTGGTGAAACTCGTCTACGATGATCGTTTTCTTAGTCATGGTCTTTTTCCTCGTTTTCCGTCCTCTTCCTGGCTCGACTACTATTTCAACGCTTGCCGATGGCTTTGGCAACCCAAGCTCGGGCGGCGCTCACGATCTTCGCCATGCGATCCGCCTTCTCTTCGCGGCGCTCAGCGACGATGTCGGAACACGCATCAATGCATTCATCGCAAATCGCTGCATCCGCGATCCCTCGGACGAGCAATGCAGCAACATGCTGGTTGTTCCCGCAAAAATCGCAAAGCAGAACTTCGTTGGCGCTTTTCATCGTAGACCGTGCGGCTTCCTATTCGTTGGGCTCGCCCGGAGCCGTCCCGATACGGTGCCACGCTTCCCTGAATTCGTCCCGATCGTATGCGGAAGCACTCAACCAATATGCTCCCCCATTCGCGTCCTGGGTTGACAGGCGCTTAACCTCCTCGCGCGTCAACACATAGCAGATAGGTTCATCGGTGTTGGCGTGGACCGTGATAATCCACCATGTCGAGCGAAGCCCACTCAACGACTTCCCTAACGGCACAGCATGACGCTTGCTGAGAGCCTTGGACTGAACCCCAAAGAACTGCGTCTCCTCTGAATCCGTTACGATCAAATCCGACCCACGCATGTTGCGGACCGTCGGCATAACGTGCCAGCCGCGCCGCGAAAGCTGCCACGCGGCAAAATTCAGCCCCGCATTTCCGGTCATCGAATTCTTATACGATGCGCCCGATGCAATAACAGCACCCATTAGAACCCCCTTTTGTGCATTCGGATTCCGGCCGATCGGGGCGCTCGTGCGCCAAGCTCCTTTCCATGCCATGCGGCCAAGCCGCTTTTCCGTGGGTCAAACGTTAACGGCTTCGAGCCGAGTCGGGTCGATCCCAACCGCCCGAACGAGAATCCATACCTGCCTGTTTGCATCCTCGCCAAAGTCTGAACCGACCAGATCCACAACAAAGCGCTGTACAAGCGCCCACACGCCAGGCGCGACAGACAGCGCGCCCTAGCCCTCGGATTCGCCCTCAACGTTGCTGTGAGCGTGTCCAGGAACCGCTTAGGCGACCATTCGACCGGCATCGATGCGGTGGCCGAGTGCGGCAGCTCGCGAAGATGCGCTATAGCAGCCTCAATGTCCGGTTCGCTGATGACAATTTGTGACACGCGCTATTCCGATCTCGTTACCAGCCCCTTGAGTCGGCGATCTCATTCAGCAGGTCGGTTTGTTCCACGATAGCTTGCAAAATATACTCCTCTGTGATTATAAAATTCGTGCTCCCGACGTCGCCGGCATGTTCCCCAAGATAGCCGGCAGTTTCGTCTCTCCAAGCGATCCACGCCTTCTGGGCTTTGTCCAGAGCGGCTAGTTCGGCGGGATCTGCATGACGGGCAATTCGGCTATAGGCCGCGTTCAGCTTCCTTTTCTGCAGCGCGTCCTCCGACGAATAGCAAGGGCCCTTTGCCTCGTACGATTCCGCCTTCTTCATGCAACCGTAAAACGGTGCCGACAAGCGGTTGTCGGGGGGTGACGCATTCGCCGTGCTGACCGATGCCGCGACCAGTGAGATCAAAATCGTCTTCTTCATATCTGCCCTCTTGATCGATGTCTTTTTCGTGGTCTATGCTGGTCGGCCGTAGTTCAGACCGTATCCGTATTCGGCGCGCGGAAGCTGGCTGACAATCAGAGCCTTTTCTGCGGCTACCAAGGCGAGTCGGAGAAAGCCGTCACGCACTGCGACGCGAGCGTAGTCGAGTTCGCGCTGTTCCCACGGGCCAATCGCTCCCTTGCGTTCTTCTTCCATCGCCTCTTGGCACGCAGCGATGACCTCCAGCACTTCCTGGTCATGACCGTCGTAGCTCTCGGCCACGAGTTCCAGGCATTCGGCAATCGACTCCATCTGCTGTTGGTACATGATCCAAATCTCCTGCCTTTTCCGGGGTGTTAGCGAGCGTCTAAGCCATCTGGCGGCGTCGCACGACCCTCGCGAACCTTCTCGGGCACGACCTCTGCGATGAAGCCGCAAAGGCTCATCGCGAAAATGAAAGCTGTCACGCCAGCGAGGCACATCACGTTAAACGCTGAATCGCCACTACACTTCACAGCCATAATGCTTTCAGCAACAGTGGCAGCAAAGGTAAATGCAACGAGCAGCTAGTAGCCAATCTGATTCATGTCTGTCCTTTGTTCCGAGATTCCGGGCGTCCGGCAAACTTCGCAAACGAGCCAACGGCGAAATTACGGTTGCGCCGCACTGTCTGCTCCCAGCGCTCCGATACGCGCCAAATCCGCCAAGCCCCGTGGCACACGTACTGCAAACGCGCTGAAAGTAGCATTCCATGGCGCGCCAGGGCGCTGGGCAACTTGGTAGACAGCGAATCCGCCGTTGCCCTTGCCATCTCCAATGGCTGCGACTCGAACTAGGTCATGTGGTACGTCGCCCTCGTTGAACGTGCAAATGAGATATATGCCCTTTAGCGCATCCCCGAGCCAAAAATATCGGTGACTCTCTAAAAGCCATGTGCCCGGGAAATCCTTACCGTACACTTTCTGATGGGACTGAAGATAGTCGTACAGCCAGAGCATTTCTAACGTTGATGGAAGGCGTCCCAAGCCGACCGGCTCCGGGAACACAAGGCCTGGCCGGTCCAGCAATCCAAGTTCTTTCGACACTTCGCGGGCAATTGACGACAGTGGCTCCATATAGATTTTTGTGTCGTCCCCGGCAGGTACCGACGACACAAACCTCCAGGTCACTCCGCGAATCAGGTCGGTCAGCGTAATGACTCCATCGTCTTCTGTCGCCCTATATGACTTCATTACCCACGAGTCATTTATCCGCGACGCCTCTCGATCGCCCCCACCAGACTGCACAATCGATAGAAGCCCCGACTTCGATTGAAGCTTGGGATGAGATTCGCGCTTCAGTAGTGGCAACATACCGGTCTCGGCCAAGTCCCTATCGAATATCGCCGCGACGCGGAGGTCGCTCCCATTCGTGACCACGTTTCGGCTTATCAGGAGTTGCGCCATCAAATGCGTCCACCGCACCGTGAAACACTCCTCGATCCCGTCGAGCGCAGCGCTCACAAAAAGATATTCAAGTATCGAACGATGGGCGAACTTGTAGCAGCCGTTGATGTCACGGTTCAGTAGGGACCGCGACGTCAGCTTCCAGCTCTCTGCGTCGTTTCCGTACAAGTCCGCAATGGCCGCAAGTTCCTCGGGCATTATCCGATCCATCCCGCCATTCTGCTGTTGCACGTAGAGGCGAACCGCGAGGTTTTTTGATACCGACAGCAGCGTCGCCTGATCGATCCAATCGCTTTCCCGCTGCAGCCACTTGTCCACCATATATTCGTACAGTTGGAAATGTTCGCTTATTGTCGTGCGATCTTTCACTAAGTCAGGCACCAGTGCGAGCAACATTGGGCGCACAGACAATTCAGGAATCGAGGCGACCATCTGCCGCGCACGCGCGCGTGCGCGGAAGGTCGTCACCTTGTACAAAGGAAAGTGTGACCTGACATACTGTTCAATCTGCCTTGGCGAGAACGGAGCCAGATACAGCCGACGCATCGGATACTCGCGCACCTCGCCGGCCTTCCGAGGGCCGAGACGAATGATTCTGCTTCCAGCCGGAATATCGTCGTCATGCAGAAAGAACTGCGACCTGCACGTCACTATCACGTGTTCGAAGCTCTTTGCGCTTTCCATCAGTTCCGCGAACCGCGCCTCCTTGTCGCGAATCGCCACCGCGTCCTCGTCTAACGCGTCAAGAAACAGCGTGGTCTCTTGAGCAGAAGGAATGGCTTTGATGGTCTCGATGGCGTCAGCACGTCCGAGGGGCACAATAGCCACCTTGCGAGATTTTCTAAACTTCGCGTAAAAGTTGATGCAGAACGTCGTCTTTCCCATGCCCGAATCAGCGAGCAAGATTAGGTGCAATCGCTCCCTCTCAGCGCTGGTTGCCTTCAGGATCGCGTCGAGCAGTGGCCCTTGTACCGGAACGTTCCGAAGATCCGCTTCGTCCGAGGGGTCTATGGAACTGGCATCCGGCCATACGTAACCGGTTATAGCCTCTCGCACGTCGCTCTTGGAAAAAGACGCGACCCGCGTTTGTTCAAACATCTGGGCGGCTACCTTTCCGGCCGTGATATCAGTCAGAAGCTTCCGCACGTATAGGATGGCTTTCGCTACAGTAGCTACACCAGCGGCGGTACCGATGAACACCTTTACAACTTTCCGTATGTCGGCGTTTGTGGCAAGCCACGAAACGTCTCGTCCCAGGCTCGCCAGTGTAAGGCCAGTAATGGTTGAAAGGTCGATCATTTCTTCCCTTTTCTGCCGCAGCCGTTGGGCAAGCTTGCTTGCTTCAAACGCGCTGGATCGTAGATCGTGCAGTCGTGTCGCATTATTGTAGGGGCTAGTTTCGGCACATGAACCTGCAGGATCTGTGTCATGTGTGGTGAGCCAACCGGCCGTTCTATCGGCGTCCAACGCGACACTATCGAATCCCCGACAAACTCCGCGCCACTTGCAGCGATCGCCTATTTCATTGGCACGGCGGACGGCCGGGCGGCGACCTCCCATTACCTGACGCTCGTTGTCTTCACGCCTTCGAGGATGGACGAGCGCGTCCCACCGATGGTCGCGCAAATAGAAGCCCGTTACGTTCTCGCGCTGCGCTGCCGCGATTTGCCGAAGCCGTCTCGCGCTCGCCTGGCCAACGTGATCTACCGACATATTGGTCTTTTCCGACCTACGCAGAAGTCTTGGGCTGGATCACCAGCCCTTCGGTATAAGTCCGCCCTCGCGCTTCGGCGCAAGCTCGATGCGCGGGATTCACGCCATCGAGCCGCACAAAGTCATCCGATTTGACGACACGCTTGCACAGGCGGCAACGCGGCTTCGCGTTGATTACAACGGTATGCTCGAGGGCCAACGAGCCCTGCGAGAGAGGCCTGACAAACTCTGCTATTTAATGATCGGCGCCGGTCCGGCTTCGTGACAGTCCAGGATTACAAGGAACGTCCCGGTAGGCGGCTGATTGATCTCGGGTGTCGCGGGCGTCCCCGTGACACTGTGGACCGTGCAGTTCTGGGCGAGCAGCGCCGGCAGCACATTGCCGGCGGGACCCGCTGGAGCGGTGTCACCGGACAGCACGTCTGAAGCCAGTGTCACAGCGTTGACGAAGATAGCGCGCTGGACGGGGTGTGAATCCACGGGAATGATCGGTGCCGGCCCGGCTGCCTGACAGTCCAGGATGACAAGGAATGTCCCGATAGGCGGCTGATTTATCTCGGGTGTTGCGGGCGTCCCCGTGACACTGTGGACGGTGCAGTTCTGGGCGAGCAGTGTCGGCAGCGCTTTGCCGGTGGTGAGACCCGCTGGAGCGATGTCACCCGGCAGCACGTTTGAAACCGGTGACACAGCGCTGACGAAGACGGCTCGCTGGACACCGTGCGACTCCTCAGCAAACGACGAAGTCGAATGAAGCGTGGCGGCGCAAATGAAGAACATCCAAGTCCAAGAAAGGATCTGTTTTTTCATTTCTTTAATTCTCGTGATCGCTGTATGTGGGTAGGTACACCTAGAGTCAAATCAAATCGCCTACAGAGATTTTGTGAACAAACAATAGAGTTTGACACAAACACAACGAAACTCGATCGGTTCAGACTTCGTGCAACAAGAGAGTTCGACACAACCTTTCGGGCCATCCCTCGTCAGTCATAGTAGCCGGAAACGCCGCCAGTCTGGTGATCGGCGAATCCCACAGGTCACCAATAACGACGGCAAAACAAACACCAATTGCCAACAAATCCGGCCTTTACTTTCGAGCGACGATGGCCGCTTCGATCGATTTAATTTCGTCGTAGCGTGCCTGGAACATCACCTTGTCCGTATTGACATAGGCGTTCCTCGGGTCGTTATGCTCAGTGATGCTCAGCTTCGAATACAGGTCTCGCAACGCTACCGCCTCCGCGGGCAACAGTGGGACGAGCTTGGTGTAATCGTCGAAATTAGAGACTGGCTGGCTCTTCTGCTTGTACTGATGCCGCTGCTTTGCGAAGACGTGGGTATTCACGATCGCCTCGATGAGAATGCGCATGTTACCCGCCATTCCTTCCTTCTCGAATCGTGAGGGTTCGCCTGGCTTGCTCAACGTGGCTTCGATTTCCCTCTTGAGTACCGTTACGTCCTCGCTATATTCGTCAACCGTAGCGCAATTTTCAAGAACCTGAACTGATATGTCGTTATTCAGCGTAGCCGTGTTCAGCATGTTCTGCAGATAGACGAAGAATTCCCAGTTGTGCGTCAGCACAACAATCTGACGCTCCGGATGAGCCTTGGCAAAATCGCGAAGGCGCATACAGTAATTCCCGATGAAGTTGTAGTCGAAACTCGATACCGGATCGTCGAACACGATGACCGACTGCGGGCAGGTCTCCAGTTCTGCGAAGAACAGTGCTAGAGCATGGACGCGTTGTTCGCCTTCGCTCAGAACGCCCTCTATGTCTTTTCCGCCGACTTGGGGCAACACTGTTACCGCAGCGTCTACGCCCCTGCGTGTGAGCGAAACGCCGAAGGTGGTCATGTCCCGCTCGGTAAGGCTTTGATATTCGGCGTTCAGGCGTGCCTCGAAGTCCGCCACGACAAGATCCTCGTGAGCTCTTTTGGAAGCATCTGTGATTCTTTTGAGAAAAGTCTGGAATTTGGGCAGTTCGGTTGCGAAGAAAGCCGAACGCTTGGCTAACCTGCGAGTGTCCTTGATGTGTGGCGAGGATTTCTGGATGGCTTCGGCGTAGGCCAGCGGCTCGATTTCCTTCTTCAGATCGGCTAACTTGGTCAAAAGCTCATTCCGACCGCTGCCGGCAGCTTCGATTGCCTTCGTCTTGGCATCGAGCATTTGTTTCCCCGTGGCGATAAGCGTGGCGATGTCGTCCAGCGCAATGAGCGCGGAAGGTTCTACGCCGCCGGCCATACTGCTGCCGCGAACGATATCGCCACCGAGGCGGATGGCATCGTTAAGGAATTCAGGCGCGATGGTGACGTTCTTTTCCCATTCCGCAACTGCCGTTTGGCCGATACGCTCCACCTCGCTTTCCGCCTTCGAGTAATCCGCCCTCAGCGCCGCGATATCGCGCTCGAGTTCGCCGATGACAAGATCGCTATATTGCTTGAACAAACGGGCCTCGGCGTCGCCGAGCTCGCGCCTGCATAGAGGGCACGACTCTCCCACCGCCGCGTCGAGATGACAGAGGGGGGTTGCAGCCTTGGCAAGGGCAATGACCGCATCCAGCGTCGCGCCAGCCGGCACCAAGGCGCCAGCGAGGACCCCTTGCGCCTCCTGCTTCGCCGCAATAGTCTTCGCTTTGGTCACCGGATCGAGCTGCCGGAGGTCGGTCGCGAGCTTTGTGAGCGTCGAAAGTGAGTCCAAGAGAGCCGACAGTTCACGTTCCTCGGACTTCAGCAGTTTCAACCCGTCTTCGGACGTCGCCTTCTCCATTTCGGCTGCCGCCGCGCGTTTGGTCGCCAAATCATCGGCAGCAACAAATGCTTCCCCAGTCTCGATCGCCTCGTCAAGAAGGCCAAGCGTTTTGTCGTTGACGATGGCAAGTGGACGGCCTTCGTAATCCGTGAAGATGCTGCGGGTGGTTTCTAGGGCCTCGGCGAGGGCCGCGGAATTTTCGCGTTGACGCTCCTGCAGCACTTGTCGGAAGCGGCTCGTAAGAGCTGCTGTCCGTTCAAACACGTACAGTTTGAAGGGCGCTACTTCGATTACACGGCTAGGATCGACGGCCATCTTGATGTTCTTGGCGGCGACGGCCGTATCGAAATACTTGACCGTCGCCTGCTTCGCCCCGTATCCGCCTGATGGTAGCCAAGCGATGGCGCCTGCGTCGCTGCGGAACTTGAATTTGAAGGTTGAAGCATTTTTTTTATCGCTCCGGACATTTTGGAGCGGTCGGGTTGGCGCCTCGGGGTTTGCGAGCACTCGCAGGCTCTCGCAAAGGCTAGACTTGCCGCTTCCGTTCGCGCCGAAGACGAGTGTGATGCGTTTCTTGAGATCCAAACGGAAAGCGTCGCCGATCAGCTTAAAATTCGAAAATTCGGCGAGCATTTCGAGGAAGTCTGACGGACCGCCCACTGAGGGGGCCGTCGCCCCGCTTGGCGCGCCGACGCGATGCAGGTAGCTTGCTTTACCGACGAAAATGGCAAACAGGACATCGACGTCTTGATCGGTCAGGTCGATAGCACCGCCGGCCGCGATGTCGCAGATCATGGCAAACCATGGGACTTCGATCTCTTTGGCGAGGTCAGAGAGATAGCCAACAGCATCAGGATGAGCCATGTGAGCACCTGACAAAAATGATTCTCTGTCTATTATCCCACCGTCGGGACGGGCGAATATCGCTGTCAATGTCGACGTCAGATGCCAAACACCGCGCAGTTGTGTCGAACACTATTGTCCCGTGTCAACGTCTATTGTTTTGTGTCGAACTCTATTGTTCGTTCACATCCCCGCATTGCGGACAAGGTTCGTGGCTCACTTGCATCACTTTTCCTACACTTCATCGCCGACAGTAATCGGACCGCATAGCAACACCTCCCAGCAGGGCGGAGGCATTCCGTCCAACTTGGGACCCTCTTCCCCGGCCCAGTAAGCGTGCGCAAACTGAGAGGCCCGCAGGGTCGACGTACCGACATGCAGGAGGTTCATATTCGCAACAAATCCCTCTGCCGCCTGCAATGTCCAGATCTTCGCATTGGGCATACTGGCCAGGGATCGCCATGCTCTATCTTCCGTTTTCCAGTGCCGCGTTTGGCGGCGAATTTTCCTATTCGGCTGCTCTTTCAGAAGAGAGGAACCACCGTTACAGAGTAGGCTCCGCCCATCTTGTTCGATTTCCCGCAAACAACAAGGGCGCCGTCCGACGCACGGAACTCGTACGTCTGAAAATCAGGCGAGAAGTCGAGATGGAAGTTCTCCGCCGTCAGACTACCCGTCTCATCCAGACGGATCTTTCCATCCTCGTATCCGTTGCGAATGAAACGCACCTTGGCGGTGTCAACGATGGCTCCGCGATTCGATGTGTACGACACCTGTCCATGAAATTCACAGTTGCCGTTGGGATCGACATTTACGCTGTCTCGGCTGGACCAAAAATCGACAAAATCCTTCATTTCCGCGTGAGAACTCATTGTTTTCCTAGATTTACGCGCACATCGGACCGACTAGTAGTCGTGCCGTGCAGATCCCGCAGCGACACGACGCGGTCCGACGAACCGAAGCATCAGCGGTCCACTCACCAAGCCGTACGAAACACCCATGCAAATCCATGCGCCCGGCCGCAAGATGGGCCACGGCAATACCCACAGTATCAACGCCAAGGCCAGGCATATCGTCGTCGCAATGGCTAAACGCCGCCATGTGCACCGATAGGGCTCCAGTTCGAAAAGACTACGGACCACAGATTCGTCATCCTGGTTGTCGCGTTGGCTCACCGTTTTCAGATCGAGTGTTCGGTCCTCCTCCGAAACCGTCTGCTGTTGTCGCTGAAGGCCGTTTCGGTACATCTCCCTTAAAGCGCCCTGTTTGCTCGGAGCGTTGGGCAGGTCACGCCAACGACAAATCCTGACGCCATAGGCTTGTAACATCATCAGAGACACACGTGGGCGGCGTAGCACCTGGACGTAACGGCCGTCGAGTATCGCGAGCCATTCCCCATGCGGCTCATCGGGTTTGACGACGACAATACGATCGGCTGCAGGGTAGTTCGCCTCTAACACCCATGCAGCAATCACAGGCTGACCGTGCGCCCGCATGAACGCTACCCTGTGCTTTCCCTCGTGGGCCGTCAAAATACCCAACGGTTTGTACCAGACGTAGAAGACATTGTCCCGCGACCCAAATGTTGTGGCGTATCGCGTGATCCTGTCTTGCACCTGCTCGGCTGGCACATGCTCCGGAAGTCCTTTGATACTTGCGCCCAGCACGTTGCGAGGATCGACATAAGCCTGAAATGCTTCGCCTTCGCGCCGCTCCCAGCGCAGAAACGGGATGACCAGTCGCAACAGTTCGTCGCCCCAGTAGGCACAGGTATCGTGACTACCCATCCAATCATCCAGAAACGGTTGACCAATATGGCCGCGCGCGTGGCGATCCATTTCCAATTTAAGGTCGCACAGCAGAGCCGAGGCTATCTGCATCGTCGCGGAAACACCCAAGTCAAGCGTTCCGGGCACCTGGGGGTCGTTCATGTAGGTCACGAAGGGAATCTTTTCCTTGATCTCCGCGTCTGACTGTTGCCGCCTCACCGAGGCGACAAGGATCAGACTCCCAGTACCTTTCAGAAGGTACAGCAAACCATCCCGCACCCACCGAAATGGCACTCGAACTGCGGAGTTATGATGGGTGCGCCATCATCGACTGGTTCTGCAGCTTGGAGGGAGGTCAACTTCTAATCCATCGATTTCGGGTTAAAGCCGACTTGGAAACTCCCCTTCGAAAAGCCCTGATCGACAAGGACTGCCCCTAGCTTGTCCAATGTTTCGAGCAAATGTTCGTGAGTCAGATGGTTCATGATTGTCTCCGTTGTGCGCCTCAGCGACGACCGGGGTCGGCGCAGCCCCCGATTCTGGATTTGGAGTTTTCCTATGCACCGGGCTTACGCCAAGGTACGCCTTTCACCGCACCTTCCGCGAGCGCCAGGACTTTGTCAATCTCAAACACCGCTTGCTCCGCGTTCGGAGTCACGAACCCATTCAAGCCGCTGGGATAACGTCCGTGGAAGGGCGGAGCGTGGAGTGCGTTCAGGCCGACACACCAAGCAGGCGGCAATTTTGAAACAGCGAATCCCGACTGAGCCGTTGCTGACCACAGGGCTTCGAGGTCGTGTCCAAGAGGCTTCTTGCTCAACTCTGATGCAACCCGCCCTGTCGTCCAGAGCAACGCCTTCAACGCCCCCTCTAATGCCTGGGCAACGAGCAACGCACCGGGAAGTGGCGTTGCCAACTCGCTTTCCACCAATACCTGCGCACCCTGCCAGAGTTGCCGTGCCGTCAGCACGAAGCTCTGACCATCTGATGGCGGCACTGAAGTGATTGCCGCGAGGGTGGTCGCGACACTTCCAGTTATCTCGTGCAGATCCTCAATCAGATTCGGATAGCCAAAGCGCTCGTGAACTGCGCGAGCAACAACGCCCCAAGACTCGCATGCCTCCTTGCGATTGCAGCCCGGTGGCGCCGCTGCTGCGGCAACAATGAATTGCTCGACACCGGCATTGCGAAGGCGGAGTGCTGCTTTTCGTCCAAGGGCTACTACCACGGCTTGCGGGAATAGACTCAATTGTGGAACCAGGTACCGCCGTGCACACTCGCGTCCCATCGCGACAGGCACCGTCCCGCCTTCCTTGCGAGCAGAGCAAAGGACTGAATCGGTGATCCACGTACGCCGCATCTGAGTTTCGAAATCTGCCGTCGGCCAACAGAGGTTGAGTATCGCTCGCACGTTGCGATGAAACCGGTCCTTTCCCTCGGAAAAACCGCGCCAGGCATACTCGCTGGCCGAGCGTATGTGCCCGGACTTTGTGCCGTCGCTAGCGTGAGACTCCCCCTCGTGCGGGTCACCCGGTTCGGCGCATACCAGTACGAGACGCACTTCATCGGCGTTACCGATCGCACCGCAAAACCCTCGCGGCACATGCCCCGTATCTGGCTCCCATCTTGCCTGCCGACATGCCGCTCCGCGAAAGCCAGCACATGGCTCGTATGCGGGCACCAAGATATCAAGGAGTTCGTACGCGGGGGTCATGTGGCTTTTCCTACGCAGATGGCTCGCTTTTCTCGAAGTACGCGTCAGCAGCCCAGCCAATAGCCTCGGTGATAGCTGCGGCAGTCGTGGCGTTGAGAATGTTGCCATAGACAGGTAGCCAACCTACCAAATACTGACTCGCCGTTCTTCCGGCTACGGTGGCACTGAACGTAAGCAGCAGGTCAGCTGCAACGCCCTTGCTCATCGAGACACCATGCTCCTGTCCAATAGCAGTAATCATCGCGGTTTGCAGGGGAATGATTGCAACCGAGTCCGAGCCCGGCACTTGGGCCAGTCCCGCGCCAATGCTCGCACACGCTGCTGCGCATGCATGGATGATCCCGTGAATTTTCTGATTTCTTGTCATCTTAGCCCCGAGTTTCGTGGATCTCTCAACTTTTTGTCTCTTACACTCGCGCGGCTCAGGCTCTTCCTAGGCATCGGTGCCGAGCGCGATTCCGTAGACCACGTAGCACAACGCACCGAATCCGGCCAAAGCACTGAAGCCCTTCACAATCCAAAGGACTACCGGACTCACGGCGAACTGGCCGTGCAGCGTTTCACTCGCACTGAATAAGCAGAGGGCGAGAATGAAGCACACCCCCGCCAGTTTCAACGATTGTGAACTATCCATAAGTCAGCTGTCCTTTTTCATTACGCCGGGCGCACCGGCTTTTCCCTACGATATCGACTTGCTCTTTACACTGTCATCCCATGCTGCCAACGCGGCCGTCTTCGTTCGCATAGGCGCCGCGCTAATCCGCCCTGGGAAATGAGATCTCGGGCAGTACGCGGTCCAGTACGTCGGTCCTTTCGTCACCACCGGCTGCTCCCCGCATCGCGGACAAGGTTCGTTGCTCACTTGCATCACTTTTCCCATTCAAGCGGCCAGTAACCGCTCAACCGCTTCGACGGCCTTACGCTCGACGTCGACTAACAGGTCGAACCTCGCTGTCTCTTCGGCCGTCCACTGATCCGGCGGAGCCTCGTCGCAGTTTGGCAACGACTCCCTGCAAACCTCCGAGCTGGCCGCTCGAATCGCCTCTCCGATTTGCGCGGCTAACTTCTTGGAGACTCGCATAAAGCTTTTCCGAGTCGTTTACCGCGTCATTGGTTGGGCGAGGTAAAAGAAAAAGCTGCCGGGCGTTGTCCCGTGATGAGGGACTGATACCACGCTACCGTGGGGAATCCAGCCGTCCGCTATCGCATGATTGACGCGTTCCTCAAGCTGGCTCGCAGCTTTTTCGGGCGACTTCTCACCACCGGTGACGACTTTGTATTCTCGGATTGCCATTCTCAAACTCAATCTCGGCTACCGGCCGATGTGCGGGACGCTCGCGCGCCGGGTTTTCCTCTGTTCAGGTGGCACGCTCCCTGTTCGCGCCGTAGTTCAAATGGCAGGAACGTGCCGGTAAAAAGCGATTTTCCGGTGTCAGTTGAGCTTTTTCACGACGATCTTGCCACCCTCGATATCGGCATGTTCGTCACTTTGCAAAAGCGGTTTGCCATCCGGCATCGTGCTGTTACGCAGCTTTGCCGTTACTTGCTCCCCAACTGTCGGCTGCGCTTGCTTGCGTTGTTGAAACCGCGCGTGCGCTGCCTCGAATTCCTCTTCCGTTTTTGCGGCACGCAGGTCAACCATCAGATCAAGTATAGACATAGTGTTCTGCAGTGCCGCGCGCAGCGGCGAGTTTCCTTAATTTTTCCTACGTACGCTTCCACGCACCGGGGGCGGACTGGATACGCTGGTGAATTTCGGCAATCTCACTGACGAACGGCAACGCATCTTCTGAAAAAAACTCGCGAGCGTTGTTGAGCCGAAACGGTGCGAGCAATTTATGCAGAGCTTGTTCGAGCAGATCGTAGTTGTCCACTCGGTACGATGCCAGTTCCTCGAATTGAAACATGGCCCCAGTCGTGTAGAGTTGACGGATGCGGGTAGCAATATCTTGCGTCGTGTAACCGATCTTCACGATGCGCTTCCCTTCTTTGGTAAATACGCCGGTGCCAAGAACATATACGAGCCCGGTGACTTGCTCGGGATCCTCACCGTCAGGAGTTTCCAACGCCTCCTCGACGGCTTCGCTGGATTCCACTGATACCCGATAGGGCTTTGTCGATCTATCGATGAGGTATCGGTCGTCGTTCCGAACCGTCGTGTAGATCGAGGCTAGAAGCGCATGATCAATGTCTTTGTAGTGGCCGGCTTCGACACTACGGTTTGCGGCTTCGGTACCGTACAAAGCGGGAAACTCTTGCTTTATCCGACCTCGGATATCTTGCGGCGTGATGCTTTGGTTCTCGTTGGCGACGATCGAGTATATGGTGTCTGATAACTTCATGGGCGCTCTTGGTTTCCCTGTTCACCAATGCCGCGCGTGGCGGCGAATCTTCCGTGGTCAATGTTCAGTCACATCAAAGAGTTCCGAGAAGCCGGGTGCAAGCTTGTCCAGTTCGCCATTCCGCGCCATTTCGCGTAGCTTCGACACGTTGCCGGTGTCGAGGTCTTCTTCGCCGCAGTGACTGCAAATGAATGCTTGGCGACTCTTGTCGAACCAGCCGCTCGGATGCTCGGCTCGCAGTTCGGTGTTGCCGCAGTGGACACACGAAGTCGCGTTGATATCGAATGTCGCATCGTTGCAGTTCGGATCAAGGCAGCGGTACACGCACCCGTTCAACATGGAATTTTCCGGTTGGTTATCGTCGGGTTTTCCACATGGCTCGCGGCAAGGTTACGCCCTTCCTCGCCAATACAATTCACAACAATGTCTCCCGCTTTGCAACCCATTCGGGGTCGTCGCTGGTTGCTACGAACAGGCATCTCGCGCTTTCGCCGCGTTGCCGTGTATCTCCGAATTCAACTCCGCCGAAGAACCACATCTGCCAGAACGTCGCCCTTGGGTTGAGTCGTGAGCGAAGGCCCCGATACCTGAAGACACCGTTTCCCAGATCACCTGAAATAGAATCGCCGAAGTCGATCCGGTTCCACATATCCTCAAAGTGGCGAACGCCTTGCGAGGCAAAGGCGCTCGCCCTTGCCACAGCAGACGGCGCGAGTGGCGCTTGCCAGTGATGCCATGCGAGCCCCAGGGCAATGTAGCAACTCAGATCGTTCAGCCTTGCCGAATCAAATGGAACCGACATACCTTCACTCCAGACTCCATCAGGGCTCATCAGAAAGCGGATTTTCATGCCCGCGAATAGGAAACGCCGCAGCACATCGTTCTTTGCAAGTCGCGGGCCGAGCTGAGTATTCAGAGCTTCGACTGCACCCGCCTGCATACCTCCCATCGGTAGAACCGCCAGTACGTAATGTTCGAGTTGCGACTTCAGGTTGTTGCAATCGGCGCATGCAGGGACCTTCGGTTGATGGCCCCGATCGGCAGGAAGAAAGAACTGTCGAGCAATCACATGATCGGCTGTGCTTGATATGCCATCACGACCGCAGTACACGCATGCTTTGTTCAGATACTTCTTACTCGCCATTGCAACCTCCCGAATCCACCTCTTGGTCGTCCTCACGGGCCGTTTCCAGCCAAGCGATAATCCCTCTTTTTGTGCGCTTCCTTGTTTCGCGGACGCGAAAATCGGCCCGCTATTCTCCTATGCTTCGTCGTCCGGCCCTGCGGCACTGCGGCCCCGTTCGTACACCCATCGCCCCCGAGCACGGTCAATCCATGTAATCAGTCGCCGCGTCTTGGGCGTATGTAAGCGACGGCGGGAAGGCAGTCGTATAGTTCGCCCATGCCGCCCGCGCGTCTTGCGCGTTTGCGGCATCGGCAATATCGGCGATCCATGGCATCAATTCCGTCTCAAGCGCGACCCAATAGCCGCGGCCCACTTCTGCAAGGTGCGTAATCGCAGCCAGCGCTTGCAGCTGCGGCGGCAGCGCACTCAATGTGACGTTGTCCCCCTCATACCAGTCACGAAAAGTTTGCGCCGCTTGCCTCCCGCCGTCTTGCTGACCCGACGCCCATGCGGCTACATCGGCGTAGCGGTGGGTCCTGCCACCGACCCGAATTACTGGATCGTCTGGCTGCCATCCTCTACTCAGCCTTATCGGGAGCGGCACACTGGTGAAGATACCGTTGAGGTGTTGAATTAGCCCATCCCTTGCAACGTAATCGGTGCCGAGTTTCACTTTGGCAAACCAGAACCTCCCGTACCCAATCAGCTCATCCGCCTCTGCTCTAGACATATGAATTTCGCTCCGTGTCTTCGATTCAACGCGATACTGTGAATTTTCCTAGTGATTCATCGCCGGATAGACGAAGTCGGAGTTGGGCGTAAATTCGTAGTTGGCCGGATCACTCTCGAAAACCACGTACCCCTCGACACCTTTCTCCCGAAGCATTTTTACTGCGCGACGGGTGCTCGCGACTTCAAAATCGTGAAGCTTGCCTGGGTCGGCACGCTGGCCACCGCTCGATGCCCCGTCGCGGCTAATCAGAAGGGTCATTCCAGACCCTGAACCGACCTTGCGTCCGAAGATTTGGCTCTTCATCGCATTTTCCGTGATCTTCGAACGTCGTCAACTAGTCTTCGAGACGAACCGATCGCGCGGAGACCATCCCGCCGAGGCTGGCATGCCAGGAATTGAAAGCTGCACCCACGATCCATCCGCGCTCCTGAATTCAAATGGAATTCCTGCGCTAATCGCCACGCACAGGTGATTCTGGATCATCTCCTTCAGCTTTGCGTTGTCGCCGACCTTCAGATGTTCGCTGACCGACTGCGCGTCTTCGAGGTTTGGGCAGATAAATGTCTCGCTGGTCGAGACTACAAGCGAGCCCACTTCTCCAGCAAGCGTCATGGCTGAAAGAGACATCAACAATGCACCGATCGACACCGAGGTTCTCTTCATTTTGCTTTTCCTTGTACCGGGACACCAATTGTCCCGATCATGTGTTGCCGGATTTTCCTATGCCAAGCGCACATTGTTTGGAACAGGCTTCCCTTTGGCGTCGAGGACGACATAGTGAGCGGTCAATGTCCCCTGATCGACGGGTACAACCTGACCACCGAGTTTCTGAATTACCTTAGCCGCAAGTGCGATGTTCTTCGTCGCTTGCAGGTGGTCATCGGTTCCGTAGCTGTGAACTAGCTGAGTCGCATGAGCGCCATATAGTGCCTCCGCAGCCAGCACCAATTTCTCCGCCGTTTCGTTATCGTCCAATTTTCGCCTCTCCGGTTTTCCAGTGCCGAGCGCGGCGGCTAATTTTCCTACCAGTTAGCGCCGTTAAGCGCCTCGTAGCCGATACCGGAACCCTCGAAATCAACCTTGTGAGGCAAGGCTTGCAAGGCGTCGGAAATCGCTTCGTATTGATGCTCGTTGATGACGGCCTCGGAAATTTGGGGATTGCCCTTGAGCGGAGTGAACGCGATCGTCTTTGCTCCGTGCAACGTGCTGCTGAGTGTGTCTTTCGTGAGGACTTGAAGAGCGATTTGAGCCATGTTGTTTTCCTTGTACCGGGACACCAATTGTCCCGACCATGTGTTACCGGATTTTCCTAGGTTATTCCGGTCCGTTAAAAGATGCCAAATCTGAAGGCATCTTGCACGCTCTCGCGGAGCGTGACGCAGCCTTTGATGACGATCAAGGCCGAAGAAACGAGCCGTACGTCTCTATCGCGGTCGGCGCTGCGCTCGGGCGACCAGACCTTGGCTCCGTGGAAAAGGTTGTTTCGTACCCGCCGCACCATCAACAGGGTCTGCTGCGACCTCGGGAGGTTGGCATCGGGCGCCGATTCTTGCCACTCGATATGTCCATCCCTGAGCACCTGCTTGCGGGGTGGCTCACGGAGCAGATATTCGACACATTCCTTAAAATCTTCCGCTTTCACGCGTGAAAAGTGCCACGCTATATCGATTGCGAACTTGTCCCAGTCGGCTTCGACGGATTTTTGACCGCCCTTTGCGAATCCCGAACACTTCAACGCGTATTCACAACGAGCAAACGTGCCTAGAAACTCGTAGGTCAATTGCTCCGGGAGCGGCACGTGGGGGAAAACCATCTCGTCTCGCACTTTGTTTTCCGATCCGATTGACTATCGACGGGAGGCCACATGCGCGGCAAGTGCGGTTAGCCTCTTCGGTGGTGGCGCATTGCGTGCGCCTACATGTCTCCTAGCTAAGGGCTCGGAAGGTCAAAACACGCCTTGCCATTTGGCGGTACAGCGCATACCTCGATGGTGCATCGCCAACCGTGGCCGCCCTTGGACCACCACGTGTGTGCAAATGAGGTGCGCACGATTAACTTAGACTTGTCCGAGAAGTTCCATAGTGCGCCGTTTTGAAACCAGCTTGTTGTTGAACCGCTATCAGGGTCCGTGTTCGTCTTCGAGTAGGTAACTTTGTCTGCCAACCCAAACTCGTTTCGCGCGCTGTCCATCAGTTCTTTCAGCCCGGACGCTCCGCACATTGCCTCTGCTGACGCCGGCATGATACCGACAGTGCCCTCTGTGCTATTTTCGCGCCCAGAAGACTGCACGACCCCGCGTGCACGGCCAGTCTTCTGGTCGTCGTCTTCGAGGTCCTGATAGACCAACATCGGATGTCCCAATACATCCTGATGGTAGCTGATCCCACGGTTGTCGCGTTCCACGTCGACATGATTAGCGATCAACTCGTGCGTCGTCTTTCCGAACCCTCCGTAGAAAATATTACCTGCAGACGTCGGAGCCGGAGGGGGCGGGGGCTCAGGAGGCGCTTGTCCGATTGTGCCGGAAGCAGCAGAAGCCTCGGGAGGCGGGTTGTGCCGCGCAGACGTGGTTTCCGATTCCGTCTGACTCGATCTATCAAGACGGGGATTGCTCACTACGGTCGGGAAAACGCCGTGCCATTCAAGATTAAATCTGCCAACGGCGGCGCCAACAACAGCCACGACGTAGTAGATCACGATCAGAGCAATAATTACTTTCGCATACAGGCTTTGCGAGACATACCTGAGTACCGTGCCTTGCCAACTTCCGTCTCTGTCTCCATCTGCAGTCGGTTTCTCCGCCATTCTCGCCCCCTTGCGCGCGTAATCCGGCACCCGGCCGTATGGTACAGCGACTTATGATCGCGCCTTTATGAGCGCTTTTCCTGTTTTCCTTGATGGCAGCGGCACCGGCGTCTTCCTTGATCCAATGATTAGGCAGCAACGTCTTCACAACCGATTGCATCCGCGACGCCTGCACCGATAGCCGAGAACGACCTCGTGACCACACCGTGGGTCGACGGTCATCATCTCATCCGATACTGACATCCTATTATTCTTTGCTAGCCCAGCGTCTTCGTCCGTCGGCTCGGGCGTAACCGCCTCCGCAGATGCATCTTCAGCAACCCGATTGATAATAATTCTCTCAAAAAACGCATGAGCCTCAGAAAAGGCGACGGCGCAGCTGCCTCCGAGAAATTCCCGCTGCTGCCGCACTCCATCTGCGCCCCACGTCGTCACAAGAACGACACATCCAGCGCCCCGTGATCGACAATCGATGGCCGCCGGATCGCCTATCTCCCTGAGCCTTTTCTCAAGGTGGTCTCTCATCATTTGATTTTTTCCGAGCCCGTCACGCCGGCAAAATTTCCGTTATTCCAAAATCGTTTGAAGGCGCGCGAGCGCATCTTCGACAACCTCGATCGGCGCGCGCTCAACCTTGCGTGCGCCGCGCGCCTCAAGATCGAGCGTCCGAACCATGTTCACAAGCGCAACGCCTTGCGTTTCGGTGCCTGAACCCGAGAGCGGCACGGCGAACCCGGCATATCGCGCAAATTCACCCCCCTGCGTAATCGGCGCGACTAGTGCCACGCCGAGCGCGTTGAACGCAGCAGGAGAGAGAACGAGCGCGGGCCGAAAATCCCCTTGTTGCTCCTTTCCCATCGTCGGATTCAGGCTGACTCGCACGATATCGCCACGCTCGAACTTGACACGCTTCACCATGCTTCACGTCCCACCGCGTTGACTTCACCCCATGCAGCAAGGTCGGCCGGTTCCGGGGCCTTCGGGTCGCACTGCGCAACCAGTTCATCGAGCGAATATTTGCGGCGCGCGGGCGTAAGCAATACGCCATCGGGCCGCACATCAGCGTTCAGCGAGCTACCCGCCGATGCGCCGATCTGCTCCAGTAACACAGCGGGAAGCCGCACGGCGGCACTGTTGCCCCACTTCTGAATCTTGAGTTCCATGTAATCGCTCCAAATGTAGATCCATTGTAGACACTTTCGATGCGACAGGCAAGCGGTTTGTATCTACATTGATTCTACATGCGGCTCGCTTGACGGCCCCATAAATGGCTACCCGGTTTAACGGCATCCCGTGCCAAAACTCAATGCCCCCAAGCGCCAAATGGCTCTCATAGCACTTCGCAAAACATCTGCCGTAGCTTTTTATCGGACACGGCCAGATAGGGCCGGACATGCTCCAGTTCCGCATGACCTAAAAGCTGCTGCACCGTCTCGATATCGTGCCCTTGCTCAACGAGGTTACTGGCAAACGAGCGTCGGCCGGAGTGGGACGATCCGCCTCCTATCCCGGCATCCCTGTAGAGCTTTGTGACGTAGGATTGCAGGCTGTCACACGCAGAGTAGTCAACCTGTTCCCCGGCCTCGTTGATGCGGCGCTTGGTGTTCATCGCAAACTTGCGGCCCTTGCCAGCAAGGACGAGGCAACTTGACGGCGCGAGTCCGCGATAGCGCACTGCGGTTAGCTCGGTTCCCATGTCGCGCGCAATGCGATGGCTGACATAACACTCCAGAGCCGAAACCGTTTTCGGATGCGTGAGATAGACGCATCGCTGCCGACAGCCCTTCGTGATTGCAGCCCGGAGGCTGACTTCTGAACGGATCGCGCCCGAAGGGAACAGCACATCTTGAACCTCGATTTGAGCTATTTCGCTGACGCGCATTCCGCAGGTAATGCCTAGCAGGAGAACGAGACAATCGCGCTCAGGATGGCGCGATGTTGCCGCCGTGACGGCGAGTAGATGCCGGATTTGAGCCGGGCGAAGTGTTGCAGCTTGGGCCATGCGCCCCTCTGAATGGGATCGGTTGATGACGTATTCAGAGAGAGATTTGATGAGGGTCTTTTTCAAGCGTATCACGGCTTGTTTATTCGATTCCTCGGAAAATGGCGAAAACGCAGGGGCAAAAGAAAGCCCGCCGAACGGCCCCAAGAGGGGGACGCGCGGCGGGCGGATTTCAGGTTAAGGGATGCAGGCCTCCAGGGAGGTGGGCACGGCAGGTTAGGGTGAAATTTCGGTAGAGATAGCAACCTCGAGCACGCCACGATGCGTGGCACCCAGGTTCCGCTACGCTTGAGCCGATTTATTCAGCGCAGCGTCGACACGATCCTTTAGCATATCCGACACCACGAACGACGCTCCGTGGCTTTCAGAAATGGTCTTCGCGAGTCGAATCTGACGGTCGCTCACAAGATCGGCGCTCAGATGCAAATCCGCGATCACAATCGTCACCGCAGCGTAGGTGCGCGTCGACGTTGCAAGATTGTGGATTCGCACGCGCCCGACGCGCTCTGGATCATCAGGTGATTCTGAATCAGCCCGCCGAGGTAGATTCGCGCCGCGTCGATGTAACGAGAAAATCGCATCGACAGCGAGATCTGACTGGGCGCCCAAATCGTCACCGGTCATCACGGTCGGATCGAGCGCGTCTACTTCAACGAGGCAACGCAAAACGTCGCTGGTGAAGTCTGTACAGGAATAGGTCATGGCATGCTCCAGGAGGAAATCAATCGGAGCAGCGTCCCGGTCGGGGCGCGATGCCCCGAATCGGGTTAGGAAAGCTTGATAAACTCTGGGATATCAGGGAACCTTGTACGGCTCACCTAGTGCGGTCACCTCATTCCAGTTTTGCGTGAATCCGCCCGCAAACACTGCGTTGCCAGAGACGATCACCGCGTTCTCCGAGTTGTAGCGCGCGGCCTGGGCCGAGTAGTTATATTGTGTTGTCAAGGTGTTTCTCGTTGACTAGCCCTTTTAGCCGCGGCAGTACGCAAGCGATCACAATGTGACACTGCATCGCATTGGCCCGATGACCAGCGCCACCCTTGCATATTTCGGGCTTTATCTATCGGAACCATATGAAGTGCGCCCGGAAAAGAAGGCACACACGGTCGACAGCCTCCGATTGCATCTGGCAGCAGTCCGCCGAGGCCGTGCGAAAACGCGGGTTTGACGCGAGGTTCGCGAAAGGCGACCGTTCAGATCGCGCTGTGTTGGCCTGGTAGTGCGTTGGGAAGGGTAAAAAAACGGACTGCTTTTGCGTTTTCACACGGCCTCGTCCAGTTGCCGACCGGCCTGCGCGGCTTGCTGGGTCAGAAGCTGGGTAAGCGCGCTCTCGCTGCGCAGGCCGACGAAGCTGTCGTCGAGCAGTTCGGCGAACGCCAGCCGCTGCGCGTCGGCGAGGCGATGCGCAGCGGGCAGCAGCACCGCGAGCCGGTCGGCGCGGTACGGGACCTGCTCGAAGGCTTCGACGCCCGTCACCGCATTGCAGATGCCGAAGTCGGCGCCGTGTTCCTCGACGATGCGCAACACGTCGGCGCTGTTCTCCTCCTCCAGTTCGATCGACACTTCGGGGAATACACGGCTAAACGCAGCCACGTCCTCGGGAAGGAACTGCACGATCGACGAGAGGTTCGCCACCACCCGCACCTGACCCTTCGCACCGGAGGAGAAACGCGAGAGTTCCGCGCTCATCTGCTCGATGTTGGCGATGATGGTCTGGGCATAACGCAGCACGGTCTCGCCGACCGGCGTCACCGTGATGCCGCGCGACTGACGCTGGATCACCGGCAGCCCGATCAAGGCCTCGATCTCGGCAATACGGCGGCTGACTGCCGAGGAAGCGATGAACTCGCGCTCCGCGGCGCGCGCGATGTTCTTTTCCTGGCAGACCGCGACGAACAGGCGCAAGGAGGTGAGGTCGAGCTTCTTGAGAAGGTTTTCCATGGAACGCACGGAGGAAAGCGTGGGCAGCTAGTGTAGCGCCCTCACCGAAACGCGCTACGGATGCATCGTGCTGCCCCCACGCCACGGACCCAAACGGCTTCGCTTAGAACCGGTAGCTGGAAAACACGCCGTAGGTGACCTGCGTCTTCTTTTCGACGATAGGACTTCCTCCGACGTCGCCACGCAGCTCGGACGCCACCACCGTCGCGCCGACACCCCAGCGGTTCGACAGGCGGTAGTTGGCCTTGACGGAGAAATTGACCGAGGCGACACCCGCGTCCGGTTCGTATTCGGGCAGGCCGGAGCGAGCGCTCTGGCCTGCGTCCACGCCATAGAAGGTGCGGTTGTACTGGCTGCTGCCCCACGTGAGTCCAGGCCCCGCGCTAAGCGTGAGGCGGTCGATAGGTTGGTACTTGCCTTCCACACCCAGCGTTGCCACCGTGCCCTCGTGCTTGCCGAGGATGTCGGTCAACACGCTGCCGTGCACCGAGAACCAGTCGAGCGTGTAGCTGCCGAACAGGCCCGCATGCGCGGTTCGGGGAATATCGCCGAGGCCTTGCAGGCGCGCGTCGTCGGATTGATCGCGCGGCTGGATGAAATCGTACGAGAGCAACGCGGCCACCTGCCAATGCGAGTCCCGATACAGGTACGCGCCCAGTCCCAGCGGGATGCCCGCATCGGGCACCGTGCCGATGAAATAGCGGCCGTTGCTCGCGCCGAGCAGCGGAAGCGGTTCGAATCTGCGGTCGCTTGCGCCGGGATATTTAGGCAAGCTAAAGAGTCCGGCACCGACGGTGAAATGCCAGGCGTCGGGAGACGCCGTATCCGGGGCGGCCGGCGAGCTCGAGTCGTCGGCCATTGCGTCGACTGTGCCGGCGCACAGCAGCGTGCCAAGCAGGACATACTTAAAGTAGCGGTTTACACGTGCTTTCATTGGAATCCCAGGCTCGAAGCGCATCGCCCCAGCCGATCAGGTATTGGAAGGTATGGGTCGTCGTGAACCGGATGTCGGGTTCGAGCGCCGTTACAGCCGTCCCAAGGGATAGCCGCTGCGAACTCGAAGGATGAATACCGGTCCGGTGAAGCGTCCTGGTCTCGAAGACAGGGCGGGAAGCCCCGCTGTTTCAAGCGTGCGGGAAGGACGGTTCACTCGCAGCCATCATGGCGCGACGGGCCGGGGCGGAGCCAGCGGCTTGCGACGAAACGACGGGAGCGGGCGCGAGATGCGCCGGGGAGGCGTGAGATGAAGCCGCTGCGCGCGAGATGAATGGGCGAGGCCGTGACGTGCGCCCCGCACCCGGATGCGGCAACTTCGCTTACTTGGTTTGGGAGTGGGTGGAAGGCTCGGCGTCGCTATCAGCGGCAGCATCCCGCCTGGGTCGGCGCACGGTCCTCACCTTGCTGCTGTTTCCGCCGCCACAGAAGAAGCGATCGGCGCCATCGGACTCGAGCCCCGACACGCAGACGCCCGGCGGCATCTCCAGCCGCTCCAGGACCTCCCCGCTTTGTGGATCGATTCGCCGCAATTCGCTCTGCTCGCTTTCCCAGGTGCCGTGCCACAGTTCTCCGTCAATCCACGTGACCCCCGTGACGAAGCGGTTGGACTCAATGGTGCGAAGAATCGCCCCGGTCTCGGGATCGATCCGATGAATCTTGCGGTCCCGGTACTGCCCGACCCAGAGCGACCCTTCGGCCCAGGTCAGCCCTGAATCGCGACCGCCACCCGGTGCGGGAATCGTGGCAAGCACACGGCCGCTCTTCGGATCGATCTTCTGGATCCGCTCGGCGGCGATCTGAAACAGGTGCTCGCCGTCGAAGGCCGTGCCGGCATCCGCCGCGACCGCGATCGTTTGCAGCGTCTCGCCGCTCGCCGGATCGAAGGCGTTCAGCTTGTCGCCGGCGGCGATCCAGACTCGCTGACCGTCATAGGTGACGCCACCCACGCTGTCGACACCCGGAAAGGGTCCGTATTCTCCAATGATTTCGGCGGCTGATCGCTTCATGTTTCCACCCTGGGTGGTCGAGTTCAAGAAACTGCCGGGCGGGCATGCCCCGGCAATCGACAGTTCATGCCCCCATCCTACTCACCCGGCAGCGGAACGGGGAGTAACAAGGTCGTCGCGAATCCCGTCACGGGCGAACTCATCCAGCGGCGCGCCCGCCCCTGACCGAACGGCTGCACCTTGCCGGCTTCCGCGAGCGAGTCGAGCGCCCGCTGCACGGTGCGCTGGCTCGCGCCCAGCGCCAGCGCGAGCGCCGAACTCGACCAGGACTCGCCGTCGGCGAGCAAGGCCAGCACCCCAGCATGTTCCGCTTCGACGGGCCGCTCCAGCGCCACCACCTCGTCGGCGCCACGCGGCACCAGCACGAAGCCGCGCGGGGTCGCGTCCACACCGGCAAGCGGCGCGAGTACGGTACGAAGCCGCCCCACTTCGACCCGCAGACGCGCGCGATGCGATTCGTCGGCGCGCTTCGCGCGAAATGCCCGCGCGACGAGCGCGTCCCTTGGCACGTCCGCCGGCCACGCTTCGGCGAGCGCGCGAGCGAGCACGAACAGCACCGGGCGCGTGGCAAGCGAGACCACGTTGTGCGCATCGCGCACTACCAGACGGCAAGCGTCGACAACCAGCACCTTCGACGCGAGCAAGGCCTCGATCTCGTCGAGCAACAGAAGCCGCGCCTCGCCACGTGCAATCAGGCGTGCAGCGGGCGTGTTGAGGGCAACGGCGGCATTTTCGACTTCGGCCGCCAGCGCGGGAATGCCTGCGTGCTGTGCGGCCTGCCTGGCGCGCTCGAGCGCGGCGCGCGCAGCTTTTGTCTGCAGGCGGCGCAGCGCGACGCCCGCCACGGCCAACTCGTGGGCCGCCCGCAACGCGGGTGGCATGAGTGCGGGGTCGAGCCCGGCGAGCGTGCGCTCGGTCTCGTCGAGACGTCCGATCAGGAGTTGACGCCGGACCTCGAGATAGCGCGCATGTGCGGCGTTCACGTGGTCGCCGTGGGCTTCCAGCGTTGCCCGCGCCGACTCGAGCGCCTTCGCCGGCCAGCTCAGGTCGCGCGAGGCCAGCGCGATCTCGGCCTCGGCCACGACACACCGTGCGCGGGACACGGCCTCCTTCGATCCGAAGGCACGCGCCGCGCTTCGTAACAGCGCCTTCGCCCGCACCAGATCGCCGAGCTGCGCCATGGCGATACCCCGCAGCGCGAGCGCAGGCGGATCGTCGCGCAAGGCGACGCGCTGCAGCGCACCGAGTGGGTCGCCTGCGGCGAGCGCGCGCGCCGCGGCCGTGACTAGCGAGTCCATGCTTTATCTGAATCCCGCCACACTTGTCACTCCCACCGTTCGAGGCCCCGGACCTAATCTATCACGACCAACCACCCGTCCATCGCATCGTCAACTGAACGAACGACGCAGGACACCTAAGGAGCACAGCATGGCTACGACACACCTCAGCGGCACACGCGAAGCATGGCTCGCCGCCCGGCTCGACCTGCTCAAGGCAGAGAAGGAGCTCACCCGGCGCGGCGACGAAGTGGCGCGGCAACGTCAGGCACTGCCGTGGGTCCGGGTCGACAAGACCTATCGCTTCGAGACCGAGCAAGGGACTGCCACGCTCGCCGACCTCTTCGCGGGGCGCTCGCAACTGCTTGTCTACCACTTCATGTTCGGCCCCGACTACCAGGCGGGGTGCCCGTCCTGTTCGTCGATCGCGGATTCGTTCGACGGCGTCGTCGTCCACCTCGCGAATCACGACGTCTCGCTGCTGGCGGTATCGCGGGCGCCGCTCGAAAAACTGCTGACATACCGGCGCCGCATGGGATGGACGTTTCCGTGGGCGTCCTCGCAAGGCAGCGATTTCAACTTCGATTTCAACATTGCCTTTACCGAGGCGCAGCAGCGCGAGGGCAGCGTCGAATACAACTACCAGCGCGGCGGTCATGCGATGGACGCGACGCCTTCGCCGAAACCTGTGGTCGAGTTCGCGGCCACCTGCGGCACCGACGCGCTCACATACTCCCGCGACCGGCCTGGCATGAGCGCGTTCGTGCTCGAGGATGGCGTGGTCTATCACACCTACTCCACCTATGCGCGTGGCGTGGACGGGATCTGGGGCATGTATCAGTGGCTCGACCGCGCGCCCAAAGGACGTAACGAGACAGGCATCTGGTGGCGCCGTCATGACGAGTATGAGCAGCGCTGAGGCTAGTGCGCCAGATAGTGTTGCCGCCCAAAGGAGACGGGAGATGTCACGACACAGCGTTGCAGAGCGAGCTTCCCGATGCGCCTTTTTCGGCGCCGCGGCGCTCCTGTTCACCGCCAGCGCAGCGGCGACGATCGTCTGGAGCGCGGCCATGTCGTCAATGGGCCGCATGCCGATGCCCGGCGGCTGGACAATGTCGCTGGCGTGGACGCGCATGTGCGGACAGACATGGCTGGACCTCGCCGCATCGTTCCTCGGCATGTGGGTCGCGATGATGGTGGCGATGATGCTGCCATCCCTCGCGCCCATGCTGTGGCGCTATCGCGGGGCCCTGGGCAGCGCAGGCGCAACGCGTCTCAGCCGGCTGACCGCGCTGGTGGGTCTCGCGTATTTCCTGGTGTGGAGCGCGTTCGGCCTGATCGCCTTTGCGCTAGGCGTCGCGCTGGCGGCGCTGGAGATGCAATGGCCGGCGCTGTCGCGCACTGTTCCATTCGCGGTCGCCGGGGTCGTCCTCGGCGCCGGCGCGCTGCAGTTCACGGCGTGGAAGGCCCGTCATCTTGCCTGCTGCCGCAAGGTGTCGGGCTGCAGCCTGACGCTGCCGGCAAGCGTTAGTACAGCCTGGCGATACGGTCTGCGTCTCGGCCTGAACTGCGGCTGTTGCTGCGCCGGCCTGACGGCCATCCTGCTCGTCATGGGGGTCATGGACCTGCGCGCGATGGCGGCCGTCACCGTAGCGGTCACCGCCGAACGTCTCGCGCCGGCGGGTCAACGCGTGGCGCAAGCGATCGGCGCGATCGTCGTCGGGTCGGGGTTGCTCCTGTTCGCTCAGGCGGCCGGGCTCGGATGACGAGCCGTCGCCGTCGCCCTCACCGCTCCCAGGCTGCCCCGCTATCGTAGGCACCTTTACCATACCTGGTCAGCGCATCCCCGAGCACGGCCGCGTCAAGTTCGCCCTCATCGATCAGCGCCTTCAACGCAGCTATCGCAATCGACGCCCGATCTACCTCGAAGAATGCGCGCAGCGCGGCACGTGTATCGCTGCGCCCGAAGCCATCCGTGCCGAGCGTCACGTAACGGCGCGGCACGTATGCCCGAATCAGCTCCGGCACCGCCCGTACGTAGTCCGTCGCGGCAATCACGGGGCCCTTCGACGCCGCCAGCGCCGAGGTCACATACGGCGCCGCACCGGATCCACCCAATCGCGCAATCCGCTCGGACGCCATGCCATCACGCTGCAACTCGGTAAAACTCGTCACGCTCCAGACAGCCGCCTCGATACCCCAATCGTCCTTCAGCATCTTCTGCGCGGCGACGACCTCGCCGAGAATCGCCCCAGCGCCGAGCAGTTGCACTCGCGCGGTCTCAGCGGTCTCAGTGACTTCAACGGCTTTAGCCACATTCACTTCACCCGGTCCCAACGGCAGCGGATACATCCCCTTCAGAATCCCTTCGCGCACCCGCTGCAAATCGCCCTCGGGCGCCGAAGGCTGTGCGTAGTTCTCGTTCATCACCGTGACGTAATAGAACACGTCGCGCTGCTGCTCGACCATCTCCCGCATGCCCTCGTCGACGATCGCCGCCACTTCATAGGCAAACGCCGGATCGTAGGCACGGCAATTCGGAATCGTCGATGCCGCGAGATGGCTCGTGCCGTCCTGATGCTGCAAGCCCTCGCCGCCGAGCGTGGTCTTGCCCGAGGTCGCGCCGATCAGGAAGCCACGTGCGCGTTGATCGGCGGCGGCCCAGATAATGTCGCCGATCCGTTGAAAGCCGAACATCGAGTAGTAGATGTAGAACGGCAGCATCGGCAAGTTGTGCACGCTATACGACGTCGCCGCCGCAATCCACGACGACACCGCACCCGCCTCCGAGATGCCTTCTTCGAGAATCTGCCCTTTGGTGTCCTCACGGTAATACAGCATCGAACCCAGATCTTCAGGCTCATACAACTGCCCGTGCGGCGAATAGATGCCGACCTGACGGAACATGTTCGCCATGCCGAATGTGCGTGCCTCATCGGCGACGATCGGCACCACCCGCTGGCCGATTTCGCCGTCCTTCAACAGCGCGGTGAGCATGCGCACCAGCGCCATCGTCGTGGACATCTCCCGGCCGTTCGCGTCCAGCGCAAATTGCCCCCAGGTGTGCAGCGAGGGAACGGTCAGTCCCTTCGCTGCGACTCTCCGCCTTCTGGGCAGATAGCCTCCCAGGGCAGCCCGGCGTGCATGCAGGTACTGCATTTCCGGGCTGTGTTCTGCTGGCTTGTAAAACTTGACCTGCTCGACGTCCTCGTCCGAGAGCGGCAGGCGAAAGCGATCGCGGAACGCCTTCAGATCGTCGAAATCGAGCTTCTTTTGCTGGTGGGTCGTCATCCTGCCCTGGCCCGACGCGCCCATGCCGAAGCCCTTCATGGTCTTCGCCAGGATCACCGTGGGCTGGCCGCGATGCGCCAGCGCTCTCGCATAGGCCGCGTGCAGTTTGCGCACGTCGTGGCCGCCGCGGCGCAGGCGGTCGATTTCGGCGTCGCTCAGTTGCGCGGCCAGCGCCGCCAGTTCGGCGTTCTGGCCGAAGAAGCGCTCGCGGTTGTATGCACCGTCGTTCGCCGAAAAGGTCTGGAACTGGCCGTCCACCGTGTGGGCGAAGGCACGCGCCAACGCGCCGGTACGATCGCGCGCAAACAGCGCATCCCAGTCCGAACCCCACACCACCTTGATCACGTTCCAGCCCGCGCCGCTGAAGTGCGCTTCCAGTTCGTCGATGATGCGGCCGTTGCTGCGCACCGGGCCGTCGAGCCGCTGCAGATTGCAGTTGATCACGAACACCAGATTGTCGAGCCCTTCGCGCGCCGCGAGCGACAACGCGCCGATCGACTCCGGCTCGTCCATTTCGCCGTCGCCGAAAAAGCCCCACACCTTGCGGCCATCCGTTTGCGCCAGGCCGCGGTTCTGCAGATAGCGCATGAAGCGCGCCTGGTAGATCGAGTTGATCGGCCCAATGCCCATCGAACCAGTCGGAAATTGCCAGAAGTCCGGCATCAGCCACGGATGCGGATACGAACACAAGCCCGGCCCGGCGATTTCACGGCGGTAGTGCTGCAGATGCGCTTCGTTCAGGAATCCTTCCAGATAGGCCCGGGCATACACCCCCGGCGACGAGTGCGGCTGAAAGTAGACGAGATCGCCGCCGGCGCCCTCGCCTGCATCCGGCGCCGCCGCCCGGAAGAAGTGATTGAAGCCCACCTCGAACAGATCCGCTGCTGACGCATAGCTCGCAATATGTCCGCCGAGTTCGCCGTATGCCTTGTTGGCCCGCACCACCATGGCGAGCGCGTTCCAGCGCAGTGCCGCGGCAAGCCGCTCCTCGAGTTCGAGATTGCCCGGATAGCGCGGCTGCTGATCGAAGCCGATGGTGTTGACGTAGGGCGTCACGCGCGCGTCGGACAACTCCACGCCCGACGTGCGCGCATGAGCCGCGAGCCGGTCGAACAGAAACTGTGCGCGTTCCCGGCCGACGTGCGCCACGACCGCATCGAACGCATCCAGCCACTCGGCTGTTTCCTCGGGATCGGTGTCTTCCCGACCGCGCTCAGGCGCGCCCAACTGCAATGCACCGCTCGACAAATCCGTCATGGCACCACTCCCGCAAGGAGGCATCCGGTTCAAACTCACTGGACACCATGGTAACCATCAAGCTGCAAAATAGGCCTCTCATTTACTTGTCATTCCCGCTCCGGATAGTGTATTTATTCTGCACAGACCTCCATTTCCGGAATCTTTCATCTATGACCACGCCGCCGAAACGGCTCGACCGCATCGACATCGGGATTCTCAGCCAGTTGCAGCAAAACGCCCGCATCACCAATTCCGAGCTGGCGCGCGCGGTCAACCTGTCGCCCACGCCCTGCTTCAACCGGGTGCGCGCGCTCGAAAAGCTCGGCCTCTTCAAGCAGCAGGTGACCTTGCTCAATCCCGAGCCGTTGGGTCTGCGGATCAACGTGTTTATTCAGGTGAGCCTGGAAAAGCAGGTCGAGGACGCACTGCAGCGCTTCGAGCACGCCATCTCCGAGCGGCCCGAAGTGATGGAGTGTTATCTGATGACGGGCGACGCCGACTATCTGCTGCGCGTGGTAATGCCGGACATGTCGACGCTCGAGCGCTTCATCCTCGAACATCTGACGAAAATACCGGGCGTGTCCAACATCCGCTCCAGCTTCGCGCTCAAACAGGTGCGCTACAAGACGGCGCTGCCGCTGCCGGCCTCCGGCCTGACGCTGGTGGATCCCGACGACGTCGCGACGGACTGGCAGTGAACGCGCATCTTGATGCAAGCGGCGCCGGCCGCCGCTAGACCGGAATGCTTGTGGTCGAAAGAATTTCCTTCAGGACCACAAAACTGCGGATCTGCCGTACCCCTGGCAGATACAGCAACTGCTCGGCGTGCAAGCGGTTAAAGCTGTCGCTATCCCGGGTGCGCACCAGCATGAAGTAATCGAACTCTCCCGTGACGACGTGACACTCCATGCATCCGGACACCTTCTGCGCGGCCTTTTCGAAGTCGGCGAAGGAGTCCGGCGTCGAGCGGTCGAGCACCACGCCGATCATCACCAGCATGCCGGCTTCGAGCGCTTTCGCATTGAGCAACGCCACCACACCGCGTATCAGGCCCATTTCCCTGAGCCGCTCAACCCGGCGCAGGCAGGCCGGCGCGCTGAGATTCACCCTGGCCGCGAGCGCCACGTTCGAGATCGATGCGTCGCGCTGTAGCTGGCGCAGGATGGCCCGATCGACGCGATCGATCTGCGGGCTTACCGGTTGGGACTCCGGCGCAGAGGCACGAAATTTTCTTGCGGGCATGGCGCTCTCGGCGAAGTAAATAAAGGTCAAAAATACCATCGACCTACTCAAAACCCAAATTCGCCAATATCTTCGCAACGCGATTTCTTCGATATTTTCTTACCATACTCTTCATCGCAGCATCGGCCACGAGCCCAGGCGTGTCGGCCGCTCGGGGTAACGAGGTGCTGGGACTCTCTTCATCACCGGAGCCGCGCATGAACCTCAAGAAATTCCCTCGCCATTCGCTCACCTTCGGCCCCACGCCGATCCAACCCTTGCGACGCCTGAGCCAGCATCTGGGCGGCAAGGTCGAGCTGTATGCGAAGCGCGAAGACTGCAACAGCGGCCTCGCATTCGGCGGCAACAAGACGCGCAAGCTCGAATACCTCATTCCCGAAGCCCTGGCGCAGGGCTGCGATACGCTCGTGTCGATCGGCGGCATCCAATCCAATCAAACGCGTCAGGTCGCGGCCGTCGCCGCGCACCTGGGCATGAAGTGCGTGCTCGTGCAGGAAAACTGGGTGAACTACTCGGACGCGGTGTATGACCGCGTGGGCAACATCCAGATGTCGCGCATCATGGGCGCCGACGTGCGGCTCGTCTCCGACGGCTTCGATATCGGTTTTCGCAAAAGCTGGGAAGACGCGCTGGAAAGCGTGCGCGCGGCAGGCGGAAAGCCTTATGCGATTCCGGCAGGCTGTTCGGATCATCCGTTGGGCGGCCTGGGCTTTGTCGGCTTTGCGGAGGAAGTCCGGCAACAGGAAGCGGAACTCGGCTTCAAGTTCGACTATGTTGTGGTGTGCTCGGTGACCGGCAGCACGCAGGCAGGCATGGTGGTGGGCTTTGCCGCGGATGGTCGTGCCGACCGCGTGATCGGCATCGATGCGTCGGCCAAGCCTGCCAAGACCCGCGAGCAGATCTTCCGGATTGCGAAGCAAACAGCCGAGCAGGTCGAGCTGAACCGCGACATCGTCGCGGCGGATATCGTGCTCGACGAGCGCTACGGCGGCCCGGAATACGGCTTGCCGAACGAAGGCACGATGGAAGCCATCCGCCTGTGCGCGAAACTCGAAGGCATGCTGACCGATCCCGTCTACGAAGGCAAGTCGATGCAAGGCATGATCGACAAGGTACGGCTCGGCGAGTTTCCCGCCGGTTCGAAGGTGCTCTATGCGCACCTGGGCGGGGTGCCGGCACTGAACGGTTACAGCTTCCTGTTCCGCAACGGTTGACAGGAACGCCGAGGGCAATGCACGAACCTGAGAGATCACACAAATAGGCGTTTTACGTGGGCAACGGAGAACGTTATGCGAACCCGTGTTGATTCACCCCTCTCGCGTTGGCTTTGGCGCCGGGAGCCGTCGCGCCTCACGCAAGTCTGCGTCGTCACCGACGCCACGGTCGCATACGACTTCGAACAGGTGTTGTCCACGCGTCTGGGAAACTCACCCCAGGTCGCGTGGCTGCACCTGATCAATGCCGCCGCCACGCACGACGAATGGCTGGCGTCGCGCGAGCATGCCCAGCCCAACGCGCATAGACCGGAAACCGCCATAGAGCGGGCCATCGGTCCGCTCCCGCGCGACAGCCGCCTGTTGCTGTGCTCCCAGGAGCTTGCCGGGCTGGAGTGGCTAGGTGGCGTGCTCGGGCAACGGGTTTTCTTCGCACACTATCGTCCTCGCACGAACGAGGACATACAGGCCAATGCGGTTATCGCCACCATAGAAGAAGGCCTGCGCGCCTCATTGACGGAAAAGTGGGGAGATAGTTACTGAGCCATTGAGCCGCGCGAGCGTCACTGGGCGCGTGCGACATGACGGCAATCCTCTTGCGCAACCGAGTACTCGCCCTATCCCCTGGAGAGTCAAATGCCTACCGCCGCGACTGCGACCGATACCGTTGCCATCAAGCCCCGGTATTCCAGCTTTTACTGGATCATCTTCGCCGCGTCGATCGGCAACGCGCTCGAATGGTTCGATATCCTGATCTACGGATTCTTCGCCACGACGATCGCCAAGACGTTCTTCCCGGCTTCGAACGCCACCGTTTCGCTGCTGGTGACACTCGGCACCTTCGGCATTTCCTACCTGATCCGACCGGTCGGTGCGCTCGTGCTCGGCTCCTACGCGGATCGCCATGGCCGCAAGGCGTCGATGATGCTGTCGATCGTCATGATGATGGCCGGCACGGCCATCATCGCCCTGATGCCAAGTTACGCAACGATAGGCGTAGCGGCGCCGATCGCAGTCGTGTTTGCGCGGCTTGTGCAGGGATTTTCGGCGGGAGGCGAATTCGGCAGCACGACCGCCTTCATGGTTGAACAGGCACCCGAGCGCAAGGGCTTTATCGCCAGCTTCCAGTTCGCCAGCCAGGGCCTCAGCTACCTGCTGGCGGCAAGTTTCGGCGCAATCCTGACCAATACGCTCGATACGGCGTCGCTCGAATCGTGGGGCTGGCGGTTGCCGTTTTTATTCGGCATCCTGATTGGACCCGTAGGCCTTTATTTGCGCAAACATGTCCACGAAGGCCGCAGTTTCCAGGAAACGAAGCCCGAAGAATCGCCCGTGCGCGCAGTGTTCGCACGCCAGAAGCACCGCATGCTGCTGGCCGTGGGTACGCTCGTCCTCTCTACCGGGACCAGTTACGTCATTCTTTATATCCCGACTTACGCAGTCCGGCAGCTCCACCTTCCTGCGAGCTTCGGCTTCACCGCAACCGTGCTGACGGGCGCCATTCTCACCATCGTCACCCCGTTCGTCGGCCATCTCTCCGACCGGATTGGAAGAGTTCGCATGATGAGCGCGGCCGGCATCGTCTTTACGCTGACCATTTACCCCGTGTTCCGCAGCCTCGGCGAGCATGCCAGCCTCGCAGGGCTCATGGCGATGATGGCATGGGTCGGCCTGCTCAAAGCCGTCTATTTCGGGGCCCTGCCGGCGTTGATGGCCGAGACGTTCCCGATAGAAACGCGCGCAACCGGCATGGCGATCAGCTACAACATCGGTGTCACTGTTTTCGGCGGCTTCGCACCGCTCATTGTGGCGACGCTCATTCAGGCAACCGGCAGCAACCTGGCTCCCGCGTTCTACCTCATGGCGCTCGGCATCATCAGCCTGTTTGCGTTGTGGCAATGCCGTAAGACGCTGAATCTTCGCTAGAGTGGTCGATTCGCCCTCGGCGGTTTCGCGGCACGGCAGCAAGACGGCGCCTGCGCCGCTGCGTCGCCTCTGTCTCAGAGGTCATACATCTTCGGCACCGAGATGCGCCTTGAGCGCGTCGATAAACACGCGCACCTTGGGCGCCGGATAGCGCGCCGAGGGGAACAGCGCATGAATGCCCGCGGCCGGCGTCGACCACTCCGGCAGCAGGCGGACCAGCCGTCCCGCGGCGACATCCTCACCCACCGAGAAGTCCGTCAGCGCGCCCACGCCGCCGCCCGCGAGCGTCGCGGCCCGGCATGCCGTGGCGGTATCCGCAAGAAATCCCGCTGCAAAGCGCACGGTCTGCTTGCGGCCCCGGGCATTCTCCAACGAGACCGCCAGCGGCTTGGCCAGCACCGCCATGCCGATAAACGGCAACGCGGCCAATGCCGCAGGGGTGGACGGTGCGCCCCACGCCTCGATGAACGCTGGGCTCGCGACCAACCAGCGCGCGTAGCTGGCGATCTTCACCGCGCGATGGCTCGAATCGGCGAGGCGCCCCACCCGGATCGCGACATCGATACCCTCCGCCAGCAAATTCACAAGACGGTCGTTCGACACGAGTTCGATGTTGAGTTCCGGATGCTGCTGCCGCAGCGCGACCAGTACGGGTGCGACCACGATCGCACCGTAATCGACCGGCGTAGCCACCCGTAGCGTGCCCCGCAACGTGCCGCTGCCCTGTTCCACTGCCTGGAGCGCCTCGTCCGCCATGCTCAGGATATGCCGGCTCGCTTCGTAGAACGCCCTGCCCGCCTCGGTGACGCTGACACGCCGCGTGGTGCGCACCAGCAGGCTCGCCCCCACCTCCGCCTCGAGCCGCTGCATATGCGTGCTGACCATGGTCTTGGCGATGCCCAGCCGGTCGGCCGCCGCCGTCAAGGAACCCGCCTCGATCACCGCGACGAACACCGCCAGCCGGTTGAGGTTCACATCGCTCGCGCTAGCCATTCGATTGTCCACTTTAAGAGGATAGAGTAATCATGATTATCCGTCTTCTCAGGCCATTCGGCGAGGCATAAGCTACGCTAAGCCAATCATCCATAGCCTGCTTTTTCACGGAGCCTGTCATGTCCCCATCCAAGCCCGCCCAGCCGATCCGGCTGCATACGACCCTGCTGTCCGGTCACGGGCATCGCGTCAAGCTGTTCCTGACGCTGCTCGATCTGCCGTTCACGATCAACGAGCTCAACATGGCGGCCGGCGACAACCGCAAGCCCGCGCACCTGGCGCTCAATCCGCTCGGCGAAGTGCCGGTAATCGAAGACGGCGATGTCGTGTTGAGCGACTCGAATGCGATCCTGGTCTACCTCGCGCGCAAGTACGGCGATCCGTCCTGGCTGCCGCAAGATCCGCTCGGCGCCGCGGCCGTGCAGCGCTGGCTCTCGCTCGCCGCCGGCAAGATTGCGTACGGCCCGTGTGCGGCGCGGCTCGTCACCGTGTTCGGGGCGCCGCATCATCTGGAAACCGCACAAAAGATCGCCGTGAAGCTGTTCGACGTGCTCGATGCCGAGTTGCGCGACAAGCCGTTCGCGATCGGCGACACGCCGACGATTGCCGACATTGCCGCGCATTCGTATATCGCTCATGCGCCCGAAGGTGGCATCTCGCTCGAGCCGTACCCGCATATTCGCGCGTGGCTCAAGCGAATCGAAGCGCTGCCGCGCTTCCTGCCCATGCCGGCCAGCAAAGCCGGCCTGGTCGCCGAGATCGACTAGCCCTGCCCCGGCTGCGGCCGGGGTTCACTCACGCGTCAATCACCCGAGTCCATCATGTCTACGCTCGCACCTGCGCCTGGCTGGCGCGCCGCCGAATCGCCGTTTCATGCCGGCGAACTCGCCGCGCAGGAGCGCGCCGGCGTGCGCGAGCGGATGAACGTCGATGCACGGCGCGGGATTCGCGATTACATGCCGGAGCAGCATCGACGGTTCTTCGCCGAACAGCCGTTTATGGTGTTGAGCGGACTCGATGCAAGCGGACAACCGTGGGCCTCGTTGCGCGTGGGTGAGCCTGGGTTCGTGTCGACGCCCGACGAGCGTACGCTGCGCATTGCCGGACGCGCGCTGGCAGGCGACCCGCTCGCCGCGGCGTGGCAGGTCGGCGCGCTGATCGGCGGGTTGGGCATCCAGCCGGCCACGCGGCGGCGCAATCGCGTCAACGGCGTGATTGCGGCAATCGACGACGGCGCGCTGACGGTGAGTGTCAGCCAGAGCTTCGGCAACTGCGCGAAATATATCCAGAGCCGCGCGCCTATCTTCGTGGCGGCCGAGTCCGAGGAGAACGCGGCACAGGAATCGTCGCCAGCACTCAGTGACGCCGACCGCGCGCTGCTCGGCCGTGCCGACACGTTCTTTATCGCCAGCGCCAACGCATCCAGCGATGCCGGCTTCGGGCGCGGCGCGGATGTCTCGCATCGGGGCGGCAAGCCCGGCTTCATTCGCGTCGACGACGCGCACACGCTGACCACACCGGACTTCAGCGGCAATCTGTTTTTCAACACGATTGGCAACCTGATGCAGGATCCGCGTGCGGGGCTGCTGGTGATCGACTTCGAGAGCGGCGATCTGCTGTATCTCGCCGTGGATGCAGAAATCATCTGGGAAGGCGCTGAGCTGGCCTCGTTCGAAGGCGCCGAGCGGCTCATGCGCTTTCATGTGCGCGAAGTTCGACGCAGCCGACGCGCGTTGCCGTTCCGCTGGTCCGAGGTGCAATACGCGCCACAACTGGTGAAGACCGGAAGCTGGCAAACGCAAGAAGCCGAGGCCGTGGTTGCGCCCTCAGGCGGCTGGCGCAAGCTGAAGGTGGCCGACGTCCGTGAAGAAACGCCCACGGCGCGCTCGTTCTATCTGCAATCCGTGGATGGCGCCGCGCTGCCTCATTTCGAGCCCGGCCAGTTCCTGCCCATCCGCTTGCAGGTGGCCGGGCTCGCCGCACCGCTGATTCGGACCTACACCCTCTCGGACGCGGATCACGGCCGGCACTACCGCATCACCGTCAAGCGCGAAGGCGCGGCGTCCGCATGGCTGCACGAGCAGATCAAGCCAGGGATGGAAATCGAGGCGAAGGCGCCTTCCGGCGCGTTCAAGCTCGACCGGGACAGTCGACGCCCGGTGGTTCTGCTGTCTGCGGGCATTGGCATCACGCCGATGATCGCGATGTTGAACACGCTGCTGGCCGACACCGCAGGGCAAGCGCAACCCGAGCCCATCTTTTTCATTCACGGCGCACGTCAGGCCGACGAACATCCATTCGCCGATTTGCTCAGAGCCGCCGAGCAGGCGCATCCGCATTTGTCCGTGCATTTGCGCGACACTCGGCCCACGCAAACGGGCAGCGAAATTTCCGGGCAGTCGGTGGGGAGGGTCGACGTCGAGTTTCTCAAACGGGTCTTGCCGTTCGGCGACTATGACTTTTATCTGTGCGGTCCGGGCGCGTTCATGCAGGACCTCTACAACGGGCTGCGCGCACTCAACATCGCGGACGAGCGGATTCGTTTCGAGGCGTTCGGACCGGCGAGCGTCAAGCGTGGCGGCAGCACGGCGCTTGCTCCAGCTACCGAGGTCAAGCAAGCGCCTGCGGTGCCGCGCGACCCAACGCAAGTGTCGAAGGTCGTGTTCATGCGGACGAAACGCGATGCCTTGTGGTCGAAGGAGGACGGAAACCTGCTCGACTTCGCGGATGCGAATGGCGTGACGGCCGAATCCAACTGCAGATCGGGCGTATGCGGAGCCTGTTCGACGCGCCTGCTCTCCGGCGAGGTGACTTACCCCGTGCCGTGCGAGGCACACATCGAGCCGGGCCATGCGCTGATCTGCTCGGCGATACCGGCGCGGACCGGAACGGGTGAAACTTCCACCGTTGTGTTGGACCTCTAACCAATCGGTAGAAAGGGAGGTCGCCGCGAGTTGCTCGACACACGCGTACGCGTAGCTGACGGCGAAATGAGCCGTTGACTCGCGTGCCGGGCGGGTTAAATCAAGGCTTTGATACCTGCTTGGGCGCCTAAGCACCCCGACGCTTATTGCGGGCGGCGATGGGCTTCAGCGATGATCGCGCACGTTTGCAGGTGCAGTTGCAATGCGTGGCGGGCGACGGCGGCAAGACGGGCAAGCCAGCCGCTAGCGGCCGGGGTGGAAGTCGTGGTGATGTGGCTCATGGCAAGCTCCAGTTCAGGCTAGGGTTAACTACCTAGGTAATAACCCTATTATAAACCGATCCTTCCGCAGCGCAACAAAACAAAAAGAATTCAACTGGAACGGCGGTCAAATACCCGTTTCTTACATACAGATAACAGCCTAATTGCGTCAAAAGCCACTCATTGCCCTCCAGACTTACCCCAATCCACGCTCTTGATTCCTGCGCCGCACCAATCTCCCCAATGCCTTTCCAGGCAAGCCGCTGCGCGCGAACAGAAGACGCCCGGTTAGCCGCATTGCATCAACTCCCCCTCCTTGACTCTGCCCAGCCGCCCTGCTGTACTAAATAAACCAAAGTGATTTAGTCGAAAAACCCAGCCCGTCCTGCGTCGTCCGATGCAGCCGACGCGGCTACGAGAGGCGCACCCAGCGCCCATTAGCTATTGAATCGACCGCAGTCCATAACGTCGTCGTCAATTATTCGGAGGAGCGTCCCATGAATCTGAAATCCCGCAGGCAGCCCGTCGTCCGTCGTATCGTCACCCTGTGCATCGCGGCATCCGCCGTCTGGTGCGCCGGCGCCACGCTGGCGGCCGATCAGCCCGTCGTCGGCCTCATTACCAAAACCGACACGAACCCGTTCTTCGTGAAGATGCGGCAAGGCGCGGAAGCCGCCGCCCAGAAGGACGGCGCCAAGCTGCTGACCGCCGCCGGCAAGTTCGACGGCGACAACGCCAGCCAGGTCACCGCGATCGAAAACATGATCACGGCAGGCGCCAAAGCGATTCTGATTACGCCGAGCGACACCAAGGCCATCGTGCCGAGCATCAAGAAGGCACGCGCCGCCGGCGTGATGGTGATTGCGCTCGATACGCCGACCGAGCCGCAAGACGCCACCGACGCTCTCTTCGCCACCGACAACTTCAAGGCCGGCGTCCTGATCGGCCAGTACGCGAAGGCGGCGATGGGCGGCAAGCCGGCGAAGATCGCCACGCTCGATCTGGCGCCGGGCGTCTCAGTGGGCGTGCTGCGTCATAACGGCTTCCTGCAGGGCTTCGGCGTCAAGGAAGGCGACCCGGCTATCGTCTGCAGCCAGGACACGCGCGGCGATCAGGCGAAGGGACAAACGGCGATGGAGAACTGCCTGCAGAAGTCGCCGGACATCAATGTGGTCTATACGATCAACGAGCCGGCTGCAGCAGGCGCCTATCGCGCGCTCAAGGCAGCAGGCAAGGATAAGGACGTGATGATCGTTTCGATCGACGGCGGCTGCGAAGGTGTGCGCAACGTCAAGGCTGGCGCCATTGCCGCGACGTCGCAGCAGTATCCGTTGAAGATGGCGGCACTCGGCGTCGACGCAGGCGTCGAGTACGCCAAGACCGGCAAGAAGGTCGCGGGCTATCACGACACCGGCGTCACGCTGATCACCGACAAGGCCATGAACGGCGTGGACAGCAAGGACACCACCTTTGGCCTTGCCAACTGCTGGGGTCAATAAGCGTTCCTAAGCAACCGGGGGACCCTCCCACGGGTCTCCCGCTGATTTGCCGCGTGGCCCCTGCGCCACGCTCCAGCATCGAGGAAACACATCATGTCGACCCCCTCTGCACCGGCCAGCGGCCACCGCCCATTATCCGAGCGGCTGCCTTCGCTCGCCGAAATCGGCCCGCTCATCGCGCTCGTGCTTGCCTGTGCGTTCTTCATCTCGCAGAGCAATCGCTTCCTGTCGTTCCAGAACCTCTCGCTGATTCTCCAGCAGACCATGGTCGTCGCCGTCATCGCTATCGGCCAGACGCTGATCGTGCTGACGGGCGGCATCGATCTGTCCTGCGGCATGGTGATGGCGTTCGGCTCGATCATCATGACCAAGTTCGCGGTCAACCTCGGTGTGCCGCCGGTCCTCGCCATCGTCTGCGGCATCGGTGCGAGCGCCCTGTTCGGCGCGCTCAACGGGACGCTGATTACGCGCATCAAACTGCCGGCGTTCATCGTCACGCTCGGCACCCTGAACATCGCCTTCGCCCTCACGCAGATCTACTCGAACGCCGAGAGCGTATCGAACCTGCCTGACGCGATCATGTTCCTCGGCAACACGTTCAGCATCGGACCCGCCCAGGTGACCTACGGCACCGTGCTGACGCTGCTGATGTATCTGGCCACCTGGTTCGTATTGCGCGATACCGTGCCCGGCCGGCATCTGTACGCGCTCGGCAATAACGCCGAAGCCGCACGCCTGATGGGTCTCTCTTCGCAGCGCATCCTGCTCACCGTCTATACCCTGGCCGGCGCGATCTACGGCATCGCCGCGCTGTTGTCGGTTTCACGGACCGGTGTGGGCGATCCGCAAGCCGGGCAAACCGAAAACCTCGACAGCATCACCGCGGTCGTACTCGGCGGCACCAGCCTGTTTGGCGGGCGCGGCTCGATTGTCGGGACCTTGCTCGGCGCGCTGATCGTCGGCGTGTTCCGCAATGGCCTGACGTTGATCGGGGTGTCGTCCGTGTATCAGGTGTTGATCACCGGCATGCTGGTGATTCTCGCCGTCGCTGCCGACAAGCTGTCCCACCGCGGCGCTCGATGATCCACCAGGAGCCTGTCATGTCTACTCCCCAAACTGCTGCTACTGCGACGCCCGTCCTGCAGGCGCGTGGACTCGTCAAGCGCTATGGCCAGGTCACCGCCCTCGATGGTTGCGACTTCGAAGTGATGCCCGGCGAAATCATGGCCGTAATCGGCGATAACGGCGCGGGCAAGTCGTCGCTGATCAAGGCGCTCTCCGGCGCCACCGTGCCCGACGAAGGCGAGATCCTGCTCGACGGCAAGCCGGTCAAATTCCGCAGTCCACTCGATGCGCGCGAGCAAGGCATAGAAACCGTGTATCAGGACCTCGCGGTGGCGCCCGCCATGAGCATCGCCGAAAACCTGTTTCTGGCCCGCGAGCTGGTCAAGCCCGGTTGGCGCGGCTCGATCTTCAAGATGATCGACAAGCGCCGCATGCTGGAAGAGGCCACCGCGCATATGAAGGGCCTGCAGATCGGGATCCGTTCGATGCGCCAGGCAGTCGAAACACTCTCCGGCGGCCAGCGCCAGGGCGTCGCGGTGGCGCGTAGCGCGGCGTTCGCACGCCATGTCGTGATTCTCGACGAGCCGACCGCGGCGCTCGGCGTGAAGGAAGGCAACATGGTGCTCGAGTTGATCCGGCGCGTGCGCGACCGTGGCCTGCCGGTAATCCTGATCAGCCATAACATGCCGCACGTGTTCGAGATTGCCGATCGCATCCATATCCAGCGGTTGGGACGGCGCGCCGCGCTCGTCAACACGAAGGACATTCATATGTCCGAAGCGGTTGCCATCATGACCGGCGCCAAGGAAGCGGACGTCAAGGCCATCGCATGATGCACGTTCCCTGCTGACGGGCGGTCACGATGGATACCACTGGAACCCGTTCGCCGCTTAAACGCACGGTGGGCTCGAATCAGGTCGGCATGCGGCAGTTCAACGAGCGGATCGTGCTGCAGGCGATCCGCTTGCATGGTCCGCTGGCGAAGGCCGATGTCAGCCGGTTGACGCGCCTGTCGATGCAGACCGTCTCGATGATCGTCGACCGTCTGATCGACGACGGCCTGCTCGCGCGGCAGCCGCGCGTGCGCGGGCGCATCGGGCAGCCGTCGGTGCCGATTGCGTTGCGGCCCGAGGGTGCCTACACGATCGGCATCAAGGTTGGGCGCCGCAGTCTCGACGTGCTTGCCATGGATTTCGTGGGGCACGTGTGCAGCCGCGATGTACTCGAATATGCGTATCCCGATCCGCAGGTGTTGTTTCCGGCGCTTGAAAGCAAGCTCGCGCGCGTCAACGAGACGCTGGGCGAGCGGGCCAAACAGGTGGTCGGCGTGGGCGTGGCGGCGCCTCTTTGGCTGGGGGGCTGGCGCGATTTTCTGGGCGCGCCGCCGCAAGCGCTTGAAGCGTGGCACGACATCGACATTCGTGCCCGTATCGCCGCTATGACCGGCCTGCCCGTCGAGTTCGCCAAAGACACCACCGCCGCTTGCGCCGCCGAACTGGTGATGGGCCAGGGGCGCGGCATTCATAACTTTCTGTATCTGTTCGTTGGGACGTTTATTGGCGGCGGTCTTGTGATCGACGGTCGGCTGCATGGCGGGCCGCACAATAACGCTGGCGCTGTGGGGTCGATTCCGCTTGGCGGTGGTGGCGCAGGGCATCGAGCGGGAGCGCAAACGGAGCCTAAGGCGGCGCGTCAGTTGCTTCATGCGGCGTCTGGTTTTGTGCTCGAGCGGCTGCTCAGCGACGCCGGCGCGCCGGCTGCCGCCGCGCACGATCATCGCGCGCTTGCGCCGGAGTGGTGGCGTCTGACGGAACAGTGGCTGGATACCGCGTGCCCCGCGATTGCCGGCGCGCTCATCAATGCGACCGCCCTGCTCGATCTCGAAGCGGTCGTGATAGATGGTGAACTCGACCGTCAGTTGGTGCGCGAAATCATTCGGCGTACTGAGCGTGTACTGGATGGGTTCGAATGGGAGGGGATGGTACGGCCGCAACTGCTGGAAGGCACGATTGGTGCGGATGCCCGCGCTATGGGTGGAGCGATTCTGCCGCTTTATGCGCATTTTGCGCCGGTGCATGAGTTGTTTCTTAAGCCGGCTACGGAGGCGGAGTACTAACGCGGCGATTGAGCTGCTCTCGCTTGCCTCAACTCCGCTTAACCGCGGCCACGCCGCCCATCGCCCCACCCGCCTTCGGCGCCTCAATCAACGGCTGCAACACAGGCGCCAGCGACTTCAGCAATTGCACCGACATCGCGCTAGTAAAGTCATACCGGGCCGCATAAGGCTCGTGCACATAAGCCGTCAGCGTCCCATAGAACCGGTCGCCCATCATGAACACAAACGTCGCGCTGCGATTGACCTTACGCGACTCGATCAACCGCCCGCCTTTAGCAAATACCTCAAAGCGCTGATCGCCGGTACCCGTCTTCCCATACACCGACAGCGTCTTGCCATCGGGAAAAATCATCCCGTCCGCAAGCCGCTTGGCCGTCCCGCCCTGCACGACATCGCTCAACATCCCACGCACGACATTGACGATCTGCGGCGACAACTGCGTCTGCGGCGCGACCGCTGCACGCACGAAATGCGTTTCATACGGCGTATCTTTGGCGAAATCGAGTTGCGCGATGCTTTCCGTCGGCACCTTGTCGCCACCGTTGGCGATCACACCAATCAGTTGCGCGAGCGCCGCCGGCCGGTCGCCTGACGCCCCAATCGCCGCCGCATACGACGGCGTCAAATTGGCGAACGGATAACCAAGCGCCTGCCACGACTTGCCGATCGCAGCATAAGCACGCAGTTCGATCATGTGCTTGATGCGCCGATCCTGCGTAGCGTGATAGCGAGTCTTGAAGAGCCACGAATACGTCGACACCCGCACATCGCGGCTCGCGTCCTGAACCTGGTCGAGCGTGGCATCCGGATGTTCGCGCAGATAATTCACCAGCCACAGTTCCAACGGATGCACGCGCGAAATATAGCCGCGATCGTTCAGATTGAAGCGATCCATGCTGTACTTCGTATAGAGCTTCGCGAGATCGTCGTCCGTGAGCCACTGCGCCGGCGTGCCCTTGAGCTGCTCGCGCATCTGCGCGTCGAACCAGCCCTGCGCGCCATTGGGCGCCACGCTGCGCAATACCGTCGCAATCTTCGGCGGCGACTTGTGCACGCTGTGCAGCATCGCCGCCAGCGCTTCATCAGGCGTCTTGCCGTGATACTTCGTGTAGAAGCGCTTCATATAGACGCGGCTTTCCTGATCGGCAAAGCGGCTCAGGTATAGCTGGCGCGCGGCGGGATCGTCGAGCCATTGCGTCGACGGCCCGGAGGTCTGGATCATTTCATAGCGCACGATATCGCGCATCAGGCGCACGAACACCAGATTCACCGAGTGCTGAAAGGCCCGGTGCACGGTCAGAATCTGGCTGTTGTCGCTCGATTCGAAATTGGTGAAGGTCTGCGCACCGCCACCGGTGTAAAACGTTTCCCCTGCGCTAGCCGAATACTTTCTCTCCACCGCGGCATCAAGCATGGCTTGCAGCGAATGGTCGGGCGTTTTGATCAGATAGTCGAGCGCCCAACGCGTCAGCGCGTCCTGCGGATCGGGCTGGACGCGCTTGAGATCCGCCACGCTCAGCGAGGCATAGCGGTCGTGCAGATCCGTGACGATCTGCAGGTACGTGATTACCGTGCGCAGCTTCGCCGTGGAGCCGAGATTCAGGCGCGCGCCCGAATTGATATCGAACGGTTCGTTGACGCTGTCCGTCTGCACCCGCACCAGGTTCGCGCCGTTGTGCCGTTCATAGAGCGTCAGGCTGTAGGTGATCTTCGACGGGTCGTCGCCGGGACGCAGCATTTCGAAGCCATACAGACCCGCCGCCTGCGCACCGTCCTTGGTGCCCGCGGCCGCGAGCCGGTCGCTCACCGCCTGCTGAACCGCGTTATTGAGCGTGCCGGTAGCCTGCAGATCGAGCCGGTCGAGTTCATAGAAGCTTCGCAAACCGAGCGCGTCCAGCAAATGCGCCCGCATCGAGGTCACGGCCTTGCGGCTGACGAACGAATCGTCCGCCGTGCGCATCGGCGTGGGATTCAGTGCAATCTGCGCGTTGAGCGCCGCGTCGCGCAGCGACGTGGAAATGACGCCGCCCGTGGCGAGGAGCCGCAGATAGCTGTCCGTCATGCGTTGGAGCTCGCCGTAGCCGTGATGCAGAAAGTACGACGGCGCGCGCTGCGCAATCATCAGCGAGAGCACCTGCCGGAACGCCAGCGCCTGCTCGGTCAGGTTGTCGGCCGAGGCCGGCGCGTTGAGAATCGCGTTGACCTCGCCGAAGTCGCGCCCATACCATGCCGCCAGGCCGTCGCCCATGCCGTTGATCTCGCCGACACCCGGCTGCGCCGACAACGGCACCGAATTCAGGTACTGCACGACGATTTCGCGCCGCGCCGGCATGGTCTGCGGTCCATCCAGATAGGCGCGCACCGAAGCAGACGCAATTTGCCGCAGCTTCTCCGGCGGCGTAGCGGTACGCCCATCCGGCGAGTGACGGAACTTCTCGATCTGCGTGGCGAGCGTGCTGCCGCCAGGCTGCAACTGATGCCGGTTGAAAATCCGCGCGCCCTGGTCGAGCACCGCGTGGCCGAAGCGCCCCCAGTCGATCGCCGGATTGCGGTTCGGCTGGTTGGGATCGAGCAACTCGCGGTCCTCGACGAACAGCAGCGAATTCACGATGACCGGCGGAATCGCGTCAAAACCGCCGTAGATCCGGCGCGGATAGGTAGCGTCGAACAGCGGCGCGCCGGTGCCGTCGAACAGTCGCAGGCCCGCCTGATCTTTCTCCTGATATGGCAGGAACAAGCCGTCGTCGGCGAGCGCGAGCATGCGCTCGGAATCGCGCGCCTGCGAGGCGACGACGAAACCGCGTGCGCTCAGGCGTTGCTGAAACGACGGCAGCAAGGCGTAGCCAAGCCGCTCGTCGTACGGGCCGTTGGTGGGAAAGCGGATATTGGGACTCGCGCCGTCCGCGAGCGTGAAATCCACGTCGCGCGTCAGTTCCGAGAGGTAGCGCGCCTGCAGGCGGGAAGTTTCGATCTCGATCTGGCAAAGCTTGGCCAGGATTGCCAGCGCCACCAGCAGAGCGGCGACCAGCGACCATTTGAACCACTTCCACGCCGACGTACCGCCGGCAGTGCGAAGCGGAAAACGAACGAGTGGCCGATTCATGGCGGCATCTCCCTCGCAGGCACGCATCCGAAAAACCGGCCCGCATCCCGCTCAGTTTAGCGCGGATCGGGACAACCGAAACGGTACGGAATGCCCCCACAGTCTCGCGCCAGCAACACCGTTTCAGCAAGGCATGGCGCAGCGGCAAGCGAAGTGAGATATTGAGCGTTTCCGCGCGCGCAAAATCAAAATGCGTCAAAACGCGCCGGAGCGCCCGCAAGACCCCACCTCCCTTCACCCCGCCGTTTTCTGCTCGCGCAATAGCCGGATGAACTGCTCGGCAGGCGGAGACAGCACGCCTCCCTTGCGCGACACAATCCCGAACGTCTGCGATTGCGACTTCAGCTTGACCGGCAGAATCCGCAGCATCTTGTGCTTCGCGAACAGTTCGGCAATGCCGGTCGGCAACACCGATACCAGATCCGCGGCCTGCTGAAGCAGCGCGACGGTCACGAAGGTCGACGCGGTGGAAATCGGACTCACGGGCATGCTCATGCCGGCCAGGTCCATTTCACGCTCCAGCAGCGCGTGCAGCGGCATATGGCTGGGGTACGTCACCCAGCGGTGTCCAGCCAGATCGCGCAAATTCACGGCCTTGCGCGACATCGGCGGATGGCTGTTGCCCACCACCACCGACAGCGGTTCGTCCCCCAACGGCTGATACTGATATCGCGAAGGATCGGCACTGACCGCAGCACGCCCGATCACCAGGTCCAGACGCCCCTCGTCCAGTTGCTGCAGCATCCGCGCGCTGGTGTCTTCGACAATCTCGATCGAGAGATTCGGCTGGCTCGCATGCAGCGTGTTGAGCACCGGCACCACGGCATCCGGAATCGCGCCCATGATCGCGCCGATCGCCAGACGCCCGCCACGCCCCGAGCGGATTTCCGCAATGTCCTGGCAGAGCGAGGTCAGGTCCGTCGCCATCAGCCGTGCATAACGGATCACGCAATGCCCGAACTGGTTGGCGATCATGCCGCTCTTCGAACGCTCGAAGAGCGGCGCTTCCAGCATCGACTCCAGTTCCTGCAGGGCCTTGCTCGCCGCCGACTGCGTCATGGCCATCGCGCCCGCCGCCTTGTGCAGCGACTTGTGATCGTCGAGCGCAATCAGCAGTTGCAACTGCTTCATGCGCAAGCGCGAGAGCAGCACGTTCAGCGTATCGTTCATGTGAGTCGTAAAAGTGATCACAGCATGGAAACAATTCACTATACAGGCCGGAATGGGGCGTCGTATAGTCAGTCCCGGAGACAATCAAGACACCCTGCCGGGACGTGCACGCCACGCGGCTCACCCGGTTTGCGCTGCGCCACAGAGAAGGATTCGACATGCCATCCATCAGCGAAGACCCCAGCGTCGTCACACCCTCCCCCGTCACACCGCCCCCCGCGATCCGCCTGCACAGCCGCGACGATGTCGTCATCGCGCGCGGCCAACTGGTCGGCGGCACAATCTTGCCGGGCGAAGGCGTCACGGTCTCGGGCCTGATTCCGCCCGGTCACAAGGTCGCCGTGCGTGCCATTGCCGAGGGCGAGGCGGTGCGCCGCTACGGCCAGATCATCGGCTTTGCCAGCCGGCCAATCGCCGCGGGCGAGCACGTGCACACGCACAACGTCGCGATGGGCGAGTTCGCCCGCGACTACGCGTTCTGCGCCGATACCAAAACCACGGCCATGGCGGCCACGCCCGCTACGTTCAACGGCATCGTGCGGGCCGACGGGCGCATCGCCACGCGCAACTACATTGGCGTGCTGACTTCGGTGAACTGCTCGGCCACCGTCGCACGCGCGATTGCCGACCACTTCCGGCGCGACATTCACCCTGAGGTGCTGGCGCCGTTTCCCAATGTGGACGGCGTCGTGGCGCTCACGCATGGCGCTGGTTGCGCGGTGGATCCCGAGGGCGAAGGACTCGCGCTTCTGCAACGCACGCTCGGCGGCTATGCCGCGCATCCGAACTTCGCCGGCGTGCTGGTGATCGGGCTAGGCTGCGAAACCAACCAGATCTCGCGCCTCATGGAGACGCAAGGACTCAAGGAAGCCGAGTTCCTGAAGACCTTCAACATTCAGGACACCGGCGGCACCGCCAAAACGGTCGCACGCGGTATCGAACTGGTGGGAGGCATGCTGGCCGAAGCCAACCAGGTCAAACGCCAGCCGGTGCCCGCCGCGCATCTGGTGGTTGGCCTGCAGTGCGGCGGGTCCGACGGCTACTCCGGCATCTCGGCCAATCCCGCGCTTGGCGCCGCGGTGGATCGGCTGGTCGCGCACGGCGGCACCGCCATCCTCTCCGAAACGCCGGAAATCTACGGCGCGGAGCATCTGCTGACGCGTCGCGCGGTGACGCGTGCAGTCGGCGAAAAACTCGTTGCGCGCATCCGCTGGTGGGAAGACTATTGCGCGCGCCACCACGCGGCGATGAACAACAATCCGTCGGCCGGCAACAAGGCTGGGGGCCTCACGACGGTGCTCGAAAAATCGCTCGGCGGGATCGCCAAAGCGGGTCATACGAATCTCGTCGAGGTCTACGAATACGCGCAGCATGTGGACGCGAAAGGCCTCGTCTTCATGGACACGCCCGGCTACGATCCGATCTCCGCAACCGGCCAGGTGGCGGGCGGCGCCAACCTGATCTGCTTCACCACCGGACGCGGCTCCGCTTACGGCTGCGCGCCGACGCCGTCGCTGAAGATCGCCACCAACGACGCGCTCTGGAATCGTCAGCAGGAAGACATGGATCTGAATTGCGGCTCGATTCTCAGCGGCCGGAAATCGATTGACGAGATGGGCGCCGAACTGTTCCAGCTGATGCTCGATACCGCCTCCGGCACGCTCTCGCGCAGCGAGATTCACGGCTACGGCCAGAACGAATTCGTGCCGTGGCAGATCGGCGCCATTACCTGATTTCTCTCCGGCGCGGCGCGTCCCGTCGCGTCGTCAATCCACCGTCAAGCAAACCCGTCAAACCATCGCCAGGCAGATCGAACCATCATGAACCAAGCAAGCATCCAGACCTCCTACCGCGGCGTGTTTCCGGTCGCGCCGACCATCTTCGACGACGAAGGGCGTCTCGACCTCGAAGGCCAGAAGCGTTGCATCGACTTCATGATCGACGCGGGCTCCAACGGCCTGTGCATTCTCGCGAATTTTTCCGAGCAGTTCGCGCTCTCCGACGACGAACGCAACACCTTGATGCATCTGGTGCTCGAGCACGTCGCCGGACGCGTCCCGGTGATCGTCACAACCACGCATTTCAGCTCGCACCAGTGTGCGCTGCGCAGCCGCGCCGCCCAGGATGCGGGCGCCGCGATGGTGATGATCATGCCGCCGTATCACGGCGCGACGATCCGCGTCGGCGAGCGCGGCATCTACGAGTTCTATAGCAAGGTATCGGATGCGATCGACATTCCGATCATGATCCAGGATGCGCCGGTGGCCGGCACGGCATTGTCGGCGCCGTTTCTCGCGAGGATGGCGCGCGAGCTCGCGAATGTCTCGTACTTCAAGGTCGAAGTGCCGCAAGCGGCCGCGAAGCTGCGCGAGTTGATCGAACTGGGCGGCGACGCGATTATCGGTCCGTGGGACGGCGAAGAAGCGATCACGCTGATGGCCGATCTGGATGCGGGCGCAACCGGTGCAATGACGGGCGGCGGTTATCCCGACGGCATCCGCCTGATCGTGGATGCGTACGCCGCCGGCGACGCGGAACTCGCAGCCGCTCACTATCAGCGTTGGCTGCCGCTTATCAACTACGAGAATCGCCAGGGCGGTCTCGCGACTCCGAAGGCGTTGATGAAAGCAGGCGGTGTGATCAAGTCCGACGCGGTCCGTCATCCGCTGCTGCCGATGCATCCCGCAACCCGTGCAGGTCTCCTCACGATTGCGCGGCGCCTCGACCCGGTGGTCCTGCGCTGGGGCAAGTAAGCACCGCCTCCCTATGCATCATGACGGCTTTACGCCGGGCGCTTGCTGTCCCGCCTGGCGCGAAGCCGTGCCCGGCACCTGCTCGAGCCGCACCACGGCGCCGGTCGCCTACGACTACCCCGTCCTCCCTACCCTGCGTCCAGCCGTCGGAACGGACTCCGACTCTTGACGCAGACCTGCCTCCCCCCCCTCCTATACGCAGCAGCCGCCCGACAGGATGCAGATCGACGTAAAAAAAAATGCGGATATAACCGCAGCCGGAAATTGAGTAACATAGCCCCGCATGCCATCACTCATTTGTCCATGACCGCAAACACTCGAGAACTCACGCCGGAAACGCTCGCCGCGCTCCTCGAACGCATTGCCAAAGAGGACGCTGCCGCACTGCGGGAGCTATATGACGCGGCTGCCCCGAAACTGTTTGGCCTTGCGCTCCGTATATTGACCAGACACGAGTGGGCCGAAGAGGTCCTGCAGGACAGTTTCGTCAATATCTGGCGTTTCGCGGGCGATTACCGGCGCGGTTTGTCGGCCCCCATGACGTGGATGTCGGCGATCGTCCGCAATCGTGCGCTCGACCACCTGCGGCGGGTGAACACGCAGGAAACAGAATGGAGTGATGCGTTGGACGATCTTGTCGCTTCGGGAGACCCCGATCCGGAGACGCTCTCAGGCGTCAGCCTGCAAGCGCGGCTGCTGGACGGGTGCATGCAGCAGCTCGAGCCGGCGCAGCGGCAAGCGGTGGCGCTGGCGTATCTGCGCGACCAAAGCCATAGCGAGATTGCCGAAACGCTGACTGTGCCGCTCGGCACGGTCAAGTCGTGGATCCGGCGCGGCCTCAGCAAATTGAAAAGCTGCCTGGGCGGGGGTGTCTGATGAATCTGCATCGGTATCCTCAACTGGTGGACCTGCTGGCGGCCGAATATGCGCTCGGCACCTTGCGCGGCGGCGCGCGGCGACGGCTGCAAACATACGCGGAACACGACGTGGTGATCCGCCGCTCGCTGGAAGAGTGGCAACAACGGCTCGAGCCGCTGGCCGAACTCGTGCCGCCGCGCATGCCCTCGGCGGCGGTCTGGGAGATCATCGAGCAGCGGCTGGGCATCGCCGCCGCCCGAAGCGGGGCAGCCGTCCCGCCGTCGGCCCTGCCGGACCGCCCGGCTCGCCCGGCGCGCAGCCTGTTCGACAACCTCGCGTTCTGGCGTGGCTGGGCCATCGGCGTGACCGCGCTCGCAGCGATTGCGCTGGTGTTTGCCGTGCGTTCGCTGTTGCCGTTCGGCGCCACGACGACCGAATCGACGCAGACGGCCGCGCAGCAACCCGAGGCCGAGGTGTCGCACGTTGCGGTGCTCAACGACAAGAACGCCCAGCCGATCATGCTGGTGGCGTGGGACGAAGCCCATTCCACGATGACGCTGCACCGGCTCGGCGACGTCCAGCTCCCGCCCGACCGGGCGATGCAGTTGTGGGGCATCCCCGCCAGCGGCCATCCGGTCTCGCTTGGCGTGCTGCCCAACAGCGGCAACGGCAAGGTCCCCGCGGCGCAACAAAAGCCGGAAAACTACGCGGCGCTGGCGATCTCGATCGAACCGCCGGGCGGCTCGCCGAATCCCAACGGCCCGAGCGGTCCGGTGGTATTCAGCGGCAAGCTGTTGCCGGTATCCTGAACTCAACGCTCCATGCCGGCGCCTGCTGACGAACCAGCGGGCGCCGGCCACCTTTTATGCAAAGCTTTTACGAAGCAACTGTGACTCGCCCCGAACGGGCTCGCCTGTCCGGCAAACGTGCCGCTGACGTGTGCATTATCGGCGGCGGCCTCGCGGGCCTGTCGACGGCGCTTGGCCTCGTCGAGCGCGGCGTGCGCGATGTGGTCGTTCTCGAAGCGCAGCAAGTGGGCTTCGGCGCATCCGGGCGCAACGGCGGTTTTGTGTTCGGCGGCTACAGTCTCGACTGCGCCGATCTGCTCAGGATTCTGGGCGCGGCGCGCGCCCGCGAGCTCTACGCGCTCACGACCGACGCGGTCGATCTGATGCGGCGGCGCATCAAGCGCTACGGCATCGAGTGCGATGCGACCCACGCCGGCGTGATCCTCGCCAACTGGTTCGACGAACCCGCGCGGCTCGAAGCGCAACGCCGTCTGATGAAGGAATCGTTCGGCGTCGACTGGGAACCGGTTGATCCGGCCACGCTCGCCACGCAGTTGAAATCGAACCGCTATCACGGCGGCCTGCTCGAGCACAACGCGTTCCACTTCCATCCGCTCAAGTATGTCCTCGGGGTCGCCGCGGCCGTCGCCGACGCGGGGGCGCAGATCTACGAGCATTCGCCGGTGGTGCGGCTGCAGCAGCAAGGCAGCGGCTTCCTGGTCGAAACGGCCGAGGGCGCCGTCGAAGCGCGCCAGGTCGTCATGGCCGGTGGCGGCTACGTGCGCAACGTCTATCCGCGCGTCGAACGCGCGGTGCTGCCGATCGCCACCTACGTCATGGCTACTGAGCCGCTCGGCGCGCGCCTGAAAGACGCGATCGACACCTCGGCAGCAATCTACGACACCCGCTTCGCCTTCGACTACTACCGCCCGCTGCCCGACACGCGCATCCTGTGGGGCGGCCGCATCTCCGTCCTGAATCGCGAGCCGCAAGCCATTGCCCGGCTGCTGCGGCGCGATCTGCTGAAGGTCTATCCGCAACTTCACGACGTGCGGATCGAGCACGCGTGGGGCGGCCTGATGAGCTACGCCCGGCACAAGATGCCGCAGATCGGCCAGAGCGCCGACGGTGTCTGGTATGCCGTCGGCTTCGGCGGTCACGGCATGGCCCCCACCACCGTTTCCGGTGAACTGCTGGCCGCGGCGATTGCCGGCGAGCGGCCGGTTCCCGAGGCGTTCGCCGCGTTCGGCCTGACGCACACCTTCGGCACGCTCGGACTGGCCGCCGCGCAGTTGACCTACACCGCGATGCAGGCGCGCGACGCGCTGGCGGCGCGGCGGCGGGCGTCCGGAGACGCTGCCGGATAAGCCGCCGGACAGGCTGCCCATGCAACGGGAACGGCGAATTTCGACATGCTAGAATGCGCCGTCATCGCCGCTGAAAAACACAATGAACAAGGGAAGCAAGGCCGCCGCGCCCGATCACAGCGGCATCCCGTCTGAACCTCGACGCGGCGACGCCCGTCGCAAGTACGACCCGGAAGAGACGAAGCGCAATATCCTCGAAGTCGCCACCCAGGAGTTCTCCGCCATGGGGCTGACCGGCGCCCGCGTGGACGCCATCGCCGAGCGCACGAACACCACCAAGCGCATGCTGTACTACTACTTCGAAAGCAAGGAAGGGTTGTACCAGGCGGTGCTGGAGAAAGTGTACGGCGACATTCGCGCGCTCGAACAGGACCTGCACGTCAGCGAGCTGGACCCGGTCGAAGGCATGCGCAAGCTGGTGGAATTCACCTTCGACTATCACGACCGGCATCGCGACTTCGTACGTCTCATCACCATCGAGAACATTCACGGCGCGAAGTACGTCGAGCAGTTGAAGACGTTCAAGAACAGCAACGCGAGTGCGATTCACACCATCGAAGATCTGCTGGCGCGCGGCATTGCGAGCGGCCAGTTCCGCAGCGACGTGGATGCGATCGACCTGCACCTGCTGATCAGTTCCATGTGCTTTCACCGCATCGGCAATCGCCATACGTTCGGCACCGCCTTCGGCCGCGACCCGTCGCATCCGCGGCTGCGCACGCGGCACCGGGCGATGATCGTCGATGCCGTGCTGCGCTTCCTGCGCAACGAAGCCTGAAACATAGACTGCTGACAAGAAACGCCTGCGGACCCATAAGGACCGCAGGCGTTTTGTTTTGCTTTGCTTCGTTTGTCGTTTAGCCCCGCCTCAGCGCGGCGGCAGCGTTAGTCTGCCAGCACGATCCGCTTGATATCGCCGACGATAAAGATGTACGACAGCGCGCCGATCAACGCGATCACGCCGATGAACACCAGTGCGCCGACGAACGAGCCGGTCCACGCCACGATCAGTCCCACTGCCAGCGGCGTAATGATGCCGGCGAGATTCGCCGCGAAGTTGAAGATGCCGCCCGTCACGCCGAGCAAGCCGTCCGGTGCGATATCCGACACGAGCGTCCAGCCGAGCGCCGCCATCCCCTGCGCGAAAAACGCCACCGACAGAATCACGATCACGGTCACGTTGCTCTCGACATAGTTGGCGAGAATGATCGTGGACGCGAGCAGCAGGCCGGCGATGATCGGCAGCTTGCGCGCCACGTTCGGCGAGACGCCGCGCCGCAGCAGCCAGTCCGAAAACGTACCGCCGAACATCACGCCGATCGACGCCGCGATAAACGGCATGATCGCGAAGAAGCCGATCTTCAGCCAGGCCATGTGACGCTCGGTGGCCAGATAGGTGGGGAACCATGTGAGGAAAAACACCAGCGTCGAGTTACCCGCGAACTGGCCGAGACAGATGCCGGTGAGCTGGCGATGCTTGAGCAACTGGCCGATGGTGCGCCATTCGAAGCCGCTCGGCCGGGCCTTCGCTTCGCCGGGCGTCTTCTTGCGATGCGTCAGGCCACCGCCGGCCTCGATGTAGTCGAGTTCCGCGGCGTTGGCGGCGGGATGATCGCGCGGCTCACGGTAGCTGAACCACCAGACGAGACCGAATACCAGACCCACCCCACCTACGACGTAGAACAGCGAGCGCCAGCCGAAAGCGCCCATCAGCGCAAACAGGAACGGGCTGAAGAACGCGAGGCCGATGTATTCGCCGACCGTGTACGTGCCCGTCGCCATGGCCCGCTCGTTTTGCGGGAACCAGGTGGCCACGACGCGGCTATTGGTCGGAAAGCACGGCGACTCCGCCACACCCAGCCCAAGCCGGAACGCGAACAACGGCGCAATGCCATGCACCAGTCCTTGCGCGAGCGTGCATAGCGACCAGAACGTCATCGACAGAAAATAGGTGACCTTGCTGCCGAAGCGGTCGAGAAACAACCCGCCCGGAATCTGCGAGGCCACGTAGCTCCAGGAAAACACGGAGAACATCAGCCCCATCAGCGCGGCATTGATGCCCAGTTCCCTGGTCAACTGCGGCGCCGCGATGCCAAGCACCGTACGGTCGAGATAATTGATCATCGTGCCGACCGCGAGCAGCGCGAGGATGCGGTAACGCACCTTCGAGCGGCGCACGCCGGTCGCGGCGGCGCCGGCGGGCAGCGCGCTCTCGTCCGGCAAGTCGGAATGGGCGGGATGAATCGGATGCGGCATGTCGGTCTCCTCCATCTGTTATTGGATGTGCTGCACAGCAGGTCTACTCACGCGGCAACAGCGACTGGAAGTGCGCGGACATCCGCTCCGCATCGGGCTCCAGTCCGGTGAAAATACGAAAGGCGTCGACCGCCTGGAACACCGCCATGCCGCCGCCGCTCAGCGTGCGGCAACCGGCCGCCTCGGCGGCTTGCAGCAAGGCCGTGCGGATCGGGAAGTAGACGATGTCGGCCACCCACAGGCCGCTGTGCAACAACGCTGTGGGCAACGGCATACCGGGCAGCTTGGCCATGCCGGTGGGAGTCGCGTGAATCAGGCCGTTAGCCTCTGCGAGTGCGTCGGCGAGCGACTCGCCTGCCCTTACCGTGGAGGCGGGAAAACGCTGCTGCAGTTCGTCGGCAAGAAGGCGCGCGCGGGACGCGTCGACATCGAACAGCGTCAGCGTTTGCGCGCCCATCATCAGCGCTGCGTGAGCCACCGCCGCGCCCGCGCCGCCGGCACCCAACTGCACCACGCGTTCGAGCGCCACGTCCGGCAAGCCGCGCTGGAAGGCTCGCGCGAAACCCGACCAGTCGGTGTTGTGGCCAATGCGCTTGCCGTCTTTCAGCAGCACCGTGTTGACGGCGCCCAGGGCGCGTGCGTCGTCGGACAGTTCGTCGAGCAAAGGAATGATCTGCTGCTTGCACGGATACGTGACGTTCAGGCCGTTGTAGCCCATCCGTTCGGCGGCGACCAGGATGTCCGGCAACGCGGCAGCATCGAGCTTGAGCGCTTCCAGATCGATGCGGCGATACACGTAATTGAGCCCGAGTTGACTGCCCTCCTGCTCGTGCATGGCCGGCGTGAGCGAGCCGCCGATGCCGGAGCCGATCAGCCCGACCAGATACGATTGTCGATCAGCAGGCCGGCTCATTGCGCAATCCTCGATTTCAGCAAGGTCGCCATGCGCTCCAACGCCAGTACATAGCCCTGCGTGCCGCAGCCGATGATCACCGCTTCGGCAATCGCCGACACATACGAGTGGTGCCGGAACGCTTCGCGGCGATGCACGTTCGAAATGTGCACTTCGATCACCGGCTTGTCGATCGCGCTCAACGCATCCGCAATAGCCACGGACGTGTGCGTGTAGGCAGCGGGATTGATGACCACACCGTCCACCTTGGTACGGGCCGCGTGCAGCCAGTCGATCAACTGATGCTCGGCGTTCGACTGACAGAAATCGACCGCGAGATCGAGCCGTTCTGCTGCATCGCGGCACAGGCGCGCGACGTCGTCGAGCGTTTCCGAGCCGTAAATGGCCGGCTCGCGCGTGCCGAGCAGGTTGAGATTGGGTCCGTTCAGGACCAGCACCGAGGCGAAACTCATTGCAGCCACTCCATAAGATTCGGGCGCAGGGCGCACAGCCGGCACGGCTGTTCTTCCCCACTGTGGCACTAGTGTGCGCCAGATCCGCGGTCCGGTCTTTTGGGGTTTGTGCTAATTTGTACGATCTAGTTAGTTTGTATAAACTGTCGCAAAATCGAACTAATCTGGCAGATATTGGCCCTTGGTTCGGAGCCGAGAAGTAACAGATTGGTCCATTTCTTGCCGCAGGAGCCGTTCATGCAACGATCGATTGCCACCGTTTCGATTAGTGGAACACTGGTAGAAAAGCTGACCGCGATTCAGGCGGCAGGCTTCGACGGCGTCGAGATCTTCGAGAACGATCTGCTGTATTTCGACGGCTCGCCGGCCGACGTGCGCCGCATCGCGGCCGATCTCGGCCTGAAGATCATGCTGTTCCAGCCGTTTCGTGACTTCGAGGGCGTCAGCGCCGAGCGGCTCGCGCGCAATCTCGACCGCGTGAAGCGCAAGTTCGATCTGATGCATGAACTGGGCACCGACCGCATCCTCGTGTGCAGCAACGTGTCGCCGGATACGCTGCGCGACGACGCGCTGATCGTCGATCAGTTGGGCGCACTGGCCAGGGCTGCGGAGCAAGCGGGTGTGATCGCCGGTTACGAGGCGCTTGCATGGGGACGCCATGTGAATTCGTACCGGCACGCATGGCGGCTGGTGAATGCGGTCAATCATCCGAACCTCGGCATCGTGCTCGATAGCTTCCATACGCTGTCGATCGGCGATCCGGTAGATGAAATCGCGGCGATTCCCGGCGAGCGGATTACCTTCGTGCAGATCGCCGATGCGCCGAAGCTGGCCATGGACGTGCTCGAATGGAGCCGCCATTACCGCTGCTTTCCGGGCCAGGGCGATTTCGACGTCGCCGGCTTCACCGCCCGTGTAGTGGAAAGCGGCTACCAGGGTCCGCTCTCGCTCGAGATTTTCAACGACGGCTTTCGCGCTGCGCCCACCGCCGCGACGGCGGCGGACGGCCATCGCTCCTTGCTGTTTCTCGAAGAGCAGACACGTAGCAAACTGATCCAGCAAGGCCAACCGGCCCGTGAGCTTTATCAGCCGTCGCCCGCTCCGGCGCACATCGGTTTTCAGTTCCTCGAGTTCGCCGTCGACGACGCGGCGCGCACGCAACTCGCCGACTGGCTCGGCAAGCTGGGATTCCGGCGCGCCGGGCGGCATCGTTCGAAAGACGTCACGCTCTATCAGCACGGCGCCGCCTCGCTCGTGCTGAACGCCGAAGCGGATTCGTTCGCCAGTGCGTTCTTCCAGCAACACGGGCTGTCGTTGTGCGCGTCGGCGCTGCGCGTCGACGACGCCAGGCTGGCCTTCGAGCGCGCGGCGGGCTTCGGCTATACGCCGTTCTCAGGCCAGGTCGGACCCAACGAACGCGTGTTGCCGGCCGTGCGCGCACCGGACGGCAGCCTCAACTATTTCGTCGACGAGACCCCCGACGAACCGACGCTGTTCGAAGCCGATTTCCTCCTCGACAACAGCAACGCCCCCACTGATCCCGCGCTGCTGACGAACATCGATCACGTGGTTCTGTCCTTGCCCGCGGATTCGCTCGACACGTGGGTGCTGTTCTTCCGCACAGCCTTCGGCTTCGACGCGGAGCCGAGCTGGCTGGTGCCGGACCCGTACGGGCTGGTGCGCAGCCGCGCGCTGCGCAGCCGCGACGGCTCGGTGCGTATCGCGCTGAACGCCTCGGTGGACCGGCACACGGCCGTGGCGGAGGCGCTGCATGCCTATCGCGGATCGGGACTGAACCACGTGGCGTTCCGCACCGGCGACATCTTCGCGGCGATTCCGCAATTCGTCGCCGCCGGCCTGCCGATCCTGCGCATTCCGCGCAACTACTACGACGATCTCGCGGCCCGCTATGCGCTGCCCGACGAAACGATCGAAGCGCTGTGCGCCGGCAACATCCTGTACGACCGCGACGAAAAAGGCGGTGAGTTTTTCCACGCCTACACCGAGCAACTCGATCAGCGCTTTTTCCTCGAAATCGTGGAACGGCGCGGCGGCTATGACGGCTACGGCGCTGGGAACGCCGCGGTGCGCCTCGCCGCGCAGGCGCAGCATCGCAAGCACGACTTCAACTAAGCCGTGACGTGGTTTGACCGATTCACCCAGACGTTGATTTAGCGTTTCAAAAGCGACGGGCCGCCCGAAGGGCCCGCGTAAAAACTCAATGATTTATCCGGCGATCTTATGGACAACGAAGGAGACTGTAGATGAAACACACAAGCGGCACATTGAGAAAACTCGCATTTACGGCCAGCGCAACCTTGCTCGCCAGCCCGGCCTTCGCGCAAAGCAGCGTGACGCTGTACGGCGCGGTAGACGACGCGATCGTCTACGCCAATAACCAGAAGGGTGCGTCCAACGTGTATCTGCGGCAGGGCAACCTGTATGCATCGAAATGGGGCCTGCGCGGCGTTGAAGACATTGGCGGCGGCACCACGATCGTTTTCGACTTGCAGAACGGCTTCGATCCGAACACGGGTGCGCTGTCGTCGTCCACGCAGATCTTCAACCGCCAGGCGTATATCGGCGCGCAAAACCCGCTCTACGGCACGTTCACGATGGGCCGCCAGTACACCACGTACTACCAGTTCGTCGGGCCGCTCGCCTCGAGCAACTGGCTGACCGGCGCAACGGGCGCGCATCCGGGCGACATCGACGGTCTCGACACCACGATCCGCATCAACAATTCGCTGATCTACAACACGCCGAGCTGGAACGGCCTGCAAGCAGGCGGCATGTACGCATTGGGCGGCATTGCCGGCAGCACCGGCAAAGGCCAGACCATCAGCGCAGGGGTGCGTTATGCAACCGGTCCGGTGAACCTCGCCGCGGGTTATCTGCGCATGGACAACGCGCAGCAGACCACGGGCTTCGATCCCGCCTCGACGGGCAGTTTCGGCACCTCGTCGCTCAATACCGGGTATGTGTCGGCGAAGGCGCTTCAGCACATCGCCGCGGCCGCGGACTATACGATCGGCAGCCTGATGATGGGTCTGACGTACACCAACGTTCAGTACGTGGCGGGCAGCCATTCCATCTTCCGCGACACCGCGATCTTCAACACCTACGCGGCACTCGCCACCTATCGCTTCAGCCCGGCCTTCGATATCGCGGGCGCGTTCTCGTACACAATGGCGTCGCAAGCCAACGGCATCACCAGCGCGGCACGCTATCAGCAGTACTCGCTGAAACAGGCCTATCACCTCTCCAAGCGCACCACGCTGTATGCGGTGGAGGCTTACCAGCGGGCGAACGGTCAGACGCTCGGCGCGAAGGGCGCCGGGGATATCGTCGATGCCACACCGGCCGTTGGCGACTCGCAGAATTCAACGCCGTCGTCGACCAATGCGCAGTTCGTCGGCATGTTGGGCATTGCCGTTTTGTTCTAAGCAGCGGAAGTTGTTGCCTGCTTCATCCGCCCGCTGCCGGCGTCGCATCTGTGCGCGCCGGTAGCGGCGCTCCCGCCTCCTCCACGGCTTTACTGCCGTCTCCAATGCGGCAGCGTCTCCCCTTCGGCCGAGGCACGCTTGTTGCGCCGATATAATGACGCCTGATCTGCCGTCCACTGCCGGCCGCCCCGAGCGGGTCGCACCGTACAGCGCGCTTTCAGCACCTGGATCCGTTCGGCGCCGGATTCGCGGGCCGCAGGGACCGAACCCATCTGGAGACCTATGAAGAAGTTTGCCGTAGTCCTGTCCGTTCCCCTGCTTCTCAGCGCATGCGCGTATTTCCAGAACCCGGATTCGGGCGAACCCGTGGTCGACGGCAACACGCAGCGCCCGGTCAGCGATGTGGTGGCCTGCATGACGCAGCAAGCGGCCAAACACAACGCCACGTTCAAGACCACGCCGCTGCCGGAAGGTCAAATGCTCGATTTCGGCGATTCGAACGTCGTCAAGATCCGCGCCGACAATGGCGCCACCACCTACCGTTTCTACGCCGGCAAGCGCCACGTGGACAACCTGTGGATCGAAGGCGCGAGCAAAATCTGCGCGCCGCAATAGTTTCGAAACCGTTCAGTAACCGCTTCGTAACCTGCCGTACCGTAAGAGCCGGTAATCAATACCGGATCGAAACACCGCGAACCTGCCGCTTCAGGCCCGAGTCTTAAGAATGGTTTAAGACTTGGGCCCCATGATCCACCGGACAATGAAAAAGCAGGAGGTACATACCATGTACAAAACGACTCGCGACGCAAACGATGCCACGGCGCCGGCCAAGCGCCCGACCATGCTGCGTCGGCTATTGAGCCATCACGAACTCGCCACGCTGCTGCTGTTGCTGCATGCGCCGATCGATGCGTTCGCCAAACCCGAAATTCCCATGCTCCACGAGGCAGGCCTCGTCGAGACGGTCGCCACCGAAGCCGGTGCACCGAGCATTCGTCTGACGCAAGAAGGAAATGCCGTCCTGCGTGGACTGGGCATCCGCTAACAGCGGGCTTTCATCAGCTTTTCTGTTGCACCGCCGTGACGGCTCAAGGGCGCTACGTTTCTAAGCCTGCCACACCGCGTAACCCGCTTCACGCAGTCCAATCGCCAGTTCGACTTCCATGTCTCGCGCGCCGTCGTAGGGCATCGGATTGAACACCTCATACAGCTCAGGCATCAGGCGCAGGCCGTAATCGCGCACGTAGCGATTCGCCTGGATATCCGCCTTGTGACGGTCGAAACGCAGGTCCGGGTCCAACCCCGTCATACCCACATACACGCATGGCCGCTCGAACCGGTAGTCCGGGTTCGAACGGCGAAAACGCGCCTCGTTCCAGACCGTGTCCGACAACGCGACGACATAGACGTAGTAGTGGTGACTCGGACGACGGCGGGCCATGCGATGCGGGCGACAAATCAACGTTGAACCGGCTGTATAGCAGCTTTTATGCGCTCATGCAGCAGTCGCGCGTCGCGGCTGGATCAGCCATGCGCGGTCCCATGCAGCAGCATGCGGTATTCGGTGGGCGTGATGCCGACCGTCGCCTTGAACTGCCGCGTGAACGCGCTGTGATCGGTATAGCCGCACAACGCGGCCACATCCGTGACCTTGTCGTGCGACACCAGCAGGGCGGTGGCCGCATCGAGCCGCGTTTTCAGCAGCACCTGACGCGGCGTCAGATGAAACACCTTGTGGAAATACCGTTCGAGCTGCGCCACCGACATGTCCGCCATCGCCGCAAGCTGTTTCAGATTCAGCGGCTGCACGTAATTGTCCTGAATGTACTGCACAACCGCGGCGAGCCGGCTGTACGCGGGATGGCTGCCCTCGTCCGCTTTCAGATCGCGCGAGATGCCCGCCAGCCCCACCACCCGCCCCGCCGGATCGCGCAGCGGCTGCTTGCAGGTGAGACACCAGCCCGGTTGCCGCCCGGGGTAAAGATGCAGCTCCAGCTGATCGACCATCTGGTTGCCGACATTGATGATCGCGATGTCCTGCGCGGTGTAGATGCGCCCGAAGCGGCGCGGGAACACATCCTCGGCGGTCTTGCCGAGCAGCGCCGTCTTGTCCTTGTAGCCGCAGCGCGAGGCCAGCGTGCGGTTCACCAGCGCGTAGCGCGCCTGCGCATCCTTGACGAAAAACACGACGTCCGGCATCGCGTCGAAGACAGGTTCGAGCAGCGTGAAATGCGAGAGCATGCCGCTTAGCGTGGCATCGGCTGGGTCGAGCGGGTGAGCCAGCGTGTTCATCTTGCGTGTCCCGTGCATGCGGTGCGGTGGTCTTGTGCGCTTGATTATAGGGCCGCGCGATGCGGTGAAAAAATGTGCGCCTCAATCCGTCGAAGCCAGTTCCTGCTCGCACGCAGCCATCAACGTGCCGATCTGCGCCGGATGAAACGGCGGACGTGGCTGCGCCGTCTGCCAGCCGAAATACGTGCCGGCAGCCGTGCCGCAGATGCGCCCCTGGCACGCGCCCATCCCGCAGCGCGTGTGCAGCTTGGCGTCGCGCCATTCGGCATGAGTTCGCACTTCGCCGAGCGTCACGTCTTCGCAGCGGCATAGCAAGGTGTCGTCGGGCGGGAGCGCGCGGGCTGCCTCGCTCAAGGTGAACGCATCGTCCACGCGCTGAGCGAAGCGTTGCCAACGCGAGCGTTGCGCGCGCAAATCTGGCCGGGCGCCCAGATCCGGCAGCGCGCCGCTTGCCACATAACCCGCAATCTCGCCTTCGACGCGCGCCAACTCCATCCCGCCAATACCCGTGCATTCACCGGCGGCGAGCACGCCCGGCACGGAAGTCCGCTGCAGATCGTCGATGCGGACCGCGCCGCGCACGTCGAGCGCACAACCCAGTGCCTGCGCGAGCGTGATATTGGGCACGAGGCCGTAGCCACACGCGATGCGATCGCAGTCAAGCGTGATCTCGCGTTCGCCGCGCTGGATCGTCACCTGTTCAACCCGGCCTGCACCGCGTGCTTCGCGCACCACGCTGCCGCTCAGGTAGCGCAGCCCTGCGAACCCACGCGTCAATTGCGCGGCCTGCAGCAGCTTGGAGGGCGTCGCCAGCAGCGAAGCGGCGAAATGCGCCAGCGCCAACGCCGAGGCCTGCTCGACCACCGCCACCACCTGGGCGCCCGCGGCGCGAGCCGTGGCGAGCGAAGCAAGCAGCAACGGGCCGCTGCCCGCAATCACGACGCGCTCGCCGCGCACCGGTGTGCCGCCTTTGATCAACGCCTGCAGTGCACCCGCTCCGGTCACGCCTGGCAGCGTCCAGCCGGCGAACGGCAGCAGACGTTCGCGCGCGCCGGTCGCGAGGATCAGTTGGCCGTAACTGACGCACATGCCGCCCTGCTCGGCCGCCGATTCCAGCAATAACGCGTGTGGGGGCAGCGGCGCGATCACCCGCACCGAAGAGAAAACCGTCACATTCGGATGACCTGTCAGCGCCTCGTGTACCTCGCGCAGCGGCGCCTGCGGCGCGTGCCCTGGGCCTTGCCGCCAGACCTGTCCGCCGACGCGCGGGTTGTCGTCGAACACGGCGACCTCTGCGCCCGCCTGCGCAGCCGTACGCGCTGCGTTCAACCCAGCCGGGCCCGCGCCCACCACCACGACGTCATAGTGCCGATTCACGCGGGCTCCGTCGTCTGAATGATCTGACCATCGCGACAGACCGTCTGACACGCGAGCGCATGCGCCCGGCCGTCGATGGTGACGCGGCATTCCTGGCAGACGCCCATCCCGCAGAAAGCCGCGCGCGGTTGACCGCTCACGGAGGTGCGCGTGCCGTGCAGACCCGCTATGGCGAGCGCGGCCACCACCAGGGTTCCGGCCTCGACCTCCACCGTGCGTGCGTCGATCGTCACGCGAACCCGCTCGACGGCGCGACTAGACATGACCGCCTCCCTGCGCGAAACGTTGCGGCAAATACGGCGCGAGCGAGATCGCCGGCGCGTCGCCGGTGATCTGCGCCGCGAGCAGTTTTGCCGTCGCCAACGAAGTGGTAACACCGAGTCCCTCGTGCCCCACCGCCACCCACAAGTCCTGCGCGGCGCCGCCCATGCGGCCGATCAGCGGCAGACCATCCGGCGTCGCCGCCCGGAAGCCGGTCCACGCGCGAATGCCGTTGAGCCTCGGCAAGGCCGGCAGATAGCGCGCGGCACGCTGCAGCATCTGCGCGAGCACGGGCATGTCGACGGCGGGATCGGTGGTGTCGAACTGGCGCGACGAGCCGATCAGCACCTGGCCGGTCGGCCTCGGCTGCGCGTTGAACGCCACAGAGGTGCCCACCGCATGATGGGCGCTTTTGATGTAGCCAAGCTCAAGCAGTTGATGGCGAATCAGGCCGGGATAGCGGTCCGTGATCAGCAGATGGCCCTTCTTCGGCTGCAACGGCAGCGACGGCACCAGCTTCTGCGCGCCGATGCCGTTCGCCACGATCACATGAGCGGCGTGCTTGCGCTCGCCATTGGCGAGCGTCACGCCATGGGCGTCGACGGCGGCGACTTCCGTGTCGAGCCGCACGCGGATATTCGCGGCGTGCGGCGCTTGCGTGAGCAACCATTCGGCGACGGTCGGCGCGTACACGATGCTGTCGTGTTCGATCCGCAGACCGCCCACCATGTCGGGCGCGAGCGCCGGTTCGCAGGCGCGCAACGCCGCGCTATCGAGCAACTGTGCGGCCACTCCACGTGCCGCAAACGCGTCGTGCATGGCACGTGCGGCTTGCCACTCTTCGTCGTCGGCGGCGACCCAAAGCGTGCCGCAGCGCGAGAACGCGTCGCGCTTGCGCAGTTGCGGCGCGAGTTCGAGCCACAGGTCGCGCGAATACGCGCTCAGCGCAAACTCCGCGGGCGAGTCGTTCATCACGACGATGTGCCCCATGCCCGCGGCCGTCGCGCCGCCCCCGATGCCATGGCTATCGAGCACCTCGACCTGCATGCCGCGCGCGGCCAGCTCCGCCGCGCAGGCCGCACCGACAATCCCCGCGCCGACGATCACCGCATCTGCCGTCATGCCGTACGCAGACCCCATGCAAACGGATCGCGCTCGTCGAAACACAGGCGCCCTTCCGCCATGATGTGCGCGTAGCCGGTGATCGTCGGCACCACGGTCGCACCGTCACCGCTGTTCCGATACGTAGCCTCGAACACGCTGCCGATGATGCTTTCCTGCCGCCACACCGCGCCCTCGGCGAGCTTGCCGTCGGCGGCGAGGCACGCCACCTTCGCGCTGGTGCCGGTGCCGCACGGCGAACGGTCGTAGGCGTTGCCCGGACACAGCACGAAGCTGCGGCTGTCGATCCCTTCGCGCGAACCCGCCTCGAACAATTCGATATGGTCGATCAGCGCGCCGTCCGCGCCGGTGATGTGTTGTGCAATCAGCGCATCGCGAATCGCCGAACTGAAGGTGGTCAACTCGGCAATGTGACCCGCTTCGAGCGTGCGGCCGTGCTCGGCGACGAGGAAAAACCAGTTGCCGCCCCAGGCGATATCGCCGGTCAACACGCCGTAACCGGGCATCTCGACGCTCACCGCCTGGCGATACCGGTAAGCCGGCACGTTGCGCACAGCGACGCTGCCGTCCGCATTGAGCGTGGCTTCGACGATGCCCACCGGCGTTTCGATCCGATGCTGACCGGGTCCGATGCGCCCCATATGCGCCAGCGACACCACCAGTCCAATCGTGCCGTGTCCGCACATGCCGAGGTAGCCGACGTTGTTGAAGAAGATCACGCCGGCCGCGCAATCCGCCGCGTCCGGCTCGCATAGCAACGCGCCCACCACGACGTCCGAGCCGCGCGGCTCCGTGACGATGCCGGCGCGCCAGTCGTCGAAGCGGGTGCGGAATACGTCGAGCCGTTCGGCCAGCGTCCCGTTGCCGAGGTCGGGTCCGCCGGACACAACCAGGCGGGTCGGTTCACCGCCGGTGTGCGAATCAATCACGTTCAAGGTTTTCATGCTGCTATCTTAGAAATGCCGACTCGGCCGGTCTTGGCGTCATTATGCGTGGATCATGACGATTTCAGCATAGTCGCTGATGCTGCGCGCCGCCGGCGCCTATGCTGAAATCGTCATCCGGCACGCGCGAATCGCGCAAGACGGCAGCTTTTTCCCTGCTTACACTGCGGTCAACTCATCACACTCAGGAGAGAAGTCGTGGCACATATCTGGGAAGGCGTATTGCCCGCAGTCACCACCAAGTTCAACGCGGATTTCAGCATAGACCGGGCGTGGACGAAGAAGAACATCGAAGCGCAGATCGACGCGGGGGTGGACGGGATTATCGTGTGCGGCTCGCTCGGCGAAGCCTCGACCCTCTCGCTCGACGAAAAGCTCGAGGTGCTCGACATCGCCGTGGACGCCTCTCGCGGCCGGGTGCCGGTGCTCCTGACGATCGCCGAAAACAGCACGCTCGACGGCTGCCGCCAGGCCGAAGCGGGCGCGAAGCGCGGCGCGGCCGGCTATATGGTCTTGCCGGGCCTGCGCTACCTGTCGGACCGGCGCGAGACGCTGCATCATTTCCGCAGCGTGGCGAACGCCAGCGCATTGCCGCTGATGATCTACAACAATCCGCTCGCGTATGGCGTCGACATGACGCCGGAGATGTTTGCCGAGATTGCCGACGAGAAGAAGATTGTCGCGATCAAGGAGTCGTGCGGCGACGTGCGGCGCGTCACGGATCTGATCAACGCCGTCGGCGACCGCTACGCGATCCTGTGCGGCGTGGACAACCTCGCGATGGAAGCGATCCTGATGGGCGCACACGGCTGGGTAGCCGGCCTCGTCTGCGCGTTCCCGCATGAGACGGTGGCGATCTACAAGCTGCTCAAGGCAGGACGCCTCGAAGAAGCCCGGGCGATTTACCGCTGGTTTGCGCCGCTGCTCTCGCTCGACGTGTCGGCAAAGCTGGTGCAGAACATCAAGCTGGCCGAAGCGATGGTAGGACTCGGCACGGAGCCGGTGCGACCGCCGCGCCTGCCGCTCGCCGGCGACGAACGCAAGGCGGTCGAAGCCTTGATTCGCCGCTCGCTCGAAACACGGCCGGCCTTGCCGACGCTCTGAGCGGCAGTGGCGTCCAAAGCTGCGTCAGCAGCCGGCGGCGCCGTTCGATCAGGCCGCCGCTTTCTCGATCTGCGCATCGGCGTGACGCAGATTCAGCAAGCGGTAGCCACTCTTGTAGACCGGTTGCAGACGAAAGCCGCTGTCCTGATCGATTTCGAGCAGGAGACGCAGACGCGACACATGGCTGTCGATGGTGCGCGTGAACTCGCGGAATTCGCGGCCCCAAACCATCGCGAAGATATGATCGCGCGACAGCACGCGGCCGATGTTGGCGAAGAACAGCGACGCCAGCCGATACTGCGTGCCCGACAGATTCACCGGCTCGCCGCGCAACATGACGAGCTGGCGACGGCCGTCGAAGTGATACGGCCCGGCGTCGAAGCTCGCCACACTGTGGCGGTCCGGGTAAGCGCGCCGCAGCAGCGCGGCGACGCGCTCGCGGAACTCGGCCGGGCGCAACGGCAACGACACGTAATCGTCAGCGCCGGCTGCGAACGCGCGCACGGCCGCCTCCTCGGTACTTTCTTTTGACGCGAAGACGACCGGCAGCCGGTCGCCGCCCACGGCCCGCACCGATTTCAGCACGTCGACGCCGGACAGGCGCACGCCGTGCCAGTCCAGCACGAGCAGGTCGACGGTGGAACGCGCGAGGACCCTCGACATGTTCAGGCCGTCGTCATAAGTCACGCAGGTGTGGCCCGCCTGCACCAGAGTCTTTTCGATCGACTGGCGCTGCAAGGGGTCGCGCTGAAGGATGGCAATACGCATGAGGGTGGCTCTCAACTGATAGATCGGACGCGATTCTGTGAGTCGCATGACCGCCAGCCCATAGGAGCAGTCCTAATTTAGCCGCCGATCGGCGTCGTCCGACAGAGCTGTCTTGCGTTCCGACGTATGTATTCCGCATTACGTGCGCGAGGCTGCCTGGGACCGTCAGAAAAGCGTCGTGACGTCCCAATGAGCCGCGCCCCGCCGACCAACTTGTTCAATCGAATTAAGCACTTCCAGCGCCCAATCCCTTTCATCCTGTAAAATCGCCGGCCGGCCAACGTTGTCATCGCGCCTGTCGTATCCCGGCAGACGCGCCCGTGTCCCGTGCTCTACCCGGCGCCCCCACACTTCTCGCCCGACAACCGCCGCATTCCACGCAGCGCGCGTGGCTTCCTATTCAATAAAACGACTGAGCAATGCAAGCAACAAATCTGGGTGGAGCACAACAGGCTGTCACCCCACGCACCCTTGGCCCAAGCGACTACAAAACCCTGGGCCTCGCCGCACTTGGCGGCGCGCTGGAGTTCTACGACTTCATCATCTTCGTGTTCTTCGCCCCGGCGATCGGACAACTGTTCTTCCCGCAAGCGATCCCCGACTGGCTGCGCCAGTTGCAGACCTTCGGCATCTTCGCGGCGGGCTACCTGGCGCGCCCGCTCGGCGGAATCATCATGGCGCACTTCGGCGACCTGCTCGGCCGCAAGCGCATGTTCACGCTGAGCGTGCTGCTGATGTCAGTGCCGACGCTGCTGATGGGCCTGCTGCCCACTTACGCCAGCATCGGCCTGCTCGCGCCGGTGCTGCTGCTGGTGCTGCGCGTGCTGCAAGGCGCCGCGGTGGGCGGCGAAGTGCCGGGCGCGTGGGTGTTCGTGTCGGAACACGTGCCGCAGCGCCATATCGGTTATGCCTGCGGCACGCTGACGGCGGGTCTGACAGCCGGCATCCTGCTCGGCTCGCTGGTCGCCTCGGGCGTGAACCGCCACTTTGCGCCCGCGGACATCACCGGCTACGCGTGGCGGATCCCGTTCCTGCTGGGCGGCGTGTTCGGCCTGTTCTCGGTCTACCTGCGCCGCTGGCTGCATGAGACGCCGGTGTTCGCCGAACTCAAGCAACGCAAGTCGCTTGCCGCGGAAATCCCCTTGAAGGCGGTGCTGCGCGACCACGGCCGCGCCGTCGTCGTGTCGATGCTGCTGACGTGGATGCTGTCGGCGGCGATCGTCGTCGTGATCCTGATGACGCCCACGCTGCTGCAAAAGCAGTTTCATATCGCACCGGCCACCGCCCTGCTCGCCAACGGCGTGGCGACGCTTTGCCTGACGCTCGGTTGCGTCGTGGCGGGTTCGATTGCCGGCAGGATCGGCGCGGGACGCACGCTGTTTATCGGCGGTCTGGCGCTGGCGGCGTCGTACTACGTGATGTTCGCGCAGCTCGCCGTCGATCCGTCCAAACTGCTGCCGCTCTACGCCGTGACGGGGTTTCTCGTCGGCGTGATCGGCGCCGTGCCGTTTGTGATGGTCAAGGCGTTTCCGGCCGCCGTGCGTTTCTCGGGCATCTCGTTCTCGTATAACGTCGCGTATGCGGTGTTCGGCGGCCTCACGCCAATCGTCGTTTCGCTGATGATGAAATCGAATCCGATGGCGCCGGCGCTCTATGTGGGCGCAGTGTGTGTGCTCGGCGCGGTGACCACCTTCTTCATCAAGGATGCGCCTCAGGAGCCTTCGTCGAGCCGCTGAGGCTGGCTTAGGCGCGGCGCCGGCTCACCCGCGGCGATACATCGATACTTCATGTCACACCGAAACGTCGCGTGCCGCGCGGCGTTACGATGTGTCTCATGAATACCCCCACCGCCCCCTTCACCCGCGCCATCGCCCTGATTGTCGGAACGGTCAGCGTCGGGTTCGTCGTCACGCAACTCGACGTGACAATCGTCAATATCGCGCTCGCGAACATCAGCACCGACCTGCATGCGAGCGTCGCAGGCCTGCAATGGATCGTCGACGCTTACGCGCTGGCTTTCGCGGTCCTGATGCTGTCGGCCGGTGTGCTCGGCGACCGGCTCGGCGCGCGCCGCATGTACGCCGCCGGCATCGTGATCTTTGCGCTCGCATCGCTCGCCTGCGGACTCGCGTTCGACGACGTCATGCTGGTCGCCGCACGCGCGGTGCAGGGCATCGGCGCCGCCGCGATGCTGCCCAACTCGCTCGCGCTGCTCAATCAGGCCTGCGGGCACGATCCGAAGCTGCGGGCGCGTGCAGTGGGTCTGTGGACCGCGGCGGGCGCCATCTCTATCGCAGCGGGCCCGGTGGTTGGCGGCTTGTTGATTGCGGGCTTCGGCTGGCGCAGCATCTTTCTGGTCAACCTGCCCCTGTGCGCCGCGGGCCTGTTCGCGACCTTCGCATGGGTGCCGGGGCCGAACGCCAAGCCGGCGCAAGCGTCGGCACAACCGTCGGCCCAGGCCTCGCAACCCGCTGTGCCGCCGCGCAGCATCGACCTGCCCGGCCAGTCCCTTGCCGTCGTCACGCTGACTGCCTTTACCGGCGCGGTCATCGAATGGCGACCGCTCGGCCTGAGCCATCCGCTCGTCGCAGGCGGCTTTGTCCTCGCACTCATCGCCGCCATCGCCTTCGTCACCATCGAATCGCGCGTGGCCGCACCGATGCTGCCGCTCTCGCTGTTCCGCAAGCGCACCTTCAGCGCGGCGGTCCTGTTCGGCATCTGCGTGAACCTGACCTACTACGGCATGGTGTTCGTGCTGAGCCTGTATCTGCAACGGGTGCGCGGTTACACGCCGCTGCAGGCGGGGCTCGCATTCCTGCCGCTGACCGGTGGCTTTCTGGTCTCGAACGTACTCAGCGGCTGGGTCGTGGGGCACTACGGCGCGCGCGTGCCGATGATCTGCGGCGCGCTGATCGCGGCGCTGGGTTATGGCTTGCTGCATCTCGTGGGCGCAACGACGCCGCTTATCGGGCTGTTGCTGCCGTTCCTGCTGATTCCTTCGGGCATGGGCCTCGCGGTGCCGGCCATGACGACCGCCGTGCTCGCGTCGGTTGAGAAGCAGCGCGCCGGCACTGCGTCAGCGGTCCTCAACACCGCGCGGCAAGCGGGCGGCGCAGTGGGCGTCGCGGCCTTCGGCGCGCTGGTGAGCGGAGCGGGCGCCGCGCACATCGTGTTCGGCATGCAAGCGGCCACCGCGATTTCCGCGGGCTTGCTACTCACTGCGCTGGCGCTGGCGTGCCTCGTCCATCCGCAGCCGCACGCTCAGGAACCGGATGACAGGAAGAAACCGCCCTTGCGCCCGGTGCATGGCGCCGGGCGCGGTTGAGCCGCCGTGTGGTGTTTGTTTGCGGCCATGAAGATGACCGTGCGGGTAACCGCGACGCTCGCAGAATTTGGGCTGACGATGCTTAAAGCATCGACTTGCCTTGATCGAGGATCTTGTCGCAGATCTGCTTGGTGAGTTGCTGCTTGACGCCATCGCCGCCAAGGCTCAGCTTCTGGCCGCTGCCTGTGTCGACCACGCCGTTGGCGCCATCGGTATAGCCGCTGCTGGAATTCGACGCGCCGCCCGGCAGCTTGCTCATCAGCGAATCCTTGACCGACGACGCGCTGTTGCCGCCCAGGTAGTTGTTCTTGATGCAGAACTGCAGCACACCGGCGACATTGCTGCTGCTGCCGGACGTCACCGAGCCCCCTGACAACGCACTGCCAAGGTCGCCCAGGCCTCCCGACGAACCGCCCCCGGTCAAGCCACCGAGGCTCGGTGAGGAACCGTTGCTGCTCCCCTGGTTAAGCAGATTGCCGAGTTGAGCATAAGCTGCGGAAAGCGGGATCGACAGTCCAATAAGCGTTGCCGCAGCTACAACGCAGTGCATGCGTGCTTTCATAGATTCCTCCTGTGGGTCGCCGCTCAGTTGTTCAATATTTTTTGACAACCCTACAGGACACAATAGTGCGGAAATGATTGGTTTCCCACTGATTTTGCACTTCAGGCAATTGCGCAGTTGTCCTTTTCATCACAGCGCACTTTCAACGCTATAGCGAGGTTTCCTGAATCTCCCCGGAATCCAGTGCGTGCTGGATCAACCCTTCGTTTTCCACCTTGCGGATTGCGTCGGCAATCAGCTTCTCCGGCTCTTCGATCTCTGCCTTGATCGTGCTGAGGAAGCCGGAGGCATCGAGGATCACCAGCGTTTCCGCCGAATCGGCCCGGCTGATGATCACGCGATGCGGCGTCGGCCCTTCGCCGAGGCTCGCGCAAAACTGCATGACATTGCCGCCGATCGTTTGCTCAAAACTTTGAATCATTGTTGGCTCCTTGCTGACCATCCGAATCGAAGAGACTTGCCGGCCCACGCCCTACCCCACGCAATTCCGGTGCCACGGCACCCGCGCTGAATCACCGACCCAAACCGCCGCGCGGCGCACGCGCCCCGTCGATGCTGATCCGGCCCGCACCCGTCACGAACAGCAGCAGGAAACCACCCGCAATGCCGATGTTTTTCCAGAAGTGGATCACCATGTCGTGCTGGACGGCCGCATCGGTGACGTTCCAGAAATCGTGTCCGAGGACGGCGGTGGCCACCGTGTACACCGCCAGAATGAGCGCAAGCGGGCGAATCTTGAAACCGACCACCAGACACAGTCCGCCGAGCGCTTCGACGGCGGTGGCGAGCGGCGCCGCCACCTGCACGAACGGCACGCCTTTGGAGTGCAGATACCCGACGAAGCCTGCGTATCCCAGCAGTTTCATCACGCCGCCCCATAAGAACAACACGGCCAGCGCAAGACGTGCGAGGAAAATAACGCCGGAATCGACGGGACGCGTCATGAGAGAGGGCTCCTGTAAATGAATAAGCAGAAGACCGGGCTGCGCGCTGTCAGTTCCCGGAGGTTGACTGTCAGAATATGTCCATTGACTCGCTTTTCCAAGCGAATACGCGCTACGGCAGGCACTTACAAGGAGAATTCTTCCCTGCAGGACGCCCGGAATCGCGCTTTCAATTGCTCGCCGCGCCCGGCCGCTCTTGTTATAATCCTCTCACGATTTCGAACGAAATATAACGCAGCTTTGCGTCACGGGCCCCAGGACTTCCATGCTGAAAACTGATCGCCTTCGCGCGCTCGCCGATGCGCTGGCGAGACAAAACGTGATGCGTCTGCGCGACGCGGCCGCGCTGCTCGGGGTGTCGGAAATGACAGTGCGCCGCGACGTCGCCGCGAGTCCGGGGCAGTTCACTTATCTCGGCGGCTACATCGTCAGCGCGACAGATGTGCCGAACACCGCCGGCTATTCGCTGGAGCAGGAAAAAGATCACTTCGCGCAAGCTAAGGCCGAGGCCTCGGCATTCGCCGCCAAGCTCATCGCCGACAACGAAACGCTCTTCATCGATTGCGGCACCACGCTCACCACACTGGCCCGGCTGATTCCCGCTGAGCGGCACGTCACCGTGGTCTGCTATTCGCTGAACGTCGCGGAAATCCTGCGGCGCAAGCCCAACGTACGCATGATCCTGCTCGGCGGGGTCTACGTGCCGTCATCGGATTCGTTCGCGGGGGAAGAGAGCATCGAAATGCTGCGCCGGATGGGCATCAACAAGGCCTTCATTTCGGCGGGTGGGGTGGACCAGGCGCGTGGTGTCACCTGCTGGAATTTCCATGAGGTCGCGCTCAAGCAGGCGGCCATGGCGAGCGCCGTCGAACGGCATCTGGTGGTCGATACCAGCAAGTTCGGCGCGGTCAAAGCCGTCCGTTTCTCGCAGATCGACGATTTCGATTCGATCATCACCGAGAAAGGCCAGGAGTTGCGCCAGCGCAAGTGAGCGTTGGGGCCGTGGCCGCGAAACGGCACTTGCCGCGTCTCAAGGATACGTAGCCACCTCGATCAGATTGCCATCCGGGTCGCGGCAATAGACCGAGGTCATCGGGCCACGTGCGCCGGATCGCGCGGTTGGGCCCGCTTCGATCGCGACACCTTGCGCGAGCCAATGCGCCTTGACTGACTCCGGACTCGCCTGAGTCACGAAGCAGAGATCCGCACTGCCCGGTACCGGCGCCGCGCCGGTGAACCACGCCACCGTATCCGCATCCTTCGGCCGCAGATTGATCTTGTGGACGCCGAAATGCACGGCGACCCGCACGCCGGTGCGCGAATCGAAATCGATGCGTTGCATGCCCAGCACACGCACATACCATTCGGCACTGGCTTCCACATCCGCTACGTTCAGAACGATGTGGTCGATGCTGTCTATCGAGAAGCTCATGATCGTCGAGAGTGTTGTGTAGATCGCGTTGGGGACGGGCGTCTGCCGCACCGGCCGATGCGCCGGCAACGCCAACCGTATGCCACCCAGGCAAAATACCACGCTCGGGCCAAACGCGTTCTCAGGTCTGCGCAGCGAGCGACGTAGCGAACGCCGCCACACACGCCTCACGCACCCGTTCGATCACCGACGACCAGTCCTCGTCCGCCGCGCGTCGGAACAGCCGCAGCGTATCCGGATACCACGGCGAGTCGCTGCGCGTGTGCATCCAGCGCCAGTCGAGGCCCTGGCTCGGCAGCATGACCCAGCAAGGCTTGCCCATTGAGGCAGCCAGATGAGCGACGGAGGTATCGACGCAAATCACCAGATCGAGCTGCGCGACGATCGCCGCGGTGTCGACCAGGTCCGTCGTCTCCGAGCCGAGATGCAGCAACGGCTGAGCAGCCGGCGGCGACTGGCCCTCTTCTTCGCCCTGACCTTTTTGCAGACTCACGAATTGCAGATCCGGCACGCTCCACAGCGGCGCCAGCGCAGTCAGCGAGGGCAGCGAACGGTTGGCGTCGTTGTGGTGTTGCGGATTGCCCTTCCACACCAGCCCGATCCTGCGTCCTGCGGGCAGCGTCGCGAGCCGAGCGCGCCACTGTTCGACGACAGGCTCCGCAAGTCTCACCGGTTCGACGGGCGGAATCGTCTCCAGCGTCGTGCGCAGATGCAGCGGCGCACTCAACAGGCTGGTCCAGCAATCGAAGCCCGAAGCGCGGTCCACGGCCCCCTGGTGATCGACGACCGCATCCACGCCCTCCACCGCCGCCAACAAGCGGCGCAGCGGCGCCAGACAGGCCACCGTAATATGCGTGGCGCCCTGCGCCTTGAGCAACGGCAGATAACGGCCGAACTGCAGCATGTCTCCAAGACCGTCCTCTTGCCAGACCAGCAGCGACTTGCCCGCCAATGCGTCGCCATGCCACTGCGCACAGGGCAACAGCCTTGGCGTCTTGTGATAGATAAAGTCGGTCTTCTTGTAGCGTGATTCGTAGAGCCGCCAGCCTTCTTCGAACTCGCCGGTACTGATCAGCAAAGTCGCAAGCGCGAAAGTTGCGTCAGGATAGTCCGCGCGGATGGCGATGGCTTGCCGGTAAGCCGCCTCGGCCTCGGGCAAACGGTTGAGCTCCTTCAGCACGTTGCCCAGGTTATAGAGCGCCTCGACAAGATCGGGACGTAGCGCGAGCGCCTGCTGATAAGCGGCGGCCGCTTCCTGCCAGCGCTCCTGGACCTGCAGCACACTGCCCAGGTTGTTGTGAGCTTCGACGCCTCCCGGATTGATGCGCAGTGCCTCGCGATACGTGGTCTCAGCCTCGGCCAGCCGCTCCAGTTTGTGCAGCACGATGCCCAGGTTGTAGTACGCCTCGGCGTAGTCGGGACGCAATGCGAGTGCCTGCCGGTAGGCCGCTTCGGCTTCGGGCAAGCGCTCGAGGTCGGCCAGCACGCTGCCGTGGTTGTTGTGCGCGTCGCTGTAATTCGGGCGAATCGTCACCGCCAGGCGGCAAGCCAGTTCCGCTTCGGGCAAGCGCTTTGAAATCTTCAGCACACTGCCGAGGTTATTGAGGGCCTCGGGATATTGCGGCCGCACGGTCAACGCCTGGCGGTAAGTCTGCTCCGCCTCGGCAAGACGGCCGAGTTCTCTGAGCACATTACCCAGATTGTTATGCGCCTCGGCGCAGTCGGGCCGCACTGCAAGCGATTGCCGGTAAGCGCCTTCCGCCTCGTGCAGACGGCGATGATCGTAGAGCACGATGCCCAGGTTGTAGTGAGCCTCCGCGTAATCGGAGCGGATGGCAATGGCCTGCCGGTAGGCCGCTTCTGCGTCATGCAAACGCTTGAGGCTGTACAGCACCGCGCCGAGGTTGTTGTAGGCCTGAGCCTGATCGGGCCGGATGGCCGCGACGCTGCGAAACATCGCTTCCGCTTCGAGCAGGCGGTTGAGACCTTTGAGCAGGATGCCGAGGTTGTTGTACGCATCGACGAAATCGGGTTTGACCGCGATCGACTGGCGCCAGTAATTTTCCGCGTCGTCCCAGCGGTTCAGGCCGAGCGCCGCGACCGCGGCAACATTCAGCGTCTCGACCAGCAAGTGTTCGGCGACGCTTTCCCGTGCATCGAGTATGGGCTGAAGCAAGGCCAGGGCCTCAGCAAACTTCCCGGCCCCGCACAGCGAAACCGCCACCTGATGAGGTGCCGTGGTGAGAGGCGCGAGCGTCGATGCCGAAGTCATGGATGGTGGTAGGCGCGATTGTCGGCGCTTGTAAGCTCGGGGAAAGTTGTTCCCTGATCGGGTCCGGTGCGGATGCGTGGTTGGCACGCTCTTCATGCAACGGGAGCGCCCCAACAAGCAGGTTACGGCACTTGAGGCCGGCGCGATGGGACGAAATGAGCGTGTTGCTGCACGTTATTCAGCGGATGGGCCCGCCCAATCGGGATGCCTTGCGCCCAGCGATACGCTAAGCTCCGAAACGCGTCGTAAAGAAAATCGGAACCATAACAATGACCCAACTTACGCTCCACCCCGTCACGCGGGACAACTGGATCGCCTGCGCCAAGCTCGAATTGCCGGAAAGCCAGCGCGGCTATGTCGCCCCTAACGTCTACTCCATTGCGGAATCGAAATTCGAACCGCACTATCAGCCGCGTGTGATTCTGCTGGATGAGGAAGTGGCCGGTTTCCTGATGTATTGCCAGGACGATACCGATCAGCAGGCTGAAGCATTCTGGCTGTTCCGCATGATGATCGCCGCTTCGCATCAAGACAAAGGCCTTGGCTACCAGGCGGTGACACTCGCATTAGCCGAGATGGAAACGATGGGCGCTCGACTGGCCTATACGATGCATAAGCCGGACAACGAAGTGGCCGGCCGCCTCTATGCCAGGCTCGGCTTTCGTCGCGTGGGTGTGCTAGAGGACGGCGACATTCAGTTGCAACGGGACTTTTAAGCTGAGCTTGCCGGCACGGCGGTCCGAATCACCGCCCTAAGACTGCCAGGCCATATGCACAAGCGGAAACGGCCGGCCAGCGGAGTCCGTTGCGGAACGTCCCACATCCTTGAACCCGTAGCGGCGATAGAACTCATGCGCGCGCGGATTCTGTTCGTTGACGTCCACGGTGAGACTGGCGTGCTTCTGCCTCACATGGTCGAGCAGGCTTGTACCGACACCTCGCCCGAACTGCTCGGGATCCACAAACAACATTTCGACCTGTGCCTCATGCATGCCGATAAAACCGGCGATGAGGCCCTCGGCACTCTCACAGACCCACACTTCCACCGCCGGCAGATACAGGTCTCTGACTTGCGGATAGAGGTCTTCGATATCCTGCTCGCGCAGAAACGTATGCGTCGCTCGCACAGAGCGCAGCCAGATTTCGACCAGCGCCGAGTTGTCGGCGGGAATGCGGCTTCGTATGGTCATGATGGGTATAAGCGAACGCCTCAACAGCTACTCGAAACGCACGTCCCCCGAACCGGAACGGTTGACGATTCGCGTCGACGGGTTCCCGCTGATCCGAACATCGCCCGAACCGGCTACATTGACGATCGCCGAGACTGAGGCATCGCCACGCAGGTCGCCCGATCCATGCACGCTCGCGTTCAACGCGTTCGCCTCGACGGCGTGGACATCCACCGCGCCCGAACCCTGGATGGCCACGTTCACCGTCTTCACGCGGCCGGAAGCCACGAACGAGCCGGACCCGGAAACGCTGAGGTTCAGGGCATCGCCATGGATGCCCGACGCCGTCATCGACCCCGAGCCCTGCAGACTCACCGCACGCAGCGACGGATTCGTAATCACGACCTTGAGGTCCCTCGCCAGCGCGACCGGCTCCTTCAACTCGATGGTCAATACGTCGTCGTGGATGGAAGTGAGCAGCAACGGCAACAGGTTCGCCGGACCGGAGACCGTGATCGAGGGGCTTGCGCCAATCGAGAAGACCACCTCAGCCGGCGCACGCAGCTCAATGCCTGAAAACTTGCCTGCTGGCCGCGTTTCGGTCTGATCGGCAGACGAGGCGGCGTTGGCATCCGTCGACACGCGGATCACCGCACCGGCGTTGCTCTGGGCCACCGCCACACTTGCGAGCACGCTAAAGGCCGCCGCCGCGGCAATTCGAACGATGGACACGCTCATGGTCTTTCGTCTCCTTGTCTCAACTCGCTATTGCGGCCCTTGGCCGCTTTGGTTGCGCATCATGCGCCTAAGCGCAGCGAGGCGTCAAACCCGCCACTAAATCGAGTCCTTTGCAACGCTAGCGATCGCTGCGCAACAAACCATACAGCGCGGTATCCGACACCTCGCCGCCGACAACCCAGCGCTCCCTAAGCAATCCTTCGCGGACAAAGCCGGCGCGTTCCAGCACGCGCGCCGACCCGTTGTTGCGCGGGTCGATATCGGCTTCGAGGCGCCGCAGCGACAGTGTCGAGAACGCATGTCCGATCAACGTATGGACCGCTTCCTGCGTGTAGCCTTGCCGCCAGAACTCGCGGGACACGCCAAAGCCGATCTCCGCCCGCAACGAAGGTTCGTAAAGACTGAAGAGCGTGCAAGTGCCGATCATTTGCCCGGTCTCACGCAGGTCGATGGCGCACACCAGGTCCTTGCCGGATGCACTCGCCGTCATCAGACGCGATAGATATTCGCGCGCCTGTTCCAGTTGGGTCATGGGAGCGAATGACCAATAGCGCATGAATTGCGGATCGGAGTACATCGCGAATAGCACAGCCGCATCGTCTTCGCGCAACGGGCGCAGCACCAGACGAGGCGTGTTTAACGTAATGGGTTCGAAGAATGGCATAGCGTGTTTGGTTTGTTTAGACACTCAGGCCGTATAGCGGCTTGGCCTTGCCCGCAAACCAGTCCCGCAGCGACGCGTCGTCCCAGCTCCCGGCAATACCCGCTGCCTCCTGCAGCAACGCGGTGCCCTCTTTCTGCCGTGTAAGACCGAACAGTGCCTGAGCGGCCTCAAGCATCAGGAAGGCACGGTCGACGTCTTCGCTGCCGTTGGTCTCGATCAAATGCGTGCCGCGCTCGGCCGCTTCCAGTGCCTTGGCAAACTCGCCCAGGCGATTGAACACCATCGCGCAGAGGTAATCTGCCCGCTCCAGATTGACCCATGTGCCCGCGCGCTGCCAAAGCTCGCGCGCCGCGGACGCGCCCTCGATCATCACCTCGCGGACCTGCGGATGGGCAAGCGTTTCGTCATCCTGCTCAAGCAGCGCCGAGACGATATTGTTGAGACTGGGCGCAACGAGCGCATCGGCCTCGCTCGATTCGTTCCAGCGTTCGACACCTTCCACCACACCCTGCAGCGCCACGGCGACATCCAGCGCGCGTCCAGGCGTCAGCAGAAAGCTGATCGCCGCCGCGCGAACGACCGTCGTTGCCTGCTCGGCCCGCAGACCCAGCTTCGACATCCGGCGCTCCAGCGCGACGCCTGCCAGCAGATTTCCACTGATATGCGCAGACACCGCCGCGTTACGCAACACCGCCAGCGGCAACGACTCGTGGCTCGCGGTGCCTTTGGCAATCAGTTCGTAAGCCTCCTGCCAGCGCTGGTTCAATTCACCGACCACGTGATTCGACAGCCAGCTGAAGCGCGCAAGCTGGTCGGCGGGTAACGCAAGGTCTGCTAGCTGGCGCAGTTTTTCGGCTGCCGCTTGCGGCTCGTCGTCGTGGTTCTGCATCAACAGGCCAAGTTCGTCTGCGATCGTCATCGTGCTGATTCCTCAATTAGAGAACACGTCATTCAAGCGGCATCGCTTTAAGTGCGTCCGACCGCCGGCCGGCTGACGATCTTAAGCATCTGCAAGCAGGGATTGCTCGGCGACCAAAGCTCGGGGAACACCTCGACAGGAGCAAATCCCATCCGCTCATAAAAGCCGCGCGTCAAGGCGTAATGCGGATTGGGACTCGTCGCCGCGATGGTCTTCACTTGCAGGAAGCGTGCGCCGTGTTCGGCGAGCCAGGATTCCACGTGCATCAACAGCTTCTTGCCGACACCTTGGCCTCGCACTTCGGCATGCACCGCCACGCAGTGAATTTCCCAAGCTTGAGGGAAGTGTTCGCGTAACGTCAAGAAGCCGATAATCCGGCATTCATGACGCATCACAAAGGTGGGCAACGTGGCCGTATCGCGGACGTACTGCATTAACGCTTCTTCAATGCCGAACCATTCAGGCACGCTGCGCAGGATGGCTTCGCACGCTGCCTGAATATCGCCTTGCGGACGGACGCCACCCACAGGCCAGCGATAACCCAGCACCGATTCGCGCGGATAAGCGTTCTCGCAGACCTGGCCAAGCTGGTTGCCGCCCAACAGGTAAACCGATTCGCTATCGGCGCGCAGGAAGAAGCCAACATGCCCCTTCCAGCTCTCCGGCTCGTCGCGGTACAGCACGGCAATGCATCCTAAAGCCGGTTGCGCGAGCGGCTCGCCCCATTCGAGCCAGGAGCGGGCCAGCGCCGAACCCGTACCTGGCATATCGAGCTGCGCTAAACACCAGTTCACGAACGACGAGCACCACGAGGCCTTGTCGTCGTAGCCGCGAATATTCGTGTGTTCGTGGTACTCGGTAATGCGCGGATTGCTCTGCCCTGGCGGATATTGCGCGATGCCGGTTTCCCTCCGTGCAACGGCAAGCCAGGGTGGCGCATTGACTGATTCGATGTTGTATTGAGGATCGTCCATAGTGTGCAGTTCAGCTTGGGGGCGGCCGCTGAATCATGCCGCCCCAATCGGACTTAAGGTTTCATCAAGAGGTAGTAGCCAAAGCCTAGCGTTGCGCGTCCCCACTTGAGGTACGCCATGTGCCACTTCTGCATGCGCACGCTAAAGGCCTCGGCCTCGGGGTCGTCGGGATGATCGGCGAGGTAGCGCATCATCGCGTTGCAGTACTTGCCTTCGTAATCGTCCCACTCGTCATCGTTGCTCGTTGTCGTGCGCAGCACCACGTATCCGCAGGTCCGTGCCCGCTCCGCATTGTCCGCGTGCGTCGCGAACTCATCAAGCGTGCCGTCGATCGCCTCGAGATAGCCGCTTGACGGCGGCTGTTTCCAATACCCGTCTGCGACAAGCAGGCGTCCACCGGGTTTGAGCCAGTCGAAGCAGGTTCGCAGACACGCGTCGAACGAACCGAACGCATGGACCGAACCGACGCATAGCACCGCGGCATAAGCCTCGGCCTCGCGGGGATGCTCCAGCAGCGGACAGTCGAACAACTGCAGACGATCGTCAGCGCCTCGCCATTCAAGGCGCGCGCGATCGAGAAACGCCGCGTTGATATCGACACCCACGCCGCGCGCAGGACATCGTTCAAGCAGTTCGCGCAACAAGGCGGCCTTGCCGCACCCTGCGTCGAGTACGACGTCGTGCGCGGTCAGGCCGTCGCCGAGACTGTCTAAGAGTTGCTGTGCCTTAGATGGCGAGAGCGGGCTGAGATAGTGATGATCGCGATGTGCGATCGTCGAGAAGCGAAAGGGATTTGCGGATGTACCGGACATGATTCCATTGCATGGAGAGGTGGGATGAAAGATGGATAAAACCTGAGTGGCACACAACTTTCATATCCAGACCTCCGATGCGTTAAATGGAATTCGCGGCGACAGATAGTAAGGCAGAAATCTGCTTTTGACGAATCTTTCCGCACGAAGTGAAACGGCACAACACCTCGACCGAACGCAACCGCTCAATGCAGGTCGGCCCGCGCGCGCATTTCGTACACCTCTTCCAGATTCGGCGCGGGTTCGCTCAAACTGTCGACGAAGCATTGCGTGGCCGGATCGCTAATGAAGCTGGCGGCCGAACCGGCCGTCAGGATCGCCTCGCACTCCTGCGGTCGCGCAACGACGAAGCCTTGCACATAGTCCACGCCGATTTCCTTGAGCGCCCGCAGCGTGTTCGCATCTTCGACCCACTCGGCAATGCTGCGCATGCCGAGGTTGCGCGCAAGGGCGACGATTGCCTCGACGATCGCCGTATCGGCGGGGTGCTCGCACATCGTGCGAATGAACTCGCCGTCGATCTTCAAGGCATCGGCCGACAGGTCCTTCAGATACTTGAACGAGGTATAGCCCGCGCCGAAGTCGTCGAGCGCGATCTTGCCGCCCATATCGTGAACGCGCGCGATAAACCGCTGCGTGTTCTCCAGATCGTGCAGTGCGACGCTCTCGGTGATTTCGAGGCACAGGTAACGGATAATCGGACGGTAGCGCGCGAACAGCGCGAAGATGTCTTCCATGAACTGCTCGTCGTTGAGCGACCCACCGCTCAGGTTGACGCACACAAAGCGCGTCTTCGGCAACGCATGCCGGTTCCGCTCGATCCATTCGAGTACCGTGGTCAGCACCCATCTGTCGATGGCGGCAATGTTGCCGGACTCCTCCGCCGCCACGATCACCTTGCCGGCCGGCAGTATCGCGCCGTCCGGCGCACGCCAGCGCAGCAGCACTTCGAAGTCGAGCGACGCGGTGGGTGCGGCGAGCGACATGATCGGCTGCATCACCAGGAACAGTCCGCCGGGCAAGCGGTTTTGCCCGAGCGTTTCGACCAGCATGAGTTCCTTGGCGCGCTCCTCGAAGGCCGCCGCGCCCTTGCGATAGGTGACGAGATGCCCGTGCGCCACGCCTTTCGCCTCACGGCAGGCGCCGTCCGCGTTGGACAGCGCGTCCTGCACCCGCACGCCGTGCGAGCATTCCACGAGGCCAATCGACGCCTTCACCTGAAACGCGCAATTGCCGACCTGATACGGCGCGGCGCTGAGCAAGGTGACGAGTTCGCGACACTGCTCGATCGCATCGTCGATCGAGGTGTTGCTCATCACGCAGATGAACTCGTCGCCGCCGATGCGTCCCACCGCATACTCAGGCCGGAACAGTGAACGGGCACGCGCGGCGACCTGCTTGAGCACCTCGTCGCCAGCGCGATGCCCGAACAGATCGTTGACGAGCTTGAAGCGGTCGAGGTCGATATAGGCCAGCGCCCACGGCGTGTGCTCCTCGCTTTGCGCCGCGATGGCCCGTTCCACCCCGCGGCGATTCAACGAGGCGGTCAGCGGATCATGGTCGACGAGAAAATGCAGACGCTCGATCGCTTTGGCGCGCTCCGTCACGTCCTGCAACGAGCCTTCGATCCAGCCGTTCGAGCGCGTCGCCTTCAGCGAGTAACGCCGCTCGGCTGTGCCCCACTCCGCCGAGCCGCCGAGTTCGAGCTCGCCCTCGCTGCCCTTCTGCGCCAGCGCCTGCAAAGAGCCCCACGCGCCCGGCTCGAAGTAATCCTTCCAGAGCCGCACCTTGTATTCGGCCTTGCGCAGATCGAGCATCGCACGCAAGGCGGGATTGGCGCGCACGAAATGGCCGTTCTCATCGAGCGTGAAGAGACCGATCGGCGTGACGTCATAGGTGTTGCGCAACTCCGTTTGCATCCGCCGGCGGCGCTCGCGCTCGGCGCGCATCTGCTCGGCGATCGCAAAGGCGGCCATCATGCTCGACGACAGCGCCGCCACCACCGGATTCACGCCGCCGAACAGCAGCTTGATGCCGAACGCCGCGCCCAGCACTTCGGAGAAGATCGAAAACAGCACGACGACCATCGACGCCACGTACCACAGCACGGTGCGCGAACCGGTCATCCACACCAGCCGCGCAAGCAGGAAGACCAGCACGGCCATGCCGATGCTGCTGAAGGTCCACATCACCGGAATGAACTTCGCGTATGGCAGCACCGCCGCCGCAGCGAGGTTCAACAGGCCGGCGTACAGCACCGTGCGCAGCAGCCAGCGATACCCCACCACCTTCAGTTCGCGGCGGAACAACTGATTGAACAGGGCCCCCGTCAGCAGGTAGTACACGGCAAACGTGTACTGGCGCAGCAAAGGCATGTAGTCGGGTGGAATGACGCGGCCAATCCATTCCATGTCCCAGCCCATCGCATTCGAGCAGAGCCGCAGATTGCCGATCAGCCAGGCCGCGAAGATCACATAGGTCAACTCGCGGTTGATGAGGGCCGTCACGAACACGAAGATGGCGAGCGTCAGCAGGCCGCCGGCAATCAGCGCCGCGTTTTCGTGGAAGTCGAGCGCCGAGTCGCTGAGCGCCGCACCATCCCAGGCGAGCACATTCAGGTACGCGGGGCCAGAAAATGTGCCGCGGCACAATACCTGTGCGGGCTCGGCGGCGGCATTGACCGGCAACTCGAAACCCGCCTTGACGGGACTGAGCTTGCCGCTCGTGCCATGGCGATCGGCCTGGCCGAGCGGCGCCAGCGTCGCGGCATTCCAGCAAGCCAGGGTTTGCGCGTGGCGCGAGGGAAATTCAACTACGGTCGGATGCCCCGGATTGACCGGCGGCACGTCGAACAGGAACCAGAAGGGCGATTCGGCAAGCCGCGTGCTGTAGCGCCTGGTGGTGGGCGCCTGCTGCAGGCTCTTCAAGGTGGCCAGCGCCTCGGCCGGCCCCAGCGATGCGCGCTTGTCCGGCACGATGTGCAGCGCGAGCGTGATGGCACCCGCCGACTGGAATTGCCGGGGTGCCCAGAATAACGTGGCGACCGTGGCGAGCGTAATAAGCGCCGGCACGACGTAGACCGCGAATGCGTACAGAAGCCAGTCGATAAACGACCCCGCGCGCATGTATTTCGACCGCGAAAAGAACGTCGCCGACTCCATACCCGGAATTCCCCTTATGCGGCAAAGCCCTCAACGTAAACGATGACGGAGCCAAGAGGCCCCGCCACCACCGCGTTACCCATTACAGCGTGACACGTTCGTTGGCCTGCCGGAGCACTTTGTTTTACTTGCCATATCCAATTTGAGTAGCTTCCAAGCATCCTACAGTTTCCCGGTTGAAAGATAAATCTGCGGGCGACAAATCAATGTCCGGGTGATACGTATGGATCATAAACTTGAGCAGCGGATGGCCGGCCGCCGCCCAGCGCTCGCGCGCCACGGCCACCGGCTTGGCCATCACCCGGTGCGGCAGGCCGCCGACGTGCGCCATGGGCAGGAACTGGTTCTTGCCGAAAACGTCGTCGAACAGCATGGCTTCATACTCGCGATCCAGCGGCGAACGCGCGGTAATGACCATCCAGTCGATCTCCTGTTGCTGGCAATACAAAAACAATGCCTTGCACAGGCCGATCTTGACCATCCGCCCAATCGTCCCGCCGGCCACGCCCAGCCGCGTGGCTTCCGCCATGCGCGTGCCCTGCAACCAGTCCGGCAACTGCACCGACTGCTCGACGGCCAGCGGTGCGAACTCGTTCGTCTGAATCCGCAGGGTGCCGAGCGGGCCGCCGTCCAGCTTCGACTGGGCCAGCAACACGGCCGTTCCGGGCTCGCAGTCCCCCTTTTCAATCGTCATCTTGCTGGCAAAGTCCGGCAAATGCCGGCCGTAAGCCATTTGTCGCATCATGACAGCTTTTTGAAGGGAATCGCTATCGGCGGCTATACGAATGGTAAACGGCAGTCTCTCCGTTTTCCTGAGTGGAATCGTCTCTGCGATCTCCGGGTTGGCGGCGTGTTCGTGATGGAGTTCGGAAACTAATACTGAAGGATTTAGGCGATCCATTTTATAACCCCAGTTGGCTAATAGAGAAAGGAAACCATCGCACCTGGCACTCCAGAATTCCGCGCTTCAGTACGACAAATCTAGCCTCTCACGAACTGAAATTTACGGGTGAGTCCTATCTAATATTTCTTAATAATTAACGTCTTAGTGAGGACGCCAAGCCATTGCAGCCGTGGGCTTCCACCTCCTCGCAAAGGCACGCCCGGCAACGCGCATCGCCCGGCGCAAGCCAGATCGTTGCGCTTGCACTAAACTTGCGGCCTTCAACAACATCGCGCCTTGCTAAATCGCGCTTCGCGAACTCATGACCGCTCAATCCGCCGACACCTCCGACGAGCCCCGACCTCCGCCCTCCTCTGCCCCTGGCGACGAGACCTTCACTAGCGAAGCACTGCATCGCAGCCTGCCGCGCAGCAGGCCGTTTCAGCGCTTCTGGTGTACCCGCGTGTTCTCGTCCCTTTCGTTCCAGATGCTGGCGGTCGCAATGGGCTGGCACATCTACGGGCTCACGCACAGTGCCTTCGCGCTCGGCCTTCTCGGCCTCGCGCAATTCCTGCCGATGTTCACGCTGACCCTCGTCGTAGGCCAGGTCGCCGACCGCTACGACCGCCGGCGTATCGCCGCCGTCTGTCAAAGCGCCGAAGCCGCCGCTGCGCTGGTGTTTGCATGGGGTACCTTCGGTGGCTGGCTGAGTGCGCCTGTGATCTATGGACTCGCCGCTTGTCTCGGCGCTGCCCGCGCCTTCGAATCGCCCGCCGTGTCGTCGCTGCTGCCCGGTGTGGTGCCGCGCAGCCAGTTGCCTCAGGCGACCGCATGGGCGACCTCGGCCGGCCAGACGGCGCAGATCGTCGGTCCCGCGCTCGGCGGCCTGCTGTATGGCGTGGGTGCCGGGCCGGCGTATCTCGTGTGCGCGCTCACGTTTGCTACGGCCGCCGCACTCGTGTGGGGTATTCCACTACAGGCACGGCCCGCTACCCGCGCACCGGTGACGTTGACATCGGTCTTCTCGGGGATCGGCTTCATCCGCAAACAGCCCGTCATCCTCGGGGCGCTTTCGCTCGATCTGTTCGCTGTCCTGTTCGGTGGCGCGACTGCCCTGCTGCCGGTGTTTGCACGCGACATCCTGCACGCCGGGCCATTGGGACTCGGCTTGCTGCGCTCGGCATCGGCGGTCGGCGCGCTCTCCGGCACGATCTGGCTGGCGCACTTTCCGCTGCGCAAGCGGCCCGGTGCTGCGATGTTTGGTGGGGTCATCGCGTTCGGCCTCGCCACGTTGGTGTTCGGGCTCTCGCATCAGATCGTGATCTCGCTGCTGGCGCTCGCCGTGCTTGGCGCATCGGATGTGATCAGCGTCGTGGTGCGCCTCTCGCTCGTGCAACTTCGCACGCCTGACGAGATGCTCGGACGCGTGAGCGCAGTCAACGCGTTGTTCATCGGCTCGTCGAATCAGCTTGGCGAGTTCGAGTCGGGTCTGACTGCCGGATGGTGGGGTGCCCAGCCTGCGGTGCTGATAGGCGGCGTGGCAACCATCGCCGTTGCACTGCTGTGGATGAAGCTGTTTCCCGAGCTTCGCCGGGTCCGCACGCTAGGCCATGAAGACGAACCCGTCACCGCAGGTTCGTAAGATCTGCCAGGTGAATGTCCCAAGTGCGCGAGTGTTGCGCTGAGGCGACATGAGAGCACTGCGCGAGGCACGCGACGGCGATGCCTCGTGCGTCAAACTTACCGATCGCTTCAGGCTCAAGAAAAAACGACCGGCAGTTCAGTGAACGCGGCGTTTGCAGCGGCCCGTGTCGAATCGCACCATTCTGCGAATCTCCAGTCAAACGAGTAGCATAGGTCCCAGACTGATGTGAAAACGGAGGAGACATGCAGACCGCTCATCAACCTCACCATTTCCACCTCGAGCTACGCCACGCAACGGTACCCACCTACGTGACGAGCTACCTGTTTCCCATTCTGCTGCTCGCCTACGAGGCGTGGCGGGTTGGGCACTGGATCTTCGATTACGGCATGAACTTCGCGAACTTCCGCTACATGGGCTATGAATTCCTGCTCATGCTGACGTTCGTCGCGCTGCAGATCCTGGTGGAGATTGTGTTCCTCGCGGGTGCAGGCATCACCAAACATCCGGACTTCGAACATCGGGTCTCGAATGTTCTGGTGGGGATCGGTTGCTCCTTCGTGGTGCTCGGCTTCGACCTGGCGTTGCAGTACGCGCTGTAACGCCGTACACGTTGCCCCTCACGCCTTGCGCTGCAGGGCGAACAGGGTGCCGGCGAGCAGGATGAACGCGCCGATAATGACCTTCTGCCACGTGCTCGGCACGCCCACCAGGATCAGCACGTTGTTGATCAGGGTGACCAGCACCACGCCTAGCAGCGTGCCGACCACGGTGCCGGTGCCGCCCGTAATGCGCGCGCCGCCGAGAATCACCGCCGCGATCACATCGAGTTCCGAGCCGACCAGGTCGAACGGATTCGCGAGCCGGTTATTGGCTACGTGCAGAATCCCTGCGATGCCTGCCAGCATGCCCGTATAGCCGAACACAAACAGATGGATTGCGCGCAGGTTGTAGCCGAGGCGCTCCGCAATCGCGAGGCTGCCGCCCATGGCGTAAACGCCGCGTCCCATCATGGTCCGGTTCAGCAGCCACCATGTCACCACCGCCGCCACCAGCAGGGCCAGCACCGAAACCGGCAGCACAGCACGCAAGCCGTCGGCGGTCTGATAGAAAAACAGCGGGATGCGGCCGAAGCGATCCATGCTGTGCGGAATGTTCATGAAGAACGTCGTGCCGATGAAGGTCAGCAGGATGCCGCGATAGAGATACTGCGTGCCGATCGTCACGATCAGCGACGGCGCTTTCAGCCGGTGCACCAGCACGCCGTTGATCAGGCCGAGCACAATGCCGCCGAGCGCGCCGGTGATCAGGATCAACGCGAACGGCTCGTCGGGCCACCACGCGAACACGGCCTTCGTGATCCCATACATGGTGAGCGCGCCGATCGCGGTGAACGACACGTCGATGCCGCCCGAGGCCAGCACCACCAGCGTGCCGAGCGCAAACAGCGACACGGTAGTGGCCGAATGCAGCAGGTCGAACAGCGTCGCCAGTTGAAAGAAGCGCGGATTGATCGCGCCGACGATGATGCACATCACCACGATCAGCCCGGCGGTGAACCACTCGGGGTTGCGCGCGAGCTTGGCCCGCAAGCTGAGCGGCTTCACCTGCGGTGCGATGTCGATGACAGTTGGCGTGGTCATGGTCTGGTTGATGCGCGGGTTCATGCGGGTCACGTCCTCTCAGCGTACTCTATGCGGCTTCCGACAGCAGCGCGTGATACAGGTCGGCTTCTTGCAACTGGTCGGCTTGATATTCGTTCGCAACGCGTCCCTTCTTCATCATCAGGATGCGGTCGCAGTTCTGCAGCAGCTCGGGCAGGTCGTCGCTGATCAGGATAATGCCGATGCCCCGCTGCGACAGGCGCTGCATGATGCGGTAGATGATGTCCTTCGAGCCGACATCCACGCCGACCGTCGGACCGTGCAGGATCAACACGCGCGGATCGATGGCGAGCCAGCGGCCGATCAGCACGCGTTGCTGATTACCGCCGGACAGCGACTGCACGGGTTTGTCGACGTCGGGCGTCGCGATCTGCAACTCCTTGACGGTGTCGACGGCGAGCGCTTGCGCACGCGTGCGGTCGATCTGGCCGAAGCGGTCGCGCAGGCTCGAGATCATCGCGGTGATGACGTTGTCGCGAATCGACTTGTCGAGGAACAGCCCTTCGTTCAGGCGGTCTTCCGGTACATAGCCGATCCGGTGGTTCTTCGCATCGGACGGCGTGTGCAAAACAATGCGCTTGCCGTCCAGCACGATCTCGCCATGCTGCGCAGGCGCCACGCCCGCGAGCGCGCGCGCCAGTTCATTGCGTCCCGAGTCGAGCAGTCCGGTGACGCCGAGAATCTCGCCACGGTGCAGCGCAAACGAGACATCGGCGAACTGGCCGGTGCGCGTGAGGCCGCTCACGTCGAGCACCACTTCGGCGCCGAAACCGCCTTCGCGATAGCGCTCGCTCGACAGATGCCGGCCCGTCATCAGTTCGCTGATCTGGGACTTGGTGTAGTTCGCGATCGGCCCTTGCGCCATGGTCTGGCCGTCGCGCAACACGATTACTTCGCCGCCGATCGCATAGCATTCGTCGAGCTTGTGACTGACGAACAGCACCGTCACGCCCTGCGCGCGCAAATTGCCTAGTACTGCGATCAGGTTGTCGACTTCTTTCTGCGTCAGCGAGGTGGTGGGCTCGTCCATGATGACGAACTTCGCCTCGCTCGCAATGGCGCGCGCAATCGCCACGAGCTGGCGGGTCGCGAGCGGCAATTCTTCGACGAGCGTGGACTGGAACTCCGCGTCGCCAGGCAGGCCGACAGCCGCCAGCGCACGCTCCGCCGTCTTCGCCAATGCGCGGCGGTCGAAGGTACGGGTCAGGCGGCCATTGTGCGTAGCCAGCTCCGAGGTCAGCGCGACGTTTTCGGCCACGCTCATGTTCGGCAACAAGGAGAGGTCCTGATACACCGTCTCGATCCCCGCCGCGAGCGATTCCAGCGCCGTGAGGCGGGCGTGCCGCTCGCCTTCGATAATGAGCTCGCCCTCATCGGGCGGCTGCGCGCCGGAGATGATCTTGATCAGCGTGCTCTTGCCGCAACCGTTTTCGCCGAGCAGGTGATAGATCTGTCCGCGCTGAAACGACAGGCTCACGCCACGCAGCGCATGCACGCCGGTGAAACGCTTGTGCACGCCAACCACTTGCAGAAACGGCACGGAAGCAGCGTCTGTATTCATAGTCCGATTGCAACCTTTAAGACCTAGGAGCAGCCTGCGTTTTCTTCTTCAAAGGTGTGCCCGCAAGCGAGCACACCTCCACTCAGGAAGCGACAGCCGTTAGAACGCGTAGTTCTTGTAGTTCGACTTGTCGACGTCGACCCAGCCCTGGCCGCGCACGATGATGCCCTTGCCCGGACCCTTGGTCACGGTCACCTTCGTGTAGCCCGGAATGCCGAGGTTGTCGCCGTCATGCACGGTCTGGCCGTGGATCAGCATCAGCGCGATCTTGTTCATCGCTATGCCGGCAAGCTTCGGATCCCAGAACGAAATACCGTTGATGGCGCCGCTTTCGAGGAACTTGGCGGCTTCGGTCGGCAGACCCGTGCCGTACACGCAGATCTTGCCCTGCAGGCCCGCTTCTTCAACCGCACGGCCAATGCCGATCACGTCGAGCGACGACGACCCCTGGAAGCCCTTCAGGTCCGGATGCTTGCGCAACACTTCCTTGGCGACTTCATAGGCGCGTTCGCCGTCGTTATTGGTTTCGAGCTTCGGTTCGACCAGATCCATCTTCGGATACCTGGCCTTGGCGTTGCCGATCCCGCCATCCGCCCACTGCACCTGCGAGCGGCTGCCGAGCGACCCTACCAGCACGGCCCATTTGCCTTCGTCGTGCATGCAGCCGGCGAGCCGCTGGTTCAGGTTCGCGCCATACGCCGTGTTGTCGAACGCTTCGATGTCGACCATGGTGTTCTTTTCGTTGTCCGCCTCATGCGTGACCACCTTGATGCCGCGGTCCATCGCCTTCTTCAGCGCGGGTTCGAGCGTGGGCGGATCGTAGGGCACCACGGCCAGCGCATCGACCTTCTTGGCGATCAGGTCTTCGATGATCTTCAGTTGCTGCGCCGCGTCGGCTTGACCCGGTCCAGTCTGATAGGCCGTTACGCCCGGGTTGTCCTTGGCGAATTCCTTGACGCCCTCGTCCATGCGGTTGAACCAGTTGATGCCGGTCACCTTCACCACCGTGACGATCGTCACATTGTCCGCCGCGTGCGCTGCGGCGATCACGCCTACCGTGAGCACGCCTGCTGCCAGTGCGGCGCCCAATCGAGTCAGTTTCATTCCATGTCTCCTTTTTCTTTCGATGTCGCCCTGCTTCACGGTTGCGGACATCCAGGGCCCCGATGTCCGCCGCGTACTAAACTTTGCCTACGTGCCGGCGCTCATGCTGAACGCGAGCGCTACCTTCGCGCCGCCGGATCGGAGCGCGTGAAACCGAAGATCGCGCTAACCCGCTCGCCACCCGCGAAAGCCAGCGACAACAGCAGCAGAAAACCCCACGCGCAGTCGCCGAAGAACTGCGACACACCCAGCAGATTGAACAGGCTCGCGAGGAACTGCAGCACCGTGGCGGCGAAGAACACCGAGATGATGCGGCCGCGGCCGCCGGCGGGATTCACGCCGCCCATCACGGCAATCAGGATCGAGATCAGCAGATACGAGTTGCCGTAGTCCCATTTCGCGCTGGACGTATGGGTCGCGCTGATCAGGCCGGCCAACGAGGCGAGCACGCCGCACATCGTGTAGGTCAGAATCAGCATCCGCGCGCGCGGAATGCCCGCATAAAAAGCGGCCTTGGGATTGGTGCCCATCAGATACAGGCGCAAGCCGAACGGGCTGCGTTTGAGCAACCAGCCCAGCACGACGATGGCGGCAATGAAGATGATGAACGAGATCGGCACCTGAAACGCGGTGCCGTTGCCGATATCCGAAAGCTGGTCGACATACTCGACCGGCACCGATGCGCCGTTGCTCAACACCACGGCGATGCCGGTAAACAGCAACTGTGTGCCCAGCGTGCAGAGAATCGGCGTAAGCCGCAGCTTCGCAATCACGACGCCGTTCAAGAGGCCGCCGAGCAGCCCTATCGCCACGACGATCGCGCAAAACAAGGCCGTGTAAGCGACTGGCGAGGCGTCGGCGCTGAGGCACTTCGGCACGATCAGCGCGGCGATCATGCCCGACAGATTCGCGAGGCCGACGCCGGACAGATCGATACCGCCGTTGCCGGAGATCATCGAAAGCATGATGCCGAGTGCAAGCAGGCCGAGTTCGGGCAACTGGCTGCCCATCGACTGCAGATTGTCGACATCGACAAACTGGCCGTGCGACAGCGCTGTCGCCACCAATACGACCAGCACGTTGACGGCCAGCAAGAAATTCAGTTGCCGGTCGGCGAACAGTTTTCCAACAGCGAACGAGGACTTCATGGTGAAGAGAAACTCCTTCAGACTGCATGAAACTTCAGCGGGCCGTCGAGGTGCGATCCATGAGACCTCAACGAGCAGTGAACGCGCCCTGCGTGTATCTGCAGTGCACCTTCAGTGCGCAGACACCGGCTGGCCCGCCTGACTCAATAGCTGGTTCACTTCGCTTAACGTCGGCATCGACGGCGCCGTGCCCGGACGTGTCACGGAGATACCGGCCAGCGCACAACCGAAGCGCATCGCCTCCACGGGATCCGCACCGCGTGCCAGCGCTGCGGCAAACCCGCCCGTGAAACCGTCGCCCGCACCGGCCGTCTCCACGACGCGGCCGCACTGGAACGCCGGCACCAGCACCGACTGCCTGGCGGAATGAAGCAGCGCCCCCGCTTCGCCAAGCGTCACGATCACCGTGCCCACGCCTTTGGCAAGCAGCACGTCGGCTGCGCGCCGCGCGTCGTCGGCGTTCTGGATCGGCACGCCCGTCAAGGCGGCGGCCTCCGTTTCGTTGGGCGTGATGTAATCGCACAGCGGGAAAATGTCGTCGTCGAGCGGTAACGCAGGCGCGGGATTGAACACCGTGATGACGCCGTGCCGCCGTGCCACTTCAAGACCGCGTCGCGCTGCTGCGAGCGGTTGCTCCAGTTGCGTGACGAACACCTGCGCGGCAGCGATATCCACTTCGATCGCGTCGACATCGGCCGCGTTCATCGTGCCCGCCGCGCCCGAGGCGACGATGATGGCGTTCTTGCCGTTGGTGTCGTCGACGAAGATGTGTGCGGCGCCGGTCGAAACACCCTCCACCGTCGTGGCCCGCGCGGTGATGCCTTCCGCGGTCCACGTCGAGCGCGCGATCGCGCCGAAGGCATCGTTACCGATGCGTGTGCAGAAGACCACTTGCGCACCGGCCCGCGCTGCGGCGACCGCCTGATTCGAACCCTTGCCGCCCGGGCCCATCGCGAAGGCCGAGCCGGCGATGGTCTCGCCGATCAGCGGCATGCGTTCGGCGCGAAACGTCAGATCGGTCACATAGATGCCGAGAATGACGACGCGTCCGCTCTGTTGGGACTGCGTGCTCATTTTTGCTGCTCCCCGGCACTCGGCGCGTCCGGCGCCAGCAACACGCCCTTGGTGAACACGAAGCAGCCGTAACCGCGCCGCTCGCCGGTGGCGATCACGCAATACGCTTTCTTGGCGCGTTCATAAAACGCGAAACGCTCGATGGAAGCAAACGGCAGATCGCGCCCTTCGGCCGCATTCACTTCGGCCTGCGCCTCGCGTTGCACAGCAGGAATCGTGTTCGGCTCGCCGACTACTTCCATGCGCTGCGCCGGATGCTCGACAAAGGTATCGAGCGGCAGCACAGACAGCACCGCGCGAACCGCGCGCGCCGCATCCGCGCCGTCGAAACGCAGCAGCTTGCCCAGCACCGTTGCGCGCGCAACGGAGTCGGCGGGGAAATTCGCATCGCAAATCACCACTTCGTCGCCGTGGCCCATCGCGCGCAGCGCGTGCAACACATCGGCATTCAACAGCGGGTCCAGATTCTTCAGCACGGTGTCTCCTCCATGTTCGATCGGCCTGCTACCCGTCCACAATCGGACGGTCAGTCTCCGTAAGGTATCCAGATGTTCTTCACTTGCACAGCCTGACGCAGCCAGGCCGGTCCTTCTGTCGAGCGGTCAAACCAGTCGAACTGGCGCCCATGATCGACAAAGGTGCGCTTCAGATTACCCACCGAAGCGCGTTCGACGAGCGCCGAATCCGCCGCGCCGCCGAAGCACCAGAGCGCGTCGACGTCGTCGTGTTTCGCGAGCGCCGGCAGCAAGGCGGCACGCTCGCCCGTGACGATGTTCAACACGCCGCCGGGCACATCCGAGGTTTCGACCACCTGATACAGGTCCGTCGCCGTCAGCGGGCAGGCTTCGCTCGGCAGGACCACCACGCGGTTGCCCATTGCCAGCGCCGGTCCCACCAGCGAGACGAAGGCCAGCAGCGGCGCTTCATCCGGGCAGGCAATGCCGATCACGCCCAGCGGTTCGTGCATGGCCAGCGCGACGCCGCGCAACGGCGGCGTATGCACCGCGCCGTCGAACTTGTCGGCCCACGCGGCGTACGTGAAGAGCCGCGTCACGGCAGCTTCGACTTCCGCATGTGCGGCGGTCTCGTCGGCGCCGGTGCGCACCACCAGTTGCCGCGCGAATTCGTCGGCCCGTACCGTGAGATTCTCCGCGAGGTAGTACAGCACCTGGGCGCGATTGTGCGTGCTGGCCTGCGACCACTTGCCTGCGCCGCGCGCCGCCTCGACGGCATTGCGAATGTCCTTGCGGTTGCCCTCGCCCACTTCGCCGACGAGTCCACCGTCTGCACCATGGACGGGCAGCGAATAACCGCCGTCGGGGCGAACCTGCTTGCCGCCGATAAAGAGCTTCGCTGTGCGATCGATCGCCGTCACGTTCAAGCCGCTCGCGTTCGACAGCGCCTCAAGCGAACCCGTTGCCGCAGCCCGCGCAGGACGCTCGGCGAGCTTAAGCCAGGCACGCGGCTTCAGATATTCGTAAATGCCCTCGCGACCGCCTTCACGGCCATAGCCCGACTCGCGATAGCCGCCAAAGCCGACCGCGGCATCGAACAGATTGGTTGCATTGATCCAGACCACGCCGCATGCGAGACGCGGTGCGATGTCGAGCGCGCGGCCGATCGTTTCGCTCCACACGCTCGCGGCCAGGCCATAACGCGTGTTGTTGGCGAGCGCCACCGCTTCGTCCGGCGTGCGGAAACTCATCGTCACCAGCACGGGGCCGAAAATTTCTTCCTGGGCGAGCATCGAAGCGGGCGCGACACCGGTCACGAGCGTCGGTGGGTAATAGCAGCCGTGTGCAGGCACGGTGGCATCCGGCGACTGCCACACCGCGCAGCCTTCGCGGCGGCCGGCTTCCACCAGCGATTCAATCCGTTCGAGCTGCACCGGATCGACAATCGCGCCGATATCGATGCTCTTGTCGAGCGAGGAGCCGACACGCAGGGTCTCCATGCGCCGCTTCAGCTTGTCGATGAAACGCGCTTCGATGCCCTCCTGCACGAGCAGGCGCGAACCGGCGCAGCACACTTGCCCCTGGTTGAACCAGATCGCGTCGACTACACCTTCGACCGCGCCGTCCAGGTCGGCATCGTCGAACACGATAAACGGCGACTTGCCGCCGAGTTCGAGCGTCAACGACTTGCCCGAGCCTGCAGTGACCGAGCGGATCTGCCGACCGACTTCGGTCGAGCCCGTAAACGCCAGCTTATCGACTTCAGGATGCTCAACAAGGGCGGCGCCGGTGCGGCCATCGCCCGTCACGACGTTCAGCACGCCCGCCGGCAAACCGGCGCGATGCGCCAGTTCGGCAAACAGCAAGGCGGTAAGCGGCGTGTATTCCGCGGGCTTCAGCACGACGCAATTGCCGGTTGCGATGGCCGGCGCGATCTTCCACGCAAGCATCAGCAAGGGGAAATTCCACGGCACGATCTGCCCGACGACGCCCAGCGGCGCGAAGTCGGCGAACTCGCTGTCCTGCAACTGCGCCCAACCCGCATGATGCAAGAAGTGACGCGCGACAAGCGGTACGTCGATGTCGCGCGTCTCGCGAATCGGCTTGCCGTTGTCGAGCGCTTCGAGGACGGCGAACAGCCGGCTATGCCGCTGCACCATGCGCGCCAATGCATACAGATGACGCGCGCGCCCCGCACCGCCCAGCGCCAGCCAACCAGGCTGCGCGGCGCGGGCCGCGGCGACCGCTGCGTCGATATCAGCCGCATCGCCCTGGGCAAGCTGCGCGAGCAACTCACCCGTGGCCGGTTCACGCGATTCGAAGCGCTCGCCCGAAGCCGGTGCGCGCCACGCGCCGCCAATGAAATGACCGAAGCCGGCCTCGTGCTGCGCGAGCCAGGCCCGCGCGGGCTGATCGTCCTCGGGTGCGGGACCGTACTCCATCGAAGAAAAATATTCGGCTACGCTCATGGGATCGGTCTGCTTAAGCAACGGGGTGACGATTGAAGGAGGAATAACGGCCGCTCACGTGATGCTCGAGCTGGCGTTCGATGTCGGCGAGGAGACTCGATGCGCCGATCCGGAACAACTCCGGTTCGAGCCAGGCGCGTCCCAGTTCCTCTTTCATCAGGATCTGATAGGTCAGCACGGATTTCGCAGTGGAGACGCCGCCGGCAGGCTTAAAGCCGATCAGGACGCCGGTGCGCTCCTGGTAGTCGCGGATCATCCGCACCATCACCAGCGAGACGTCGAGCGTCGCATTCACGCCTTCCTTGCCGGTGGAAGTCTTGATGAAATCGGCACCCGCCATCATGCAGACCATCGACGCACGCGCCACGTTCGACAGCGTGCGGATATCGCCGGTGGCGAGAATCGCCTTCAGATGCGCCGGCCCGCAGGCCGCGCGGAAATCGCGCACTTCGTTGTAAAGCGCCTGCCAGTTACCCGTCAGCACGTGTTCGCGCGTGACGACGATATCGATCTCTTGCGCGCCGTCCGCCACCGACGCCTCGATCTCTTTGAGCTTCAGCGGATGCGGGATCAGGCCCGCCGGAAAACCCGTGGACACCGCCGCGACCGGAATGCCGCTGCCTTGCAGCGCATCGACCGCAGCGGCGACGAAGCGGTGATACACGCACACCGCGCCAGTAGTGATGGTCTGCGGCGCAATGCCGAGCGCGCTGAGGATGTCGGCCCGCACCGGCTGGCGCGCTTTCGCGCAGAGGCGCCGCACGCGGCCTTCGGTGTCGTCGCCACTCAGCGTGGTCAGGTCGATGCAGGTGACGGCCTTCAATAGCCACGCCGCCTGCGCATCTTTCTTGACGGTGCGCCGCGTGCCGAGCGTGGCCGTGCGCCGCTCGACGGCCGACTGGTTGACCCGCAAACCGTCGAGCCAGGCGGCGTCGAACGGTACGCCGGGATTGCGTTCCGGATGAATGGCCTGATCGCGCCGCAACGCGATGACCGAGGAAGACGAAGAAGGAGCTTCAGGCATGGGACGTCCGTGATTTTGTGCAGCGCACAGCAACGGCTGATGGTTTATTCGCAACCATCGTACATCGAATGATAGGATCGTAACAAGTGGCGTTACGATCATTTCCTTACGTGCGGTTTGCGGGAGTGGCGCGGCGCGCCGACCGCTTGGTCCATCCTGGTTTGCCCATCGGTGTTTTCACCAGGCAAGAGAGTGCGGCGTGCGTGCGGGGGGTGCTTGCGGCGAAGCGCGCACGGATCAAGCTGTGGCACGATGAGCGTCCTGCCCCTCAACCCTCTCTATCCCTTGCGACTATCGTTTCAGTGCCGAACCGGCGCAACGTCCGCGCTTTTTCGCACCGCTCGATGCGGCGACGCACGATCAACTGCAGCGCATCTTTCTGCAGTACGAAGGTGAAGATGCGCTATGTGCGCAGACGCTGTCTGCAGCGGGACGGCCCCTCCACGCGCAGGCCGCCGGCGCGTCGCTCTTATGGGCGAATTTCGAAGCACTGTGCATCGCGAGCCGTTCGCATCTCGACTATCTGGATCTCGCCGAGCGCTGGCAAGGGCTGATCGTCGACCAGTTGGAGACGCACTGGCTCGCGACACCGCATACGCTGCAGCGCTTCGTGTGGCTGGTCGATATTTTCTACGACCGTAAGCGCGCGTTGTTCATCGCTTCCGATCAGCCCATCGCTGCCGCGCTCAACGGTCTTGAAGGTGCGCACGATCTGTCGCGTACGCTGAGCCGGCTAGCCGAAATGCAGTCGCGTGCGTATCCGAATCCGCTCGAAGGCGTAGCGGTGTAAAGATCAGCGGCGCGCAAAGGCCGTGGTCAAACGGCTCGTGGTCGCCTTCTGTGCCGCATCGTCCTTGGCGAAGTCAGGTGAGCCGCCGACCTTCGACATCTCCGGGTCGCTCGCCATTTTCGTTTCGATCGACATCTCGATCATCCGCTGCATCGTATAGATCGATTCTCCCCGTCCCATGCCCGTATCGCGCAACAGGTGATATGCGGTCTTGGTGCCGGGATCCTTGTCGAACAGTTCGGCGAACTTTTTCTGGCGCGATTTGCGCGTGCCGTTCGGCTCTTTCATGATCTTGTCCCACTCGGTCGCAAGTTTCTCCGACTTGACGGGGTCGCTCGTGCCCATGTGATAGTCCACCACGGCATACGCGTGCTTGCCGACGAGGTCGCGCGTTTCCTTCTTCGCAGCGGTCGAGCGGGTGTCATTGATCTTCGAGCCCTTGAAGATCCGTCCGAAACGCTCGTTGCCCGCTTGCACGCGAGCCTGCGCGGTGAATGCGGAATGAATGTCCTTGATTGCCTTGTCGTGCGAATCGCCGAGGTCGCTGATGATCTTCTTCTTGTCGTCGGACGCGCCCGGCCCGGCGTACTCGTTGGCAAAAGCCTGGCGTCGTTGCAAGGCATAGCTGCCGACCACTTCCGCCTTGTCGTTGCGCATGCGCTGCTTGAGTCCGCGGATGCCTTTCGCGACGTCGAGCGAACCGGCCGCTGAAAGCGCGCTGCCCGCAATGCGGGTGTGTCCCGCAACCGCTGCCGCGTGCGATCCGGCCAAGGCCACCGACGCGCCGTGCGTGCCGATGGCCGTCGCCGTCGCGGCACTGATGGACACGGTATTGCGGATGAATTCGTACGCGGCGCGGTTGCCCTGCTTTGCGGCGACGTCGTCTTTCAGGAACGCGGTGAGCAGCACGTTCTTCGCATGGGCACTCTCGTTCTTCAACTCGGGATCGTCCGAGGCGGCGAGCTTTTTCACGGCCTCCATGTCGTATTCGAGTTCGGCGGGTTTGGCGGCGGACGTCGCGTCCTGATTGCCGTCGGCGCGCTGCTTGCCCTTCGTATCGGCCGCCTTCGCGTCGTAGACATCGTCGAGTTTCTTGATGGCGTTCTTGCGTTTGAAGATCAACGCCTCTGGCCGCATTTTCACACTGGGATCGCGACCATGGAACTTCGCTACGTCGTCCTTCAGCATGGTGTCGAGCTGTGCACCGTAGCGTTTCTTGCGCTGGGTCGCGGCAAAGAACGCATGACTGTTGACTACGGCTCCGACGGTTTCGTGGGCTGCCGTCAGGCTGCCGCCGACCAACGCGGCGTCGACCGTGCCGGCTGTCGTATGCGTGCCGATGCCGACCGCCGCCGCCACCGACGCGCCCGGACGCAGCTTGTTGGTTTCGAGCAGCGAAAAGCCGGGCTTGTCGCGATCGACCGGCTGGCCGAAGCGTTGCGCGCGGGGCGGCATGCGGAAGCCGGGATCTTCGGGGCCTGCTTTTGCGGCAGGCTCGGCGTCGGCCTTGATCGAGCCTGCGCGCGACGGCGGCGGCGATGCATCCGCGGTCGCGGTTGACGCGCCCGGCACGGGCGGCGGCGGTCTCGTCGGAGCAGCCGGCCTCGTGCCGACAGTTGGCGTCTGCACGGTAGCGTGCAACGCAACGCCCTGTGCGCTTTCATTCGCCGCGGTGGGTAGCGACGGCAACCGCCTGGTTGGAATCGGCGGCCTTCCCGCGGGGATATTGCCTGGCGTCGCCGCGCCGGGCGGCAGCGCGGGCAAAGCCTTGTCCCGCAACGCGGTTGAATTACTCGAACCCTGTCCACGCGTTGCATCCTTGCTGCCCTGCGCGCCAGCGGTGCCCACAGCGAAGGTCACCGTTTTGCGCGGCGGGTTCGTGTCATTTTGCACCGCTGAAGCCGGGTGTCCGCTTAGCCGCGCAATCTCGGGCGCGACCGAATTCGGATTCGCCGACGGCTGCCCGTCCGGCTTTTTTTCCTGCGGCTTGTGCCCGCTATCGACGGGGCTGCTGTTAGCGGGTCCCGCCGTAGACGGGGCCATCTTCTGGGTGTTCAGCATGCGATATCTCGTCGGCGATGGGTTCGGCGAAAGCACGCGGCTACCTTCGGCTGCCCGCGGCGCAAAGCCATCATATGAATCGCAGCGCCGGTTCGTCGCACCGCTAGCGAAGCAAGCGGCGAAAACACGAAGATGGTGTGGCCGATCCAAAGCAACGAAGCCCAATAAGCGAACGAGGTTCGATGTGTCGCCGAGCTTAAGATGCGCCAGCCATGCTTATTTATGCGCGCGCATTCGCATGCATGCTTATCGGGTCAGTGCCATATCAATCCCGCGACGCCATTCGCCAACCAATCCGACCGACCCTTAAATCGAATGCAGCAAAATCTTTGCAGCATTCCGAGCGCGTGCTAGTCTCGAATGGACAGCCCCCACGGAGCGCAGAATGCAGACCTGCAAATCGTGTTCGGACCTACATGGTCGCCCTGCTTCGACCACCCAACTGTGTGAGATGGCGCTGCTTGGCGTAGGCGAGCTGTGCGGTGTTCCCGCCGTCGAGCATTACCGCTGCGTCGCCTGCGGCTCATCGTTTTCGCGCGTGCTGATCGGCGCCAGTTGCGATTGCATCTGGCGATTCCTCGATGGCCGGGGCGCGAGCGAAGACCGTGCGGCGCCGTCGGCGGCCCCAGCGTAAGCACTCAGGACTAGGCCGCTTAGGAAAGTTCTCGGCCCCACACTCCGGGTCTCAAACCGGTTCGATTCAATTCGCCTTCACTTCCCCTTGCCGGCGCCCCAGCGCTTCGCGTCGAGCAGGCAATCGAACAGGCGGTCGCGGTCCTTCTTCGACAACGGCGACAGTCCGAGCAGTTCGGTGAAAATCAGCCCTCTCGCGGCCGCCCAGCGCAGCAGGGCGAGATCCGGATCGGCGGCCTCCGCCTTGATGGCGTCGATCTTCTTGTTGTCGAGCTTGCGGGTGCTGGCAAGCAACTCCGGGTCTTCAACCATCGCCGCAATGACCGCCAGCGCGACCGAGTGATGCTGGTTCACGGCTTCGCGCGCCGTCGCGATCTGCGACAGCAACGTGAGCTCCGGCGTCGCCGGGTCAGATGCGGCCAGATACTGCTGCGAGAACTGCTCGAAGTGTTCGACCTGATGCGCCAGCAGGGCCTTCAGGATGCCGTTCTTACTGCCGAACTGATGCAGCAGCCCCCCCTTGCTGATGCCGCTCTCGCGCGACAGCGCCTCGAACGTCAGTTCACCCGGACCGTCGCGGGCAAGAATGGCGAGCGCCGCCTGAATGGCGGCGTTACGGGATCGTTCCGAGCGAGTGGGATTGTCCATGAGCTCCAGCAAAGAGAGTAGCGATTGCACGCGCAGACCGCGGTCCCGCAAGACCGGCCGCGCGCACGAGGCCAGAAAAATCCCGCCATTATCGCCGGTTTGAGCGCGGTGGCGGAGCTTCAGGGGTGCGATACCGCCCCGCCCGTCTCAACGCCTGACGAGATGACCGCCGATTTTTGGGCACATTCACAGCCATCCAAAAACAAACCGTACATCCGGTTTACATTCTAAACTGGCGATGCTACGCTTCGGTCTCGCATCACGGGCAAGCCGGATCAGGCCCGGGCGCCCTCATCGCAAGGCACACTCAACGGAGCTTCAAATGGACAAATCCAATCACACACGGCTACTCGTGATCGCGATCGCATGCGCAGCGCTGGTCGGCTGTTCGAGCGTGCAGCCGGTCGCTTATTCGGGGATCGATTCGTCGAGCTACCTGCAACCCAACTCGCAGCGCGACGCTGCACGGATCCCCTACCGCTACGCGACCCTCGCGGACTGGCGGCGGTACCGCAAGCTGATCATCGACCCTGTGATCGTCTATCGCGGCCCCGACAATCAGTTCGGCACAATGCACGACGCGGACAAAACCACCCTTGCCAGCTACATGCAGACCACCTTCGCGCAGAAACTGGGCAAGCATTTCGAACTGGCGAACACGGCCGCGCCGGACACCTTGCGCCTGAAACTGACGCTCACCGGCGCCGAGACCAGCACGGCGTTCCTCTCAACCGTGTCGCGATTCGATATCGCGGGCGGTCTCTACAACGGCGTCCAGGCCATCCGCGGCGGCAACGGCGCATTTACCGGCTCGGTTACGTATGCCGTGGAGATCTACGATGCGTCGACCAACCGCCTGCTGCATGCCTATGTCTCGAAGCAGTATCCGAACGCCATGAATATCGGCGCTACCTTCGGCTCGCTCAGTGCTGCAAAGACCGGTATCGACAAGGGCGCCGACGCGCTCGCCGCCCAACTGAACTAGTCGCGGATCCGGAGACCGCCGTGTCCAGCAGGCAAGCACTGCGGTACTTCATCTGGCTCGTCCCGTTTGCTGCGGCGGCGATTTGTATCGCATTCCTTATCGAGTCGCTCAACGCCCGCGGACCGAACGTGACGATCAGCTTCGTCAGCGCCGAAGGTCTGGAACCCGGCAAGACAAAACTCCGCTACCGGAACCTCGATATCGGCTCGGTCAAGGCGATCCGCCTGTCGAACGATCACGCGCGCGTGCTGGTCGACGCGCAATTGACCGGCACGGCCAAGCCGTTCGCAGTGCAAGACACGCGCTTCTGGGTGGTGCGCCCCCGCATCGGCTCGAGCGGCATCTCCGGGCTCGAAACCGTGCTATCGGGCGCCTACATCGGTGTGGACCTGGGCCGTTCGCGCGAGCGCTGTTCGCAGTTCGCCGGGCTCGAGACGCCGCCCACCGTCACCAGCGAGCGCAACGGGCGTCGTTATGTCCTGCACGGCAGTTCGCTCGGCTCGGTCGATATCGGTTCGCCGGTGTATTACCGCCACATGCAGGTCGGACAGGTGACCGGGTTTTCGCTGGATCGGGACGGCAACGGCGTGACCATCGATGTGTTCGTCGATGCGCCCTATGACCGCTACGTCGACGTCAAATCGCGCTGGTGGCACGCGAGCGGCGTCGATCTGCGGATCGACTCGGCCGGGCTCAAGCTCAACACGCAATCGCTCGCGACGGTCCTGCTGGGCGGCATCGCTTTCCAGCAGCCGCCGCCGGATCAGTCGGTCGGCGAAGCAGCGCCGGACGGCACCGGCTTCAGTCTCGCCGACGACGAGGCCAACGCGATGCAGAAGCCGGACGGTCCCCCGGCTCAGGTGATCATGAAGTTCGAGCAGTCGCTGCGCGGGTTGTCGGTCGGCGCGGCGGTGGACTTCCATGGCATCGAACTGGGTTATGTGACCGCGATCGATGTCGCCTACGACCCGAAGCGCGGCGACTTCACCATGCCGGTGACGATGAATCTGTTTCCAGACCGGCTGGGCCGCAGCTATCGCGAATCGGTCGGCCACGGCGACCCGCAAGAAGGCAAGGCGCTGCTGCGCAAACTCGTGGCGCGCGGCTTGCGCGGACAGTTGCGCACCGGCAATCTGCTGACGAATCAGCGTTACGTGGCGCTCGACATGTTTCCCGGTGCGCGCCCCGTCTCCGTCGACATGAGCCGGACGCCGCTCGTATTGCCGACCGTACCGAACACGCTAGAAGAACTGCAGGTGCAGATCGGGGACATCGCAACCAGGCTCGATCAGGTGCCGTTCGCGGAGATAGGTAACAACCTCAACAAGACGTTAGGGAACGCCGCTCACCTGTTCGACCAACTCGATACGCAACTCGTGCCGCAGGCGCGCGACACGCTGCAAAGCGCGCAGCAGACCTTCAGCGCCGCGCAGGCGACCTTGCAGCAGGACTCGCCTCTGCAGTCCGATCTGCACCTGGCGCTCACGCAATTGACGCGGACGTTGCAGACGCTGAACCAGCTTGCGGACTATCTCGAGCAGCATCCCGAGTCGTTACTGAGCGGCAAGGCACGAGACGAACGGCATTGAGACGAGATCTGCCCGCTGCGGGCCATGTGATAACTTACGTCGATTCCATCTTCCGCCGTACGTCGCGGCAAGTCTCGCCTGACCGGTCACCATGAGCTCATGAGCAGATTGAACTTCGATACCGTCGTACTCGGCGCGGGTATGGTCGGCGTGAGCGTTGCCGTGCATCTGCAAAAGCGCGGCCACCAGGTCGCACTGGTGGACCGCAAGCTGCCCGGCAACGAAACCTCGTTCGGCAATGCCGGCCTGATCCAGCGTGAAGGCGTCTATCCCTATGCGTTTCCGCGCGGCCTCGGCACCCTGCTTCGCTACGCGCGCAACCAGTCGCCGGACGTTCGCTACCATGCCGATGCGCTGCTCAAGGTAGCGCCGTTTCTGTGGCAATACTGGCGCAATTCGCATCCGGCAAAACATGCGGCGATTGCGAAGTCCTACTCGACGTTGATCGAACATTGCGTCAGCGAGCACCGGGCGCTGGCGGCGGATGCCGATGCGAGCGCGTTGTTAAGGCCAATCGGCTGGATCAAGGTGTTTCGCACCGAAGCGGCACGCGACGCGGAAAACCGGCTCGCCGAACGGTGGCAACGCGAGTATGGCGTCGCCTTCGAATCGCTCGACCCGGCCGCCCTGCACCAGGCCGAACCCGATCTCGCCACAACCTTGTCCGGCGGTTTGCGCTATCCGGCATCCGATTCCGTGAGCGACCCGAACGCGCTCGTCACCGCCTACGCAAAATATTTCGAAGCGCTCGGTGGACGGTTTTTCATCGGCGATGCCGACTCGCTTCGCGCAGGTTGGGAGGTCGATACGCAGGACGGCACGATCACGGCGCCATCGGCGGTGGTGGCGCTCGGTCCGTGGTCGGATCGCGTGAGTTCGCGGCTCGGTTACCGTCTGCCGCTTGGCGTCAAACGCGGCTACCACATGCACTATGCGGCCCACGCAGGGGCCCGCCTGCATCATCCGGTGCTGGACGTAGAAGTGGGCTACGTGCTGGCGCCTATGGCACGCGGCATCCGCTTGACCACGGGCGCGGAAATCGCCCTTCGCGATGCGCCCAGGACGCCCATCCAGCTTGAAGCCGTGGAGCCGGTTGCGCGCACGCTGTTTCCATTGGGCGAGCGTCTCGACGAACAGGCCTGGATGGGAGCGCGCCCATGCACAGCCGACATGCTGCCCATCATCGGGCCGGCCCCACGTCACCGCGGACTGTGGTTTGCATTCGGCCATGCGCATCACGGATTGACGCTCGGCCCCGTCACGGGCCGCCTGATCGCCGAGATGATGACCGGTGAGGAGACCGTAGTGGATGCGCGGCCGTTCAGGGTAGAGCGGTTTTAGTCGCACCTGTCCCGTGACGACAAGCGGCGCTGACGACGACGGCGACAGCAGCCGCCCGAAGCGGCTGCGCCACACGCACGTCAGGCCGAATCCATGTGATCCCGCACCGCATCGCGCGGCACGGTCTGCGCGAGCGGCTCGCCGAACTGCAGCGCGGCAAGCTGGGCGTAGAGCGGCGAACTCAGCAGCAGCTCGGCATGACGCCCCTGCGCGACGATGCGCCCATGCTCCAGCACGACAATGCGGTCGGCTTGCTGCACCGTCGCGAGGCGGTGTGCGATGACGAGCGTGGTGCGGTTCTGCGCGGCATTGTCGAGCGCCGTCTGGACCAGCCGTTCGCTGGCTGCGTCGAGCGCGCTGGTGGCCTCGTCGAGCAGCAGGATGGGCGGATTCTTGAGGATCGCGCGCGCGATTGCGATGCGCTGACGCTGTCCACCGGACAAGCGTACGCCGCGCTCGCCGAGAAACGTGTCGTAGCCTTGCGGCAAGGCTTCGATAAAGCCGGCTGCAGCGGCCATGCCGGCGGCCCGCTGCACGTCTGCAAGCGTCGCTTCGGGCGCGCCATAGCGGATATTGTCGAGCACGCTGCCCGAAAAGATCACCGACTCCTGTAGCACGACGCCGATTTCCCGCCGCAATTCGACCAGCGGCACATCCCGCGTCGGGACGCCGTTAATCAGAATGGTGCCGGACTGCGGATCGTAAAAGCGCAGCAGCAACTGGAACAGCGTGGTCTTGCCCGCACCGGATGGGCCCACCAATGCGACATGCTCGCCCGCGCGAACATGGAGCGACAGACCGGAAAGCGCCGCAATGCCGGAGCGGGACGGATACGAGAAGCTCACGTCGTCGAACTGGATGCCGTCGCCACGCGCCGGCAGCGCGACCGTCGTCCCCGCCTGCACGACCGGCGAGCGCGCCGCCAGCAGTTGCAGCAAACGTTCGGTCGCGCCGGCGGCGCGCTGCAGATCGCCCCACACCTCGGCGACCGCCCCCACCGCGCCGGCAGTAAACACCGCGTACAGGATGAACTGGGACAACTGGCCGGCCGTCATGCGCCCGGCCAGCACCGCCTGCGCCCCGAGCCACAGCACGAACACGATAGCCGTGAATATCAGCACGATCACCACCGCGGTCAGCCAGGCGCGCGCCCGAATCCGGGTGAGCGCCGTGTCGAAGGCGGTTTCCACCGCACCCGCAAAGCGCCGCGACTCGAACGGCTCCTGCGTGAACGACTGCACGGTCGGCATGGCGTTGAGCACCTCGCCCGCCAGCGCGCTCGCGTTCGCTACCTTGTCCTGGCTGGCACGCGAGAGGCGCCGCACGCGTCGTCCAAAGATGACGATAGGCGCCACCACCACGAACAACGTGGCGATGATGTACCCGGACAGCACGGGACTTGTCACCACCAGCATCGCGACACCGCCGATCAGCAGGAAGAAGTTGCGTAGCCCTAGTGACAGGCTGGTGCCCACCACCGCCTGGATCAGGGTGGTGTCGGCGGTCAGCCGCGACAGCACCTCGCCGGTTTGCGTGGTCTCGAAGAACTGCGGACTCATCTCCAGCACGTGGTCGTAGACCGCGCGCCGCAAATCGGCCGTAACCCGCTCGCCCAGCCACGACACCAGGTAGAAACGCAGCGCCGTGGCGCCGGCCAGCACCAGCGAAACGCAGAAGAGCGCGAGGAAATAGCGGTCGATATGCGCCCGCTCGCCGCTGGCGAACCCGCGGTCGATCAGGTACTTGAACGCCACCGGCAGCACCAGCGTGGCCCCCGCCGATGTCACCAGCGCAAGGAACGCGAGCGCCCAGCGTCCGGCATACGGGCGCAGGAACGGAAACAGCGCGAAGAGGGGCGCGATGCGCGGCGCAGGTGAGGCGGGGTCTGACATCGGGATTCCCGGGCGGGTCGAAGATCATCCGATTGTGCCAGTCTTGCGGATTCGACGGCGTGACATGATGAAAGCGGGCGGCCGGTCCGTTGGTGGGTTCCCGTTGGGTTCCTGTTTGCCTGGATGCTGCTCGGGCGTGCTTGCCGCGACTCGCCATCTGTATCAAGATCAGATCGACTCATCTGGAATCCCCCTTCCCATGACCGATGATCCCGATCCGAACGCCGATCCCGACAAACTGAAAGGCCCCGGCGGCATGACCTTGCGCCAGATTCACGAACAGGTGCAAAAGAGCGTCCAGCGCGACCGCCAGGAGCAGGCCGCCCATCACGCTGCCGCGCCGCCGCAAAGCCGGTGGCAGCGCTGGGTGCGCTATGTGTGGGGCCGCAGCGGCCGTCGCTAGCGGCTCGGGGCGCCGACGCGGCGACCGCGCGCGTTTGAGCGTGGCCGCGGCTTAGTCGGCCGCTGCCGCCTGCACCAGCGCGACGACGCCATCAATGGCCTTCATCAGATCCGCAGGCGCACCATGCCGCGCCTGCAGGTAGCTCGTTGCGTTATACGAGAACCAGACGCGGCCGTCGCCGTCCTGCCACACCAGAACCTTGAGCGGCAAATCGAGCGCCGCCGCCGGCACCGCTTGCATCAGCGGCGTCCCGGCGCGCGGATTGCCGAATACGAGCAACTGCGACGGATTCATCGTCAGGCCCGCGCGCTGTGCGTCCGCGGCGAAATCAATGCGGGCGAACAGGAGAATCTGCTTCGCTTCGATCAGCGCGGCGAGTCGGTCGGCGGCTTCCGCTACTGAGCGATGCGTGGGTAGGGTGACGATGCCGTTGTCGGTTGTTGGCGTGGACATGGGGGCTCCTGGGGGGTGGCGAGCGTGGTCGCTCGAGTTTAACCGCTCGCAAAACGACGCGCGTGAGCGAAGGCTCGCCTTATGCCCGCTCTTACGATATTCCTTGCCTCGATTCCGACCGGCTGATCGGCGGCGAGCAGATTGGGCTCGCGCTCGACAGTGGCGGCATGCTGCCCCTGTCGATTAGCGGTAGAGAATCTGCCGCTTGAGATCACACCCGCGCCATCGCTTCACGATTGACGGTCCACCATTGCCCCGACCGGCGGCGTCGGCTCCGCCCCCTCTCTAGCGGACACCTCTACGGAATTAGGCTGCGTGGACAGGCGCAGATAAGCCGCCGCCAGCCTGCGCAGTTCTTCTTCCGACGCATCCTCGATACCGATCAGCTGATTGTTCGCGGCCCGATGCGAGGACAGCAGCTCATTCAGTTTCAGATGCAATGCGACGCTATCCTTGTTCTGGCTTTGCTGGATCAGGAAGACCATGAGAAACGTGACGATGGTGGTGCCGGTGTTAATGACCAGTTGCCATCCGTCGGAGTAGTGAAAAATCGGCCCCGTCACGATCCAGATCAGAACCGTCAATACGGCGAGCGTGAAGGCCGTGGGCGAGCCGGTCCATCGGGTCACGAGGCTGGCAAACCGGTCGAACAGACGCGTAATCGGATGACGCCCGGCATACGCGGGGCTCGCTGTATCCGGGACGGTGCCGAGTTCGTCAGTCGGCGAAGGGGCGACAGGCTTGATAGGCATGACCGGCTCCAGAAGCTTGACGTCTTCGACGTCCTTAACGCCTTTCTGTCAGCACGATCCATGCCGCACGGCTCCGAAGCCGATGCCGGCCTCCCGCTACGTGAGTGAGCAAGCAAGCCCTGGGCGATCTAATCGCCGCCATTCGCAGAAAGAATGCCCTCCAGCAGGTTCGCCTGATCGGCCAGGGATTTGAGCATGAAACTCGAACTGACGATGTAGACAACCTGGCCATTCATGCCGCCATCCTCCGACAGCAAACCGTAGGTTTCGTCTCGCCACTGCACCCAGGCCTTTTGCGCGTTATTGAGCCTGGCGATCGCATCGGGATTGTCTTGCCACAACTTCAGAATCTTGTTGTACGCCGTGTTAATCCGCTTCTTCTGAAACTTGATTTCCGCGACATCGCAATTGGACGCCGCCGATTGATCGTAGAAACCAGGTGGACCGGCTTTCGCTATACAAGCCGCATATTCCTTGGAATACGGACTCGGAGTTTGGGAATTCCCTTGCGCGTGCGCGAAACCGCAGGCCAGCAAAACAACCGGAATAGCGAGATATTTTTTCATCGGTTCTTTTTATCGAAGATGGCTTTGAATAATCAGTGGGCGCGCTATGCGTGACGCTCGCCCGCTGCATCTTCGATTGTCAGTGATTTGCATGGCCATGTCGAACGGACGCCCTCGCCGGCAAACCTTAGCCATTTATCTTCGACATCACCGCCGTAGCCGGATCGTATTGGTAACCCTTCTGGGCGAGTTGCAGACTCATGGTCGCGCCAATCAGCTTTTGCTGCGCGTCCCGGGATATCAATTCATGATCAGGCTTAAGCCGCTCCAGTTCCGATGCCAGCCTGCGGACAAGCGCGACTTCTCCCGTGCTGCGTGCATCGATGAACAAGATCTTTTCGCCGGCCTGGCCTAGCCGTTGTTTCAGATCCCTGGCATGCGCCACCCATTGTTCGGCATTGGTGCGCAGATCGCTGAGGGCCTTTTCGTGGGCTTTGGCCTGAGCCGATATCTGACGCTGCAAGGCGGCCACCTGCTCTGCGCTCTCCGGCTCGTCCGCGCGAGTGCCGGGATGCTGGCCGCGCTGGCCCTCCTGGCCGGCGGTCTCAGCGAGCTCTGCGAGGCGCTGCGCCAACTGGGCTGCATAGCGTTCGGCTGTATCGGCGCGCTCCTTCGCGGCGGAGGCGTCTTGCGAAACGCGGGCCAATTCGGCGCTCGCGGACGTTTTCGCCTCCGTGAGAGCGCCGACCTGCTCGCGGGCTGCTTCGAGTTCCTGGGTGATACGCTGCACTTCGTTGAGCTGATCCGACTCTGCGTCGAGCCGCGCCGCGGTTGCGTGGCGCTCTGTCTCCAGCGCCTGGCGGGCCTCATCCAGTTCAGCCTGCAAAGCGGCAAGCCGCGTGAGGCTCTCGTTCGCCTGTGCCTCGGCGGCTTGCGCGCGCGACGTGGCCTCGCCGGCTTCCTGCGACCACTTCGAGACCTCTTCCGACTTCGCCTCGCCCGTATTGCGCAACGTGGCGATCTGCTGCTGCGAGTCGTCGCGCTCCTGGGTGAGGCGCGCGATCTCATCGTTCTTATCCGAAAGAAGCGCGGCTAGCTCGTCACGTGCCTTGCGCTCTTCTTCAAGTGATGTCCGGGTGGTTTCCAGGTTGGCATTTTCCACCGATGCGCGCTGCAGGAGTTCCTCTACCCGCGCCTCGGCGGCTTGCGCGCGCGAGGTGGCCTCGCCGGCTTCCTGCGACCACTTCGAGATCTCCTCCGACTTCGCCAGGCCCGTGTCGTTCAACGCGGCGATCTGCTGCTGCGAGTCGTCACGCTCCTGAGTGAGTCGTGCCACCTCATCGTTCTTCTCGGAGAGCGCCAGCGCCGATGCTTCTCGCGCTCTGCGCGCTTCTTCGAGCGAGGCCTCGGTGGCCTGCAGACTCGCATCGGCCACCGACGCACGCTGCAGCAGTTCCTCGACACGGGCCTCGGCCGCTTGCGCACGCGAGGTGGCAGCGCCGGCTTCCTGCGACCACCTGGCGACTTCTTCCGATTTCGCCTGACCGGCCGCGTCCAAAGTCGCAACCTGCTGCCGTGCGCCATCGAGATCCTGAGCGAGCCGCGCTACCTCGTCATTCCTGTTTGCGACCAACGCGGCCAATTCGTCACGCGCCTTGCGCTCTTCTTCGAGCGATGCCTGGGTCGCCTGCAAACTCGCATCGGCCACCGACGCCCGTTGCACGAGTTCCTCGACACGCGCCTCGGCCGCCTGGGCACGCGAGGTGGCCGCGCTGGCTTCCTGCGACCACTTGTCGATTTCTTCCGACTTCGCCTCACCGGCGGCGCGCAACGACGCGAGCTCCTGCCGCGCGCCATCGAGCGCCTGCTTGAGGCTCGCGATCTCGCCGTCTTTACTCGCGACAACCGCGGTCAATTCTTCATGCGCCCGGCGTTCGTCTTCGAGCGATGCCTGGGTGGTTTCCAGCGTGGCGTCCGCCACCGACGCCTGCTGCACCAGTTCCTCGATCCGCGCCTCGGCCGTTTGCGCGCGCAACGTAAGCGCGCTCGACGCCTGCGACCACTTCTCCACCTCGTCCGACTTCGCCTGGCACTCGGCGCTCAGCGTGGTGGCCTCCTGCCGCGAGTCGTCGCGCTGCTGGGTCAGTTGGACGATTTCATCGTTCCTGGCTGAAACCGTCGCGGCCAGTTCTTCACGCGCCTGGCGCTCGGCTTCGAGCGATGCCTGCGCGGTCTCAAGATTGGCGGCCGCCGCCGACACCTGCTGCGTGAGTTCCTCTATACGTGTCTCGGCGGCATCCGCGCGGCCGGTCGCCGTGGCAAGTTCCGCTCCAAGCTGCGCGGCAGTCTGTTCCGAGGCGCCCAACGCCTCCGTCAGGGCCGCGAGCCGCTCGCGTCCGGCGTCGATTTCGTCCGCGAGCTTTTGAAACTCGGCTAGCGCTTCGTCCCGATCCGCCAGCGCGGCTTCGGCATGCTCGCTCGCCGCCGTGAGGCGCTGGCTGAAGGCCTTTTCCGCCTCGCCCTGGGAAGTCGTCCAGATCTGGCCCACAGCGCTCATGAGGGTCTCGGCAAGCCCTTCCGGCAATCCGCCCGGTATCTGCAAATCCGGCGTTCTGGGCTGGCGGGCCTCGCGCCAGCGCTCCAGTGCCGCCACAATCGCCACCAGCGAACCGCCGCGCGCCTCCGACCAGATCGTCACTGGGGAAACCCGTCTGCCTTCTCCGACCATGCGATCGGCGATGGCAGCGACCTGCTCGTCGGTGATCAAGTCTGCGTCTTTGGACATAAGCGCCTCAAAAATCAATGTGAGCGGGCGGAAGACCGAGTCCCCAATACCTTACTACGTCCCGCGCGGTCTCCGTTGAAAGCCCGATGACGGCTGCCGTAATGTGAACACGTCTCGCGGGACGCGCGTCAGCCTACTCCGTGGCATGGCCGTGGCCCTGGCGCTGCCGCTGGAACGGACGAACCGCATCATGTCATCGGGACCGCGGGTCTTGCCGGGAGCTTGCCCGCTTCGCTCAGAAGGTCTGCCAATTATCCGCTTCGTTCGCGGCTGCGGCGGTGGCTGCGGACGGCGCGCTGCCGCCCGCCGGCTCGGCACGCACAGTGGTTCGGCGAGGCGTAGCCCGTGCCGGCGTCTTCGCGCTACGGGCAACCGGCTGCGCCCTTCTCGGCGAGGCGGATGACGCCGATGCCCCCGATGCCCCTCGTGCCGAAACCGCAGCACGCGGCGCGTCGCTCTCGACGCTGAAGACCGACACCGCATCGCGCAGGGCTTGCGCCTGCTGCGCCAGCGCCTGCGCCGCGGCCGAGGCCTGCTCGACGAGCGCGGCGTTCTGCTGCGTGACTTCGTCCATCTGGGTGATGGCGGTATTGACCTGGCCGATGCCGGTGCTCTGCTCCTCGGAGGCTGCGGCGAGCTCGTTCATGATATCGGTCGTGCGCCCGGCGGAGGTCACGATCTCGTCCATCGTCCGGCCGGCGTTTTCGACCAGCTTCGAGCCGGCATCGATGCGGCTCACCGATTCGGTAATCAGGTCCTTGATCTCCTTGGCGGCGGTGGCGCTGCGCTGGGCCAGCGTGCGCACCTCGCCCGCCACCACGGCGAAGCCGCGTCCCTGTTCGCCGGCGCGGGCCGCCTCGACTGCCGCGTTGAGCGCCAGGATGTTGGTCTGAAAAGCGATCCCCTCGATCACACTGATGATCTCGGCGACCCGCGCCGAGCTTTCGGCAATCTCGTGCATGGTCGCGACCACGCGGCCAATCTCCGCGCCGCCGCGTTGTGCAACGCTCGAACCCGAGGTGGCGAGCGTGCTGGCCTGCTTGGCGTTGTCCGCATTCTGGCGCACGGCGCTGGTCAACTGCTCCATGCTCGACGCCGTTTCCTCCAGGGAAGCGGCCTGTTCTTCCGTGCGCTGCGACAGATCGGTGTTGCCTTGCGCAATCTCGCTTGCGGCCACTGAAATCGACTCGCTCGAGCTTTTGATGCCGCTCACGATCGACGTCAACTGTTCCTTCATGGCGGCCAGCGAATACATCAGGCTGGCGTTGTCGCCGGCCTTCAGCGGCACCGTGACGCGCAGATTGCCGGCTGCGATCGCACTGGCCATGGCGGCGGCTTCGCGCGGCTCGCCGCCGAGCTGCCGCGCGAAGCCGCGCGCGATGAACAGCGCCACGGCCAGCGCCACGGCGGCTGCGGCGGCGATCAAGCCGACCACCAGCGCGATCGCCGCGTGATAGGCGTCGCGGGCCGCCTTGCCTTCGCGCGCCGTGCCCTGCTCGTTGATGGCGACGATCTTGTCGATGTCCTTCGCGACGGCATCCCGCACCGTCCCGGATTGCCCCGTCAGGATGCTCATGGCCTGCTGCGGATTGCCGGCCTTCGCCGCCGTCCGAACCTGCTGATCGAGATCCATGTACTGGGGCATCAGAACCTGGATGTCCGCAAAGGCCGTCTTCTCTTCCGGCTCGGAAATGAGCTTTTCGTATTCCGCGCTCGCGCTGCGGAAGGCCTCGATACGCGGCTCCATGCGCGAATCGACCGCCTGTACCTCGGCGGCCTTGTCGGTCGAGGCCATGCGGAATTCGGAGAGGCGCATCTGGTTCAGCGCGTTCTGCATCCGCAGGCTGCTGCTGACGCTGGCCGCCCACTTGTCGCGCAGCGCCGCGACATGATCGTTTTCGGCGCTGACCTCATAGAGCGAAAACACACCCAGGCCCACCAGCAGGAGGATGACGAGCGCAAAACCTGCAACGAGCTGCGTCACCACTCGCATGTTCTTAAGAAACGGCACGATGATTCCCTTGTTTGCTGTGACGGACTGGCCCGGCTGGACACTTCACGCTTGCCGCTTGCCGCTTGCCGTTGGCCGTTGGCCGTTGGCCGTTGGCCGGCATCGGATGCGCGGGGTTCAGAAGCGATGCTCAGACGGGATGAGCACGCGTGCCGGGGTCCAGCTCCAGCGTCACCATGGAATTGGACAATCTACCTAGGTGTTTACGACAGGTTTAAAGAAATATTTAGGTTCGGATACAGGAAGGGAGCGGGAAAGCGGCCGCGTTCCCTTCCGTTTCCTTCTCAGAGTCGCGTCATGCAGCCGGTACGGCCGCCCCCACCTGCTGGTAGACCGCGGCCTCGAAGCCAATGAGCGTCTCGACGACCGGCATGTCGAAGAACGGCAGGATCTGCGTCATCAGCACCCCGCCGATGCCTTTCGCGCGGTCCATCCAGTAGTACGAATTGAAGATGCCGGCCCAGTCGGCGGTGCCGCTGCTGCGCATGCCCGGCAGATCGGCGAGCGTGAGGCAGAAGCCCAGCCCCCAACTCTGCGGCACCAGCCCTGTGGGCACCTCGTTCGACAACTCCGGCACCGTGGGCTTCACCGCTCCCGGAAGGACGATCGGCGCAAGGTGGTCCTGCAGCGCCAGTTGCACGGTCGCCGGGTCGAGGATGCCGGCGCCATCGTCAAGCCACGCCTGCAGGAAACGGCCGTAGTCCTGCACCGTCCCGTACGAGCCGTGGCCGGCCGCGTCCCATTCGGAGGCCTGCGGCAGATCGATGCCCGAAGGCGCCAGCGTACCGTCGGCCTGGCGCTGCATCACGCGCAGCAAGCGGCTGCGTTGCTCGGCGCTGGGCGTGAAGGTGGAATCGTTCATTCCCAGCGGACCATACACATGCTGCTTGAGATAGCTGCCGAGACTTTGCCCCGAGAGCTTTTCGACCACCAGCCCAAGCCAGTCGACGTTGGTGCCGTACTCCCAGGCGGTGCCGGGGTCGTTGACGAGCGGCACCGAGAGACTGCGCTTCAGGCCTGTGAGGGGATGGGGTTCACCCGTCACCTCGTGGTAGCGCTTTAGCTTTTCGTTGAGGAAGAAGTAGCCGAAGCCGGCTGTGTGGGTCATCAGTTGGCGCACCGTGGCCTTGCTGGCAGGCGGGCGCAGCCGTGGCTGGTCGCCGTCGAAGCCGTCCAGCACCTGTAACTGGCCGAACTCCGGCAAAATCGATTCGACGCTGGCCTCGAGGCTCAGCAGCCCCTTCTCTACGAGCTGCAGTGCCGCCGTCGTGGCAACAGCCTTCGTCATCGACGCGTTGCGGAACAGCGTGTGTGGGCCGGCCTCGCCGGCGGCGTGATGAAACAGCGGGCCGTTGCGGTCGACGACCACTGCCGCAATGCCATGAACCCCGCCCTTCGAAACTGCCTTGTCCAGCAGCGCCTTGATGGCCGAACCGTCAAACGTCATGGGTGTCTCCTGCGTTCGTGATGGGAAGTCCGCACACGGCAGCGCATCGGCCGTGGTACGGCTCGCGATATTTTGCGCCAATGTGCGAGAAACGTGGTGACACGCCTGACCGGAGGGCGTGTTGTCGTCTACGCGGTAGAATCCGAGTCAATGCTCGCTTCTTACCAGGACCAAACCGCATCATGACGAAAACCCGGCACCCCTCCGTCAAGCCGCGCAAGATCCCCCAGCAATCCCGTGCCGAACAGACCGTTGCGACGATTCTGGAGGCCGCGGCGCGCGTGCTCGAAAGCAAAGGCATGGACGGCCTGAATACCAATCTCGTCGCGCAGCGCGCGGGCGTCAGCGTCGGCACCCTGTATCAGTACTTCCCCGGCAAGGACGCGATTATCGTTGCCCTGAGCAAGCGCGAGCATGCCGTGTTCTTCGCCGAGGCCCAAGGCGCGCTGAGCCAGCCAACCGGTCAGAGCGCGTTGAAGTACATGATCACCGTCTCGGTTCACCAGCAACTGCGCCGTCCTCTGCTTGCGCGTGCGCTCGATTTCGAGGAAAACCGGCCGGCTATCAGCAAAGAGCTCGCGACATGCAAGGCTCCTTTTGGCGAGTTGGTTAGGCAGATTCTGGCGCATGACGATATTCCGCCGCAGCCGGACATCGAGATCGCGATCGACGACCTCGTCGCCATTCTGCGCGCCATGGTCGACGCGGCGGGAGAGCGCGGCGAAGTGAACCGCGGAGCGCTGGAATCGCGCGTCGGCCGTGCCTTGTTCGGATACCTTGGGATTGTGGATCGGCAGCCCGAAAAGTCACGCGCCAGGAAATAGACGATATTCCGCTGGCCGCGCAGCCTCACGAATGCGAGCAATGATTCGCATCGCGACTGTGACCGACGCTTCAAACCCCCGCCAATACTGGGCCAGGCGCCCCACGAAAAGCTGCTGTCCAATGCGAGTTTTAAAATCGAGCAATTACTCGCAAAATTGACTCCGTGGGATGTCACACGAGCTGCTGAGATTGCACAGGATCGGCTCTGTGACCGCTCTCACGACGGCACATTTCAACTTTTCTGCGAGAACCCTCATGAATCTTCACAAAGAAGCGAAACTGAACCACCTGAGCTTCCCCACCACCAACGTCGCCGAGACGGCTGCGTTCTTTGAAAAATACCTCGGCTGCGAGATCGTCGCGGTCGGCGAGAGCTGCCTGCTGAAACGGAACGGTTTTGACATCGTTCTGGACCACGTCAAGGAGGAAGCGCCGGTCTGGCCGACGAACTTCCACTTCGGTCTGGAGGTCGAGAGCCTCGACGACGTCCATACCCTCTACAAGGAATTCCTGGAAGGTGGGGTTCTTATGGAAACGGCGGTCTTCAACAATTCGCGCGGATCGCGGTTCTTTTGCCGCTCGCCGGGTGGCGTCCTGATCGAAGTCAATACGCGTGAGGACATGCAAAAGCAGGAGCAATGGCAGAAGCTGTTTTAATACAGCCAGGTCGGCAATCGTGGCTAGTCGTTGTCTTTTGCCACGGCCGCGCCTTCGATCTGATGACGCGCCAGGGACGCCGCCACAAAACCCGATGCTTTCATGTCCTCGACAAACTTCGCCAGATACGCAGCCGCATCAGCGCCCTTTGCCTTGGGCACGCCCATCGCCTGACGGATCACCATGAAGCGTTGATCGAGGATCCGCAATCCGCCGGCCTTCGCCGCATCTCGTTCCAGTTGCTGCTTGACGCCGGCGGCCACGTCCAGATGCTGATCCAGAAAGCCTTGCACCACGGCCGGCGAGGTCGGAATCCGCACGATTGTCGCGTGATGCAATTCGCGCGAGAGGAACAGATCGTAGGCACTGTCTTTGCCGACTGCGACCGTCACACCCGCCTGATCGACCTGGGCGTTGGTGGTGATCGGCGATGCGTCGCGCACCAGATAAAAGCCTTCAATCAGCACATACGGTTTCGTGAAACTGATTTCCTGTCCGCGCTTCGGATCGACGGCGAAGAAGCCGACGTCGGCCTTGTCCTGATTCACGTTGTCCACGGAGGCGCCCGCCGATCGAACCGCGACCAGTTGCAGCGGCACGCCGAGACGGCGGGCGAGTTCAGCAGCGAGATCGACCGATACGCCGACCGGCTTGCCGCTTGCCGGATCGAGGCTCGCCAGCACCGGGTTGCCCAGGTTAATGGAAGCGCGCAGCGTACCGCTCGGCGCAAAGGCTTTCACCACGGTTTCACTTACCTCGCTTGCGGCGGGTGAAACCGCGGCGGGAGCGAGGTTCGCGCCTTGGGTCTGTGCGAATGCCGAGGGGGCGCCAAAGGCGGACGACAGGACAAGCGTCGTGGCACAGAGCGTCGAAACAAGGCAACGGGACTTTTTCATTGAAGAGAAGGACGTAGGACGAGGAGGAACCGAAGCGGCGGATCGGCGAGCGCCACTATGCTATCCGATTCCACGCCGGCGTCCTATCGTCAATCGGGTCGCTTCTCGAGGACATCCTTAACAACAGGCAGCGCCGTAAAGACATTAGGCCAGCCTGCATAAAACGCCAGTTGCGTCATGACTTCCGAAGCTTGCGCCTTCGTCAGGCCGTTATCCATCGCCCTGTTCAAGTGATAGGTCAGTTGCGCGACTTGCCCGCTGGCGACCAGCGCGCTGACTGTGACGAGACTGCGATCGCGCGGAGCCAGGCCCGGACGCAGCCAGAGATCCAGGAACAGCGCATCTCGCGTGAACTGAACCACGCCCGGCGCCACTGCCCCGAAGTTTTGCGCAACGGCGGCATCGCGCTGAGCCTCGGCAGCCGCGTCGAGCGGCAGGCGATTACCGGCGGCCGGCGGGAGCTGATCCGCCGTGATCCCGCGTTGCTCGAACACCGCTTTTGTCGCCCGGGCGGCGGCGGTGGCATTGGCCCAGCCCGAATAGAACGCGAGATGCGTAATGATCTCCGAAATCTCGCTGGGCTTGAGACCGCTGTCGAGGGCCACGTTAAGGTAATACGGCATTTCCGAACTCTGATTGCGCGCAATCAACACCGACAGCGTCACAATGCTGCGGTCGCGTGCCGACAGTTGCGGGCGCTTCCACAAATCGCCGAGCAGCACGTCGTTCGTATACCGCTCAAGGGCGGGCGAAACCGCATGCATATCGTCAGTCATGCTGACGATATGCCGGGATTCCGAGCTTTCCATATCCGTTTTCCTTCCGATTGACGAGCAGGCAGCGAGGCCGAGGCACAACACCGCGATCGCTGCCGTGATTGTTCTCATGGGTTGTCTCCATGAAATCTCAATGCGCGACGAACCCACCGTCGACCGGCAGCGCCACGCCGACAATCAGGCTGGCGCCCGGGCTGCACAGCCACAGCACCGCCGCCGCCACTTCGTCGGACCTGCCGAAGCGGCCGATCGGCTGGCCCTTGAGAAACTCTTTCATGGCCGCCGGATCGATCTCTTCGCCCATGGGCGTGTCGATGCACCCAGGGCATACGGCGTTCACGCGAATACCTTGCGCCGCGACGTCGAGTGCCGCGCTCTTGGTGAGGCCGATCACGCCATGTTTGCTCGCGTGATAGGCCGCGCGTCCCGGCAGACCCACCAGACCGCCCAATGACGAGCAGTTCACGATCGCGCCGCTGCCCTGCTTCTTCATCTGCAGCAGTTCGTGCTTCATGAAGGTCCAGATGCCACGCAGATTGACCGCCTGCACTTCGTCATAACCCTCTGCGGTTTCCGACGACATCTCGCACATCGGGCCCAGAATGCCGGCATTGTTATAAGCCATGTCGAGCCGGCCGAACTCGGCGACCGTGCGCTCGACCGCTGCCTTGGCCTGCGCTTCGTCGGACACATCGCACACGATCGCGATTGCCCGATGCCCCGCGGCCGTCAGCGTCTCGACCGCGGCATTCAGCTTCGCTGCGTTCCGGTCGACCAGTACCACGCTCGCGCCGGCCTCGGCAAATGCCTGCGCGGTCACCAGCCCCATGCCTGAACTGGCGCCCGTGACGAGCGCTACCTGGCCTTTGAAATCGTAGACGGGATTCATGGTGTTTTTCCTTGAGTGAGATGCGCATGCTGGCGCGCGGCGCTACACGTCAGCGCGACGCAGCCGGACACGACGGGAATGGTTGAGCGGGCATCCAGCATGCTGGATGCGTCCCGGCTTGACTAGCCAGTGAAAACGGCAAAGACCCATGAATTGAACTCATCAATGTCATGGGCAGGCTTCGACGGTCCTCTAGCTTTGCCAGCAAACGCTAGCGGCAGGAAGGTTGGCCCCTAGCTCCGCGCCCGATTGATGGCGTGAGTCGCCAGATTCTGCGCGAGCTCCGCATAGAGCTCGGCCCACTTGCCGAGCAAGGTCGCGTCATCGGTCAGGAACAGCGGGTGTTCTGCCCACGCGCTGACGTTCGGGCCTTCCCAGGCCACCTCGAAGATGCGGAGATCTTCGTCTTCGCTGACGCCGCTATCGAGCAGCTCGCGAAACGAGGAGAGATTGTAGAGACAGACATTGTCGGGCGCGATGCCATGGATCGCGGCGAGCGCGTCGGTGGCTTCCTTGCGCGCGGCGTCGCGGCTGGCGGCCATCAGGAACACGATACTTTCGTCCTGCGCGTGGCCGAACATCAACCGGTACAGCGAGGTCCTGCAGCGATGGCTTAGTTGTGTGCCCATGGTTTGCTCCGCTCCTGAAGACGCATTGTCATCATGCTGGATCGCCTGCCACGCCTCACGCGCCCCTGTCGATCATAGGACCGCATCTATTCCGACGCTCAATCTATCCCGCTTTTAGACAGTTATCTACCCCGGGCTGCCCCTTACACGAGCGCCGCGCAAAACGGCCGCTGAAGCGTCAAACCCGCCGCGGCGGCATGCGCGGCGTGGAAGGATGCACTGTGCCGGGCGAATTGGTGCAGTGCATCGAAGCCTGCCGCTGACGATGTCGAGACAACGCGTCACCCCCCCTCTTCCCGTCCCGTCAGAGCCGAACGACATCGAGGATCGCATCGGCAAATGCCTTCGGTGCTTCCTGCGGCAGGTTGTGTCCAATGCCGCCGTCGATATTGCGGTGCTGATACTTGCCGGTGAACTTCTTCGCATACGCGGCCGGCTCCGGATGCGGCGCACCGTTGGCGTCGCCCTCCATCGTGATGGCGGGCACGGAGATGGTCGGCGCCGTCGCCAGACGCGCTTCGAGCGAATCGTATTGCGGCTCGCCCTGGACCAGTCCCAGACGCCAGCGGTAGTTGTGAATCACCACTGCGACATGATCAGGATTGTTGAACGACTCGGCCGAACGGTCGTACGTCGCGTCGTCGAAATTCCATTTGGGCGACGCGAGACGCCAGATCAGCTTGTTGAAGTCGTGGCGGTTCGCTTCATAGCCCGCCTGGCCGCGCTCCGTTGCGAAGTAGAACTGATACCACCACGACAGCTCCGCCTTCGGTGGCAGCGGCGTCTTGCCGGCCGCCTGATTGCCAATCAGATAGCCGCTCACCGACACCAGCGCCTTGACCCGTTGCGGCCACAACGCGGCAATGATGTCGACCGTGCGCGCGCCCCAATCGAAGCCGCCCAAAACTGCCTGATCGATCTTCAAAGCGTCCATCAGCGCGATGATGTCGACTGCGACGACAGACTGCTGCCCGTTACGAGGCGTGTCCGCGGACAGGAAGCGCGTCGAACCATAGCCGCGCAGATACGGCACGATCACCCGATAACCCGCGGCCGCCAGCAGCGGCGTCACGTCAGCGAAGCTGTAGATGTCGTACGGCCAGCCGTGCAGCAGGATGACGACCGGTCCGTTCGCCGGCCCCGCTTCCGCGTATCCGATGCTGAGCGTTCCCGCGTTGATCTGCCGGATGGTGTCGAACGAAGCAGCGCGCGTCGTCCCCTTCAAGCCGGCCGCAGCATCGTTCGACTGTGCGTGGACGAGTCCGCTCAGGCCCAACTCCAGCAAGCTGATGCCCGCCACGGTTGTCCCCAGCAGACGGCGACGTCGTGTATTGATCTGATCCGTCATTGCAGATACTCCTCAAAGATTAGCCAACGCTACGCAGTCCCGATTGACACGGGCTCTTGATGAATGTCGATTCAGCTTACGGCTTCGCATAGATCGGACCGAGGCCGATCACATCCGAACCGGCCACGCGCGAGCCCGCGGCGGAAGTGCCAGCAGCCGACGGCCCGTACGACGACACTGCCACACCATGCTGCGCGTTCAGACGCGCCTCGGCGGCTTCGAGATTCTGCGGATATTGCGCCTGATCGCTGGTCGGGTTGTAGCCGGCCTGTTCCAGTTCGACCAGTTGCGCACGGACCTCGGCGCGGGTCAGCGGTTGATTCTGATTCGATTGTGCGAACGACAACGCGGGAAGAGCGACAACAGCAGCGACCAGCAGCGATTGAATGACTTTCATGATTTCCACCTCGAAAAGGATTTTTCATGCAGACGTCCGGTTGGATATCTGGCTTGCGAAGCCAGAACGTCTGGCCTGAAACCATTAGAACCCGTGGACGTATCTGGCTTGTGTCCGCAAAGAGCCGCAATGCAACGTTGTGTATTGACCGGCGCTGCGGATACATTGGGATACAAAGACGCTGTGCCAGACAGAGATCGGCACTCGCCGTTTCACGCGTCTTCCACGACGGACAGGCTGGCCCCATCGGACAAGTCGGCCTCCAGCGCATACGGGTCGACGCCTTCGAGACAACCGATGTTGACGCGCCAGAGTTGCGCATCTTTACGCGTCTGGTGAAACGGATAAATGCCGCAGTGCTTGCAGAAGTAGTGTTTCGCCACGCGTGTATTGAACTGGTAAAGCGTCAGCGATTCCTCGCCACTCAGTATCTTCAGTTCTCCCGCAGCGAACGGCGGCGTCATCAGCGCGCCCTTGCGTCGGCACAGGCTGCAATTGCAGCGCGCCGCAGGCACGACGGCGGTACGGACTTCGAATTTGACGGTCCCGCAATGACAGGATCCTCGCAGCAGTTCGGTACTCATGGTGAGCTCCGCAGTTGTAAAGGCTGCGTTATAGCCCAGTACGCGCGACGCTTTGTATCGCAGTGTGTCTGAGTGGGCTCCCGACACAAAACGTTTCATCCAGGCCGCTTTGGCGACACATGCCAGATACGGACAGGCGTTCCAATGTAGTCATCGTTCACCACTGGAATGCCTGCTCGATTCCCCTCGCCCAAAGGACTCCGACATGTTCACCCGACTCAGAACGCCCGCGCTCATCGCTCTGCTGGTTGCAGCCGCGGCCAGCAGCGCCGCGGCAATCGCCAGCCTCGATGCAAGCTCCGCGCCCATGAATAACGCTAGCCCCAGCGCAAAACAGGCAAACGGCAGCCATGCCGCGCCGGAATTCACCGGCATCGATAAATGGCTCAACAGCGATCCCCTGACCGTGCAGCAGTTGCGGGGCAAGGTCGTGCTGGTCGATTTCTGGACCTACACGTGCATCAACTGCATTCACGTGCTGCCCTACGTCAAGGCATGGAATCAGAAATATAAGGACCAGGGACTGGTGGTGGTAGGTGTCCACACGCCCGAGTATTCGTTCGAGCGCGACACGGACAACGTTCAGAAGGCCATCAAGCGCTTCGGCATTACGTACCCGGTGGCGCAGGACAACCACTATGCAACGTGGAGCGCCTACGACAACCAGTATTGGCCTGCGTTTTATCTGGTCGACAAGAAAGGTCAGGTGGTCTACACGCACTTCGGCGAGGGTGACTACGATCAGACCGAGGCGGAGATCAAAGCCCTGCTGGCGGAAAACTGAGGCTGCTGCGCGGATAAGCGGGCGCGCGGCCGGGCGACGTGCGCCGCGGCCGCGCTTTTCAATGGCACGCCTGTGGTTCAGCGAGCGGGCAGTTTCCAGCCCGGCCGGATGAAGTGGCACGTGTAGCCGTTGGGAAGGCGTTCCAGATAATCCTGATGCTCCGGCTCAGCCTCCCAGAACGGGCCCGCCTGAGCGATCTCGGTGACGACCTTGCCGGGCCAGAGATCGGATGCGTCGACGTCCGCCACGGTGTCGAGAGCCACTTTCTTCTGCGCGTCGTTGAGATAGAAGATGGCCGAGCGGTAGCTCGTTCCAACGTCGTTGCCCTGGCGGTTTTTAGTGGTCGGGTCGTGAATCTGGAAGAAAAATTCGAGGATCTGACGATAGCTGATCTGGCTCGGATCGAACACGATCTCGATCGCCTCTGCGTGCGTGCCATGGTTGCGGTACGTGGCATTGGGCACGTCACCGCCCGTATAGCCGACCCGCGTGGACAGCACGCCGGGATAGCGCCGCAACAGGTCCTGCATGCCCCAGAAGCACCCGCCGGCCAGCAGGGCGGTTTCGGTTTGCGTCGTCATTGCAATCATCTCCATCAGTGGTGTGAGTCTGCCGAACACATTGTGCCACCATCGGCACAACGCGCTGCCTCAGCCCCGCAACCCCGTGGTGAATACAACCCGCGCCTGACTGCCGTCATCCGCCCAGTGTTCTTCCACCTGCGCGAGCGGCACCGGCTTCGTTGCGATCCTGAAGCCGCCCGGAACCGTGGCGTTCAACAATTGCCCGATTGCATGCTGGATGCGCGGCATCGGAATGCTGCCTATCCCGCTGCCCATCAGTTCAATGGACGACGAACGCAGCACGGCGCCCGGAAGGTTGATCGCCTGCCCGCTGATCGCACCAATCTGAACGAAGCGGATGGGCACGGCCTCCGGCGCCGCCTTGGCGCCGGACACCAGCAACAGTTCCGCGCTTGCGCCCCAGAGATAGTCGAGAACGACGTCGATACCCTGGTGAAACTGCGTCTTGAACTCGCTTTCAAGCGCCGCGCTGTCCTGCGCGAGGCTGATCGTCACGTCTGCGCCGAGCGCGCGTAGAGACTGCAGCGCTTCCGCGTTGCGTCCCGTCGCGATGACTTTACCCGCGCCGAGATATTTGGCGATCTGCACAGCCAACCGACCCGAGACGCCCGTTGCGCCATTGATCAGGACGGTTTCTCCCTTGACCAGTCTGGCACGCTCGACCAACGCCGCCCATGACGACATGCCGGGAATCGCGATCGCCGCGGCGGTCACCGCATCCAGCTCTGCCGGCAACGGGATGCAATGCTCCGCGTTGACAACGCAGTACTCCGCCATGCCGCCGAACGGAGCCTCAGGGAGTACGAAATAAACCCGCGTGCCGTCTGCGAGAACACCGGTGCCGTCGATCCCCGGCACCAGAGGCAATGCGCCCGAAGCGCTATAGTGCTTGCCCGACGCCCGGCTTTTCGTAACATGGCTCAGCGCGGACGCTATCACCGCAACGCGTGCCAGGCCCTCGGTGACGGGCGGCTCTGCGAAGTCGGCGTGAACCGGCGTTGCGCCAGGTTGCTTGACGAGTGCTGCTTTCATCTCTGCTCTCCTTTGCCGAGTGGCGGGCACCGGCATCATCCGGGATTGGATGACTGAATATACGTGTATTATACACATATATCGAGATCGACAAAAACGAGGTGACGATGAAGAAGGAGATCCGCGAACTGCGGGGAGCACTGCTGGATTTGACGGGCGTGCTGAATCGGCCGCAGCCCGATGCCGCGCTAATCGATGCGGCCGGTGTGGACCTGGACCGGGCGCTGTTTCCGCTGCTGGCCCGCGTGGCCCGGCAGGGACCGCTTGGGATTGTGGAGTTGGCCGAACTGGTCGGACGCGACTACACCACCGTCAGCCGGCAGATCGCGAAGCTGGAGAGCCTGGAGTTGGTCGCCCGTTGTCCGAGCCCGGCAGACGGGCGGGTTCGTGCGGCGATCATCACGGACAAGGGCCGGGTCATGACAAGCGCGCTGGACGCTGCGCGCCAGAAGATCATCGAAAAGTTACTGGCCGACTGGGAGGCCGAAGACGTGCGCGTGCTGGCGCGTCTGCTGCGCAAGTTCGCGGACGATGCGCTCGAGTGGGTGGGGACGCTGTAGATCGGTACGCGGTGCGGCGAAACACTCTGGAGCGTGTCGCGCCGGCAGTGTTCATGCCGCTAGCCGACCGCCTGCCCCTTGTCGACGCCCGGCTCCGCGAACGTCTCGTCAAGACGGGCAATCTCGTCTGCCCGTTCCGGCCTGCCGAGCAGGAAGCCTTGCGCGTGAGTGCAACCGCAGGCACGCACGAATTCCAGGTGCTCCGGCGTCTCGATGCCTTCCGCGGTGGTGGGCATGCCCATTTCCCGCGCCAACGCCACGATGCCCCGCACCACCGCCGCGGATTCGCGCCGATGCACCGCGTCCATGACGAAGGAACTGTCGATCTTGAGCTTGTCGAACGAGAAGCGCACCAGCGTCGACATGGTCGAAAATCCGGTGCCGAAGTCATCGAGCGAGAGCGCGATGCCCAGCGCGCGCAGTTGCGCAACGTTACGCCGGGTCGCGATGTCGTCGCTCAGCAGCACCGATTCCGTGACCTCGATAGTCAGGCGCTCCGGCGGTAAGTTCGTTTTCCGAAGGATCGAGGCGACACTCGCCGCGAACGCTTCCTCGCGCAACTGCACAGGCGATACATTCACCGCGACGGCCACCGGGTCGCGCCATGCGGCGGCTTCCGTGCAGGATTGCAGCAGGGCCCACTCCCCCAACGGAAGCACGAGACCGGTCCGTTCTGCAGTGGGAATGAAGGCCACCGGAGACAGCTCGCCGCGGGTCGGGTGCGTCCAGCGCAGCAGGGCCTCGCGGCCGGAGATGGTGCCGTCGCTCAGATCGAAGATAGGCTGGTATTCCATCCGCAAACCGCTGAACGACTGCATCGCGCCTTCGAGGTCGCTGCGCAGAAGACTCAGACTCTCGTCGGACGCGTGCTTGTCAGCGTCGAATACGGCGAACGCACTCTTGCCGTTACGCTTGACCGCGTACAAGGCGCGGTCCGCGCAGATCAGCAACTGCGGACCGGTTTTGCCATGCTCCGGGTAGAGCGCAACGCCCACGCTCGCGCCGATATGCACGCGTGCTTCGCTCAGCGCAAATGGGCGCGCCAAGGTCTTGACGATGCGGCCGGCCAGCGCACGGACGTCGGTGGCCTGGGCAGCGGTATCGTCGGCAATGGCGACGAACTCGTCGCCGGCCAGACGGCCGACCAGGCCACCGGCCGGCAGTATTTCACGCAAGCGCACCGCCGCTTCCTGAAGAATCTGATCGCCGGCCGCATGACCCAGGCTGTCATTGATGGCCTTGAAGCCGTCGAGATCGATCAGCAGAACTGCGAACGATCGATCCGCTTTGGCAAAGCCGGCCCCGGTACGCTCCAGCAGGAGCTCGCTGATACGCGCGCGATTGGGCAGACCCGTGAGGCTGTCGTGGCGCGCCAGGCGATGGCTGCTTTCGCGCGCCATCAGCAACGCGACGGTATCGCGATTGCTGCGCAGGGCAACCGTGAAAAAGCCGGCCGCGCAGAACGGCGCCTGAAACAGCAGGACAAGCTTGCCCGAACCGGGCGACAGTGCCGCTCCCAGACCCAATAGCCCGAGAATCAAGGTGATCTGAATGAGTACGAGGCGGGGCGTGCCGGCGTTGCGCCCTGCCAGCCCGCCGATCACCCCGACGGCGCAAACGTTGCCGAGCAGAAACAGCGTGTTGTCGCCGCTGGTATTGCAGAGCAGGCTACCGAAGCCGAACAGCGCACTCCACAGGATGCTGGCGAGCAGGAACGCCGAGGTAGGGGTCGGCTGGCCGCGCGCACTCTGCGTGCAGCACACCCGGATCAAGGTCAGACGGGCGACCAGCAGCGCGACGACGGCGCCGCCCCACAAGGCGTAGATGCCGCGGTTCGGATAGAGGTAGTACGCGGTGGCGCAGACACTGATTTCGCAGATCGACGCGAACACGATTGACGCAGTTCGCGTGAACAGATTGGCGAGCAAGATTTGCCGATTTTCCGCGCTCAGGTGCTGGGCGGAAGAGACGACCCACTTGAAAAATGGAGACCTTGGTTCGCTGAAAGCCATGACCCGCACATTTTTGATGGTTAGTGGATCGAAACAGCCGTGCATCGCAATTATTACGTAAACGTCAAATAACAGGTTGATTGACGTGCCGACGGCGCCGCCGGCAGTGCTGGCCGAGCAGCATGCCTGCCACGTACGCCGGGCATGCTACCCAGCCTGAACTGACCGCCGATGTCTCACGAACGCCGGGTGCGGCGCGCCCTGCCCTTCGAGGAGGGTCGCGTGCGCTGCGCTTCGGCATGCTCGCGAATCATCTCGATCAGCGCGCGCAAGCTGGCCGGCACATGACGGCGACCCGGATAGTAGAGACAGAGACCGTCGAGTGGCAGCGTCCAGTCTTCCAGGACTCGCACCAGCGTGCCGGCCTGCAGATCCGCGGCGACGTTCCACTCGGTCAGATAGGTCACGCCAAGACCGGCCCGCGCGGCTTGCAGCATCAAACCCGGCTCGTCGAGCGTCAGCGCGCCTTGCACGTCGATACGCAGCGCTTCGCCGTGGCGCGCGAACTCCCACTGATAGATCGCGCCGCTCGGCATCCGCGCACGGATGCAGCGATGCGCGTGCAAATCGGCCGGCGTGCGCGGCGGCATGTGCTGCGCAAAATAGCCTGGACTGGCCACGACGGCGAAGCGCTGCGGCTCGCCGAACGGCACCGCGATCATGTCGCGCGGCACCGTTTCCGCGAGACGGATGCCGGCATCGAAGCCCTCGACGACGATGTCGATCAGGCGGCCCTCGGTGACGATATCGAGCTTCAGTTCCGGATAGCGCTGCAGGAATGCGATAAAGAGCGGCATCACCTGCCTCGCGGCGCCCGCCGACGTGTTGATGCGCAACGTGCCCGACACCGTGTCGCGAAAACTGCCCGCCTGTTCGAGCGCGAGACGGATGGTGGAAAGCGCCGGCGCCACGCTGTCGACGAATTGCGCGCCCGCCTCCGACAAGGACACACTGCGGGTCGTGCGATTGAAAAGCCGCACGCCGATGCGCGACTCGAGCGCCGCCACCGCGTGACTGAGCGCAGACGTCGAAACGCCGAGTTCGGTTGCCGCCGCGCGAAAGCTGCGCTGACGGGCGACGGCCAGTACCGCTTCCAGTTCGCTCAGGCCTGAAGTGTTCATTATCCCAAATCGCTCAATGTTTCATGCCAGATTGTACGGCTAGTCAACGCAATCGTGCCGATCTATCGTGTGTGTTCCAGAACCGCTTCCGGGTAGCCCACCATGCAGATGATCGACAAGATTTATATCGACGGCGCGTTCGTCACGCCTCACGGCGACGAACTCTTCGACCTCTTCAATCCCGCCACCGAACAGGTGATCGGCCGCGTGCGCCTCGCCGATGCGCAAGACGCATGCGACGCGATCGCTGCCGCGAAGCGGGCCTTTCCGGCGTTTTCGCACACCAGCAAGCGCGAGCGCATCGACATGCTGAAGCGGATGCACGAAGCCGTCGTTGCGAAAGAAGACGAGCTTTACGAGGCCATCACCGAGGAATATGGCGCGCCAGTGTCGCGCGGCCGGTGGATGGCGCAGCACGCGAGCAACGTGCTGCTCGAAGCGGCGAAAGTATTGGAGGATTACGCCTTCACGCGCCGTGCGGGCACCGCTGACGTGGTCATGCAGCCGCTAGGTGTCGCCGGACTGATTACCCCATGGAATAGCGACGCGGGCTTCATCTGCGGCAAGCTGGCCGCCGCGTTGGCCGCGGGCTGCACGGCCGTCATCAAGCCGAGCGAGATGAGCGCCATCCAGACCCGCGTCGTCACCGAAGCGCTGCATGCAGCAGGCTTGCCGGCAGGGGTGTTCAATATCGTCACGGGACGGGGCGAGACTGTCGGCGCCCAGATCAGCACGCACCCCGATGTCGCGAAGCTCTCCTTCACGGGCTCCACGGCGGTCGGCAAGGCGATCCTGCGCGCCGGCGCCGAGACCTTGAAGCGCGTCACGCTCGAACTGGGCGGCAAGTCGCCCGTGATCGTGCTCGACGATGCGAACTTCGACCAGGCAGTGCCGCTGGCGATTCAGGCCGGTTTCATGAACAGCGGCCAGGCCTGCATCGCGGGCACGCGCATCCTCGTACCGCAACACCGGCTGGCGGAGTTCGAAGCACGCGTGCAGGAGGAAGTGGCCCGGACGCAGGCCGGCGATCCGCGCGATCCGCAAACAACCGTAGGTCCCATGGTCAGCCAGAAGCAGTGGGAGCGCGTGCAACGCTACATCGGCATCGGCACGGACGAAGGCGCGCGGCTGATCGCAGGTGGCCCTGGCCGGCCGGATGGCGTCGAGGCTGGCTGGTTCGTCCGCCCGACGGTCTTCAGCGACGTGACAAACGACATGACGATTGCCCGCGAAGAAATCTTCGGCCCCGTGCTGTCGATTCTCACCTACCGCGATACAGAGGAAGCCATCGCGATTGCCAACGACACGCAATATGGTTTGCAGGCCTACGTATTTTCAGCGGATCCGCAGCGGGCGCGCGAAGTCGCGGCGCAGATCGACGCCGGTCGCGTACTCGTCAACACGCTCGCGCACGAACCGGCAGCACCGTTTGGCGGTTTCAAGCAATCGGGGATTGGTCGCGAGTACGGCACGTTCGGCCTGGAGGCGTTTCTTGAACCGAAATCCGTGCTTGCCGCCTCGTGACGGCGTCATGGTGACGGCGCCAGTCAGGCGTAGCGCGCCAGAAACATATCGGCGGCGGATTCGGCGATGTGCTTTTGCTCGGCCTTGCTAAGCGACGGCTGGCCCATCGTCACCTGCGGCCAGAACGCGAAGCCTTTCACGAGGCCTTGCAATTGCAGCGAGGCGAACACCGGGTCCTCGGTCTTGAGGCGGCCGTCGGCAGCGGCGGCGCGAATCCACACGGTCAGGTCTTCTTCGCGCTCGCCCATGCGCGCCACCATGTCGCGCGCGCGCTCCGGCGAATGAATGCCCGCCGCGATCGCCACACGTGCGAGCGAGAGGAAGGCTTCGTCGTTCAGAAGACTCAGCTTTTTGCGCAACAGCTCGAGCAACTGGTCGCGCAACGGTTGCGACGAGGAATAAGCAAAGACCTGCCCCGCGTCACTCGAGTCCCACAACTGCCGCAGAATCGCCGCGAACAGCGCTTCCTTGCTCGGAAAGTGGTTGTAGACCGTCCGCTTGGAGACACTCGCGCGGGCTGCGACGCGGTCCATGCTGGTGGCGTCGAAACCGGCCGCGAGAAATTCTTCAATCGCGGCGCCGATGATGGCGGCGCGCTTGCGGTCGGTTAGACGGAGACGGGTATCAATGGCATCCATAGCTAAAATTTTACACCATGCAGTTTACTTTTTTCCAGGATAAACTACACTGAACAGTCTACTTTGTGTCCTGGAACGCTCTACATGACCTCGTTCACCGAATCCTTGCGCCGCACGTTGGGCCTGACAGCGGCTCAACGCGGGCGCGAATCGTTTGGCTCGTCGGCCCAGCATGACAGCGAGCGCTTTCGCAACGTCAAACCGCGTCCTGTCGAAGGGTTCGGCAAGACGTTGAGCATCGCGTGGAATCTGCTGTTCAAAAAGCCGGACGGCACGGCGCCGGCAAGCCCGCTGCCCGTCGATCCGCTGACGCGCGCCCAGCTCGACGCCGCACCCGACCGCAGCCTGTTTCGCCTCGGACACTCGACCCTGCTGCTCAAGCTGCGTGGTCGGTTCTGGCTCACCGATCCGGTGTTCGCCGAACGCGCGTCGCCATTCCGGCGCTTCGGTCCCAAACGCTTTCATGCGCCGCCCATCGCGCTTGCCGACTTGCCGCCGCTCGCCGGCGTGATTCTGTCGCACGACCACTATGACCACCTGGACCGCGAGACGGTGCTGGCACTCGCCGGCAAGACAGGTGTGTTTCTGACGCCGCTGGGTGTCGGCGACCGGCTGATCGAGTGGGGTATCGACGCTTCGAAGGTGCGCCAGTTCGACTGGTGGCAGGGTACGGAGATCGACGGTCTGGCATTCACGGCCACGCCGGCTCAGCATTTCTCCGGCCGCAGCCTGTTCGACGGCAACAGCACCTTGTGGGCCTCGTGGGTGATCGTCGACGACGATCTGCGGGTGTTCTTCAGCGGCGACACGGGCTACTTCGACGGCTTCAAGGCGATCGGCGAGCGGTTTGGTCCGTTCGACGTGACCTTCCTCGAAACCGGCGCCTACGACGCACAATGGCCGTACGTCCATATGCAACCGGAAGACACCGTGCAGGCACACGTCGATCTGCGCGGCCACTGGCTCATGCCGGTGCACAACGGCACCTTCGATCTGGCGATGCATCGCTGGCAGGAACCGTTCGAGCGCGTGACGGGCCTCACCACGGCGCGCGGCATTCCGCTCGCCACGCCGCGGATGGGCGAGCGGCTGGATCTGGCCGCGCCCCATCGCGGCGAAAGGTGGTGGCGCAACACCGCCGCGGCGGGCAACTACAGCCTGAATTCGCTTCCGACGTAACGAACCCCACCTCTACACCCCAACCTGCGCCCGAACCATCGCGGACGCAGGTTGGCCGGTTCTCGACGCCTCACCTTGGCAGCGCCGCTCCGAACGACCCCGAACTGGTTGCGTCCGCAATCAAAATCCAGGACGCCCGATACCCCCAAGCGACGATAAAACCTTTCGGTGTTTAACCGCGAAAACGTTTGCCGCAAACCAAATCCGCTTTACTGAATCGAATTGACGATTAAACCGCTCCGCTTTCACGCGAGCCAATAGATCGATATTTCGGATGGACTATCCATCGCGATTTTATCCATTCAGCATAAAATAAAAAACCCAAGCTGATTCTATTAAGTTTTCGCACCCCATTGCCGTTATTCCCATTGCGTTAATGCAGAAGGTCCAGACCTGACTGCCCAGCGCTAGCTGGGCAAAAAACGTAACAACTTCAAACGCGAGAGGAAACGTGAACATTAAATTAACAGGGGCTGCAGCCTTGTCGCTGCTGATGCTGACTGCCTGCTCGGATATGCAGATGGGCGCTACGTCGGCAAAAACCACCGCAACCGGTTCGGCGGCCGGCGGGACATCCCAGAACGCCAACGTCGGCTTGCAGCACTGCACGGCGCCGCTCGGGACGGTTTCGATTGTCGAGGACACCACTGCACCCTGGTATGGCATGTTGACCGGCCAATATCAGCTTGGCAGCACGGTGCCGGTTCTGAAACTGCTGGTGCAGCAGTCGAACTGCTTCGTAGTGGTCGATCGTGGCCGCGGCCTCGCTGCCGCCATGGACGAGCGCGCACTGAACGAATCCGGCGAACTGCGCAAGACGTCGAAGATGCATAAAGGCCAGATGGTCGCTGCCGACTACACCATCAGCCCCAGCATCACCTTCAGCAACAACAACGCGGGTGGCGGCGCAGCGGGGCTTCTGGCCTTTGTGCCGGTGGTCGGCGGTGCGCTCGCGGGGGTTGCCGGCACCATGAAGACGCAGGAAGCATCCACCCTGCTCACGCTGGTCGACAACCGTTCGAGCGTCCAGTTGGCTGCCGCAGAAGGCTCGGCCAAGAACGTCGACTATGGCATGCTCGCCGGCGTCGTCGCGGGTGGCTTTGGCGGTGCGGGCGGCGGTGCAGGCGGTGCGTATGCGAATACGGCGCAGGGCAAGGTCGTCGTCGCGGCGTTTACTGACTCGCTGAATAATCTCGTGGTGTCGGTGAAGCAATATAAAGCGCAAAACGTGAAGGGCGGCCTCGGCAACGGCGGCACTCTGCAGGTGAATTGATTATGGCTGGCGCCAATCCGTATTGCCGCGCTCATAACCAGGCAGGCGGAATGGCGTCATCCTCCAGGTGCGGCGAATTCAAATAGCGAGCGCACACCCCTCTCACGCTTGCGACAAACCCGTGCTCAATTTCTTCAAGAGTTGACGCAACGTATCCCGCTCGCTTTTCCCAAGGGGAGCGAGGATTGACTCATCGACCTGTTGCGCAATGGCTGTTGCCTGCTGAAGCATCGCCGCGCCTTTTTCGGTCAGTTCGATTGCGTATCGACGCCGGTCCGTTTCATCCGCAACCCGATTGATTGCACCCAGCGCTTCCAGATCGTCGATCATCGTGACGATCGCACTCGGCACCACATTCAAGGCCTGTCCGAGCGCCAGTTGAGACGTCATGGGCATATGACGGATCGCCGCCAGCAAGCCGCAATGCTTCGGACGAATCCCGAGCGGACGCAGACGTTGAGCGAACTGCTCGATCGTTGCCTGGCCGAGCTTGCTCAACATATCGGATGGTCTTCACATAACGTCATGAAGACGATCGGGCCGGTCACGCTCGCCGTGCTGACGCTCGCGTCGGCTGTCATGCTCCTTCGCACGACGCGTCAGGCGGCGTGACGGAGAGCGTCAATGCGCGGTCGGCGTTAGCCGAATAGCTGCAGATGTTCCACAAGGATGGTGCTGCCGATGCCGATCAGCACGACGCCGCCCGCCATCTCGGCGCGCCGGCCCGCGACGTGGCCGATGACACGGCCGAGCATGACGCCGAGTGTGACCATCGCCATAGTGGCGAGACCGATCGCGGCAGCCGTCGAATAGATGTTGACGTCGACAAAGGCGAGGCCCGCGCCAACCGCCATCGCATCGATACTCGTGGCGAAGCCGGTCAAGGCGAGCAGCCAAAACGAATGGGTCGCCGGCCTGCTCTCCTCGACTTCTTTAGCGGCAAAGCTGTTGAAGACCATGCGGGCGCCGAGGACCAACAGCAGCGCAAACGCGATCCAGTGATCCCATGCGGAGACGTATTGGGCGGCGGCCTTGCCGAGGAACCATCCGGCCAAAGGGGTCAGCGCTTCGATCGCGCCGAAGATCAGCCCCGTCCTGATGGCTTCGCTCCAATGCGGGCGATGGAGCGTGGCGCCTTTGCCGATAGCGGCTGCAAAGGCGTCGGTGGACATGGCAAAAGCCAGGAATAGCGTTGCGACAGGATTCATCAGAGTAGGCGCTCGAGGTCGGGCTGAAAACCACGACACACCGCCGCGCCCGACCGGTCGCGTGGTGTGTCGATGGTCTTGCCAACCGAAACGGCTACCTGCACCACGGTCTGCGCGACCGAGAATGTTGATGCAGGCGCTTCTGGGTAGAAGCCGGCTACTCCCCAAAGACAGGGGCGAGCATACCATGACTGAAAGGCCTATGTAATGTCGTCCGCTCGTCAAGGCGCCCGGCTTCGCAGGAAGCGGTTAGACGGGAAGGTTGCATTTGTAATGGGCCGCGCGATAGAATCGCGCCTGCTCATTGGGGAGTAGCCGCCTCGAACGCGATGTTCGAGGGCGCACGTCAACATACTTGGCCAGTCGCAAGACTCGCCATGGCGTACGCAGCGAAATGCCTGGCAAGACCGATGACTCGCATTCCGACCTAACCGGGTCGCCGGAATGCGCGTCATCGCGTTTTTTCAGCGCGGCCCGGGTACAACATCCCATGCAATCCTTTCTCGTTGCGACCAGTGTCGTCGGCCTCGCCGAAATCGGCGATAAAACCCAACTACTGTCCCTCGTACTGGCTGCGCGGTATCGCAAACCCATTCCCATTGTGCTCGGTGTGCTGGCCGCCACGCTGATCAACCATGCGGCATCCGGTGCGCTGGGAGCGTGGCTCGCGAGCGTGCTCAGGCCGGGCATCCTGAACTGGGCCGTGGTCGCATCGTTTGCGGTAATGGCTGTGTGGATTCTGATTCCGGACAAGCTGGACGACGCCGATGCAGCGCTAACCAAGAACACAATGGGCGTCTTCGGCACGACGGCCGTGACCTTCTTTCTCGCCGAGATGGGCGACAAGACGCAGATCGTCACCATCGCGCTTGCCGCGCGCTTCCACGAATTTTTCGGCGTGGTCGCGGGTACAACGCTGGGCATGATGCTGGCGAACGTGCCGGTCATCTATCTCGGGCACAAGTTCGCCGACCGCTTGCCGACCAAGGCCGTGCACATTCTGGCTGCCATCATCTTTGTCGTACTCGGTGGACTCGCCTTGAGAACGGCGCTCTATCCGGACGCGCATCCGATGTTCTAGCACGCCCGGTTCGACCGTCAGCCAGCTTTATGCAAGCCGCCCCGTTTGCAAGCGAAGCCGCTCCGCCAGCGCTCAGCGAGTTCGCTTCTTGCGGACCGGTTCGGTTTGCGAAGGCATCCCCTCGCGTTCGAGCCATGAGCGGAATAGCACGACCCGCTCATCCGTGGCATTGCCATCCGCGACGTAAGTGCAGTAGCTGCGCGACGGCAGACGAGGACCCACGAACGGCGCGACAAGCCGGCCAGCAGCGAGATCGTCGGAGACCAGCGCAGTCGGCCCCATGGCAACGCCTATGCCGTCGATGGCGGCCTGCAACGTCAGATAGAAGTGGTCGAAGGTCAGCGTGGCGGCGGGTTTGAGCGCGGGCGTCTCTGCGCTAGCCAGCCAGTCCGGCCACAGTCGCGGAAGACTTGATGTGTGCAGCAATGTATGCCGCCGCAGATCGTCCGGTGTGCGAAGCGGCAGTCGCTGCAGGAGCGCCGGACTGCAGACCGGCAGTCGTTCCTCGGACAGGAACGGCCGCATCGCGTAGCCATAGAACGTATCCGGACCGCCGCGGATGATGACGTCATAGCTGGCTTGCAGACTCTCCACCGGTTCGTTCGACGTCTCCACGTTGACGTCCACCTCGGGATACGCCGCGCGGAATTTCGCCAGCCTCGGCACCAGCCAGCGCAATGTGAAGGTGGCGGGCGCATTCACGGACAAGCTCCGCGCCACCGTTTCGGAAACGCCATATCGGGCAGTGGCCTGCGAGAGCTGCTCGAACAGCGGAGCGATTTCCGCCAGGTAGGCCTTCGCCGCCGGCGTCAGCACCACACGCCGGTTGTGCCGCTCGAACAACGAAGACTCAAGCCACTCTTCAAGCAGCCGCACGTGCTGGCTCACCGCGCCGTGCGTGACGTGCAGTTCCGCGGCGGCTTCCTTGAAACTGCCGAGGCGGCCTGCGGCCTCGAAAGCGCGCAAGGCATTCAGTGGAGGTAATAGCCGCTTCATCCGCAAGAGTTTGTCTAACGCGAACCGGCAATTTAACTGGTTTGTGAGTGGGCCACAAGATAGATACCCTACTTACTTCACCGTCGCTCCGGAATCCGCATGCTCAGTTATACCGGCGGCTTCGTCCTGCTTGCCGCCCTGCTCCACGCGAGCTGGAATGCCATGCTGCACGGCAATGCCGACCGCCTCCTGTCCATGACGTGGATGAGCATCGCCATCGGCACGGTCGCCGCACTCGTGGTGCTGGTCACGCCGTGGCCGGCCGCTGCGGCGTGGCCGTATATCGTCGCATCGGGGCTCGTGCATATCGTCTACAACGTAAGCCTCGTGCGATCGTATCGGCGCAACGATCTGGCGCAGGCCTATCCGATCGCACGCGGCTCGTCGCCCTTGCTCGTCACGCTCGGCGCCGCGCTCTTCGCGCATGAGACGATCGGCCCGTTGCACGCGCTCGGGATCGTGATGATCTCGGGCGGCATCATCGCGCTCGCGCTGCAGGGGCAGCATGTGTCGCGCGCGGGTGCGCTAGCCGCCTTGACGACCGGCGCCACCATCGCGCTCTATACCGTGATCGACGGCATCGGCGTGCGCCTGTCCGGTGGCGAAGCGCTCGCCTACACCGCGTGGATGTTCCTGTTCTACTGGCTGATGCCGCTGCTGTTCGTCGCGAAGCGCGGGCTAGCGGCGCTGTGGGCACCGCTGCGGACGTCGCCTATGGCGCTCGGCTCGTCGCTGGTGGGCGGGCTCGTGTCGATCGCGGCGTACGGCATCGTCATCTGGGCGCTGCAGTCGGGCGCGATGGGTGCGGTATCGGCGCTGCGCGAGACCAGCGTGGTGTTCGCGGTGCTGATCGGGCGCGTGTTTCTGCGCGAGGCGGTCAGTGGAAAGCGCTGGCTCGCGTGCATCGTCGTCGCAGCCGGTGCGGTTTGTCTGGGGCTTTGAGCCTGGTGGTCCACGCTTGCCGAATTGGGACATGAAATGTCCGCGTGCGCATCTATCTTCGCTGTCGGCGTGACTTTGCCGTGAGGATCGTTGCATTCCGCTCACAGGTTCATTTCGGAAAATCGCCCTAAATTTTTGGGCTGAATTGCCGAAAACCATGGCATCGTGATGCGCGCGCGAATCCGGTACTCGTTCGCGCACGGATCGATCTCGTCTCTCCAAACTACAAACCTAACAACAAATCCGTATGCGACCAACCGCCGGGGCCTCATCGAACGATCTCCACCAAGCCGTACTGAATGAAATCGACGATCTGCTGAAGCAGCTCGATCTCGATGCGACCGACGCGCGCGTCGCGCAAACGATGGCGCAGGTCGAAAATCTCGTCGCCCCGATTCACGCAGATCTCGTGCAGCGTATCGAAGCGCTGCAGCGTCACGCGCGTTGGGACACGTTCACGATCGCGTTCTACGGCGAAACGAATGCCGGCAAATCGACGATCATCGAAACGCTGCGCATCCTGCTCGGCGAACGCAGCAAAGCCGACGCGCGCGCCGCGTTTCGCGCGAAGCAGGCGGAGTTCGGCCTTGGCGAAGCCGCCTTGTCGACCCTGAAGCAAGCGATCGACGACAGCCGCGCACAGCTCGACGCACTGCAGGCGCAAGCCGTCGAACGCAGCGCGCAGCTCGATGCGGACCGCGATGCGCTCGAACAGGAACTGAGCCGCCTGCGGCACCTGATCGTCGCGCAGAAACAGGCGGCGTCGTTCTGGCAAAAGCTGATACATCTGTTCCGCAAGCGACCGGAAGAAGTGGCGCTCGCACAGGGCGAGCAGCAACGTCTCGCGCTTGGCGCGGCGCATGCGGCCGAACGCGAACAGCTCGACACGCAGCGTGAACGCGCTCAGGCCGCGCATGAGGCGCTCGAAGCCCGGCAAACGAGCGCGCATGCCGCACTCGACAGCCTTGCGCCGTTCGCCGACGGGCAGATCGTCGGCACCGGCCGCTCCGACTACACGCTCGATGCGCACGGCTACGGGTTCGACGCGAACCAGCAGCATTTCGAACTGCTCGACGTGCCGGGCATCGAGGGCAAGGAAGCGCGCGTGCTCGACAGCATTCTCGGCGCGGTAAAGGCCGCGCACGCTGTGTTTTACGTGACCGGCAAGGCCGCCGCGCCGCAGACCGGCGACGAAAACGGGCAAGGCACGCTCGAAAAAATTCGCACGCATCTGGGCGACCAGAGCGAAGTCTGGACCATCTACAACAAACGCATCACCAATCCGATCCAGCTCGACAAGGACGAGTTGCTGAGTCAGGGCGAACGCGACAGCCTTGCCGTGCTCGACGAGACGATGCATGAGCATCTGGGCGAACGTTATCAGCGCCATATTGCGTTGAGCGCGCAACCGGCCTTTCTCGCGGCGGCCGACTGTCTCGTGCCGTTCTCGGACGTCGCGCGCAGCCGCGCGAAGTTTCTCGCCAAGGCGAGCGCCGCCGAGCTGCTGTCGAAGTCGGGCTTCCAGCCGTTCGTCGACTGGCTGACCGGCAGCATGGTGACCGATTGCGACGCGCGCATCCGCACCGCAAACGTGAACAAGGTGCGCAGCGCGGTGCAGGCAGCGACGGGGACCATCACCCTGATCCAGCGCGATACGGTCGCGCCGCTCGCCGCGCAACTGAAGCGCGATTGGGCACTGGTCAGCCAGCAGCTCGAACTGACAGTCCGCAGCCTCGGCCCCGCGCTGCAAACGCTCGCGGACGGCGCGATCCGAACGTTCGAGACGAGCGTGCGCCGGCGCGTCTACAACCGCATTGACGACGGCATCGGCAACGACGATCTGAAGCATGCGTTAGGGCTCGCGATCCGGGGCGAGCAGGCGACCCTGGAAGCCGAGCTGCCGGAGCAGATGAAGGCGCAACTCGAGCGCTTCCAGCAGGAAGTGGGCGATATTCTCGAACGCTTCCAGCAACGCGTCGAACAGCTTCAGGACGCGTACCGCTCGATCGGCGCGCCCACGCTAGGCGGCTTCGAACTGAACATGACCTTCGACAGCGGCGTGAAATACATGCCGCTCGTCGCGGCGCTCGCGGGCGGCCTGATGATGCTGTGGAATCCGGTGGGCTGGGTGACGCTCGCGATTGGCGGCGTGACGCTCGTGGTGAGCATCGCGAAGGCGGTCTGGGGGCTATTTGACAGCGATTACAAGAAGTCGCAACAGCGCAAAGCCGTCAACGAGAATCTCGACCGCGTCGTCGACGGGATGGGCGACGCCATGAAGCGAAGCTACAACGAAGTGATCGAGAACGTGACCGCGCGTATCGACGAGATCGCGACGGAAGTGGAGCGCTCGGTCCAGCAAGCCGCGCACGTCAACTCGGCGCTGCTGCGGGTCTGCGCGAATCTCGCGCATTTGTCTAAAACGATGTCCGAAACAGAGGCGGTGTAATGGAACAGACGCTGGAGTCTTTTAAGGAACGGCAAGCGGGAACGTTGAAGGTGCTGCATGAACTTCAGGCGTTCCTCGCGCAGGGTGAGGCGTTCGGGATCGACGCCGATCCGAACGTCAAGGCGAAGCTCGACGGCGCGATCCGCAGCATCGAAGACGACAAGCTGCGTGTCGTGCTGATCGGCGGCTTTTCCGAAGGCAAGACTGCGATTGCGGCCGCGTGGCTCGAGCGGCTCGACAAGTCGACGATGAAGATCAGCCATCAGGAGTCGTCGAATGCGGTCACGGTCTACGAGGCCGGCCCGGACTGCGTGCTGATCGACACGCCCGGGCTGTTCGGCTTCAAGGAGCAATTCGACGCGCAAACCAACACGCTCGAAAAATACAAGGAGCTCACGCGCAAGTATGTGAGCGAAGCGCATCTTGTCGTGTACGTGATGGACCCGACCAATCCGATCAAGGAGAGTCACCGCGACGATCTGACGTGGTTGTTCCGCACGCTGAACCTGCTGCCGCGTACGGTATTCGTGCTGAGCCGCTTCGACGCGGTGGCGGACGTCGAGGACGAACACGAATATGCGCAGAGCCTGAACATCAAGAAGGAGAATGTTGTCGGCCGCCTGCGCGACCTGATCGCACTGAGCGACGCCGAGGCGCGCGAGCTCGCGGTGGTGGCCGTGGCTGCCGACCCGTTCGAGATGGGCACCGAGTACTGGCTGGCGGATCTCGATCGATTCCGCGCGCTGTCGCGCATCGGGCTGCTGCAGCGCGCGACGTCGGAGAAGGTATCGGCGGCGGGCGGCGTCGCGGCGGTCGTCGATGAAACCAAGCGCAGCATCGTCCGCGATGTGCTCGGCAAACAGTTGCCGATCGCCGTGCACAACGACGACAAGATTGCCCAGGAAGTCGACCGGCTCGAAACCATGAGCAACCAGTTGAAGAAACAGATGGTCACGGCCGACGCGCGCATCGTCGACGTGCGAATCGGCCTGCGGCGCTTCGTCTCCGAGTTCTTCACCGACCTGATCCTGCAGACCCACAAGCAGTCCATGCAGACGTTTTCGGAGTTCTTCGAGCGCAACGTGGGCGCGGACGGCGCGGTGTTGAGCGCGAACCTGCAGAACGCGTTCGACCAGCAACTGCGCTCGGTGAAGTTCGAGGTGGGCAAGATGGCCGTTGGTTTCGACGCGGAGGTCAACCACTTCAACGCCACCGTGCGTGTGTACGGCAAACAGGGCATCGAATACGTGGTCAAGAGCGGCATGATCAATAACACGTCGATACTGGCCGCGCGCGATGGCGTTCTCGGTGTTGCGAAGGTGGTCGGGCTCGATCTCGGCAAGTTGCTGAAGTTCAAGCCGTGGGGCGCGGTCAATCTTGCCAAGGGGCTCAACGGCATGCTGTCGGTGCTGGGGCTCGCGCTTGAAATCTGGGACTCGTGGGAGCAGGCCAACCGCGAGCGGGCGTTCCGCGAGGTGATCGCGAAGATGGTCGACAACTTTACGAAGCAGCGCGCGGAATTGCTCGAACTGATCGACGGGCCTCGGTTCGAAGATCAGTTCTTCCCGGAACTCGTCGAGTTGCGCGGCAACGTGGACGCCGTCGAGCAGAGCGTGGCCTCGGGGCGCCAGAAGCGCGAGCAGTTCCATCGCTGGCGCGATCACGGCGAAGCGATCGACGCGGAATTTCGGATGATGGACGCGGCTTGAGCTGTGCAAGCTCGCGAAGCCGCATGACGCGGGTGGCATGTCGTTGGGGCGCGGGTCGAGATTGATTTCGTCCCGCTCCCCGACCCCTTGGGCAAAATGCCACTACAATCCAGCACTACGTTCCGTCAACCGTGGTTTGCCCATGAAATACCTCCTTGCATCGACACTCGCGGCGGTCATCGCGGCCGCAAGCACCGCAGCCATCGCCCAGACACCCAGCAACGCCGCCGCCCCTAAACAGTCGTGCACCATGGGGTATGTCACCGGCGTGGGCGGAGCGGCGCAAAGCATGCACGACTATCTTGCTACGCCCGACAGAGACAGGTTTCGCTTCCTTGCAGACCACGCGATCCAATGCGATGTTTCGGACGACGGTCGCGCGACTGGCTGCACTGGGGTCACCAACCTTCGGCATGAAGAAATCAGCGTGTACGACGACAGCGACAGCGTAACGATGGCCGTCGTCACCCGTGTGGAACTCGACCGGGGGACTTACCCGGCGATCATCGTCGTGCAAAAGAAGGACGTGCAGTGCGGGGAGTGAATGCGCTTACGGCGTGTCAGTTTCGGCAGATCGCGATGAATCTAGCCTCGCCTGAAAAAAACGCACCACGTCCGCATTGAATCGTTCATGAAACGCCGCGCGGTCGAAGCCCGGCAAGCTGGCGCAGACTTCCGGCATCGTCTGGGACATGCGTGCACTGCAGGGTGGCAGGAAATCGAAGTGGCCCGCGTTTTCGACCACGTGATATTCCGGCGCCCGGGGCAGGTCTGCGCGCACCGCTTCGTCATAGTAGGGATCAGGCTGGCGATGATCCTGCGCCGCCCGCCAGAGCTGCACCGGCACACGCACGCCGCTTAAGCCCGCGCGGCCGAAGCTAAAGCCGAATGCCGGCGCGGCGACGACCACGGCTTTGATGCGGGCGTCGTGCACCCAGGCATCGGCGGGAATGCCCTGGCCCAAATGAAGATCGACGCCGGCATGCGTTAGGACCTGGCACAGGTTGTGATCGGGGTGCGCTTCGCAATACGGCGCGATCGCCGCAAGATCCGGAACACCACCGGCCGCCACCAGCACGGTGAAGCCACCGTTGGAAAATCCAAACGCGCCGACACGGCCCGCGTCCAGCCGTTCGTGCGAGGGCCACTCGCCGAGCATATAGTCGACCAGCCGGCGAAGCTGGGCGGGACGGCGCCACAGTTGCAAGACCTTGCTTTGATCGTCGAACGTATCGCCCGCATGGCTGACCGCGGCGGCCACGAAGCCCGCGTGCGCGAGGGCGAGCGCCGTGTCGTAATGACCGTCGTACCAACCGCCACCACCGTGCGACATCACGACCAGCGGCAGGTCACGGCCCGCAATCGGAGCGCCGGGCGCCACCGTCTGGGTGAAATAGCCGAGGGGGTGCTGGGTCGCGGGCGCATCGGTCGGATACCAGATCCCTACCGTTAGCGGCGGTTCGTCCCCATTCGTTATCCTGACTTCCTCGAAACCTACATTGGCGGCAAAGGCCGGCGCAGCGAAGAGGGTAAGCACGGTGGCGATCATGGCCGCGAGTTTCACAGCAGTCTCCTGTTTCGTCTTCTGTCACGTCTCGCGGCATTCGAACATACGGGCTCAGGTACTGTGGTCGCCGCAGCCACCTCGGCATTTTTACTGGGCACGAGCGTCATTGCAAGCGGTGGCGAATCGGCAAAACACACAACTAGCACGAAGTGGCCGCATATCTGCCGGCCGCCGTCACAACCGACGACGGCCTGTTGCACCGCTCAGAACGCGTGATACACCCCCACCGACATCAGCAATTGCTTCGATGTGCTGGAGTCATAACCGGCCCCCGGAATTTCGGCAATCGCCGTGCGCCCCACTACTGCGCCATCCGCGTCGAACACCGGTGCGATGCCATCGCCGCCCGCCTTCTGGAAGATCGCAAGCGCATACAGGCTGGTGCGCTTGGAGAGCGCATAGTTCACGCCCAGGTTTACCTGCTGGAAGTCCGGCTTCAGATTCTGATAGTCGGCTTTGCCTGCGTTATAGATGTAGGCCGCACCCAGAAGTAGTTCGGGGGTGACCTTGTAGGTCGCACTGGCTTCGTAGGCGTCCATCTTGAAGTCATTGCCGCCACCGGCGCCGGCAAAGCCGTTGACGACAAAATACTGGCTGTTTTCAAGGTCCGTATGCGAGTAGTTCAGTGCGAAAGTGGCCGGCCCAAGCGTGTACGAACCGCCCACCGTGAACACCTTCATGGCATTGGCGTCCTGCAGTCCGACATAGTCGTTCAATGACCCGACATAGTTGCCATTCGACGCGTACACACCGCCGGTCCCACCCGAATTGGTCGCGGGATTCTGGATGTCCAGGTAGCCCGCCGCCACCGAGAAAGGTCCCCGTGTGTACGCCGCAGCCAGGGACCAGACGCGATTGGTCGAGAAGTCGCCTGCCACACCGCCGAAGCTGAACATCCCCTCCACATGCAAGCCGCCCCAGGTCGGGCTGACGTACTTGACCGCGTTGTTGAAGCGGATCGACTGGTTCAGGTTGTCGAGGTCGCCGAAGTGCGAGCCGTAGCCGGTGGCGAAGTTATTGCTCGACGGGAAATAGCCCACCGTCAACGAAGGTGGATCGTACTGACGTCCCAGCGTGACCGTGCCCCACTGATCGTTGCTCAGCCCCACAAAGGCCTGCCGCCCGAACTCCGTGCCGCCCTGCCCGAGCTTACCGTTCTGGATGTTGAAACCGTTCTCGAGCGTGAAGATCGCCGACGTACCGCCACCGAGGTCTTCTTTGCCCTTCAGCCCCCACAGGTTGCAACTCGGCGGTCCGCAAGTGTCCGATTCGACCACATGACCTTTGCCGGTATTGTTGACGACCGTGATACCCGCATCGACAAGGCCATACAGCGTCACGCTGCTTTGGGCCTCGGCCAGCGCCGGCAGCGCGAGTAGCACAGCCATACAGATACTGCTCTTTTTCATCAGGATCTCCAGGTAAGGGGCACGGCTATTCGAATGAAGTTTGTTCAGGCCGCCGATTGCTTGCCGGCAATAGACTCAGACGCGACGCCGAGCGATACCGCATGCCGCGTCGGCAATGGCGTGGCCAGGCTGACGAGTACGACCGTCGCGGCGTTGATCGCCATGGCGATCAGTCCCGGCTCGCATTGAGGGGCCACCGCAGCCCAGTAGTGCGCGGAAAACGGCGCCAGCAGCGCAACGAAGCCGGCCGCGAGACCCGCCAGCACACCCACCGCGGTGGTCCGCTTCCAGAGAAATCCGAGGAAGACAGCGGGCGCCAGCATGCCGATTGCCGAATACGCGTCGAGCAGAATCTTCACGAGCGAGCCTTTCTGACTGATCGACAGCCAGACGGCAATCGCGGCAAACACGGTCAGCGAACCGCGCGAGATCAGCAAGGAGGTGCTGTCCTTGAGATTGGGCATGAACGGTGCGACGACATTGCGGCTAAAGATCGAACCCGCGGTCAGCAACAGCAACGCGCCGGGCGCGAGCGCCAACAGGAATCCCGTCCCTGCCACGAGACCGACGATGGGTGCGGCATAACGCTCGGAGATGAATTGCAGCAGCGCGGCGTTCAGGTTGTTGCCCGGCGGATGGGTACCGGCAAGCAGTGCCGCGAAGCCAAGCAGAATGATGAAGAAGTACGCCAGCGAATAGAGCGGCTGCCAGATGGCATTGCGTCGAATCGCGGTCGCGCTTTGCGCCGTGTACGACATCTGGAACAGATGCGGGAACACCCAGTTGCCGAGCGCGATGTTGATCGACGAGGTCATTAACCAGATGGCTGTCGTCGGCGACGTCGGATCCAGCCCCGGGAATTTGCCGATGCCCGGATGCTGCACCTCGGCCATGTGGAAGATATCCAGCATGGACGCCGCGCCCACTTTGCCCGCCACCGTCGCACTCAACAACACGACCACCACGATCATCAGCACGTCCTTGACGCCCGCCGCAAACGCCGCGGAACGCACCCCGGCGACGAAGACGAAGGTGATCATCAGCAAGCCGGCAATCAAGGTGGCCGCCTGGGTGGAGATCAGATCGTCGAGCGTCAACTGAACGATCAATCCCAGGCTCACCAGTTGAATCTGCACATAGACAATCAACGAGGCAATGCCGATCACGCCGGTCACGACACCCAGCCAGGTGGCGTCGTAGCGGGCCGCGAAAAAATCGGCCTGTGTGACGAGCTGACGGGTACGCCCCGCTCGCCAGATCTTCGGCATCAGCCAGTAGCCGATCGCATAGCTCAGCGACACCGAACAGAATGCCAGGTAAGCCGGCGCCCCTAGCGCCCACGCGTAGCCGGAAATGCCGAGTACAGCAAAAGTCGTGTAGACCTCCCCTGCGTTCATGAACCAGAAGATCACCGCGCCCAGACTGCGGCCGCCCACTGCCCAGTCCGTTAACGTGTGTCCCTTGCGGGTGCGCCGGCCATATCCCACCGCGCCGGTCAGCGTGGCAAGCAGGATCACGATCACAATGGCGAGCTTCATCGCGGCTCTCCCGTGGACCCGGAGGTCGCCGCAATGAAGGCCTCTTCTTCACGCTCGACGCCATGCGCACGGTCGAGCCGGAACACGATTGCGATCAGCACGCTCGTCAGCACGATTCCCACCAACTGCCACAGCATCGGAAACGGCAGACCGAGCGGCGACCACGACACGCCGTTGACGACGGGGGCAAGCCCCGCCTGCCAGACAAAAGGAACGACCAGCAACCACCGATACGCGTGACGGGCACTGCCGCCCGCCGCCTGACCTTGCGCCATGACCTTTGCTCCACGTGAAGTTGGACTGCACTAATGGAGGCAGAGTGTGCACCTCCAGTGCACATCATTTCAAGCAGGTCAAAAATAATTTGTGGCGCGGAAGGATCAGGTTAACCCTGGTTTATCGGGTATTTTTGGCTATAACCCAGTTCGAGTCGAATCAGGACAAGGCGTATTGGCGCCACGTTGACGACACAATATCGTGCACCTATACTACACACCAATGTTCGATCGAGCTGCACGACACGAGGCCACAAATTGATTGGTGAACGACTCAAGGAATTGCGGACCGCGCGCGGCATGTCGCTGCGCCAACTGGCAAGTCTCGCGGATGTCTCGCCTACGCTGCTCAGCCAGATCGAGCGGGCGGTGACGGACCCGAGCCTTGAAACCATGCGGCGCCTCGCCGGCGTATTCGGCGAATCGGTCGCCTCACTGTTCGCCCAGACAATCGCACCTTCGGTCTGGATCAGCCGGCCAGGCAATCGCTCGCGACTGATTGCGCCAAAGGGGCGCGTCGGCTACGAACGCCTGACGGCCGGCAACGGTCAGCTTGAAGTGCTACGCGCCGTGCTGCAACCGGGCGAAGTGTCTGCCGACGAACCGCGCGGCCACGCGTCGTCGGAATGCGTGTATGTGATCGCCGGCGAGCTGATCGCACAGATCGACGGCATCGAGTACCAGGTGGCGGCCGGCGAGAGCATTTCGTTCGACTCGCGGCTGCCGCACCGCTATCGCAACGGCTCTGCCCATCCCACCGAAATCATCCTGTCGGTCACCCCACCGAATCCTTGAACATGACTTCTCACACCCACGACGAGCGCGCAGAAGCGCCCTCGTTCGAGCTTTACGACCTGCGCGTCGAAGTCGTTGCACCGGAGGGCGCCAAGCTGTATTGCGGCGCACAGGTCGGCGACTCCTTCGAATTGCACGGCGAGATGCTGCATCTGCCGCCGGGCCAGGCGTTTTCGATTTACTCGCTCGCGGCATTGCTGCCGCTGCTGCCCGCCAAGCAACGTGCCACCGCCCCGCATGACTGGATGTCCACGGACGCCGAAGTGGCCTGCCCCGATCCTAATTGCCCCTCGCGCTTTCGCATCACCCGGCTCGGCAAACGCCGATTCCGGCATGCGGATACGACCGCGGTCAAACTCATCGAAAAGGACTTTGAATGACACAGATGCAGCGCGTCGAGCTGGCGCCCGGCTACTCGATCTCACGTATTCTCAAAGGCGGCTGGCAACTTGCCGGGGACCATGGCAGCGTCGATCGCGCCACAGCGATTGCGGACATGGGCGCTTACTACGACGCCGGCGTGACCGCTTTCGATTGTGCCGACATCTACACGGGTGTCGAGGAAATGATCGGCGAATTCCGTGACGACTACCGCAATCGCCGCGGCGCGGACAGTCTCGATCAGTTGAAGATTCATACGAAGTTCGTCCCCGATCTGTCCGCGCTCAAGACGATCGACCGTCGGTTAGTTCAGCAAACCATCGACCGCTCGCTGTCGCGCTTGCGCGTCGAGCGGCTCGACCTGGTGCAGTTTCACTGGTGGGACTATTCGGTCCCGCGCTACCTCGAAGTCGCGCAATGGCTGCGCGAATTGCAGCAGGCGGGCAAGATCGACCGCCTGAGCGGCACCAATTTCGACACACAGCGCACGAAGGAGCTGGTAGATGCAGGCATCGAACTAACCAGCATGCAGGTGCAGTACTCCCTGCTGGACCGGCGTCCGGCGCGGCAACTCGGCGCATATGCGCGCGAGCACGGCATTCATCTGTTTTGCTACGGCACCGTAGCGGGCGGGTTTCTGTCCGGGCGATGGCTCGGCGCCGCCGAACCGGGACAGGACATCGCCAACCGCTCGCTCATCAAGTACAAGCTGATCATCGACGATTTCGGCGGCTGGGATCTGTTCCAGACGCTGCTGCAAACGCTCGAGCGCATTGCGGTTAAGCACGGCGTGTCGATTGCGACCATCGCGACGCGCTGGGTACTCGACCAGGAGCAGGTCGCGGGCGCCATTGTCGGCGTGCGCCGCGGCGATCATCTGCCGGAGCACCTGAAGGTCATGGCGGTCGCACTGGATGCAGAGGATCGTTCGGCGATCGCGCAGGTGTTGGCGCAGAGTTCGACGATCGAGGGGGACGTGTATAGCGTCGAACGCGACATTCATGGGCGGCACGGCAACATCATGAAGTACGAGCTGAACAGCGCTACGTGACGTTGCATCCCTGTCATCGATCTACCGTATCATGATCCGCGGTTCTCCCAAGCCGCCCGACAACCCGGATCCGACACCTTCGATGAGTCACAGCGACCAGACAGCCGGCGACGCAGCCGAGCCGCACACCATCCCATTCATCACGCATGGGTCCTATCCGCGACGCGTGGGCAATCGAGTTCATCCGCTCGTCGACAGCGGGCCGGCTTTTCGCCGCATTTGCGAAGCGGTGGAGCATGCGCGGCACAGCGTCTGGTTCACCGTGACCTTCATCGCCACGGACTTTCAGATGCCGGATGGCCGGGGCACACTGTTCGATGTACTGGATCGCGCCGTCGAGCGAGGTCTCGACGTCCGCGTGATTTTTTGGCGCCCCAATCCCGAGAGCAGCGGATACGGACAGACCTTCGCCGGCACGCCCGCGGACTTCGAGTGGCTCGCTGCGCGAGGTTCGCGTTTTAGCGCCCGCTGGGACCGCGCGCCGCGCGCCTTTTGTCATCACCAGAAGTGCTGGCTAATCGATGCGGGTCAGCCGGCCGAGACCACGTTTGTCGGCGGCATCAATCCGACCTTTGCGATTGTCGAACCCGGTCATGTAGACGGCGAGCCACGCCACGATGTGTATGTCGAGATTACGGGTCCGTGCGCAAGCGACGTGCATCACAATTTCGTGCAGCGCTGGAACGAAACCAGCGAGCGGACGCAGGCCCTTGGGGTCTACGGCCCGCAAGGCCATTCCGCGCTCGCTTTCCCGACGCGTTCATCCGAGCCATGCGGCCCGAGCGTCGTGCAGATTCAGCGCAACGTCCACGCGGATTGCTATCGTGAGGCACACGCTGCTGCTGACAGCGAGGCTTACCCCATCGCGGCCGGCGAACGCTCCATCACGGATCAATACTTGCTGGCCATTCAGGCTGCGCGCCGTTCGATCTACCTGGAAAACCAGGCGCTGCCTGTGCCCACTATTGCCAGCGCGCTCGAAGATGCCTTGAAACGAGGGGTAGCCGTCGTCCTGCTCGTACCCGGCGAGCCCGAGGGATATGTTGCGCAGTGGCGACTGAGACCGGAGAGCAAGCCGTTTTTCGATCAGATCGAAGCACTCGGTCGCTACGCGAATTTCACGTTGGCGGGGATTGCGGGGCCGACGCGATCCGGCGGCCGGCGCTACGTTTACGTCCACGCCAAACTCATGCTCGTCGACGATGCGTGGATGACGATCGGCTCGTGCAACCTGCATGCGAATTCGCTGTTCGGTCACAGCGAGATGAATGCGACGGTCTGGGACCCGGATGCGGTGCGCGAGCTGCGTTGCCAACTCTTCCTCGAACATCTGGGAGAAGACACGCGTCACCTCGACGACGTGTCCGCGCTGCAGCTATATCAACGTATCGCACGCGATAACGAAACACGATGGCAAGCGGGCGACTTCAACTGGAACGGTCTCGCCTGCAGCCTGAACCCACAGATGTATGGCGAAGCGCAAGACCGTCTTCACCCATAGGTCCGAAGAAGGGCCAACAGCACGCCCTTCGGACCGCACCCTTTCACGCAAAGCGGCTCAACGAAAACGCGGACAGATCAATCTGGCTTGCGCCGCTCACGCAACGCTGCGCCACCGCTTCGCCAATCGCCGCCGAATGCTTGAAGCCATGCCCCGAACAGGCTGACACCACGGTCACATTGTCGAGCGTCGGATGATCGTCGATGATGAAGCCGAAGTCAGGGGTCACCGTATACGTGCAAACGCGTGCCTTGACCAACTCAGAGGTCACACCGGCGATATTGCCCGCCACCTGCTTGCGATACATCTCGTCCACCTCGGCGGCGGAGACCGTGCGATCGAGCGCGTCGATCGAGTTCAGCGCCACATACTGCTCGGTCGCGATCTTCATGCTGCCTTCACCGGGAATAGGCGGAAAGCCATAGCAAATATCGGCTTCCCCGGGACCATGGGCCAGAATGAAACTCGGCGACACTTCCGGGAAAATCGTCGGCTCGGCCAGCTTGAACCAGTACAGCGTTTGCCGGCAGACCTTCAGCAAGGCGCTAAACGGCTCGCCCAACAGGTTGGCGGACCACATGCCGGCACAGACAATGACCTTGTCGGCCACGAGCGTCCGTTCGCCCGCTTTGACGCGAACCCCACCACCGTGCGATTCCAATGCGGAAACCGTGGTACCGGTGATCAGGGTGGCGCCAAGCGCTTGCGCCGCCTCTAGCTGCGTCGCGATACAACGCTCCGGACGCACAAAGCCTCCCTCAGGTTCGAAGTACCCCACCGCGCCATCGCGGATCGGTCCGAATTGAGGGAAGCGCTCGCGGATCTGCGACGACGTGAGGACCTCGTGCGCAATGCCATAGGTACGCCCCAGCTCAATGGTGTTCGCGGTGAAATCGGCCGCGCCATGATGCGACGTCGTCGTCGCGCTCGAGCTCATGACGAGTACCCCGCATTGCTCGAACAGCGCTTCACCGCTCTGCGCTTCCAGCTCGCGCCAGATCTGATGCGACCTGCGCACCAGCGGCACATAAGCAGCCCCTTCGCCCACTGCCAGACGCGTGATACGCGTATCGCCGTGACTCGATCCCTGATCGTGCGGCGGAGCGAACCGGTCAATGCCCACCGCTTTTACCCCGGCTTTCGCGAGTTGGTAAAGCGTCGCCGCGCCCATCGCGCCCAGCCCAACTACTGCAACCTCGCATCGCTCTTCAGACACAGCCTCTCCTCCAGCAGTTGACGATATTCGCGATCATACCTTCGTCCAGGGAAAACCCCGATCCTCAGCGCACAGAATTCATACAATCATATATATGAATTTATCCGGCCATTGTGCCCATACGATCGTGGACGACCGCATTCCCCGCTATCACCGCCTGCGCGACCAGTTGGCCGCGCGTATCGCTGCGCTCGAATGGCAGCCGCACGATCCGCTGCCGACGGAGCAGGAACTGGCGCTCGCATATGACCTCGCCGTGGGCACCGTGCGCAAGGCGGTCGATCTGCTGGAGCGCGAGGGGCTGGTCGAACGCTTCCAGGGCCGCGGCACCTTCGTGCGCCGCGCCACCTTCGATCGCTCGCTGTTCCGCTTCTTCCGTTTTCATGCGCCTAACGGCGAGCGCCGCGTCCCCGAGAGCCGCATTCTCGAGCGTGTGGTCACGAAAGCGCCCAAGGCGGTGGTGGCCCGATTCAGCCTGAAATCCGGCGCTAAAGCGATCCGGCTCGCCCGTTTGCGTCTGATCGACGACACACCCATCGTGGCCGAACAGATCTGGCTGCCGTACGAGCCCTTCGCGGCGTTAGCCGACTGCCCCGTCGAGGAATTCGGCCCACTGCTGTATCCGTTCTACGAGAAACGCTGTGCCCGTGTGGTGGCGCGCGCCGACGAACGCCTCACTGTCGAAACCGCCAACGCAACAGACGTCGCCGCGCTGGGCGTACCCGAGCATAGCCCGATCGTCGTCATCGAACGGGTCGCCTTCGGCTACGACGGCGCGCCGCTCGAATGGCGCCTCTCGCGTGGCGCCGCCCAACACTTCGCATACGAAATCGAAATTCGCTAGGCGCCGCAGTCGCGTTCTGCGCGCCCATCGCGGCGCGCAGCGACGGCTTGCCATTGCCGGCACAGTTAAATGGCGCCCTGTGCGCCGCGCAGTTTTCGGGGTTTAACCAGTAGCAGCGCCGGCATCAGGCGCGTGGAGTCCAGATGTTTTCCTGGTATGGCGAAGTATCCAAAAACGAGCGGCGCACCTTCTGGGCGTGCTTCGGTGGCTGGGCGCTCGATGCGCTAGACGTGCAGATGTTCAGCCTCGTGATTCCGGCGATCATCGCCGAATGGGGCATCAGCAAAACCGAGGCCGGTCTCGTCAGCGGCGTCACGCTGATTGCCTCGGCGCTGGGCGGCTGGATTTGCGGCGCGGCGGCGGACCGCATTGGCCGTGTGCGCACCCTGCAGATTACGGTTGCGTGGTTTTCCGTCTTCACGCTGTTGTCGGCATTCGCGCAGAACTTCCCTGAATTCATCGTTCTCAAGGCCTTGCAGGGTTTTGGCTTCGGCGGCGAATGGGCGGCCGGCGCCGTGCTGATGGCGGAGACGATCCGCAACCAGCATCGCGGCAAGGCCATGGGCGCCGTGCAAAGCGCATGGGCCGTGGGCTGGGCCGCGGCTGTGCTGCTCTATGCCGCGGTGTTCTCGTTCCTGCCGCCGGCCATGGGCTGGCGCGTGATGTTCGCGGTCGGCATGCTGCCCGCCCTGCTCGTCATCTACATCCGGCGCCATATCAAGGAGCCCGAAGCACCCGCTGCCAAAATGAAGAAGGATGGCGGCGCCGTCGAACGCATGCCGCTTCTGTCCATCTTTGCACCGGATGTCCTGCGCATGACGCTGATCGGCGGTCTGCTCGGCGTCGGCGCACATGGCGGCTATTCCGCGCTGACGACCTGGTTGCCCACGTTCCTGAAGACGGAACGACACTTGTCCGTGCTCGGCACCGGCGGCTACCTGGCCGTGATCATCCTCGCGTTTTTCTGCGGCTGCCTCGCCGCATCGGTGTTGCTCGACGCGATCGGACGGCGGCAGACCATCCTGCTGTTCTCGGTGTGCTGCGTGGCGACCGTGATCCTGTACGTGTTCCTGCCTATGTCGAACCACGCCATGCTCGCGCTAGGTTTTCCGCTCGGCTTCTTCGCCGCCGGCATTCCGGCAAGCATGGGCGCCCTCTTCAACGAACTCTATCCACGCGGCACGCGCGGCACCGGCGTGGGCTTTTGCTACAACTTCGGACGGGTAGTCTCCGCCGGCTTCCCGGTGCTGGCCGGGCATCTTGCGAGCCAGTTTTCGCTGGGCTTTGCGATCGGGACATCCGCGGCTTTCGCCTATGCCATCGTCGTCGTTTCGATTTTGATGCTGCCGGAAACCCGCGGCCGTACACTTGCCGATGAACCCGCAGCCTGACGTCGACGCATGACCTTCTCTCACGGTACGACCGCCCTTCACACCGCACAGCCGATCACCGGCATCGACAGCCACGCGCATGTATTCGTGCGCGGTCTTCCGCTTGCGTCGGGACGCCGCTATGCGCCGTCCTACGATGCGACGCTCGACGACTATCGCAAGATGCTCGCGAGCCTCGGGCTATCGCACGGCGTTCTGGTCCAGCCGAGCTTCCTCGGCACCGACAATGGCTTCCTGCTGTCCTGTCTCGCTGCGCATCCCGGGCAGTTGCGCGGCATCGTCGTCGTGGATCCCGCCCGCGATCTCGGTGAGATCGACGCGTGGCATGCCCGTGGTGTGGTTGGCGTGCGCGCCAATCTGATCGGCAAGGCCTTACCCGACTTCGGCAATCCGCTCTGGGCGCCGTTTCTCGAACGCATGACGGCGCTGGACTGGCATCTCGAAGTGCAGATCGAAGCGGCCCGCCTGCCTGACATCGCACCGGCTTTGCTCAATAGCGGCGTGCGTATTGTCGTCGATCACTTTGGACGCTTCGAGCCGGCGCTCGGCCTCGCCGATCCAGGCTTTGCCAGCCTGCTCTCGCTAGGCGCCACGCGGCGTGTGTGGGTGAAAATATCGGCGGCGTACCGCGTGAGTCCGGATCCGCGCGATCCGGACGCAGCGCTCGCGATCGCCGCCCGTGCATGGCCGGCATTGCTTCGCGAATTCGGCGTGGATCGTCTGGTGTGGGGAACGGACTGGCCGCATACGCAGTTCGAAGACGTCCAGAACGCGCGCCTCGTCCGCGATCATCTGGACGCCGTCGTGAACCAACCCGATCAGTTGCGTGCCGTGCTGATCGATACACCGGCCTCGCTCTTTCAGTTTGTTTGAACGGGCGTCACCGGACACAACAACAATCGCTTTTCGCTACGCTCAACCAAGAGACCAACGTGTTCAATAATCTATCGGTCAGAACGGGTCTGACTCTCGCCACCGGCATCTTTGTGCTGCTGGTACTGGCGGTCGGCGCCTGTGCCTTTACGTCGCTCGCCTCGACCAACGAAGCGCTCAGCCACATGTATCAGCACGACATGACGGCTACCAATGCGCTGTCGCGCAGCTCCGAACTGCTGTTGCGCTGCCGCTCCGCGAAGAATCGCTACGAATCGCTCACAGGCCAGCAAAAGGATGACGACGCGGCGCGGCAACTGCAACTCGCCACCACCTACTGCAGCGAATCGCAGAAGCAATGGGACGCCTTTCTCGCAGTGCCGGTTTCGCCGGACGCGCAATCGCTCGTCAACGACGCAGCGGACAAGCACGCCGCCATGATGAGCAAGGGCATCATGCCGGAGTTCGATGCCCTCAAGGCCAAGGACTTCGACGCTTATCACCGGATCCAGCTGCAGTTCAGCAGCCCGCTCTATAACGAATTCGACAAGCTGTCCCAACCGCTGCTCGACTATGCCGTCTCGCGCGCGGCACAGCGCTTCGCCGATGCACAGGCGCGCGCGCATGTGATGAATCTGGTGCTTGTGGCGTGTGCGCTGCTGGCGGTGGCGATCGGCATCTTCGTGCGCCGGGCGCTCACGCGCGTGGTGGTGGAGCCGATCAACGAAATGGCGCAGGACTTCGAGCGCATGTCGAAGGGCGATCTGCAAAGCGACATCGTCGCGCGCGGCACCAACGAAATCGGCCAGTTGCAAGGCGCCTTGCGCCGCATGCAGATGGAACTCGCAGGCACCGTGCGCCATATCCGCGCATCCACCGAATCGATCACCGTCGCGGCAAGCGAGATTGCCTCGGGCAACGCCGACCTGTCGGCGCGAACCGAGCAACAGGCGGCCTCGCTGCAGGAAACGGCGGCGAGCATGGAACAGATCACCGGCACGGTCAAACAGAACGCCGACAACGCGCGTCAGGCGAGTGCCTTTGCGCTCAACGCATCGGAGATTGCGGGCCAGGGCAGTGCCGTGGTGAACAACGTGATCGGCACGATGGACGAGATCAACCAGAGCTCGGCGAAGATCGCCGACATCATCACGATCATCGAAGGCATTGCGTTCCAGACCAATATTCTCGCGCTCAACGCAGCCGTCGAAGCGGCACGCGCAGGCGAGGATGGTCGAGGCTTTGCCGTGGTTGCGGGCGAGGTGCGCAGCCTCGCGCAACGTTCGTCGGCAGCGGCCAAGGAGATCAAGGCGCTGATCGACACGTCCGTGAACCGCGTGCAAGCCGGTGCAAGCCTCGTTAATCAGGCCGGCAAGACGATGAGCGAGATCACGACCGCGGTACAGCGCGTGACCGACATCATGGGCGAAATCTCAGCGGCATCCGAAGAGCAGAGCGGCGGGATCGACCAGATCGCACGCGCGGTCACCCAGATGGACGAAGTGACGCAACAGAATGCCGCGCTCGTTGAAGAAGCCGCGGCGGCGGCGCAATCGCTGGAAGATCAGGTGAAGTCGTTGAAGCAGGCGGTGGCGATCTTCCGCGTGGATGGGCATGCGTCGGCGAGGGTGTGAACGTCCGCAGGCCGCGTGCGATTGAACGCTGACTGCGGCTGCGGTTGCCGCCGGCTCACAACCGCTCCTTCGGGACGGCTGCCGCCGGCGGCACGATGGATTCGAATTTCGCTGCCTGCGCCCCACCCCGCCTCGCCTTCGGCGGCACACGCGACGGCAAGGTGGACAGGCGCATCAGATGGCGCAACGCCATCATGGCGCCGATCGCTTCGAGCACGCCGGCCGGCACCCACATGATCAGGCCACCCAGGCTCTGATCCAGCGAGGCCGGCACCGACGTGAACGCGCGGCCGCATAACGTGAAGATCGGATAGAGGTCACGCGAGGAGAACGTGATGATGGCGCCCACCAGAATCTGCGGCGTCATGGTGATGACCGGCGAGAGCACGCGCAGGCCCGGCCGGGTGCGGCTCGGCGGACTGGGCCGATGGTCGAGCAGCATCCACCAGTACAGCAGGCCGCTGACGGCCACCGACCAGTTCATGAACGTGTAGATGCGCCAGTCGAGCATCGCGACGAACTGGACGGACGGAATCAGCCAGAAGACCACCGACACGACGAAGGCCGCCGAAATAAAGGCCGGATTCAGCACGACCGCCGCCGCGATACGCGCGGGCCGCGTCCGTTGCCAGCGCCGCAGCGCGCTGCGCCAGCGCAACGGCAAGCCGGCGCGCAGCGCACTGCCCGGATAGGCCGCCATCAGGATCAGCGGCGCCAGGTGGTGCAGCACCAGATGCTGGAGCCGATGGACGAAGAACTGGTGCTCGGCGTAGTAATCGAGCCGCGTATGCAGCGCGATATAGAACAGCCCGAGGCCGACCCAGAACGCCACCTGCCGCGCAAGGCTGATGCGAACGCGGCGCGAACCGCGCGCGAACAGCACCGCAACGGCGACGAAAACGGCGACGAGCGCGAACGACGGCTCCCACGGATCAAGCAGACTAATCAGCGACATGGCGAATTCAACGGTAACGGCGGGACTGCGGGGCCGCAATCATGGTCCCATGGTCCGGCCCGGCGACTCGCATGTTAGCAGGTGTCTTGCCAGGATCCGGCAAAGCGCGCGCCGCGCCGCGAGTCTCACTTCACCCGGCTGAACGGCGTGGCGCCCGCCATGGTCGGCAAGACGATCGCATCGTGTGCCTTGTCGTAAGCGATGCTTTCGGTCCCGCCGCCCGTGCTGACCTCCAGCGCGCCATCCCGGTAAGCGGCTGAAATCACCGCGCCCTTCATGGCGCCACGGGTGGTATTGGCGATGATAAACCCATCGTCGTTCCGCGTGATCTCGACGCTCTGCGCGCTTTTAGTGCTTTGCCATTTGCCGACGAATTCGTCGCCTTCCTTGTTCCCGCAACCGCCGAGCCCGACAAGCGCTGCGACAGTCAACATCACTACACCACCCCGTATCATGAGGTTCCCCTCTGTTTTATGATCGTTTTGTCAGTCAGCCTTGCGACGCAGCGCCAGTCGGCTGAGATTCCGGCGCATTCAAACCAACACCCGGCCACCAGAGCCAGTCACGCGCGGTGGGCAAGCGGTCCTGCATTTGCTGCCGAAGTGCGGCGGCCTCCGTACCGGCGCCGTAGACACGTCCGGCCATCAGCATCAGGGGCAGATAGTCTGCGAGACTCACGCCCTCAATGTCCTTGTACGGCCAGCTCGATGGATCCGCTGCATACGCCGCGAGGTAAGCATTCGCGATGCGTAACGCCGGGCGGCCCGCATTCGGGTAATGCCATACGTCTACGCCGAGTTGCTCGCCATAGCGGGCAATTCGAAACAGCGCCAGCAAATTGAAGGTGCTGTAGTGAAACGACAGCGTGCGTTCGAGCTCGAGCGGCTGCCGGCCATCCGCCGCGATCTGCGTATCGAGGCGCGCGGTGAGCGCCTTCTGCAAATATTGCCCAGCCAGCGGGCGATCGCCCGTGAACAAGGCATAGTCGATCACCTGCTCGTCGAAGTACGAGCCGTGGTTGTTGCGCGCAGCGGCTTCGTCGTGACCGGCCGGACTGGTCAGCAGCCATTGCGTATAGTCGGCGAACCATTGACGCAAGCGCGCCCTGTCCGCTTCGCTTAGTTGACCTGAGGGTGCGATCAAACCAATCGCGTCGACGATCTGCCAGAAATAACGGGTATCGATAATGCCGGTACCGCGCCCGTGCGCCACGCCCATCACAGCCTGCCCGTAGTTCAGATTGGGATTCATCCGCGTGGCGGGGTCGAGAAACCACGTGCGCAACAGGAGCGCCGCGCGCTGCGCGTAACGCTCGTCGCCGGACAGGTAGTAGGCCGTGCCGAGATCGCCCACCGCTTGCGAAAACTGCGCGATGCGCTTCGAGTCGGTCTCGTCGTTCTTGGTTGCCGGGTTGATCCGGCCGTCGCGGCGCACATACGGAAGACCGTTGTGTCTGGACGGATCGGGCCACCAGTACGGCGCCATGCTCAGATAGTCGTGCTTGTCGCCGCTCGGCGGCGTCACGCCTTTGGCCGTGACCGTAAACGGCGTGGCGACGAGCGCCTCGCCGGCGTCGCGAATGAGCTGCCGATACGCCGGCAGTAACGCGGGGTCGCCCGCCTGGATGCGCTGCTTCGCGAATGCAAGGGATGCGGGATCGAGCGTGTAGACCGCGGGCGCCACAGGCGCGCCGGCTTCAACCGCGCGCACGATCGAACACGTAAGGATGAGACATGCGGATATCACCAGCATTGAAGGTTTCATTGCACGCGGCCCCGGAACGCTCTGCCGTTAGCTCACCAGCGTCCGGCCCCGCAGACGCTTTGCGAGCACAATAGTCCTATTCGGTCCGCGCAACAACCCACCTAGCGACGCCAGCGGCTTGAGGGGTCGGAGGGCTTCCGGCTCTCGAGCCCGGCGGCTCTTCGTTGACCTTCAAGGAGTTCGTCGAGCCGCCTCGATTCCTTGTTGATAGAGAGAAGCTCCAGCAGGCAGGAAACAATGAACAGCACAAAGTTCAGGATCAGCACGCCAATGATGACCTCGATCCAGTCACCCACCCCGGCCCCCGTCGACACTCGACTTTTCATTCAATGTATCTGCCTCGACGAAACATGAGCCAACAAAAGCGCGGACTCATCTTATTCTCTTTACCCGTTAAGATTGCATCAATTTTAATTGAAAAGTCCATCCATCCGCATTCGACAAGGTAACAATTTAATAAAAAATATCCGGAATAATACCTAACAGCCTATCAATGGCAACTCAGCGCGGCAGTGAAATCCATTCATCCTGCCTGCCGGCCGACGAGGTGATCAGCACTCCCGGCACCTTCACCGCATCCGTCCACGCGACGTCATCGGCACTCCAAAGACCTGACCCGCACCCATTACAATCACAATCGCGCGCTAGCCCTGTTCCGCATCCGCACAGTCCAGCCGATTCCATCGGCACAATGAAAATGTTGTAAAAATTCTCAATTTTTCCTCAATAGACCGCTATGCGCAATTTGACCCGTTCCGATCTGACGGAATTAAATGTCTTTTTAAGTTTGACACGATCCCGAAGCTTTCGGGTCTCGTCGCTCGAACTGGACGTGTCCTCTTCCGCGATCAGCCACTCCCTTCGCAATCTGGAGAACCGGCTGGGGGTCAAACTGATGAACCGGACCAGCCGCTCGGTCGTCCCCACCGTGTTGGGCGAAACGCTCGCCAAGCAACTCGAGGTCGGCTTTGAATCGATCGGTACGGCGCTCGATGCGCTTGAACAGCATCGTAACTTCCCGGTTGGACGCTTGCGCCTCAACATTCCCTACGATGCGTCCGTGCTGTTATTGCACCCGGTTCTGGCCGGGTTTGTGACCGCCTATCCGTCAATCGATCTCGACATCGCCGTCGACGACCGCATTGTGGATATCGTCGCGGACGGCTTCGACGCGGGCATCCGCTATGGCAACTCCGTGCCGCGCGACATGGTCGCCGTGCCGCTCACGCAACCGCTGCGCTGGGTCGTGGTCGGATCGCCCGCCTACCTGGCGCGACGCGGACGCCCGCTGCGGCCGGCGGACCTGCGCGGCCACGCCTGCGTACGCATGCGCCTAGGCGACAAGACGCTGTATAAATGGGAGCTTGAGAAAGGCAACGAGTTCGAGAGGATCGACGTGCCGGGACCGATTTGCGTCAACAACACGCAATCGGTCCTGAACGCTGTGACGAACGGCATCGGCCTCGGCTATTGTCTCGAACGGCACGCGCGGGATTTTGTCCGCACCGGACAGCTCGAAATCGTCCTGGCCGATTGGGCGGCGCTCGGCGAGCCGCTGATGATGTACTACACGAGCCGCCGGCAGCCCGCGCCAGGACTCAAGCAGTTGATCGAGACGATCCAGACGGCTGAAGGCGTCAATTGAGCGGTATAGGGCCGGCAGCGCCGAGTCGAAAACACTCGCGGCGGCCGGCCGCTGCCCGGGGCCTAGAAATTGTGGCGGACACCGACGCGCACGAGCGTCTGCGTATCGCCCGCTGACGAGATGCCGTTCGCCACGTCGCCGATCGACGCGGTGGCGTTCACCACGTTGCCATACTGGTCAAGCGTCTTGCCGCTGGCCTTCTGATAGCCGACCATGGCGTAGAGCGAGGTGCTCTTGGACAGGAAGTAGAACGACGACAGATTGAACTGGTTGTACTTCGGAGCCGACTGGCCTTCGATCGAGCTGCCCGCGGTGTAGTCGTAGCCCACGGCGACACGCAGTTCCGGATCGATCTGCCACGATGCCGTCGCCCCTGCCGAATTGAACGTCTCCTTGCCCTTGAACAGCGAGAAGCTGCTCGCCTTGTACTGCGTGTTGCTATAGGACAGGCCGAGGGTCACCGGACCGACCAGGTACGAGCTCGACGCGGCGACGATCTGCATGTTCTGCGCCGTCGCAAAGCCCTGATTGATCGACGACGAAAAGGTGCCGTCATACGAACTGGTCCACGTACCGCCCGTCGGGCCATAGGTGTTGTTCGCCTGCAGATACGCCGCGCCGAGGGCGAACGGGCCGTTCGTGTACTGGCCACCCAGGCTCCACGTGCTCTGGTTCTTCAGGCTGCCCGCCTGATTGCCGAAGCCGTACAGGGCGCCCAGTTGCAGGCCGCGGAACGACGGAGTCACGTACTTGAACGAGTTGTTCTCGCGCGACTGGTTATCGATGTTGTCGAGATCGCCCGGGTGCGCGGCCATGCCGCTCAGAAAGCTGGTCGGTCCAATCGAGCCGACGAAGTCGACGATCGGGTCGTACTGGCGGCCCATCGTCAGCGTGCCGAACTTCGTGCTGGAAAGGCCCACAAATGCCTGCCGGCCGAATTCGCGGCTGCTCTGCCCCAACTGGCCGGTGCCGATGTTAAAGCCGTTTTCGAGCTGGAAGATCGCGGCCAGGCCGTCGCCCAGATCTTCCTTGCCCTTCAGGCCCCAACGGCTGCCGTACCACGTGCCGCTCGCGAAGGCGTAGTTCGACTTGCCGACCAGCACGGCGGGCGTGCCGGCCTTACCCGCCGTCTGGACGACGGCCTGATTGCTGGTGTAGCCCAGACCGGCATCGACGATGCCGTACAAGGTGACGCTACTCTGCGCGTGGGCTGCGGCACACAAACCGTTCAGGGTGACGAGAGCGAAAAGCGACTTTTTAATTATCATTAGGATACCTATATGTTAATGAAATACCGACCGCCTTGTTGAAGCACACTTCCTACCGGACTCGGAGCGGATTCACTCCAGGGCTGGCGTACGGCGCCAGATTCAATCGTTCATGGTGACGGTCCCGCCCTCCGAGGCGAGCCAGTTCGCGACCGTCACGACAAGCTGATCGATGTCGTCGAACCGTTCGACGCCTGGCACATGTGGGGCGCCGCATGTGGTGAACACCGGCTTGCCCCACTGCAGGCCCAACGCCATCTCGGAGAGCGTGCCCAGTCCGCCGCCCACCGCAATCAGGCACACCGAGGCACGCGCAATCAACGCGTTACGGGTGATGCCCAGTCCGGTCGGCAACGCCACGGTCAGATACGGGTTTGCCTCAGCCGCATCGTCTTCGGGCAGCAAACCGATCACCACGCCGCCCGCTGCCTTTGCACCGCAGGCGGCTGCTTCCATCACGCCGCCTTTGCCGCCGCATAGAAGCGCCATGCCGGCACCGGCCAATGCGTACGCCAGGCTTCGCGCCGACGACAACTGCTCCGCAGTCGCCTCGCGCGGACCAATCAGGCCGACCGGCGTGACATGGCGTCTCGCACTCGTCTGACGGGCGGCCAGTTTTTGCAGCGCAAGATACGCGTGATGCGACCAATCAATCTCTTCGTTGCCGTGCAAGGCATTCCCCCAGCGCAAGGACACAGGTACAAACGGCCATCAGCACGAGCGACAGCGCTGCGGCCAGTGGAAAATCGGTCTGTCCATCGGACAGCTTCAGATACATCAGGAGCGGCAAAATATTGATCTGCGTGCCGGCTAGCGCGAGCGCCGTCCCGTAGGTGCCGAGCGCGATCGAAGTGACGAGACACCAGGCGGCCGCGATCGAAGGCCAAAGCTCGCGCAGCGCCACATCGAACAACGCCCGCAGCGGCGAAGCGCCCAAGGTCAACGCGGCTTCGAGCGGCCGGCGGTCCAGGTTGGCGATAGCCGGATACACCATCAGCGCCACACGCGGGATCAGGTAGTACGCGTAAGCCAGCACCAGGCCTGCGCTCGTGTAGATCAGCGATCCCACGCTAGCGGGATCCGCGCCCATGCCTGCGAGAAGGCTCGTGACAAATCCAGCGCGGCCGAAAGCGAGAATGAAACCGTAAGCGATCACGAGCCCGGAGAACGCCAGCGGCACGCCGAGCAGCGCGAGCAACCAGCGGCGGCGGCCGGGCGCTTGCGCAGCCAGCGCCATGGCAAGCGGCACCCCCACCGCCAGCGAGACGGTGCCGGCGCTCACCGCCAGCACCAGCGAATTCGCCAGCGCGCTCGACACCAGCGGATCCCGGACGAGCCGCACGAAAGCCGAACCGCGATCGTCCGCCGCCGATACCATCAGCGCGCCCAGTGGCAGCGCGAAAAACAACGCGAGAACGAGCCCGGCCGGCACAGCGCCGAAGCGTCTCACGAGGCCGGCGTTGTCGTCGGCGCCGTGGGTTGACGATGCATCCATCTTGCCGGGCCCCTTACTTCGCGAGCGCAGCCTGCGCCCACAACTGGTCCACCTCGGCCTTCTTCGCGGCGGCCTTGACCACATCGAGCGGATGCACTTGCGGTGCATCGGGCATCTTCGCGCGGATCTCCGGCGAGAGCGGCACACCCGGCACGGCCGGACGCACATAGCCTTGCGCAAACAACGCCTGACCGACGTCGCTCATCACCAGGTTCAACCAGAGTTGCGCCGCATCGGAATTCGGTGCGTTCTTTACCAGGCTCATCGCATACGGCGCCGATACGCTGGCCTCCTTCGGAATCACCACCTCGGCCGCGTCGCCCATGCCGTCGACGTATTTCGCTTTCAGCCCGTCGTTCTCGTAGCCGATCAGGATCGGAATTTCGCCTTTGAGGAACTTCGCGTACGGCGTGGTGCCCTCGACGCGCATCACGTTACCGGCTTCGCGCAGCTTGCCGAAGAAGTCGGCGCCCGGCTTCGGATTGTCGACGCTGCCGCCGAATGCATAGGCGGCGGCGAAGACGTCGACTTGCCCCTGGCCCGTCGAACGCGGGTCGAGATAGACCACCGAGTTGCGGTATTCCGGCTTGAGCAGGTCGGCCCAGCCGGTCGGCACATCCTTGACCAGCTTGCGGTTGACAAGCAGCGCGATATTCAGCGAATGGACCGTGAACCAGCGGCCGTCGGGGTCGCGGAATACCGGCGGCAACCTGTCGAAGTTCAACGGCTTGAACGGCGCGACGACATCCTTGTTGACCGCGTCGAGCGCCGACGCGGCAAAGTAGTAGGCAGTGTCGGCCTGCGGGCGGCGGCGGGCCTTGTCGAGGGCGACCACGGTCGCGGCCGAGCCGATGTCGTTGTAGGTGATCTCGACCTTCGGATAGCGCTTCCTGAACTCGGCGAACAGCGACTTCCAGTTGGCCCATTCCGGACCGGTGTCGAACGAAACGACGAGTCCTTCGTCAGCGGCCTTCTCATACAACGCGTCCTCGCCGGGATACAGCGGCGCGGCCTGCGCGCTGCACGCGCCGCCCAGCAGCGTCAATGCGCAAACGAATCCGGCCGCACGGCGCACGTGCGACACAAGACGAAACCCTGCAACCATGGTGACACTCCGTCAAACTGCATGAATGGAAATCAGTTGAACTACGCGGCCAGGACGCGCAAGTCCTCGGGGGCGATGGCGATGGCGTGTTCGGCAAGACACCGCCCTTCGCATAGCAGCGGCGCTTGCGCGTGCTCGGGAACGAAGTCGTAGCGGCAAGTCGCGCCGAAATAGCGCACCTCGGTGCGACGGCCGCCCAGCCGGTTGAGCGCGTCCGCCGGCGGATCGGGCTGCACGTGCTCCGGCCGCAGCAGCACGCTGACACGCTCGCCGGGACGGAACGCGCCGGTGTCGGCGAATAGCACTGCGAAGGACACGTCGACGGCGTTCACGCCGATCACGCGGCCAGGCATCACGCTCGAATGGCCCACAAAGCGCGCGACCTGCGTCGATACCGGCTGCGTGTAGAGGCGCTCCGGCGTATCCACCTGCAACACCCGCCCGCCGTCGACCACGGCGACCCGGTCGGCAAGACTCAGTGCTTCGTCCTGGTCGTGCGTCACCAGCAGCGTGGTCGCGCCGCAGGCGCGCTGCAGCGTGCGGATTTCGTCGCGCAATTGCTGGCGGATGCCGGCGTCGAGCGCCGCGAGCGGTTCGTCGAGCAGCAGGACTTTCGGCTCGAAGGCAAGCGCGCGCGCCAGCGCGACGCGCTGTTGCTGTCCGCCCGAGAGCAAGGCCGGGCGGCGCGCTGCGTGTTCGGTGAGCCCTACCCGTTCGAGCATCTCGAGTGCGCGGGCACGGCGCCGGTCCCGGTCGACGCCTCGCATGCGCAGCCCGTAGGCCACGTTATCCACTACGCTCAGATGCGGAAACAGCGCATATTGCTGGAACACCATGCCGGTTTCGCGACGCCACACCGGCACGCCGGCGACATCTGTTCCGCCGATGGCGATCCGGCCGCGATAACCGTTTAGCAGTCCTGCGGTCAACCGCAGGATCGTGGATTTTCCGGAGCCGCTGCGGCCCATGACGGCCAGCAACTCCCCGGGCGCGACCGTCAGCGTCACGGAATCGATGCCGTGCCGCGCACCCGGGTAAGCAAAGCTCACGTTGTCGAAATGAAGACTCATCGTTTTACTTGAACCGTTGAACCGTATTGACCGAAACCAGCGTCGCGATCACCGCGAGGCCCAGCAGCACCACGGTGGCGGCGCACGCCAGGCCGGTCGCGCCGTAGAACGCCTGCAGCAGCACCACCGGATAATTGCGGTAGCGAAAGCCGGCGATCAGATTGGAAACCTGAAATTCCCCAATCGACAACGCAGCCACCATCACCAGTCCCGAGAGCACACTCTGCCGGAGGTTGGGCAGCGCAACCGTGAGGAACTGCCGCAGCGGCGTGGCGCCGAGCGTGGCGGCGCACGCTTCGAGCCGCTCGATGTCGAGGTGACGCAAATCGCTGAGCAGCGTTTGTGTCAGATAAGGCAGCGTCAATACGGTATGAGCGGCGATCAGCAGCGGCAGCGAGCCGAGCCACGGCAAGGTGTCGCCGCTGAAGACCGCGATGTAGCCGAAACCGAGCGTCAGCGCCGGGACGCCCACCGGCAGCAGCGCGATCAGCCGTGCGCTCATGCCGCGTCCCGAGCGCGAGCGGTAATGCAACGCATACGCGAGCGGCAAACCGAGTGCGGAACATGCGCCGCAGCAGGCCAGCGCCACCAGCAGGCTGACGCCGAAGGCGCGCCGCAAGCCCGGGTTGGCGGCCAGCTCCGCGAACCAGTGTCCGGTGATGCCGACCGGCAGCACCGTATTGGTCCACGTCTTGCCGAATGCACCGATCAGGAGCAGCGCGATCGGCAACAGCATGTAGCACGCAAACAGCACCACGACGATCTGCAGCGCGATGCGCCCGGCCGGCACGGCGCGCGGCGCCCCGCGGCGGACGGGGAGGCGCGGCTGGATAGCGGGGGTGGCGGGGGTCTGCATGCAGGTGTTCCTCGATGAGCAAAATGAAACCCGCCCACCATGCGACGAACCGGTGCGGGTTTCGAATTGCTTGCAAGTGTGCGGATACGACATGGCGTCGTCATGAAAAAAACGTACAAAACACGCATTGCGCTGTGCCTGATCGGAACAGTTCGCGCCACACTTCGATGCCATCTTGCCGATGAAACACCACTATCCCAACGTTGCGGAACTGCTTGCCTTCACGAGTTCGGCAAAGCATCTGAATTTTTCGCGGGCGGCGCGCGCCCTCGGCCTGACGCCCAGCGCGGTGAGCCGGCAGATCGCCAGCCTTGAAGCCGCATTCGGCGTGCAGCTTTTCATTCGCGACGGCCGCAACCTCGTGCTGACCCGCGCCGGCAGCGTCTACCTGTCGCGCGTGGCGGGGCCTTTGCGCGACATCGGCAATGCGTCGCTGGAATTGATGAGCGCAGCCGGACAGAGCGACCTGCTGACCATTGCCAGCGTGCCGACCTTCACAACCAAATGGTTGATTCCGCGGCTGCCCGACTTCCTCTCCAGCACGCCGGGAGCGACGATCAGCTTTAGCCGGCATCTCGCGCAAGGCGACCCGTTCCCGCTCGACCTCGATGCGGCGATCCGCTATGGCGACGGCAATTGGGAGGGCGTGGTGTGCGATTACATCGACGGTCGGCACTTCATATTGGTCTGCTCACCTGACTATCACCGTCGGCATCCGCTGCGGATACCGGAAGACACGGCGCACGCGCCACGACTGCTGCATGGGCAAGCCGAGCAGGTTTGGGCCCAATGGGCGCAGTGCTACGGCGTGCGTGGCCTGCATGCGCTCGGCGGCCCACGCTTCGAGCAGTATTCGGTGTTGTTTCAGGCTGCGCAAGCCGGCCTAGGACTCGCGCTTGTCCCGGCATTTCTCGTCGCGGACAACCTGGCCGCCGGGACGCTGATCGAACCGATCGCGGCGCCCATCGAGGTCGATCAGGGTCACTACCTCTGCTATTTCCCCGAACGTATCGAGACGCGGCCGCCGCTGGCTCAGTTCCGCCGGTGGGTGCTGTCGCAGGTCGAAGCCACGAAGGGCGGCGACTCGCTTCGGGTAACTAACCGTTCCACGACGGCTTAGCTCGACAGCGGCCACGGTCGCAGCACCAGCGCAGCCAGCCCACCAGCCCCAGCAGCACGAGTCCAGCGCCACCCAGCACGGGCTCGCGCCATGCAAGCAGCGCGGTAAAGGTGAAGGCCCGCGTGCCGGCCAACAGCGCGAAACCGGCAATCGCGGTGCTGGCTGCGTCGAGAGCGCCGAACACCCGCGCGAACGCGAGCGCAACGGCGAAACCAGCGGCACGAGGCTCGTGCATGATCGTCTCCTTGAAGGCGGGAAGGCTGGCAGCCCCGGTTGACGGGCGGTGGGTCAGGCAGCGCCCGGCATGGCGTCGAGGAAGCCGGTGACGGCCTGCAGGCGGCCGCTCGGATCGACGACACCAAAATCCGAACCCTTGACGACCGGCGTGCCGTCGGGCGACGCCAGTTCCCACGAAAAACGCAGGCGGTTGGCGAAGCCGTCCACATCCGTGGTGCGGCGGAAGGTGTGGCGGGGGAAGCGTTCGTGCACGGCGCGAATCATCGCGTCGATCCCGTCATGGCCGTCGCCCGAAAGCAACGGGTCGAGATAGGCGGCGTCGGTGCTCCAGGTGGTGGCGATCAGTTTGCGACGGCTCGCCGTGTCGGTTTCGTTCCACGCGGCGAAATAGCGGTCGATCAGGTCGGTATGGGCGTTCATCGCAGATTCCTTCAGTCGCTTGAGTGAGCGCTACGCTCGGCAAACCGTGTGTTTGCGGCGGGCTCGGACTGAAGAATCGACGTTGGGGAGGCGTGAGTCGATTACCTAAGACGTAATGGAATTGGGGCGGAGGGTTCTATTCGGCAATCGTCACAGGTCAAGCTGTTCCTGCGTGATGCCAAGCGCTGCAGCGATTTTCTCCCGCGACACCTTACGCAAACGTTCGCTGACTTCCTGTTGCGCATACGCCGACTGGCTGATACCGAGGCGCTTCGCGACCTCAGCCTGGGTGAGACCGAGATGTTCCCGCCACGCACGTACCGGTGTCGCGCCATCGACCGTGCGGCTCACGACGTCGTGCGGAATCAGCTCACGTTCCACGTTTCGCTCGGCAATGTAGTCCTCGTACGGAATGACCACGAAGGCGGGCTTCCCATCCAGCCCATTGATGACCTGAATGTTAGTAGGTCCGTTCATCGCGCTTCCTCACTTCTTCGATTTCGACGACCTTGATTGTGCCGTCCCAGTTGAACAAGACCCGGTAGTTTCCTACCCTGAGCCGGTACCCGTATTGATGATTGGTCAGCGACTTGACGTGTTGGCAGTCCGGCATCGCCGCCAACGTGCCGACCCCGTCACGAATCGCAATCTGCTGCTGGCGATCCAGCTTGCGCAACTGTTTAACGGCCTTTTGCGTCCAGTTTATCGCAGTCATCGATTAAATTATAAGTCAAAAATAAGTTATATCAAGTCCCCATATAAGTTTAAGTGAGCCGTGAAAAAGCCCATTCCAAAAAGCCATCGTTCGACATCTGGCGCCGTTCGCAGCGCCGCACGTTGACAATCGGACCGAGCGCCAACGACGGCCAACCTCCCGCCATTACCCCCCAGGTAATGGATTCCCGGCCAGCCTTGGCTATCATCCCTCCATGAGCACCCTCTCCCTCCCCCAGACCATCCCGCCCGGCACATCGTCGGTCAGCCGCACCGTCGGCGAATTGCTGCGCGAATGGCGGCAGCGGCGCCGGATGAGCCAGTTGTTGCTGGCAACAGAAGCCGATATCTCGACCCGCCATCTGAGCTTCGTCGAATCGGGTCGCGCGCTGCCGAGCCGCGAAATGGTGATGCACCTCGCCGAGCGTCTCGAGGTGCCGCTGCGCGCCCGCAACGCGCTGCTGGTCGCCGCCGGCTACGCACCGCTGTTCCGCGAGCGGCCATTGACCGATCCGCAACTGAGCGCCGCACGCGAAGCGGTGGAACTGGTATTGAAGGGACACGAGCCGTATCCGGCACTCGCGATCGACCGCCATTGGACGATCGTCGCCGCCAACCGCGCGCTCGCGCCGCTGGTCGGCGCGGCGAGCGCGGCCTTGCTGGAAGCGCCCGTGAACGCCCTGCGGTTGAGCCTGCATCCGGAAGGTATCGCGTCGACCATCGTCAACTGGCATGCTTGGCGCGCTCATGTGCTGGCGCGCCTGCAGCGCCAGGTCGAAGTCAGTGCCGACGACACGCTCGCCGCCCTGCGCGACGAACTGGCCGCCTACCCGACGCCGCCCGGCGCACAAAGCGCCGACGAAGACAGCAACGCCATCCTCAACCAGATCGCCGTACCGCTGCGTCTGCGTACGCCGCTCGGCGTGCTGTCGTTCTTCAGCACCACGACCGTGTTCGGCACCCCCGTGGACGTCACGCTCTCAGAGCTCGCGATCGAGGCGTTTTTCCCTGCCGATCCGCAAACCGCCGCTGCCCTGCGCGCCTACGCAGAAGATCAGGCCGCGTAAACAACCTGCAGCCGAAAACCAAAGGCCCGTGATGAACGGCCACGCGCCGCGCACCTTGCCGCCCTGGTAACATGCGAGCTCCCCCAACACCCTGCACATGGAGACACTCCGATGGCGCCTGCCCCGCTGATCCGCCAACTCAACCCGGCCGACCGTGACGCTTTCTTCCAGTTACGTCTGCGCGCCCTGCTGGCGCACCCCGAGTCGTTCGGTCAGAGTCATCAGGAGGCGCTCGAGAGAGGCCCGCAGCACTACGACGCCGTACTGCAAGGCGCACGAGCAGCTGAAGGCAATTTCGTGCTCGGCGCATTCACGGCGGAGGATCAAGCGCTGATCGGCATGGTGGGGCTCACGCGACAAGAACCGATCAAGGACCTGCACAAGGCTTCGGTCGTCGGCATGTATGTCGCGGCTGAAGCGGCGGGTCGCGGCGTGGGACGCGCGCTGCTCACCGAACTGCTGGCGCGCGCCGATCGCGTCGAGGGCTTGCGGCAAATCCAGCTGGTCGTCGCCAGCAAAAACGACGCGGCTCGCCGTCTCTATGAATCCGTCGGTTTCCGCCCCTACGGACGGGAAATCGAGGGGCTGTGCGTCAACGGCGTATTCAGCGATCTGGACCTGATGGCCCGGTTTATTTGACAACTGCACTGACAACTGCGCCCACCAGGTCCGCTGCAACGCCTGTCCCGTCTGGAGTTGTCATATCCATTCTTAACATGGGGTCCTCGTGTCAGGCAGCCTGCCTGTCCTCAGAGGATGCCCGATCAAACGGGGCAAACGCATCGGTCAGTCGCCCCACTCGCCCCACATGTAATCTCACCCGCCGTCAGCCCGACCGACCGGTCGGGCTGACCGTCAGTGCAAACCTGCTACGAGTTACAATTGCGGCCCGAGTTTGTAACTGGGGCCGCACCGAAGTGTTACAGCTTCATTTGTCCCCGTAAGCCTCCCGGCGAGCAGTAGTTATTACTGAAAATCTCAAATCCTTTCTTTTAGCTTTCTATTTGAATTGCCTATTAGGGTTATCACAGGCAATCAAGGCAATTTCCTCAGATCATTTCAAAGAAAGCCGCCACACAAGGCCTGAGGCCCACTGCGCGCGGTTCGCACGCGCCGGGAAGCCGACGCCGCAGCTTCTATTACGGCACCGTGAAAGAGTTACCGGGAAATGTTGTATTTTTGTGAGATATTTTTTTGAGAAGGTATTGATTTCCTGAAATCCACTTCATACAATTGCTTCCAAGGTGTTACGAGTTGTAACACCTTGTATCAAAGAGTCAGGACCGGTATCAAGAAGTGAATGTAGCCGGAGGTCATCAGTGTCCGGCTAGGGTACAAAAAGCATAACGGCGCAAAAAAGCCGACATAGCAATTCGGGGCTTCGGAAACACAAAAATGGACCGTAGCAGCGAGACGCGGGAGTCTATCCGCGAGATTAATTTGTCTTACATCATGCTCGCACAACGTATGTTGCGCGAGGACAAGCCTGTCGGGATGTTCCGCTTGGGCCTGTCGTCGGAACTGGCCGATTTGCTTGCCGGGCTGTCGCTCGCGCAAATCGTCAAACTGGCCTCTTCCGATCAGCTTCTGTGCTTTTTCCGTTTCAACGATCACGCCATGTTGTCGGCGTTGACGCAGACGAGCAAGCACGCAGAAGTAGCGCCGACGCATGCGGCTATCCTGTTGGCCGGCCAGCCAGCAGAGCAATTCGCTTAACGAGGTGACTGCGATGCTCAAGCGAAGCCTGACGGAAGACGCGCAGGAAGTGTTTCGCGCCATTGCTCTGATCGAGCTCGGCGCGCGCATGCAAGTGCTCGAGAGCGAATTGACGCTGTCGCGCGACCGCATGATTCGCCTCTATCGCGAGGTGAAGGGCGTTTCGCCGCCCAAGGGAATGTTGCCGTTCTCGGCGGACTGGTACATGACGTGGCTGGCTAACATCCACGCCTCGCTGTTCTACAACACGTACCTGTTCCTCAAGAAGGAAGCGCGTTGTTCGCATCTGGACGCGCTGACGAAAGGCTACCGGCTGTATCTGGAGCACTGCAAGCACAGTGACACGGAACCGGTGCTGGACCTGACGCGTGCATGGACATTGGTACGTTTCTTCGACGCCGATATCCTGCAACTGACGCCGTGCTGCCGTTGCACCGGCAAGTTCGTCGCGCACAAGCACGACTTGCAGCACAACGTCGTATGTGGTGCCTGCCAGCCGCCGTCGCGCGCCGGCAAGACCAAGAAGGCCGCCGCAGCGGCCAGGCTGGAAGCGCAAGAAGCGCTCGAAGCTACGCAGATCGCGGAAGCCGCCTGAGCCGACCGTTGTCCGGTTGGCTCATTCGAAGCCGGCTTCCGGCGCCGCTCTCCAAGAGCGGATCGCGCTCAGCCCAACCACCCCACTGTCTGCACGACCAGCCAGAGGTTCGCCGCTGTAATCACAACAAACAGCGCCCACGCGATCAAGCGCGTCGGCAGGCGATTGGCGAATTCGCCCATCAGGGCACGGTCGTTAGTCATACGGATCAACGGATAGAGGGCGAACGGCAATTGCAGGCTCAGCACCACCTGGCTTGCGACCAGCAGCGTGCCCACCGCGCCGTTGCCGAGCGTCTGCACGCCGATCAAGGCGGGTATCAGCGCAAGCGCTCGCGTGATGAAGCGGCGCTGCCAGCACGGAATCTTCAGCTTTAAAAAGCCTTCCATGATGACCTGGCCAGCCACTGTGCCGGTGAACGTCGAACTTTGCCCCGACGCCAGCAGCGTGATGGCGAACAGCACGGCCGCAAAGCCGGTGCCGACGATCGGCGCCAGCAGCCGGTAAGCGTCTTCGATTTCCGTGACCTGGTTGTGCCCGGTTGCGTTGAACGCGGCCGCCGCGAGAATCAGGATCGCCGCGTTGATCAGCAGGGCAATCACCAGCGAGACGATCGTATCGAGACGCGACAGGCGAATGGCCGAGGCAATGCTGCGCGAATCGCGCTTCACCGCGCGGGTCTGCACGATCGACGAATGCAGATACAGGTTGTGCGGCATCACCGTCGCACCGAGGATGCCGATTGACAGGTAGAGCGGCTCGCGCGCGCTGACGGCGTGCCACGACGGCACGAGTCCCGCCATCACGGACGGCCAGTGCGGATGCACGAGTACCAGTTGCACGATGTAACCAATGCCGATGGTGGCGATCAGCCCGAGAATGATCGCTTCGAGGTCGCGGAAATTCTTGCCCTTCAGGCCGAGCACGATCAGCGTATCGAACGCCGTCAGGATCACGCCGGTGGTCAGCGAGCACTTGAACAGCAAGTGAAACGCGAGTGCGCCGCCGAGCACTTCGGCAAGGTCGCAGGCAATGATCGACACTTCGGCAAGCAGCCATTGCACGCGGGCGACGGCCGGCGAGTAGCGGCTGCGCGACAGTTGCGCGAGATCCTGGCCGGTTGCGATGCCGAGCCGCATGCTCAGGCACTGCAGCGCGATCGCCGCGAGACTCGACAGCACCACGATGAACAGCAGGCTATAGCCGTAGCGCGAGCCGGCTTCGATATCGGTGGCCCAGTTGCCGGGGTCCATATAGCCGATCGAAATCAGCAGGCCGGGGCCGGCGAACTGCATGATCCGCTTCCATAACGGCGCGCCCTGCGGGACGGCGACCGTGCCCTGAACCTCGGATGGGCAAAACGGTGCGGTAGCGGTAGTCGGTAGATTGAATGGCAAGCCGGTGACCTCTTGAGGTAGACGTAGCAGCGGCGCCCAGTTTCGGGCGCCGCAGACGGCCTCAAGTGTACAAAGAAACGTCCGGCAATGTTCCACTTAGCGCGTAGCGGCCCACGTCACGCACGCGATAGTCGAGCGGATCGTGCAGCGTATGGACGCGGGCATTGCGCCAGAATCGGTCGAGTGCAAGCGGTGCGTGCGTGGCACGCGCCCCGCATGCATCAAACAGGTTCTGGCTGACTTCGAGCGCCGCCCGGTGCGCGAGAATCTTCGCTTCGGAGGTGGCGAGCGCCACGTGCGCCCGTTCTTCGGCGCTGAGCGCGGCGCCCTTTTGCCAGGCGTTCTCGAGGGCTTGCGCGGCACGCTCGGTCAACGCTTCCGCGCTCACCGTCTGCAGACGCATCTCGCCGAAGCGCTGGATCAGATACGGATCGTCCGTGGCCTTCTCCACGCCGGAGCTGATCCAGGGCCGCCCATTCTGCGTCACGTAGCGGCGCGCTTCTTCCAGCGCCCCCTGCGCAATGCCGACGAACAGGTTGGTCAGCACCAGTTGCGACACCAGCGTGCGTAACGTGGCGTGCGGCGTGGGGGGCGCTTCGGAACGGTGCAGGACTTCGTCTGCTTCGATCTTGACCTGGGCAAACGACACGCTGCCGCTATCGGTCTGCCGCTGGCCGATCGGATTCCAGTCTTCGTTCACGGTGATGCCGTCACGCGTGGTCGGCACCACGGCGAAAATCGGCTTGCCGGTCTGCGGGTCGTGCGCCGAGACAGTCATCATCTGCGAGCCGCGCGTGCCGGAGCAAAAGCCCTTCTGCCCGTTCAGACGGTAGCCGCCGTCGGTGGTTGCGGTCGCAACCAGGCGGGTGTCGAGCGGATTGACGGCGTTGCCCCACCACCAGCGCGCCTCGACGGTGCCGCGCAGATAGCGGGCCCGTTGCGCCGGATTGCCCCACACGTCGACACTCACCACTTGCAGGCACTGGAAGCCAAGCAGATGGGCGAGCGCGCTATCTACGCGGGCAATTGCGCGAATCGTTGCGTAGATCGCAGGCCAGGGCGCACCCGCACCGCCAAACTCGCGCGGCACGGCAAGCGTGAGCAAGCCCGCATCGGCGATCCACTGTTTTTCCTGAGCGGCATGGCCGCCGTCGCGATCGCGCTCGGCTGCAGTGGCGCGCAATGCGTCGAGCAGCCCGGTCAGATCGCCAATCGCCGCTGACGCTTGCCCGTCGAACGACGCTGGATGGCCCGGTTCGTTCATGGAGTCTCCAGATGACAAGCGGAAGATGATAAACCGCTGAAAATCGGCGGTCTACCAAGGGATGTTGGAAAGGAAAGTGGCAAACGCGATATGCGGCGAGGGCCGCACCGAGGGTGGGACTGAGCCGGAGAAAGGCACGCGAGGCGCAAAGGCCATCCACGCAAAGGAAGACGCAACGAACTGCGGCAAGGGGCGCAATCGACTGGCCGCCCCTTGCCGCTTGACTACTTACCGCCTAAAAGCTCACTGCTTCGCTACCTGCTGCGGCGCATCCTTCGCAGCAGCAGATGCAGTGGTGACAACCGGGGCAACGGCCCCAGCACCTGCAACCGGAGCAGAAGCAGCCCCCGCCACCGGCACATCCGACGCCCCTGCTTCACCCCATCCACCGCCCAGCGCGCGAATCAGATTGACCGTCGACACCGCCTGCGTGCCCTCCAGATGACTCGCCTGCAGTTGCGACTGCAACACTTGCCGCTGACTGTCGATCACATCCAGATAGCTGACCTGCCCTTCCGTGTACTGCGTCTGCGACAGATGCGACGCCCGTTGCGATGCGTTCACCGCATCGTCCTGCGCCTGGATCTGGTCGTCGAGCAGTCGCAGATCGGAGAGGTTGTCCTCGACTTCCTTGAACGCCACCAGCACCTGCTGACGATACTGCGCCACATCTTCGTCGTACTTGCCGCGCGCCTGGGCCAGATTCGCCTTGCGACGGCCACCGTCAAACAGCGGCAACGTCAACGCCGTGCCGGCAAACGGCCCGAGCAGGAAGGTGCGGCTCGACCACATGAACAGATCGCCCAAGGTAGCCGACTCATACCCAAGTGCACCGGTGATGTCGAGCTTCGGGAAGAACGCCGACTTCGCCAGCCCGACGCGCGCATTCGCCGCGGCCATCGCACGCTCGGCGGCCGCCACGTCCGGACGGCGTTCCAGCAAGGCCGACGGCAACCCCGGCGGCACCTTCGCCGTCACCGGCACGAGCGGCGTTTCCGGGAACGAGAAGTTCGCCGGCGCCTTGCCGAGCAGGATCGCGAGGCTATGCTCGGACGCGGCCCGTTGACGCGCCACGCCCACTGCATCCGCACGCGCGCTAGCCAGTTCGTTGCGAGCCTGCGCCAGATCCAGTTCGCTGATGTCGCCTTCGTTGAAACGCCGCTGGATCAGCTTGAGCGTGTCTTCACGCAGCGTCACCGTCTGGCGATACAGGTTCTGGTCGGTATCGAGCTCGCGCAACTGGAAGTAGTTCTGCGCGACGTCCGCCTGCAACGCGAGCTGCACCGAACGGAACAATGCTTCGCTCTGCTGCGCATCGGCCTGGGTCGCGTTCACATTCGAGCCGACCCGTCCGAACAGATCCGTTTCGTACGACACCGTGCCGTCCGCACGCCACAGCGTCGTGGTTTCCGGACCATTGCTTTGCGGCAGGAACTGCGAGGCCGGCGAGACCGTTTCGCGCGTCGGTCCGAAGCCCGCATCGAGCTTCGGGAACCAGTCCGAGCGGGCCGCCTTCAACGACGCCCGCGACTGCTGCACGCGCGCCGCCGCGGCCTTCAGGTCCTGGTTAGCGGCAGCCGCCTGCTGTTCCAGATCGTCGAGCGCCGGGTCGCCGAAGATGCGCCACCATTCGCCGCGATGCGCGTCGTCGGCCGGTTGAGCCGTTTTCCACGTGCCCGCGTCTTGCGGTGCGATGACCGGCGCTTCCTTGAACGCTGCCGACGTATCGACATCGGGACGCTTATAGGTCGGCTCCACCGAGCAGGCTGCAAGCAGCGCTACCAGCAAACCACTGGCTGCCGCCCGGCCCCACCCTGGTAATGATTCAAACCGTTTCATTGTTTTTCTCCTCAAGCGTCCGTGACCGGCAACGCGTAGTGCGGCGAGTCTTTTTGCGCGACGTGAATCTTGCCGCCGGCAAGCGTACGCAGCACCACATAGAACACAGGGGTCAGCATCAGGCCGAACAGCGTCACACCCAGCATGCCGAAGAACACCGCGATACCCATCGCATGACGCATCTCCGAACCCGCCCCGCTCGACAGCACCAGCGGCACCACACCCATGATGAAAGCGATCGACGTCATCAGGATCGGGCGCAACCGCATGCGGCTCGCTTCGATCGCCGCCGACAGCGGCGTATGTCCGTCGTGTTCGAGTTCGCGAGCGAACTCGACGATCAGAATCGCGTTCTTCGAGGCCAGCCCCACCAGCACCATCAAGCCGATCTGCGTGAAGATGTTGTTGTCGCCATGCGTGAGCCAGACCCCGGTCAGCGCAGACAGCAAGCTCATCGGCACGATCAGGATCACCGCGAGCGGCAGCGTCAGGCTTTCATACAGCGCAGCCAGCACCAGGAACACCAGCAGCACGCTGATCGGGAACACCCACATGCCCGCATTGCCGGCAATGATCTGCTGATACGTCAGGTCGGTCCATTCGAGCTTCACGCCACGCGGCAAGGTTTCCGCCGCCACGCGCTCCGCCGCGGCCTGCGCCTGGCCCGACGAATAACCGGGCGCCGGTCCACCGTTGATGTCGGCCGCGGTGTAGCCGTTGTAGCGCACCACCATTTCCGGACCGAAGGTCGGCGTCACCGTCACCAGCGAAGACAGCGGCACCATTTCGCCCGCGGCATTGCGCGTCTTCAGTTGCCCGATGTCGTCGGCACGTTGACGGAACGGCGCGTCGGCCTGCACCCGCACCTGATACACCCGGCCAAAGCGGTTGAAGTCGTTCACATACAGCGAGCCCAGATAGATCTGCATCGTGTCGAACACGTCCGTCACCGGCACGCCCAATTGCTTGGCCTTGACGCGGTCCAGATCCACATTCAGTTGCGGCACGTTGATCTGATAGCTGGAGAAGGTCGGCCCCAGTTCAGGCGTCGTGGCAGCCTTCTTGATGAACGCTTCCGTCGCCTTGTTCAGCTCCGCGTAGCCAAGCGCACCGTGATCCTCCAGCTGCATCTTGAAGCCGCCCAGCGTACCGATACCCAACACCGGCGGCGGCGGGAACACGGCCACGAACGAATCCTTGATCGCGCCATACTGCTGGTTCAGCGCGCCCGCAATCGCACCGGCGGAGAGCGCCTTGCTGCCGCGATCCTTGAACGGCTTGAGCGTGACGAACACGATGCCCGCGCTCGAGCTATTGGTGAAGCCATTCACCGACAAGCCCGGAAACTCCACCGCGCTTTCGACACCCGGCTGCTTCAGCGCAATCGCGCTCATATCGCGGATCACCTTTTCGGTGCGGTCGAGCGAGGCGCCGTTAGGCAACTGCGCGAAGGCGATCAGGTATTCCTTGTCCTGCGCCGGCACGAAGCCGCCCGGCACGATACGCGTGATCAGCACCGTCGCGCCGAGCAGGATGGCGTAGACCGCCAGCATGCCGCCCTTACGGCGCAATACGCCCTGCACGCCCTTGCCATACGCAGTCGAGCCGCGATGAAACACCTTGTTGAAGCCCTTGAAGAAGCGGCCGAACACGACGTTCATTCCCCGCGTCAGCCAGTCTTCCTTGGCGCCATGGCCGCGCAGCAGCATCGCGGACAGCGCCGGCGAAAGCGTCAGCGAGTTGAACGCCGAGATCACCGTCGAGATCGCGATGGTCACCGCGAACTGCTTGTAGAACTGACCCGTGAGACCCGTCATGAACGCGAGCGGCACGAACACGGCCACCAGCGTCAGCGCGATGGCGATAATCGGCCCGCTCACTTCCTGCATGGCCTTGTACGTCGCGTCGCGCGCACTCAGCCCCGCTTCGATATTGCGTTCGACGTTCTCCACCACCACGATCGCATCGTCCACCACAATCCCGATGGCGAGCACCATGCCGAACAGCGACAACGCGTTGATCGAGAAGCCGAACGCCAGCAGCAGCGAGAACGTCCCGACAATCGACACCGGCACCGCGATCAACGGAATGATCGACGCACGCCACGTCTGCAGGAACACGATCACCACGATCACGACCAGCGCAATCGCTTCGAGCAGCGTGTGAATCACGGCCTCGATACTGGAGCGCACGAACTGCGTCGGGTCATAGACGATCTGGTAGTCCACGCCTGCGGGCATGTCTTCCTTCAGGTCCTTCATTGCCGCACGCACCTGATCCGAGATCTGCAGCGAGTTCGCGCCCGGCGCCTGGTTGATTGCGAGCGCCACCGCCGACTTGTTGTCCAGCAGCGAACGCAGGCCGTATTCCGACGCGGCCAGTTCGATACGGGCAATGTCGCGCAGATACGTCACCGCACCATCCGGCGCGGTCTTGACGACGATGTCGCCGAATTCGCCGGTGGTCTGCAAACGGCCACGCGCATTCACGGACAACTGCAACTGCGTGCCCGGCAACGACGGCGACGAACCAATCTGACCGGCTGCCACCTGAATGTTCTGCTCGCGGATGGCGTTGACCACGTCAGTGGCCGTCAGGCCGCGCTGCGCGACTTTCTGCGGATCGAGCCAGATACGCATCGCGTAGTCGCCCGAGCCCCACAACTGCACTTCGCCCACGCCCTGGATACGCTCCAGCCGGTCCTTGACGTTGAGCAGCGCGTAGTTGCGCAGATACGTCATGTCGTACTGGTTGTTCGGCGAGATCAGGTGGACCACCATCGTCAGGGTCGGCGAGCTCTTGATGGTCGTCACGCCGAGACGCTGCACGTCGTCCGGCAGGCGCGGCAGCGCCTGGTTGACGCGGTTCTGCACCAGCTGCGTCGCGAGGTCCGGATTGGTGCCGAGCTTGAACGTCACCGTCAGCGTGAGGTTGCCGTCGCTATTGGCCTGCGACTGCATATACAGCATGTTTTCCACGCCGTTGATCTGCTCTTCGAGCGGCGAAGCCACCGTTTCGGCGATCACCTTCGGGTTTGCGCCCGGATACTGCGCGTGCACCACCACCGAGGGCGGCACGACTTCGGGGTACTCGGAGATCGGCAGCTTGAAGAGCGAAATGATGCCCGCCAGCAGGATCAGGACCGATAGCACGCCCGCAAAGATCGGCCGGTCGATGAAGAATTTGGATATGTTCATGAGAGGCTCTGAAAATTAAAGCGCTGGGAAGCGGCGCGCAGGAAGCAACCGTTAAGCACGCGGCTCACGAGCTCTTCTGCGTTTTCGCATGTCCCTGCGTCTGTGCGACCGAGGCGCTGTCCGCATCGTCGTCGCCGCTCATCGGCACGGCGTGGGCACGCACCGTCTCGCCGGGACGCACACGCTGCGTCCCGTTGACGACGATCCGGTCGCCGCTCTGCAGGCCCGACTTGACGACGCGCAGACTGCCCTGCATCGCCCCGAGGGACACCTCGCGGTAGACCACCTGATCGCTCTTGTCGACCACGAACACGAACTTCTTGTCCTGATCGGTGCCCACCGCGGCATCGTCGATCAGCAGCGCCGGATGCGGCGCGCTGCCGCTCACCTTGACGCGGGCGTAGAGACCCGGAATCAGTGTGCCGTCCTGATTGTCGAAGCGCGCGCGCACGCGGATCGTGCCGGACGAGGTATCGAGCTGGTTGTCGACCGAATCGATCACACCGGTGCGCGAATAACCCGACTCATCGGCAAGCCCGAGCTGGACCGGCACCTTGGTGCCGTCCTTCTCGCGGCCGATGTATTGCAGGTAGGTCTGCTCATCGGCATCGAACGAGGCGTAGATCGGCGAAACCGACACCAGCGACGTCAGCGCCGGCGCACCCGCACCCGCGGAAACCACGTTGCCCACGGTGATTTCGGCGCGCGAGACGCGGCCCGACACCGGCGCGACCACCTTGGTGTAGCCCAGGTTGATCTGCGCGGTTTCGAGCGCGGCCTGCGCGGCCTTGACGTTGGCGCTCGCGCCGCGCGCGGCGTTCTGCTTCTCGTCGTAGTCGCGCTTGGCGATGGCGTTATCGCCGATCAGGCGTTGCGCACGCTCCCAATCGCTCTGCGTATAACCGGCTTGCGCCTGCGCAGCAGCCAGTTGCGCCGCGGCGCGATCCACTTCGGCCTGGTACGGGCGCGGATCGATCACGAACAGCGTGTCGCCCTTCTTCACGAGCGCGCCGTCCTTGAAATTCACCGACACGATCGTGCCCGACACCTGCGGGCGCACCTCGACCTTCTCGACCGCCTCGAGGCGCCCCGAATAGGATTGCCAGTCAGTGATGGTTTTTTCGATCACGGCCGCCACGTCCACTTCCGGCACGATGGTCGGCGTGGCCTGCGCGGGCGAGCTCGCATCGACGCGAATCGCGCCGAACGTGCCGAGCCCGGCAATCACGACAACAGTCAGAACGGCTAGCGCCAGACGATGGCGCTTGGTAGAAAAAATAGACATGTACGGCTCCCGTCGTTGTTAGTTAGTTGGATTGAAATCGGTTTATCGGTGGGCGCGCGCGTCGAAGCGCCACTGAAAGAAGCGCACCGCTTCCTGCAACGCGGCCGGATGGTCGGCCAGCGCGGCGTGCGAGACGCTCGGATAACGGACCACCTGGGTCAGCACACCCGCATCGATCAGGTTGCTGGCATATTTCTCGGCCTCGACGTGCAACACGTCGTTTTGCGCGGTCGCAATCAGCGTGGCGGGCAAACCCGCCAGACGCGCCGATTCGAGCGGCGCGGCATACGGATGCATGCGCTGCGAGGCTTGCGGCAGATACGCGCGATAGCAGGCCGCGCACTCCTTGGCGGTGATGTCGGAGCCGAGCCGCTGTTCGTCGCCAAGGCGCGTCAGGCTGGGGTCCAGCATCGGGCCGAACAGCGCCTGCGCGCCGATCCGCACATCGCCGCGGTCGCGCGCGATAAAGGCGAGGCAATTGGCGAGCTGGCCGCCCGCGTCGTGCCCCGCGACGCCAATATGTTTGGTGTTGCCGCCGAACGCCCGGGCGCGGGTCTGCACCCACAGCGCCGCGCGGTGCGCATCTTCGGGCGCGGCGGGAAACGGAAACTGCGGCGCGAGCGAGTAGCCCACCGAGACGACCAGCGCCGGTAAGTGTTCTGCGAAATAGCGCGCGGCGAAGTCGGCCTCGCCCAGCGAGCCGCGCACGAAGCCGCCGCCGTGAAAATAAAGCAGCACAGGCAGCGCACTTTTGCCGCCCGGACGATACAAACGCAACGTGATGTCCTGCGCGTGCCCCTCGATCGTCACGTCGGTCACATCGAGTGCCGTGCGCGCCGACGGTGCATCGGCCACCTGCGCAACGTCAGGCGGCACAAAGGAGGAGTACGGCGGTTTGAATGCATTCATATCGAACAGCGCAATACGCATAGAACTGGAATGGTGTGAATTGTGGGTTCGGCAGACTCCTAAATAAATGCCTATAATCCGGCAACACAATTCGGCATGCCCAAACAATCGAATTCGCACCCCGGCCAAACCGGGCTAATCCTGCCTATTCGACTGGCGTTGCGGGCCGCCGGCCCCTTTTGGAGGTTAGCCATGGACCGTCTTCAGGCCATGCAGGTGTTCACCCGTGTCGTCGACACCAACAGCTTCACCCGTGCCGCGGAAACGCTCGATCTGCCGCGCGCCTCGGTCACCACCATCATCCAGAACCTCGAATCGTTTCTCGGCACGCGCCTCATGCATCGCACGACGCGCCGCCTGTCGCTCACGCCGGACGGCGCCGCCTACTACGAGCGCTGCGTGCGCATTCTGGCGGACGTCGAGGAGACCGAAGCCAGCTTCCAGAGCGGCAACAAGAAGCCGCACGGCAAGCTGCGCATCGACATGCCGGGCTCGATCGGTCGCCTGCTGGTGATCCCTTCCCTGTGTGAATTCCACACGCGCTACCCGGATATCGACCTGCAGCTCGGCCTGACCGACCGCCCGGTCGATCTGCTGCAAGAGGGCGTGGATTGCGTGGTGCGGGTCGGCGCGCTGCAGGATTCGTCGCTGGTGGCGCGCCGCATCGGCATTTTCGAAGGCGTCACGTGCGCGGCGCCCGAATATCTGCAGAAGTACGGCATGCCCCACACGCTCGACGATCTCGAGACCCACTGCGCGGTGAATTATTTTTCGAGTCGCACGGGGCGGGTGATCGACTGGGCCTTCAAGGTGGACGGCAAGGAAGTCGAGGTGAAAATGAAGGGCACGGTGTCGGTCAACGACGCGGACGCCTATGTCACCTGCGGTCTGGAGGGTTTCGGCCTGATCCAGCCGGCCCTCTTCATGGTGCTGCCGCATCTGGAGTCGGGCCAACTGGTCGAAGTGCTGCCCGAACTCAAGCCGCTGCCCATGCCGATTTCGGCGGTCTATCCGCACAGCCGCCATCTGTCGCCGAAGGTGCGCGTGTTCGTCGACTGGATTGCGGAGTTATTCGACCGCTGCCCGTTGCTGAGCGGCCGCTGCAGTCTCGACACGCCTTGCACGAAGCGCACCTTCGAGCAGCGCGAATCGTCGCCGGTGCTGGATACGCCGGTGATGACGGAGTGGGTCGCCTGAGCCACCCCACCCCGCACTGCACGACGCGGCGCGCGCGGCGATCGCGGATCGTTGCGCGCGCACGTTTCTGTGCGTCTTATTGCTGAGGCACGCCCTCACGCCACTGGCTCCAGTGCGTCACAATCTGCTGGACCAGCGGGTTGCCGGCGAGAAACAGATTGGCAATCGCAATCGTGAAGCCGCCCTGCGCTGCATAGTTCAACAGATTATCGGCGCTCGTCTGGCCCGCATACGGCCGGTCGAAATCCGATCCGGCGCGCAGCACGGCCACGCGGTTCAGGTCCACCCGATGCGCGCTCGCCGCGCGCTTGAGCGCTTCATAGGTAGCGTTGTCTTCCTGCTGCGTCGTGCAGTACACGCCTTTGCCGTCGGTCAGTATCCTGGTCCAGTCGCGTGCCCGTTCGCCGAGCAATGTGCCCGACCACCACGTGTCGCCCGCGAGCGTATCGCACTGGATGACCGTGGGCGGCAAATCCGCCGGCGCATAGCCATAGCGGGCACGCGCCGCTTGCGCCTGGGCGTTGTCCGTCAACGTGACGTTGCGCGACAACGCAAACGCCGCGTCGGCAAGCTGCGAATTGAGCTGGAACACTTCGGTGCGATAGTCGAGCGAGGGCTTCTGTGTCGGGTTCTGCGTATTGATGCCGAGATAGCCCGTGTTCCAGTTAGCGGGAATTTCGCGCGCGTCGATTTCCCACTGAATGCCGAAGTCGACCAGATACTTCGCCCATGCCGCAGATCCCACAGTGCCGCGCTGCGGATCGATACCGGCAATACCGGCCACCATGAAATACGTATGCCGCAGATCGAAGCGCTGCGAGAAAGTCAGCGCCATGATCGACGCAGCGGCATTCGCGTGCCCCATGCCGGTGGTCATCACGCACACGTCCTGCTTGTTGCAGTGGACCGAGGGATAATCGGGCGAGAGGCCGTCAACCGGGATCTCCTGCCAGGGGCCGAGATGATCGAGCCAGACCTGCCCTTCGGGGCCGAACATCGAAATGATCATCACCTTGACGGGGCGTCCGTGCGAAGCGTCGGCGCTTTGCGTGGCGGCGTCGTCATCGGCGCGCGCCGGGACTGTCGAAACAGCCGCACACGCCGCGAAAGTCAACGCAGCGCTTGCCGCGAGAATACGAGTCAGCATCGGTGTCCTTCCTTTTTTCTGTCATGCGGATTGGGAGGGCGCTACTGCCTGAGACGGACTCGCTGAAGGGTCGAACGGGGGTCAGGCGAGGTCAAACGGGGTCAAGCGCAGCGGCGTCCATGTCTCGGCCCGTGAAGTCTGCGCCAATATCGAATATGCTTCAACACGGTATGCGCATTGGCTGATCAGCGACGCGAAAGCACGTTCGATCAACGAAGAGCCCTCCGCTTGCGCAATCGGCATTACTCACAGGAGCATGAGCATGGACTATGTGAAACTGGGCCGCACCGGCCTCGATGTCTCTCGACTTTGTCTGGGTTGCATGAGCTACGGCGCGTCCGATCGCGGCAACCATCCGTGGACGCTCAGCGAGAGCGACTCGCGCCCGTTCATCAAGCAGGCGCTCGATCACGGCATCAACTTCTTCGATACGGCCAATGTCTATTCCGACGGCACCAGTGAAGAGATCGTGGGCCGCGCGCTGAAAGATCTGGCCAAGCGTGACGAGATCGTGCTTGCAACCAAGGTGCATGGCCGCATGCACGCGGGTCCTAATGGCATGGGCCTGTCGCGCAAGGCGATCATGGCGGAAATCGATGCGAGCCTGAAGCGTCTCGGCACCGACTACGTCGACCTGTATCAGATCCACCGCTGGGACTATGCCACGCCGATCGAAGAGACCATGGAAGCGCTGCACGACGTCGTGAAGGCGGGCAAGGCACGTTATATCGGCGCGTCGTCCATGTATGCGTGGCAGTTTTCGAAGGCGCTGCATGTGACCGAGCAGCACGGCTGGACCCGCTTCGTAACGATGCAGAACTACGTGAACCTGCTGTACCGCGAAGAAGAACGCGAGATGCTGCCGCTGTGCGAAAGCGAAGGCATCGGCGTGATTCCGTGGAGCCCGCTTGCGCGCGGCCGTCTCACACGCGACTGGAACACCAGCAGCGCACGCTCGGAAACCGACGAATTCGGCCGCACGCTGTATGCGCAGACCGAAGACGCGGACCGCCAGATCGTCGAACGGGTGGGTCAGATTGCGGCCAGCCGCGGCGTGCCGCGCGCGCAGGTTGCGCTGGCGTGGGTGCTGCAAAAAAGCGTGATCAGCGCGCCGATTGTCGGGGCAACCAAAGCGCAGCATCTCGACGATGCCGTGGCGGCGCTGTCGCTCAAGCTGAGCGCAGACGAAGTGAAGCAGCTCGAAGAACTGTACGTGCCGCACGCGGTGACGGGCTTCAAATAAGCGCGGCACCGCGCACAATGCAAGAGGCCCCGTGTCGATGCGGGGCCCGGCATCGTCATTCAGGTATATGACGCTCCGCCGCGTTGATCGCGCGGCACGTCCGGTTCGAAGAACACCCAGCGGACCTGCGGAAAGGTCGCCTGCAAATCGGCTTCCACGATGTTGATGGCGTCGACCATCGCGCGGCCGCTGGGATAATCAATCATCTCCGCCTGCACCGCGACCACCACATCGCGGCCCCACTGCAGCGTGATCATATTGATGATGCTGCGGATCTCGGCACGCGCCAGCAAATGCGCTTCGATGGCGCGCCGCACGTCCGGGCCGGCCGATTCGCCGACGATCATCGACTTCACTTCACGCGCCACCAGCCACGCAATCACCATCAGCAGCAGGCCGACGCCGATCGAGCCGAGCGCATCGAACATCGGGTTGCCGGTGATCATCGTCAGCAGCACTGCGACGAAAGCGATGGCGAGGCCGGCAAGCGCCGCGATGTCTTCGCCCGCCACCACCAGCAGATCCGATTCGCGCGTTTCGCGAAACCAGCGCCACATGGACTTGTCGGGATGCGTCTTGCGAATCTCCCTGACGGCCCCCATGAGCGACAACGTCTCGAGCACCACAGAGACACCCAGCACGGCCAGCGCCACGTACGCATGCGAGAGCGGCTCGCGCGCAAACAGGCGGTGTATGCCTTCGTACACCGAGAACGCCCCGCCGACGAAGAACAGCAGCAGCGCCACCAGCAGCGAATAGAAGTTGATCTCGCGGCCCGCGCCCATCGGATGCAGCGGGCTAGGCGGCTTCCTGGCCTCACGCAGGCCGAATAGCAGCAGAAGCTGGTTGCCGCAGTCGGCGGTGGAGTGAATCGCCTCCGCGAACATCGAACCGGACTGCGTGAAGGTCGCGGCGGCGAACTTGAACACCGCAATCCCAAGGTTGGCGGCGAGCGCGTAAAAGATGGCCTTCGGCGATTCTTCTTTCATCTCCGTCATTTACGCAACCTCGACACGCGGCGCACCGTCACGCATTTCGCCGATCACCACCGCACGATCGAAGCCATCCGCGCGGAAAATCGCCAGCACCTCGTCGACGCTATCCGGCGCACAGGACACGAGCAGCCCGCCCGAGGTTTGCGGATCGGTCAGCAGCGCCTGGGCAATGGCAGGCAATCCGGCGTCCAGGCTAATGCTCTCTGCGTACGAAGCCCAGTTGCGGCCCGATGCTCCCGTGATCACGCCGGCAGCAGCGAAGGCTTCCACGCCGGTAAGCCAGGGGAGATCCGCGTAACGAAGATGGGCGCTCAAGCCCGCGCCGCGCGCGAGTTCCAGCGTGTGCCCGAGCAGGCCAAAGCCCGTGACGTCGGTCAACGCATGCACGCCCGGCAAGGCGGCGAGATCCGTACCCGGACGATTGAGCTTGGTTGTGTTGGCAATCATCGCCGCGTAGCCCGCGTCGTCGAGCTGGTTCTTCTTCAGCGCCGCCGACAGCACACCCACGCCGAGCGGCTTGCCGAGCACCAGCACATCGCCGGCCCGAGCGTCTGCGTTCCGCTTGATCCGCTGCGGATGGACCACGCCCAGCGCGGCAAGACCGTAGATCGGCTCGACGGAATCGATCGAATGACCGCCCGCAACCGGGATGCCCGCCTCCTTGCACACGTCTTCGCCGCCGCGCAGTATCGCCGCGATCACGTCGTGCGGCAGCACGTTGATCGGCATGCCGACCAGGGCCAGCGCAAGGATCGGCTTGCCGCCCATCGCGTAGACGTCGGAGAGTGCGTTGGTTGCGGCAATGCGGCCGAAGTCGTACGGATCGTCGACGATCGGCATGAAGAAATCGGTGGTGGCGATAATCGCCTGCTCGTCGTTCAGACGGTAGACGGCTGCATCGTCGGCGGTTTCCGTGCCGACCAGCAAGTCGGGAAAGACCGGCAGCGGCACGCTGCGCTTGAGCAGGTCGGAGAGGACGCCGGGCGCAATCTTGCAGCCGCAGCCGCCGCCGTGCGAAAGACTTGTGAGCCGCGGTACAGCGGGATCTGAAGCAGCAGAATTCAAAGCAACGTGATCGGTCATGGATGAGTCAGGGCGCGGTTGCCGGTTCGGGTTGAAGTTCGGGTTGACCTTGCAAGGCTATAGTCAGCATTATGGGCAATCCGGGGCCCATCCGTCCAACCGGCACCACGACGGCCCGTCACGACGGGTTCGAAGCCGTCACCTGCGCACTCGACTTCAAGCCCGCTCCAGCAACGCCATTTCACGCACGATCACCAGCAGCACGGACAGGCTCGCACCGCCCGAGGCGCGCAGATCGGCCAGCAGGCGCGCATAACGTTCGAGCGGCGCCGCCCGTTGTTCACGCCATGTTTCGACCAGCTCCTCCGGCGTCGATGCTTCCTCCGCGCCCATCAGCGCGCTCGTCGTCAAGGCGCGCTTCAGGCGCGCCAGCTCGGCAAGCGCGGCGGCGCGCGCCAGCGTGTCCCAATGCGTCGGCGTGGGCAGCGCATTCGCACGCTCGCCGATCCAGCCGTAGTTGAGCTGCGTGCCGAGCGCGAAATACACCCCCGCCACCCGTTCGAGATCCTTGCCGCACTTGGCCGCCACCTCGGCAATATCGAGCACCGCCGCGGAGATTTCGCCGCTCGCCACGCGCACCGCCAGTTCGCTATCCACGCCTGCATCCACAAGGACCCGCTGGCGTTCCGAGAGCGCCTCCAGGTCCGCGGCGGGCAACAGCGACGGCCATTGCGACGCGAGCCGCTGGGCCGCATCGCGGCAACGCGTCAGCAGATCCGTCACGTCGCTGACGGCACCCGTTTGCAGTTGCCGCAGGAACCACAGCGCCGCACGCTCGACGAGCCGCGCCACCTCGACGAACATGCGCGCCTGCACGTCGTCGGCTACGCGGTTATCGAGCGCGTCGATGCTGTGCCACACCTCGTCGAGATCGAACACATCGCGAGCCATGATGCAGGCCCGCACGATCTCGCCCGGCTGGGCGTCAGTCTCCTCCATCAGCCTGTGGATGAATTCGCAGCCCACCCGGTTGACCAGCGCGTTCGTCAGATAGGTGGCGAGGATCTCGCGCCGCAGCGGATGACGATGCATCGGCTCGCGAAAGCGCTGCCGCAGCGGCTTCGGAAAATAGTCGATCAACATGCTGCTGACCAAGGGGTCTTCCGGCATGTCGGATGCGACCAGCGCATCGTAGAGCCACATCTTGCTGTAGGCGAGCAGCACCGCGCGCTCCGGCGAGGTCAGCCCTTGCTTCGCAGCCTGGCGTTCGGCGATTTCCTCGTCTGTCGGCAGGAACTCGATCACGCGGTTCAGACGCCCGGCCCGTTCGAGCCAGCGCATGAAGCGCGTTTCCGCATCGAACAGTTCGACGCTGTAGCGCCCCGCAATCGACAGCGCCTGGGTCTGATAGTAGTTGTCCTGCAGCACCAGCAGGCCGACTTCATCGGTCATATCGGCGAGCAAGGCATTGCGCTGCTTCTCGGTCATCTCGCCGTCCGCCACCACGAGGCCGAGCAGAATCTTGATGTTCACTTCGTGATCCGAACAATCGACGCCGGCTGAGTTGTCGATCGCATCGGTATTGATGCGCCCACCGCGTAACGCGAATTCGATGCGTCCCAGGTGCGTGAGTCCCAGGTTGCCGCCCTCCGCCACCACCTTGCAGCGCAGATCCGCGCCGTTCACGCGTACCGCGTCGTTGGTACGGTCGCCGACCTGCGCGTGCGTTTCGCGGCTCGCCTTGACGTAGGTGCCAATGCCGCCGTTGTAGAGCAGATCCACCGGTGCCTGCAAGATCGCGCGAATCAGTTCGTTCGGCGCGAGTGCAGCGGCATTGATGCCGAGCACGGCCTGCATCGCGGACGACACGGGAATCGTTTTCGCCGTACGCGGAAACACGCCGCCGCCGGCCGAGATCAAGGCGGGATCGTAGTCGGCCCAACTGGAGCGTTCGAGGATAAAGATGCGCCCACGCTCCGCCAGACTGGCGGCGGGATCGGGTTGCGGATCGAGGAAGACATGCCGGTGATCGAATGCGGCCACCAGCTTGATATGCGGCGACAGCAGCATGCCGTTGCCGAACACGTCGCCCGACATGTCGCCGACGCCGACCACGCTGAAATCCGTGGTCTGGGTGTCGACACCCATCTCGCGGAAATGCCGCTTCACCGACTCCCATGCGCCGCGCGCGGTGATGGCCATTTTCTTGTGGTCGTAGCCGACCGAGCCGCCCGAAGCAAACGCGTCGTCGAGCCAGAAGCCGTACTCCTGCGAAATGGCGTTGGCGTAGTCGGAAAACGTCGCCGTGCCCTTGTCCGCCGCCACCACCAGATAGGGATCGTCGGGGTCGTGCCGCACCACATCGGGCGGAGGCACGATCTCGTTGCCGACCAGATTGTCGGTCAGATCGAGCAGGCCGCGCAGGAAGGTCTGATAGCAGGCAATGCCTTCGCGCAGCCACGCTTCGCGGTCGCTGGGCGGCGGCGGGTTCTTCACCACGAAGCCGCCCTTCGAGCCGACCGGCACGATCACCACGTTTTTCACCATCTGCGCTTTCATCAGGCCGAGCACTTCCGTGCGGAAGTCCTCGCGCCGATCCGACCAGCGCAGGCCGCCACGCGCCGCGCGCCCGCCGCGCAGATGCACGCCTTCGACACGCGGCGAGTACACCCAGATCTCGAACATCGGCTTGGGCTCAGGCAGGCCCGGCACGCGCGCCGGATTGAACTTGAACGAGAGGTACGGCTTCGGATGCCCCTCCTGATCGAGCCGGTAGTAGTTGGTGCGCTCGGTGGCCTTGATGACGCCGAGAAACTGCCGCAGGATGCGGTCCTCGTCGAGATTCGGCACCTGGTCGAGCGCGGTGTCGATCCATTTGAGCAGCAGTTCCACGCGCGCTTCGCGGCTGTCGCCCACCCGCGGATCGAAGCGCGCCACGAACAGTTCGACGAGCTTGCGGGCAATCGTGGGATTGCCGGTCAACGCACGCTCGATATAGGCATCGCTAAACGTGGAGCCGACTTGCCGCAGGTACTTCGCATAGGCGCGCAAGATCGTCACCTCGCGCGCCGCAAGCTGGGCACGCAGCACGAGGCGATTGAAGTCGTCGCTTTCGATCTCGCCGGTCCAGACCTGCTCGAAGGCGTCTTCGAAGAGATTCTTCACGCGCTCGATATCGAATTCGGCGTCGTCCGCGAGTTCAAGGCCGAAGTCGTGGATCCATGCCGGGGTCGCATCGAGCGCTTCGATCAGGTACGGCCGCTCTTCATCGACGCGCACGCCGAGATGTTCGAGCATCGGCAGACTGCGCGACAGGGCGATCGGATGCCCCGCGCGGTAGACCTTGAAGCGAAACGCGCGCGGGCCGGATTCGATGGGCCGGTACAGGTTCATCGCAATCCGCTCGTTGCTCTGCAAGCGCTCGATCAGCTCGATATCGCGCACGGCCGTGCGGGCCGGATAATCGTCGCGGTAGCCGGCTGGGAACGAATCGGCGTAGTGCTGCAGCAGCCGGTTACCCTGCTCCTCGCCGAACGCGTCGAGCAACGCATCGGCGAGATCGTCCTGCCAGCGGCGCGTCACCTGCACGAGCCGCGCTTCGAGTTCGCGGGTGTCCACATCCGGCATCGCGCCCGGTTCGGCGTGCACGACGAAGTGAATCCGTGCGAGCGTCGACTCCGAGAGCAAGGGCGTGAACTCGACACTCGCTCCGTTGAACGCTTCGGTCAGCAGATTGGCGATGCGCCGCCGCAAGTCGGTGTTGTACTTGTCGCGCGGCACGAACACCAGACACGACACGAAGCGGTCGAAGCGATCGCGCCGCACGAACAGGCGCGTGCGCTGATGTTCCTGGAGACGCAGCACGCCAAGCGCGATGTCGTAAAGCTGGTCCTCTTCGGCCTGGAACAGTTCGTCGCGCGGATAGGTTTCGAGCACCGTCACCAGCGATTTCGCCAGATGCCCTTTCGGCAGGAAGCCGGCACGCCGCACGATGTTGGCGCACTTGCGGCGCACGATCGGAATCTCCGCCGCCGACACGAGATACGCCGTCGACGTATACAGGCCGATAAAACGCCGCTCGCCGATGGTCTTGCCATCCGCGCCCGTCAACTTGATGCCCACGTAGTCGAGATAACCGGGGCGATGCACGGTAGCGCGCGTGTTCGCTTTGGTGAGGAAGATCGGCGAGGCGCCGGTGATGATCTGCGCGGCGGCGGCCGGCAACGGTGTGACGTCGGCGGCGCCCACGGGCCGTAGCGTGTCGCGCAGAATGCCGAGACCCGATTCCGGCAGCGCACGCAAGCCGAAGCCGACGTCATGCGAAACCAGTTCATAGTCGCGCTGGCCGAGGAAGGTGAAGTGGTTGTCCACCATCCATTCGAGGAAGGCCCGCGCCTCAGCGCCTTCCGCACCGGTTTCGCGCCCCTTCATGTCCTTGATCGTGGTGCGCGCAATCTCGACGATCTTCGGCCAGTCCTCCACCGCCGCGCGCACGTCGCCTAATACTTTGGCGATATCGTCGCGCAGCCCATCGAGCTTGGCGGCGTCGCCGCAGCGGTCGACTTCGAAGTGGATGAACGAGGCCAGTTGCGATTGCGTGTCAGCCGCGTCTTCGGCGCCCTGCCCGACACGCACAATGCTGCCGTCGGCGCCACGCCAGATGCGAAATACCGGATGCACGACCGAATGCAGCGCGAGCCCCAGGCGGTTGACCGCCATCGACACCGAATCGACCAGGAACGGCATGTCGTCGTTGACGATTTCGATGACCGTGTGGTCCGAATGCCAGCCGTGCTGCTCGAGGATCGGGTTATAGACGCGCAGCCGTTCGCTGCCGGGCACGAAACGCTGGGCCGTTTGCCAATGCGCCAGCGCGGCGCCATACAGGTCGGCAATCGCGCGGCTTTGCAGATCGTCGGCGTCGACGAAGTCGTAGTAATGGCGCAGGAAAGGTTCGACGACAGCGAATGCCGGTTCCGGCAATCGTCCACGAGCGAATTCGACGACGTCGTTCAGCAGGTGCGCAACGGATTCTTCGTTCTTCGCTTGCATGATCTCCTCCACAACGGGCGGCAATCGACTGCATCGTTTAGAAGAGAATTATGCGCCCGATAGTTGAAAGTCAATGTGCATCCGCACATCGACTTTCAACTGGACCTCCGATCAGCGCGGCATTACGCTCGCTGATCGGCCTCAGCCGAGGAACACGTAGCGGGCGATATAAGGGCTGCGGCCTTCTTGTCCTTCCTGCGTGCAAGGACCGGTGGGCGCAACGCCGCCGTGCGTGTCGAGCCGTTGCACGTAGCGCACCGGCGAGAGCAAGCCGGGGCCGGCGGCGTTGGTTGCCCGCAGCAACAGAAGCGGGATGCTGCCGGGTTGATCGGCACTCGGCGCCTGCTGCAGGACCTCGCCGGTGATCTTGCTGCCGTCCGCGGCGGCCCACGAGGGGCCCGCGCTATGCGTGACGATCAGCTCGCCCGAAGCGTCGTACAGTTCGGCGCTCGGCGCCTTGAAAGCCCATGACAGCTTGTTGTTGGCGTCGCGCTTGCAGAGGTAGATCTGCGTGCCGCTCGCCTTGAGCGTGGCAATGACGTGGGTTGCGTCACTGGGTGTGAGTGCAGCGGGCACAGCGCTTTGCGCGAACGCGCTGCTAACCCAGGCGGCGCTGCAGGCAAGCGCAAGCGACGCGCCGGTGACAACACGCGCCAGCGAGCGGCGCGAGGCAAAACGTGAATACATGCAGTCATCTCCTTAGTGTCAAAACAGTGTCCCAGTCGTATCCGCTGCTTGCGGCAGCCACGCGCCAACCGCCTCGCTCGTCCACACCGGGTCGTCGTGCGGCAAATCATGTCCGGCCCACGGATGCTGCAGATGCGCCGCGCCCCACGCCGCCGCGAGCCGCGCCGAACAGACCGGGTTCACCAGCCGGTCGGCGGCGGACGACAGAATCAAGGTCGCACAGCGCGGCACCTCAACACCGGCGTTAAAACGCGCCGCTGCCCATAACTGACGCAGCGCGTTGGGCCGGCTCACCGGCGCGCTCTCGCGAATCGCACTCCACGCCGCGAGATCGTCCGCGAGTCCTGCCGGATTATTGCAGGTCAACCGGTGAATGCCGGTTTCGGCTTCGCGTGCGCTTCGCCAGTCGAACGCCACTCGCAGCAGTCCCGGCCATGCCTGCGGACGCAGACGCTCGGTCATGCTGCTGAACGGCCGCATGCTGGTATTGATCAGCACCAGCCGCTCGATCTCGTCAGGGTATTGTTGCGCCCATGCCGTCGCCACCATCCCGCCCAGCGACATCGCCAACACGCGGTATGGACCGGGCACGCTGCTTTGCGCTACCGCGAGCCGCACGAAGCCGACCATCGCCGCCACTTCAGCGGGCGCGCGTTGCTCGACGAGCGCGCCGTTGCCCGGCAGATCGAGCTGCAACAAGCTGTCGGTCTTGACGGCGTCATGCAGGATAGCCGGAAACCGGCCCCAGTGCCGCGTCTCGCGCGTCAGTCCACGCAACAGGATCCACGTACTCATACACCGGCCGTCCGATACCAATGTTGAATCGCGTGATGCAGCAGTTGCTGGCGGCCGCTGCCTTGCGGCAACCAGCGCTGCGAGGCAAACGCGGCGCGTGTCAGGAAGTCGAGCAGGTTGGCGTGGCGTCGCAAGACACGCGCCGTGCGATGCGCTTTCACGGGATTGAACATGCCCTGGCGCGAAAACAGTTGGCGCGGATTCTTCTTGATCCACAGCCACGAGCCGAGCTCGAGCGTCATCGGCAAAAACACGTTTTCCGCCGGCGCGCGATCGTACGCGCAATCCCATAGATCGCCGTGCAGCAGATATTGATGGCTCTGCGGTTCGAACGCATAGCCGTGATGCGGATGAGCGCGCTCGAACATGGTCTTGAGCATGTACATCTCGGGCAGATGCGGCATCAGCTTGCGAGTGCGCGCATACGGAAACCAGATGCTGTCGGCCCAGCCGTAACCGGAGTGACAGTCGAGCGCGAAGCTGAGCGGCCGCGAGGCCAGTTCGGTTTCGACCAGCTTCAGCAGCGCCGCGGCCTCCACCTCCATGGGTGCGCCGCGCCGTCCGCGATACCAGGGCAGCCAGGCGCCGAGGCGTTGGCCGCCCGCCAGCAGCGGCACGCGTTCGTCGGCGTCCTGCGGGGCATTGCGCATCAGGTCGACGCCGTTCGGATTGGCGCGCGTCGCCGCCCACATGCCGCCCGGGTTGCAGATGGGCATAAAAATCAGACGAATCGATTGCAACTGCCGCACCAGCAGCTCGTCCCATTCGAGCCTCGACAGCAGCGAGCGCATGTAGTCGAGCACGAGTTGCGTGCCGATACGTTCGAGCCCATGAATGCCGCCGAAGAAACCAATGGCCGGCGCCAGCGGATCGCTCGAACCGATGCTCGCGGTCAGCACCGGAAAGGTCCGGCCGTGCACCCGCGCCTCGCACAGCGTGCGAATGTCGAAGTTGGCACTGCCGGCGTCGAGAATCGCCTTCAAATCCTCGTATTCCGCAAAGCTGTCGGGTAGAAAGCTGAGAGCCTGCATGGGACGCCGAATGAGATGGGCAAGGTTATTGGGGACGGCACACGCACTATTTCAGCAATATAGCCTGTCGCGGCACATATTAGATGACGGCGTGCACCGTCCGCAGTTTGTGTCATCTGGCTGACATATCGCGGCCCGTTCAAGGCTTTGCGTTCCGGCACGCATTCCTCGTGAAGCCTTCTGGAAAGATATAGTCGTCTAGACGTTGAGATAGGTTCACTCAACCGTCACAGAGCCTTCCTAGAATGTGCCACACGTTCCGGCACTGGCCGGATGCATCAACGGGACAAGCATGGAAGCAATTCGTATCGAACGGTTGAGCAAGACGTTCACCAACGGCCGCAAGGCACTCGACGAGATCGACCTGCGCGTCGCGTCCGGCGAGATGGTGGCGCTGATCGGCGCCTCGGGCTCGGGTAAATCGACCCTGCTGCGACATATCGCAGGCTTCACCGTCTCCGATCCACAGCCGTCGCAGATCGCGATTCTCGGCCGGCCGATCCAGCAGAACGGCCGCCTCGTGCGCGAAGTGCGGCGGATTCGCCGCGATATCGGCTTCGTGTTCCAGCAGTTCAATCTGGTCAACCGGCTCTCCGTCGAGACCAACGTGCTGATCGGCGCGCTGGCGCGGCTGCCGTTCTGGCGGCGCATCACCGGACGCTTTCCGCGCAGCGAACGCGAGTTGTCGCTGGCCGCGCTCGGCGAAGTCGGCATTGCGGAACATGCGCGCGAACGCGCGGCAACGCTCTCCGGCGGCCAGCAGCAACGCGCGGCGCTGGCCCGTGCACTGGTGCAGCACGCTCGCATTGTGCTGGCCGATGAACCGATTGCCTCGCTCGATCCCGAGTCGTCGCGACGCGTCATGGAGATGCTGCGCAACCTGAATCGCGACCATGGCCTGACCGTGCTGGTCTCGCTGCACCAGGTGGACATTGCCGTGCAGTACTGCCCGCGCACCGTCGCCCTGCGTCGCGGCAAGATCGTCTACGACGGACCGTCCGCCGCGCTCACGCCCGAGCTCCTGCAGAAGCTCTACGGCGACGACGCACGCGAACTGCTCGACGAAACCGGGAGCAGCGTGGCGCAATCTCCTGCGGATATGAATATGGATGCGGATGCAACCAGACCGCAGCGCTATGCGTTTGCACTGGATCCTGCGCACACTGCCTGATACACAGCGTCGCCCTTTTATCTTCTGACAGCCCTCTTTAGTTAACTGGATTTAACCCGATGACATTCCTGCGCTCACTGATCGCCGGCGCGGCTGCGCTCGCCTGCGTCGCCGCTCACGCCGAAGACTTCAACCTCGGCATCATCTCGACCGATTCGTCCGCCGTGCTCTCGCAGCGCTGGCAACCGCTGGTCGACGACATGAGCAAGCAAACCGGCCTGCACGTCAAAGCCTTTTTCGCCACGGACTACGCCGGCATCATCGAAGGCATGCGCTTTAACAAGGTGCAGGTGGGCTACTTCGGCAATGCCTCGGCGATGGAAGCCGTGGACCGCGCCAACGGCGAAGTGTTCGCCAAGATCACGTACGCGAACGGCGACACCGGCTACAAGTCCGTGCTGATCACCAATGTGAACAGCCGCTTCAAGACGCTCGACGATGTATTCAAGAATACGAAGGATGTCACGCTCGGCTTCGGCGATCCGAACTCCACCTCGGGTACGCTGGTTCCCGGCTACTACCTGTTCGCCAGGCACAATACGCCGGTGAACACGTCGTTCAAGGCGGTGTTGCCGTCGAGCCATGAAGCGAATCTGCTGGCTGTGGTGAACAACAAGATCGACATTGCGACCAACAACACCGAGATGCTCGACACGCTCAAGAAAGATCATCCGGACAAGTTCGCCCAGGTGCGCGTGCTGTGGACCTCGCCGCTGATCGATTCGGACCCGCTGGTGTGGCGCAAGGATCTGCCGCAGGCCACCAAGGACAAGGTGCGCACGTTCTTCCTGAACTACGGCAAGACCGATCCGCACGAGAAGGCCGTGATGGCGGCGATTACCGGCTATAGCGGCTTCGTGGCGTCGTCCGATGCGCAGTTGCTGCCGGTCCGCCAGATCTCCCTGTTCCAGCAGAAGCAGAAGATCCAGTCCGACACGCATCTCTCGGACGACGATCGCAAGACCCAGATCGCCGCGCTCGATGCGAAGCTGAGCGCGCTGAACGCCGCGACCTCGAAGCAATGAGCGCCGCCGACCTGACCGGCGCCCGCCCCGCCGCCGCGAGCGGCGCACCGGCGGCGGCCGTTGCGGGCAAGCGAAGCTGGACGTCGCTGCTCGGCTGGATCGTCGTGATTGCCGTGCTGGGCGTCGGCTGGCACGGCGCGGATATGCGGCCGCTCGATCTGTGGTCGGACGCCGGCAACATGGGCCAGTTCGCCAAGGACTTCTTCCCGCCTGACTTCACCGAGTGGCGCACCTATGCGCACGAAATGTACGTGACGTTGTCGGTGGCGGTGTGGGGCACGGTGCTGTCGCTGGTGTGCGCCGTGCCGTGCGGTCTGATGTGCGCGCGCAATATGGCGCCGCAATGGGTCGTGCAGCCGGTGCGCCGCCTGATGGACGCCTGCCGCGCGATCAACGAAATGGTCTTCGCGATGCTGTTCATCGTCGCGGTCGGGCTCGGCCCGTTCGCGGGCGTGCTGGCGTTGTGGGTACACACCACCGGCGTGCTGGCCAAGCTGTTCGCGGAGGCCGTCGAAGCGATCGACCCGCGGCCCGCCGAGGGCGTGCGCGCCACCGGTGCGACCGGTCTCGACGAGATCGTCTATGCGGTGTTGCCGCAAGTGCTGCCGTTGTGGATCTCGTATGCGCTGTACCGCTTCGAATCGAACGTGCGCTCGGCGATGGTGGTGGGCATGGTCGGCGCGGGCGGAATCGGCGTGGTGCTCTATGAGGCGATCCGCTCGTTCGACTACGCGTCCACCGCGGCGGTGCTGATCATGGTGATTGTGGTGGTCACGGCCATCGACCTGGCCTCTGCCTGGCTGCGCGAAAAAGTGATCTGAGTTCGATTTTCGCGGTGCCGATCGGCTGGATCTTCATGCATGAAACGCGCGGCCTCAGGCGAACTGCAGCAGCGTGGCATCGATCGCGTCGGCGAGCGTATTGAAGGCCGGCGCGATCTCCTCATCGGGCACGCAGGCATAGCCGATCAACAGACCCGAAGGCGCACGCTGCGGCTGCGCGTAATACCCCGACAACGCCCGCACCACGATATTGCGCTCGAGCGCCGCCGCTGCCACCGCGCGATCGTCGGCACCTTCGGGCAATTGCATCACCAGATGCAGACCCGCATCGCCGCCCACTGCCGGCAACGCATCGCCATAGCGGCGCGCGGCGGCATCGAGCACGGTCTGGCGGCGTTGACCGTAGAGCGTGCGCATCTTGCGAATGTGCGACGTGAAATGCCCTTCGGCGATGAACTCCGCGAGCACGGCCTGCTGCAGCAGTTGCCCCTCGCGATACAGCTCGGCACTGGCCGTAGCGAAACTTTCGGCGAGCGCCTCGGGCACCACGAGATAACCGATCCGCAAACCGGGGAACAGCGTCTTGCCGAAGCTGCCCACATAGATCACCTGCCCCGCCGTATCCAGCCCCTGCAGCGATGCCAGCGGCCGGCTGCCGTAGCGAAACTCGCTGTCGTAGTCGTCCTCGATGATCCAGCATTGATGCTGGCGCGCGTATTCGAGCAACATGCGGCGGCGCGCGAGACTCATCACCATGCCGAGCGGATACTGATGCGAGGGCGTGACCAGCATCAGCTTGGGCGGCTGGGCGAGATCCTCGGCGGAGGGGTTGATCCCTTCGGCGTCGACGGCGATGGGACGCGATTGCAGCCCCGAGACGTGCAGCACGCTGCGCACGCCCCAATAACAGGGATCCTCGGTCCAGATGACGTCACCGGGATCGGACAGGAGACGCACGGCCAGATCGACCGACTGGTGAATGCCGGTGGTGATGATGATCTGCTCGGGCGTGCAGCGCACCGAGCGCGAGGTGCGCAGATAGTCGGCCAGGGTGTGCCGCAGCAACGACAGACCGCCGCCCGGCGCATAGGTCAGCAGATCGGGGCGCAAGCGGCGCCAGTACTTGGCCTGCAGGCGGCTCCAGACGCGCGCCGGAAACTTCGAGACATCCGGCACACCGGGCATGAACGCTCCCCACTGACGCTTCGACACCCCTGCCCCGGCGATCAGCCGCGTACCTCGGGTGGACAGCGCGCGCCGCGCCGAGAGCGGCTGCGGGGCGGCGGCCGGCGCGGCGGCATCGGGCGCGCCGACGATTTCGTCCGGCGCGCTATCGGCCACGAAGGTGCCGCGACCGGTGGTGGAGGTGACGTAACCCTCGAGCGCGAGCTGCTCGTAGACCTGAGTCACGGTGTTGCGGGCGATGCCGAGTTCATTGGCGAGCAGGCGCGAGGACGGCACCTTGCTGCCGGCGGGCAGCTCGCGCGACAGGATGGCCTGCTGCAGCAAGCGATGCAGTTGCCGGTAGATCGGCTGACCGTTGCCGCGGTCGAGACGCTGCGCCAGCCAGTCTGACAAAACGCTTGCACGCATAATTGGCTCCTACATTTTTATTTAAATGGCTCTGAACGTCGGAGCCAAATCTCATTATAGTCGTTGCATGTGCCGCGCCGTGTGGACGGCTTCTGCCAAACCGGGAGTGAAGGAGATGACTGTGAAGAATGCTGAACTGAAGAGCCGCAAGGATGCCGCCACGCCGCGTGGGGTTGGGGTGATGTGCGATTTCTATGCTGCGCGCGCCGAGAACGCTGAGTTGTGGGACGTCGAGGGGCGGCGCTTCATTGATTTTGCGGCGGGGATTGCGGTGTGCAACACGGGCCACCGCCATCCGAAGATTGTCGAGGCGATCCGCGCGCAACTGGATCAGTTCACGCATACCGCGTATCAGATCGTGCCGTACGAGTCGTATGTTTCGCTGGCGGAGAAGATCAATGCGCGCGCGCCGGGCGACCATCTGAAGAAGACGGCGTTCTTCACGACGGGTGCTGAAGCGGTGGAAAACGCGATCAAGATTGCGCGCGCGGCGACGGGCCGACCAGGCGTGATTGCGTTCACGGGTGGTTTCCATGGCCGCACGATGATGGGGATGGCGCTGACGGGCAAGGTAGCGCCGTACAAGATTGGCTTTGGACCGTTCCCGGCGGACGTGTTCCATGCACCGTTCCCGAATCCGCTGCATGGTGTGACGACGGCGGATTCGTTGAAGGCGATTGAGTTTCTGTTCAAGGCGGACATCGATCCGAAGCGTGTTGCGGCGATCATCTTTGAACCGGTACAGGGTGAGGGTGGTTTTTATCCGGCGCCGGCGGAGTTTGTGCGGGCGTTGCGCAAGCTGTGCAACGAGCATGGCATTTTGCTGATTGCGGATGAAGTGCAGACGGGCTTTGCGCGTACCGGCAAGTTGTTTGCGATGCATCACTACGACGTGGTGCCGGATTTGATGACGATTGCCAAGAGCCTGGCGGGGGGCATGCCGTTGTCGGGCGTGGTGGGGCGTGCGGAGATTATGGATGCGGCGGCGCCTGGCGGGTTGGGTGGGACGTATGCGGGCAATCCGCTTGCTGTGGCGTCTGCGCATGCTGTGCTGGACATCATCGATGAGGAGAAGCTCTGCGAGCGGGCGGTTTTGTTTGGCGATCGGATTAAGGCGAAGCTGGTTGCCTTGCAGGGTGAGGTTGGGCAGATTGCTGATGTGCGCGGGCCGGGGGGCATGGTGGCGGTTGAATTCTGCAAGGCTGGGACGCATGAGCCGGATGCCGAATTTACCAAGCGGGTGCAGGCTCGCGCGCTTGAGCGCGGGTTGTTGTTGCTCGTCTGTGGGGTTTATTCGAACGTTGTTCGGTTTCTTTTTCCGCTCACTATTCAAGAGGATGTCTTCGACGAGGCTGTTGCCATTCTTGAAGATGTGCTTAAGGAGACTGTTGGCGTCGTAGCTTAGTTTTTTTTGCCCTGCTGGCGGCTCTTTGGTGGCTTCTTTGGCGCTGCCGGTGGGGTTTAGTTCATTTGGTTTGCCTGTGCGGTGCTTTGGCTGTGTTCCTGCGGTGTTGGCCTTTCCTTGCTTTCTTAGTGGTCTATTAGCTTCGCCCCTGTGCGGGGCGGCACTTACTTTCTTTGCCGCCGCAAAGAAAGTAAGCAAAGAAAGCGGGCTCACACCGCCAGCGTTTAGTGAGCCATCTAGGTCTACCTCCGGAAACGGCCCAACACGAGACCCGCCCTCGCATTTCCACCACTCGTGACACAGCACTCATCCACCCCACTCCGCACTACGTGCGTCGCGGTCGGGTCTGCATGGGAAGGCGAGTTGCTTGCGAGTATCGCGGCGGCGGTGCCGAGTCAGCTTCCGCAGAAGAAGTTGTGCCCCACGGCGGGGCGCGCAGCGCAACGCTGGAACGGATGACGGCTTTGTCACTAACGTGGGTGGCGCGGGGGCACGTCTCGTCTTGGGCCGTTCCCGGTAGCGGACCTAGATGGCTCACTAAACGCTAGCGGTGTGAGCCCGCTTTCTTTGCTTACTTTCTTTGCGGCGGCAAAGAAAGTAAGTGCCGCCCCGCACAGGGGCGAAGCTAATAGACCGATACGAATGCAAGGAAAGGCCAACACCCTAAGACCACAGCCAAATACAAGGCGCCGCAGGCAAAAACCTCACTAACTAAACGGAAAACAGAAAATGGAAAAAGCAGCGTCCACCTCAGCATCGCAGATAAAACTGAATGACCCCACGCTATTAAAAACAAAGGCCTACATCGCAGGCGAATGGACCCCGTCGGACGACGAAACAACCATAGAAGTCCGAAACCCCGCCACCGGCGAACAGCTAGCCAGAATCCCCCGAATGGGCACATCCGAAACCCGCCGCGCGATCGAAGCAGCCAACAAAGCCTGGCCAGCATGGCGAACCAAAACCGCCAAACAACGCTCGACCATCCTCCGTGCCTGGCACGACCTGATGCTCGAAAACGCCGACGACCTCGCCCTCATCCTCACCACCGAACAAGGCAAACCCCTAGCCGAAGCCAAAGGCGAAATCCTCTACGCTGCGTCCTTCCTCGAATGGTTTGCCGAAGAGGCCAAACGCGTCTACGGCGACACCATCCCCACGCCCGCAGCCGATAAACGCATCGTCGTCACCAAAGAACCCATCGGCGTCTGCGCAGCCATCACCCCGTGGAATTTCCCCGCCGCGATGATCACCCGCAAAGTCGGCCCCGCTCTCGCCGCCGGTTGCCCCATCATCGTCAAACCCGCCGAAGCCACACCGCTCTCCGCCCTCGCACTCGCCGTGCTGGCCGAACGCGCCGGCGTGCCCGCCGGCATCTTCAGCGTCGTCACCGGCGACCCAAAAGCCATCGGCGCTGAAATGACCGCCAATCCGATCGTGCGCAAGCTGTCGTTCACAGGCTCGACCGCCGTAGGCCGTCTGTTGATGGCGCAATGTGCACCCACCGTCAAGAAAGTCTCGCTCGAACTCGGCGGCAATGCCCCCTTCATCGTCTTCGAAGACGCCGATCTCGATGCGGCCGTTGCCGGTGCCATCGCCTCCAAGTATCGCAATAGCGGGCAAACCTGCGTCTGCACCAACCGCTTCTACGTGCATGACAAGGTCTACGACGCCTTCGCCGCCAAATTGCGCGACGCCGTCGAACAGTTGAAGGTCGGTCGCGGTACGGATGACGGTGTCAGCCAGGGCCCCCTCATCAATGAAGCCGCAGTCCTCAAAGTCGAGTCGCATATCGAAGACGCACTCGCCAAAGGCGCGCGCATCGTCACCGGCGGGAAGCGTCACGCGCTCGGCCACGGCTTCTTCGAACCCACCGTCCTCGCCGACGTCACCCCCGCAATGAAAGTGGCGCGCGACGAAACCTTCGGCCCGCTCGCGCCGCTGTTCCGCTTCTCGTCGGACGAGGAAGTCATCGCCCTCGCCAACGATACGGAATTCGGCCTCGCGTCCTACTTCTATAGCCGCGATATCGGCCGCGTGTGGCGCGTCGCCGAAGCGCTCGAGTACGGCATGGTCGGCATCAACACCGGACTCATCTCCAACGAGGTCGCCCCCTTCGGCGGCGTCAAGCAGTCCGGCCTCGGTCGCGAAGGCTCGCACTACGGTATCGACGACTATGTCGTGATCAAGTATCTGTGCATCGGTGGAGTTTGAGGTAGCACGGCATCGCCGGTCACGCGGGATACCCCGCGTGACCCATTTCAAAACGCATGCCGTACCCCCGCCATCACACCAAGCTGCCCCATCCCAAACCCCGGCGTGGTTCCACCACCACCCTGGCTGATGGTATAGGCCGCGTGCGCGCTGTTAAACAGATACCCGCCTTGCAGATACACCGCTGAGCTTTTCGACAGCAGATACGTCGTGCGCACCACGGCGATCGTACCGCGCGTGTCGTCCTGGCGATTGAGCATCCGGTACACGCCGCCATCCAGAACCAGCGCCGGATTCAGGTTATAGGCAGCGCTCACGTAGAACAGATTCGAACGGACATCGGGAATATCCGGCGACACCGTTTCGACATGCCTTCCAAGCCAACCCCCGCCAATCTTCACCGGGCCGATATGGCCGTAGCCGTTCAACTGCATGCGCACGTCCTTGTCGCCGGAGTTGGTCAGCGCGAACGGCGTGGTGCCGTCATAAAAGTCCGCCGCCGCGCCTGGGCCGCCGCGTTGTTCGTCGTACGCGGCCGCTACCCCGTAGCCGTTCATGTCATAGCGCAGCATCGTCGACCATTCACGGCAGGTTTGCGAACTGCCCGGCACCGGCCCCGCGCAGGTCCCCTGTCCCGCCGAATTGCCGGTACCGGTCGAATCGCGGCCAAACGAATAGGTCGCGCCGAACGTGATGCCCGAAAATGTGCCTTTGTAGACCACCGTATTGTCGCTGCGGGCGCTCGGCAGGTATTGGTCGAATGAGCCGGTACCGCCGTAGATGTCCGGCCCGAGCAGGTCGGAGTCGCTCAAGGCCCAATAGGTCATCGTGAACTGGCGGCCGAACGTCAGGCTGCCGTATGGACCCATCAGCCCAACCCACGCCTGGCGTCCGAACAGGCGGCCGCCCTGGTTGAGCGCGCCGTTCTTCACGTTAAAGCCGCTCTCCAGCGTGAAGATCGCCGACCAGCCGGCCCCCAGATCCTCTTTGCCGCGCAGCCCCCAGCGCGACGGCAATTCGCCGGTCACGCCCGGCATCCGCACGACACTGTCGCCTGCCGCATTGGCATGCGTGACGTATTCCACGCCGGTGTCGAGAATCCCGTACAGGGTCACGCTACTCTGTGCAAACGACGTGGCGCTGACGCCCAGCAGGGCGCTGCCCAATGCGATCCGATATTTCATTGTCTCCGCTTCTCCGTGGTCAGGTCTTCAGAATGGCGCGCATAGTCGTCCCCGTTGCTTCGGAGAAGAACCATCCGTATCCGTTCTATCGGCATATTTTATATAGTCATACTAAGTAATGACGTGATGCTCCAGACCATTCGGCGAACCATCTGGCTTGAACATCACTCCATCCGTGCTGCCCCTACCCAGCGTCGACACAGCGCAGTGGTGTCCACTTTCGCCGCGCTTCGCCGACGCCGTTCCGTACTACTACGACACTCGCCCCCTCAAACGCCGGGCTTAGGGATATGCCGCTTGACCACCATCAGCGCGATCATCACGACCAGCATCGCTGCACCCAGCATCGTGAGGTACGACGAAGCGCCGCCGGTGGTGATCACGACGGCTCCCGCGAAGGCGCTCAGAATCGCACCGATGCGGCCGAACGCCAGCGCCGAAGCAGTACCGGTTGCCCGCACGCCGGTCGGATAAACGTAGGCGCACAGGGCATACATCGTCGATTGCACCGCGTTCACGAACAGGCCATGCACGCCAAGCCCGAAGATCAACCAGCCGGTGTGCTGCGATACGTCTACGCCGAGCAGAAACCATGCGCTCAGCGCGCCGCCGGCACTGCAGATCAGGAGCGGCCAGCGCGATCCCGAGCGGGCAATCGCCACCGCACAAACCAGTGCGCCCACCACGCCACCGAGGTTGTACGCGGTCAGCCCCGACCCCGCCACGGAGACGGACAAACCTTGCGTGGTCAGCATGGTCGGCAGCCAGCTGAATGCGCTATACACCGCCAGCAGACACATGAAGAACGCACACCAGATCGCCACCGTGTCGGCCGCGCGGCCTTGGCGGAACAGCGCCGTGAAGCCAGTGTGCTGTTCGGCGGCCTGCTCGCGCTTATCGGTAAACACCGCATCCATTGCGACGTGGCGCGACATGCGCGCGAGCAAGCGGCTCAATTCCGCCCAGCGCTGCGGTCGACGTGCGAGGAAACGGGGCGACTCCGGCAACGTGAACAGCAACAGGACGCCAAGCACCAATGGCAGGATCCCGCCGGTCAGAAACAGACCGCGCCAGCCGTACGCCGGCAGGATCACGTGAGCGAACAGGCCAGCCACCATGCCGCCGAGCGGCACGCACACGATCGTCGCCGTGATCGCCAGCGTGCGGCGCCGCGACGGCGTGAACTCCGCCGTCAAGGTGGTGGAACTGGGCAGCGCTCCGCCGATGCCGAACCCTGCGATCAGGCGCAGCACCGCGATCGTCAGGATGTTCGGCGCGAAGCTGATCGCGCACGTGGCCGCGCCGAACAGCAGCACGCTGCCGATCACCGCCCAACGCCGCCCGAAGCGATCCGCGAACAGCCCGGCGCAGGCGCTGCCTATCCCCATGCCGGTCAGGCCGGCGGCCACCACCGGCGCGAACGCCGTGCGGGCGATACCCCACTCCTTGATCAGCACCGGAATCGCAAAACCGATCAGTTGGCTGTCGAAGCCGTCGACGATAATCGAAAGCGCCGCGAGGAACACCACCACCTTCTGAACCACGGTATAGGGTCCATCGTCGAGCACGCTGCCAATATCCACCGCGGTTTGCGCGGGCTCGCTCGCCGGGCGCGCGCTATAGTCGCCAGGCGGTGCGCCGGCAACCGCGGCCGGCAGGGAATAACGGGTCATCGAACTGTCTCCTGTGTTTTGTATTTGCGCGTTCTTCGATTCGCGTTTTCTACTACCTGGTACTCCATACGGAACCGGCATCGCACCTGCCCGGCGCAATGCCGGCCGCTACGCTCAGAACGGATAGTGACGTGGCGTCGTCTGCACCGTGATCCAGCGCAGATCGGTGAATTCCGCAATCCCCGCCTGACCGCCAAAACGTCCGAGGCCACTGCCCTTCACTCCGCCAAACGGCATCTGGGCTTCGTCGTGCACAGTAGGACCGTTGACATGGCAGATGCCGGATTCGATGCGTCGCGCGAGATTCATCGCCCGCGCCACATCGCGGCTAAACACTGCGGACGACAAACCGTATTCGTTGTCGTTTGCGCAGGCCAGCGCCTCTTCCTCGCCGTCTACCCGCACGATGGCCTTCACCGGCCCAAACGATTCCTCGGCATAAATGCGCATCGCAGGCGTGACGTGATCGAGCAGCGTCGCGGGCATCAGCGTGCTGTCCGCCTTGCCGCCGCACACTAGCGTGGCGCCTTTGGCCAGCGCGTCGTCGATCAGCGCGTTGCAGCGTTCGACCGTGCTCATATCCACGACCGAACCCAGCACGACCGGCCCCTTGCGCGGATCGCCCAGCGGCAGGCCACGCGATTTGGCGGCCAGTTGCGCCACGAAGGCATCGGCCACGCGCCGGTCGACGATAATCCGCTCAGTCGACATGCAGATCTGCCCCGAGTTGGCGAATGCGCCGAAGGCCGCGGCGTTGACTGCCGCGTCGAGATCCGCGTCGTCGAGCACGATCAACGGCGCCTTGCCGCCCAGTTCGAGCACGGCTGGTTTCAGATAACGCGCACACGTCGCGGCAATGATCTTGCCGACGTGCGTCGAGCCCGTGAAGTTGACGCGCCGCACCTTCGGATGCGCGATCATCGCCTCGACTACGGCACCCGCATCGGCAGGGGCATTGGTCACGAAGTTCACCACGCCCTTCGGCAAGCCCGCTTCCTGCAGCACCTCGACGATCAGCCCATGCGTGGCCGGACAGATCTCGGAGCCTTTGAGCACCACAGTGTTGCCGCACGCCAGCGGCAAGGCGATGGCGCGCACGGCCAGGATCACCGGCGCATTCCACGGCGCAATGCCGAGCACGACGCCCGCCGCCTGACGCACGCCCATGGCGAGGCTGCCCGGCACATCGGAGGGAATCAGTTCGCCGCCGACCTGGGTCGTCAGCGCGGCGGCTTCGAGCAAACCGCCTGCCGCCAGATGCACGTTAAAACCCGCCCACATGCCGGATGCGCCGGTTTCCGCGGCCATTGCGGCGGCAAAGTCTTCACCGCGCGCTTCGAGCGCATGCGCGGCTTTCATCAGCAGCGCGCGCCGCTCGCCCGGCCCCATCGCCGCCCAGGCGGGAAAGGCGGCAGCCGCCGCATCGACGGCCGCGACGGCATCGGCCACGGTCGCCGCCGGGGCTCGCGTGGCGACCTCGCCATCGAGGGGATTGCGGCGTTCGAAGGTCGCGCCGTTACTGGCCTGAACCGCTTCGCCGTCGATCAACATCGAAATGGACTGCATCGTTTTGTCTCCGTTGGAACGTTGTCTCCTGCCGGCAGCGACACCACCGCAGGGCTGCCATCCTTATTGGCGATCAGGCCACCACGACTTCGACCAGCCTCGGCTTCGGCGAGCGCAATGCCGCGCGCAATACCTCGTGCAGGCGGTTCGCTTCGCTCACGCGCTCGCCCTGGCAGCCCATCCCCGCAGCCAGCGAGACGAAATCGAGGCCGGGCAGATCGGTGCCTTGCACCGGGTCGGTGTCGGCAAAACCGAACTCCGGCGCGAACTCCTGCAACGCGGCATAACGCGAGTTATTCAGGATCACGAAGGTAATCGGCACATCGAGTTGCACCGCGCTATACAGCGCCTGAATCGAATACATGCTGGAGCCGTCGCCGATCACGGCGATCACCCGCGTGCCCGGCTTCGCCAGCGCCACCCCGACCGCGGCAGGCATGCCGTAGCCGAGGCCGCCGCTGTCCATCGTATAGAACGTGCCGCTGCGCGTGATGGGCAGGTAGGCCTGCAGCGCCGGACGCGAACTCGGTGCTTCTTCGACCACGATATCGGCTGCGTCGCGCACCTCCGCCAGCGTTTGCAGCGCGAAGGCCACCGACATGCGCGGCGACGGCTCGGCGCGCGGCCGTGGCGCACGCGGCTCGGGCAACGGCCGCGAGCGGGGCGCCGGACGCGCCAGCAGATCGGTCACGCCAAGCCGGATATTGCCCACCGCAGCGATCCCGACCGGCGTCCACGCGGCCACGCCCGGATCGTCGATCAGTTGGCACAGTGCCGCGCCTTGCGGCACATGCGGACCGGCGCCTTCCACGTGATACGTAAAAGCCGGGGCGCCCACCACGAAGATCAGGTCGTGTCCCGCGAGCTGGTCGACGATCTTCTCGCGCATCGCCGGCAGGAAACCGGCGAACAGCCGGTGGTCTTCAGGAAAGCCGCAGCGTCCCGACATGGGCGCCACGTAGACGCGAGCGTTGTGCCGTTCGGCGAGACGCACGACGGCGTCCCAGGCGCCGGCGCGATCCACCGCACCGCCGACCACGAGCGCAGGACGCTCGCTCGCATCGAGCGCGGTGCCGATCTGCTCGAGCACCTGTGGCTCGGGCCGCGTCACGGTGCTGACCACGCGTGCCGGCACCGGCTCGGCCGGGCGATCCCAATCGTCGACCGGAATCGACACCAGCACCGGGCCACGCGGCTCCTGCATCGCCACGTGGTAGGCCCGCGCAATCGCCAACGGCACATCCTCGGCGCGCGCCGGTTCGATGCTCCATTTGACATAGGGCTTCGGTAACTCGGTCGCCTGCGTGGAGGCGAGGAACGGATCGAACGGCAGAATCGAGCGGGCCTGCTGGCCGGCCGTGATCACGAGCGGCGTGCGGTTGCGGAACGCCGTGAAGATGTTGCCCATTGCGTTACCGAGGCCGGCCGCCGAGTGCAGGTTCACGAACGCAGCATTGCCGGTGGCCTGGGCATAACCATCGGCCATGCCGACCACGACGGCCTCCTGCAGACCCAGCACATAGCGGAAATCAGCGGGGAAATCGCGGAACAGCGGCAGTTCGGTCGAGCCGGGATTGGCGAAAACCGAGGTCATGCCGAAGCGGCGCATCAGGTCGATGACCGCGTGACGCACGGTGAACGGCGCGGCCGGGGTGGTGCAGGAAGGGGTGGGAGTGCCCGAAACGTCTGAGGAACGGGGCGCGCTGCTGGTCATGCTCGTGTCTCCTATCTTGATGGCGCATTATCGAAAGCCGCCCCTTGATTGAAAATTGCCTTTTTTGAGAAAAGGCATTACTTTTGCGCATGACTTTCAATCTGCAACAACTTCATGCGTTCACGACCATCGTCGAGAGCGGCAGCCTCGGCCGGGCGGCGGAACTGCTTCATGTGACCCAGCCGGCGCTCAGCCGTTCGATCAAGCGGCTCGAAGAGCAGCTCGGCGCACCGCTGTTCGAGCGTCACTCCAAAGGCATGCAGCTTACGGCGATTGGCGAAACGCTGCTGCCGCACGCTACCCTGCTGCTGCGCGAAGCCGACAACGCCCGCGAAGAAATCGACGCAATGCGCGGCCTCGCCAAGGGCACGATCCGGGTGGGCGCGGTGGCGAGTATCGCGACGCTCGTTCTGCCGCTTGCGGTGAGCGGCGTGCTGGCGCGCTGGCCGAACCTGCGCGTGCAGATTATCGAGGGCGTGTGGGACCGCCTGGCGGACAGCCTGCTCAAGCAGGAGATCGACCTCGCGCTCAGCATGGCGGTGCCCGACACGGACGAAATCACTGCCATCGCCGACTGCTGCTGGGAAGACCTGAGTTATGTGGTCGCCGCGCTCGATCATCCGCTGCGTAACAAGGCGAATCTATGCCTCGCGGATACGCTGGGCCTGCCATGGTGTTTGCCGCCGCGCGGCACAGGGCCCTTCGAGCATCTGGAACGGGTGTTCGCCGAACAGGGCCTGGGCATGCCTGAGATTGCCGTGGAGACCCGTTCGATCACGGTGCTGAAGAGCCTGGTGACACGTGCGGGCTTCCTGAGCTGGATGGCCGCGCCGATGTACGACACCGAAAGTGCCGCGGGTGTGTTCGACACCTTGCCGATTGCCGGCCTGGTCGGCAGGCGGACGTTGACGGCATTTCGCCGGCGGCGCGGCATATTGCCGAGTCCGGCGGTCAGGCTGCTGGAGCAGTTGCGCCTGTTGACGGCAGATCGGGATAACGGATAACGGGCAACGCGGCACATGCACGGCACCGTACAGACAGTTCCGCGCAACTGTGAGATGCTGAAGCCCGCTGCGCCGCCTTTATGGCACTCACAGATTTCACACCACGCGCGGACATTTGATGTCGAACCTTCAACACCCGAAACAGAATCACCTGCTATCCGTCTTACCTGATGCAGAGTGGCTACGCATTGAACCGCACCTCGTGCCGGTCGAGATGCCGCTGGGCCAGGTTGTCTACGAATCTGGCGACCGCCTCGATCACGTGTATTTCCCCACCACCGCCATCGTCTCGCTGCTGTACGTCATGGAAGACGGCGCCTCCGCGGAGATTGCGATTGTCGGCAACGAGGGGCTCATTGGCATCGCGCTGTTTATGGGCGGAGAAACCACCCCTAGCCGCGCGGTCGTGCAAAGCGCAGGGCACGCCTATCGGCTTGAAGCCCGCCTCCTGAAGGAAGAGTTTCATCGTGCCGGCCCAGTGCAGCGGCTGTTGCTTCGGTACACCCAGGCATTGATCACACAGATGGCGCAAACCGCGGTTTGCAACCGGCACCATTCGATCGATCAACAGTTGTGCCGCTGGCTGCTCCTCAGCATCGACCGATTGCCGTCCAATGAACTGAAGATGACGCAGGAACTGATCGCCAACATGCTCGGCGTACGCCGGCCTGGCGTGACCGAGGCGGCCATGAAGTTGCAGGATGCAGGCTTGATCCGCTACAGCTATGGTCATATCGAGGTACTGGACAGGCCCGGTCTGGAAAAGCGTGTCTGCGAATGCTACGGCGTGGTACGGCGCGAATTCGACCGCCTGTTGCCCGATCTGCGCGCCATCTAGGCGCAAGACAAACAGGCCGCGACCTTCACGGAAGGATCGTGGCCTCTCAAAGCTGAATACCCCCAGCCGCTAGCGCTCATGGCCCGGTCATGCCTGGATTTCGCCCGGCAATGCCGTCCTTTGTTTAGTCCAATAGCCCGGTCTGCCGTAAAACTCGTGCAGTGCCGTTTCGTAGTCGCGGGTAACCGGAATCGTGTCGTCGTACGCGGGACTTTGTTTGATCGCATCGCGCGTCAACGTCGTGGACACGGTTGAACCGAACCAGTCGATCAGTTCGATCCACCCGGTTGCCAGCAGCACTTCCTTGCCACCGGGCCACCAGTTGCGCGTATCGACGGTCAGATAGCGGATGACCCACGACTCGTCGTCGAAGACGAAGCCGGAAACGTGGCCGATGCTGCCGTCGATCGTTTCGATGTGATAGCCCTTCATGCCTTCCGTGCTGCGCAAATGGGTATCCGCCGGCGGCTCGTCCGGATCCGGTTCTATAGACGGATAAGCGCCTAATGGCAGCGCCGCTGTTGCATCCAGTCCGTCGAAGGCCGGGTACGCCCCCATCCCCCAGACGTTCGGGCCGCCCCAATAGGTCGGATAACCGTAGTACCGCAGATAGTCGATCTCGTGCTGACGCGACACCGGCTTGTGCGCATCGATATTCGGGCTATCGCGCACCTGTTGCTGCGTGAGCCTCACGCGCACTTCAGTCGAACCCGGATCGGTGTGCAACACCGCATACGGCGAAATCAGCACCTGCCGGTCCCTCAGCCAGTTGCCCGTGTCGACCACCAGGTAGCGAACGGCCCACGCTTCATCGTCGAAGTAGAGTTGCGTGACGGTCCCGACATCGCCGTCGCTTGCCTTGACGGTGGACCCCTGCAAAAACTCGATATTGCGCAACATGTTCGATGCTCCATTTCCGCTTCGCGTCACGCGGCGGGCCGCGTCGCCTCCCAAGGGGAGATTGCTTCGACGCTACGCCCGATCGGTTCGAAAAGCGGTACGTCAGCGTACAAACTCGCTGGTAGCTGGCGTAATGGAGCGGCAATACAGGACTTGTACGGTAACGTGCAGACGCCCGGTTTCAATCGGCCTATCTTGCAGATGAGGCATTGACCAGCCTCCAAAAGGAAAACAATGTCACTGCATGAATTCGCCAAAGATCTGGCACACCTCGAATACGTCGTTCCGCTACTCGAACGCGGCAATCCGCTCTCGCTTCCGTACTGGCGCAATCGCGTCACCGCGCTCCAGGCCCAGCAGTCCCTCTTGCCGGATGGCACCAAACGTGTGGCCAGGCTGCTCAAACTCTTCAACGAGTTCGAGCGCGAGTCGGTGTCGTCGCGGTAACGCGTACCGGCCGGGTCTTGGAGCGGTACAGCGAAGTCCCGAAGATCAGGCCCATTCCTAGTACGATTCCCCACATTGCGGCAGTCATATCTATTCCTTTAAGTGGCTCGCGACGCCATGCATCGCGATCAAACGTCAACCGTCTGGACGACCTCATCCGGGAACGGAACTTCGTTGATGCTCCCCTGAACCGGGAAACGTGTCTGTACGCTGCGGGACCGTCTCCAGACCGACTGCCATCCGGTGGTGCACGCCACGTAGTAACCAGAGCATCCCGTGGCGCGCGCCCCTCAAGCCTTCGCGAATTCGAGCACCACGCGCGACGGCACATCGCCATGCGCGAGACGGTGGAACACGCTGTTGACCGCCGACAGCGGTTGAAGCTCGAAATCGGCCTTCACCTTGCCGTCTGCGGCAAAGGCGAGCGCTTCGGCCATATCGCGGCGACTGCCGACGAAGGAGCCGCGAATCGTGATGCAGTTCGCCACGACATCGAACAACGGCGTCGGAAACTCACCCGGCGGCAACCCGACAAGCACGCAGGTACCGCATTTGCGCGTCATGCCGACGCCTTGCTTGAATGCCCCCAGCGACGGGGCCGTGATCAGCACACCGTGCGCGCCGCCCCCGGTGGCTTTGATGACCGCCGCGATGGGGTCGCCGTCTTTTGCATTGACCGTGGCATCCGCGCCGAGGCGTTTGGCGTGGGCGAGCTTACCGTCGTCGATATCGACCGCACACACATGCAAACCCATCGCCTTGGCATACTGAATGCCCAGGTGCCCGAGACCGCCGACGCCGGAGATCACCACCCACTCACCCGGCCTTGCCTGGGTCTCCTTGATGCCTTTATAGGAAGTGATCCCTGCACAGATGAGCGGGGCCGCTTCGCGCGCCGCCAGATGGGCCGGAATGTGAGCGACGTAGTTCGGATCGGCAACAATGTATTCGGCGAAACCGCCGTTCTTCGTGTAGCCGCCAAACTGCGCTTCGGCGCACACCGGTTCTCGTGCGGCGAGGCAAAACTCGCAATGCCCACACGCGGAGTAAAGCCATGGCACCCCCACGCGGTCGCCTTCCTTCACGGCGGTGACGCCCGAACCCAGCGCCGTGACGATACCAATACCCTCATGGCCCGGCGTGAACGGCAACGCAGGCTTGACCGGCCAGTCCCCATTCGCGGCGTGCAAATCGGTGTGGCAGACACCGCAGGCTTCGGTCTTGACCAGTATCTCGCCCGGACCGGGTTCGGGAATATCCAGTTCTTTAAGCACCAGCGGCTTGCCGAACTGTTCGACAACAGCAGCTTGCATTTTCGATGTCATGGCTTGTTCCTCGGTTTCGATGAGTTCAACGGGTTAGGCCACGGCCGGCAAGCCGAATCCCTGACCGCTTCGCCCATCTTGATGAGCACGGCCCGGGCGTCGCCATAGACCATGTTGCAGTTGTCCGCGTAGAAGAGTTCATTGACGATGCCGGCGTAGCCCTCGCCTTCCCCGCGCTTGATCACGAACACCTTCTTGGCGTGGTCGGCGTTGAGAATCGGCATGCCGCAAATAGCGGACGCTGTATCGGTGCGCGCGGCCGGGTGGACCGCACACTTCACCGATACGCCGCGCTTCTGTCGCCGGGTGTTACAAAACGACGGCGTGCCGCCTGAAATTCCGCGGCTCGCCAATGGGCAAGACGACGCGGTCATAAACTTCGTTGATCAGATCCGCCGCGGACAGGTAGAAAGCCAACGCGGCAGTGACAAGCCCCATATAGCCGCCTGCCATGTGCAGCAGGCCTGAGCCGGTCCATTCACCTGCCGCGAGAAGGAAGAACGTGATCCACAGCGCGAGAAAAATGGATTGCAGCGCGCGTGGCGAACGAAACGTGGCCAGCCACATATAGAAAGTGAAGACGCCCCACAGGAACAGATACCAGCCGACAAACGCAGCCGGCACCTTGTCGTGCAGAAACAGAACGAATAACGCAAACGACCACCAGAACGCGCCGTAGCTCAGGAAAGCGGTCGCACCAAAGGTATTGCCGCGCGGCAACTCCATGATTCCCGCGATAGCCTGAGCGGTGCCGCCGTAGGCTAGCGCGCACGCCAGCACCATCCCCATCGAGTCGCCGCTAAACCAGCCCGCGTTGATCATGCTCAGCAGCCAGGTGGTCAACGCAAAACCCGCCAGCCCCAGCGGAGCAGGATTCGAAAGCCGCGGTAAAACTGTTTCAGTACGCATGATCTGCTCCTGACGTGGCGCCAACCCGACCGTCAAGGTCGATTGACGCAGAATGCTTCTGTACGCTGTTCTGGGCACGCGGCAACCCACGCGCCGTGCCGGTGCCGCAGTGGATGCCGCTGCTGTTGCCGGTGCTGTGGCCGCTTAGCCCAACTGATCGAGAATCGCGGGATTTTCGAGTGTCGAGACGTCCTGGGTGATCTCATCGCCCGCTGCCAGCGAACGCAGCAAGCGGCGCATGATTTTTCCGGAGCGCGTCTTCGGCAGGTTCTCGCCGAAGCGGATCACTTTCGGCTTCGCGATCGGTCCAATCTCCTTGCCCACCCAGGCGCGCAATTCGTTGGCAATCCTCTCGGCTTCCGTCCCTTCTGGGCGAGGCCCCTTCAGGACCACGAAGGCGACGACAATTTCGCCGGTGGTTTCGTCCGGGCAACCCACCACGGCCGCCTCGGCGACGAGCGGATTGGCCACCAGAGCCGATTCGATTTCCATCGTGCCCAGCCGGTGGCCCGACACGTTAAGCACGTCGTCAATGCGTCCTGTGATGGTGAAGTAGCCGGTTTCGCTATCGCGTACTGCGCCGTCGCCGGCGAGATACAGCTTGCCGCCGAGGTCGTCGGGGAAATAGCCTTTCCTGAAACGTTCAGGGTCGCCCCATACGGTGCGCAGCATGGACGGCCACGGGCGCTTGATCACCAGCAAGCCGCCCTGCCCGTCCGGCACATCCTGCCCTGTTTCATCCACCACGGCCGCCATGATCCCCGGCAAGGGCAAGGTGCAGGAGCCGGGCACGAGCGGCGTTGCGCCCGGCATCGGCGCGATCATGTGGCCGCCGGTCTCGGTTTGCCACCACGTATCGACGACAGGGCATCGCGCACGGCCGACGTGCTCGTAGTACCACATCCATGCCGCCGGATTGATCGGCTCGCCCACGGTGCCGAGAATGCGCAGGCTCGACAGATCGAAGCTGTCCGGGTGGACCTTGATGTCGGCTTCCGCCAGCTTGATCAGCGAACGGATTGCGGTGGGCGCGGTATAGAAGAGGCTCACCTTGTGGCGCTCGATCATCTGCCAGAAACGGCCAGCGTTCGGCCAGGTGGGCACGCCTTCAAACATGACCTGGGTCGCGCCAAGCGCCAGCGGACCGTACGCGATATAGCTGTGTCCGGTGATCCAGCCGATATCGGCGGTGCACCAGAACACGTCCGACGGTTTCCAGTCGAAGGTCCACTTCAGGGTCTGCGCGGCCCACAGCAAAAAACCGCCGGTGCAGTGCTGCACGCCCTTCGGCGTGCCGGTCGAGCCGGACGTGTAGAGGATAAAGAGCGGATGTTCGGCCCCAACCCATGCGGGCGCGCATTGATCGGACTCGGCCTGCATGAGCTCATGCATCCACACATCGCGGCCGTCGTGCCAGGCTACCTTGCCGCCGGTACGCCGATAGACGATCACGCTCTTCACCGCCTCGCAGCCGCCCATGGCGAGCGCTTCGTCGGCAATGTTTTTCAGCGGTAGCGCCTTGCCGCCGCGCATCTGCTCGTCGCAGGTGACCAGCGCGATCGCACCTACATTGACGAGCCGCTCATTGAGCGATTTCGACGAGAACCCGCCGAACACCACCGAATGTGTGGCGCCGATCCGTGCGCAGGCCTGCATCGCGACGATGCCTTCGACCGACATCGGCATATAGATCACCACGCGGTCGCCCTTTTGCACGCCGCGCTTTTTCAGCGCATTCGCAAAGCGGCAAACACGTTGCAGCAGATCCTGGTAGGTGACGTTCGTCACGGTACCGTCGTCGGCCTCGAAAATCACCGCGACGCGCGTGCCCTGACCGGCCTCGACGTGACGATCGAGGCAGTTGTACGACGCGTTGAGCTCGCCATCCTTGAACCACTGATAAAACGGTGCGCGCGATTCATCGAGTACCGTGGAGAACGGCTTTTTCCACGTCAGCGCGTCGCGGCCCAGACGCCCCCAGAAGCCCTCATAGTCGCGTTCCGCTTCGGCGCAGAGCGTGCGGTAGGCATCCATGCCCGAAATCGCCGCCTGCGCCGAAAACGCAGCGGACGGAGGGAAGATTGGCGGTTCGCGAAGAACCGCGCCAGCGACATCATCGATTAGCATTGCTTGCTCCCATGCGGGTTTGAGCATGAATCTGCGACACGATCCGCCACGTGCGTGGCGGAAAGAGATAGGGTTGTCGGATGCGGGGCATGATGGCCACTCCCTGGCTAAAGCGGGGCGGCACTGACGAGTGATCCGGCTGGATCACATTGCGTGGGACTGTCGCGAGCACCTTTGGAATGGAAACGCAAAGGTGCTTGGGGTTACGGTGCGCCTGCCCTGCACTGAGGTCGGTACGGTGGCGTACCAGGTTGTGTCCTGCTTCGGCACGGCAGTTACCCACGATGCGCGCTAAGTCATGCTCAGGCGAGCGAACACCGGAATCTTCACTGCGTTCATCACTACGGCAAAGACCACGGCGGCGGCCAGCACACCTATCACCGTCGTGGCGGGCAACGCCGTCATCGCGATGCCGCCGATGGCAAGCAGCAAAGCAATGAGAACATCAGTCGCCGACGACGCGACCAGCCAGACACTCGGCCGTGCGCCCCACATGCGCCGGCGCTGCCGGATCGCGTACAGCATGGCCTGACTGCCGAAGACGAGCGTCACAAATGTGAGGGTTTGCAATGCCGCCGTACCGAGGCCCAGGGCGAACTTGCCGGTCGCGAGGACCGCCGTGCAGAAGGCGAGCAATGCAATGCCCATCACGACACCGGCGATCGTCAGGTTGCCGATTTTCCAGGCATTCGGCGATGGCGACGGGTCCACGTTGTCAGTCGTCAGCGACATGGCGAGAAAGTCGCCCGCAATCATCAGGATCACCATCAGCAATGGGGTCAGGACCGCGTGTCCCGTCATGATGAGACCGAATACGAGCAGCAGCGCTGTTACGATCTTCTTGAGGATCGAGTTCAGCGTATAGGTCATGATGCGCTGGAAGGTGATGCGGCCTTCCTTCACCGCAGCAACGATCCCGGCCAGACCAGGTTCGGTCAACACCATGCCGGCCGCCGATTTGGCGACATCGGTTGCCGTCGATACCGCGATGCCGATTTGCGCCTGGCGCAGCGCGGGCGCGTCGTTGGCGCCGTCGCCGCACATGCCGACGATATGCCCGCCCTGCTGGAACGCCTTGACGAGCTTGTACTTGTCTTCCGGCATCACGCCGGCAAACACCGCGAACGCTTGCGGCGCCACCTCTTCCGGAATCGGCCCGGGCGGGCAGATCGCGCCGTCCAGACCCACAGCATGCGCGACAATCGCGGCGGTCGCGGGCGCATCGCCGGTCACCATCACCGCGCGCACGCCAAGCTCATGGAGTTCGGTGACGAGCGCAGCCGAGTCGGCCCGCGGCGGGTCGCTGAGCGCAACCAGTCCGACCAGTTGCAATACGTCCGGCGCACCCGCCGCGACAGCGAGTACGCGCAAGCCCTGTTGCTCGAGCGTGTTCGCTTGAGCCACCGCATCCGGCGACGGCGCCGCCAGGGTGGAAACGACCGCGAAGGCGCCCTTGACGATGCGCTGCGTGCCGCCACCCGGCGCCATGGCAAGCGCTTCGGACATTTTCTTCGCGGGGTCGAACGCGGTGAAAGTGACGAGCTTTGGTGCGTCCGCAACCACACCGGCCTCGGAGGCCGTACGGATCGCGGTGTCGACCGGGTCCTGTCCACCCTCCGCGCTCGCCAGCGCCGCCAGCGCCAACACGTGCCCTTTGTCGAAACCCGCCATGGCGTGCACGGAGGTGACGCTCAACGCGTTGCACGTCAGCGTCCCTGTCTTGTCGGCGCACAGTACGTCCATGGTCCCGGCTTCGTCCACGGCGGTCAGGCGCGTGGATAGCACCCCCTGTTTCGCCAGGGCCCGCGCACCGAGTGCCGCAGACAACGTGAAAGTGGCCGGCAGCGCGACGGGGATCGAGGCGAGCACCGCCGTCAGCACCAGCGGCACAATATCCGCAACCGGCATGCGCACAAAAAAGGCATAGGCAATCAGTAGCGCGATAACCACGCCGTTGAACGCAGCCAGATTGCGCACCACGAGCAGCACGGCCTTTTGCTGTGAACTCACCACGTGCGCGGTGCGCACCAGTTCCGCCGTGCGGCCGAAGCGCGTTCGGGCGCCCGTTGCCGTCACGACACCCACCGCCTCGCCACGCCGCACCAGCGCACCGGCAAAGGTCTGCACGCCGGCACTCGCTTCGATCGGCTCCGACTCGCCCGTGAGCATCGAATGATCGAGCAGCACGTTGCCGGACGTGAGGCGCATGTCGGCGGCAACCACGCCGCCTAGCGACAACTTGACCACATCGCCCGGCACCAGGTCGGCCGCCGGGACAATCGACCACTTGCCGTCGCGCTGTACCGACGCGCTCAGCGCGAGGCGCGATTTCAGCGCCGCGAGCGTCGCCTGCGCACGGCTTTCCTGCAACAGTCCGAGCGCGGCGTTAAACACGAGCAACCCGGCAATGATCCCTGCCTCGACATACTTGCCGAGAGCGCATTGCAGCACGATCGCAGCCTCGAGCATCCACGGCACCGGTGCCCAGAATTTTTCGAGCGCCATGCGCAGCGGATGCGCCGACGTGTCCGGCATGGTATTCGGCCCGGACGCCGTCAGTTCGTGACGCGCCTGAATGCTGCTCAGTCCGCCGGGCGATGGCGCCGTTGGCGGGTTCGGTGCACCGTCTTTCGGCAAGGTCGTGGCCGCAGGAGTCATGGCTGATCAGGTCTCGGTTATCGTGCGCCGGATCGGCCGAGACGACGACGGCCCAGGCGACAGCCTGGCCGAGAGACTGAATCGGTCAATGGACGGAACGAGGTGCCGCGCCCGCGGAGGGGCGCACGCAGCCCGTCGAGGCGTCATCGGTTGAGGGCAGACAGTCAAACAGCCAATCCGCCATGGCGACCTGTTGAATCAGGATGCCCTCGCAGGTGAACTTGGTTTCAAAGAAGCCGCTCGCTTCGGCGGCAGCAATCAGCGAGGTGTAAGACGCAATCTCGTAGCGCTTGAAAGCCATCAGGATGGCCAGATTGCGGGCCAACTCTTCCGGCGTTTGCGCGATGCTCCCTGTTTCGATTGCGCCGGCGACGTCAGCGGGAAGCGCCGCCAGGGTGGCGTCGCTGCCGTCGGTACCTTCGATACGCTCCATGCAGCCCGCCAACGCTTTCTGGTTCGCGAGCGTGGCCGTCAGGTCCGCGTCGATACGCGCGCTGACCTCGGGATAGCGTGCCGTCGCGGCCACATGGGTACGCAGAAGCCACTCCGCATGCCGTTCCATCGCACAGGCATCCCGCAGCGTGCGCATCAGGTCCGCTTTAAGATGGGTCATTCGGAATCCCTATCAAATTCATACCGACGACATGGGCGCGCGAGTTTGCACCACCGCTTGCACCACCGTTTGCACCACGATAGGCAGGCGAAGCGTGAATTCGCTGCCGGCACCTGGACCTGCGCTGACCGCCGATACCGTCCCGTCGTGCGACTCGGCAACGGCCTTCACGACCGCAAGCCCGACTCCTAGACCACCCGCGCTCGCCCCGATCGTTCTGCAGGATTGCGCGAACAGATCGAAGATATGCGGCAAGAGCGCATCCGATATGCCCATGCCGTCGTCCTTCACCGATACGACCAGAACATGCCGGTCCGCAAGCACGTTGACCGCGATGTGCCCGTGCTCGGGGGTGTACTTGATCGCGTTATGCAGAAGATTGTTGACGGCCTGCGCGAGGCGCACCGGGTCGCCTTCCACGCGCAACGTCCTGTCCGCGATCTGCACCGCGAAGGTCTGGCTGCGCTGCGCCGCTGCCAGCGCGGCAGCGGTCAGCGGCGCGGCGAGCACCGCCACCACGTCCACCGGAACCTTGCTCACGCGTAGCGCGCCATGCTCGACCCGCATGGCGTCCATCAGATCCTCGGACAGTCGTACGATGTGCGCGATTTGCCGGTCGATCATGTCGACCGATCGAAGCACCTCCGGCCGGTCGGTCGACACCCTGCGGATGAGATGCGCCGCGAGCTGCAACGGCGTCAAGGGTCCGCGAAGCTCATGCGCCACCATGGCCAGAATTTCGTCCTTGAGCCGCAAGGCATCGAATTGACGAAGCGGCTGCGAAGCGGGCATGGAGAACGCACTGGCGGAACGCTGCGGCGGCGGTTCCATCATCGCGTCGGTCAAAGGTGCGTGCTCCGCCGTGGGCGTGCCCACGGACCAGCGGAAAGAGCCAGAATGAGCGGACATGTTGATCCTCCAGTCACGCCCCTTGTGAGAGCGTTGGATCGGTAGACGGCAATTGGCCATGGCCTGCGGCGCGAGAGCGGTCTGGAGCTCACTGGTACGCACGGGCTGAAAGAGCAGAGTCCCACGAACCAGGCGGTAAGTCTGTACGGTAGCGTTCAAGTCAGTAAAAACAACCGTATTCGGCCTGTTCGGGTAAATCAACCGTTCTCTTCCAGGAGCACTACGCTCCGGTTGTGGGCGGAACGTTCGCTCGTGTTGCAACTCCATGCGTTGTTGCAAGCGAACGACCGTACGCCAGCATCATCAGGAAACTCAGTAAAAAACCGAGGCCGCCCAGCAGAAGCAGACCGGTTTCTCCGAACACGGGCAAAAGATTCGTCAGCAAGCCGGTCACGACCCAGGCCACCGCCATCACCGATCCGGCGACACCCAACGCCCAACCTTGCCGCTCTTCGCTGACTGCGTCGGAGAAAGCGGTGTACATCGTCGTGTAGGCCACCATGTCGAAGCAGCCGACCAGCGTTGCGAGACACCACAGCAGCTTTTCGTGCGGGAAGAGCGCAGAGAGAATCTGGCACACACCGGCAATCAGCAAACCGGTCTTCGCGATGTCGACGACACGCCATACGCGCAGCATCAACCGCACCACGAACAGCAGGCCCAGCACGAAGCACAGGCCGATCACGCCGCTGAACACGCCGAGCTGCGCGCTCGTATAGTGGAATTTCGTCTGCAGCAGCAGCATGATGGTCTGCAGATAGAGTCCGTAGCCGACCTGCATCAGAAAGAACACCGCCGACAGAAACGCGACCTGCCTGTGCTGCGCCGCCTGATAAACGATGCGCAACGGCAGCAGCAAGTCGACGCGGGCATGGCCGGACGGCGCGACAGCATCCCGGTACGAGCGCCACGTCCAGATTCCACAGATCAGCGACAACGCACCGACCAGCAGAAACGGCGTGCCGTAGTTGAACACCGGTGCGATGCTACGGTCCGAAGTCAGCCCGCCGAGCACGGGGCCGACAACGACGCCCGCACTGAAGGCCAACGACATGATGCTCATGTTGTACGCCTTGTTTTCAGGTGTGCTCATGTCCGTGATCGCCGCTTGCGCGATGCCCTGGCAACCGGCCATCAGACCGCTCAGGCCGCGGCCAAGGAGCAACAGCCACACGCTGGGCCACAAGGCGCCGGCCGCCATCAGGAAGTAGCTGATCGACAGGCCGAATACGCATACCAGCAGGATCTTGCGTCGACCGTAGCCATCGGACAGTTCGCCCATCAGCGACGAACCGAAGAACATGCAGAACGGATAGACGCCGTAGCCGAGGCCGAGATAGAAGTTGCGAACCTGAGCGCTGCTGTGCGGCGCCAGGATGCCCGCTTGCGGGTCGCCGAAAATCGCCGACATCATGGGGTAGACGAGGCCGAACCCCATTGCGTCGATGGCAATCGCAAGCAGGCAGGGACCGAGAAGTTTCAGGTTGAGTTTTGACATGAGCGGTCTGTAGGCAAACACAAAGTGCTCGCTACAGTAGCGCCGACCATGCAGGCACCGGTAGACGGCCGCGGCCGATAACTTCTATCGGTGAAACTGATACGATATTCGCCATGGACCTACTGGCAGCAATGCGAATCTACGTGCGGGTGGTTGAGCGCGGCAACATGTCGAGGGCCGCGCGCGACCTGGGTATTGGGCAACCTGCCGTCAGCGAGCGCATCGACCGGCTTGAACAGCACCTGGGCGTGCTACTGCTTCGCCGCAGTACGCGAGCGGTCTCGTGCACGGACGAAGGCAACCTGTTCTATGAGCGCAGCAAGCAGGTGCTCGAAGCCGCCGAAGAAGCCTGTGCGGCGGTCTCGCCCGACGACCGCGCCTTGCGCGGCACGCTGCGCATCGCCGCTCCGCAGAGCCTCGGCGAGGTGGTGCTGCCGCGCATTCTGCTGCACATCCGCGAACTGCACCCGGCGCTCGACATCGATTTGATCCTGAACGACCAGCTCGTCGATCCGGTGACCGAGGGCGTCGATATTTCCCTGCGTCTTGGCCAGCCCGGCGAAGGCGGTTTTATCGCCCGCCGCCTCGCGCACGTGCGCCGCGTCCTCGTTGCCGCCCCCGCCTATCTGGACCAATCTGGAGTCCCAGGCAATGCAGACGAACTGATCGAGCATCCTTTCATTCGCGTGAGGAATCTCTTCGGCGACGGACTGCTCAGGTTGATCGATACGGAGCAAGCGGTCGTTCAGGCGCCGATCAAGGTCGCCATGAGTGCGAGCCATTGGCGCCCGGTGTATGAATTGCTGATGGCCGGAGCGGGGATTGGCGTCCTGCAGGAACCGGCTTGCGCCGAAGCGCTGGCGTGCGGCCGCCTCGTGCGCGTGCTGCCGCAATACACCGTGCCGGGGTTCGACCTGCACGCGCTGTTTGCGGCCGCGCGGCCGATCCCCGCGAAGACGCGCGCCATCGTGACGATGCTGGAAAGGGACTTGCCGGCGGAGCTCGATCGTTCGGGTGCGACATACGCGACAACCGCAACAACCGCGATGAGCGGTAAGGCTAAAGGCGTAGAGGCGCTTTAGCCGCTCGGTGTCGCAATGGCCGGGCAAACATGCCCGGCCATTGCGGATTAGTGCCCGGAGAGCAGCACGCTTGCGATGACACCGGTCGCAACCGCGGCGAGGACATAGTCCCCGTTCACGCCGACCCAGTGGTAGCCGCGCGGCGGCGCTTGCAGGCCGTGCTCGCGCCAGTTGTCCACCTCGTAATTGCGATCGCGATACTCGGCCGGAAGCCGCTCGCCCTTATGCCAGTCGCTGTGGGGGATGGGGCCGCCGTCACGGCTGACATCGGCTTCGCGCGGGCCAGGCCGGCCATGCGACGGCGGACCGCCGCGATGGTCGTCATTGTGCTGTTGTGCGAATGCGGCACCGGACGTGCCGAGCAGGGAAACGATCACAAGTTGCGCGATGAGTGTCTTTTTCATAGCTGCGCCTCAAAGAGAGTGGCTAGATAGCGGGTTTGCGGTCGATGTCATGCCTTATCGGCTGCATGACGTGGCTGATGCCCAGCGGCGTTCAAAAGACTAACGCCGGGAGATGATGGCACAAAGATCGCCGGTTTGCCAAAACCCCTGGGGTGCACGGCGCCGTGGCCTGCCTGGGCATCACATGATCTAACCCGCGCCGCTATGCTTCTCGTCGTTCGTCCCGGCGACGCAGTTCGCCAATGAACGTCTCAGCGGTCCACGACTCTCTGAGCGCGCGCCGAAAGAGTTCCTGCTGGCTTTCAGGCGCAAGGCCGCCGACAGGCGGGTCCCGGTCCAGGTTGGTGGGAAACGGATAGCCCTCGGCGCAAGATGCGATCACGGCGTCTATCTCCGCGTCGCTCATCTGTTGCGACGCGCGATTCCGCTGCAGGACCGGATACATCACCTCGCACATCCGCGTACGATTTAACGATTCCATCGCCCGTCCATAGGCCGAAGAAATCTGCAACAGATTGGCCATGCGCTGAATCGACGAGGTCTGGTTCGAACCGGCTGCATGAAACAGCGCGGGATTGAAGAAGAGCGCGTCGCCTTTCTTGAGCGCCAACTGCACATAGTGGCTCTCGAAGTAACTGCGAAAATCCTCACGACGCCACGCAAGATAGCCCGCAGCGTAGCGCTGCGAAAACGGCAGCAGCTTGGTGGGCCCGCTCTCGACCGGCATATCGCTATGCACGACGGCACCCTGCAGCGTGAGAAACGGCGACATCGCATGCACGTGGGCCGGATAGCGTTCGGACTGGGCCGCGCTCTGAAAGCCGAGGTGATAGTCCCTGTGCGCCTGCTGCGCCGCGCCGCCTGGCCGAACCACGTTGACCTGGGAAGTGACCTGAAAACATGGACCTAACCACGCCTCAGCCGCGGCAACCAGAACAGCATTGGCGTAGTAGCGGGCGAACACCTCGGGCGCGCGCAGACAGAGCTTTTCCTGCGCGTTCCAGATCCGGTCATTGGCGCCTGCCTTGGCGAAGTGATCTCCCACTGCAACGCCGGCGTCGCGCTCGTCACGAATGATGGCTTCGAACACTTTCGTTGCAGCGTCGATCGGCGCGGTATCGGCGAAGGCGTTCTCCAGCACCAGCACACCCGCGCCGTCATTGAGCACGTCCGCCCACTCGGCTTGCAGGTCGAGACGGCGGGACGGGTCGTCAAGCGCTGAACCGAGTTCGCGGCAGTCGTAGACCGGAATGTGCTGGCGTATGTCGACAGCAAAGCGCAGGAGGCCATCCTCCTCGCGCGATTGAAGTACGGTCAGAAAATCGTCGAGCGAACAGTCCTGCTCGCGATACCAGTGAGAGGGTTTTGCGCCTGAGCGCGGATCGTTGTGTTTCATGGTGTGGTGTGTCCGTTCGATCAAGCATAGCGCTTCACCGAGGTCCTGCGTCACCATCAAATCCATCAAAAACCCATCAAACGGGACCTCCCGGACAGAGTCACGGTCCGGGAGATTCATCGAACCCGACGCACGCCGCCTGCCGCACGAAGCTCCGACGGCTCGAAAAAGAAACTCCGGTTGTCCGCGATACGCGCCACCATGAAGTCGATGAACGTCCTCACCCGCAGCGGCTGCTCGGTGCGATGCCGATAGTAGATATAAAAACCCTCACGCTGCGTGACATGCTGGAGCAGCAACGGCACAAGCCGGCCGCTGCGGATAGGCGAAGTCGCCGAGAAGCTTCCCAGTTGACCGACCGCGAGTCCGGCGAGCACGGCTTCGGTCTCGGCATCGGTGTCGTTGATGCAAAGGGTTGTCGCCATGTCGCGATAGACGATTTCGTCGCCGATGAGAAACTCCCACGGCGCCTGCTTGCCCGTATTCGCGCGCCGGTACCCCGTGCAGCGGTGCCCATCCAGTTCCTCGATGGTTTGCGGCGCGCCATGGCGCTCGATATAGGCCGGCGACGCACAGACGATCAGTTGAATCGGCAACAGCTTGCGTGCAAGCGTGCCGCCCGAGGGCGGCGAACCGCCGCGAAAACCGACATCGGCGCGCTCGCCGACCAGATCCGTAAAGTGATCGTCGAACTGCACATCAAGGTGCACGTTCGGATGCAAGGCCGAGAACTCCAGGAAGAATGGCCACAGCAACGAGCGGCTCATGGCCCTCGGCGCGTTCACTCGCAGCGGCCCCGCGATCTCCTCTTTCGAGCGGCGCGCGTCGTCGAGCGCGAAAGAAAGCGTAGCCAATGCGGGCTGCACATTATCTAGCAAACGCTGCCCCTCCTCCGTCAGACTCAGCTTGCGCGTGGTCCGGTGGAATAACCGGACGCCCAGTTCCTTCTCCAGTTGCATCACCGCGTGGCTCGCCGCCTGCGGTGAGATGCCCTGATCCACCGCGGCCTTGCGCAGGCTTCCCAGCGTCGCGGCCCGGACGAATATCGTAATCGCGCGAACTTCGTTCATGACCGCCTCGGATTCGCAAATAAAAGTTGATTATCAGTCTACCAATCGACGCCTAGTTTGTGTCAATCCTGGCTTCTATCATTCGTTCACTTCCACCCCAAGCGCAGGAGCAACATCATGGTCGATGTCACGAAAAATGGTTTCAAACGGGTCTGGTTCATCACCGGCGCATCGCGCGGTCTGGGCGCGCTGATCGCCGAGGCGGCGCTCGCCGACGGCAATGCGGTGGTCGCGGCCGGTCGCAACGTCGCGGCGATCGCGGAGCGTCTCGGCAATTCGCCGGCGCTGTTGCCCGTGGCACTGGATGTGACGGATGAAGCCCAGGCGAAGGCCGCGGTGCAAGCCGCACTGGAAAAATTTGGCCGGATCGACGTGCTGGTGAACAACGCGGGCTTCGGCTTGCTGGGCGCCATCGAGGAATCCAGCGACGCCGACGTGCGCCGCATGTACGACACCAACGTCTTCGGTCTCCTGAATATCACGCGCGCCGTGTTGCCGACGCTGCGTTCGCAGCGAGCCGGTCACGTGATCAACATGTCGTCGATCGGGGGGTATCGGGCAGCCGCCGGATTCGGCGCCTACAGTTCCACGAAGTTTGCGGTGGAAGGTTTGACTGAGGCATTGCGCGGGGAACTGGCGCCGCTCGGTATCCATGCAACGGTGGTGGAGCCGGGATACTTCCGCACGGACTTCCTCGACGCGTCTTCGCTGATGGTCGCCAAGGAAATCATCGCGGACTACGACGCAACCTCGGGTAACGTGCGCCGCAGAGCGGTCGAGATGAACCACAACCAGCCGGGCAATCCCGAGAAGCTGGCGCAAGCCATGCTCGAACTGGTCGACGCCCCCACCCCGCCGCTGCGTTTGCCGCTGGGCACCGATACGCTGAAGGCGATCGCCGACAAGAATGCCTACGTCACGCAGGAGACGGAAACGTGGAAGGCGTTGTCGGCGTCCACGGATTTTCCTGCCTGAGCCGTTGTCATTGCGCTTGCTTGCCGTTGCGCTTGCCTTGGCAGGCGGTGAAGGCGCCCAAAGGGACGACGGGGCGAATCACCCCAACGCGACGGCCCGGGTTTCAGTCAACGATCGGACCAGCGCGACATCGGCCGGCGTGGCCGGGTTGTAGATCACCAGGCTGAGATCGGGCCGGCCGTCGACGGCGAAGTTCGAATACTCGAATGCGATCGACCCGACGACCGGATGCCGCAGATGCTTGACGCCCTCGCCGTGAGCACGGACATCATTGTCGCGCCACAGCGCCGCGAACTCGGGGCTCAACGCGGACAGTTCGTCGACCAGCTCGGCGACCTGGCTCGAAGCCCCGGCGCGCGCGACATCCACCCGGAACGCCCCCACCACGAAGCGCGCAGCGTGCTCCCAATCGGGCTGCGCGGCGCGCACGCGAGGGTCGCAGAACACCATGCGCAAGGCGTTGCGTTGCGACGGCGGCAGCGCGCCGTAGTCGGTCAGCACGGCGGCGGCCGCGCGATTCCAGGCCACGATATCCCACGTAGCGGTCTTCACGACGGCCGGGCTGAACGCCAACGCATCGAGCACGCGCTGCAGCCGTGGCGACACGCCTTCGCTTGCCTGATAGCGGACATCCGGCGGCCGGCCGAGACCCAGCAGGAACAGATGCTCGCGCTCGACATCCGTCAGCATCAAAGCGCGGGCGATGCGCTCCAGTACGTCAGCCGAAGGCGCCCCGCCGCGGCCCTGTTCGAGCCACGTGTACCAGGTCGCGCTGACGTTGGCGCGCTGCGCCACTTCCTCACGCCGCAGCCCGGGTGTGCGCCGGCGCGTCAACTCAATGCCGAAGGCGGCAGGATCCAGTTTCGTGCGGCGGTCCTTGAGGTAGGTTCCAAGCGGATTGTCGTTGGCGGCCGGCATGCTGATCCTGTTAGTCGGTATACCCGTGTAACGTCACTACTTTACCCTGATAGATTATGCGCCCACAGTCGCCTCCATTCATCGTTGATCTGGAGGTTTGCATGCGTGTATTCGTTACTGGCGCAACCGGCTTCGTCGGCACTGCGGTCGTCAAGGAACTGATCGGTGCGGGGCACCAGGTGCTCGGTCTGGCGCGCTCGGATGCGGGAGCCGCCGCGCTTGCCGCGGCAGGTGCGGATGTCCAGCGCGGTTCGCTCGAAGAGCTCGACAGCCTGCGCCGCGGCGTACTCGCGGCGGACGGCGTCATCCATACGGCTTTCAACCACGATTTCACGAAGTTCGCCGAAAACAGCGCGACGGAACGGCGCGCACTCGATGCCATCGGCGCCGCGCTCGAAGGCTCCGAGCGGCCGCTGATCGTCACCTCCGGCGTCGCGCTGCTGGCGCCGGGCCGTCTCGCGTACGAGGAAGATGTGCGTGCACCCAACCCCGCATTTCCGCGCGATCCGGAAGTGGCCGCGACCGAACTGGCGGCGCGCGGCTTGCGTACCTGCGCGGTACGCCTCGCTCCCTCGGTGCACGGCGAGGGCGACCACGGCTTCATTCCGAGGCTCATTGCCATCGCGCGCGAGAAAGGCGTGTCGGCCTATGTGGGTGACGGACTAAACCGCTGGCCTGGCGTTCATCGCTTCGATGCTGCAGCGGTCTACCGGCTGGCGCTTGAAAAGGGCACCACGGGTGCCCGCTATCACGCGGTCGGCGAACAGGGCGTGCCGTTCAAGGAGATCGCCACCGTGATCGGGCATCGCCTGAACCTGCCGGTGGTGAGCAAGCGGCCCGAGGAGGTGCACGAACACTTCGGCTGGTTCGGCATATTCACGACCATGGACGTGCCGGCCTCCAGTCAATGGACGCGCGACGCGCTGGGCTGGCGGCCGACCGGTCCCGGGCTTCTGGACGATATCGACCAGCCTGGGTATTACGTGGGTTCGTGAGACGACGCCTTGCGGATCCACGCGTTGCGAAAAGGTTTCGTAGCGAGAGCCCTCGTCTGAGCCCTCTCGGTAAAGAGCGCGTTTACAGAGGACTCCTCCGTCCACCATTCCGACCACAAAAAAAAACGGTCCGCTCGTTGAGCGGACCGTTACATAGGCGGGGCGGAGAATGCTGCGGAACACGTCCAGGCCAACAAGCCCTGACCCCTTTTTTTCGTTGCCAACTATCATCAGTCGACTGAGCCGCTAGAATAACTTCTTTCCTTCCTGGCGGCAAGTCGATGCGAATTGATCAGCGGATCGTGCAGCAGCATGGCCTGACAGCACGTCAACACTTCTTTTGCGAGTGCTGGTTTAACCTCGTCCATGAGGCGTCGCTGGATGCGTTTCGTGTGCGCGCAATGAACCCGTTGAACATCGTACGTGAACTGCTCCGCATGGTCGACGGTGGGCATGCAAACGAAAGCGATGTCGGCAGGGTGACGGCCGAGGCGGTAGAAATCCTCACCGACCGCATCATCATGTCGGACGACGCATTTCGCGCGTCGGCCAGCCACCTCGTTTCCATTCTGACGGAAGCAAAACCAAAGCAAAGCAGTCAGGACGCAGATGAGTCGAAGGTGCTGAAGGCTTGGGGCGCCGCACTTGGCAAACATCATTCGCTGATCGACGCCTTTGGAAGAGAACTGGAAAAGGCGCTCGACGACCATTTCATCGCCCGTTGCGTGTCATGGCTGGAGCGTGAGCTATCCGTGCAGGGCGACCCTGCTGAACTTGAAAACATCGAGACAAAACTCGGCGAAATCGAAAACGTGACATCAACGTTGTTGAGTACACTGATTAATCGGGGCTGGAGTTTTGAATCGCTCTTCATGCTGTATCGCCTCATGTTGCTGCCCACCGTTGAGAAGGCGGCAGAACCATCGGCATACGTATTCAGCAAAGCGCTTGACGAGGTGTTCCAGCGCCTTGGGGCACAGCCGAAGCCCTACACGGTGACGTTTTCGATCAGTAACGTCAGCAAGCCCGATCACTTCCCTGCGCGCGTGGGTGACATTGAATTCAGCACGCAGCCCCCGGAGATCGGGCCGAAATCGAGCAACTATGTCCGTCGCTATGCGTCGGTTCGCGGCGGACGGCTGTTCGCTACAACGACTGCGCACGCGCAGGACGGCCGCATGGCGGGTTCGCTCGCAGGGGACCGGATCGGTCAGGTCCTCGACGTGGTCCGCTACGACTATGAGCGGAAGAACGTCCAACTCTCTAACAGTTTCCTGTTGGCGAAGGCGGACAGGCACATGCTGCTGCCGCTACCCGGCACGGTTCCGAATCCGGATTCGTCTCTTACCGCTGAGCAGTTGGAGGAGTTCATGCGCCGCCTGCAGGAACTGGTCGGCAGCGGAACGCTTTCCGCGGACGCAAAAGACCGCATCTATTCGACATTCAGGCTGTATCGGGTGGGTGCCGAGACGTCTAATTTCGAGAACAAGCTGGTCAACTGGTGGACGGCCGTAGAATTCCTGGTCAAGGGTATTGGCGGTGGTGGTGGCGGCATCGGCGACGGTGTTGAAAACTCGCTGGCGCCAACCGTGGCCATGTCCTATCTCCCCAAGCACCTTGTGGCGCTACGCTCGGCGCTGGTCGATCTCAAGATCGATCTGCGCAACGCCGCGAACGAGCCGCTGGAACTGGGTAGCATGGGCTTATCGTCGTTTCATGCCCTCCTGCAGGACGGTGCCATGAGGCGCGCGGTTGAAGATGCGTGCAAGGCGCGTCCTTTCATCTGGTTCCGAACGCGGCGATTCCTCGCCATGATTTCAACCCACCAGAAAGTCGCCGATGCGCTGAACAATCACGAAAGGCGGCTACGCTGGCACGTCCAGAGAATCTACCGGGCACGCTGCGATATCGTGCACAGCGCGCAGCGTGTGGTCGATGTGACGCTGCTCTGCGCGAACCTGGAGTTTTACCTGAAGACCGTCCTGTCGGCGTTCCTCGACGCATTCCACCGGCACCCGACCTTGCGCAGTCCCCGTGAGTTCTTCGACCGGCAGCAGCATGCGCTTGGTCAGATAAGCAAAGAACTCAAGGCAAACCAGAACACGACCCTGGCCGTGTTGCTGGCCAGCAGGGATGCTGCGGCCGCACTTCCCTGAGTGCCGGCGTGCGAATCGCACCGCGCTCAGGCAGCCGCAACAACCTCGATGCGCAGCACGGGTCCACCGGCCACGATCGCGAGCAGATGGTCGACATTCGGGTGGGCCCCCGGACGATTGCGAGCGTCGGCCGTATGCTCGGCGAACACGGCGAGGCCGTGTTCGGCCGCCTTGGCGTCGAGCGTGCCGAAGCTTTGCTGCAGATAGTGGTACACCGCCAGCGAGCCCTGCTTACCCGGCTTGTTCTCGATGCTGGCCACCACGGCGCCCTTGCCGTCGACCAGATCGATACGCTCGATACCGTCGATGGAAGGCAGTTGGGCGAGGTTGTCCTTGAATATGTTGCTCGGTTGAATCACTGAAAATACTCCGTGGGTTCGGGAAGTGGCATGACGGGCGGTATTTTATCCGATGGGACTGCGGCGGCCCGTCGCCATCCACCCGCCCTACTCCCGTACCCCCCCAAACCCCCTAAAACCCCGCCTCCCGCTGCACCGCCGCCACCAGCGCCCGCACCCCACGCGAAGCAAAGCTCTCGCGCCCGGCGCCGAACGTCACCGTGCCGGTCAACTGGCGGCTCAACACCTGCGAGCCTTCGCAGTCCCCAAAACGCACCCGCCAGATTGCCTGCAGCGGCACCAGTTGATGCGTCTTCGGTTCCTGCTCGGCGGCAATCGGACCGCCATACACGCTCGCGACCGACGGCTCGTCGAGCGTCGCGACGTTGACCCTGTCGACGGCCTGCACGCGGCATTGCACCGCGCGCATTTCCGCCAGACTCGCCACGAAGCTCGCGCGCTGACCTGCCACGACCCGCGCCACGTCGTTCTCGCCGACGAACGCGTCGCCCTTCACCCCATGCGGACCGATCACATCGAACAGACGCTCGCCCCGCGGCAACCAGGTGCCGGCGGCCAGATCGTCGTCACCCATATCGACGATGCCGGCAAACGGCGCGCGAATCGTCAGTTGATCGATCTCGGCGCTAAAGCCGTTGACCGTCTCGCGCGCAGCATCCCAACGCCGTTTCAGGGCGACGCCTTCTTGCCGCAAGCGGTCGTCGAACGGTTGCTGCTCGACTTCCCATCGCAACAGCGCCTCGTCCGCCTGCGCCGCCTTCAGCTTGTACGCGAGATCGGGCGACACCAGCACGGCGAGAACCTGCCCCGCCTGCACCGTCTGGCCGTCGCGCACCGGCGCCGGCGAGGCCGCCAGATAGCCCGCCTCGACCGCATACAGCCCTTGCGCCTGCTGCGGTCCAAACACCGCGGGCGCACTGACTCCGGCATGCCACGGCAGCACAAAAAAGCCCAGCAGCACGGCGCCAAGCAGCACACTGCGGCGCGTCTGACGCTGCCAGCGCAACTGCGCGCGGCGCCGCCAGCACGCCGCCGCTTCGCGCAACACCGGCCGCACGATAAACCAGCCGAACTCGACGCAAAACAACGCCATGCCCAACACCTTGAAGAAAGCGTGGTACACCACAAGCGCGATCGAAAAAAACACCACTAGCCGATACAGCCACGTCGCAAACGAAAAGCCGATCAGAAAGCGTCGCCGCGACGGCGAGCACGGCTCCGGCTGCGGATCGCCGAAACCGAATAGCCATTCACGCAGCCACCAGCGACCGAGCGCAAACGCGCGGTCGTGCAGGTTCGGCGTATTGAGCCAGTCGGACAACAGGAAATAGCCGTCGAAGCGCATGAACGGGCTGGCATTGATCGCCAGCGTGCCGATCCAGGTGGTGGTCGCGAGCAGGAAGGCACCCGCTCGCAGCCGGCCATCCGGCAAGAGATTCCACGCGAGCGTCGCGAACGCGGCCAACGCCAGCTCGCTGAGCATGCCGGCCGCACCGATGCGCAAACGGCTCGCGCGGCTCGGCACTTTCCAGGCCTCGGTGGTGTCGGTGTAGAGCACGGGCAGCATCACGAGAAAGGCCAGACCCATGGTCGGCACGCGGCAACCATAACGTTGCGCGGTAAACGCATGACCGAACTCGTGCAGTACCTTCGCACATGCTAACGCCACGCCCACCGCAACCACGCCTTGCAGGTCCGCGTAACCATGAAACGTATGCAGGAATTCGTCCCACCGGCGCGACACGAGAAACAGACCGGTCGCCGCGCACGCCGCCACGATTGCCCAGAACGCCGGACGGTAAGCGAACGCGGCATAGCGCGCCGCGCGCCGCAGGAACGGCATGGGATGCCACAGCGGAATGCGGATCATCAGATAGTGCTTGAGCAGCCACATGGCCTGCGTGAGGCGGCCGGCTTCGGCATAGGCGCCCAACCGCTCGGTGTCGCCTGCGCTCGTCGCGACCAGCAGGTTCTGCTGACGCAGCATGCGCAGCAGTGCCTCGATGTCGTCGAGCGAAATCGTCAAGGTCGTCTCGCGGTTGACGCTCGCGACGATCGCATGCGCGTCGTCGAGCGGCCAGCGCGAGAGCATTTCGAACGCGGGCCAGCCGAGCTGGAAGAAGCGGTTCGCCGCGGGATCGTGCAGCATCCACGTCGGCGCGCCTTCCGGGGTCGGCGCGCCGGCGGTCAGCGTCAGTTCCTGGCGAAGTGGCGGAAGTCGGGACATGATGGGTTCGGCGCGGCGCTCGCGTGACGCTACCAGCCCAGCCATTGACGCGCGAGCGTCAACGGCCGGCGCAGCACGTAGTAGACGAGCGGCACCCAACTGCCGTGAATGCGTGCTGTGCCCATCGCCCCGAGCGGCGGCTGCGCGCCGCTTGCCGCAAAGCTCGCCTTCACGCGATACGCCAGCACGCCATCCGGCGTCGGCTCCGCGCGATAGGCGACCGAATCGATGCGCGCGTCGTAAGTGGCAAGCGGCGAACTCTTCGGATACAGCGTCAGCAGCATGCCGGGTTTGACGTCGACGTTATCGGCAACCGGCACGTAGGCGGTCAGTTCGACGTGCGCCGGGTCTGCCAGCAGCAGAATCTTTTCGCCGACCGCCACCGCCTTACCGGTCCATTCGTTCGGATCGGCGAACACCGCGACGCCTGCGCGCGTCGCGCTCACGCGCACGCGCGCCAGTTGTTCGGCGGTGTAGTCGAGTTGCACCGCGCTCTGGTCGAGCTTGCCTTTGCGCTCGGCCATATCGAGCCGGTCGCGGTCCTCGGTGACCGCCAGTTGCGCCGTCTGCCGATACTCCTCCTGCGCGGTGTCGAAGTCTTTGCGAGCCAGCGCGTAGCGCGACTGCAAGGTGGTGGCGTCGAGGCCGAGGAGCGGCGTGCCGGCCGTCACCGGCTGATTCGGCTGCACGTACAGGCGGTCGATCACGCCGTCGAGCGGCGCGCGCACCACGAACGGATCTTTCGGCGTCACCTCGGCCGGCGCGAGCACTGACAAGCGCAATGGAATCACGCAAACCAACGCCAGCGCGATCAGCACGCGCCGTTGCTGACGGCCCGGCCGCAACAGCACACGCGCGCGTTCGAACCAGGACGGTTGCGGACCGAAGGCCGCGAACGCATGACCCCATACCTGCGCGAGCTCGCCTAGCAGCGCACACTCGGTGGGCGTCCACGGCGCTTCGCGCGCGAATGCCAGGCCGCCGAGCCGGCGGCCTTCGCGGTCCACCAGCGGCAGCCAAAGACCATGCGCGGGCCACCATGCCTGCCACTCCTGCGCGACATGCGTGGCGCCTTCATCGCCGAGGTCGGCCGCAGTGAAGGGACGCGGTCCCTCGGGCAGCGGTACGCTTGCATCGCCGGGTTCGTGAAGCGTGGCGTCAGCGACCCCCACCCCAGGCGCACGCGCGAGCACCCGGCACAATGCGCCGAGCCACTGCACGTAGGGCGCATTCGGATCGCTCTGCGGCAAACCGGATACCGCCGCCACCGAACCCGGTGCGGTGCCGCGCCACCATGCGGCCTGGCGGTAAGGCACTAGCGCCAGCGTTTCGTTGACGATCGTAAAGCCGAGCGTCGCTTCGCTCTTCGCAGCACGCGCACGGCTGGCAAGCTGCCAGAGCAAGGCGAGTTGCTGCGCGTCGATGCGCACGTTCGGCGATGCATCGGCATGCGCCGCGCGGCCGGTGCGGTCGGACGCTTCCGGCGGCGGTGAAGCGGGCGTGGACGGCATGCCCGTCACCGCGCCGCAAAGGTGGCCCAGCCGCTCATGCCGGGCAACAGTTCCGGCACGCTGCCGGTCAGCGCCGCGGTCACGTCGACGGTCTGTGTGACCGGATCGACGCGTGCGCCGATCCGGGCCACTTTCGCCGGATAGGTCTTGCCGACCTCGTCGACCTGCACGGTCAACGGATGACCCGGCTTCAACCACGCGAGCCACTTCGACGGCACGATCATCTTCAGTTCCAGATGGCTGGTGTCGACGATCGTCAACAGCGGCTTGCCCGGTTCGGCGAACTGCTGCGGCGCGGCGCGGCGCTTCGAGACGCGGCCGTCGAACGGCGCGACGATCACGCATTGGCGCACCGTGGCCTGCATATACGCCACTTCAGCGGCACTGGCTTTGAGCTTGGCCGCTGCCTGCTCGACTTCGAGGTCGCCTACCGAATGCAATTGCGCGAGACGCTGGTCGACCTGCAACAGGTCGCGCGCGGCATCGGCTTCGGCCTGCGCCTTATGCAACTGCGCCGCGTACAGCGAACAGTCGAGCGAAACGAGCGTCTGGCCCGCATGGAACGCATCGCCGTCGCGCAACGGCAAGGTGGCGATTTTCGCGGCGATCTCGCTCGACAGATCCACTTCGTCGCGCGACACAAGCTGGATGCGGATACGGCCCGCGTCGCCGGTCGGATCGGTGGTGGCCGAAGCCGGGACCGCAACGGGCATCACCGCGGGTGACGGTGACGGCGCCGCGCTCCACACTGGTTGCGCGCACAACAGAACAGCCACTGCACTGCCTGCTACATACTGCGACCACTTCATTGCGTCTTGCCTCCGTTCGCGCTGCCCAGTGCTGCCCAGCGCCGCTGCTCCTCATCGATCGACTGCTCGAGCGTGCCCAGATCGTGACCGCTGACCGTATCCGGGATCGGATCGAGGCCGAGCGTCGCGAGCATCTGGCCATAGGCGTTTTCGAGTTCGCCGTAGCTCTGATAGAGACGCAGTTCCGACATCATCGCGCCGGTCGCGGCGCGAATTTCTTCGAGCTTGCCTTGCGCAGTGGCCTCGGTCGCGTTGTGGGTGTGCTCCAGAATCTGCTGATCGACGTCGTTCATCTGCTTGAGCAGATCGAACTGACGTTGTTTCGCCGCCAGTTCGCTGCGCGCGACGTGCACCTGTGTCAGCACCGCCATGCTCAACGCGAGCCGCTGCGTCTTCGCCACTTCCAGTTGCGCATCGGCCATGCCGCGGATGTTCTTCACGTTCAGCACGTTCAGGAGGTTCCAGCTCACGCTGATACCGGCCGCCCGCCACGCGTTGTAGACGAGGAAACTGTTGCTGTCGTAGTGCGTGCCGAGATCGAGTTCGATCCCCGGCAGCAGCTTGGCCATCGCCTTATGGGTTTCGTTGACGCTGATACGTTCGTTATAGCTCGCCTCCACCAGTTCCGGGCGACGCTCGAGCGCCGTCTCCTCCATCTGGTCGATCGGCATGTCGAAGCTTGGAGCGGCGAAATCGGTCGGCGGCGCCAGCGTGTAGTCCTTGCCCGGCTCGAGATTCATCAGCGAGGCGAGACGCGGCTTGGCCTCTTCAAGCTGATCGCGAATCTCTTCGAGCTGGCGCATCAGATCGAGCAGCGCATGCTGGTAGTTGAGCGTGTCGAGCGGCGAGCGCAGATTTTCGCGCTGCGCCTGGCGCGAGTCGTCGAGCGCCGCGCCGGCCTGCGCCAGCAGGGGCGCAATGCGGTCGCGCAATCGTTGCGCGCCGGTGGCCTGCCAATAGGCCTCGCGCACCTGTTGCATCATCAGTTGCACCACCTTGCGGCGGCGTTGTTCGAGCACCAGCACGTGATCCGCCTGCTCCTTCGCTTCGTAGTAACTCACGCCGAAGTCGAGCAGGTTCCATGAGAAGCCGAGGTCCGCGGTGCGGTCGTTCTTGTCCGTGGAGTACGACGGCGCCAGCGACTGCTCGTTGGTGAACACATCAGTCGAGGACGAGGCGAGCGGATGATTGCGTGTGGTATAGCCCGCTTGCGCGGTGAGCTTGGGCAGCAGATCGAAGTTCGAGAGGTCGAGCTGCTTTTGCGCAAGCGCTTCTTCCATCATCTTGAGGCGATGGTCGAGGTTGTAGCGGATCGCGCGTGCCATCGCTTCGTCGAGCGTAATCGGTCCGGTCACCGGCTGCTGTTGGGCAAACATCGAGGTGCGGTCGGCCTGTGCGGTCTGCACGCGCTCGGCGTCGGTGAAGGGCACAGGTTTGATCGAGCAGCCCGCCAGCCAAACGACGGCGAGCGACAGCGCAAGCAGCGCGGGACGCGGTGGGCGCACCGCAACGGACGAGGATTTCACTTCGGCGACTCTCTTTCTCAAAGTTATTGGAGTTCGGAATACGTGACGGCTCATGCGTTGCCTCGCGACGCGAGGGCCGCCGCCGGTGCAGGCGCAGTCGTCGCACGCGCCACGTGCAGCGTCGCGTGAGCCTGGGCGAACTGTTGCGCGAGCGACGGTTTGGCAAGCGGGACGGCAGCTTGCGGCGCGTGCTGGGTTGCGTGGCTGCGCTCGTGAGCGGGCGGCTCGCCGGCGCGTTGCCCCGCAGCGCCGCCGAAGTCGATCGCCACTTCGCGGCGCGTCTGATGGCCCGCGGCATCGTGCGTGACGATCGCGAAACGCAAGCCGCCCTGATTCGGCGGCACCTTGCCGCTCAGCACGCCTCGCACCGCGTCGTAATGCAGCCACGCGGGTAACGGGCGGCCGTCGGCGAGGCGCACGTCGACGTGGACGTCCGAGCCGATCGGCAGACCCTCGGCGGCGGACAGCATGGCCGGCAGCGAGACTGAGAACGCGTGGCTGGGCGGCACGGCCACGTGCACGGCGAGCTTCGGCAACTCGATGGATGGCGGCGTGAGATCGGGGGTGGGGATTGGCGCCATCGACGAGATGCCGGTGTCGCTCAGTACATTGGTTGTGTGCCCGCCGTCGCTCGTGAAGGTCGCTGTGAAGACAGCGGGCACGCCACCGAGCGCGGGCGCCGGCGCAAACGCGTCGAGTACGATCAGCGGATTGGAGATGCTGTCGCCGAGGTCGAGTGGGAACATCGGCAGCGACTCGGACACGTAGTCGCCAGGCTGCGTGGTGGGCGGCGTGGTCGTTGTAGCCTGCCCTCCGCTCCCCGTTTCGCTGAACGTCGAGGGCGGCGGTAGCGTCAAAGGCGTGGCGGGATGCGGGCCTTCTGTTACAGGTGGCGCGACAGTCGTCACCAGCGGCGTCGCCGCCACGTTCACCGTCGTCGTCACCGGCGCGCTGGTTTTATGCCCGTCGTTGACGCTGAAGCTGATCGTGCGGCTGCCGCCTGACGATTCTACCGCCGTGTCCGCATAGGTCACGGAAGACAGCGCCGCTTGCCATTGCGCGAGCGTCGTTGTTGACGCGGCAGACGAAGTGAGCGTCAAGACGCCTGTGGCGGCGTCGTAGGTTGCAGTGATGTCGCCCGTCGCGGCCGAGGGGTTAAAGGCAAGCACGTCGCTGCCCGCCACGAAGTGCCCCATGATCGAAACGGTTGCGGACGCAAGCGTCGCACTGCTGTCGCGATCGCTCACCGTGATGCCCGTATCGATCGTCACCGGCGTCGCCGCGCTGCCGCTCGCGATGAAGGTTGGGCCGTTGCCCGAGCCGGTTTTGACAACCGGTGTCTGGTCCGTATCCTGCACGTCAATGGTCTTGCTGCTGAGCGCGCTCGTCTGCATGACGTCGCTAATCGCAAACTCGACCGTGCGCTGCGCCGTGTTCGGCGTAATCGCGCTGTTGTCGTAGGTGACCGAACTCAAAGCCGCTTGCCACTGCGCGAGGCTCGCGGCGCTGCCGGACGAACTCAGGGTCAGCACGCCCGTCGATGCGTCGTACGTGCCCGTGATGTTACCCATCGAGGCGGCGTTATTGGTGAATGCCAGCACGTCTTCGCCGCTGTGAAAGCCACCCGCAATCGACACCGTCGCCGTCTCGATGTTTGCTTCCGGATCCGCCACGGTGATGCCTGGGTCAACCGCCACCGGCGTCGATGCAACGTTGTCGCCTGACGTGAAGGTGGTGGTGCTGGTATTGCTGGTCGTCACCGACGGCGTGGAATTCACCACGTCGACGGTCCGCGTAAGCGCCGCACTGTTCTCCACACCGTCGTTGACGGTAAACGAAATCACACGTGATCCCTGCGGCGCGGTATAGCTGCTGCTGGAAAACGACACAGCATCCAGTACCGCGTCCCATTGCGCGAGCGTCAGCGGTGCGCCGGATGCATTGAGCGTCAACACACCTGTCGTGGCGTTGTACGAAGCGGTGAGGTTGCCCATCGTCGCCGGGTCGATGTTCAGGGTCAGCGTGTCGCCCGTCTGCATACCGCTTGCGATCGAGACGGTCGCCGAGTCCAGCGTCGCGCTGCCGCGGTCCGACACGGTGATGCCGCTGTCGATCGCCAGCGGCGCGTGGCCGTCGAGATAGCTGACAGAGCCACCCGTCCCGCTCAAGACCGGCGTCTGATCGACATCGGTGACCGTCACGGCCTTGGTGCTGACCGCGCTGTCGTCGGTGCCGTCGTTGACGGTGAAACTGATCGTGCGGGTCGCGTTGTTCGGCGTCAGCGCCGTATCCGTGTACGTCACCGCCTCCAGCGCCGCCTGCCATTGCGCAACCGTCGCCGTGGCGCCCACGGAGGTCAGCGTCAGCACGCCGGTTGTCCCATCATACAAGCTGGTGATGTTGCCGAAGGTCGTCGCGCTCGTATTGTTGAACGCCAGCACGTCCTCGCCCGAATGGAAATTGCCGGTGATCGCGACAGTGCCGGAGGCCAGCGTCGTGTTGTCGGCATCGGAGACGGTCACGCCGGGGTCCACCGCGACCGGCGTCGAGGTCACGTTGTCGCCCGCGGTAAAGGACGTGCTGCCGCCCGAGGCCGTGACCACCGGCGCCTGGTCGACGTCCGTCACGGTAACGAGTTTGGTGGAGACGGCACTCGTCTCCGTGCCGTCGTTGACGGCAAAACTGATCGTCCGGGTCGCCGTGTTGGGTGTGGCCGCCAGATCGGTGTAGGTCACCGCGCGCAGCGCGGCCTGCCATTGGGCAATCGTCGCATCAGCGCCTGACGACTCCAGCGTCAGCACACCGGTGCCTGCGTTGTACGAGGCATTGATGTTGCCGTACAGCGTCGCGCTGGTATTGGTGAACGCCAGCACATCCTCGCTGCCGTGGAAGCCGTTCGTGATCGACACCGTGGCCAGGGAGAGCGTCGTGTTGTCCCGGTCCGATACGGTGATGCCGGTGTCGATCGCCACCGGCGTCGAGGTTGTGTTGTCGCCTTCCGTAAATGACGTGTTGCCGATCGAAGTGGTCACAATCGGCGTCTGGTCGACATCGGTCACCGTGACGGTCTTCGTGCCGACGTTGCTGTTGTCCGTGCCGTCGTTGACGCTAAAGGCGATCGTGCGGGTCGCGTTGTTCGGCGTCACCGCCGTATCCGTGTACGTCACCGCTTCCAGCGCAGCCTGCCATTGCGCGAGCGTCGCGGTGGCGCCCGCCGAGGTCAGCGAGAGCACGCCGGTGCCGGAAACGTATGAGGCGGTGATATTGCCGTACAACGTCGAACTGGTGTTGTTGAACGCCAGCACGTCCTCGCCCGAATGGAAATTGCCGGTGATCGCGACGGTCCCGGAAGCCAGCGTGATGTTGTCCAGATCGCTCACGGTGACGCCGCTGTCCACCACGACCGGTGTCGAAGCGGTGTCGTTGCCCGCGGTAAAGGACGTGCTGCCGCCCGAGGTCGTGAGGATCGGCGTCTGATCGGTATCGACCACCGTCACCGTACGCGTCGCCGCCGGACTATTCTCAGTGCCGTCGTTGACCGTGAAACTGATGGTGCGCGTCGCGTTGTTCGGCGTCACCGCGGTATCCGTGTAGGTCACCGACTCCAGCGCCGAGCGCCATTGCGCGAGGGTTGCGCCCCCTGCGGCCGTGAACGTCATCACACCCGTGCCGGCGTCATACGAACCGCTGATGTCGCCCATCGTCGTGCCGTTGTTGGTAAAGCCCAGCACGTCCTCGCCCGCATGGAAATTGCCGCTGATCGAGACCGTCGCCGAATCGAGCGTGGTGTGCCCCGCGTCGGACACGGTCAAGCCGGAATCGACCGTCACCGGCGTCGAGGCCGTATTGTCTCCGGCGACGAACGCAGCCGAACCTACGTCCGTAGTAACCAGCGGCACCGCGGTCAGGTTGACGGTTTCCATCACCGCTGCGCTGTTTTCGCTGCCATCGCTGATCTGCACCGACACACTGCGGGTGCCAGACGCCGTGTCGGGCGCGGAGAAATGCACGGCGTCAATGGCGGCGTCCCACTGCGCGGCCGTCGCAGTATCGCTGGCGGAGCTCAACGTCATCACGCCGGTCGCCGAGTTGTAGCTCCCCGTGATGTTGCCCATCGTCGAGCCGTTGTTCGTGAACGCGAGCTGATCGCCCGCCTGAAAGCCGGACGTGATCGATACGGTGGCCGACGGCAAGGTGCCGTTGTCGCGATCGCTAACGCTAACGCCGCTATACACGGACGTGCTGGCCGCGCCCGCCACGTAGCCCACACTGCCGCCGCTCGTGGTGAGTACCGGCGTCTGGTCGGTGTCGGTCACCGTGACGGTGCGGGTTGCGACGCTGCTGGAGTCGCCGTTGCTGTCGGTCAGACTGAAGCTGATGGTACGGGTCGTGGGACTGGGCGTGACCGCCGTGTCGGTGTAGGTCACCGATTCGAACGCGGCCTGCCATTCCGCCGTGGTCGCCGTGTTGCCCGCGGACGTCAGCGTCAGCACGCCCGTCGACGCACTGTACGAGCCGGTGATATTGCCCATCCCCGGACCGCTGTTGGTGAATCCCAACTGGTCTTCGCCGCTGTGAAAGCCGCCGGTGATGCTGACCGTGCCGCTGCCCGAGGTGGTCGCCGAGGTGTCGGTCACGCTGACGCCGCTGTCTACCGTTACCGGCGTCGACGTCACGTTGTCGCCGGCGACGAATGCGGCGCTGCCGGCGTCGGTCGTGATGGTCGGCCCGTCGATGCTGTACACCAGATGCCCGAGGTTCACAATCAGATCGCCGCCGACACCGGAAATCGTGATGCTATGCACCTCGTCGAACGCCGCATTGCTCGACGACAACGACACGGTCTGCGTGACGAAATCGCCATTCGAGACCAGCGTGACTTCGCCCGCCGTATTGCTGTCCGGAACGATCTCGACGTTGCCGTTCGCCACGATGTCGATGTCGAGGCTCTGGATGTTGAACGCCTTGCCGTTCGACATCGAGATGGTGATCGAGTTCACGCCGCCCTGCCCTTGCGCATCGAACGCGAGCGACTGGTCCCCGCTGTTTTCGTCGGCGAGCGCTTGCAGGTTGGGATCCGCCTGCACCTGCGTATCGTAGGACGTAGAGCCGGTGTTATAGGTGTAGGTCAGACCGTCGAGCGTAAACGAAGGCACCTCGCCGGAGTCGTAACTGACGTCGTCCGCGTTGGTGAAGTTCTCGATCGTCACGCCGAGCAGATGGTCGTAGCTCTGCTCGGCCGCGGCCGAGAGAATCACCGGCGTCGTCACCGTGCCGACCTGGTACTCAAGTGTCCAGTCGCCACCCACCGCGGCCGAACCGGTCGCGTCGGTCGAGGCGGCCACGTTCAGATGCGTGAGCGCGGCAATTTCCTGCACCAGCATCTGCCCGTCCGCATTCTGCGCGACGTCGCAACCATAGATCAGGAAGTCGCCGCCCGGCTTCATCAAGGCGCCGATCTGCGTGAGCTCGGCGCTGTACTTCGACAGATCGCCGGCGTCGAGCCAGACGTCGCCCGCCTGAATCTCGCCATCCGTGCCGTGCGAAATCAGGTGAATCGCGTCGACGCCCTTGTGCGTCTGCAGGTACTGCTCGATCTGCGCGAAGCCGTCGGTGTTCGCATTGAGCACAACGTACTGCGTCCCCGCCGGCAACCCGGCAATCAGCGCCTGATAGTCGACTACACTCGGATCGATAAACACCACCTGATGCGATACGGCCGGCGCCGCGTTGGCGACGGCGAGCTTCTGCTCGCGCACGCCGTTCGCCCCGACGAGCTTCACATCGTGCTCGGCCACCGGCTTCGGTGAGGCCGAACTGGTGGTGGCGGGATGCGCGTGGTCCGCTTCGACGCCATGCGGATGCGGATGTGCCGCAACCGCACCGACCGATGCGTCGTAGACCACACGCGGCTCGAGTGCGAGCAGCAGCGGCGCCGGTGCGACGACGGGAATCCTGCCTCCCCGCTCGACGCTCAGACGTTTCAGGATTTGCTTGACGAAGTCCATGACGAAACACTCCACCGGGCCGCCGCGTGGCCCTGCTAGGGGGCGCGCTTAACCGCGCGGCGGGAAAACACCGCTCAGCGCGATGATGAAAGTAATGCCCAGATACGGGTTACGCAGCGCGACCGGCGTGCTGCCGCCGGTGAGCCCGACCGTCACGGTGGGCGCCGGCCCCGTCACGGAAGCGTTGAACGGCGCCAGCGTGGTGTTCGCCGCGCTCGTGCTGTAGAGCGTTCCGGGACGGCCGCCCGCCGCGATCGGTCCAAGCACCGTGGTGTTGCCGGGCGTGGCGCCTTCGCCGGTGTTCGTGGTGGTGGCGGGTATGCTGATCGCCGCGCTCGCCGTCCCGCCGGTAGCCGTGGCCGTATGCGTGTGCGACGGCAACTGGTTGAGGGTCAGCGCGACGCTCTCGTTGCCGGAGAGCTCGCCTACCGTGATCGGCGAGAGACCATTGCCCGCACCCACGCCGACCGGCGAACGGCCTTGCAGATCCGGGAGCCCGAAGTTGGTCGTGCCGTTGCCGCCGTAAAACGTGCCGAGCAGCGCGAACAACGCGTTATTCTGGCTGATGGACATGAGTTGCCCCTGACAGAGGGCCCAGTTTTGCGGGGCGAAATTAAAACCGACCATGCGGATTTCGCCGAGATACGGATCGCTCATACATTTCTCCTGGAAACGCGGTGTTTGGACCGCAAGGAAACGGGCAACACCGGGAGAGTCATGGCGCGTCCGTCGAAGGGGATAGGGCGGGTTTCACGCAGTGCATCACCGCGCACAGCATGGCCGCGCCGCTTTCGGAAGGCCGCACCGGCGTGGCGAGCAAAGACCAGCTCGGCCCGTCGGGCGATTGCACCTGGTACACGTCTTGAGGAAGTTGCACGCCGGGCGGCAACTCGAAGAGCGCCGAATAGCAGACGTAGCTGTCGTCCATGGGAATGCCGGCCGGCGCACCGACAAGCTGCGCCTGAACCGCGTGCCCGCTCGCCGTCGTCAGGATAAAAGTGCGGCCGAGCGACTCCGTCAACTCGGCATGACCTGGTATTGCTGACACCCCGCCCCCCGGAAACGAAGCTGAAACGCGACCCTGTGCGTTCTTCAAATCGCTCGTATTTTTCGTTCTACTCTCTGCCCGTTACTCTGCCACCGCCTCGAACGGCGCAGCGGGCCGGCACATCAGTTCGTAAATGCCGTTCTCGCCGGTTTTCTCGAAACCCAATCTCCGGTACAGCGAACGCACCGGGTTGTCGCTCTCGACATACAACTGAGCAGCCATGCCCCGTTGCGCCGCCTGTCCGATCAGCGCGTGCATCAACCGCGTGCCGATGCGTCGGCCCCGGAAGGCGGGCAACAACGCGATATCCATCACGCGCAACCCGGCGTCTTGCCAGTCGTGATACAGCCGGCCGGCCGCCATCCCCTCGCACAGCACCACATCGAAACGCGCCTGCGGATAGTGCCGCCGGTAATAACGGTCCTGCATCGTGAACTGCTGTTCGAGCAGAACTGCGATTTCCTCACCGCTCAATCCCGAGCGTGCAAATTCATCAAGCCGTGTGCTGGTAAATACCGCCAGCAAAAACTCGCGGTCGGCATTCGTCGCGGCACGCAATTCGAGTGCTTCGGCTTCGCTTTCAAGCGCTGCCATGAACGAGTAGTCGAGGCCGGATGTAATGCTCACGAAAGCTATTTATCAATTGTGAGACGAATATGCGAACGCATCGTAGCCGGTAGTTATAAAGCTTGCAATCGATTGGCCTGACAAATGTGCTAAGGGATTACCCGCCTACCCTTAATAATTTTCAGCATTTATGGACAATGCCGGGCGGGCGGCAACAATGACCTTAACCCCTTGTCCTGCCGGCCTTCCGGCAGCGGGTCCGCAAAGGTTTGCGTTAAAACCGGGATCGCCTGAATCCGTGTCGCCATAGCTGACCGGTTCTTATTCGTATTGCGAGCCGGTATGCGACGTTTCGATTAAACGCTTTGGCTTTTTGACATCAATGTGACGTCTTTCATTTTTGTTTTGCTGAAAGCTCAAGCTTGAAATCGATTTTAAACGGATCGCACATAGCGACTCCCGCGCACCTCGACCGGACATGCGTGGGATATCATCTGAGAAATGCCCCGCGTCGACTGTTCCGATGACGCAGTCACGTCGTCGACCGTTCACATTTCCCGCGTTGCCATGTACGACACGTCCAAAGCCGCAGGCCCGGTCGCCCCGACCTCCCCCGCCGGATTCGCCGCTACACCTGGCCGGCACGGCATCGCCCCGCGTCTGTGGCAACTCGCGACGCTCGCCTGCGGCCTCCTGATCCTGCTCGGCGCCGTACTGGCCGGCGAGCAGTACGCCGCGCGCAGTATCGATGCCCGCGAGCGCTTGATCGGTAGCGAACTCGCCGCGTCGGTGGACCGCATCCTCAGCAGCGTCGTCTCGCGGCGCGAGCCCGAGTTGACCGCGCTCGCCGGGCGTCCCTGCGCGCAGGTCGAGCGTCAGTTGTCGGAGTTGCAGACCTATGTGACCTACGTGCGGGCGATCGCCCTCGTCGCGGACGGGCGCCTGTATTGCTCGTCCGGCCTCGGGGCGATCGACGTACCGCTGTCGGACTATCGGCACACGCCCGGCACACCCGTCAGCATCAAGCTTCTTCCCGGCACGCAGTTCCAGCCTGGGGTGCCTGTCCTCGTCATGTTCCATGCCACAAGCAATCGTCTCGGAGTGCTATACATCGTCGAAGGCGAATACATTGCCGACCTGCTCGCGCATGGCGTGCGCTACGGCGCGCGGCAGATCGCCGTGTCGATCGCGGACAACGGGCGTCTCGACGACCAGGGCAAGTTCGAGCCGGCCAGCGAGCCGCAGCCTGCCGACCTGAGCCGCGTGGCATCCGGCACATGGCCGCTCTCGATCGTGCTGTCCGCCTCGCCGGAGTTCGTCTCGCAGATGCGCTGGAAGTACGGGCTGCTGTTCGGCGGGATAGGCGTGCTGGTGAATGCGCTGCTCGCCGCGCTCTATCTCCTTACGTTCGCACCGCGCCGCCTGCTGCTCGCCGCAGTGCGGCGCGGCTTGCGGCAAGGCGAACTGTACGTCGTCTATCAGCCGATCGTCGACATCGCCAGCCGCGCGACGGTGGGGGTCGAAGCGCTGTTGCGCTGGCACCATCCCAAGTGGGGGAACATCAGTCCGGCCGTATTCATGATCGAAGTCGAGTCGAGCGCCCTGCTCGCCGATGTCACGCGCTTCACGCTGCGCACGGCCGCGGCGGAAATGAGCGCGCGCATGCCGGCACGGCCGCTGCGCATCGCCGTCAATATCGCGCCGCGCGATCTCGAACGAAAAGGCTTCGTGGCGGAAGTGCTGGCGGTGAACGATGCACTGCCCGAAGGTGTCAGCCTGGTGCTGGAGCTTACTGAGCGCTTTCTGCTGAACAAGAGTCCGAGGGTTATGGATATCTTCGAGACGCTCAAGGCGCGCGGCGTTCGCTTCGCCATCGACGACTTCGGCACGCAGCACAGCAACCTCGATCTGCTCAGCCGCTTTCCATTCGATTTCGTGAAGATCGACGGGCAATTCGTGGCGCAAGTGGATACGGGCGGTGCCGAACTGATCAAGGGCATCGTGTCCGTCGCGCGGCATTTTGGGCTCCTTGTGATCGCCGAGGGCGTGGAGACGGAGGCGCAGCATCGTGCTCTGCGCGACGCCGGCATACCGTTCGGCCAAGGTTACCTATACCAGCGGCCATTGCGGGCAAGCGAACTGGCAGAGAAGCAGAAGACGACCCTCTACGCGCATTCGTAGCCGCGTCACGCGGGACGCGGCTACCGCTGGCGCAACTTCGCAGCGACGCACAGCCACCCTACTGCACCGTGATGGTCGCCTTCATGTTCGGATGGATGCCGCAGAAAATCCTGTACACCCCCGGCTTATCGAACTTGAACTGGTAGGTCTCGTTCTGATCGAGCGCGGCGGAACGGAACAGCCCTGCGTCGTTGACCACCGTATGCGGTTCGCCATCGAGATTCTTCCAGGTCACCGTCGAGCCGGCTTTGACGGTCATCGCCATCGGCGAGAACATGAAGTTCTTGATCACGACGGCATTCGATTCCTCGGCCTGGGCAACCTGCAGGCCGGCCGAAGCCATCGTCAACAGCATCGCTCCGAGGGCGATTGAGAACGCACGTCGAATAGGATTACTTATCATAATTTGTGTACCTCTTCATGACATTTCAATGTGCCGACTCAGACGAGCGTAACGTCGTCCAGCGTCGTTTTGAGCGGATGGCGCGTGACCTTGATACTGGTGACGCCCAGCATCCGCGGTAGCTGATCGCTCGCCACCGTCAGCGGCATGGGGCCAGGCCCGTTGCCGGCGGTCGGTTGCGGATAAGCCGTGGAACGCGCCGTATGGAAGGTGATATTGCCCTCCACCTTCGACACGATCTGATGAATATGCCCATTGAGCACGGTGACCGAGCCGAAGCGTTTCAGATAGCTCATCGCCTGCCCCGCATCGCCGGTCCCCCAACCCCACGGCTCGTAAATCGTCCACATGGGCATATGCGCGAACACGACGATCGGCGTGCTCGACGAGCGGCCCTTCAGGTCGTTTTCCAACCACGCCAGCTGGTCGTCGCCAAGTCCGCCCAGGCCGTTCGGCTTGAAATGCATGACGTTCACGAGGCCAATAAAGTGCACGCCTTGATGGTCGAAGCTGTAATAGCCTTTGTTGTCCGACGCCGCGCCGAAACGATTGAAATACTCGGTGCCGGGGCCGTCGGTCACATCGTGCTCGCCCGGCACCGTATGCAACTCGGTGATATTCAGGCCCGACAGCAACTGGGAGGCCAGATCGAACTGCTCCGGTTTCGAGAGATGCGTGATATCGCCGGTGTGAATCGTCAGCGCGGGCTTGACCGGCATGGCGTTGACGAAGTCGATGGTCTGCTTGAGCGTACCCGCCACATCCGGGTTGGCTTCCTTGTTAAAGCCAATGTGGGTATCGCTGATCTGCAGGAACAGGGGCACGCCCGACACCGCGGAGGAATCTTTGGTGCTAGCGGCAAGCGCCAGTTCGACCGGCGTGAGAATACCGCCGGCGAGGACAAACACCGTGCCCACGCCGCCGAAAGCGAGGCACTTCAGCGCGCCGCGGCGCGACGGATCGGATGGAAGATCTGACGACATGGTCACCTCACGATTAAGGTCCAGGAGATGGGCCGCCGGATCATCCGATGGGATTCCTGAACAGATTCAATGAGGAGACTGCGACGTCGTGCGGTTTATTCCCCGCTTCACCGGAATTTTTTAGCGGGGCCCCGCTTAGCCGGCGCAAGTGCCCCGTGCGTGGCCCACGCTAGGAAGCGGGATGCGCACGCAGATCCGTAATGAAGCCATTGAGCTCGCTTTCACCGGCATCGGTAACGGCCCAGTAGTTCATCCCGGCGGCGCTCCAGTGCGCCAGGTGATAACCCTGCCGCTCATAGATATGCGGCGTCGTACCCGCCTCGCTGCCTGGCCACACATACAGATTGATCGGATGCAGCTTGTAGCGGTAGACCATCACCGCAACGGCACGCCCGTTCAGGTAATCGAGCCGGCCACCCACCAGCGGGTAGCCTTGCTGAGCGAGATCGACCACCGGCGGCGCAAAGTCGAGCTTGCCGTCGAACCACGGCTTGACCGTGTGGCGGTCCGTCGAAATCACGTCGTACAGGTGATCGAATTGCAACGAGCGCACATGACTGTCCACCAGTTCCTCGGTCAGACGCGTATCGCCGGACGGCATCGAAAGGTAGAGTCCCGCGCTCCAGGTCAGCGCCACCAGACTCACCGCCATCGCACCGAGCGGCGCCCAGCCGAGCGTGCCAACCGCGCTACCCGTGCCGCCCGCGCGGCCCTTGCCGCCAAGGCGGCCGGATCCGCCGAAGCTTGCGCCGAGGCGTTGCCACCACGAGCGCTGCACCGGCAGCGCCGCGCGGATGCGTGCCGCCAGTTCCGGCGGCGCGTCCATCCGCAAATCGTTCTGCCGCAACTGCGCGCTGACTTGACGCTGCTGCTCATAGGCACGCTTGCATTGCTCGCAGCCGGCCAGATGCCGCTCGAATTCGAGCGACTCGGACAAGCTCAGTTCCTCGTCGATATAGCCCGGCAGTAGTTCAAACGCCTGTTCGTGATCCATCACGCCCCCTCATCCGTCGGTGCGAGCAGCGTCGCCAGTTGCTGGCGGCCGCGCCCGAGGCGAGACATCACCGTGCCCATCGGGATGCCCACGATGACGGCGATTTCCTTGTATGACAATTCTTCCAGCTCGCGCAGCACCACCACCTCCCGGTATTCCAGACTCAAGCTGCGCAGCGCGTTGTGCACCCGCTTGCGGCTCTGGCTGCGAATCAGCGTCGCTTCAGGGCTGTCGTCCTGCCCGGCGCGATCGGTCTCGAGGCTATGCAGGTCTTCCTCGAACTCCGTCGTATTCGCGGCATGGCCCCGGTTCTGCTGATGCCAGGTGTAGAACGTGTTACGCACAATGCTCAATAACCAGGCGCGCGCATCCTCGCCGCGGAATCCGCCAAAGTAACGGAACGCGCGCAGATACGCCTCCTGGACGACGTCCTGGGCGTCCTGGTCGTTATGCGTCAGCCAACGCGCGACGTTGAACGCCGAATTCATATGCGGCAAGACGAGCGACTCGAAGCGCTTCGCGATGATTGGATCGGCCATTGTTGTATCCCGGCGGTAACCCCTCTCTGTGACCGACATTGAGCAGACCGTCCGCAGCGTGTTTTTATTCCCGGACGGTCGAATGGACCGCTACTCCCTTGCCCGGCGAGCGCTTTCCGTAACCGGCGCCCTTCCCGGCCAGTCATTGTGCCACCAGATCGGACCACCGCATCGGGCCACCGCAGCCCCCTGATCTAGCCGGATCAAAGCGGCCTTGCGCGTACCACATTGGTCTTTCTTGCGCGCCCCCACAGCAACCTCTGTAATAGAGCGTAAAAACAGGTAATCTCTCGGTTTTTCCTACAGTTGTGAAGCGGATGATCCGAGCGTTGGCGAGCCAGACAAAACCACAAACGGCGGCACAGACAAGGCCCAGCCATGCAGAACATCGCTTGCACTGCGCCGCTGCGCTGCTGCTGTTCGGACTGGCAACCTTCGTGCAATCCGCCCATGCAGCAGACGCGGCCTGTACGCCTCACGCCGGACCGGACGGCCGTCCCGCGGTCGGCCTCGTGCTGTCCGGCGGCGGCGCGCGCGGCTATGCGCACCTGGGCGTGCTGAAGGTGCTCGAAGAAAACCGCATCCCGATCGACTGTATCGCCGCCACCAGCATGGGCTCGGTGGTCGGCGGCCTGTACGCGAGCGGCATGACCGCGCAGGAAATGGAAACCCGGCTCGCGCAGGTCAATCTGGCCGACATCGCTTTCGACGTGGTCGAGCGCGCCGACCTGCCGCAGTCGCAACGCGAGGACGAGCAGCTCTACGCGAACAGCCTTGCGCTGGGTTTTAGCGGCAGCGGTTTCAGGCTGCCGGCCGGGCTCGTGCAAGGCAATCGTTTGCAGGCCTTGCTGCAGGACTGGACCGCAGCGATACCGGGCAACGCCTCGTTCAACCAGTTGCCCATCCCGTTTCGCGCGATCGCCACGGATCTGCAGACCGGCCAGAAGGTCGTGCTCGAAAACGGTTCGCTGCCGCAAGCCATCCGCGCCAGTATCGCGCTGCCGGGCCTGTTCGCGCCCACCGAGGTCGACGGCCGGACGCTGGTGGACGGCGGCCTCGTCAGCAACCTGCCCATCGAAACCGCTCACGACATGGGCGCGCAAGTGGTGATCGCAGTGGACATCGGCTCGCCGCTGCGCCCGCTCGACGCCCTCGCCTCGCCTGCCGACGTGATGCAGCAGATGATCGGCATCCTGATCCATCAGAACGTGGCGCGTCAGCGCGAACAGCTCGACGCCAATGACGTGCTGATCGAGCCGTCGCTCGGGCCGTTGAGCTTCACCGATTTCGCCAACGCCCCGCAGGCCATCGCCGCGGGCGAAGCCGCAGCACGCGCCGCATTGCCGAAGCTGCAGCATCTCGCGTTGTCGCCGGAACAGTATGCGGCGTGGCGCACCGCGCACATGACGCCGGTCGCCACGCCGGTGCGCATCACCCGCATCGAAGTGAAGTCGCACGGCGCGGTGCCGGAGAAGCGCATCGTCGAAGCGCTGCACGTGCACCCTGGCGACGTCTACGATCCAAAGGCGCTCGACAAGGACATGCTGGCGCTCACCACCGCGGGGGGCTTCGAAAGCGTGACGCAGCAACTGGTCACCGAGGGCGACCAGAACACGCTCGTCGTCGATGCCCGCGACAAACCGTGGGGGCCGAATTTCCTGCTGTTCGGGCTCGGCCTGTCGGCCAGTTCCTCGGACGAAGGCGGCTTCCGTCTGCATGTGGGCTATCGCCGGCCGTGGCTGACGTCGTCGGGGCTAGAAGGGCTCGTCGACGCCACCGTGGGTAGCGACATGCTCTCCTTCCACGGCGAATTGCGGCAACCGCTCTCGGATTCGTTTGGCTATTACGTCGCGCCGTATGTGGAATTCGAGCGCAGCTATGCGAATGTCTTCCAGGACGATCCATACATCAAGCTGACGCAGTACCAGCAGCAGACCGAGCGCGCCGGCCTCGACTTCGGACTGCCGCTCGCGAACCTGGGGGACTTCCGCGTGGGGGTAGCCTACGCGCACGGTTTCGCCTCGCCGCAATACAACGGCCAGTACTACGACGAAAACGGCAATCTGCAACTGGAATATCCCGACATCTACGGGCGCGAGTTCACGGCACGCGCGCGCCTTGTCATCGACCAGCTCGACGATCCTTTGTTTGCGCGCAAGGGTTATTACTTCGAGTTGCGCGCGGAACGGACGCTGTTCGCGCAGCCCCAGAACACCTTCACCGAGCTGTACGGCAAGGCGCTGGTGGCGGCGAGTTATGGGCGTCAAAGCGTGAACGCCAGCATCGAGGCCGGCAAGGACTTCCAGAACACCAACCCGGTCAATCCGTTCGGCTTCACGCTCGGCGGCTTCCAGCATCTGTCCGCCTATGCCGCCGATCAACTGGCCGGCAATTCGATGCTCTACGGCCAGGTCACGTACATGAACCAGCTGACGACGTTCACCGCGTCGCCTTTCCACGCGCTGTATGCAGGCCTGAGCCTCGAAGCCGGCAACGTGTGGGACGGCGATATCCAGTACGGCGGCGGCCCGCTCAAACGCAGCGTGACGTTCTTCACCAGCGTGACGAGTTCGTTCGGGCCGATCTACCTGGGTGTGGCGTTCGCGCCGGGTGGACGGAACAACTTCTATATCCAGCTCGGCCACACGTATTGAGGATTGAGCGGGCGTGTCCCGCCGCCGCTTACACCGTCCCCGCCGGCCAGCTGATTTCGAAGCGCGCGCCGGGTAGCGTCAGCGGGTCGGTCGCGGCAATCCGGCCTTTGTGGGCCCGCAGCACCTGTTGCGTGATGGCGAGGCCCAAGCCGTAGCCGCCGGTGTGGCGATCGAGCCGCACGAAGGCGTCGAAGATGTGCTCGCGCTGGTTTTCGGGCACACCGCTGCCGTCGTCCTCGACAAAGATCTCGACGTTACCGTGCCTCACAGCGAGACCCACCCGAATCTGCGTCCGCGCGTATTTGCTGGCGTTGCGCAGCAGGTTGCGCATCGCGTACGACATCAGGCGCTTGTCCATCACCACGCGCAGTGCAGGGTCGATCTCGACCTGCGGCACGATCTGCTTGTCGGTGTAGAGCAGCGAGGCGTCGTTGACCTGACCGTCGAACCAGCTCGCGAGTACGGTCGGCTCGAGGTTCGACTGCAGCGAACTGTATTCGAGCCGCGCGTAGGTCAGGCTCATGTCGATCAGCTCGTCGAGTTCCGTGACGTCCTGGTCGATGCTGGCGAGCGCACTGTCGTACTCGGCGGCAGAGGCCGGCTCGCGCAACACTTCCAGCGCAAAGCGCACCCGTGCGAGCGGCGTGCGCAGTTCGTGAGAGATGCCGTTGGTCAACTCGCGTTGCGCGGCGATCAGCCGTTCCATCCGCTCGGCGAGCGCATTGAGCGTGCGCGCCAGCGGTCCGATGATCGTGCTATACGATTCGCGTGCCCGTGTGTTGAAACGGCCGCCGGTGAAATCGATGGCGCGCTCGCGGACCATCACCAGATCGACCCACACCGGACGCATCCAGCGATACGCGACCACCGCCGGCGCGCCAAACACCACAAGCAAAACCGGTACGACGCCGCCCGGCAACGCCGTAAAACCCTGCCAGACGACAGCGGCCGTCAGTTCCAACGACAAACCAAGCAACGGAATCACGGCCACCAGCAACGCGAGGCTCAGCAGACGCAGATAGGCCCGCACATAGAGGCGCGACCAGCTCGGCATGCGGTCGGCGCGCGTGTCGGTCCAGGAACGCCGGAAGTGCAGCCAGCGCCATTTGCAATAGCGGAAAACGGAGAGTTTTTGCGCAGTAGGGTTCATGGTCACGAACATCGGGGAAAAATGCGCGCCGGCCGCAAGAGGTCGTGCAGCCCGTCAAGTTCGTTTGGCCCGCGCGCGGCTTACGTTAGCACATGGGGACGCTGAAGGAACGCGAGCGTGCGGTCGGCAACGGTATTGCGCTCGTTGTCGAGCGTGATCATGTGATAGCTGTCGGTCAGGCGCACCAGCGTGACGTCGCGGCTGCCGAGGTGCTCGCAGACGAATTCGGCGGAGCGAATGCTGGTGACCTCATCCTCCTCCGAATGCATCACCAGCGTTTCGCAGGCGACGCGCGGCAGCGCACGTTTGACGGCAAAGCGCATCCAGTCCACCTGAGCGATCGCGGCAAGCGGCACGTACGGATAGTGGACCCCGCTGCCCTTTTGCAGCGCGCGGCGGATCAGGTTGCGAATGCGGTCGTTCTTGATGCCGAACGGCTCGCCCTCCGGCACGCGAATCAGATGACGCAGGCCCGGCACGCAATACATCAGGTAACGCAGCGGGCGCAGACGCGAGCCGCCCCAGCCGTCGAGGAAGAGCGGCGGCGACAGCAGGATCAGCCGGCCATGCGTCATCCGTTCACGCGCGCTCAGCATTACGGCGAGCAAGGCGCCCATCGAAATGCCGGCGACGTCGACCCGTTCATAGCGCGTGATCAGCTCGCGATACGTGCGGCTCAGCAACTGCATGTAGTCGCGCAGGCTCACGCCGCTCAACTGATCGGGACGCGAGCCGTGCCCAGGCAGCGACGGCAGATACACGTCGCAGCCGATCTGCTCGAATTTGCGGTCAAGCGAACCGAAGTCGTGACGTGTGCCGCCCAAGCCGTGAATCATCAGCACTGCATGTTTGGAAAGCGGTAAGGCGCGGGCGGACATGACGCAAGCTCGTAAGTGAACAAGCCTGCGATACTAGCCACGCGACGCGCGCGCGACTGTAGATTTGAGATAACTCCCGTGGAGTTTTGTCGGCGCACAACGGGCGGCCCGGAGGGCGGGCTGTCAGACAACGGTCAAGAGCCAAGGGCCAACAGCAAACGGCCGATGCCTATTCCCAGGCCACTTTGCTGAACTGATAACCCTTGCCGCGCACGGTCTTGATCCGCTGCGGGGTACCCGAATCGTCGTGCAGCTTGCGGCGCAGCTTTGAAATGCCGCCGTCGATGGTGCGGTCGAGTCCGTCGAATTCGATGCCGCGCAATTGCCGCATCAGGTCGTCGCGGCTCACCACTTCGCCCGCGCAACTGACGAGCGCCCACAGCAGGTCGAATTCAGCAGAGGTCAGATCCGGGCGGCTGCCGTCCGGCAACGTCACCGTGCGCGTGGCGCGGTTGATCTCGAACTTGCCGAAGGTATAGCGCTCCGGCTGGCCGGCGATTTCCACGCCGCGTCCCGCCACGCGGCGCAACTGCGCCTTGATCCGCGCGAGCAGGACACGCGGCTCGACCGGCTTATGGACGTAATCGTCCGCGCCGAATTCGAGGCCCAGCACTTCGTCGAACTGTTCGTCGCGCGCGGTCACCATGATGATCACGCCGTCGAATTGCTCGCGCGCTTCCCGGCAGATCTGGAAACCGTCCTTGCCCGGCAGGTTGACGTCGAGAATCACCAGATCCGGCTGACGCTTGAGGATGGCCGGCACCGCGTCGTTACCGTTCAGCACCACCTCGACTTCATAGTCGTGTTTGCGCAGATAGCCCGCAACCAGGGCGGACAGGCGATTATCGTCTTCGACGAGCAGGATGCGGAAAGCCATGAGGGAATCGTCTGGAACTGACAGGGTTTCGATACCGGCACGCGGCGCACGCCACGTAGCCCCCGGCGCCTCGCAGCATAGCGGATGGCGCCACACGCACCGAAATTAGACGACAAAACTCGACAATTCACCAGTCAATTCGACGCGGCGGCACGACGCGGCGGATCGCTCATTGGCCGCAACTGCTGCCTGAAACGGCGCGGATTTCTGGTTGACAAGCTCGCTGCCGCCAGACAAACTCAGATCCATGCTGACCCACGCCTTCATCGCCATCGCGATTAATACCCCAATGCACGCCATTCATGGCGGGCGTTTGGGAGCGTGTGCGCGTTAGCAGTCTGAACCTGCAAAACAAGTCCCAAAGGCCCCGCCGGAAACGGAAGGGGCCTTTTGCTTTATGAGGCGTCTCCGTCTGCCGGCTCGATGACGGAGAGCAAGATGGTTGACGCAAGCCCGCAGTGCATGGATGAAGAGTCCGGTCGATACACCGGTGTGCAAGACGAGCGACTACCCAGAGTAGTGGTGCATGTGGTCGTCACACCCGGCGCGACGTTTTCATGGCGCGTGAATGCCGCCACCGAATTGAGCGTGAACGGCGCACGGATCTGGCTCACACGCAGCCAATCCCCTTACGACTACTGGTTGACGCCGGGCAATTCGCTGCGCCTGAAGCGCGGCGAACGCCTGTGGGTCAGCACCGATGGCGACGCGCCGGCGCACCTCGCATTGAGCAGCCGTCTGCCGGTGCGGCGAGGGGTGGTGAGCCGGTGGCTGGCGCGCGTGGCGTGGCTCGGCTTCGACCGGATGGCGGCGCGCACGCCGTGAGCGGCGCCTGAATGACAAACACCCCTGCGCGCAGGAGTGTTTGTCGACGCTTACTATTTTTAGCCGGACCGCAAGGCTCACCGCATAGCGTTACTGCGTCGCCTCGTCCTGCGGCGTAATCTGCACCGCTGCCGCCGAGACGAACACCGCGTGAACCGTATCGCCCACCTTCACGCCCTTGAGATCGACGTCCGGTCCGACCTGCAGCGTCTGGGTTTGCGCAGCGCCGCGCAGCGTTACGAGGCCCTTCTTGTGGTCGATTTTCTGCACGGTGGCGAGCACTTCGATCTGCCGCGCCGTTTCGAAGCCGCCCGACGCCGGCGCATAGACCTGCGTATCGACGCGCGAACGGATGCCCTTGTTGCCGCCCGTCACCTTGTCCGCCTTCACGAGCAAGGCGTTCTTATAGAGGACGTCGACCCGGTCGCCGACCTTGAGCTTGTCGAACCCGGCCACTTCCTGGCTGACCATCAGGGTGACAACGTTGCCGGCCGGCCCTTGCAGGGTCACCGTGCGTACGCCCGGATCGATACCGACGATCTCCGCCTTCACATGCACCGGATCCACCACGCTGACCACGCCGCGTGTGGCGTCCGAGAGCGTGTTCTGCGCCCACACGGGTTGCGCGGCGGCCGCCGCCAGCAACAGAGCGACTCCAATCGTGGCTGCTTTCATTGATGCTCTCCTTGAAATGGTTTGATCCAGCGCTGCGGCAACGTAAATAATGAATTGCCGATATGCAGCATCATTGAATTAAACAAGTCTTTTCAGACGAAGGATTCAAATAACACCAGCGGGACGATTGTACATGGCGCGCCGAAAATCGCGCTGACCTAAATCAGGGGTTTTTAAATCACTATAGAAGAACTGTTGTGCGGCGACTTGGCCTCTGGGCGCCTATGGCATAGGAAGGCTGCATCCGCGATGCAATTGGCATTGAACTCTTGCGAAATATTCGATACCCCCCTCATTCCATCCTTATTATTTACATTTTTATCAGATCACAGATAAAAACGCATGGATTTTTTCACAAATCTATTGGTATAAAATTATCGGCCCAGACAGCAATGTCTGAAACGAAAAAAGCCCCATTCGCCAGGGAATGGGGCTTTGGCTCTTCTCTACACTATTGCGGCGAATGGCCGCGTTGTTCTACGCCACGCCGCAAAATTCAAACGCGTTCGATCGCGATCGCAATGCCCTGGCCGACACCGATGCACATCGTGCACAAAGCGAAACGCCCTTGCGTACGGTGCAGTTGATACATCGCCGTGGTCACGAGCCGCGCGCCGCTCATGCCGAGCGGGTGACCCAGCGCAATCGCGCCGCCATTCGGGTTCACGCGAGCGTCGTCGTCCGCGACACCGAGTGCGCGCAACACCGCCAGCCCCTGCGAAGCGAACGCCTCGTTCAACTCGATCACATCGAACTGGTCGATGGTCATGTTCAGGCGAGCCAGCAGCTTTTGCGTGGCCGGCGCCGGGCCGATCCCCATCACGCGCGGCGCGACGCCGGCGGTGGCGATGCCGAGCACGCGTGCCCGCGGCGTCAGGCCAAAGCGCTTCGCCGTCGCTTCGTTGGCGAGCAGCAGTGCGGCCGCGCCGTCGTTCACGCCCGAAGCGTTGCCCGCCGTCACCGTGCCGTCCGCGCGCACCACGCCCTTCAGCTTGGCGAGCGCCTCGAGACTGGTTTCGCGCGGGTGTTCGTCTTGCGACACCACCAGCGGATCGCCCTTCTTCTGCGGGATCGTCACGGAGACGATCTCCTGCGCGAGCGTGCCGTCGCGCTGCGCACGTGCCGCCTTCTGCTGGCTGCGCAGCGCAAACGCGTCCTGATCGGCACGGCTCACCTTGTAGTCGGTCGCGACGTTTTCGCCAGTCTCCGGCATCGAATCGACGCCGTACAGTTGCTTCATCAACGGATTGACGAAACGCCAGCCAATCGTCGTGTCGAAGATGTCGGCCTGGCGCGAAAACGCGCTGGTGGCCTTGCCCATCACGAACGGCGCACGGCTCATGCTTTCGACGCCGCCAGCCAGCATCAACGCCGCCTCGCCGGACTTGATCGCGCGCGCGGCAATGCCCACGGCGTCCATGCCCGAACCGCACAGACGATTAACCGTGGAGCCCGGCACGGCCTGCGGCAAGCCCGCGAGCAGCAGCGACATGCGCGCAACGTTGCGGTTGTCCTCGCCGGCCTGGTTGGCACAGCCGTAGATCACGTCGTCGATAGCGCTCCAGTCGACGTCCTTGTTACGCTCCATCAGCGCCTTGAGCGGCACCGCGCCCAGGTCGTCGGCGCGCACCGACGACAACGAACCCGCATAGCGGCCGATCGGCGTGCGAATCGCGTCGCACAGGAAAGCTTCAGTCATGTGATGTCTCCAGTTGGATGCTGCGCCGCTTGCGTACTCCACGAACCGGCGCGCGGCCGCCGCGTTGCGCAGCACAGCCGGCTTGCCCGGTCACGCCGTCACGGCGAGCGGAAGGGATATCCGGAGCCCATGCCACTGCCAAACGCAGGCCAAAACGCAGGCCCAAACGCGGACGCCGTGCAGCCCAGGCAGAATAACAGCGAATGGTGGCCGGTTGGCTCCAAATTGTTCTACATACGAACAATGGATCGTATATCGAACATTCAGCCATGATAATAGGCGTGGCCCGGAAAGCGTGTCAAGCGCGCCGCGCCGCCGTCAGGGAAATACCTGGAAGGGAAAAGGACCGCCGCAAGCCTGAACGCAAGGGCTGCGGCGGCTTGCGCGCCGCCGGTCCGCCGTTAAACGGCTTGGGACCGGTCAAGGCAAGGAACGTCTGAGGAATGCGGGACCGCCCGGCTCAAACAGGTTGAATGTGCTCGTCTTCGATGTAACTGCGGATCACGTCCGCGAAGCTTTTCTCGCCCGACAGACCGAGCTGCTCCGCGCGCGTCGTATCCCAACGGCCGGGCCAGCTACCGACGATCTTCTCGATGCGCGGATCCGGCTGCCACTGGATACGCTTGACCACCGCCTCGCCCGCGACTTCGCGCAGCGCGGCCACCATCTCGTCGACGCTCACCGAAATGCCTGGCAGATTCAGCGCGCGCTGGTGGCCGAGCGCGGCGGCGTCGAGTTCGAGCCCGGCAATCAGGCAAGCGATCGCCTGACGCGGCGACAACAGCCACAGCCGCGTGCCGCCCGTCACCGGACAGACCGCGGCCTCGCCATTGAGCGGCTCGCGAATGATGCCGCTCGCAAACGACGAAGCCGCCGCATTCGGCTTGCCGGGTCGCACGCTGATGGTGGGCAGGCGCAACACCCGCCCATCGACGAAACCGCGCCGCGTGTAGTCGTTCAGCAGCAGTTCGGCGATCGCCTTTTGCGTGCCGTACGACGACTGCGGATTCAGCGCCGTGTCGTTGCGCACCACGTCCGGCATGTCGCCGCCGTAGACCGCAACCGAACTCGTAAACACGACCCGCGGCCGATGCCCGCGCAGCCGGCATGTTTCGAGCAGCAGGCGCGAGGCATCGAGATTGATCCGCATGCCGAGCTCGAAATCCGCTTCCGCCTGACCGCTGACGATCGCGGCCAGATGGAAGATGACCGAAGTCCGCTCGTCGATCACACGTTCGAGCACGCTGCGCTCGGCGATGTCGCCCACTTCGGCGCGAACCCGGCTGTCGCTGAAGCCGCTCGCCGCGACGACGTCCAGCAACACGAGTTCGGTAATCTTCTGCGGCTGGCCGTCCGGTCCCTTCAGTTCGCCGCGCGCCAGCAGTTCACGTGCGAGACGCTGGCCGAGAAACCCCGCGCCGCCGGTGATCAATACTTTCATGATGTCCGTTGTCCTTAATCGTTGCCAGTCGTTGCTGCCTGTCTTCAACCCTGTCCGTGCATGGCCGATTGCCTGGCATGCCTCAATGATTTGGAATTCAAGCGTCCTGCTGGAGATAGGGCTTGAGCCAACCCAGACCTGCCGACGTCCCCGCCCGCGGCCGGTATTCGCAGCCAATCCAGCCGTCGTAGCCGAGCGTGTCGATCAGATCGAACAGGTACGGGTAGTTCAGTTCGCCGAGATCCGGCTCATGCCGCTCGGGCACACCGGCAATCTGGATGTGGCCGATGCCCGCCATATCGCGTTTCAGCTTGACCGCGAGATCGCCCTCGACGATCTGGCAGTGATAGCAATCGAATTGCACCTTCAGGTTCGGTGCGCCCACTTCGGCGCAGATGGTCTGCGCATCGTCCTGGCGATTGAGAAAGAAGCCAGGGATATCGCGCGTGTTGATCGGCTCGATCACCACGGTGATGCCGTCAGCCTGCGCGGTTTGCGCGGCGTACGCCAGGTTGCGCAGATACACCTCGCGATGCTGCTCGCGCGACTGCCCCGCCGCAATCAGGCCGGCCATCACATGTAGCTTGCGGTTGCCCAGTTGGCGCGTGTAGTCGAGCGCGGTGTCGATGCTGCGGCGGAACTCGTCTTCGCGGCCCGGCAGCGAGGCGATGCCGCGCTCGCCCGCCGCCCAGTCGCCCGGCGGCGCGTTGAAGAGTGCCTGGGTCAGGCCGTGGCCGGCGAGCCGATCTTTGAGCGCCGCAGCCGGAAAATCGTAGGGGAACAGAAACTCCACGGCTTTGAAGCCGTCTTGCGCCGCGGCGGCAAAACGCTCGAGAAAGCCGTGCTCGTTGTACATCATGGTCAGGTTGGCAGCGAAGCGAGGCATTGCAACAACTCCTTTTACTATTGAACTGCCAGCCGCCCTACGCGCGCTGGCAGACGGGCCGGGACAGGCCCAATCTATCGGTTGACGAGTCTGGCCGGCGTCAACCACACGGCGAGTGCGCCGATCACCAGCATGCCGGCCAGCACATACATACCGGACTGCGTGCTGTGGGTCAGGTCCTTCAGATAGCCGATCATGTACGGGCTCGCGAAACCTGCCAGATTGCCGATCGAATTGATGATGGCGATACCGGCCGCCGCTGTGGCGCCCGACATGAACGCCGTCGGCAACGACCAGAACAGCGGCGCACAGGTCAGCACGCCCGCCGCCGCGAGCGACAGGAACGCAATCGACACCGCCGTATTGTGGGCAAACGAGGCAGCTACCGTAAAGCCGATCGCGCCGCACAGCGCCGGCCCGATCAGATGCCAGCGACGCTCGCGCCGCCGGTCCGAGCTATGGCCCATGATGTTCATCACGACAATCGCCACGAGGAAGGGAATCGCGCTCAGCAAGCCGATGTTGAACGCCCCCGTCACACCCGTTGATTTCACCAGCGTGGGCATCCAGAACGTCAAGCCATATTGGCCGGTGACGAACGCGAAGTAGATGAGCGACATCCACCACGTGCGCGGGTCGCGAAACACCCCGGCAACCGAATGCGTGCGGGTCTTCTCCTGCTGCTGTGCGCAGATGTCGTCGGTCAGCAGGCGCTTTTCGCGCTCGCTGAGCCATTTGGCGTTGGCGATGCCGTTGTCGAGGTACAGGATCGTCGCAATGCCGATCGCGATAGCGGGAATCGCTTCGATCAGGAACATCCATTGCCAGCCTGCCAGGCCCTGGTTGTTGTGAAACGACTGCATGATCCAGCCGGAGAGCGGATTGCCGAAAATGCCCGAAACCGGAATCGCCGACATGAACACCGCGATGATCTTCGCGCGCCGATGCGACGGGAACCAGTAAGTCAGATACAGGATCACGCCCGGATAAAAACCGGCTTCGGCGAGGCCGAGCAGGAAGCGCAGAATGTAGAACTGCGCAGGAGTCTTGACGAATACGAATACCGCCGAAAGAAGGCCCCACGTGATCATGATCCGCGCAATCCAGATACGGGCGCCGAGCTTGTGCATCAGGATGTTGCTCGGCAACTCGAACAGGAAGTAGCCGATGAAGAACACGCCGGCGCCGAGGCCGAATACCGTTTCGCTGAAGGCGAGATCCGTCGACATCTGCAGCTTGGCGAAGCCGACGTTGACCCGGTCGAGATACGCGACCACGTAGCACAGCATCAGGAACGGCACGATGCGCCAGAACACCTTCCTGTAGGTGCGTTCGACTTCGGCCGCGCCGGGTTGTCCGGCTGCCGCTGCGGCCTGTGCAGCGAGGCCATCGGGACCGAGTGAAGCCGCCTCGTAAGAACTCATGCCTTGTCTCCTTTGATGATGGGCCGGCGACGGTATGCCTGCGGCAGCCGTCGGGCTTTATGGGTATCCACCGTGCCGCGGCGCCTGGGGTCAAACGCTGCGGCGTCGTTCACCAGCGCGCGCCGAATACGGTGCGCAACTCTTCCAGCGCCGCTTCGTCGAGCGGCGCCGGTTTTGGGTTCGTCATCAGCCACAACCGCGCGGTCTCCTCGAGCTCTTCGAGCGCATACGATGCCTGCGCCACCGAACGCTCCCACACCACTGGCCCAAGCCGCTCCAGCAGCACGCCGCGCACGCTGTCCGCCAGCGCCGCGATCTGCTCCGCCACTTGCGGGTCGCCCGGGCGCCGGTAGCGGATCAGCGGAATGTGGCCGACCTTCATCACGTAGTACGGGGTGATCGGCGGCAGCACGTCAGCCTCGCTCCACACGCCGGCCAACGTGAGGGCGACCAGATGCGTCGAATGGGTGTGCACGATGCCGCGCGTTTGCGCGTTGCGCGCGTAGATGCCGCGATGCAAGGTCAGCGTCTTCGACGGCTTGCCGCCCGATACCGCGTTGCCCGCCAGATCGACCTTGGCGATCTCGGCCGGATCGAGCCGGCCGAGGCAGGCGTCGGTGGGGGTGATCAGCCAGCCGTCGTCGAGACGGGCGCTGATATTGCCGGCGCTGCCCACCGTATAGCCGCGTTGATACAAACTCGCGCCGGTGCTGCAAATCTCCTCGCGAATCCTGGCTTCGTCGCCGCTATGGATTGCCAAGCTCATGATGCCGTCCCGTCGAGATGGCGCAGCGCTTTGGCGAAAAAGTCCGTCGCGCCGAAGTTGCCGGACTTGAGTGCGAGTGCAAGCGGGATGTCACCGGTGGTTGCGGTCGCCGGCACGCCCGGGTCGATCTGCGCGCCGATGCGCAACGTTTGCACATCGAGCGCCTGAACTACCGCACCGGAGGTCTCTCCGCCCGCCACCACGAACTTGCGCACGCCCAGTTCACGCAAGCCGCGTGCGATCGCCGCCAGCGTACCTTCGACCAGGTGTCCCGCCTGTTCGACGCCGAGTTCGCGCTGCACCGCCTTGACCTCGTCGGGCGTCGCGGTGGCGTAGATCAGCACCGGCTGCCGGGCGCCGAAGTGCTCGCGCGCAAACGCGAGCGCCTGTTCGACCACCGGTTCGCCGCGCGCGGCCGCCAGCGGGTCGATCCGGAATGCGGGCCGGCTTTCGCGCCAGACCGCCACCTGGGCGTTGGTCGCTTTCGACGCACTGCCCGCAAGGACGACCGACAGGCCCTCAACCCGCGGCAACTGACCCGCGTCTGCCGTTCCAGAGAGCAAACCGGCACGGCGGAAATTCGCCGGCAAGCCGAGTGCGACGCCGGAGCCGCCCGTGATCAGCTTGAGATTCGCGCAGGCCTCGCCGAGCGTGTGCAGGTCGGCATCGGACAGTGCGTCGGCAATCGCCATGCGCACGCCGTCGCGCCGCAACGCGTCGAAACGCTCACGCACCGTGGCCGCGCCCTGCGCCACGCTGTCGTAACGCACCAGCCCCACCTTCGATGCCGTCTGCCGCTGCAGGACGCGCACGAGGTTTGCGTCCTTCATGGGCGTGAGCGGATGGTTCTCCATGCCCGACTCGTTGAGCAGCACATCGCCGACGAACAGGTGGCCGCGATAGATCGTGCGCCCGTTTTCCGGGAACGCTGGACAGGCGATCGTGAAGGCCTCGGCGCTGACATCACGCTCTTCGCCGGCGCCCACGCCAAGGTCCAATCCCGAAAGCGCATCGAGCAACGCATCCGCAACCGGGCCGATGTTGCCCGCCTCCGTCGAATCGAAAGTCGAGCAGTACTTGAAGAAGAACTGACGGCATCCTTGCGCGCGCAACCAGTCGAGCGCCGCAAGCGATTGCGTCACCGCGTCCGCAGCCGGGATGGTGCGCGATTTCAGCGCCACCACCAGCGCATCGGCCTCGACCGGTTCGTCGGAAGCCGGCACGCCGATGGTCTGAACCGTGCGCATGCCGCCGCGCACCAGCATGTTGGCGAGGTCCGTGGCGCCGGTGAAGTCGTCGGCAATGCAGCCCAGCAGCGGGCGCGCAGATGAAGTCGTCATGGCGGCGCTCCGGCTAGGATTTCGCCGCCGGCACGTCGATGCCGGGGAAAATCTTGATGACCGCCGAGTCGTCTTCCCCGCCGTGCCCTGCCGACGAGGCCATCATGAACATCTGATGCGCCGCCGCCGAAAGCGGCAACGGGAATTTCGAACGGCGCGCGGTATCGAGCACGAGGCCGAGATCCTTGACGAAGATATCGACCGCCGAGAGCGGCGTGTAATCGCCCTTGAGAATGTGCGGCACGCGGTTTTCGAACATCCACGAATTGCCGGCGCTGTGCGTGATCACGTCGTACAGCGATTCGGCGTCGACGCCCTCGCGCAGGCCGAGCGCCATCGCTTCCGCGGCGGCCGCGATGTGCACGCCCGCCAGCAACTGGTTGATGATCTTCACTTTCGAGCCGATGCCATGCACGGCGCCCAGCCGGTAAACCTTGCCGGCCATGCCGGCCAGCACATCCTCGCAGGCGGCGTAGGCGGCGGCCGGACCCGAGGTCATCATGGTCATCTCGCCGGAGGCGGCACGCGCCGCGCCACCGGAGACGGGTGCGTCGAGCATCTGCAGACCGGCTGCCTCGATGCGCCGGCCGAGTTCGATGGCGAAGTCAGGCGAGACGGTTGCGCTCGCAACCACCACGCTGCCCGGCTTCATGCTGGCCACCGCGCCCTGCGCGCCGAACAGCACCGCTTCGGTCTGCGCCGCATTGACCACCAGCGTGACGACGACCTCGCATTGCGCGCCCAGTTCAGCCGGACTCGCACAGGCGATGCCGCCGTCCGCCGCGAAACTCTCCAGCACGGCCGCGCGCAGATCGCACGCATGCACCCGAAACCCTGCCCGCAGCAACGAGCGGGCGACGCCCAGCCCCATTGCGCCGAGGCCGATGACTCCAACATTTCTGGACATGCTCTACTCCGGATGAAATTCGTAGGTTCGACGTAGCGGTTACCGCGTTGCCACGCTGCCACGCCGCCGCCGGCAAGGCACGCGGGCCCAGCCCGGCTCAAACGCCTCGCGGCTTCAGCAAATGCCGGCTTCCGCCAGACGGCGTGCCGCGTTGTACATGTGGGTGCGGGCGGCGTTGCGCGCTTCCATCGGATCGCCCGCGCGGATTGCGGCGACGATCGCCGCATGCTCGTCGCGCACCTGGCGCGAGAAGTCCTCGCGCAACGCTTCGTTGCGGCGCGTGACGACGGTCCCCGCTTCGAGGTACTGATTCAGGAACGTCAGCGTCTTGAGGAAATACGGATTGCCCGTGGCCACGGCAATCGCGCGATGAAACGCCACGTCCTCGGCGACGCCGTCGTGGCCTTCGGCGACGGCCTCGTCGATCCTGGCGAGCGCGGCGTCGATCGACACCATGTCGGCATCGCTGCGCCGCATCGCGGCTTCGGACGCCACCTCGGCCTCGATTGCCCGGCGCAGCGCGAGGATCTGCAGCACCGAGCCGGCTTCGACCGCTTCCGCGTAATCGATGCGCAGCGGCCGGATCGCACCGTGCGCGGCGATAAACACCCCGCTGCCCTGACGCGGCTCTACCACGCCCTCGTTCTTCAGGCGCGAAATCGCCTCGCGGATCACCGTGCGGCTGACGCCGAACTGCTCGGCCAGCACGGCTTCGGTCGGCAGCTTGCCGCCGCGCGCAAAGGTGCCCTTGTCGATCTGCTTGAGCAACTGTTGCGCGACCGTGTCGCTGAGTGCGCGGGCGGGGATCTTCTCGAACATGCGGCTCTCAATTGATCATGTGATCGGGTCATCATACAAATTTCAATCGCGTTCGGCATCCACGAAAACCCTGGTTATGGCGTACGCTCTCTCGTCAAGCGAATCGTCGCGGGGCCGAAATACGTGCAGAGGCCTTGTCGGACCGAGGCTTCACGCAGGCGACAAAATCGGCGAGGTTGGCGAAACGCGGGGCATAAGCTATCTTCACGGCTTTCTGCGCCGGCGGCGCGCCCCGTTACCCCGTGCATTCCTGAAGAGGCCCATGAGCAAAGCCCCGCAAGCGTCCCCTGCCGATCCGGCCAGCGCCCCCGAGGCAATGGACGCGCCGGACAAACCGGGTGATTCCTACGTGCAGTCGTTCGCACGGGGTCTCGCGGTGATCCGTGCGTTCAACGCGGAGCGTCCCGAGCAGACGCTCACCGACGTCGCCGCCGCCACCGGCCTCACGCGAGCGGGGGCACGGCGCATTCTGCTGACCTTGCAGACCTTGGGTTATGTCGAAGCGGAGGGGCGTCTGTTCCGCCTCACGCCCAAGATTCTCGATCTTGGCTTCGCCTATCTGACCTCGATGCCGTTCTGGAATCTCGCCGAACCGGTGATGGAAGAGCTCTCGGCGCAGGTCCACGAAAGCGTGTCGGCGGCCGTGCTCGACCGCACCGAGATCGTCTATGTGCTGCGCGTGCCGACTCACAAGATCATGACCATCAACCTGTCGATCGGCAGCCGGCTGCCCGCGTATTGCACGTCGATGGGCCGCGTGCTGCTGGCCGCGCTCGACGACGAGACGCTCGAGGCGACGCTCGCCTCGGCGCCGTTATACGCTCACACGCCGCGCACGGTCACCGACAAGGAAGAGTTGAAGAAGGCGATCGCCCAGGTGCGCCGCCAGGGGTGGGCGATCGTCGATCAGGAACTCGAAGGCGGGTTGATCTCGCTCTCGGCGCCGATCCGCAACCGGCAAGGACGTGTAATCGCCGCGATGAATATCAGCGGCAATGCCCAGCGCAATTCGGCCAGGCAAATGGTGAAGGCGTTTCTGGAGCCGCTGCAGGCAGCGGCGCAGAATGTGTCGGACCTGGTGGCGCGGCGGGGATGAGGGTCGGGGGTTCGGATGTATCGACGGCATGGGTCATGCTGTTCGTCGCGGGTCGTTCCGATAGTCCGTTGCGCACGCAACCACCTTCATCCGTCGCCCTCACTGCCCCAAATACCGCTCCACCAGCCGCGTCCAGTAAGCCGCTCCCACAGTCAGATTACGATCGTTGAAATCGTAATGCGGGTTGTGCACCATGCAGGCATCCTCGCCCACACCGTTGCCGATGCGCAAAAACGTGCCCGGCCGCTGTTGCAGCATGAACGCGAAGTCTTCGCTTCCCATCAGGATGTCGGTTTGCGCGACCACCTTGTCGTCGCCCACCAGCTCGCGGGCGACTTCAATCGCGAACTCCGTCTCCGCATCCGAGTTGACCACCACCGGATAACCTTCGATGTACTCAACAAGCGCCTTGGCGCCATAACTCTGCGCCTGGCTCTCGGCCAGTTCGACGATGCGCTTTTTCAGCAGCGCGCGAATCTCCGGGCTGAACGACCGCACGCTCAATTCGAGCCTCGCCGTGCTGGAAATCACGTTATTCGCGGTGCCCGCGTGCATCGAGCCGACTGTCACCACCGCCGGCTGCGACGGATCGACATTGCGCGACACGATGGTCTGCAACGCCATCACGATGCTGGCCGCCACCACCACCGGATCCACCGTCAGTTGCGGACGCGCCGCATGGCCGCCGACCCCTTCGATGGTGATGATCGCCTTGTCCCCCGCCGACATGAACGGCCCCTTGCGGAACAGGAATACGCCCGGCTCCGCACCCGGATGGTTGTGCACGCCGAACACGGCATCGCAAGGAAAGCGTTCGAACAGGCCGTCTTCGATCATCTTCTTCGCGCCGCTGTCGATCCCGCTTTCTTCAGCCGGCTGGAAATACAGATGCACGGTGCCCGAGAAGCGCCGCGTCTGCGCCAGATGTTCAGCGGCGCCGAGCAGCATGGTGGTGTGACCGTCATGGCCGCATGCGTGCATCTTGCCGTGAGTGCCGCTCGCGTACGGCAGGCCGGTCTGTTCGACGATCGGCAGCGCATCCATGTCCGCGCGAATCCCGATGCTGCGCGTGCCGTCCCCCACCTTGAGCGTGCCGACCACGCCCGTGCGCCCCACTCCGCGCGTCACCTGCCAGCCCCATTGCTCGAGCTTGTCCGCCACCAGCGCCGCGGTCGCGACCTCTTCGTAGGCCAGCTCCGGGTGATGGTGAATGTGGTGGCGGATTTCGCGCAGGCGTTCGGCGGCGGACGCCAGATGCTCGAGCTCGGTGAACTGGCCGGCGGGATGGGATGCTTCGCTCATCGTGGACTCCGAATGTGACGTCGCGGCCAGCGCCGCGAACTGGAAAGCGCTACAGGTACGCCATTTTGCTCGAATATCCGGTCCGGCGGTTTGTTCAGCGCAAACCAGTCAGCAGCGAGGACACGGCGTCACAACCCGAAGGCCACCGCGCCGCGCAGCATCTCGACGAACGCACGGCCCGCGTCTTCGAGTGCGCCGGAGTTGTCGATTGTGGTGAAGTGAACCCCATCGGGCAACGAGAAAGGTGCGCGCCGCGCAAGGCGGGCCGCCACCTGCTCCGCGCTCTCGCGGGCGCGCGCGCCGAGCCGCGCCTCCAGCACGTGAGGGGCCGCGTCGATATGGACCACGTCGGCCGCGGGATAGCGCCTGAGCGTTTGCTCAAGATGCTGGCGCGAACCGTTGATGACCACCGTACAGCCGCGTTCGAGCCACGCGTCGAGCTCGATGCCGATGCCGTAACGCAGCCCGTGACTCGACCATTCGAGCGCAAACAGACCGAGCGCGGAGCGCACCTCGAACTCCTCGCCGGACAGTTCGACGTGCGCTTCGCCATTGCCGCTCGGCCGCGTAATGTAGCGATGCGCAAACAGGATAGGTTCGGTCTTGAGCCGATTGCGCGCGAAACCCAGCAGCGAATCCTTGCCCGCGCCGGACGGGCCCATCACATAGATCAAACGGCCACTCATTGTTGCGCCACTCCCCCAGTTTGAAACGGCAGACGCTGCCACAGCGCGAAGGGCTCGCCCGGCGCCGGTTCGACAAACAGCGCGGCACTGTCGACCACCAGCGGGCCGAGCCCGGCCGCTCTTTCGTGCCACCACGCGACCAGCGCAGCGCGCTCGTCGGCGGCTTCGAGCGAACTCGAAAGCGTCATGTGAAAACGGAATTCGTCGAAGACGTACGGATAACCCCATTCGATCAGCAAGCTCCGCTGGCGCTCCGTGAGCGGCGCAGCGAGCCGGCGCGCCAGGTCGGCCGCGGACGGCTTGGCCCGCAAGCCGCCGAGCGTGCGCAGCGCGCTGGAGGCGAGCTCGCGCATGGCGGCGTCGCCTGCGGGCAAGGCCGGCCGCAGCGCGACGAAATCGCCGAGCGTCGCCGCTTCCACCGGTAAATCGAAGGGCGCCTGCTGCCGCGCCCAAGCGCGCGCGTCATCCAGCAAGCCAAGCGAAGTCACACCGTCAGCAAGCCGAAAGGGAGCGACCAGCGTGCCATGCCAGCCATAACGGCGCGGTGCCTGCGTGAGTTCGCTCACGGCGCGAACCAGCGTGGCCGGTTGCGGCGGTGTGTACGGGACGCCGCTCTCCACGTCGCCGCCGAGCCATTCGGAACCCGCTTGCCACCAGGCCGACGCGCGCGACGGCGCGTAATACACCGCAAAACGCGCCTCGGCAGACCATTCAACTGCTTCGTTCACCACACTAGCCGCGCTGCTCATACGTCGTTTTCCACCATCAGTTGCACACGATCCGCAGCGAAGTGCGTGACACCGTATTTGACCGGCACGCCTTGCAGATCCACGTCGACGTTCTCGACCCACAGCACCGGTTGTTGCCGGTTGATATTCAGGCGCCGCGCCACTTCGGGCTCGGGCAGCACGCTGCCGATCCGGCTCCACTTGCGCAGATAGTCGGGCACGCCCATTTCGGCCATCGCCTTGGTGATGCCGCCGGTGCGCTCCAGCACGTCGGGTAAATCCGGGAAACGCGTGGCGGGATACCAGCTGCGCGCAAAAGTGAGCGGCACACCGTCCGATTCGTGCATCGTCTCGATCCGGTAGACCGGCGCGCCGGCCCGCAGGCCCAGCGCCTTGGCCACGTTCGGTTCGGCCTTCACCCGCGCCGCCGACAACATGGCGCCGGCCGACGCATGATGCTGCTGACGCAGGTTCTCGGTAAAGCGCGTGCGACGGCCGATCGAATAGTCGATTGCGCCGGGCTGCACGAACGTGCCGCGCCCCTGCTCCACACTGACGAGGCCCAGCGCGGCCAGTCCAAGCATGGCGCGCCGCACGGTGTGACGGTTGACGTCGAAGCGCTTGGCCAGTTCGCCTTCGCTCGGCAGGCGTCCTTCTGCGCCGAAGCCGCTCGCCGCAATTTCAGCGGCGAGGATCTGCTCGATTTGCCGCCACACGGCAACGCCCGCGCCCCGTTCAAGCTGCGTACCTGGCGTGGCGGTGTCGTTCGATGTCATGGTGCTGTCATTCCCTTCAGTTCAAATATTCGTTGTGACGTGCATTGTAGTGCGCAAGCCGTGATGGAAATATGAAAACACGAGCGTGCCGCAGACACAAGCGTTTTACCTCTAAACGTCTAGACGTTTAGATGAATAGATGGTCAAATGACGACTCGCTGGATCAACAGGAACCCCGATGAGTGCCACTTCCGCCTCGCCTTCCTCCGCCATGCGGCGCGCATGGATGGCCGTCCTGGCGCACACGCCGCGCGCCGAACTCGAAGCCGCATTGAGCCAGGTGCTGGAGGGTGTGAGCCCGCCTGAATTCGACTGGCTGCGTCCGCCCGAAACCGGGCTTGCCATGGTGCGCGGGCGCATCGGCGGCAGCGGCAACGCCTTCAACCTCGGTGAAGCCACCGTCACCCGCGCCACGCTGCGCTTGCGCAATGCGGCCGGCGCGGCACCGGTGGGCGTCGCCTGCCATCTGGGCCGCGACCGCCGCCGCGCCGAACTGGCGGCATTCGCCGACGCGCTGTTGCAATTGCCGGAGCAGCATGCGCGTCTGCACGATCAACTGATCGAGCCGCTCGCCGCCCAGCTTGCGGCACAGCGCGCCGCGCGCCGGCACGACGCCGCTTCGACGCGCGTCGAATTCTTCACGATGGTGCGAGGCGACTGATGGACAACCTGACCGAAAACGCGATGAACCCCTCACAGATTGCCCTTTCCACGCTCGCACCGGGCTTTACCGATCCGGTCCACGACACCCAGGCGGTGTTTCGCACGCTGCTCGATGCGCTCTCGCGGCCGGGCACGGTCGGTGTGGTGGACAACGTTCTGCCGGCGTCGCAAGCCACCGGCACGCATCGCTCGCGCGCCGATCTGGCTGCGTTAGCGGCACTGCTCACGCTGTGCGACTACTCGACCCCGGTCTGGCTCGCACAGCCCGACGCGGCCCTGGCCTCGGCACTGCGCTTTCACACCGGTGCGCCGCTCGTCGACGAGGTGCATGACGCGGCGTTCGCCTATATCCACGACGCCGCGCTGCTGCCCGAACTCGAACACTTCTCGCTCGGCGCGGCGGAAACGCCGGAGCAGTCGGTGACCTTGCTGATCCGCGTCGAGGCACTGAGCGGCGGTCCGCAGGTCGTGCTGAGCGGCCCGGGCATCGAGCACACCGCCACCATCTCGCCGCTCGGCCTGCCCGAACATTTCTGGCGCGAGCGCGCCAGCCTCGCGCCGCTGTTTCCGTGCGGCATCGATTGCTATCTCGTCTGCGGCAATACGTTGATCGGCCTGCCGCGCACAACACATGCACAGGTGAACTGATGTACGTAGCCGTCAAGGGTGGGGAACGCGCGATCGAAGCATCGTGGCGTCTGCTCGACAAGTCGCGCCGCGGCGATACGCGGCTGGCCGAGTTGAGCGTCGGGCAGATTCGCGAGCAGTTGCGTCTTTCGGTGGCCCGCGTGATGACCGAAGGTTCGGTGTACGACGAAGATCTCGCCGCGCTCGCCATCAAGCAGGCTGCCGGCGATCTGGTGGAAGCGATCTTCCTGCTGCGTGCGTATCGCACTACATTGCCGCGTTTCGGCTACACGCAGCCGCTCGATAGCGAAGCGATGGTGGTCGAGCGCCGCATCTCGGCGACCTTCAAGGATTTGCCCGGCGGACAGTTGCTCGGCGCGACCTACGATTACACGCAGCGTCTGCTGGATTTCAAGCTGATGGCCGAGGCGCAGTCCGACGGCAGCGACGCGACCAGCGCTCAGGTTGCCGCACCGCGTGCTGCGCTTCAGGAGATTCCCGAAGCGCCCGAAGCCATGCCGCGGGTCGTCACGCTGCTCAACAGGGAAGGCCTGATCGAACAGGAAGCGCCCGTGCCCGACGCGCCGGAACCCGGCGACCTGACGCGCCAGCCGCTCGCGTTTCCGGCGGACCGTGCGACCCGTTTGCAGAATCTGGCCCGCGGCGACGAAGGTTTCCTGCTGGCCATGGGTTATGCCACGCAGCGCGGTTACGCGAATTCGCATCCGTTCGCGGGCGAGATCCGTTTCGGTTCGGTGACCGTAGAAATGGAACTGGACGAACTCGGTGAAGCGGTGGAAATCGGCGAGATCGACATTACAGAATGCCAGATGATCAACCAGTTCGCCGGCAGCAGCGACGTGCCGCCCACTTTCACGCAAGGCTACGGTCTCGCGTTCGGTCATTCGGAACGCAAGGCGATGGCGATGGCCCTGGTGGACCGTGCGCTGCGTGCCGAAGAACTCGGCGAAACGCTGGGGTCGCCGACCCAGGATATCGAATTCATGCTGTCGCATAGCGATAACGTCGAAGCGTCCGGCTTCGTCCAGCATCTGAAACTGCCTCACTACGTCGACTTCCAGGCCGAGCTCGAACTCGTGCGCCGCTTGCGTGCGCAGCATGCCGCAGAAGCAGCGCAACCCGACCACGGCCACGATCAGCAGGAGCAAGCCGCATGAACGCGCCCGACACACAACTGACCAGCGCGTCGTACGATAGCGCGGCTGAAGGCTACAACTTCGCCTATCTCGACGAGCAGACCAAGCGGATGATCCGCCGCTCGCTGCTGAAGGCCGTCGCGGTGCCCGGCTATCAGGTGCCGTTCGCCTCGCGCGAAATGCCCTTGCCGTTCGGCTGGGGTACCGGCGGCATCCAGGTGACCGCGGCCATCATCGGCCGCGACGACACACTGAAGGTGATCGACCAGGGTTCGGACGAAACCACCAACGCGGTCAACATCCGCCGCTTCTTCGCACGCACCACCGGCGTGGCGACGACGCGCCGCACGTCCGAAGCGACGATCGTGCAGACCCGTCACCGCATTCCCGAAACACCGCTCACCGACAAGCAGATTCTCGTCTACCAGGTGCCGATGCCCGAGCCGCTATACCGGCTCGAACCGCGCGTCGCCGAATGCAAGAAGCTGCATGCGTTGGCGGACTACGGCCTGATCAGCGTGAAGCTGTATGAGGACATCGTGCATCACGGCAGCATTGCCACGACGTACGACTATCCGGTGATCGTCAACGAGCGCTATCTGAGTTCGCCCTCGCCGATCCCGAAGTTCGACAACCCGAAGATGCACATGAACGCCGCGCTACAGTTGTTCGGCGCCGGCCGCGAGCGGCGCATCCATGCCATTCCGCCGTACACGCGAGTGCGCAGTCTCGACTTCGACGATCATCCGTTCGAAATCCAGCGCTGGGAACATGCTTGCGCGCTGTGCGGATCGACTGAGAGCTTCCTCGACGAAATGATCGTCGACGATGCGGGCAAGCGCATGTTCGTCTGCTCGGATAGCGACTATTGTCACGACCGGCGCGACCAGCAGGGCGACGAGACCGGTGCCATTGCTGAAGGAGAGTCCGCATGACCGCGCGCATGACCCCGCTTCTGAGCGCCCGCGCCATCACGAAGCAATACGGCGGCCGTAACGGCTGCAGAAACGTGAGCTTCGATCTCTATCCGGGCGAGGTGCTGTGCATCGTCGGCGAATCGGGTTCGGGCAAGACCACCTTGCTGAACACGCTCGCGCTGCGCACGGAAGCCGATGGCGGCACCCTGCACTACCACGCCACGCACGGCGACCGGCTCGATCTGCGAGCGTTGTCCGAGCCGCGCCGCCGCTTGCTGATGCGCACCGAATGGGGCTTCGTCCAGCAGAATCCGCGCGACGGCCTGCGTAGCGGCGTGTCGGCCGGCGCCAATATCGGCGAACCGCTGATGGCGGTCGGCGCGCGCCACTACGGCCAGATTCGCCATACCGCGACGCAATGGATGGAACGGGTCGAACTGGACGCCACACGGATCGACGAATTGCCGGCCGCGTTTTCCGGCGGCATGCAGCAGCGTTTGCAGATTGCCCGCAATCTCGTCACCGGACCGCGCCTCGTATTCATGGACGAGCCGACTGCCGGTCTCGACGTCTCCGTGCAGGCCCGTCTGCTCGATCTGTTGCGCACGCTCACCAGCACGCTGCATCTGTCGGTGCTGATCGTCACGCACGATATTGGCGTGGCGCGCCTGCTTGCGCATCGTCTGATGGTCATGCAAGGTGGCGAGGTCGTCGAAGCGGGTCTGACCGATCAGGTGCTCGACGATCCGCAACACCCGTACACGCAAACGCTGGTTTCTTCCGTCCTGCCGGTTTGAGGTCCACGATGTCATCCATCGAATCACGCGAGTCCGAACGCGCTTTCATCGACAACGCAGCGCTGATGCTGCGCGCCGTCAACATCGGCAAGACCTTCACCCTGCATGCCCAGGGCGGCGTGCAGATCGATGCGCTTGCAGGCGTCTCGCTCGACGTCGAACAGGGCGAATGCGTCGTGCTGGTCGGCCCTTCCGGGGCGGGCAAGAGTACGCTGCTGCGCTGCCTGTACGGCAACTATCTGGCAAGCTCGGGTTCCATTGCGATCCGCTCGCAGGCACACGACGCGCAGCATGTCGCCATTACCGGCGCCGAGCCGCATGACGTGCTGCGCTTGCGACGCAACGTGGTGGGCTATGTGAGCCAGTTCCTGCGGGTAATTCCGCGTGTGACGACACTCACGCTGGTCGCCGAGCCGCTGGTGTCCCGCGGTGTGCCCGAAGACGAAGCGCGCGAGCGCGCCGCCGCGCTGCTGGCGCGGCTGAATGTGCCCGAACGGCTGTGGTCGCTTGCACCCGCAACGTTTTCCGGCGGCGAGCAGCAGCGCGTGAATATTGCGCGCGGCCTGATCGCCGGACATCCGCTGCTTCTGCTCGACGAGCCCACCGCTTCGCTCGACGCCGAAAACCGCGACGTGGTAGCCGATCTGATTATCGAGGCACGCGAGCGCGGTGCGGCGATTGTCGGTATCTTTCATGATGAAGATACCCGCACCAAAGTGGCCACGCGCCGCCTTGAACTCCAGCCGCCGCTGCGTCGTCAGCCGGCGCTGCACTGACGTACAACCGCAGACTGACTACGGAGCATGTCGATGTTGATCAGGAACGCTCGCATCGTGACGCGAGACGAAGTATTTACCGGCGTGGTGCGCATCGAAGACGGCAAGATTCATGACGTCGAACGCGGCACGACCTCGGCACGCGAAGCCGAAGACTGGGACGGCGATTATCTGCTGCCCGGTCTGATCGAGCTTCACACGGACAATCTCGAGAAGCATCTGGCGCCGCGCCCCGGCGTGCAGTGGAATACGGATGCCGCCTTCGTGATCCACGACGCGCAGGTCGCTGCGGCCGGCATCACCACGGTGTTCGACGCGCTCGCCATCGGCTCGCGCTCGAACGTCGGTCTGCGTGGCCGCGACTTGCAGACGCAGTGTGCCGAAGCCCTCACCCGCTTTTCCGAGCGGCACCTGCTGCGCGCCGAGCATTTTCTGCATTTGCGCTGCGAGATCGCCACCGCCGACGTGGTCGAAGTATTCGACTCGCTCTGCCGGCATCCACTGCTGCGCCTCGCCTCGGTGATGGATCACACGCCGGGCCAGCGTCAATGGCACGACCGCGAACAATGGCGCCGCTTCCAGGAACGCAACGGCAAGCTGAGCGACGAGCATGTGACGACGGCGCTGGCCGAACTGAGCGTCGAACAGGAACGTTACGCCGACGCGCACCGGCGCGAGATCGTCGCACGCTGCAAGACGCTCGGCCTGCCGGTGGCGAGCCACGACGATACGCTCGTCGAGCACGTCGAACAGGCGGCCGCCGAGGGCATCGTGCTGGCGGAATTTCCGACCACCCGCATCGCCGCCGAAGCGGCTCGCGCGCATCGCATCTCCACGATCATGGGCGCACCGAATATCGTGCGCGGCGGTTCGCACTCGGGCAACGTGTCCGCGCTCGAACTCGCCAAGGCGGATCTGCTCGACATCCTGTCGTCGGACTACGTGCCGTCGAGCCTGCTCACGGCCGTGTTCGATCTGGTGGAGAAAGCGGACTGGACGCTGCCGCGCGCCATGGCGACCGTGTCGGCCGAACCGGCGCGCACCGCCGGCTTGCTCGATCGCGGCGCGATTGCGCCGGGTCTGCGGGCCGACTTCGTGCGCGTAACGATGCTCGACACGCTGCCGGTGCCGCGCGCCACCTATCGCGAAGGGGCGCGGATCGTCTAGGCGCAGCAGGCCAGTGAGATCAGACCGATAGCGGCACGAGTTCCGGCTCGTCCGCTTCGAACCAGTCCGGATTGCGCGCGGCAATCGGCCCAAGCGACACCAGAATCTCGCGCAGATGCCGGCGCATCGCCTCTTCCGCTGCGCCGGCATCGTGCATGCGCAGTGCCGCGAGAATCTTCGCATGCTGCCGGATCAGCAGATCCAGCGGCGACACATCGGGCAGGCTCAGATAGCGCACCCGGTCCATCTGGGCCTTGATGTCCTGAATCGTTTCCCATGCCGCGGTGCAGTCGATCGCCTGCGCGATACCGTAGTGAAACGCTTCGTCGAGGGCGAGGAACGCGGCCGTATCGTTGGATTTCGCCGCGAGTTTCTGGTCGCGCAGATTGTCGGCTAGCGTCTGGAGCTGAGCGTCGGTAATCGCCAGCGCCGCTTTGCGCACCACCGCCGTTTCGATCGCCTCGCGGATGAAGCGTCCCTCGCGCACCTTGCGCGGCGAAATCCGCTTCACCAGCGTGCCGCGCTGCGGCAGCACCTGCAGCACACCGGTCTCCACCAGCTTGATAAAGGCCTCACGTACCGGCTGCCGCGACACCTGAAACATATCCGAGACTTCCTTCTCGGAGAGCGGTGTGCCCGGCACCATCTGACCGGCAAAGATCGCCTCGCGCAAGGCACGGAAAATCTGCTTGCTGATCGGCTCGTGCGAGTCGAACGAAACGCTTTCGGTGAGATCGGGCAACGCAGCGCGCGGCTCGGCCGCCGCACTGGCGCGGCGGCGGCCACGCGGGGTCGCGAGCAATGCGTCGACAGGCACGGAGGGCGCGATAGCGCGGGAGTTCTTGATCGGCATCGGACGGAACAGCGGGAGAGTGTGGGAGACGACAGAAAAGCGCCCGAGGCAGTCGCCTCAGGCACCGCACCATACTACCATGCACGTTTCATCAAAGCCGCTGGACGGGGCTCGCGAATCCAGACCAGCGAGCAAAGCGCACCGAGGACGGCAATCGCGCCGGCCAGCACAAACGCGCTGCCGTAAGCGCCGTGCGTCGCCTGCACAATGAAGCCCGTCACCGCAGGCCCGATCACGCCTGCCAGGTTCGCCAGCAGGTGAACGAAGCCGCCCACGCCGCCGACATGTTCACGCGGCACGGTATCCTGGATCACCGCCCAATAGACCGAGCCGGTCACATACAGGAAGAAGATCGATACCGACATCAACGCGACCGCGCCCTGCGTGCTGGCAACCCGTCCGGCCAGCGCCACGCACACGGCAGCGGCGCCGAGGCATACGCCGAGCACAATCTTGCGCGACAGCAGCGGCTTGCCGGTGAGCCGCAGAATGCCGTCCGAAACGAAGCCGCCGGCAGCCAGCCCGATGCTGCCGAGCAGCCACGGGATGACCGTGGCGAAGCTCATGTCGCGCAGGCTCAGATGATGCGCTTCAGTCAGGTAGGTGGGAAACCACGACAGAAAAAAGAACAGCACGTAGTTGTAGGCGAAAAACGCACATGCGGTGGCGAGAATCACCGGCTGGCGGATGAAGTGGCCGAGGCCCAGCCGCTCGCCGTCCGCCGCGTGCGAAATGGCGTGCTCGTCGGCTTGCCCTGACTTGATGAGTTCGACCTCCTCGCGAGCAATGCGCGGATGGTCCTGCGGATGCTCCGTGGTCATGGTCACCCACAACACCAGCCACGCGAGACCCAGCAGCATGATCGCGACAAACGCCCAGCGCCAGCCGAAGCGCAATGCCATGTAGCCCACCACCGGACCGGCGATCGCGCCGCCTAAAGGCGTGCCCGAACTGATCACGCCGATCGCGCTCGCCACTTCCTTGCGCGGAAACCAGTTGTTGACCATCTTGCTGTTCGACGAACTGAACGGCCCTTCGCCCATGCCGAACAGCACCCGCAACACGATCAGCGAGACGATCCCGCCCGCCAGCGCGGTCGCGCCGCAGAAGATCGACCAGACGCCCATGGCGGCGCCGAACACGCGCTTCGCGCCGATGCGGTCGGACAGCACGCCGCCGACGAAATTGAACAACGCATAACCGATAAAGAAACTGCTGAACACGATGCCCATTTGCGCATGCGAGAAGTGCAGGTCTTTCTGGATCAGCGGCGCGGCAATCGAAAGCGCGGAGCGGTCGAGGTAATTGATAACGCCCGCGAGGAAAAACAGTGCGACGACGAACCAGCGCTGGCTCTTGATCATGAAGTGTCTCCTACGTGTCGCCTCTTGCCGGGCGATGATTGACGGCGTGTTCGGGAACCGCGCGTTGTGAAACAGCTTGCCGGGGTGCAGCGCGGCGGCAATCAGTCGAAATGCAAATGGACCTTCATCGACTGCGAACGGTCCAGCGCCACTTCGAAGGCGTGGTTAGCCTCCTCCATGGCAAACGCATGCGTCATGAGCGGGCGCAGATCGACCTTGCCCGCAGCGATTTCCTCGGCGGCAATCGCATATTCGTCGGTGAAGCGGAACGACCCCTGATAGCGGATTTCCTTCGCCATCACCAGATTGGCGGCCACCGGAGACTGCCCGGCGGGCAGATTGCCGACCTGAATCACCGTGCCGCCCGCTCGCACCGAACGCAACGCGGTATCGAGACCCGCGGGACTGCCCGATGCCTCGATCACCACGTCGAAGTGACCGCGCTGCTCGGCCCACGTGTTGATGGTTGCGCCGTCAATGGCATTGACGGTTTCGTCGGCCCCTAGCGCACGGGCCATCTTCAGCGCGGCGTCCGAAATATCCACCGCGACGAGACGATGCGCGCCGGCACGCCGCGCCACGGAGAGCAGAATGCAACCGATCGGCCCGCAGCCGACCAGCAGCACCCGCGCCCCGACCAGCGACCCCGCTTGCCGGACCGCGTGCAATGCGACCGCGAGCGGCTCGGCCATCGAGGCCTGGGCAAAGTCGACGCCGTCCGGCACCGGCACGCATTGACGCGCCGTCACGACAATGAACTGGCGGAACATGCCTTGCGTATGCGGGAACGTCGACGCGCTGCCCATGAAGCGCATGTGCAGGCAGTGGTTCGGCATGCCGCTCACGCAGAACCGGCACGCGCCGCATGCGAGCCCCGGATTCACCGCCACACGCTGGCCGATAGCGAGACCCGTTACGCCCTCGCCGATTGCATCCACTTCGCCGGCGGCTTCATGACCCAGCACGAACGGCTCGCGTACCGCGAAATCGCCGCTCTTGCCCTTGAAGTAGTACGACAGATCCGAGCCGCAGATGCCGCCCGCGCGGACCCGCACGCGTACTTGTCCTGCGCCGGGTTCGGGTGCATCGAGCGCGTCGATGCGGATCAGTTTGGGTTCGTGGAGAACGGCTGCCAGCATGGGAGACTCCAATCGGTAAGGCCGCGCGTTCAGGGTGGCGCGACTGAAGAAGAAGACGGGACGCGCAGCGACGTCGCAAGGCGTCAGGCAGACTCAAGCTCACCAGTTCCACAACGTGCCGTCTTCGAGGCGTGCCACCGGCAAATAGGCCGGATCGTAGGGATAGCGGGCGGCCAGCGCTTCGTCGATATCGACGCCGTGCCCCGGCGCCTCGCCCGGATGCATCATGCCTTGATCGAAACGCCACGCATGCGGGAACACGTCGAGCGCCTGCTCGGGAAAGCCCATGTATTCCTGTACGCCGAAGTTCGGCACCCACAGGTCGAAATGCAGGGCAGCGCCCATGCAGACCGGCGACAGATCCGACGGTCCGTGACAACCGGTGCGCACCTGGTACAGCGAAGCAAAATCCGCAATGCGCCGCAAATGGGTAATCCCGCCCGCATGCGTGAGCGTGGCGCGGATGTAGTCGATCAGTTGCTCTTCGATCAGTTGCTTGCAGTCCCAGATGCTGTTGAACACTTCGCCAACTGCAATCGGCGTCACCGTATGCTCGCGAATCAGGCGGAAGCCCGCCTGGTTCTCGGCCGGAGTCGGATCTTCCATCCAGAACAGGCGGTAGGGTTCGACGGATTTACCGAGACGTGCCGCTTCGATCGGCGTGAGACGGTGATGCACGTCATGCAGCAGATGCGACTCGAAGCCGAACTTCTCGCGCACCGCTTCGAACAGCTTCGGCACGAAGTCGAGATACTTTTCCGACGACCAGCTCTGCTCTTCGACCGCGCCTTTGGTAGCCGGCTCATACATGCCCTTGCCTTTCGACACGCCATACACCGAGCGCATGTTCGGCACGCCGCACTGGATGCGGATCGCCTTGTAGCCCGCTTCGAGATGTTCCGCGTAGCGATCGAGCGCTTCCGGAATATCCCGGCCCGTGGCATGCCCGTAGACCATCACGCCGTCGCGCGACGCGCCTCCCAGCAAGCGGTACAGCGGCATGCCCGTGATTTTGCCGAGGATGTCCCACAGCGCCACGTCCACGGCGGCAATCGCCGTCATCGTCACCGGACCGCGGCGCCAGTACGCGCCCTTGTACAGGTATTGCCAGATGTCCTCAATGCGGCCCGGATCGCGGCCAATCAAGGTGGGACACACGTGGTCTTTCAGATACGACGCCACTGCCAGCTCGCGGCCGTTGAGGGTCGCATCGCCGATGCCGTGGACCCCTTCGTCCGTGACGATCTTCAAGGTGACGAAATTGCGCCCTGGGCAGGTGACGATGACGTCGGCGCGAACGATCTTCATGAAGGCTTCCTTGCAGGTTCAGGGACGGCGAAGAACAGCTCGAAACGATGCTACCATACAAGTATAGCAACACGTCAAATGAGGGTTTCCCCCGTGCTTCGGACCGGGATGCCCGCGTTACCGTTCGGTTGCACCGTTTGCTTCACTCCCGGATCTCACGCTCATGACCTCGTCCGCCCTGCCTCGCCTGACTCGCCACGCCCTGCCCGCACTCGATGCGCACGTTTTGTCCACGTCATGGCGCGAACCGCGAATCGGCATCGTGCATCTCGGGATCGGCAACTTTCATCGCGCCCACCAGGCGCTGTACACCGAAGAGGCGATGCTCGCCGCAGGCGGCGAATGGGGCATCTGTGGTGTCACGCTGCAGGGCGACGTGAGCAAACGCGACGCGTTAATGGCGCAGCAGGGTCTGTATAGCGTCGTCGAGCGCGGCCCCGCCGGCGAAAAGGTGACGCTCGCGCGTGCGCTGCTCGAAGTGCTGGCGATGCCGCACGACCACGACGCGTTGTTCGGACGCCTCGCCGATCCACAGGTGCGCATCGTCTCGCTGACGGTGACGGAGAAGGGCTATTGCCGCGATCCGAAGACGGGCGAGATCGCACTGGACGACCCGCTGGTGGCGCACGATCTGGCGAATCCGCATACGCCGCGCAGCGTGCCGGGCATTCTGGCCGCCGCGTTGCGCGGGCGGCGCGCCAGTGACAACCCGTTCACCGTGCTGTCGTGCGACAACCTCGCGCATAACGGCGCCGCTTTGCGTCAGGTGGTGTGTTCGTTCGCAAGGCAACTCGATCCGTCGTTGGCGGACTGGATTGCCGACGTCGTGGCGTTTCCTTCGACGATGGTGGACCGCATCGTTCCCGCCACCACGGAGAGCGAGCGGGAGTCGGCGGCACGCGTGCTGGGCTACTACGACGCCGCGCCGGTGCCGTGCGAGCCGTTCCGGCAATGGGTGATCGAAGACCGCTTTCCGGCCGGACGCCCTGCATGGGACGCCGTCGGTGCGCAACTGGTGGACGATGTCACGCCGTTCGAACTCGCCAAGCTGCGCATGCTGAACGGCACGCATTCGACGCTTGCCTACCTGTCGATGCTGGCCGGCTTCGACACCATCGATTCGGCCATCGGCAACCCCGACATGCGGCGTCTGATCCACGCCATGATGAGCGACGAAATCGCCCCCACGTTGAGCGTGCCCAGATCATTCGACATCCTAAGCTATCGCGACGCATTGCTCGCACGCTACGCCAACCCGGCGCTCAAACATCGCTGCGCACAGATCGCGATGGACGGCAGCCAGAAAATTCCGCCGCGCCTGCTCGGCACGATCGCGGCACGCATCGACGCCGGACAGCCGTTTGCCCGGCTCGCACTGGCCGTCGCCGCATGGATGAGGTTTTTGCGCGGCCATGCCGACGACGGCACGCGCTTTGAGGTGAAAGACCCGCTCGCCGCCCGGCTGCAGACACTCGCCGCCGCCGCGCACGATGAACCGGACGCCCTCGTTGCGGCCCTGCTCGAAGTCCGCGAAGTATTCCCCGCCGAGCTGGCCGCCCAGCCGCGCTTCAGAAGCGCGCTGCGCGACGCGTTGCAGGTGTTGGGCAACGGCGCGCGCAGCGCGATCGCCGCTTACGCGGCTTGAACAAGCGGGTTCTGCTGTTTACTTCTTCAGTTCAGGTGCATTCTCCAGCGCCGTCTGCAGCTTCGTCACCGCATCGGTGGTCGCGATCTGGCCTGCGAGACCGAAGTTGCGCTTGAACTCGGAGAACTCGGCGTGACCCGTACCCGTCACGTCTTCGGTCACGACTTTCTGGCCGGTCGGATCGGTCACAGTACACGTGAGCGTCACCGAGAAGTCGGTGGGCGGCCACGTCAGCAGGCTCGGCGACGACGAAGTCGTCTTGATTGTCGGCGTGATCACGTAGTCCAGATGCTGCGCCTGGATGGTCGCCGCATCCGGCGCGCTCTTCAGCTTCGTCACGTTCCTGAAGACGTGACCGAGGCTCACGTACATCGGCAGCTCGAGATCGTGATACGGACGATAACTGACCTTGTCGCCACCGCCGCCCGGCGTGATGACTTCCTGGGTCGACTGCTCCTCGGTGATGACGATCGCCACGTTCTTGTCGAGCGGCTGGGTGGACAGCGCCGGCACTTTCGACTCGTCTGTGCTGAGCGAAATCTGGTGGGCGCAACCCGAGAGCGCCGCGACGACGCTTGCCGCCGCAATCATGCGAATCATAGCCATGGTGTAGGTCTTCCTGTCTTGAGTATGTTGTTGTGGTTTACTGGATTGCCTGGATGAAGGCAGGATCGGCATACAGTTGACCGAGCAGGTTCTGCACGGCCGTCGGGTACTCCTGAACCGCCTTCGGCACCGCAATCGCGGCCGCGAACGACGAATCCCACTTCGCGCCCGCCGTCTTCACCTGGTCGTAGCGCACCGCGCCGGCTCGCGTCACCACGAAGCGCGCCGACACCGTAGCCTCTCCCGTGGCAATGCCGGCATCCACGTTGTTCTTCAGCAAGGTCGCTTTGACTTCGATGTCGCTTTGCGGCGCGAGGCGTCCGGCCATCGTCAGTTCGCGGGTCATCGCATCGGCCAGGTAGGGGCCAAACGAATCGCCCACCGGCGAGCGCATCAGGTTGGCTCGCACTGCCACGGGGTAAGTGTTGGACGTGCCCGCTTGAGAGTCGAACGTGCCCAGGTGCGCTTGTGCAGTCTGCGCATTTTTAAGCGCCTGCACGTTGTCGATGGAAGGGGTATACGGCGGCGCCACGACCGAGCAGGCCGTTGCGAGAAGAGTCGGCGCAAGCCAGCCGCCTACACGTATCAGAAGGTTCATAGGTCCAATGTTGTTGATTTAGTGGTGAAACTCGCACAATCCCGCGTCAATCGCAGCCACGCTTCATGCCCTCGTCCTATGCAACCGGCATGACGACGCACTCGGCGGAGACCCGCGCCGGCTGGCCCGCACGGCGGCGTGTCAAGGTGATTTAACGGCGGGTCGCCGGCGAACTTTAGACGCCGGGATCAAGCGCCATCCGGTGTTTTACTGAGTACGTAATCTTTTTGACCTGATAAGCTTTGCCCGCGCTGCAGGCCGCTCCGGCCCGCAGCCTTTTAACCCTGCCCGGTCGTGAGTCGCGCCGGGCACGATCTCGCAGCGGCACAACCGCATGCGGGTGTAATACGAACCACTCCGAGGAGTAAAACAGTGAAAAAACTGCTAGCGGCTTTGACGGTTGCTCTGCTTGCCACCGTCTCGATTGGCGCACATGCGAAGGACTGGACCACGATCCGTTTCGGCGTTGACGCCAGCTATCCCCCGTTCGAATCGAAGGGTTCGGACGGCAAGCTCGTCGGTTTCGATATCGACCTCGGCAACGAAATCTGCAAGCGTCTGAATGCGAAGTGCGTCTGGGTCGAAAACGACTTCGACGGCATGATCCCGGCACTGAAGGCCAAGAAGTTCGACGGCGTGCTGTCGTCGATGTCGATGACGCCGCAACGTGCGGAACAGATCGCCTTCTCGGCGAAGCTGTTCAACACGCCGACGCGCCTCGTGACCAAGAAGGGCTCGGGGCTGCAGCCGACGGCGGCATCGCTGGCAGGCAAGTCGGTGGGCGTCGAACAGGGCACGATCCAGGAAACGTACGCGAAGACCTACTGGGAGCCGAAGGGCGCCAAGGTCGTCTCGTACCAGAACCAGGACCAGGTCTACACCGACCTGCTGTCGGGCCGTCTGGATGCCTCGCTGCAAGATGCCGTGGAAGCTGACATCGGCTTCCTGAAGACCCCGCGCGGTGCCGGCTACGAGTTTGCCGGCAAAGACATCGTCGACGAGAAGGTCCTCGGCAACGGTGCGGGCATTGGCCTGCGCAAGGAAGACACCGACCTGAAGGCCAAGATCGACAAGGCGATTGCCGACATCATCAAGGACGGCACGTACAAGAAGCTCGAGAACAAGTACTTCACGTTCGACGTGTACGGCAGCTAAGCGCGGCCGGCGCGGCTCGCCGCGCCACTTCGCTTGCACAGACGGGCTCCGCAACACGCGGAGCCCGTTTCGTTTGGCGCCCCGTCATCGCGCATGGATTCAGCGCATCGATTCACATCCGGCCGGCTTATCGGCTAAGATCGAACGATTACGCCGCGCGGCGCGAGCCACTTCGACGCTGCGGCAAGCGTCCCAGCAAGTCCACTTTTCAATCTGAAATCAACAACATAGCGCGACCCCTCGCGAGGCCGCCGCGCTTCAGACATCATGCAAACCCAAACCCATCCGCTGATTTCCCCGACACTCGGCACCGCACGCAACCTGACGAGTTTTCACTACGGTCCCGGCGGCGGGCAAAAAATCTACATTCAGTCCTCGCTGCACGCCGACGAGCTGCCCGGCATGCTGGTGTCCTGGACGCTGCGCAACAAGCTGGCTGCGCTCGAAGCCGCGGGCAAGATCAAGGGTGAGGTCGTGATCGTGCCGGTGGCGAATCCGATCGGTCTGAACCAGCATTTTCTCGGCCTTCACACGGGACGCTTCGAAACCGGCACGGCGCAGAATTTCAACCGCAACTTCCACGATCTGTCCGCCCTCGTGCAGCCGGTAATCGAAGCGCGCCTGACCGACAACATCGACCAGAACCGCAAGGCCATCCGCACGGCGATGCGCGAAGCGCTGGAGGCGATCAAACCGGAGACGGAGCTGGAATCGCAACGCCTCGCGCTGCAGAAGCTCTCGTACGACGCCGATGTCGTGCTCGACCTGCACTGCGACTGGGAAGCGGCCATGCACATCTACACCAATCCGGACCTGTGGACGGAAGTCGAACCGCTCGCGCGCTATCTGGAAGCCAAGGCCTCGCTGCTGGCGCTGAATTCGGTCGGCAATCCGTTCGACGAAATCCACAGCTTCTGCTGGTCGGATCTGCGCGGCCGTTACGGCGAGCGGTTCCCGATTCCGAACGGCTCGGTCTCGGTGACAATCGAACTGCGCGGCCAGCGCAACGTCTCGTATGAACTCGCCGAACACGACGCGCAAGGCATCATCGAATATCTGACGCATCGTGGCGTGATCGACGGCACGGCGGCGCCGATGCCCGCGCTCGAATTCGCCGCCACCCCGCTCGCCGGCGCCGAGCCGATCGTCGCGCCTATCAGCGGCGTGCTGGTGTATCGCACCGAAGTGGGCACCTGGGTCGACGCCGGTCACGAGATCGCCGATATCGTCGACCCGCTGACCGATCGCGTCGTGACGCTCAAGAGCAGCGTCGCCGGCGTGCTGTATGCGCGGCATCTGACGCGCTTCGCGACCGCAGGCATCGAATTCGCCCGGATTGCCGGCGCAAAAGCCTTCCGCTCGGGATCGCTGTTGTCCAACTGATCGATGCGTCGACGGTAGCGGTGGCGGCAGAGATGCCGCCACCGCTACCGTCCGCTCATTTTCAAATGAGATTAAATCGACGCAAGATGATTAGTCATGCTTGTCATTATTCATCGCATCGCGCAAACGTTGTCTGCGATTCGTTATTGAATAATGGGCGTCTCACACCGCGATTTTCCCGCTTCACTTAGCACTCTATTTTTCGATAAAAAACCGCATTGCAGAATCGTTATATACCTTGTTTTACGCAATAATCGTGATTCTCCAGGCTGCATAAGCGACGCGCCTGTGCACGACTTTCTTTAGGTCCGCGTTTCAGATGTCGCATTCGTACGACAGATTCTCCAAATAATCTAGCTGTCACATTCCTTTCGCCCCGCTCCCTTAAATTGCGGCCATCGCATGACCTGCCAACAGAGCCAGGCACGCGATTGCCTCTTTTAAACCGGAGAATCTCTTGAACAAGAAAGTTTTAGCCACCGCTATCCTCGCCTCCTTCGCAGGCGCCGCTCACGCGCAAAGCAGCGTCACGCTGTACGGCCTGATCGACGCGGGTGTCACGTATGTGAACCACGCCGGCACGGGCGGCAAGGACCTCGTCCAGTTCGGCGACGGCGTCGCTCAAGGCAGCCGTTGGGGCCTGCGCGGTTCCGAAGACCTCGGTGGCGGTCTGAAGGCCATCTTCAACCTGGAAAACGGCTTCAACGTCGGTACCGGCGCGCTGGGTCAAGGCAGCTCGGAATTCGGCCGCCAGGCCTATGTCGGCCTGACGCAAGACGGCGTCGGCTCGCTCACGCTCGGCCGTCAGTATTCGTTCTCGACCGACTATCTGGGCGGCTCGTATGCCAACGGCGGCCAGACCGTCGCCGGCAACTACGGCTACCACATCAACGATATCGACCAGCTCACGTCGAGCCGTATCAGCAACGCCGTCAAGTTCAACAGCGCGAACTTCTACGGCCTGACGTTCGGCGCGATGTATGGCTTCTCGAACTCGGCTGGCGCCTTCCAGGGCGCACCGACGACCGCATCGAACTCGGGTTCGTCTGCCTATAGCTTCGGCCTGAACTATGTGAACGGTCCGTTCGGCATTGGCGCTGCGTACACGGACATCCGTTTCCCGGCCTCGGCAACGCCGGCAGCCTTCACGACGACGGTGGCGGGTTCGTCGTCGACCACGGGCGCAGCTGGCGTTGTGAAGGATCTGGCTACGGCAGGCGTCGGCGCCAAGTACTCGATCGGAGCGGCTACGATGTGGGCCCTGTGGACCCACACGAACATCGAGCAGATCGTCGGCCACATGACGACGTTCAATGCGTATGAAGCAGGCGCCAAGTACGCCTTCACGCCGGCACTGACGGGCGCATTGGGCTACACGTACATGCAAGCCAAGGACCTGACCAACGGTCACTGGAACCAGGTTGACGCCAGCGTCGACTACGCACTGAGCAAGCGCACCGACGTGTACCTGCTCGGCGTGTTCCAGGACGCCAAGGGCAAGGCTTCGAACGGCGCCGCCCTGCAGTCGCAGATCGGTGTGAGCACGAGCAGCTACCTGCCGACAGCCGGTGCGGACACGCAGTTGGCCGTTCGCGTGGGCATCCGTCACAAGTTCTAAGCTGAATTCGCGTCTTCGGGAGGCTGCTGGTTTCCCGGAGCGCGAAGTGGGAAACGCCGCGAAGGGGGTTCCTTCGCGGCGTGCAAGTCATCGCATGGGCTCGTCTTCAGCAGCTTGACGACGCCGTGTGAGCGCTACCAGGCGTAGTGCACGCCGGCCATGCCGGTCAGCCGCTGGAAGTCGTTACCGCCAAAGGCCCACGCCACGTTACCCCAGGTCTGCCACCGGTGAGCAAACCGGTATTGGACGCCTGCCTTGACTTCGCCGGTACTCTTCGCGACACCATCGAGCGGGACGTTCACGCCGTCCATCGCGATTGCATTCTTGCGATTGGTGTACCACCAGTTGGCTTCAAACGACGCCTGAATGATCTTGCCGCTGTCCTTTGCAAAATCCCGGTAGAGGCGCGCTCCGAGACGCGTCACCAGGCCGCCTGAGCTATCGGCCGCCACTTGCGTCCCGTTGACCTCCGTGTGGGTGCCGGCACTGTAGTCGATATAAATCAGTTGTCCTTGCGGTTGTATCACCCAATCGTTACCGAACGGCTTCGCCGCGTAGCCTGTTTCCAGCGAACTGGTCCAACTATGTGAACTGTATCTTTCACCGGGGAGCAGATCGCCCTGCACCTGGTTGTCGAAATTGCCGTACTGGATCCAGCCGTCGACGTATGCGCCGAGCCGGCTCTTCTCATTGGCAAACCACGTCGCATAGGTTCCCACCGCGTAGCCATTGACCGTGCCGTACGCATCGTAAGGGTTACCTGCCGCGCTCGCGTTCGTGCGCATGTTGCCGTAGGCGGTCATCACACCAAGATGCAGACGGTCACCACTTTGTATGGCGGACCATTGCGCAACATCTCCCCCCGCCTGCAATACCTCGCCCTGCGTATTCACCTCCAACTGTCCGTCGGCACCCTGACTGCGCACGCTCGTTCCCGCGATGCGCGCCCATCCTGCCGCGAGTCTCGCGTTGCCGTCCGGTTTATCGTCGTCCGGGATCTGCGGATCGCCCAGCCGGTCGTACAGCGTGGTCAGGAACATCGTCTGCGCCGCGTACTGGTTGCCCAGATACACCCCCGCCTCCGGTCGCAGCAGCTTCGGCGGGACCGGCGTGGGGTTGGGTGTAGGTGTAGGCGTAGGAGTGGGGGTCGGCGGCTGCTCGGAGCGAAGATACCACTGGCCATTGTCCGGATCGCTGACACCCCCCTGGAACAACCGGTATTCATAGGGTCCCGCAACCACCCGGCCATCCAGCGTAAAGGCACCGCTGGCCGAGCGGCTCGGATCGACCACATCGACCACCTGGATGCCGTCAGCCTGCGTGACCGCCCCGTCGCCTGCTACGCGTTGAACCGTAATACGTGTTGCACCGCCCACGCCCACGGCGGTTGCATCAACCACCAGCGTATCGGTTTGCGAACTGGCGCCGCCTTCGTTCAGTACCGTGTCGATCCGGAGTTGTCCGCCGTCGGAAGTGTAGGTTCCTCCCGTCACGATCATACGGTCACCGGCGACGCCGTTAGCCATGGTGATCGTGCCGCGATTGTCGAGGTTGCCGATAACCGTAAAGATCGCATCCGGCCCGTTGGAGAGCGCCGGGAGCGCATTGCCGACACCCATCAGACCATCGTTGATCACCGTTCCGGTGACCGTGCCGTAGCCGCCGAACGCCGCCCCGGCGCTCACCGTCGTCTGACCGCCTCCGGCCAGTTCCGCGCCCGTGTGCGAAGCCTCCCCGATGGCCAGCGTGCCGGCCGTGACAGCGGTCTTGCCGCTATAAGTCTGCACCCCGTTCAATATCACCGTGCCGCTGCCGGACTGCGTCACCGATCCGGTACCGCTGATGGTTCCACCATAGATCAGGCTATCCGAACGATCAAACACCAGCGCGCCGTTGTTGGTCATGTCACCGGCGACGCTGCCGCTGGTGCCGCCGTTACCGACCTGCAGGGTGGCGCCTGCGCCGATGGTGGTACCGCCGCCGGTACCGTTGTTAGCGAGTGCACCGGCGAGTATCAACGTGCCGCTTTGCACATTCGTCGCCGCAGCCGTCGTGCCGGTAGTCGAGACCGGGCCACTCAGCGTCCAGTTCGAGCCGGACAGGGTCAGGCTGTTAAAACCGGTGAAACTGCTTCCTGTGCTACCGGTGCCCTGCAGCACGAGGGTGTTGCCGGTTCCGGATGTGACCACAGCATTGCCGTTGAGTACCGAAGCCGTTCCCAGCGTCAGCGAATTGTTACTACCGCTAATGGTAACGGCGGTGCCGCCCGTGCCGGTGATCGTGCCGGTGTTGGTTAGCGCCATCCCGCTGCTTTGCAGCTGCACCCCGACCAGGCCCGAGATGAAACCGCTATTGACGAGCGTGCCGGTGCTCGTACCACGAATCAGCACGGCGGGGGCGTTTGTGCCCGTGATGGTTCCGGCATTGCTGACTGTCAGCGGCCCGTTGTCGTTCAACAGGCCGGGACCACTGCTGGCGGTAATTGTTCCGGTCTGGCTCTGTGTGACGGAGCCCCCGGATCCCAACCGGATGCCGCCGGCGACAGCGGATATATTGCCGTCATTCGAAACGTTGGCCACCCCCGTCGCGAGGATGCCGTACTGGCTGGCGCCACTGATGCTTGCCCCTGCATGGTTGTTAACCGTTCCGCCTTTAAGCAGATAAACACCCTCGACGCTATTCGAAGCGTCCGCTGTAGAGACTATGCTGCCGAAGTTGTCGAGGCGGGCGCCACCGGACGTGGCGGAGTTCAACTGGACGACGCCAAAGCCTCCCCCGCCGCTGGTGGAGCGAATCAGCCCGGAATTGGTAAGCTGCCAGTTCTGGGTATTGTCTCCGACGATGGCACTGCCACTGGCGACGTTAATGACGCCGCCGGCCGGCGCCTGGAACGTGCTCGAGCCCGGGCTCAGAACCTGCAACTGCACGGTCGCGGTGGAGTTGGGAATGGTGACCTGCGCATGGGCAGGCGGCGTCAGCATAGTCGCCACGCATAGAGATAACGCTGTCCGCTTTGGCAACGCCCGGCGCGTTGGCCGCCGCACCCCACCTTGCCGGTTGTGAACAACCCGAGTTGCTGGAGGAGATGTGCCGTTGCACGCGATGGCGGCCATTTAACCTCCAAAGAGAACAACTTTCGTCAGATCCCAATTCGTGCAATTGATTATCGGACTTCCCGGCGAAAAGTCCAGACGCCTATCGCGTATTATTTCGCACGTCATGCGAATCGAAGTGACTTATTGTCAACAGTCGCCGGGAGTATTCACAACTTGCGCAACAAACAACCACTCTGCGTCACCCCACCCCTTCCTGCTCCCGCGCCGCTTCTGGTACCCTGCGCCCTTTGCCACCGCTTGCATTGAACCCGATGGAAACCCCTTTCAACGACCGTGGCGTCTCGGTCACGCGCAATGCGCTTTCCGCCGCCGGCCAGGTCTTCCCGCTCCGCGAGATCCTCAACGTGCGCGTCGTCACCGTGCAGAAGAACAAGGTACTGCCCATTGCCATCTCGGTGATCGGGCTGGTGGGTGCCATTGTCGGCGGCGTGTTCCGCTCGTCGGCCGGCATCGTATGCGGCGTCATGCTGGCGGTGGTGGGCTGGCTCACGTGGTCCACCCAGGACGTCACGCACCGCCTGATCGTCGAAACCAGCAGCGGCGAGCGCGAAGCGCTGTCGAGCATCGACCTCGAGTTTGTCGAACGGGTGGCGCAAACCGTCCGCGATACCATTGCAAGCGCTCCGGCTGCAGCGCCAAAAGCCTGATCCAGCCAGCTTGCGGGCCAAAGAACCACGCCGCTCGCGGCTTCGGCGTTAACACAAAATTAACCTGAACGCCGCGAGCTTTTGCACTCGCTTGAGACTCGCGCAGATACAGTGGACTCGTCTCCACAACACGCCGCCCCACTCCGTAGCGGCGCATCACGATGTTACAGTCCACCGCCACGCCTGCCACGGTTGTCCCCCGAGGTTTGCGCTCGCTTGCGCCCTCGGCACCCGTCCGAGTCCCCCTCGTCACACTCGACGTCACCGTACCCGGCACCTCCTCGGCTACCGGCAGGCGCGCGTTGCATGCAGCGCTAGGCAAAAATCTGCGGCTTTACGTCGTCACCATCGACAAACGCAACGAGCGCATCACCTTCCGCGTCGAAGTCATCTCCCGCACCCTCGATGAAGTGATCGGCGCGCTAGCGCGCGCACTCGACCGGGCGATCCTCGGCCGCGCAGTGGAAAGCGTGATCCGCCGCCCACTCGATCTCGCCTGCGATCTTTGATCAAGATCAAGTATTTACACATATTTGCAATTCGGTATAGCGAAGCAGGTACAGTCTGCGGCTCTCTTATCCCGCGTTCCCTCCCGCAGGCCTCGCAAGCGCCTCCGCTCCACTGCCCACAAGGCAAACGGCCCTTGCGATTGTCGCCACTGCGGCACGCCTTGCAGTCCACGCTACACCGCCTTCGTCAGGGACACGCTCTTTTGCAAAGTGTGGCCCTATGTTCCTGCTGTCCCAATATTGCCTTCGTTTCCTGCGCGGCCGTTTGAGCGCCTGCACCACCGCCGCACTGGTCGGCGCGGCGGCGCTCGGCGGCTGCGCCGTCACCTTTCCGGTTCCCACGCCGCCCGCCCCCGCCGCCTCGCTGATCAACGGCGGCAATGACGGCGTGCTGATTCCGCTGCATGTCGAACGCGCCGACGAAGGTCACGCGCGGCTCGGCCTGCCTGTCCAGCTCGACGGCAAAGCCGTGTACATGGCGTTCGACACCGGCACGCAAGGCGTGCGCGTGCTGTCGTCGGTGCTGCCGGGCGTGAACTATCCCGTCACCGGCGCGGCCACCTCGCTGACGTTCGCCAATGGCGCCCAGGTGTCGGGGCCGTCGGTCAAGCTGCCGTTTAGCATGGTCGGCACGAAGCCGGTGGATGTCGCCGCGCAAACCGTCAACGACGTGCGCTGCCAGCGCAGCCAGAAACACTGCCTGGCCATGGACGGCTACACCGGCGAATTCGGCTGGGCGTTCTCGGGCATCGTCGGCGCAGGCGCCGCGCAACCGAACGACGACTGCTGCACGCAGCCGCTGCGCGCGCTGCCGGGCAACATCGGTCAGCGCTATCTGGTACATGCCAATTTCGGCAAGCCGTTTGTGATTCTGAGTCCGTCGACGGGCCTCACGCGCGAGTTCACGCTGGTGCCGATGACGGCGGCGCAGAACGGCGCGGCGCAGTGGCCAGTGGGCTGCGTCCAGGTAGGCGACAAGATGCGCTTCTGCGCGCCCGTGGTGTTCTCCACCGGCAGCACTGAAATGATTCGTGTGGAAACCGACAAGGCCCCGAACTGGACCGGCGACGGCGACGAAAACGACGTGCTCGCGCAAGGCAACTACGACGTCGCGCTCGGCGTCGGCTCATGGGGGCATCGTTATGAAAGCGCGCAAGTGACGATCGCCAAGTCGAAACCCGGCGCGAACCGCATCGTGATCGGCCTGATGGCGATGCAGAACCTCGACGTGCTGCTCGATTTCCCGCACGGGCAGCTTGGGCTGCACGCTGCCACAACGTCGGAAACGCTCGCGCCGTAATCCCGCGCGCGACACCGCAAGCGCGAAACGCCGCCGGGCCGCATGTTCCTCCATGCGGCCCGGCGGCGTTTTTACATCATCGACATCGTCGATATCCTCGATGTCCTCACATATCGAGCGGCTTCACGTGCCAGATATTGCGGGCGTATTCGCCGATCGTGCGATCGGACGAGAACTGCCCCATGCCGGCCACGTTCTCGATCGCACTTTCGGCCCACGCACGCGGATTGCGAAAACGCTCATCCACCGCGTTCTGCGCCTCGGCAAACGCCGCGAAATCCGCCAGCACCATGTAGTGATCGCCCCAGTCGACCAGCGTATGGAAGATGTCCGCGAAGCGCAGCGGATCGTCGGGTGAGAAAAAGCCTGTGCGAATCTGGTCGAGCGCCATGCGCAGTTCAGGGTTCTCTTCGTAGAGCTGGCGCGGACGGTAGCCGGCTGCACGCAAGCCGTCCACCTCGTCGGCGGTATGGCCGAAGATGAAGATATTCTCCCGTCCCACGGCATCGCAAATCTCGATGTTGGCGCCGTCCATCGTGCCGATCGTCAGCGCGCCGTTGAGCGCCAGTTTCATGTTGCCGGTGCCCGACGCTTCGGTGCCCGCCATCGAGATCTGTTCGGACAGGTCGGCGGCCGGAATGATCAGCTCCGCGACGCTCACGCCGTAGTTCGGCACGAACACCACCTTCAGGCGATCGCCGATCAGCGGGTCGTGATTGACCTTTTCGCTGACGTCGCCGATCAGCTTGATGATGGTCTTCGCCATGCGGTAAGCAGAGGCCGCCTTGCCCGCGAACATCACGACGCGCGGCACCCAGTCGCGTTCCGGATTCGCGCGGATCTGGTTGTAGCGCACGATCACATGCAGCACGTTCAGCAGTTGCCGCTTGTATTCGTGGATCCGTTTCACCTGCAGATCGAACAAGGCGTTGGGGTCGAACGAGACCTTCGTATGATGCGCAAGACGCTGCGCGAGGCGCAGCTTGTTCTGCCGCTTCGCTTCGCGAAACGCGTCGACAAATCCGCTGTCGTTGCGCAGGTCGCGCAGCTTCTCCAGCTCGAACAGATCGCGGCGCCAGTGGGTGCCGATCTGCTGGTCGATCAGCGACGACAACGACGGACTCGCCTGCGCCAGCCAGCGGCGCGGCGTGATGCCGTTGGTCACGTTGGTAAAGCGCTCAGGGTAGATGCGCGCGAAATCCGCGAAGATATCGCGCGTCATCAGTTGCGAATGCAGCTTCGACACCCCGTTGACCTTCTGGCTCGCGACGATCGCCAGATAGGCCATCCGCACGCGGCGCTGGCCGTATTCGTCGACGAGCGAAATGCGCCGGATCATTTCGGCGTCGTGGCCGGACTGTTCGCTGACGTGCTTGAGGAACTGCGCGTTGATCTCGAAGATGATCTCGAGGTGACGCGGCAACAGGCGCGCGAGCGTCTCGACATCCCACGTCTCGAGCGCTTCGGGCATCAGCGTGTGATTGGTGTACGAGAACATCTGCTGGATCTGGTGCCATGCCTTGTCCCACGGCACGTGATGCACGTCCACCAGCAGGCGCATCAGTTCGGGGATCGCCAGCACCGGATGCGTATCGTTCAGATGCACCGCCACCTTCTCGGCAAAGCGGCCGAACGTGCTGTGGGTGCGCTGATAGCGGCGGATCAGATCCTGCATGGTCGCCGAAACGAAGAAATACTCCTGACGCAGCCGCAGCTCGCGACCCGCCGGCGTGGAATCGTCCGGGTACAAGAGGCGCGAGACGTTCTCCGACATCGTCTTCGCGTCCACGGCGCTGCGGTAATCGCCGCGATTGAACGCCGACAGATCGAGCTCTTCGCTCGCCCGCGCGGACCACAAGCGCAGCGTGTTGGTGGCGCTGGTCGCATAGCCGGGGATGACCGTGTCGTAGGCCATCGCGTTGACATGCTCGGTGTCGATCCATTCGACATGCTCGCCGCGCTGCACCGTGCGGCCGCCGAAGTGGACCAGATACTGGATCTCGGAGCGCGGAAACTCCCAGGGATTGCCGGCGCGCAGCCAGTAATCCGGCGCTTCCACCTGCTCGCCGTTGACGATCTGCTGGCGGAACATGCCGTATTCGTAGCGGATGCCATAGCCGAAACCGGGAATGCCGAGCGTGGCCATCGAATCGAGAAAGCAGGCGGCGAGACGCCCCAGGCCGCCGTTGCCGAGCGCGGCGTCCGGCTCCATATCGGTCAGGACTTCCATATCGACGCCGAGGCTCGCCAGCGCCTCGCGCATGGGCTCATAGATGCCGAGCGCCAGCAAGGCGTTGGTGAAGGTGCGGCCGATCAGGAATTCCATCGACAGGTAGTACACGCGCTTCACGTCCTGCTCGTATTGCAGGCGCGTGGTCTTCATCCAGCGTGCGACCAGACGGTCGCGTACCGCGAGCGCCGCGGCGTGCAGCCAGTCATGCGGACGGGCCGTGACGGCGTCCTTACCGACACCGTACATCATGCGATTGGAAATAGAGCGCCGTAGCGCATCGACAGTGCTGTTGAGCTGGTCAAACTCCAGATCCACGGCTGTCATTGAAGCCTCCGGTAAGTGCGACACAGTACACGCGAACCGCACAGTTGACGGACGGGAGGCGCGTGCCGGTCAGGCGGGTAAATATGCAGAGTAGGACATTTCCGGCTCTCCGTCACCGGGACGCTCGGCCCACGGCGCCGCGCGCAGCGTGCCTCGCGCGGTGGGTCAACGCCCGCACCATGCACGTCAAGCACAGATACGGTGCAGGCGCGCCTCAATCAGCCCGCTTGCCTGCACTAGTATGGAGGAAGAAGAAGGCAGCTCGACGACCGCTTGCCCTGCGCATGCCGACGCCGCGCCCGCCCTCTTCATCCTGCTCCGACGGAGGTCGAGATGAACGCACAATCCATGCTCGGAATGTTCCACGCCCAGGAACTGCTGCTGGTCTCGCTGATTCGCGCCCTGCCGCCGGAGACGCGCCGCCGGATCGCCGACGAATTCCAGCAGCAGGTCGAACTGGCCGAAGCACCGCATTTGAGCGCCGGACACGAGCGCGAGACGACGGAGGCATTCAAGGCGCATATTCGCAAGCTGTCGATCTTGCTGGCTTCGTTTAGTTGAGGTTGATTTTGCCGCGAGCACCCGTGTTCGGGGGCGGCGGCCGGGCTTGACCGTTAGTTGCGTTATGAAGTCATGCCACGCCCCTGCCCGGCCGCCAGCAGAATTTCGCCGGCTCTGTAACAATCTGTTTAACGCCGCGTGCCCGAGCGTCCGGCCTGTCCATTGGCCACGCACGCCACGCGTGCAGCCTTTCAAATCCGCTTCATCCTTTTAATCCGCGCGATTGCATCGATCCCGCGAAGCGCTCGCGAGCCGCTTCGCCGAACGACGCGCGCCATCCGACGAGCCGAGCCCGTGTCCGCGAAGACCCCGCTTTCCCCCGACTACGCGCCGCCAGGCGATGCCCCGATGTCCGCCAGCAACCGCCGCGCGATGGCGGCGATCATGCTGGCCGTCGCGCTCGCCACGCTCGACACCGCGATCGCCAATACCGCCTTGCCGGCCATCGCCGCCGACCTGCACGCGGCGCCCGCCGCGTCGGTCTGGATCATCAACGCCTACCAGCTGGCGATGGTCGCGACCTTGCTGCCGCTCGCGGCACTTGGCGATATCGTCGGCCACCGGCGCATTTACATTGCGGGGATTGCGGTGTTCACCGTGGCCTCGCTCGCCTGCTCGCTCTCCGGCACGCTGCCCTTGCTGGCCGCGGCGCGGGTGCTGCAGGGCCTGGGCGCCAGCGCGATCATGAGCGTCAATGCCGCGCTGATCCGCTACCTGTATCCGCAGCACCGGCTGGGGCGCGCCCTCGGGCTCAATGCGCTGGTGGTCGGGGTGTCGTTCGCGGTCGGCCCGACGGTGGCTTCGCTGATCCTGTCGCTCGCCACCTGGCCGTGGCTGTTCGCAGTGAACGTCCCGCTGGGCATTGTCGCGCTGGCGTTCGCCCTGCCTGCGCTGCCCCATACCACGCGCGGCGGCCACAATTTCGACCGGGTTGCCGCCCTGCTTAACGTGATCACGTTTGCAGCGCTGATCTTCGCGCTCGGCGAGGCGGCGCAGCGCGAGCCGACCCAATACGTGCTGGGCGCGGCGGCGGTGGCCGTCGTGTTCGGACTGCTGCTGATGCGGCGCGAAGCCGGACACCCGTCGCCGATGCTCCCCGTCGACCTGTTCAAGCTGCCGGTGTTCGCGCTGTCCGCGGTGACTGCCGTCTGCTCGTTCGCCGCACAAGGTCTCGCGTTCGTTTCGCTGCCGTTCTACTTCGAAGATGTGCTGCATCGCAGCCAGGTGGAGACGGGCTTTCTGATGACGCCATGGCCGGTCGTGGTTGCCTTGGCCGCGCCCCTTGCCGGGCGCTTGTCGGATCGCTATCCGCCCGGTCTGCTGGGGGCAGTCGGACTGGCGGTGCTGTCCGCGGGCATGGCGTCGCTCGCGCTATTGCCAGCGCATCCGCACGTGCTCGACATCGGCATCCGGATGGCGGTCTGCGGGGCGGGGTTCGGCTTTTTCCAGTCGCCGAACCTGAAGGCGTTGATGGCCAGCGCGCCGCCCGAGCGTAGCGGCGGCGCGAGCGGCATTATCGCCACCGCGCGCCTGATTGGTCAGACGACGGGCGCGGCGCTGGTGGCGCTGAGCTTCGGGCTTGCCGGCCGGCATGGTCCGACGCTGGCGCTAACGGCCGGCGCGGTGTTCGCAGGGGCCGCGAGTATTGCCAGCGGCTTGCGGCTATTCGCACCGTCGCATCGCGCGGCGGTGAGTGCGCCGACGTCGGCGAAGTGACGCGCCCCTCAATGCGCCGCGAAATACCCCTTCACCGCTGAGAGGAACGTGTCGATGTCCGCGCGCGACACGTCCATATGCGTGACGAAACGCGAGGCATACAGCATCTGCGTGAGGATGCCGCGCTCTTTCAGCCACGCTTCGAGCGGCACGCAATGCTGCGAGGGAAATTGCGCGAACACCATATTGGTGGCTTGCGACAGCACCTTGACCTGATCGATCTGCGCCAGACCCGCGGCCAGATGCGCGGCGTTGGCGTGATCCTCAGCGAGGCGCTCGACGTTGTGCTCCAGCGCATAGATACAGGCCGCCGCCAGCACGCCGGCCTGGCGCATGCCGCCGCCCAGCACCTTGCGCCACCGATGCGCGCTCTGCAGCAGATCCTTGCTGCCGACCAGCACCGACCCCACCGGCGTCCCCAGCCCCTTGGAAAAGCAGATGGAGACGGAGTCGAACGGTGCGCACAGCGCGGCCAGCGGCTGGCCGGACGCCACCGCGGCATTGCAGACGCGCGCGCCGTCCAGGTGTGTGGCCAGCTTGTGCTCACGCGCGAGCTGGACCGCCTCGGCCACATAGCCCGCCAGCAGCACCTTGCCGCCGATCGTATTCTCCAGCGCCAGCAGCCGCGTGCGCGCGAAGTGGTCGTCGACAGGTTTGATGGCGGCGGCGATCTTGTCGAGCGGCAGCGAGCCGTCGGCGGCATTCTCGATCGGCTGCGGCTGGATGCTGCCCAGCACCGCGGCCCCGCCGCCTTCGTATTTGTAGGTGTGCGCCGCCTGGCCGACGATGTATTCGTCGCCGCGCGCGCAATGCGCCATCAGCGCGGCCAGATTGCTTTGCGTGCCGCTCGGGAAGAACAGGCCCGCTTCCTTGCCCGTGCGCTCGGCGACGGTGGCTTGCAGGCGCAACACGGTCGGGTCGTCGCCCCAGACGTCATCCCCAACTTCGGCGGAGGTCATGGCCGCCAGCATGGCCTGACTCGGACGGGTGACGGTATCGCTGCGCAAATCGATCATCTGACATTCCTGTGTGTGAGAGCGCCTGGGCCGGGGTCGCTTTCGCGCGCTCCCGGCGTGGGGTGGCGGCGCGTGAACCAACGAGTGTATTCAATTACGACCGCGCTGCAAACCAGGCGAAAAAAGCGCGCGTCCCGACACCCGTCCCGTCACAGCGTCACACTTAGCCGCCCGTTCTGGGTAGCCACGTCAGCGGATCGACAGGATGGCCGTCCTGACGCACCTCGAACTGGATCGAGCCGATGCCCCGGCTGTCCGCGCCCACCTCGCCGATGACCTGCCCCTGGGTGACGGCGTCGCCCTCCTTGACCAGCAAGGTGCTGTTCTGGCCATACGCCGTAATCAGCGAATCGCTGTGCTTGATGATGATCAACGGCCCATAGGCCTCGATACCGGTGCCCGCGTACACGACGCGTCCCGCGGCCGCGGCCTTGACCGGATCGCCGATCCGGCCGCCGATCACGATGCCCTTGCTGCTACCCGGCATGAAGGACTTGAGGACCGGTCCACGCAGCGGCCACAGCAAGGCGCCCTGCTGCGCGACCGAGCCGCCAGCCGGAGCAGGCGGGCTCACGCCGGCCGGCGGCGGCGCCACCCGCAGCACCTGGCCGACCGTCACGCTCGCGTTGGGCAGCAGACCGTTCCAGCGCGCCAGATCCTGGGGATGCTGGCCGTAGGCGGCCGCGATGCCCGGCAGCGTGTCGCCGGGGTTGACGCGGTAATAGCCCGCGGCCACCTGCCCGGTCGGCACGTTGCCGGTCTGATAACTCCCGGAGGTGCCGTTGTACGAGGATGAGTTCTCGCCCCACGGCGTCATCGTGCAACCGCTGAGCGCGGCCACGACCGAAACAGCAATCAGAACCTGCGAAGCTGCACGTTGCGACTTTTCTGTCATCTGATAATCCTCGGCACGTGAGTCAATCAATCTTCAAGCGTCCGCGCCCCGGCGGGTCATTCGCCCGGCGCCTGGGTCCGCACTTTGCCTGGCGCTCCGAAACAATCCCGTCCGCCACGCTCAAACACTACCCTCGGACTCGACCACGAGGATGCGCGCTTCGCCCTGCGGATGCGCAACATGCTCGGTCCCGACCGAGGCAAAGAAGACATCGCCCGTCTCCAGCAGCACGGAGCGTTCCTCGCCGGCTTCGCGGTAGCGCATCTCCACCCGGCCGTCGAGCACCGCAAACACTTCCTCGCCGTCGTTGACGTGCCACTTGTACGGCTGATCCGTCCAGTGCAGCCGCGTAGTGATGCCCCGCATGTTGGCGATATCGAGCGCGCCCCAGGGACGCTGCGCCGTAAATGTCTTGCTACGGATAATCTTCATGATGTCCGGGTATGCCAAATGAATCGACCTGATCGACAAGGTCATGGTGCGCTGCACAGAAGCGGCGGCAGACCCACGCCGGACCGGCTTGTGCAGCGCAGCGGCGCAACCTGCGCCGTCGAATCCGCTCGCGCCATTATAGGGTGCGCCGTTTGCGGGCCGCGCCCGGCGGAGCCCCACCGCGCGCGGCCGCAATTCGTGTGAGCATTGAATCCCTCCCCGCCTCGCCTATACTGGGTCTTGCTGACGCAACGCACAGCAGGCGAACCGCTCGCCGCCATGTCCTGTCCGTGAGGAGCTCGGGGATGAACAAAGCCACGTTTCTGGCCGTGCAGTTAAACATCGAAGATGTCGCGGCATCCCCTGGTCTGGTCGAGCTGCTCAATACTCACCTCGTGTTCGCGGCAGACGTGGCCGAGGCGGCCGACGCCCTGGTCCAGCTAGCCAGCATTGCCCGGCTCTCGAGCGGTGTCGAGGCAAGCGTCGAGCTTCCCGCCGTCGCGCTCGAGCGGCTGCGCGAGGCGCTCGACAACCTGAGCGGCTACGACGAATCGTGGCTGCTCGCACTCGAGCCCAGCAGCGAGCTGTTCGACGACATCGCGCGCCGGCGTCGCACGTTGCACTGAGTTGGACTGAGTTGGACTGATTCGCACTGCTGCGGGCCGGCGGCTTCTGCCCCTGCGCCCCTCCGCTTTCGTTCACCGCACGCACTGCCTTGCGGCCCCGGCATGTTCCACGTCGGCGCTGCCTCGCGGTGTCGGGCGGGTCACTCTGAGGAACTGCCGTGAAAAGTCTCCTGAACCGACGCAGTGCATTGCTTGCCACTGGCCCCTCCCACCTCGTCCAGGTGGCCCACGACAGCGCCGCGTCGTCACGCGGCGCACACGACGCGCACGACGACGCGGCCACCTCCATCGCAGCCGCGCCGGCGCCCGCCTCCGCCGAGGCGACCGAGACCGCGCGGCCCGTGACCACCTTGCGGCCCGTGCCGGTCGTGCCCTCGCAGGTGAGCGGCCGGCCCGTGCAGATGGCCGATACCGCTGAAGTGGAGTGGCTCGCCGAGGAAGAAGCGCTGATTCCGTTCCGGGTCTTCCGAAGTTTCGACTACTCCGTGAGCCTGTTGTTCCATGCCCGCGAACTGACCTACTACGTGGCCCTCTACCAGGAAAGCGCGCTATGGCGAGCGCTCAAAGCCGCAGACCTGGACGCCGCGGAGGCCGCTTTCCACCACTTCGAAGAACAGGCCACCCGCCTGTCCGAAGGCGAAACCCGCCGCGCGCAACTGGCGGCCCAGAACGAACAGCTCGCGCGGATGATCGCGCAATCGGAAGCCCAGGCGGAACGCTTGCGCTGCGACCTGCAGCGCAACGCCGCGCAGGAACAGGTGGTGACGGGACGGCAGCATCAGGTGCGCAAGGAGGTCGCGCAACTGGAAGCGCAGCGGGTGGCGGCGCAGGCGCAATTGAACAAGGCGCACCGGCAGATCCACCAACTGAATCTGACCAGCAACGAAGGGGTGCCGCATTTGCCCGGCCGTTGACGCAACCGTGACGTCGCAACCCGACAAGTGGGATGCCGCCCGGGCATCCTTTACCGCGTCCGGGGCGCCAAAACAAACAGCCCGGCCCACCCCATGACGGGGCGGGCCGGGCTGCGACGTTTGGCGGACCGAAGTCCTGCGTTCAGGACCAGTTGGCGTGGAAGCTGCCCGGCTTGTCGACGCGCTCGAAGGTGTGCGCACCGAAGAAGTCGCGCTGCGCCTGCACGAGGTTGGCCGGCAGACGTTCGGAACGGTAAGCGTCGAAATACGCCACCGCCGAGGCAAACGCCGGCACCGGCACGCCGGCCTTGATCGCGGCGATCACCACGTCGCGCAGGGCGGCCTGATAGTTCGACGCGATGTCGTTGAAGTACGGATCGAGCAACAGGTTGGCGATGGCCTTGTCCTTCGTATAGGCATCCGTAATCTTCTGCAGGAAGCGGGCGCGGATGATACAGCCTGCGCGGAAGATCTTCGCGATCGTGCCGAAGTCGAGATCCCATTTGTACTCTTGCGACGCGGCCCGCAATTGCGCGAAGCCCTGCGCGTACGAGATCACCTTGCTGAAGTAGAGCGCGCGGCGCACGGATTCGATAAACGCGGTGCGATCGCCGTCGAACGCTTTGGTTTCCGGTCCCTTGATGACCTTGGACGCCGCAACACGCTCCGTCTTCAGCGACGACAGCACGCGCGCAAACACGGCTTCGGTAATCAGCGGCAGCGGCGCGCCGAGGTCGAGCGCATTCTGGCTGGTCCACTTGCCGGTGCCTTTTTGCGCGGCGCGGTCGAGGATCACGTCGACCAGGTCCTTGCCCGTCTCGTCGTCCTTCTTGCTGAAGATCTTCGAGGTAATTTCGATCAGGTAGCTGTCGAGTTCGCCCTTGTTCCATTCGGTGTAGACGTCGCCCAGTTCCTTGTTCGACAGGCCCACCACCTGCTTCAGCACGGCGTAGCTTTCGGCGATCAGTTGCATGTCGCCGTATTCGATGCCGTTGTGCACCATTTTCACGAAGTGGCCCGCACCGTCCGGCCCCATGTAGGCGACGCACGGCTCGCCGTCCGGCGCCTTGGCGGCGATTTCGGTGAGGATCGGTGCAACGAGGTCGTAGGCGTCGCGCTGGCCGCCCGGCATGATGGACGGCCCTTTGAGCGCGCCCTCTTCGCCGCCCGACACGCCCGTGCCGATGAAATGCAGGCCGGCCTTGGCCAGTTCCTGGTTGCGGCGAATCGTGTCGGTGAAATGCGTATTGCCGCCGTCGATCAGGATGTCGCCCTTGTCCAGCAGCGGTTTGAGCAGGTTGATGGTGTCGTCGGTCCCGGCGCCGGCCTTGACCATCATCAGGATGCGGCGCGGCTTTTCCAGCGACTCGACGAATTCTTCCAACGTGAAAGTCGGCACCAGCTTACGGTCAGGAAATTCTGCGATCAGTTCATCGGTTTTCTCGCGGCTGCGGTTGAACACGGACACCGCATGGCCGCGGCTCTCGATGTTGAGTGCCAGATTGCGGCCCATGACCGCTAGCCCCACTACGCCGATTGCCTGTTTGCCCATTTGAATTCTCCAGATTCCAGATTGTCGT